>PJTO01000112.1_pt1 | contig 101949 bp, 90 predicted proteins | sample 1512101 | NCBI WGS metagenome assembly PJTO01 (sample SAMN08177690, study PRJNA422409) | Soil metagenome, whole genome shotgun sequencing project.
GTACTACAATAAGCAGCGGCTGCATCAAACCTTGGGCTACCAAACGCCCGCTGCCGTCGAAGCCGCATTCCGTGTGCCTAAATAGCTTGTCCAGAATATCCGGACCACCTCAGGTCTGACATTTGGACACGGCCTCTACCGTAAAAGGCGCTGCAACTCGGCAATTCAGTTTCTCGAAGGCAGCCACCGCACGGCTTACGGTTTTGGCTGACACACCGAAGGCCTGGGCAATCTGCGGCATCGTGAAGGCGGTCGAGCGGTAGGCGCGCGCCATTGCTTCAGCCCTATCGGCGTAGATGACCTGATATTCGGTCAATGGCAGCGCGACCGCGCGGCGCTCGGCCTTTGGTGCTTCCACGAAGGCTTCTGCAAGTTGCAATCGCTGGTGCGTTGAGACGAAGTCGTCTTCACCCAAAAGAACCTGATGGCGGACAGCGGCAAGCGGGCTGGCCTTGCCCAAGCCTGCCAGCACAAACGCCCGATATGCCGACACAGCGGTTGCATGCGCATCGCCGAATTGGCTGAGCAGCCAGTCGCGCTCGAACCAGGCGGGTGCAGACTTGGCGCCGGTCAGGTAGTGATGGCTGCTCCATTGCCATTCATCTAGCGAGGACACCATCGCCGCACGTAAAGGATTCAGTACGATATATCGGCTGAGTTCCAGCAGATGGCTCTCTTTCTGTACCAGGATCGCGTGATACCGCCCCTGGAAAAGATGTCCGACGAGTTCGTGGCGCCGGTTGATGTGCTGCGCATATAGGCCATTGAGTTGGCGCATCCCTTGCGAAAGGTTCGCCTCCAGCGTCTCCACGAGTAAGTGATAGTGATTCGTCATCTGGCAAAAAGCGTGGATGACAAAGTTGTGGCGTTCGCATACGTGCGTCAGCACGTCCAGCCATAGATGGCGATCGGCGTCGTGGTGATAGATCGGCTTGTGCCGGTTGCCGCGCGCTGTCACGTGGTAAAGCGCGTGGGGGAATTCGAGTCGGAGTGGTCGCGTCATGCCGATCACGGTACCGGACGCGGCATTGCCGGCGCTGAGGTGGCGCAGCCGTCGGCAGGGTGGACGCGAAACGCCACGCTATCGCGGCCAGGGCTGCGTGTCCAACGCTTGAGCTCGTGTCCAAATGTCAGACCTGACCCTGAGGAGATACATGGATCTTGGCCTTCTTTGCAGTAGGGAATGTAGAATGCGATTTCCCGGCCGCAAGGATCGCTGAGGCGTAAAGACGCGCGAAGCGGCTTGGCGGTCTCCGCCAACCTCTTCGTGTCCTTTCCATGCAGACTGCTGTTCCCCTCGTCACCAATGATGCCGTCGTGCTCGGCATCCTCGCATCGATCCTCGGTTTCGTCTTCTGGTCCTCCTCGCGGGCCGATGGCTTCTGGAAGAAGTTTTATACCTATGTACCGGCCCTGCTGCTGTGCTACCTGGTCCCGGCCATCCTGAATACCTTCGGCGTCATCGACGGTAATCTGTCGAAGCTGTACCCGGTGGCGCGCGACTACCTGTTGCCCAGCGCGCTGGTGCTGCTCTGTATCGCGATCGACTTCGGCGCCATCGTGCGACTCGGTCCGAAGGCGATCATCATGTTCCTGACCGGCACCGTCGGCATCATGCTGGGCGCGATCGTGTCCTTCGAAGTCATGCGGGTGATCCATCCGGAGACGGTGGCCGGTGAGACCTGGCGCGGCATGACCACCATCACCGGCGCCTGGATCGGCGGCGGCGCCAACCAGGCCGCGATGAAGGAAGTGTTCGAGGTCGACGCCACCCTGTTCGGCCAGTTCGTTGCCGTCGATGTGCTGGTGGCGAATCTCTGGATGGCGGTGCTGCTGTTCCTGGCCGGCCGCGCCCAGGCCTTCGATCGCTGGACCGGCGCTGACCTCTCCGCCATCAACGCCCTCAAGGCGCGCATCGAAACCTACCAGGCCGAGCATGCGCGCATGCCGACCCTGACCGACGTGATGGTGATCCTGGCCGTGGGCCTGGGCGTCACCGGCCTGTCGCATGCCTTGACCGGCCCCACCGTGGGCTGGATCGCCAGCCTTCCGCAAGAATGGCGCCTGCAGGACTACAGCCTGACTTCGTCCTTCTTCTGGATCGTGGTGTTTGCCACCACCTTCGGCATGCTGCTCAGCTTCACGAAGGCGCGCAGCCTGGAAGGCGCCGGTGCCTCGACCCTCGGTTCGGCCATGCTGTACTTCCTGGTGGCGACCATCGGCATGCAGATGGACCTGAACGCGCTGCTCGACCGCCCATGGCTGTTCGTGCTGGGCCTGATCTGGATCTGCGTGCACGGCGGCCTGCTGCTGCTCGTGGCCAAGCTGATCCGCGCGCCGCTGTTCTTCATGGCGGTCGGTTCGCAGGCCAACGTCGGCGGCGCCGCCTCCGCGCCGGTGGTGGCTTCGGCCTTCCACCCGGCGCTGGCGCCGGTCGGGGTGCTGCTGGCGGTGCTCGGCTATGCGCTGGGGACCTACTGCGCCTATATCACCGGGCTGGTGCTGCGCAGCCTGGCGACCTGAGGCTGCAAGGAGCGGGCGCAGGGCGCCCGCTCGAAATGTCCGGAACGCGCCCGCGACATACGCCACAAGCACGAAAAATGCTGTACCTTTACATCTGCGACAACGTTGTCCTCGCCAAGCCTGGCCGGGAACGCTCTGCAAGCGGCTTCACCTCGCTTGCCGTTGTCCTGCATCAATAGAATCTCGCCTCTAAGTTCCCGTTTGACATTTCATCTCTGGTAGATAATAGTACGAGCGTTCGGATTTTTTCGATTCAGGGGCAGCTATCACTACTTCAGCCAAATTCATGCGCAAGGGCGAACTCACGCGGGCAGCGATCCTCGACGTGGCGCTCGAGCTGTCGAGCCGCGACGGCCTGGAAGGCCTGACCATCGGCGTGCTGGCCGATCGGATGAACATGAGCAAATCCGGCGTGTTCGCCCATTTCGGTTCGCGCGAAGACCTGCAGCTGGAGGTCGTCAAGCTCTACCACCACCGCTTCGAGCAGGAAGTGTTCTTCCCGAGCGTGCGCGAGCCGCGCGGCCTGCCGCGCCTGCAGTCGATGTTCGACCGCTGGCTGGCGCGCGTGTCGGTCGAGATCGCGTCCGGCTGCATCTACATCAGCGGCGCCGTCGAATACGACGACCGCCCGGGCCCGATCCGCGAGGAGCTGGTCAAGATGGTGCAGGACTGGCAGGACGCGCTGCGCCGCGCCGCGCGCCAGGCGATCGAGGTCGGGCACCTGCGTCCCGATGCCGATGCCGAGCAGCTGGTGTATGAAATGTATGGGCTGATCCTGGCCCTGCACCACGACGCCCGTTTCTTGCGCAATGCCGGCGCGGTCGAGCGCGCCCGCCGCGGTTTCGAGCGGCTGGTCGAGAACTACCGCAATCAAGATTCACCGGCGCAGTAAGCACTACGCCAACCGTCAAATAACACATCACCTTCGTTCAGGAGAAAACCATGGGTCAGTACGTCGCGCCAATCCGGGATATGCAGTTCGTTCTGCACGAATTCCTCAATGTCAGCGAAGAGTTCAAGAACCTGCCTGCTTACCAGGAAATCGACGCCGACATCATCAACCAGGTGCTCGAAGAAGGTGCGAAATTCACGCAGGAAGTGCTGTTCCCGCTGAATCACAGCGGCGACCGCGAAGGCTGCCATTTCGACGCCGCCACCAAGGCCGTGACCACCCCGAAGGGCTTCAAGGAAGCGTATAAACAGTACGTCGAAGGCGGCTGGGCCGCGCTGGCGTGCGACCCGGAGTACGGCGGCCAGGGCCTGCCGGTCTCGCTGAACAACTCCTTCTACGAGATGCTGAACTCGTCGAACCAGGCATGGACCATGTACCCGGGCCTGTCGCACGGCGCCTACGAGTGCCTGAAGGAGCACGGTACCGACGAGCAGAAGAAGCTGTTCCTGCCGAAGCTGGTCTCGGGCGAGTGGACCGGCACCATGTGCCTGACCGAAGCGCATTGCGGCACCGACCTGGGCCTGCTGCGCACCAAGGCCGAACCGCAGGCCGACGGCACCTACAGCATCACCGGCTCCAAGATCTTCATCTCGGCCGGCGAACACGACATGGCCGAGAACATCGTCCACCTGGTGCTGGCACGCCTGCCGGATGCACCCGAAGGCTCGAAGGGCATCTCGCTGTTCCTGGTGCCGAAGTTCAAGGTGAATGCCGACGGCTCGGTCGGTGAGCGCAACGGCATCGCCTGCGGCGCCATCGAAGAGAAAATGGGCATCCACGGCAACGCCACCTGCCAGATGAACCTGGACGGCGCGATCGGCACCCTGATCGGCCAGCCGCACAAGGGCCTGCAGGCGATGTTCGTGTTCATGAACGCGGCCCGCCTGGGCGTCGGCATGCAGTCGCTGGGCCTGACCGAAGTCGCGTACCAGAACGCGCTGGTCTACGCCAAGGAGCGCATCCAGATGCGTTCGCTGTCGGGCCCGAAGGCGCCGGACAAGCCGGCCGACCCGATCATCGTGCACCCGGACGTGCGCCGCATGCTGCTCACCGCCAAGGCCTTCGCCGAAGGCGCGCGCGCCCTGACCTCGTACATCGCGCTGCAGATCGACCGCGAACTGAACCACCCGGACGAGGAAGTGCGCAAGGAAGCCGCCGGCGAAGTCGCGCTGCTGACCCCGATCGTGAAGGCCTTCATCACCGACAACGGCTGGATCGCGACCTCGGAAGCGATGCAGGTGTACGGCGGCCACGGCTACATCAGCGAGTGGGGCATGGAGCAGTACGTGCGCGACGCCCGCATCAACATGATCTACGAAGGCACCAACACCGTGCAGTCGCTGGACCTGCTGGGCCGTAAGATCCTGATGGACAACGGCGCCAAGCTGCGCGCCTTCGGCGAGAAGATCAAGGCATTCGTCGAAGAGAACGGCCTGGACGAGTCGATGTCGGAATTCGTGACCCCGCTGGGCGAGCTCGGTGAGAAGGTCACCAAGCTGACCATGGAAATCGGCATGAAGGCCTTCCAGAACCAGGACGAAGTCGGCGCCGCCGCCGTGCCTTACCTGCGCGTCGTGGGCCACCTGGTGTTCAGCTACTTCTTCGCCCAGATGGCGAAGATCGCGCTGGCCAAGCAGGACTCGGACGACAAGTTCTATGCGGCCAAGCTGCACACCGCGCGCTTCTATTTTGCCCGCCTGTATCCGGAAACCGCGATGCTGATCCGCCAGGCACGTTCGGGTGCATCGAACCTGCTGGCCATGGACGCAGACCTGTTCTAACACACCATCACGTGGCCTTCGCTCGAATAGCGGAGGCCACGACTTATCCAAGGAAATAAGAATGTCCAATTTCATCGTCAAGAAAGTCGCCGTGCTGGGCGCCGGCGTGATGGGCGCGCAGATCGCTGCGCACTGCGTGAACGCGAAAGTGCCGGTCGTGCTGTTCGACCTGCCTGCAAAAGAAGGCAACAAGAACGCCATCGTCCTGAAGGCCATCGAAGGCCTGAAGAAGCTGTCGCCGGCCCCGCTGGGCAACAAGGATGACGCGGCCCTGATCGAAGTGGCCAACTACGAGGACAACCTCGACGTGCTGGCGGGCTGCGACCTGATCATCGAAGCCATTGCCGAGCGCATGGACTGGAAACACGACCTGTACAAGAAGGTCGCTCCCCATATCGGCGCCAACGCCATCTTCGCCTCCAACACCTCGGGCCTGTCGATCAACAAGCTGGCCGAAGGTTTCGACGACGAACTGAAGGCGCGCTTCTGCGGCGTGCACTTCTTCAACCCGCCGCGCTACATGCACCTGGTGGAACTGATCCCGACCGCGGCCACCCGCCCGGAAATCCTGGACCAGCTGGAAACTTTCCTGACCTCGACCTTGGGCAAGGGCGTGGTGCGTGCAAAAGACACCCCGAACTTCATCGCCAACCGCGTCGGCATCTTCGGCATGCTGGCCACCATCCACGAAGCCGAGAAGTTCGGCCTGTCGGTGGACGTGGTCGACGACCTGACCGGCGCCAAGCTGGGCCGCGCGAAATCCGGCACCTTCCGCACCGCCGACGTCGTGGGCCTGGACACCATGGGCCACGTGATCAAGACCATGCAGGATACCCTGCAGGACGATCCGTTCTTCAGCCTGTACAAGACCCCGGACGTGCTGGCCAAGCTGATCGAGAAGGGCGCGCTGGGCCAGAAAACCGGCGGCGGCTTCTACAAGAAGGTCGGTAAGGAGATCCAGCGCCTCGACTTCGCCACCGGCGAATACGTGCCGAGCGGCGCCAAGGCCGCCGACATCGTCGGCCGCATCCTGAAAGAGAAAGACCCGGTCAAGAAGTTCAAGGCCATGCGCGAATCGACCAACCCGCAGGCGCAGTTCCTGTGGGCGATCTTCCGCGACGCCTTCCACTACATCGCGTTCCACCTGGATACGATTGCCGACAACGCGCGCGACGTCGACTTCGCGATGCGCTGGGGCTTCGGCTGGAGCGTCGGTCCGTTCGAGACCTGGCAGGCCGCCGGCTGGACCCAGATCGCCCAGTGGGTGAAGGAAGACATCGATAGCGGCAAGGCGCTGGTCAATGCACCGCTGCCAAGCTGGGTGTTCGAAGGCCCGGTCGCCGAAAAAGGCGTGCACACCGCGGAAGGCTCGTACTCGGCCTCGAAGAACGCCTATGTTCCTGCATCCGACCTGCCGGTGTACCAGCGCCAGCAGTTCCGCGCGCCGGTGCTCGGCTCGACCACCATCGATCCAAAGACCTTCGGCACCACCGTGTTCGAGGACGACTCGGTGCGCCTGTGGCACTCGGACGACGAAGTGCTGGTCATCTCGCTCAAGACCAAGATGCACGTCATCGGCGAAGGCGTGGTGAAGGGCCTGCAGCGCGGCATGGAAGAGGCGGAGAAGGGCTACAAGGGCCTGGTGATCTGGAATACCGACGCGGCCGAAGGCGGCGCCTTCTCGGCCGGCGCCGACCTGCAGTCGGCCCTGCCGGCCTTCATGATGGGCGGCGCCAAGGCGATGGAACCGATGGTGCGCCAGCTGCAGGACGTGTTCATGCAGATGAAGTACTCGAACATCCCGGTGGTGGCCGCTGTCGCGGGCCTGGCGCTGGGCGGCGGCTGCGAGATGGCGCTGCACGCATCGAAGCGCGTGGCCTCGATCGAGTCCTACATCGGCCTGGTCGAAGTCGGCGTCGGCCTGGTGCCGGCCGGCGGCGGCCTGAAGGAAGCGGCCGTGCGCGCCTTCACCGAAGCCAAGGGCAACGACATCCTGCAATTCCTGAAGACCGGCTTCACCAACGCGGCCACCGCGCAGGTGTCGAAGTCGGCCCTGGAAGCCAAGGCCATGGGCTACCTGAAGGAAGACGACATCATCGTCTTCAACCCTTACGAACTGCTGCACGTGGCCAAGACCACCGCGCGCGCCATGTTCGACGCCGGCTACCGCGCCCCGGCGCGCCGCCCGATCACGGTCACCGGCCGCTACGGCTGGGCGACCATCCGCGGCCAGCTGGTCAACATGCGTGACGGCGGCTTCATCTCGGCCTACGACTACCACCTGGGCGACACCATCGCCGAGATCGTGACCGGCGGCGACATCGACCAGGGCAGCGTGGTGTCCGAGCAGTGGCTGCTCGACATGGAACGCAAGGCCTTCATCGCGCTGCTGAGCAATCCGAAGACCCAGGAGCGCATCATGGGCATGATGCAAAACGGTAAGCCGGTGCGCAACTAAAGCGACGACAGAACAGGACGACAAATCATGAGCAAACAACTTCAAGACGCATACATCGTCGCAGCGACCCGTACCCCGATCGGCAAGGCGCCGCGCGGCTTCTTCAACAAGACCCGCCCGGACGACCTGCTGGTGCACGCCATCCGCGGCGCCATGGCAGCCGTGCCGAACCTGGACCCGGCGCTGATCGTCGACGCCATCGTCGGCTGCTCGTTCCCGGAAGCGGAGCAGGGCTTCAACGTGGCGCGTAACTCGGTGGTGCTGGCAGGCCTGCCGAACACCGTGGGCGGCGTCACCGTCAACCGCTACTGCGCCTCGGGCATCACCGCCCTGGCCATGGCGGCGGACCGCATCCGCGTGGGCGAAGCCGACGTGATGATCGCCGGCGGCGTCGAATCGATGTCGATGGTTCCGATGATGGGCCATCACCCGTCGATCAACATGGAAACGTTCAAGGACGAGAACGTGGGCCTGGCCTACGGCATGGGCCTGACCGCCGAGAAGGTGGCCGAGCAGTGGAAGATCTCGCGCGAAGACCAGGACGCCTTCGGCCTGGAATCGCACCGCCGCGCCATCGCCGCCCAGCAGGCCGGCTACTTCAAGGACGAGATCACCCCGGTCGAAATCGTCACCCGTACCCCGAACCTGGCCACCGGTGAAATCCTTGTGAAGCGCCGCACCGTCGACCTGGACGAAGGCCCGCGCGCCGACGCCAGCATGGAAGGCATGGCCAAGCTCAAGCCGGTGTTCGCCGCCAAGGGCAGCGTGACCGCCGCGACCTCGTCGCAGATGTCGGACGGCGCCGGTGCGCTGATCGTCGTCAGCGAGAAGATCCTGAAGGAGCACAACCTGACCCCGCTGGCCAAGTTCTCCTCCTTCGCCGTGCGCGGCGTGCCGCCGGAGATCATGGGCATCGGCCCGAAGGTCGCCATCCCGGCAGCGCTCGCGGCCGCCGGCATCAGCCAGGACCAGCTGGACTGGATCGAGCTGAACGAAGCGTTTGCAGCGCAGGCGCTGGCCGTGATCCGCGACCTGGGCCTCGACACCTCTAAAGTGAACCCGATGGGCGGCGCGATCGCCCTGGGCCACCCGCTGGGCGCGACCGGCGCGATCCGCGCCGCGACCGTCGTGCACGCACTGCGCCGCAACAACCTGAAGTACGGCATGGTGACGATGTGCGTCGGCGCCGGCATGGGTGCAGCCGGTATCATCGAGCGCGTTTAAATTAATTAAGCAGTAGCTCGCGTGGGCGGGATGCTCGCTTCCCCTTGTAGGGTGGGCGGGTCTCCCGCCCACGCGTCCAACCAGCCCAAGAACATTCGGAGACCCTGAAAATGGACATGCTGATCAACAAGGCCAACGGCCTCCTGAGCATCGAATTCAACCGCCTCGAGCGCAAGAACGCGATCACCGCCACGATGTACCAATCGATGGCCGACGCGCTGCTGGACGCGGAAAGCGACACCGCCGTGCGCGCCATCCTCATCGCCGGCAAACCGGAGATCTTCACCGCCGGTAACGACCTCGACGACTTCATGAAGAACTCGGCCCCGGTGCCGGGCGTGCCGGCCGAAAGCCGCCCGGTCTTCCAGTTCATGCGCGCCCTGCACGGCTCGACCAAGCCGGTGATCGCTGCCGTGGCCGGCGCCGCCATCGGCATCGGCACCACCATGCTGATGCACTGCGACCTGGTGTACGCCGCCGACAATGCGAAATTCTCGGTGCCCTTCACCCAGCTCGGCCTGTGCCCGGAATTCGGCTCCTCGCTGCTGCTGCCGCAACTGGCGGGCTACCCGCGTGCCGCCGAGAAGCTGCTGCTGGGCGAAGCCTTCGGCGCCCAGGAAGCGTTCGAGATGGGCCTGATCACGCGCGTGCTGCCGGCCGCCGAGCTGCGCGCCTTCGCCGAGCAGCAGGCCGCCAAGCTGGTGGCGCTGCCGGCCGCCTCGATCCGCACGACGAAAGCCTTGATGAAGCGTCCGCGCATCGAAAGCATTGAAGCCGCCATCGCCGCCGAGAATGAGCGCTTTGCCGCCATGCTGCTGGCGCCGGAAGCGAAAGAAGCGTTTACCGCCTTCTTCGAGAAGCGCAAGCCGGACTTCTCGAAGTTCGACTGAGCGGCCCCCTTGGGGTCAGCGGTAAGCCAGCCTGCGCCGGATGGCAATCATGCTTCCGCGGCCGCGCCGGCCGTAGAGATGGATGCTCGCGCGGATGCTGGCGGCCCGCTCGCGCATGCCCTTCAGGCCCAGTGACGCCGCGTGATGCAGGCGTTCCCTCGGGATGCCGCTGCCGTTGTCGCATATCCTGACGAGCAGGGATGCGTTGCGCATCGCGACCTGGATGACGATCCGCGTCGCGCCGGCGTGGCGCAAGACGTTGGTCAGGGCTTCCTGGCATATGCGCAGCAGTTCCCCCGCCACGAACGGCGGCTGCTCGACATAATTCGCCGGGTCATGCAGCACGCTGCATGCGATGCCGGTGCGGCGCTGCAGGTCCTCCGCCTGCCAGCGCAGCGCCGCCACCAATCCCCCTTCCTCGAGCTCGGGCGGCCGCAGCAGCGCCGCGATGTCCTGCACCGCGGCGATCGCCAGGTCGACGCTCGACAGCACCGCCTGCAGCTCTTCGAGTATGCCGGAGGCAGGCGGCAGCCTGTCGGGTCCCGCGACACGATCCTGCAGCAGGCGCAGGTCGATCTTTGCCGCTGTCAGAATCTGGCCGAGCTGGTCGTGCACCTCGCGCGCCAGCATGCGCCGCTCGTCGTCGCGCACGCGCTGTACGGTGTCGAGCAGGGTGCGCAGTTCCTGCTGCGACTGCCGCAGGCGCAGCAGCTCGCCCTGGCGCCACACCGCATCGCGCCGCAGCCGCACCAGGCGGACATTGGCCTCGATCCTGGCCACCAGGTCTTTCGAGCTGAAGGGCTTGACCACGAAATCGTCGGCGCCTTCGCCCAGGGCCGCGACCCGTGCCGCCTCGTCGGCCTGGCCGGACAGCATGATGACGGGGACGGTGCTGAGGACTTCGTTCCTGCGCATCATGCGCAGCAAGCCGATGCCGTCCATGTCCGGCATCACCTTGTCGATCAGGATCACGTCGGGCTGGATCGAGGTGGCCAGCTCGAAACCTTCGCGCGCGTTGTGCGCCGCGTGGAAGGCGAAGCCGGCCCGTTCCAGGATGCGCCGGACATGGGCAACCAGCAGCGCCTCGTCATCGACGAGCAATACCCGGGTCTTGCCTGCCTCGGGGCCGGACTGGCCCTGGCTCGGCGCCGTGTCGCGCAGCAGCGCCTGGGACAGCTTGTGCACGGCCAGTTCCAGCAGCGCCGCAAGCGAAGCGACATGCTCGGTATTGCGGAGCATGAACAAGGCCAGTCCGCGCGGGTCCCTGGGACCGCGGCCGCCAAACGGGACTGCCGCCAGGGCGCAGGGGCGCGCGCCGATCCAGGCCGGGCGTTCCGGCCCGATCTCGACGATGCGCGCTTCTCCGCCCTGGATAGCCGGCTCGCCCAAGGCCACGCCGCAGAGCTGCGTCACGTCGCCGGCGTGTGCGGGCGGGGGCTGTGCGCACCCGGCGTGCAGCAGCAGGTCCAGGCCCTGGTCGTCCGTGACCCGGTAGATCGCGAGGGCCTCCAGCTCGTCACGCAAGGACGCCAGCATGTGATTGCCCAGCGCGGAAAGCGCGTTCGGGACGGCCAGGTGCTCGGCAAGGCTGGCGAAGGCCAGCATCCTGCGGGCCGCGGCGTCACGTTCGCGCTTGCCGTCCGCCGGCGAGTTCATGGCGCTTTCCCCACGCCGTCAAGCACCTCCGACAAGACTCGCGCCAGGACGGTCTTCCCATAGGGCTTGTTCAGGAAGCGGATGTCCGGCCCCAGCTCGTTCTGGTGCCGCATGGCCTCGAAGGTGTAGCCGGAGCTCAGCAGGATACGCAATCCCGGCTGCACCGCGCGTGCGCGCCGGACAAGCTCGATGCCGGACATGCCGGGCATGACGACATCCGTGAACAGCAGGTCGAAGCCCTGGCCGCAGGCCAGCCGCGCCAGCGCTTCCTCGGCCCTGGAGGCCTGCGTGACTTCGCAGCCGAGCTCGCGCAACAGGGCATGGATATGGGCGCGGACGATCGGATCGTCCTCGACCAGCAGGACGGCGCATCCGCCCGGCGGCCGTGCGCCGGCGCCGGCTTCGGGCGTGGGCTGGGTCTCGGGTTCGGCGTGCGCGCGCGGCAGGTAGAGCTTGACCTGCGTGCCGCGGCCCGGCTCCGAGTAGATCGTCACGTCGCCGTTCGACTGCTTGGCGAAGCCATAGACCATGCTCAGACCGAGGCCGCTCCCGGACGCTTCGTCCTTGGTGGTGAAGAAGGGTTCGAACACATGGTCCATCACGTCGTGGGCGATGCCATGGCCATTGTCCGCGACCGCGATCACGACGTACTCGCCGGCCGGCAGCGGCTTGTTCAACTCGTTGTTCCGTTCCTCGATCTCGACCAGCAGGAGCTGGACGATCAGCTTCCCGCCTTCCGGCATGGCATCGCGCGCATTGAGGCAAAGATTCACGATGGCGGCTTCGAGCTGGGCGCGGTCGGCGTACACGCACCAGCGGTGCGCCATGTCCAGCAGTTGAAGCTCGATGTTCTCGGGCAGGCTGCGCGCGATCAGGGGACGGATCGAGGCGATGGCTTCGCCGACCGCGAATATCTGCGGCGTCAGCGGCTGCCTGCGCCCGAACGCCAGCAGGCGGCGTGTCAGTTCCGCCCCGCGCTCGCCGGCCAGCTGGATCATGTGGGCGATGTCGCGCAGGTCGGGCTGCGCCTCGAGCGCGTCCATCAGCTCCTCGGCGCTACCAAGGATGACGGTCAGCCAGTTGTTGAAGTCGTGCGCCATGCCGCCGGTCAGCCGCCCGAGCGACTCGAGCTTCTGGATCTGCAGCAGGCGCTGCTCCAGCGCGATGCGCTCGCTCAGGTCGGTCACCACGGACAGGATCGCGCGCGGCGTCCCGTCCTCGCGGCGCACCAGGATCCAGTGCACATGGACCACGAACTTGCGGCCGTCCGCCGCCGAGTGCACCATGCGGCCGGAATAGTCGCCGTGCCGCATCAGCACCTGCATCGCATGCTGGAAATCGGACGGCGCGCACTGGGAATACAGGGTCTCGCTCACTGCGCGTCCGATGACTTCGTCGCTGCTCCAGCCGTAACGCGCGGCCGCGGCCTGGTTCCAGTACAGCACCCGGTTGTCGAGGTCGCGCACCAGGATGGCGTCGGTCGCATAGTCGAGCATTTCTGCCTGCATGCGCAGGCGCGCCTCCTGGCGCTTCTGCTCGGTCAGGTCGGCGATGCTGCCGACCATCCGCTGCGGCTTGCCCTGCTCGTCGATGACCATGAAGCAGCGATGCAGTACATGGCGCTCGACGTCTCCCGGCAGGCGGAGCCGGTATTCGACGGCCCAGTTCTCGCGCCCGGCCGCCACGCCCGAGCGCAGGCTGGCGCCGACCCGCTCGCGATCCTCGGGGTGGATGCAGGCCTCCCAGTCTGCCAGGCGGGTGGAGCGCGCCAGCACGCTGCCGAGCGGTTCCAGCGCACTGCGGCTGCACCACAGGGCATCGTCGGCCATGTTCCAGTCCCAGACCACGTCGTTGGTGGCGCGCGTGACATAACGCAGCCGCTGCTCGCTCAGGGCCAGCGAATCGGCCATGCGCTTGAGCTCATACGAACGCAGCACGATTTCCGCTTCCAGCCGGATGGTCTTGGCCCGGGAGCCATCGGGGTCCGACGGCCTGTGCGCCAGCACGTAATCGGTGATGTCCTCGACACGGTGGATGATGAACATGACGTGTCCATCGGCATCGAGGACGGGAGAATTGACAGGGCTCCAATAGCGCACTTCGAAACCGCCACCCGGCCGGCGGATCGGGTAGCGCTGCACCGCCATCACGTCGAGCACGCGGGTTTGCCTGACACGCTGCAGCGAGGCATTCAGTGCGGCGACAGGGCTGTCCTCGTCGTCGGGATCGTCGGGGAACACGTCGAACAGGGCGCAACCGACGATCTGCTCGCGCGTGACCATGGTCGCCTCGAGATAGGCATTGCTCGCCGCGACGATGCGGAAGCTGTCGGGAGCCAGCACCAGATAGAGCCCCGGAGCGGACTCGAACAGCAGGCGGAACTGCTCCTGCGCCTGCGCGGCCTCGTCGGGCGGGGCCACGGCGCCGGCAGCGGGATCGAATCCGAACATGGCGTCGTCGCCGCTTGTCCCGCCGGCGCGGGCCGATACGCCGTCCACGAACAGGTCGGCGATCGGGGCCAGCCCGTCGTCGCCGGCAGGATCGCGCGGGCGTGCGCCGGCGACGGCCAGCACGAAGCTGGCCTGTTCGGTTCCATGCCGGAAGCCGCGCCGGACCGCCCGGTAGCTGCGCAGGCCGGTACGCTCGGTCAGTTCGCGGCAGGCAGGGGGCAGGGGGCTGGTGCGCAGGTCCGGCAGCGCGTAATCGTCGGCGTCGACCTGGGCTTCGAGCGCTTGGAGCGCGGCGTGGACAGCCGGGTTGTCCCCCGTACAAAAGCGTTGTGGGGCCTTGCCGTCGGGCAGGTATAGGCTGAGCATCGCCCAGTCGTCCCCGGACGCGATCAGCGCCAGCCGTGCGGCTTTTTCCATCCTGGCTGCGTCGTTCGCCATGCTCGTTCGTCTTCCTGGACGCTTTGCGTAAATGTCACTAATAATTTCACGATAGCACAAGGCTTGGAGCATGCACGTTACGACAGGATGCGCTCATGCGCGCAGCGCGGCCAGGATGTCGACGAGCGCGTCGATTCGCATCGGCTTGGTGAAGTGGTAGTCCATGCCTGCCTCGACAATGCAGCAAGGGATGTCGCCGCCGCTCCATGCCGTCAGCGCGGCAATGCAGGCCTGCGGCCCCCAGGATTGTTCGCGCATGCGCCGCGCCGTTTCGCAACCATTCATGCCCGGCATGTCGAGGTCGAGGATGACGAGCTGGGGGCGAAGCGCTTCGCCAAGGGCGAGCGCCGCGCTGCCCGAATAGGCAACCTGCACGGTGCAATCGAAGACCGACAACAGGGTTGCCAGGATATCGGCGGCGTCCACGTTGTCGTCGACGACGAGGACGCGCGGCGTCGGCGCATGCAGGGGCAGCTTGTCCAAGATGGTGTCCTGCTGAGCGCAGCGTGGAATGAAACCGTGCAGCTTACCGGGACAAGGCCTGACGGCGAAGTCGGACAGATTGCGACTGCCGTGTCGCGAATCCTGCCTTCGTCAGCGGGAGAGGCAGGGGATCGGACGCGGGATCGGCCAGGATTGCGGCAACATTCTTGCGGATTAGCCCATCAATGCGCCGTCATTGACAGCCTGTCGCATGGATTGCGTCACGATGTCACTACCTTGCTCATCGCGCCGCGCAGTTGGAATCCTTATCATCGCAATCTTTACAGCACGGGCCACTCCTGCGTCCGGCACAGGATTCGAATCAGGCAGCATGATAATTTCATTTTTGATAACATCGTCGTACATGATATTTCCCTTACCTGGCGATCATCAATGATCAGAGTTGTCATCGCAGACGATCATCAGTTGGTGCGTGAAGGCGTCAAGAAGGTGTTGTCGGTCGACCCGGACATCGTGCTCGTGGGGGAGGCTGCAGACCTGGAGTCGACGCTGGCCGTGCTCGAAAGCACGGAAACCGACCTGCTGCTGCTCGACCTCACGCTCAGCCCCATCCACGAACTGGATGCGTTGCGGACGGTCGTCGCGCGCTTTCCCGGCGTCCGGGTACTGGTGCTGAGTTCCCACAGCGAGGAACGTTTCGGCATTGCCGTCCTCAAGCTGGGCGCCGCAGGCTATATTCCCAAATCGCTGACCGTCGACGTGGTGCTGAAGGCCATTCATCGCGTCCATGCCGGCGGAAGCTACCTGAGCGACAAGCTGGCGGACATGCTTGTCCATGAAGTGTCTTCTTCCCAGCCCCGCCACGCCCATGAACGCCTCACCGATCGCGAGCTGCAGGTCTTGCGCCTGCTGGCATTGGGGCATCCGGTCAAGCAAGTGGCGGCCAGGCTCGACATCAGCATCAGCTCCGTCAACACCTATCGCAGCCGCATCTTCACCAAGCTCCTGATCAGGAGCAATGCCGAACTGATACGTTACGCAATCCATCACGGCCTGGTCAACTGAGCCCCTGCCGACGCCGCCCTGTCATACCAGCTGCTACATCCGCGTCGATTTTTTCGCAATGATAAATAAAAAGTCGAAGCGTTAAAATCGGCGATGCTCCGTTTTGCAATTAGCCTTTCCCCTACCCACCTGCCGGCTGTTGCGATGACCGAACGCATATTCCAAGCACCTTCCATTCTCCTGATCGACGACGAATCCTTTTCCAGGGACATCATTTCTCATGGCCTGGCGGCATGTGGGTCGCATCGCTTCCAGTTCACGCAAGCGCCGGCAATGGCTGTCGAGCTCGCCAAGGAGATGGCCGCCACGGTGGTACTGGTCGACATGCGCATGCCGGAAATGGACGGCTTCGAAGTCACGCGCCGTCTTTGCGCGGACAAGGAAACGGCGCATGTTTCCGTGATCGTCTTGTCGTCGGAAGACAATCCGGACGTGAAAGCCCAGGCCTTCGAAGCCGGCGCCAGCGACTATCTGGTCAAGTGGCCGGATCCGCGCGAGCTGATCGCACGTGTGCGCTACCACAGCAATTCCTGCGTTGCGCGGCGCCAGCTCGATGCCGCGTATACCTCGCTATGCCGCAGCCAGGAGGAACTGGCGGCAAGCCAGTCGGCCTTGCTCCAGTCACAGAAAATGGAAGCCATCGGCCAATTGACCGGCGGCGTGGCCCATGATTTCAATAATGTCTTGCAGATCATCGGCGGCAACCTGCAGCTGCTAAAGCTGAGTAATGGCGTCGATGAATCCGGTCTAAGCCGTGTGGAAGCGGCAATGTCAGGCGTAAAACGCGGAGCAGAGCTGGCCTCGCACCTGCTGGCTTTTGCACGCCGCCAGCCGCTTCAGGCAGTCGCCACGAATCCCGAGCATCTGCTGCGTGAAATGAGCGTCATGATGCGCAGGATGTTTGGCTTGAGTCCAAATGTTGTGACAGAAATCGCCCATGGACTTGGCAACATCATGGTGGACCCCAACCGGCTGCACAATGTCTTGCTAAACCTGTCCATCAATGCCCGCGATGCCATGGCCGGCCGCGGCACCTTGCGCATCCGGGCCGCCAATATCGACCCGGAGGACAGCTTGCCGCCCGACGTGGCAGCCGGATCCTGGGTGATGATCGAGATTGCCGATAACGGCACGGGCATGACGCCACAGGTGATGGCGCGTGTCTTCGAGCCGTTTTTCACGACAAAGCTGCCCGGGCAGGGCACTGGCCTGGGTTTGTCGATGGCCTACGGTTTCGTCAAGCAGTCGGGTGGAGAGATTGTTTTATCCAGCGTCCTGGGAGAAGGTACGAGCGTCAGGATCTACCTGCCGCGGACCGATGCCGAACCGGTCATCCAGGAAGTGCCGGTGGCGACGCGGCTGGAGGGCGGCCCGGAAACCATCCTGGTGGTCGACGACGAGGAGAATGTACGCAAGTCCACGTGCAGCAGTTTGTCGATACTCGGTTACGAGGTATTGCAGGCTTCCAGCGCCGCCGGAGCGCTCGAGATTATCAACAGCGGCCAGGATATCGACCTGGTGTTCACCGACGTGATCATGCCCGGCCCGGTGAGCAGCCTGCAATTGGGTGAGGCCGTGCGCACACGTCTGCCGCACGCACGGATCTTGTATACATCCGGATATGCCGAGGGCGTGCTCACCCATGAAGGCAGGCTCGATGCCAACGTCAATCTCCTGCCGAAACCCTATGACTTGAACGCACTCAGCGCGCGCATCCGCCACCTTCTCAGGCATGAGAAGGATACGCACATGCAGCACACTTAAAAATCGTAGCGGATGCCGGCAGCGATGGCCTGGCCGCCACTGATGCCGGCATCGAAATCGTCCAGGCCGCCCCGGCGTGGCGTGAGGACGGCGGTCGTGCCCTCACGGTAATACTCGGCGAAGAGCTTGAAGTCGTCCCGGAGTTGGTGGTCGATGCCGAGATGGACGATGTTATCGCCATAATTTTCCACACGCGCGAGCATCAGCTTGACGGTCGTCTTGCCCATGGCATAGCTGCCGAAGAGGTTGATGGCCTTGTTGCCGTCGCTTGAAAAGCTGCCGGGTTGACGATTGCCCGAATCGAATCGCTCGAACTTGGCTGCCAGGTAGAGCTTGCCGGCCTGGTGGCTGAGGGACAGCCCAAGCAAGCGGTTGCGCCCGTAGCCGGCGTCGCCCCGGTCATCGATGCCTGCAGCAAGGCGGGTGTCGCCGAAGGTATAAGTGGCAGCGATTTGCCGGCGCGGCGCATCGATGCGCGAGGTCGAACGCGCGTTGCCGCTGCTGCCGGTATACCCTGCGCTGAATGCGAATCCCGCGACTTCCGGCGTCGCATACGCAAGCGTTTGCGCCACGCGAAAAACGGTATAGGTCGCAAAGCCGCTGTAATAGGTGCTGAACACGTCCACCGGCGCCGCGACCGCATTGTAGTAAGGCATCCACTGCTGGCCCCAGGTGATCGTGCCGAACCTGCTGCGCAAGCCGAGCTGGGCGAGCCTGATCCGCTCCCCGTGGGGACGCCCGGCATCGCCCTGGTCGTAGGGATCGCGCATCCTGAAGTTGGCCGAATCGAGGGGCAGTTCCAGTTGTCCCGTCAGCGCCAGTTCGGCGCCCAGCGGATGCTCGAGCTTGATGCCCACCCGCGAGTAGGCATCCCTGACACCCGCATAACTGTCCAGGCGATCGTCGCGATCCGGGCTGACCGCTTCGACCTGGGTGCGCAGCGATGCGTAAAAGTCGATAGCGGGAGCATCCTGGGCCGCGGCCTGGGTCCAGGCCAGGCAGCCCGCCAGTCCAAGTGCCAGGCTTCCCGATAAAAAACGCGGTGTCGACATACGTGCTCTCCTAGGCTGCAACGAGGTGGGACGGCACGCTCATGACCTCGAGCAGCAGTTCGCTGACGCCATCCCACACGATCTGCACCCCAAGGCACAGCAGGATGAAGGCGGTCAGGCGCAGGAACACGGCGGTGCCGGCTTCGCCGATCAGGCGCAGGAAGTGTTCTCCATAGCGGAAGGCGAGATACAGCAGCACGCCGATGAGCGCCAGCGCCAGCAGGGCGCCGCCCATGCGCGCCAGCGACAGCACCATCCGGACATCGTGCAGGGAAACGCCCACGGTGATGGCGACCGAGATCGAGGCCGGACCGCAGCTGATGGGGAAGGTCAGCGGATAGAAGGCCTGGCGGTGCGCGTGGTCGGGTGTGTACGCCTCGGCCAGGGCGGCGCGGCTGTCGGGCGTGGATGGCGTCGCGCCTAACAGGCGCCAGGCCACCGAGGCGAGCAGCAGGCCGCCGCCGATGCGGACGATGGGCAGCGAGATGCCGAAGAAGTCGAGCACATAGGAGCCGATCAGCATCGAGCCTGTCATCAGCCAGAACATGTTGCGCGCGATACGGCGCGCCAGCAGGGTGCGGGTCGCGGCCGATGCGCCATCGGTCATGCTGAGGAAAATCGGCGCTGTCGCTGCCGGGTTCAGGATCGGCAGCATGGTTGCCAGCACAAACAGGAAGCCCTTGGCTGCTGCCAGCAATAATTCGATTGTCATGACAATTTCTGCGAGTTACGACAAACTGCATCGCAACGAAGTCCAATACGCAAGTATAGGACGAAGGCAAAAATCGTGACGCCCCGCTGCCGGCTTACATTGGCTGCACCAATTGGTCGCCGACGTAGACGCGATAACGCCGGATCCGACCCGTTACCGTGTCCGGGCCCTGGCGCGGCGTGTAGCGCAGTCCGGCAATATCGACAGAGGCGCCGAGGTCGATGATCAGCCGCGCCGGCCCAGCGGGCGTCTCGCCCTTGCTGTAGGCGGTATGCCAGTAGTCGCTGGCCTGGCCGTTGATGGCATTCAGGGCGCCGCCGTCTTCCTTGTGCGCTTCTTCGCTGCTGGCGTAGGCGATGGTCCAGGTGCTCTGGTTCATCGGCTTGCCGTCCAGGCCGAGCAGGGCAAGTTCGGCGACGGCCGCATGCGGCTTGCCGTCGAAGGTATCGACCACTTCGAGGCATAGCTGGCGTCCGCGCGCCGGCTGTTCGAACCTGGCTTCCTGGGTGGCGGGGCCGCCGGCGAACTGCCCGGCATGCACCGGCGCCACGCCCGCCAGGCGCGGACGCGCCGTGCTGGCCGGACGCGCCAGGTCGCGCTCGGGGTGCAGTTCGTCGAGGATCGGCGTGGTGCGCCCTTCGATGCGGCTGGCGCGCGGCCCGGTCAGGTCGAGCACCACGATGTCGTTGCGGCCGGCCTTGATCCAGGGACCCGGAAGGTACATGGTCTGGGTCGGGCCGATGCTCCAGTAGCGGCCCAGGCAGCGGCCGTTGATCCAGACGATGCCCTGGCCCCAGCTCGACATGTCGAGGAAGGTGTCGGCCTGTTCCTTCACGTCGAAGCTGCCGCGCCAGAACGCCGGGCCGGCAACGCGCTTGGCCTGCCAGCGCAGCGGCGGCAGCTCGCCGTCGTCGCCGAAGTCGATGGCGCGGATGTCCCAGCCGCTCAGTTCCTGGGCGGCGCCGTCCTCCGTGCGCAGCAGCACCGGACCCTGCAGCCCCTTGCGGTCGTGGACCTCGACGCCGAAATTCACGCGCGCGATCGTGTACAGCAGGATCTCGACCCGGGTCGGCTGGGTGCGCGCCGGCAGGTCGACGCCGAAGCGGCGGTGCCGCGTGTCCATCGTGCCGGCCAGGCGTCCGCCGGCGTAGACCCAGGCCAGGTCGCGCGCGTTCGCAGCTTCCAGCCTGGCCGCCGGGCCGGGCGGCAGCACGATGCTGTAGGCGACCAGGCCGCGGCTGATGTCGTACTGTTCGATGTTGCGCGGCGACGCGTCCTTGATTACCCCTGCCGGCAGGTTCGCGAATACGGGCGCGGTCTCCTTCAGCGCAAACGCGGGGATCGCCATCACCGGCAGGTGCGCCGGCGCCTCGGGCAGGGTTTCGCCGGGCTGAAGGTGCTTGCTCAGGCATTCGCGGTAGGTGCGGAACTTTTCGCCCAGCCATCCCGCCTCGCTGATCGGGGCATCGTAGTCGTAGCTGGTCGTGTCGGGACGGAAGGGGCGGTCGCAGCCGCCCCACAGGCCGAAGGTGGTGCCGCCGTGCGCCATGTACAGGCTGAACGAGCCGTTCGCCTTCAGCATGGTGTCGATGTCGCGGATGGCGCGCGCATTGTCGCCGCGCTTGTGCGGCGTGCCCCAGGTGTCGAACCAGCCGGAATAGTATTCGCCGCACATCAGGGGCCCTTGTTGCACCGCGGCCAGCGCCTTGAAGCCGCGCTCCGGGTCGCTGCCGAAGTTGGCCACCGAGAGCAGTTCCGGGATGTGGGTCTTGGCCACCGCATTGGTCGGATTGCACTGGAACAGCGGGACATCGAAGCGCGCGTCGAGCAGGGCCTGGCGCATGACCCGCATGTAGTCGCGGTCTTCGCCGAAGAAGCCGTATTCGTTCTCGACCTGTACCATCAGGATCGGACCGCCCTGGGTCACCTGCATCGGCGCCAGCACCCGGCCGACTTCCTTCAGCCAGCGCCGCGCCGGCTCCACGAAGGCCGGGGCGCGGCTGCGCAGGAAGCTGTCGCCCGGGTGCTTCAGCAGCCACCAGGGCAAACCACCCATTTCCCACTCGGCGCAGGCGTAAGGGCCGGGACGCAGGATGACCCACAGGCCTTCTGCCTGCGCCATGCGGCAGAATTCGGCGGCATCGCGCTGGCCTTCCCAGCGGTAGCGACCCTCGCGCCATTCATGGTAGTTCCAGAACAGGTAGGCACAGACCGTGTTCAGGCCCATGGCCTTGATCGCTTTTAGCCGGTGCCCCCAGTATTCACGCGGCACCCGGGCGAAATGCATCTCGCCGCAGCGGATCTGCAGCGGCTTCCCGTCCAGCAGGAAGTCCTTGTCGCCGATGGCGAAGCGGGGCGATGCGGCGACGGCTCTCGGCACGTTCAGTGCCAGGGCGGTGCCGGCGGCGGCGCCCAGAAAAGTGCGGCGCGATGGATGAAGGGGCATGGCGGGTCCTGGTCGAAGGCTGGTGTCCTTCATGGTAGAGGAACAGGGCATGCCGGAGTGCGGTCCCCGCGTAATACTCATCAGCTTGATTCCGGCCACGACGATTTGCGGTGTAAGGTAGCCGGATTCACGTGGAGAGTTGATGAGAATCCTGCCGATCGGTGTATCGCTTGCCTGTTCCGTCCTGCTGTGCGCCTGCGCAGGCTTGAGACAGCAGCCGGCCGTGCGCGTCGTCGAGGTGGCGGACGGCTGGGCGGCCAATTCGGTCAATGCCGTGGTATTCCGCAAGAACTCGCTCGTCACGCACGAGGGCAGCCAGTACATCGCCTTCTACGACGCCGCGGCCAGGCTGGTGCTGGGCAAGCGCCGCCTGGGCGCCCTTGAGTGGCAGCTGGCGCCCACCCAGTACCTGGGCAAGGCCAGCGACGCGCACAACAGCATCAGCATCATGGTCGATGGCGCAGGCTATCTGCATGTGGCCTGGGACCACCATAACGGGCCCCTGCGCTACGCGCGCGGCACGGCGCCCGGCGTCTTGAGCCTCGGCCCCCAGCAAACGATGACCGGACGCGGCGAGAAGTCCGTGTCCTACCCGGAGTTCTACCGCATGCCGGACGGCGGCCTGCTGTTCCTCTACCGCGACGGCGGCTCCGGCCGCGGCAACCTGGTCATCAACCGCTACGACCCGCATAGCCAGTCCTGGCAGCGCCTGCAGGACAATCTCCTGAGCGGGGAAGGGCGACGCAACGCCTACTGGCAAGCCTTCGTGGACAGGGCGGGGACGCTGCACCTGTCCTGGGTATGGCGCGAGTCGCCCGACGTCGCCAGCAACCATGACCTGGCCTATGCCCGTTCGCGCGACGGCGGCCGGACCTGGGAGCGCAGCAAGGGCGAGCCTTACCGATTGCCGATCACGGCAGGCACGGCGGAGGTGGCGGCGCAGGTTCCGCAAAGGAGCGAACTGATCAACCAGACCGCCATGGCGGCCGACCGCGACGGTCATCCGGTCATCGCCAGCTACTGGCGCGACGCCGGCAGCGCCGTGCCGCAATACCGCGTGGTGCGCCACGATGGCCAGGGCTGGCAGTCGCAGGACCTGGCCTTCCGGCGGACGGCCTTCTCGCTATCCGGCCTCGGGACCAAGGCGATCCCGATCTCGCGTCCGCAGATCCTGGTCGGCAGCAGCGGCGCGGCCTGGCTCGTGTTCCGCGATGCGGAGCGCGGCCACAAGGTGTCCGTGGCCTGCACGCCCGACTTGCGCCAGGGCCGCTGGCAGGTGAGCGACCTGCTCGAGCGCGCCATGGGGGCCTGGGAGCCGAGCTTCGACACCGAACTGTGGCGCGACGCCGGCCAGCTCAACCTCTACCTGCAAACCGTCCACCAGCTAGACGCCGAAGGCGTCCTGCCGAGCGGTCCGACCAGGGTCGGCGTCCTCGAGTGGACGCCGGTCTGCCCACCCACACCATGAACGACATGAATACAAAAAAATACTTCACCGGCATGCTGCTTGCGCTGGGCCTGGTTCTGGGCGGCTGTGCGACACCGCCGCAATCCGACACCGGCGTCAAGCGCGGCGAAGTGCTCGCCATCATCGACAAAGTCAACACCCACTGGCAGGCGAAGACGCCGGCGAAGCAGTGGGCCTTCTGGGACGTGGCGGCCTACCATACCGGAAACATCGAAGCCTATCGCGTGACTGGCAACGAGCGCTACCGCCGCTATTCCGAGGAATGGGCCGAGCACAATGCCTGGATGGGGGCGAAGTCGCCGGACAAGGCCAGGTGGAAGTACAACTATGGCGAAACCGATGAACACGTCTTGTTCGGCGACTGGCAGATCGCGTTCCAGACCTATGCGGACCTGTACGAGCTAGACAAGGACCCGCGCAAGATCGCGCGCGCCCGCGAGGTGATGGAATACCAGATGAGCACCCCCAACAAGGATTACTGGTGGTGGGCGGATGGCCTGTACATGGTGATGCCGGTCATGACCAAACTGCACAAGATCACCGGCAATCCCGAGTACCTCGAGAAGCTGCACGAGTACTACACCTATGCCAACAGCATCATGTACGACCCGCAGGAGCAGCTGTACTACCGCGACGCCAAGTACGTTTACCCGAAGCACAAAAGCACTAGCGGCAAGAAGGATTTCTGGGCGCGCGGCGACGGCTGGGTGTTCGCGGGGCTGGCCAAGGTGCTGGCCGAACTGCCGGCAAGCGATCCGCATCGCGCCGAGTACGTCGAGCGCTTCCAGGCGATGGCGAGGGCCGTGGCGCGCAGCCAGCAGCCGGAGGGCTACTGGACCCGCAGCATGCTCGACCCGGCCCACGCTCCGGGACCGGAGACCAGCGGCACTGCCTTCTTCACCTACGGGATGCTATGGGGGATCAACAACGGCCTGCTGCCACGCGGCGCCTACCTGCCGGTCGCGCAGCGCGGCTGGCACTATCTGAGCACCGTCGCCCTGCAAGCGGACGGCAAGGTCGGCTACGTCCAGCCGATCGGCGAGCGCGCGATCCCGGGACAGGTCGTCAACCAGGACTCGACCACGCCTTTCGGCGTGGGGGCCTTCCTGCTGGCCGCGGCGGAGATGGCGCGCCTGGCCGACCGATAAGCAGAGGCGAACATGGAACGACGACACTTCATGCGGGCGCTGGCCGCCGCACCGGCCCTGGGCGCGGCGGCAGCGGCACCGGCGGCGCTGCCGGCCGGCGATGAACGTGCCTACCTGCTGCGCCTGCTGCAGCGGATGGCCGAGCCGGTGCTGACGCTCATGGCGAAGGGGGAGCTGAAAAAGACCTTCCCGCTCGAGCTGAGCCCGACCTGGGACGGGCGCGACCGCGCGGTGGCCTACCTCGAATGCTTCGGCCGGCTGATGTCGGGCATCGCCCCCTGGCTGGCCCTTCCGGCGGACGCGACGCCGGAAGGAAGCTTGCGCCGGCGCCTGCAGGGGATGGCGCTGCAAAGCTATGCCAATGCGGTCGATCCGCGCAGCCCGGACTACCTGAAGTGGAAGGGCGAAGGCCAGGCGCTGGTCGATTCCGCCTATTTCACCAATGCCCTGCTGCGCGCGCCCAAGGTCTTGTGGGAGCCGCTCGACGCTGCGACCAAGGCACGCATCGTCGCCGAAATCAAGGGCCTGCGCCGGGTCGAACCCCCGAACACCAACTGGCTGCTGTTCGCCGCCATGAACGAAGCCTGGCTGCTGTCGATCGGGGAAGAGTACGACCCGATGCGCCTGAACGGAGCGATCCGCAAGATCAACGAGTGGTATGTCGGCGATGGCTGGATCAAGGACGGCAAGGATTTTCACTTCGACTACTACAACTCCTATGTGATGTACCCGATGCTGCTGGAGGTGCTCGACGTGCTGGCGGCGAAGAAGGCCCCGTTCTGGCAGGCCAAGCCGCAGGAGCTGCTGGCCCAGGCATGCAAACGCGCGCAGCGCTACTGCGAGCACCTGGAGCGCTTCGTCGGCCCGGACGGCAGCTTCCCGCCGATCGGCCGCTCGCTCACCTACCGCACCGCTGCCTTCCAGCCGCTGGCGCTGCTGGCCTGGCGCAAGCAGCTGCCGGCTTCGCTGCCGGAAGGGCAGGTGCGCGCCGCGCTGCATGCGGTGCACGGAGCCATCTGGGATGCGCCGGGCAACTTCACGGACGAGGGTTTTCTCACCATCGGCTTTCGTGGCCACCAGCCCGAGCTGGGGGACTGGTACTCGAACAACGGCAGCATGTACATCGCTTCCAGCAGCCTGCTGGCCCTGGGACTGCCCGCCGTCGACAGCTTCTGGACCGCGCCCGCCCAGGACTGGACCCAGAAGAAGGCCTTCGGCGGCCGTGGCTTTCCGAAGGATTATCCGGTGAGCTACTAGACCCATGGCGGGCACCGCGGCGGCCGGCGACGCGTTCCGGCCGTGCGGTGTACACTGGCAAGGCTTTCCACCGTGCTTTCCTCCATGTCCACATCATCTTCACAAGCATCCGCCGCACCGCCGGCAGTCGTGATGCAGATCCTGTTTTCGGTCGCCTTTGTCCACCTGCTGAACGACTGCGTGCAGGCGGTCCTGCCCGCCATTTACCCGCTGCTCAAGGACGAATTCGCGCTCAGCTTCACCCAGATCGGCCTGATCACGCTGACCTTCCAGTGCACCGCCTCGCTGCTGCAGCCCTGGATCGGCCTGTACACCGACCGGCGTCCGATTCCCTTCCTGCTGCCGGCCGGGATGTGCGTCACGCTGGGCGGCGTCGCCCTGCTGGCGACGGCCGGCAGCTTCGCCATGCTGCTGCTGGCGGCCGGCCTGATCGGCATCGGCTCTTCGACCTTCCACCCGGAAGCCTCGCGCGTGGCGCGGCTGGCCTCGGGCGGCCGCTTCGGCTTCGCGCAGTCGCTGTTCCAGGTGGGCGGCAACCTCGGCTCGGCGTTCGGACCGCTGCTGGCCGCCGCCATCATCGTGGGGCAGGGCCAGGGCCGGATCGCCTGGCTGATGCTGCTGGTGCTGCTGGCGGTCGCGGTGCTGGTCGGCGTCAGCCGCTGGTATGCGGGCCACCTGCGCACCGTCACGCGCAGGCTGGCCGTCCATGCCGGACCGGGCCTGTCGCGCCGGCGCGTCATCTGGGCCCTGACGGTGCTGGCGCTGCTGGTGTTCTCGAAATACATCTACATGGCCAGCCTGTCGAGCTACTACACCTTCTACCTGATCGAGCGCTTCCACGTCTCGGTGGAGGCGGCGCAGATGTACCTGTTCCTGTTCCTCGCGGCGGTGGCGGCCGGCACCTTCGCGGGCGGCCCGATCGGCGACCGCATCGGCCGCAAGCGCGTGATCTGGTTCTCGATCCTGGGCGCCGCGCCGTTTGCGCTGGCCCTTCCTTATGCGAGCCTGTTCTGGACCGCCGTGCTGTCGGTGGTGATCGGGCTGGTGATGTCGTCCGCCTTCTCGGCCATCGTGGTGTTCGCGCAGGAGCTGGTGCCGGACAAGGTGGGCATGATCGCCGGCCTGTTCTTCGGCCTGATGTTCGGCATCAGCGGCATCGGCGCCGCCGTCATGGGCGCGGTCGCCGACACCACCGGCATCGAGTACGTGTACCGGATCGCCTCCTTCCTGCCGCTGCTGGGCATCCTGGCCGTGTTCCTGCCGCGGATGCCGTCGCAGCGGCCCTAAGTACGTAGATGCGCTAGCATTGCCTTGCCCCTTCCGGGCAATGGAGGATGCGATGCGGATTACTGCCCTGGTCGACAATTCGCCCGCGGCCCATCGGGCCGAGGTGGACACCGACGGAAGCCGCCAGGCGCTGGCCGTGCCGGCCAAGGCGTCCGGCCCCGGTTCGGGCGTGAACGGCGGCGAGTTCCTGATGCTGGCATTGGCCACCTGTTATTGCAACGACTTGTACCGCGAAGCGCGGCGGCTCGGCATCCCGATCGACGGCGTACAGGTCGAGGCCAGCGCCGAATTCCCCGGCATCGGACTGGCCGCCACCGATATCCGTTACCGCGCCACGGTGCGCTCGGCGGCGCCGGCGCAGGACATCGCCCGCCTGCTGGCCCAAACCGATGCGGTGGCCGAGGTGCACAATACGCTGCGGGCCGGATGCGCGGTCGCCCTGCAGCTGCCTTGAGCGCCGCGTGTCAGAGCGCGCCGATCATCGCCTTCAGCTGGACCAGCCGGTCCGGCCGCACGCAGTAGCAGACGCGCTGCAGGTCGGACGAGCCTTCGATCAGGCCGGCCTCCTTCAGGATCGAGACGTGCTTCGAAATGGTGGAGGCGGCGAGCGGCAGCACATCGGCCAGGCTGCCGAAATAGCAATCGCCATGCTCGATCAGGTGCCGCAGCAGCTGCAGCCTGGCGGGATGGCCGATCGCCTTGCACAGCGCGGCGAGGTCGTCGACGTCGATGTCGGCGCGGGGTTCTGGCGTGACGGCCGGGCCGCGGCAGGAACTGGTCATGGGTGCTTTCGATCTGGAATTGAGCGCTGAGGATAGGAAGCCGGCGCATTCTCGTCAAGTTCGCGTCAAGCGCCCGCGGTTTCCGCTGCGCTTGCCGCTATCGGCTTGACCGCCGACAGGTAGAGCAGGAGCGAGGCCAGCGCGCAGCAGAACAGCACCAGCGGCAACATCATCGGACCCGATGCGCCGGAGAGCAGCGCCGCCCCGACCAGCGGACCAATGGCCTTCGACAGCAGCGACGGGGCCGCCATGGCGCCGGTGATCGCACCATAGTTGCGCGGCCCGAACAGCACGCGCGGCAGGGTCCCGCGGATGATGGTCAGCACGCCGTTGCTCATCCCGTACAGCATGCAGAACAGCGCCACCGCCCAGGCACGGGTGCCCAGCAGCGCCAGCGCCAGCAGGCCGAAGGGCAGGGTGGCGAACACGAAGCGCCCCACCGCCTGCGGCGCCTTGTCGCGCGCCAGCGTGCGTTCGCCAATGCGGCCGGCGACCTGCATCGGCCCGACCAGGGCGGCCAGCAGCACGGCGGTGGCGGCGCTGTGGCCGAGCGACTGCAGCAGCGGGATCAGGTTGATCGCGAGCGCCGAAAAGATGAAGACGTTGGCCGAGAAGGCGAGCGCCAGCTTCCAGAAAGCCGGGTGACGGATCGCCTCGGCCAGCGTGTGGCTGTCGCGCGGGGCATGCGCGCACAAGGTCGGGCGAGTAGCGTCGCGTCCCAGCCAGAGATGCAGCGGCAGGCAGGCGGCCAGCTGCAGCGCCGCATAGGCCAGGTAGGTGTCGCGCCAGCCGATGCGCGCCGCGACGAACTGGGTCAGCGGCCAGAAGATGGTGCTGGCGAAGCCGGCGAACAGCGTGAGGTTCGAGATGGCGCGCGGCGCGCCCACGTCGAGCTTGCGGTTGATGGTGGCGAAAGCCGCTTCGTACAGGGTCAGGGCCATCGCCAGTCCGATCAGGGTCCAGGCGCCGAAATAGGCGGCGGGCGTTGCGCATTGCGACAGCCAGGCCAGGCCGAGGGCGCTGGTCAGCGAGCCGGCCGCCATGACCCAGCGTCCGCCGTGGCGGTCGACCAGCGCGCCCACCGGCGTCGCCGCGACCCCCGCCACCAGCAGGCTCCAGGAAAACGCGGCGAACGCGGTCCCGGCAGAGATGCCGAGCTCGCGCCCGATCGCCGGCGCCAGGACGGCGAAGGCGTAGTACAGCGATCCCCACGACGCGATCTGGGTGAAGGCGAGGATGCCGATGGTCTTGCGGGCGGACGACAAGCTGTTTCTCCTGAAGCGATGGGCGAACGCTCAGCAACAGGTGGCGTCTGCAGCCTTCACTGTACAGCAGGCCGCGCGTTGCTGCTGGTAGACCCGCCGGGTGTTGCAGATGCCCGTTTCCGGCAGCTCGAGCTGGACGTCGTCGGCGGCGACAATATCTCCCGCGAGGGCTGCCACTACCGAGCGCACCTGCTCGTAGCCGGTGGCCAGCAGGAAGTTCGGCGCGCGGCCATAGCTCTTGGCGCCGACCGCGTAGTAGCCGGTCTCGGGATGGGCCAGCTCGCGATGGCCGTGCGGGCGCACCGAGCCGCAGCTGTGCTCGTTCGGGTCGATCAGCGGGGCCAGCGCGTCGGTGCTCTCCAGCCACGGGTCGTGGCGCGTGCGCAGTTCGCGCGTCAGCGACAGGTCGGGCCGGGCGCCGGTGGCGCATACGATCTCGTCGATCCCCTCGATGCAGTGGCCGACGGCATCGATCACGACGATACGGCCCTCGCTTTCCACCAGGCGCACGATCGGGAAGTCCTGGCGCATCTCCAGTTGTCCCGTGTCGCGCAGTGCCTGCAGGCGCTGCCCCAGCCGTCCACGCGCAGGCAGGCCGTCGGCATCGCCGCCGCCGAACACGCGCGCCAGCTGGCTGCCGCGGGTTGCCCACACCAGTTGCGTGGCGGGATGCTCGGCGGCGAGCTGCGCCAGCGCCAGCAGGGTACCGGCGGCGGAGTGGCCGGCGCCCACCACCAGCACGCGCCGGCCGGCATAGCGGGTGCGCTGGCTGCCCAGCACGTCCGGCATGCCATAGGCGATGTGCGCCGCCAGCGCCGCTTCGCCGAGCGCCGGGATGCCGCTGGCGCCGAGCGGATTCGGTTGCGACCAGGTGCCGGTGGCGTCGATCACCGCACGTGCGGCGAACTCGCGCGGGCCGTCCGGCGTATCGGCGCGGATGAGGAAAGGCGCTTCAGTGCGCCCGCGGGTCTTCACCTTGTCGGTGCCGCTGCGGGTGATCGCGCTGACGCGGTGCCGCAGGCGCAGCGCGCCGGCAATGCCGGGCAGGGCGGCCAGCGGCGCCAGGTAGGCGTCGCGCAGTTCGCCGGCGCTCGGCAGGGCATCGGGATCGGGCATGGTCCAGCCGGCGACTTCGAGCAGGCGGCGCGCAGCCTTGTCGACGTTGTACCGCCACGGCGAGAACAGCTGCACATGGCGGTAGCTGTCGAGGTTGGCGCCGACGGCGCTGCCCGCTTCCAGCAGCAGGGGCGTCATGCCACGCGACAGCAGGTGCGCGGCGGCGGCAAGTCCGACGGGGCCGGCGCCGAGGACGGCGACGGGAAGGGTGGCATCGATCTGGTGCATGGCAGCTCTCCTGAAAAGTATTTGTCATTCGTCATTCGACGAATAAAGAATAAATGCCTTGTCATGAAGCTGTCAAATTATTTCGATAATATTCGAAGCGTCTACAAGCTCCGGTATAATTCGATAAGCATGGAATTAATGAAAGAAGCACGCATGGATACCAAGTCCGCCATCGCGGCCCTTGCCGCACTGGCCCAGGAATCGCGCCTGGCCACCTTCCGGCTGTTGGTGCAGGCCGGCCCTGCCGGCATGGCGGCCAGCAAGATCGCCGAGGCGCTCGGCATGCCGGCGTCCTCGCTGTCCTTTCACCTGAAGGAGCTGAGCCACGCCGGCCTGATCACGCCGCGCCAGGAGGGGCGCTTCATCATCTACGCGGCGCAGTTCGACACCATGAACGGCCTGCTGTCCTTCCTTACCGAGAACTGCTGCGGCGGCAATCCCTGCACGCCTGTGTGCGGCGCCACGACCTGAGCCAACCACCATGAACGTACTCTTCCTCTGCACCGGGAATTCCTGCCGTTCGCTCATCAGCGAAGCCGTCTTCAACCACCTTGCTCCACCCGGCTGGCAAGCGCTGAGTGCCGGCAGCCAGCCCACCGGGCGCCTGAATACGCGCGCCCTGCAGCTGCTGGCGGAAAAAGGTATCCCGACGGAGGGCTACTACAGCAAGTCCTGGGACGACCTGCCGCTCACGCCCGACATCGTCGTCACCGTCTGCGCCAGCGCGGCCGGCGAGACCTGCCCGGCCTACCTTGGCCCGGTACTGCGCACCTATTGGGGCGTCGAGGATCCTGGCCACGTCGAAGGGACGCTTGACGACATCAGCGCGGCCTTCGAACGCGCCTACGCGATCCTGCGCGCCCGCATCGAGGCCTTCCTCGCGCTTCCCCTTGGTGAACTGGCGCAGGACCGTGCCCGCCTCAAGGCGGAGCTGGACCGTATCGGCAGCCTGTTGCCGGCCTGAGCAGGGGATCAAGCTTGCTGCCCGCTTTCCTGATCTTCCTTGCCACCCTCATCCTCGTCATCTGGCAGCCGCGCGGCCTCGGCATCGGCTGGAGCGCGTCCGCCGGCGCGCTCGTCGCCCTGCTGACCGGCGTGATCCATCCGTCCGACATCCCGGTCGTCTGGAATATCGTCTGGAATGCCACCGGGGCTTTCGTTGCCGTGATCATCATCAGCCTGCTGCTGGACAAGGCCGGATTCTTCGAATGGGCCGCCTTGCATGTGGCGCGCTGGGGCAGGGGCAATGGCCGGCGCCTGTTCATCCTGCTCGTCCTGCTGGGTGCGGCCGTTGCGGCACTGTTTGCCAATGACGGCGCCGCGCTGATCCTGACCCCGATCGTCATTGCGATGCTGGTCGCCCTGCGGTTCTCCGCGCGCGCCACCCTCGCTTTCGTGATGGCCGCCGGTTTCATCGCCGATACCGCCAGCCTGCCGCTGGTGGTGTCGAACCTGGTTAACATCGTGTCCGCCGACTACTTCGGCATCACGTTCGCACGCTATGCGGCGGTCATGGTGCCGGTCAACCTGGTGTCGGTGGCCGCCACGCTTGCCGCCCTGGTCTGGTTCTTCCGGAAGGACATCCCGGCCAACTATGACCTGGCCCAGCTCAGGCGCCCCATCGATGCCATCCATGACCGTGCCACCTTCGTGACCGGCTGGTGGGTGCTCGCGCTGCTGCTGGTCGGCTTTTTCTGGCTGGACGATGTCGGTATCCCGATCAGTGCGGTTGCCGCCGTGGGTGCAGTGCTGTTGCTGCTGGTGGCCGCGCGCGGGCACCGGATCTCGACGCGTGAGGTGCTGCGCGGCGCGCCATGGCAGGTCGTGGTGTTTTCGCTGGGGATGTACCTGGTGGTCTATGGACTGCGCAATGCCGGCCTGCTCGAACACCTGACGTCGCTGCTGGAGCGCTGCGCCGGATACGGCGTGTGGGGTGCGGCGCTCGGCACCGGTTTCATCACGGCCGTCCTGTCCTCCATCATGAACAACATGCCGACCGTGCTGGTGGGGGCGCTGGCGATCGACGCCACCGCCACGACGGGTATGGTGCGCGAAGCCATGGTGTACGCCAACGTGATCGGCGCCGACCTGGGGCCGAAGCTCACGCCGATCGGCAGCCTGGCCACCCTGTTGTGGCTGCACGTGCTGGCCGCGAAGGACATCCAGGTCTCCTGGGGATACTATTTCCGGGTCGGCGTCGTGCTGACGCTGCCGATCCTGCTGGTCACGCTGTGCGCGCTGGCCCTCCGTCTTGGCTGAGAAAGATCATGGAACGCATACCTGAACTCCCGAACATCAACCCCGAACAGCTCGACATGCCGGGCATGGACAAGCTCGCGCCCGTCGGCGACCTGAACCATCCGCCTCGCATCCTGATGCTGTATGGCTCGCTGCGCGAGCGCTCCTTCAGCCGCTTCCTTACCTACGAGGCGGCGCGCATCCTCGAGCATTTCGGCGCGGAGGTGAGAATCTTCGACCCCATGGAGCTGCCGATGGCCGGCAGCGTCCCCGAGACACATCCGAAGGTGGTCGAGCTGCGCGCGCTGTCGCTGTGGTCGGAAGGGCAGGTATGGTGCAGCCCCGAGCGCCACGGCGCGATCACGGCGGTGATGAAGAACCAGATCGACTGGATTCCGCTGGAGCAGGGCGCACTGCGGCCGAGCCAGGGCCGCACGCTCGCCGTGATGCAGGTATGCGGCGGCTCGCAGTCCTTCAACGTGGTCAACGCGATGCGGCTGCTGGGACGCTGGATGCGCATGTTCACGATCCCGAACCAGTCCTCGGTGCCGATGGCCTACAAGGAGTTCGACGAGGCGGGCCGGATGCGGCCCTCGGCCTATTACGACCGCGTGGTGGACGTGATGGAGGAACTCTTCAAGATCACCCTGCTCATGCGCGGGCGCCTTGAATACCTGACGGACCGGTATAGTGAGCGCAGCGAGCGCGCGCTGAAGAAAATCGACGCGCAGATCGCAAAACTATAGGGAAAGCGATGAAACCGCAGCGCGTCCAACTGAGCAGGAAGAAGGGCTGGAAGCTGCCCCCGAACACGGTGTCGGTGGCGCGTCCCGGTCGCTGGGGCAATCCGTTCTCGGTGGCGCCGGATGCGGTGCCGGGCTCGCCGGTGGGTACAAGATACACCGCGATGCCGAGCGTGGCCGAAGCGGTGGCCGCCTACCGGCGCTGGTTGGAGGCGAGCCCGGAAGGACAGCAGCTGGCCGCGCAGGCGCGCGAAGCGCTGCGAGGCAAGAACCTGGCCTGCTGGTGCCCGCTCGATGGTCCCTGCCATGCCGAGGTCTTACTGGATATCGCTAACCGCTGAGAGGCTTATTTGGCGGCGACCACGCTGCCGATGCCCGACACCGACTTGTTCACCACGCGCGGGTTACCGTAATACGTCAGGTCGCCCATGCCGCGCACGTTGGCGTTCAGCTTGTCCTTGGCGTAGATCTTGACCGAGCCGATGCCTTCGAAGCTGACGTTGGCGTCCTGCGCGATCAGACCCTTGGTGTCGACCTCGCCCACGCCCTGGGCGGACAGGCGCAGTTCGCGCACCTCGCCGTCGATGGCCAGGCGGCCGGCACCGCGGTAGTTGACGTCCAGGCGCTCGCCGCGCACCTTGGTCAGGCGCATCTCCCCGGCGCCTTCGCCCTTGAAGGTCTGCAGCGAAGGCAGGGTGACGACCACGCGGTCGCTGCTTTTCAGGCTGTTGCGCGTGCTGTCCTTCATGTCCAGGCGCAGTTCGCCGTCCACCACTTCGCTGGTGACGCGCTCGATGAAGCGCGGGTCGCCCTGTACCTTGAGCGAAAACGATTTACCGGCTTCCACCACCAGGCTGACCGGGCCGTGCACGGCGATGCCCTTGAAAGGCGTCACGCTACGCACTTGCTCGTCGGCATGAGCCGTGATCGAAGCAAGGGACAGGACTGCGGCAAGGATCAGGCGTTGCATGGTGGTCTCCGGTAAGTGGTATGAAACCATTGTAGGGAGACGGAACGGGCCTGGGTGCCGTTTGCGACGAACTGCAAAAATGCGAGGGTGGACGGTTGCGAAGCTGGAATGTGCGTACTGCGCGCCCGGTGTCAATACGCCTGTGTGCGCTGTTGCACATTCGTCCTGCCAGATCATGAAAAATAGGTGCGCACGATTGATTCCGTGACAATATTGTCGAGGAGTTAAGGCTATAATTTTCTTCGTCCACTTGCGTAGCCGATACCATGCACATCTCCACTGTCACCTTACCTGAAATGAAGCTCGCCGGACTGCCGCTTGCAGGTCCGCTCTCGGAATTGGAAGCGGATATGCCGGATATCTGGAGCACTTTCCTGGAACGCGAAAGCGAACTGGGCGAAACCAATGGGCTGCGCTACGGCGTCAGTCTGCAGGACAAGCAGGGCGTGCGCATCGAGTGCATCGCCGCCGAGGTCAGCGACCTCAACGCGCTGCCGCCGGGCATGATCGGCATCCGCATCCCGGAGCGCCGCTATGCGATGCTGACGCACCGCGGACCCGTCACGCGGGTGCAGGCCACCTACCTGACCGGCCATGCCGCCATCGAGCAGCTGGGCATGGTGCAGGACGAGGAAGGCTGGCGCATCGAGCGTTACGACCGCCGCTACACGCCGACGCTGCACGACGGCAACCGTCCGGACAATGCCTACGACATCCTGATCCCGCTGCTGTGATGCGGCTGCCCTGCGCGCTCGCAGGGCAATGAATTGGTGCCGGTATATTTCCCGACCGCCGGCGCCGGTAGGGCGGCTTGCGCCGCCAGGATCCCTTCCCAAGGACAAGCGTATCTTGCCTGCCGATTGTGACAGGCGTTTGACGCGCTTCCCTCGTTTCCGTTCTCGTTTTTACCCCCTTATAACAGCGCAATTGCTATACGGCTAACGTGCGCTACCTGTGAATACGCGGCGCTACACTCAAACGCGCTCGACATCGCCCGATGTCAGAAGGAGACGCCCGCCCGGCCGATCCGGAGCGGCAGCCCATACCATCGAATAACAGGAGAACGTCATGCAGAAGAAACAGGTCCTCAAGCAGTTGCTCGCAGTTGGTGCCGTGGCCGCCATGTTCAGCGCGGCCGGCGTGCAGGCCCAGACCACCGGCCAAAGCGCCCAGTCGATGAGCAACCAGAGCGCGACGGGCAACCCCAACCTGACCGGCAAGACCGCCGCCGACGGCACCGTCAACAACACCAGCAGCCAGGGCAAGGAAGACCGCAGCTCGCAGATGGGCGCCTCCGGCAGCCAGGGCACCACCCGTGCCGAAGGCGCCAAGTCGCACACCGCCGATACCATGCACTCCACCTCGGGCGCGTCGGGCGCCGCCGGCGCCACGGGTTCCGGTGCGGCCAAGCTGAGCAATGCCGACAAGAAGGCGATGACGGACATGGCCATCGCCAACATGGCCGAAGTCGAAACCGGCAAGCTGGCGCTGAGCAAGAGCCAGAACGCCGAAGTGAAGACCTTCGCCCAGCAGATGATCGACGACCACGGCAAGGCCCTGTCCGAACTGCAGACCCTGGCCCAGACCAAGGGCGTGACCCTGCCGACCGAACTCGACGCCAAGCACAAGTCGATGGCGGCCAAGCTGGAAAAGCTCAGCGGCGATGCCTTCGACAAGGAATACATGAAGATGGCCGGCCTGAAAGACCACAAGGACACCCACGCCAAGCTGCAGAAGATCAGCAAGAGCGCCAAGGATCCTGACGTGAAGGCCGCCGCCGAGAAGACCATCCCGACGGTCGAGCAGCACCTGAAGGCGGCCCAGCAGATGTCGTCGGCCAAGTCCGGCACCACCTCGGGCAAGTAAGAAGCAAGCACGCGGGCTGCCGGACAGGCAGCCACGCCTCACCCGCCGGCGGTCGTGCATCGCGTCCGCCGGCCTACACGCAAGTGTCAAGGAGAATCCCATGCAGAAAACACTGCGTATCCACCGTGTTCTGGCGCTGTCGATCGCGGGCGCCTTGTTCGCCGCCGGCGCCAGCCAGGCCCAGGCCCAGGCGGTCACCCAGGGTACGGCGCCGGCCGCTGCCGCCGCTGCACCCGCGGCCCCGGCAAGCACCGCAAGCAAGCTGGACCGTTCAGACCGTAAGCTGCTCGAAATGATGGCTGAGGCGAATATCGCTGAAATCAACGCCGGCAAGCTGGCCTTGTCCAAGGCAAGCAACCCCGAGGTCAAGGCCTACGCCCAGCGCATGGTCGACGAGCACACCAAGTCCCTGGCCGAAGTGCAGGCGCTGGCCCAGGCCAAGGGCGTCGAGCTGCCGAAAGAATCCAACGTCAAGCACAAGGCCAAGGAATCGATGCTCAAGGCGCTGAGCGGCGACATCTTCGACCGTACCTATGTGAAGCAGTCGGGCCGGCGCGACCACCGCGTCACGCACGAGCAGCTGCGCGACAACATGGACAAGATCAAGGATCCGGACATCAAGGCCCTGGCCATGAAGATGCGCCCGGTCGTCGAGCAGCACCTGCTGGCGGCGGACGAACTCATTGCCAAGACGGCGCGCGGCGCCACCGGCACGGCCGGCACGCCGGGCAACGACACCAGCACCGCTACCGGCAAGGAACCGATCCCGAACAAGAAGTGAGTGTGAATCTGGTCCACCGGACCAGATCACCCTTTCCACTTCCCTTCGATGCGTGCGATGTCGATCTCGATGCCGACGATCGCCTTGAGCATGCCGTCGATATAAGCCGGCGGCGCATCCGTCACCGACCATGGCTGCGGCTGGCCCGCTTCATGGTGCCGCGTCTGGCCATGCAGGAAGTCCAGCAGCCAGCCCGGATCCTCGATCGCACGCAGGCGCCCGTGCACGTGCACCACATGGTAGTCCCAGGTCGGCACCACCTTGCCGCCGCTGGCGATTTTTTCCTGCTGGTCCGGCGGCACGTAGCCGGCGGGCCCGCGAAAGACGGCCAGCACCTGCTGGCCGGCGCGGCGCCACACCGGGTTGGCGCGCGCCACGTGGGCGCGCAGCAGGCCCAGGCCTTCGCTGCCGCCCTCGGCGAATTCGAAGGGCAGGTGATCGGCATCCGGCAGTCCCCCATGCTGGGTGACGAGTATGCCCAGGGCATGCTCCCTGATGAGGGAGCGCATGGCCCGTGGGTCCTGCTGGCGGTGACGTGTCGGCAGGTACATCAGCGCACCCGCATGACGACGACCTCGGTCTTGAGCGAGTTCGCGATGTAGCAGCGCGCGTGGGCAGCGTGGTGGAGGGCGTCCAGCTCGTCGGCGGAGGGCTGGCGCTCGCCGCCGAACACGATGGCCGGGCGTAGTTCGATGCGCGTCATCGCAACGCGGCCGGCATCGTCTTCGTGAAGAAAGCCCACGGCCCCGTCCACATAGCTGTCCACCATGAAGCCCTGCTGCTGCGCCAGCGACAGGAAGAACAGCATGTGGCAGCTCGACGCCGCGGCCACCAGCGCTTCCTCGGGATCGAGCGCCGCCGGGTCGGACATCGGCAGCGGCACCGACAGGGGCGAGGACGAGGCCCGCAGCTGTAGGCCCCCGTCGAACTGCCAGTCATGGGCGCGGCTGTAGCGCCCGTCCAGGAAAGCCTGGCCGGCGCGCTGCCAGGCCACCCGTGCTTCGAACTCTTTCATGCTTCCTCCGCGATGGTAAGGCCCCATCTTACGAGGCCACTTGGCTTGTCCAAAGTGCCAATCCGCGCGAAGATGGGCGTACCAATGCACATCGACGACCTGATCGCCGCCGCGCCGCTCGAGCGCGCCGCCACCACCCCGCTGTTCCGCCAGCTTTATGCGCGGCTGAAGGACGCCATCCTGCACGGACGCCTGGCGCCCGGCACCCGCCTGCCGGCCACGCGCGAGCTGGCGCGGCAATTGCAGGTGTCGCGCCAGACCGTGCTGGCCGCCTACGAGCAGCTCACGGCCGAAGGCTACCTGCGCGGCGGGGTGGGACAGGGCACCTTCGTGGACGCCAGCCTGCCCGCCGCGCGCCCGGGGCCGGGTCATGCCGGCGCTGCGTCCGGCGCACCCGGCATGACAAGGCCGCTGCCGGCACGCGGCCTGGCAATGGCCTCCAGCATGGCGCGGGTACGGCATCACCAGGGCCCCTTGCGGGCGTTCAGGCCGAGCATGCCGGGCCTGGACCTGTTTCCCTTCGAAGTCTGGCGCAAGCTGGAAGCGCACCATTGGCGCCGCCGCGAGCTGCCGCTGGGCTACGGCGCCGCCGCCGGCTACCCGCTGCTGCGCGAACTGCTGTGCGCCTACCTGAATGCCTCGCGCGGGGTGCGCTGCACGCCCGAGCAGATCATCGTCACCACCGGATCGCAGCAGGCCCTGTACCTGCTGGCGCAGCTGCTGCTGGCGCCGGGCGAAGGCGTGTGGCTGGAGTCGCCCGGCTACCAGGGCGCCGCCGCGCCCTTCGAAGTGGCCGGTGCGCGCATGTGCCTGGTGCCGGTCGACGCCGAAGGCATGGACGTGGCCCATGCCGCCACCCACCATCCGGACGCCGCGATGGTGTTCGCCACCCCGTCGCACCAGTTACCGCTGGGTGTCACCATGAGCCTGGGCCGGCGCCTCGAGCTGCTGCGCTGGGCCGAGGCGAAGCGCGCCTGGATCGTCGAGGACGACTACGACAGCGAGTACCGCTACACCGGCCCGCCGCTCGCTTCGCTGCAAAGCCTCGACCGCGCGGGCTGCGTGATCTATGTCGGCACCCTGTCCAAGGTGTTGTTCCCGGGCCTGCGCCTGGGCTATGTGGTGGCGCCGCCGGCGCTGGTCGAACCCTTGACGCAGGCGAAGGCGGTGGTCGACCGCCACAGCCCGGTGGTGCCGCAGGCGGTGCTGGCCGACTTCATCCAGCAGGGCCATTTTGCGCGCCACATCCGGCGCACCCGCGACGCCTATGCCGAGCGCCGCGGCGCAATGCTCGAGGCGCTGGAAAACCGCCTGGACGGCATGCTGGCCTGCGGCCCGGCGGACACCGGCCTGGACGTCTGCGCGCGCATCACCGGCCCGCTGGGCGAGGCCGAGGCCGTGGCGCGTGCCCTGGCCGCCGGCATCGACCTGCGCCCGCTGTCCTACTACGTCCACCCGCAGGCCGGCGCGGCATGCGCGGCGCCGCCCGGAATGCTGCTGGGCTTTTCGGCCTTCGCGCCGGCCGAGATCCGCGTCGGCATGGCCCGCCTCGCTCAGGCCCTGGCGCCCTGAGGCCGGAATGGCATTTCAGGAAATGTTAACGATTGATCAGCTAGAATGGCGTTTTGCTTGGACACGAGAGGCACATGGCGACGCAGGGCGAGTACGAGTATTTCAAGAGGATCGGCGAAGCGGGCATGCAGCATTCGACACACAAGCCCTGGTCCGACGCTCATTGCGGCCTGTACATGATGGAACTGGGCGCCATGCTCGGCCTGATGCCCGAAGGGGGGCGCCTGCTCGACATGGGATGCGGCACCGGGTGGACCAGCGTGCTGTTCGCCAAGCGCGGCTATGACGTGACCGGCACCGACCTGGTGCCGGAAGCCATCGACGCCGGGCGCCGGCTCAGGGACAAGGAAGGCTTGCCCAACCTCGACTTCGTGGTCGGCGACTACGAGTCGCTGTCCTTCCGCGAAGAATTCGACGTGGTGGTGTTCTTCGATTGCCTGCACCATGCGGTGGACGAGGTCAGCGCCCTGCAGAGCGCCTGGCGCGCCCTGAAGCCGGGCGGCATCTGCATCACCTCCGAGCCCGGCCTGGGCCACGCGCGCCGTTCGGCCGCCATCATGGCGGAGTTCGGCACGACCGAGCGCGACATGCACCCGGCGAAGATCATCCGCGCCGGCAAGAAAGTCGGATTCCGCAGCTTCAGCGTGCATCCGCATGCTTCCTACCTGTATATCGCCCTGTACCGCAAGCACGCCGGCAACCTGGTGGGCAAGCTGCTGCGCATCCCCGGCATGCGCGCCCTGGCGGGCCTGGCCACCGTGCTGTTCTCGAAGCACCAGGCGGGCATTGTCGTGTTGCGCAAATAAGCGCCGGCATACCAGGCGCCTGTCGCTTTTGCACCTCAGCGGTTGTATTGCAGGTAAGAACATGTAAAGATGGGGTCGCCATGCATTACGTCTGCAGTTTTTGGATCAATGAAGGGAGCGGCCCGGCCAGGCGCAGACTCCCGGAAGTCTTTCGGAAAACCGTTTCATGCATCCTGCCCTGTCTCGCATTCTGATCTGCCGCACGGATAACATCGGCGATGTCGTCCTCACCCTGCCGCTGGCAGGCTTCCTGAAAGGGGCGATCCCGGGCGTCCAGGTCGACATGGTGTGCCGCGCCTATGCCGCGCCGGTGGTACGCTGCTGCCGCCACGTCGACCGCGTGCTGGCGCTGGAAGAACTGGACATCGACCGCCTGTTCCAGGACCGGGAATACGACACCGTCATCTTCGCCTTCCCGCACCGCGCCATCGGCCGCGCGGCGCGGCGCGCCCACGTGCCGAACCGCGTGGGCAGCAGCCACCGCCTGCACCACTGGATCAGCTGCAACCGGCTGGCGCACTTCAGCCGGGCGCGCTCGAACCTGCACGAAGCCCAGCTGAACTTCGCCCTGCTCAAGCCGCTCGGCATCGACCGCCAGCCTGCCCTGGACGAGATCTGGCCCCTGTACGGCCTGCAGGCGCCTGGCGAGGCCGGCGTCGGCCATCTCTTCGATCCATCCTGCTTCAACCTGATCCTGCATCCCAAGTCGAACGGCAACGGCCGCGAGTGGCCGCTGGCGCGCTACACCGAACTGGCCGCGCTGCTGAGCAACGATCCCGACATCGCCGTCTGGATCACGGGCAGCCGCGCCGAAGGCGAACTGCTGGCGCGCGCGGCGCCCGAACTGTTGGCCAGCCCGAACGTGCGCAATCTGTGCGGCCAGGTGGACCTGGACGGCCTGGTCGCGCTGATCGGCATGGCGGACGGCCTGGTCGCCAGCGGCACCGGGCCGCTGCACGTCGCGGCGGCGCTGGGAAGGCCGACGCTCGGCCTGTTCCCGCCGATCAAGCCGATCGACATCGCCCGCTGGGGCGCGCTCGGCCAGCGTGCCCAGTCGCTGTGCGGCGAGCAGGCCTGCGGCAGCTGCACCGACGCCGCGCACTGCCGCTGCATGGAGGCGATCGGCGCGCGCCAGGTGGCGCAAGTGGTTGCCGGGTGGCGCAGCACTTCAGCACAGCAACGCGGCCAACGCATGGAAGAAGCGGCTGCGTGAGGCCGAAGCTCCTGATCACGCTCGATTCCATGCGTTTCGAGAACACCGGCCTGCACACCTTCGGCGACAGCCTGACGAAGGAGCTGGCAAGGCAGGGGCAGGGCAGCGTCGACCTGAGCGCCTATACCTATCCCGCGCAGCACGGCTTCCTGGGCGACGGGGCATCCTACGTCGGCCACCGCAGGTATCACCGCTGGCTGTTTCCGCGCAAGCGCGAGTTCGACCTGGTCCACTTCGCCGACCAGTACTGCCGCTTCGGCCCGGAGCGCGTGCGCGCCCGGACCGTGATGACGGTCCACGACCTCAACCAGGTGCACGAACGCACGCCGGGCACAGCGAAGTACCAGCGCTACCTGCGGAGAATACGCCGCAAGATCCGCGGCGTCGACCGCATCGTGGCGATTTCGGAGTTCGTGAAGAGCGACATCCTGCGCTTCTTCCCGGAGGCGGAGAACAAGATCTCGGTCATCTACAACGGCACCAATCCGACCCGGGCGCCCGAGGGACACCAGCCGCGCTTCCTGCCGCAAGTGCCCTTCCTGTTCGCGGTCGGGATGGTCTGCCCGAAGAAGAATTTCCATGTGCTCGTGCCCCTGCTGCGCGCGAACGATATGAGCCTGGTGATCGCCGGCGTGGTCAAGGAAGCCTACCGGGACAGGATCATGCAGGAAGCGGCGCGCTTCGGCGTAGCCGACCGGGTAGTGGTGACCGGTCCGGTCAGCGGGTTCGACAAGGACTGGTACTACGCGCATTGCGAGGCCTTCCTGTTCCCCTCGCTCGCCGAAGGCTTCGGCCTGCCGGTGATCGAGGCGATGCATCACGGCCGCCCGGTGTTCCTGTCGCGCTTCACCAGCCTGCCGGAAGTCGGTGGCGACGCCGCCTTCTACTTCGACAGCTTCGACCCGGACCACATGGCCGAGGTCCTGAACAACGGGCTGGCGCGCTTCGCCAGCGAGGATGGCGCCCGGCGTGCCCGCGAACATGCGAGCCGCTTCAGCTGGGAAAAGGCGGGGGCGGCCTACCTCGACCTGTACCGGCAGGTCCTCAGCTAGGGGACACGGGTTTATACTGCGGGGATGAACCAGACCCGCTGCTCCTGGGCCAACATGGCCAATCCCCGCTACATCGCCTATCACGACCACGAGTGGGGCGTGCCCTGCCACGACGAGACGACCTTGTTCGAGATGCTGAACCTGGAGGGGGCGCAGGCCGGCCTGTCGTGGGAGACCATCCTGAACAAGCGCGACAGCTACCGCCTGGCCTTCGACAACTGGGATGCGCATGCCATCGCCGCCTACGACGAGGGCAAGGTGGCCGAGCTGCTGGCCAACCCGGGCATCGTGCGCAACCGCCTGAAGGTGGCGGCGGCGATCACCAACGCGAACGCCTACCTGGCGATGCGCGAACAGGGCCTCACGCTGGACGCCTACCTGTGGGGCTGGGTCGACGGCAAGCCGCTCGTCAACGACTGGCCGGACGGATCGCGCCCCGCCAAGACCGCGCTGTCGGACCGCATCTCGAAAGACTTGTCGAAACGCGGCTTCAAGTTCGTCGGCTCGACCATCATCTACGCTTACCTGCAGGGCGTCGGCTTGGTGAACGACCACGACAAGGCCTGCTTCTGTTTCGCAGGGGCTTGATGTGGACTTGCGCGCACACTGGCGCGGCCGCGAACGCTACACCGTGTTCGACACGCACTACGGCGATGGCGCCCGGGTGCGTGCCCTGCAGGAGGCCTGGCGCGCCGACCCCGACGCTCCCGCGCGGCTGCACGTCGTGGCCCTTGCCGATGGCCTGCTGCCGGGCTTTCACCGCATTCCGCAGGATGACCCGCGGCTGACGCTGACCCTGCTTGCGGCGCCGTTCGACGCTGCCCTGGCGCAGCTGGGCGCGCAGCCTGATTATTTTTTCCTGCAGGACGTCGCCGGCGCCGGATTCGCGCGGCCATTGGCGCGCATCGCAGGCAGTGGGGCGTGCCTGGAGGCCGATGGACTGGTGGACGAGCAGCGTGCGGCCCTGCAGGCGCAGGGTTTCGTCTTCGACGATGACGGCAGGCGTGCGGTCTTTGCCAGCCGCAAGCCACGCCTGCCCCTGCCGCTGGTGCTGCCGCAAGCGCACAAGCGCGCCATGGTCATCGGCGCAGGGCTGGCCGGCTCCGCCGCCTGCGCCAGCCTGTGCGCGCGCGGCTGGCAGGTCACCCTGGTCGAACGCCACCCGGCGCCGGCGATGGAAGCCTCGGGCAACCTGGCTGGCATCTTCATGCCGCTGCTGTCGCGCGACGACAATATCCCGACCCGCCTGACCCGCGCCGCCTACCTGTATGCACTGCGCGCCTGGCGCCAGCTGGGTGGCATTGGCGGCGCCATCGAAGGGCAGGCCTGCGGCGTGCTGCAATTGGCGCGCGATCCCGGCCACGCCGACGTGTCGCGCGCCATCGCGCACGAGGCGCATTACCCGGCGGACTTCGCGCGCTGGCTCGAAGCTCCCGAAGCCGAGGCGCTGCTCGGGCTGCCGGCGCCCGACGGCGGCTGGCTGTTCCCGCAGGGCGGCTGGGCGCGTCCCGGCAGCGTGTGCGAGGCGATGCTGCAGTCCTGCGGCGAGCGGCTGGTGCGCCGCTTCGGCGTCGGCAGCATCACCCTGGAACGCAGCGGCGACGAATGGCTGGCGCGCGCTGCGGACGGCAGCGTGGTCGCGCAGGCGCCAACCGTGGTGCTGGCGAGCGGCGCCGGCGCGCGCAGCCTGGCGCAATCGCGCGAGCTGCCGCTGGCGGCCTTGCGCGGGCAGGTCAGCCACCTGGACAGCGGCAGCCTGCCTGCCTTGCCATTAGTGCTGTGCCGCGAAGCCTACCTGACCCCGGCGGCCGGCGGCATCGCCTGCGCCGGCGCCACCTACGACCTCGACGCCGACCCGCAGCTGCGCCTGTCGAGCCACGAAGAGAACATCGAGCGCCTGCGCGGCCTGGTGTCCGACCCGCTGGCTGCCGCAGGTGCGCCGCTGGCCGGCCGCGTGGGTTTCCGCTGCGTAGCCCCGGACCGCCTGCCGCTGGTCGGCCGCCTGCCGGACTTCGGCGCCGCAGGCGCCACCGAACGCCTGCGCGACGTGCCGCGCCACCCCGGCCTGCATGCGCTGCTCGGCTATGCCTCGCGCGGGCTGATCTGGGCGCCGCTGGCGGCGGAACTGCTGGCGGCCCAGCTCGAGGGCGAGCCGCTGCCGCTGGAGACTAGTCTGGTCGATGCGCTCGACCCGGCGCGCTTCGTCCTGCGCGCGCGTCGCGTGCCGCGCGGACCTGTCCCGACGGATGAGTAGCCTGTTGCGTTAGCGCAATAAGTTACATTCCGCCAGAAAGTGTCAAATCGCCGGCGGTATAATTGACTTACGGTAATTTTTAGGCCGAAAGCCGGCCAATTCGATGGAAGACCCACACTCGCCCCTGTCCATGTTCCTCGCGTCGACTGCGCACGACATGAAGAATTCGATCAGCGTCCTGTCCGGCACGCTCGAGCGCCTGCTCGACGACGCCTCGCCCGAGACCGAGAAGGCCTATCCGCAAATGGCGCAGATGCTGTACCAGACACGCCGCCTGAACGACAACCTGATGCAGCTGCTGGCGCTGTACAAGCACGTGGGCACGCCAGAATATCCCTTCGACGTGCAGCCGCTCGAAGTCGGCCAGCTGGCCGAGCAGGTGGTCGCCCTGGAACGGGTGCTGCTGGAGTCGCGCGGCATCGCGCTCGAGCTCGACGTCGATCCCGAGCTGGTCTGGCACTTCGACGAGGACCTGATCGTCGGCGTGGTCTCACATGCCGTCAACAACGCCGTGCACTACACGCGCGACCGCATCTTCCTGAGCGCGCGCGAGCGCGATGGCTGGCTCGAGATCCGCGTCGAGGACAATGGCGTGGGCTTCCCGGCCACGCTGCTCGCCGCAGGGAGCGCGGCCATGAACGGCATGGCGTCCGGCGTCAACTTCCTGACCAACAGCGCCGGCCTGGGCCTGCATTTCTCGCGCGAAGTCGCGCGCATGCACCGCCACCGCGAGCGCAGCGGCGCCGTGCGCCTCGAGAACGGCGGCCGGCTGGGCGGCGGCTGCTTCATCCTGACCCTGCCATGAATGCCGTCATCAACACCCTGGTGGCGCCGAGCGCCGAGCAGGTGGACTGGGCGTTCAAGAGCTACCTCGTGGTCGACGACTTCATCGGCGTGCGCCAGCTGCTGCGCGAAGCGCTGCGCAGCCTGGGGGCGCGCAACATCGACCAGGCCTCCAGCGGCGGCGAGGCCATGGGCCTGCTCAACAAGACGCGCTACGACGTGGTGCTGTGCGACTTCAACCTCGGCGAGGGCAAGAACGGCCAGCAGGTGCTGGAAGAAGCGCGCATGCGCAACCTGCTGCTGCCCTCGAGCGTGTTCCTGATGGTGTCGGCCGAGAAGAGCGTGGAGTCGGTGATGGGGGCGGCCGAGCACCAGCCGGACGCCTACCTGGTCAAGCCGATCACCGAAGGCGTGCTGCTCAGCCGCCTGAACCGGGTGTGGCGCAAGAAGCAGGTGTTCAGCCTGATCGACCAGGCCTATGCCGAGAAGGACTACCTGCGCGCCGCGCGCCTGTGCGACGAGCAGATCGCGCTGAACAAGGCGCACGAGATCGACCTGCTGCGCATGAAGGCGCGCCTGATGGAGAAAAGCGGGGAGCCGGCCAAGGCGCGCGAGACCTACGAGCGCGTGCTGGGGCAGCGCGAGTACCAATGGGCGCGCTCCGGCCTGGCCAAGATCCGCATGGCCGACGGCGACTATGAGCAGGCGCGCCAGATGTTCCAGACCGTGATCGCCGAGAACCGCTACTACATCGATGCCTACGACCAGCTGGCGCTGGCCTGGCAAAAAATGGGCAAGCACGAGGAAGCGCTGAACGTGCTGGAGCGCGCGGCCAAGCTCTCGCCGAATTCCGTGCCGCGCCAGCGCAACCTCGGCCAGGCCAGCCTGAAGCTGGGGAACGTCGGCATGGCCGAGAAGGCATTCCGCAAGTGCATCTCGATCGGCGAGTACTCGATCCGCAAGACGCCGGACGCTTATCTGGGGCTGGCGCGCGTGTGCGGCCTGAAGAACGATCCGAAGGAAGCGCTGCAGCTCCTGATCGCGGCGCAGCGCGAGTTCGGCGCCGACCATCCGGACATGGAACTGCGCACCAAGATCACCGAAGGCCTGGTGTACCACGAGAGCGGCGACTACCGCCGCGCGCGCAAGGCCGGCGACGAGCTGGAAGCGCTGCTGCAGTCGACGGGGGAACGGCCCGACGTGCCGACCTGCCTCGAGATGGCGACCCTGCTGTTCGCGGTGGGCGTCAAGGAAGCGCCGGTCGACCTGCTGTGCTACGTGATCCGCAACAATCACGACAATAGCTTCCTGCAGGACGAGGTGCAGCAGATCTTCGAAAAGGCGCGCATGGGCGAGGAGGGCGAAAAGCTGATCCGCGGCGCGCGCAAGGAGGCGATCGACCTGATGAACCAGGGCGTGCTGCTGTGGAAGACCGGCAAGCTGCCGCAAGCGGTGGAATGGATGCGCAATGCCAGGGCAGCGCTGCCGCACAACGTGCGCATCTTGTTCAACTCGGCGCAGATCCTGATCTCGCACATGCAGCAGCGCGGCTACAGCGCCGAGCTGATGGAAGAAGCGCACGCGGTGCTGGCCCACGTCGACCGGGTGCAGCCCGGACAGCAGCGCTTTGCCCAGCTGATGGAGCAGCTGCTGGCGCTGGTGCCGAAGGTGGAAGAGGAAGCAGCAACGGAGGCGGCCGGCCCGGCTGCCGCCGCCTGAGTCAGCGCCAGTTTCCCCGCACGTCCTCGCAGCGCTGTCCCTGCGCGGCATTGCCGTGCCGCCGCGCCAGCTCCGCGCACAACACCGCCACGTCGAGCCCGCCGTCGCGCGTGCGCGCCGCCTTCATCGCGCCGTCCAGCGCGCACTCGCCGATGTACTGCCCCAGCGCCCGGTAGCTCTCGAACTGGGTCTCGTCGAACCACTGGTCCACCGAGCTCTCGTGCGGATAGGCGGGGTGCACCTTGCGGTAGTTGAGCAGGTCGGCGTTCTCGCGGCCGACGATGGCCGGCTTGATGTACAGCAGCGTGCCATCCAGACCGTCCTGGTCCACCTGGCTGTAGCGCACCGTGCCGACTGCGCAGCTGGCGCCGCACAGGCCCTCGCCGCCCAGCTGCGCCAGCTTCGAGACGTCGAGGTCGATGCGCACGTGCAGGTCGGTGCCGACCTTGCGGATCGCATTGCCGAGGTCCGCGAAGGCCAGGGCGCCGTCGCTGGCCACGTCCACCGCGATGATCAGGCGGCAGCGCCGCCGCACCAGTTCGTAGATGCCGAGGTTGTCGAAATGCCCGCCGTCGGACAGGTAGACGTAGGTGGCGTCGGCATTGGTCAGGCCGAACAGCTCGGCCAGCAGGCTGAACAGGCCGACGCGCGGCGAGGACTGCTGCCAGGCCGTCTTGCGCGGATTGGGACACCAGCGGCCCAGGCGCACGTTAAACATCGTCATCAGGAAGTTCAGCGGCGGCGAGGAGTGCGCGCCCATGTTCGGGCTGGCCGCCGCGCCGGACACCGCGACCGCCATCCCGAGCCGCACGCCGGCATCGTCGTCGGCCCCGGCGCCCGAGCGCGCACCGTAGGCGCCGGTAGGGCGGTAGCAGCCGCGTGCGGCGTCCAGGGACTGCGCGCTGCCGGCCACGCCGTGCACCGCGACGCTTCCCACCGATCCGGCCGGCAGCTCGAAGCCGCAGTAGCGCGGCGTGAAGGTGAACGAAGCCGCCTTGCGGGTACGCCAGGCCAGCTCCTCGCCGCCGACCAGGTTGAGCGAGGTATTGATGATGTGGCAGGGCCGTTGCTGCTTCAGGTCGGCCAGCAGCGGGTCGTCGCCGGGATCGAAGCCGGTGAAGGGATGGGGCTTGCGTGCGCGGCTGCTGGCGCCGAAGTAGGCGCGCACCAGGCGGTTCCGGTACAGCATGTAAAGCGAGAACTTGTTGATGTCGACGCGCCAGCCGAGCAGCAGCGCGGCGCCCAGGAAGATCGCGAAGGCCCACGCCAGCCGGCTGCCGCTGGTGGCCAGGGTGGCGCTGGTATGGGCGCCATAGACGCAGGTCAGCGTGATCGGCTCGGGACAGGCGATACGCGGCGGCGCCACCGCCGCCTGCACCAGTGCGCTCAGCAGGGCGAACACGCCGGCGGTGAACACGTAGGGCGCGATCCGCGCCGCCACTTCGAAGCGCGTATCGCCGGCGCGCAGGCTGCCGGCCCAGGTGCCGGTCCGGCTGCCGCTGCCGGCCTTCAGGCCGAACCAGGTCACGAGCAGCCAGCCGGCCGCGGTGGTGATGTGCGACCACACGTTCTGGGTCAGCCAGGCCCAGTGCAGCAAGGGGGCCAGGAAGAAGGAGACGCCGAACATCGAGACCCAGGCGAGCGCGAAGATCCAGGTCCAGGCGCCCTGGCGGCTCCACCATTCGCGGCTGGCGTCGCTGTACATGCGGCCGATCAGGCCGATCATCAGCGTCATGGTGCCGGCGAACAGCGCCATCATCAGCGGCATGCCGAAGGTGGTCAGGGCGATCGCGTTGTTGAGCACCGGGTGCGTCTTCGGGTCGGGCAGCATCGACAGCCCGGCCAGCAGCAGCAGGGTGCCGATCCCGAGGGCGCCGAGGGCGCAGGCCAGGTGCGACAGGCCCTCGACCATCTCGGCGCGCGTCAGGTCGGCCGATGGCGGATGCGGATGCAGCAGGCGCGGTACCACGGCGAGGGCAGCGGCCACCATGAGCAGCACCACGAACAGCGCCAGCAGGCCGTTGACCAGCAGGTCGCAGGTCTCGCGTGCCATGAATCGCATCATCGTTTCGGGGGCGAAGGCGCGCGCCGCCGCGCACAGCACCGCCAGCACGGCCACGAAAAATGCGCCGCACACCACGTAGCCGGCGCGCCGGTAGATGCTGGTGCGGTCGTGCGCCAGGTACCAGCCGCAGGCCCACACCACGAAGTAGGCGAAGCCGGGCGCCAGCAGCCAGTGGGCCCGTCCCGCCAGCTGCGCCGGCAGCGCAGTCCATTCCCAGAAGGGCGTTTCGCCGCCATGGCGCCACAGGCCCAGGCTGCCGAGGAAGCCAGCCAGCAGCAGCGGCAGGTTGATCCACCACAGCACCGCGCCCTGCGACAGCGGGAAGCGGCGCCGCCCGCGCGAGCCGGTGGGCTTGCTGGAGACGCTCAGGGCGATGCAGAACACGGCGAACAGGAACAGCAGCACACCGGCCATCCAGGACAGGTCGGCATACACGGCCCACGGTCCGCCGGGGTCGACGATACGGTGCACGGCCCACACGGCTGCGCGCGGCAATAGGAGCAGGGCGCACAGCCAGGCCACCAGCATCGTCAGGTTCAGGCCGGTGTTGCGGGCATAGGTGCCGATCAGGGTCCAGGTGTCGGCGCTGAACATGCCGCCGCGCGGCGACAGGTAGTTGCAGTACTGGCGCAGGAAGCGGATCGCCGGCGCCTCGGTGCGGCCGGCTGCATTTGTCCCCCCTGGCGCCAGCATCTCCTCGACCTTGCGCACGTCGCCGCCCTGTTCGTGGATGCACTTGGACAGCCAGCCGCCGATGAAGCCGCCGCCGGAAACGGTCGACAGGTAGTCGAGGTGGCGCAGCAGCCGCTGGTTCGCCAGTGCCTGCAGCACGCCAAGGCCGAAGGTGGCGCTGCGCACGCCGCCGCCGGACAGCGCCAGCCCGACCATCCCGGCCTTGTGGGCGCGGGCGGCAAGGTCGGCGCCTGATGCGGCGTCGGGGTCCGGGTGCAGCAGCTCGAGTTCGTCGCGGAACACGTCCTGGAAGGTTGCGCCGCTGACTTCGTCGAGGCACTGCAGGGTTGCGTCGTCGAGCACGCCGCGTCCGGCAATGCCCTCGCGCCGGCGGAATTCGACGATCGCCTCGGCCAGCTCGCCCAGCGTGCAGGCATGGGCCGGCGGGCGGCAGCCGGCCGCTTCCAGTTTACGGCGCAGGTCGGCAATTTGCGCCGGGACCAGGCTGGCTGGGTCGAACGAGGACACGGGCACTCCTCTTGATGAGGGGCGGGATCGGAAACCGGTCCCGCTGAGCCCAGTTCAGCACGCCAGGTAAGCGGACGCTACCGAATAGATCAAGAGTGCGCCCTCCAGTAAGTCTGGTAATCTTGCTTATGGTAAAAGCAATGATGTGCAATATGGAAAGCTCATGGCCAGCATCTACCTGTTGATCGGCGTGCTCTTCTTGGGCATCGTCGTCTTGCTCTACTTCCTACCGAAGCGCAGGATCCTGAATTTCGTCGACTACGATGGGCAGGCATCGATCGTCCGCATCAACCGCCATGCGGCGCCGCGGCTGCTCCTTCCCGTGGCCGTGAGTGCCGGATGCGCCTATATCGTCGACATGCGGCCGGAACTGGCCGTGCCGCTCCTGTTCCCGACCATCATTTCCATCCTGGTTGCGGTGGTGTGGATTTCTGCCGGCCTCACGCGCCTGAAGGACCGTTGAGGCCATCTTCCTCGCAGTCGGAAGCATCGCGATTGCGCAGGTAGTGTTTGTCGAGCGGAAACGGCGGCAACCAGGACTCGCGCCGCACGGTCCAGTTCTCGTAGGTCGGCATCAACTGGTCCGGCGCATCGAGCGTGCCCAGGTGCACTTCGATCTCGTCCCCACTGCGCGCGAATACCGACGATCCGCAGCGCGGGCAGAAGTGGCGGCCGCAATAATCGCGGGTGTCGCCGCTGACCGTCACCGCATCCTGCGGGAAGATCGCGGCGGCGTAGAACAGGGCGCCGTGGTGCTTGCGGCAGTCGAGGCAGTGGCACAGGCCGACCCGGTGCGGCCGCCCCGAGGCCAGCAGCCGCACGTCGCCGCACAGGCAGCCGCCGCGGACATCCATCTCAGCCTTTGTCGGCTTTTACGCGCGGATTGCGGCCCACCCGGCCGGAACCGCCCGGGCTGGCGGGCGCCGCCGGCTCCGCGCCGCCGGACACGTCCAGCGGCGAGCCGCCGCGCGCTTTCGGCTCGGCCGGGGGCGGCTTTGCCGCGCCATCGTTGCCGCTGGCAGGGGTTTCCGGGGGGACGCCGGCCGCCGGCATGGCGCTGCTGACTGCCTGGCGGAATTGATCCTGCAACAAATTCCACCACGCGACCGCAGCCGGCATGGCGCTGTTCGCGGCCGACTGGGCTGCCGGTTCCGCCTGGCCGGAAGAAGCGTCGGCCTTCGGCTCCGGCACCGGCGGCGGGGGAGGTGTCGGGGCGCTGGCGGCCTGCTGTGCAAAGAACTGCGTGAAGGGCGCCGCCATGGCCGGGTCGCTGCCGGCGCGCTGCATGGCCTGCGCCATGCTGTCGCCCATGGCTTTCAGGGTGGCAAGGGTGCCGCGCTGGACTTCGAGCGCCTGGATGGTTCCGCGCAGCATGCCCAAGTTCAGGTTGAGCCAGGATTCGACCGCCTTGAGGTCGGCGATCTTCTTGTCCAGTTCGTCCACGGACAGGCTGGAGCCGGTCATGCCCGGCACGCCGACGCCGGGGATGTTCATGCTTCCCCAGAGGTTTTTCACGAATTCGAGCGTATCGGGCATTCCGGCAGCGTTGGGCGGCTTGAGCATCGTTTTCTCCTTGGGTAGACACCTAAGCGTAGCAGATAAATAACACGCGACAAAGCCTGTACGGCAAAGGGCCCGATGTGCCGCGCCCCTGCACCCAGGCTGCGCTCAGGCTACACTAGCGGCATGAGTTCCGCTTTTCCTCCTCAGCGGCTGCGCGCCCTGGTGCTGGGCACGCTCATCGTGCTGCTGCACTGGCTGGTGCTGGGCTGGCTCACCGCGGGCACGCAGGGCATTGCGCTGCCGGGACGTGAGGGCGAAGCTGCGATCACGCTGGCGCAGCTGCTGCCGCCGACGCCGTTTGAAACGCCGGTAGCCGAGCCCGTGCCGCCGCCGGCGCCGAAACTGGTGCAGCCGCCCCTGCCGGACTTCGTACCGCTGCCCACGATTACGGTGACGGAGGACGTGGTGGGCGAACCGGTGCGCCCCGGCCCACCGGCGCAGGCGACCACGCTACCCGCCGCGACCGCTCCGGCGCCGCAGGTCGCTGCCGCCGCCGAACCGGCCCCGGCCGAACCCGACCCCGGCCCGGCGCCCATCGTGCACACGGTCCGTCGCTACAAGGTGGACGTGCCGCCGCCGGCCGAACTCAGCTACAAGGTGGCGCGCCTTGACGCCGACGGCACGACATGGAGCGGCCAGGCCCTGCTGTCCTGGAAGCGCACCGACCAGGCTTACCGGATGCGCTTCGAGGCCGGCATCAAGATCGTGTTCGCGCGCGTGAACCTGGCGGTGCTCACCAGCGAAGGCCATCTCGGCAACACCGGCCTGGCGCCGGTAAAAATGACGGAAAAGCGCCGCGGCCGTTCGCTGACCGCGACCCATTTCGACTGGCCCGGCAACAAGCTGACGTTCTCGGCCTCGGAAGGCAACTATGCCTTGCAGCCCGGGGCGCAGGACAAGGCCACGGTGCCGCTGCAGCTGGCGGCCATCGCGCGCGGCGACCAGGCGCAGCTGAGCGGCGACATCGACATCTTTGTCGGCGAAGAGCGCTGGGGCGCCGTTTACACCTTCAAGGTCGTGGGACCGGAGGAGATCGACACCCCGCTGGGCCTCCTGCAGACCGTGCGCATCACGCGCCCGCCGAAGCCGGGCTCGTACAAATCGCGGCTGGACATCTGGCTCTCGCCCGCGCATGGCTGGCTGCCGGTGCAGATCCGCAGCAGCGAAGCCAATGGCGCGGTAACCACGCAAACGGCGAACGACATCGCCATGACCCAACCAGGATTCTAGATATGCAACACTCTGCCGTACGACACGCCGGCTGCGGCCTGCTGCTGGCGCTCACCCTGGGCACTGCCGGCGCACAGGATGCCCCGGCCGCCATCAAGCGCAAGTTCGAACTGCCGCCCTCGGCCGACCTGCACTATGAGCTGCAGGCCCGCCAGCGCGGCTTCGGCCTGAAGGGCGAGGCCATCGTCACTTGGCGCGCCGGAGACGGTAAATACGCCGTGAGCGCCGAATCCAAGGTGCCGGTGCTGGGCACCATCACCCACGACCGCAGCAGCGGCACGATCGACGCCTTCGGCCTGGCCCCTGCCGAATTCACCGAAAAGCGCATGCGCAAGGACCCGACCACGGCCACGTTCGACCGCGAGGCGCGCGCGCTGCGCTTCAGCGAAAGCAAGCAGGTCTATCCGCTCAAGGGTGGTGAACAGGACCGGGTGTCGATCACCTGGCAACTGGCCGCCGTGGCGCGCGGCGCCGGCGAGCGCTTCAAGCCGGGCACCGAATGGCCCTTTTTCGTGGCCGGACGCCGCGATGCGGAAACCTGGGTGTTCAAGGTGATCAAGCGCGAAAAAGTACAGACCGGCCTGGGGGAGGTCGAGGCAGTGCTGGTGTCGCGCCAGCCGGTGGCGGACAAGAAGGACCAGGTGCTGGAGGTCTGGCTGGCGCCGCAGCACGAGTGGTATCCGGTCAAGCTGCGCTATGCCGACGGCGACAAGGAACAGATCGAACAGACCCTGAAGACGGTGACAAAACCGTAAATTGGACTTCACACAATGCAACATTGTCTTGTTTTCAAGGCAATGGATGGGTGTGTCTTTCCTGCAATCGGGGGCCTCCGCGGAAGCTAGTTGCCGATCCTAAACTGTTATACTGGCGCCCCCGCGGACCGGTTGAGCCTGTCCGCGCCAGAGAACGGTACTTATATGATCGACCACCTTGGCGGCGCGGCGCTCGCCGTAGAATCCCTTTTGACACCACTGGAAGACGACCCCCTGCAGGCGCACTTCCAGGACGGTGTCGCGCCCGACGAGATCGAGCAGGTTTACCACCTCAAGCGCGCCCAGCCCATGCTGTCGGCCTTCACGGCGCTGTTCCACGGCACCCAGGACGGCGTGCTGGTGCGCCTGCTGGTGCTGCGCGAGCTGGCCAGCGATACCGGCAGCTCGGCCTTCTCGCGCGCCGACATCAACAACAAGCTGGCCTACCTGACCGCGGAAAGCCTGGAGACGGTCCTGAACCGCCTGCGCGGCCATGGCCTGCTGGCCTGGGACGGCCCCAGCGCCGTCTACCGCATCACGCCGCTGGCGCGCAACGTGCTGTCCGCGCTCGACACCCTGATCGCGCTGGCCAAGCCGGAAGAAGACGATGCCGAGATGGGCTTCCTGCTGTCGCAGGTGGCCGGCGCACAGGCCGTGGGCGGGGTCACCGTGGAGCAGCTGCGCCACCTGCTGGGCCGCCTGGTCGAACTCACCGAGGAGTTCCGGGACGCCATCGCTTCCGGTTCCGAATTCCGCCTGCGTACCTCGCAGGCGAAGTGGCACATGGCCTGCGACTGGGTCGAAAAGGGCTCGGTCATCCTGCGCGCCATCCTCCAGGACCCGGCCGCCGACGCGGCCACCCACAAGGCGGCGCAGGCCATTGGCCGCGCCCAGAGCGCGCTGCTGAACATGCAGGGCATGTTCTCGCGCGCCCTGAACCAGATCGAGCGCCAGCGCGTCCACCTGGGCCAGTCCGGCCTGTCGACCACCGACGTGAAACGCTGGCTGCTGGCCCACGAAGACCTGGCCAGCCTGGCCGAGGAGGCGATCGACCGCCCGGTGGTGCCGCTGTTCGGCACCCCGGCCGAGATGATCGACGTGGCCGAGACCGAGCTGCTGCTCGAGCGCGTGACCTCGACCGGTCCGAAAGGCCTGCCGACCGGCACCGATGCGCCGCTGACGGTCAACGACAACCCGGCGATGCAGGCCGAACTGAACGACTGGATCAACAAGCTGGCGGACTTCGCCAACCTCGGTAACTTCCCCGAATTCTCGGACAGCGGCCCGAAGAAGGTGGCGCTGCACGAGTCGCTGCTGCCGGCCAGCTTTGCCGTTGCTTCCTACCGGGCTTCGCTGCTGCCGCTGCTGGGCGATGCGTCCGAGGCCAGCCTGCAGGGCGCGACCGCCGAGCTGGCGCGCCTGCCCGTGAAATTCGAACCGACGGACGAGATGATCCAGCTCGACGACCCGGAAGTGGCGGCGATGTCGATCGCCTCCCTCTCATTGAATCTTGAAAGCGGAACACCCGATGAATGACGACGCACAAATCCTGATCGCGCGCCTGCTGACGCACCAGACCCTGCGCCGCGACGACAAGATGGTCAAGCGCGCGCTGTCGGACGAGCAGTTCCGCATCGAAGTCGACAAGCGCCTGCTGGAATGCGGCCTGAAGCTGCTCGACAACGTCTACGCCGACCACGTGACGATCGCCCTGCACCGCAACGTCGAGCCGAAGATCTTCGGCGCCAAGGACATCTGGCAGAACAATAACTTCGGCCTGACCCGCGACGGCGTGGCCCTCCTGGTGGTGCTGTGGGCGCAGATCATCCTGCCCAAGCGCGAGCGCCAGGAAACCCATACCACGGTGGCGGATGACCAGACCGACATGTTCGGACAGGACGCGCCGATCCCGCGCGCCGAGGATACCTCCATCGGCATCTCCTATACCGCGCTGCTGTCCGACTTCGGCGACAAGCTGGGCAAGAAGACCCGCATGGACATGAACCTGGGCGTGCTCTCCAAGCTCGGCTTCATCGAGCGCCGCGGCGACGTGATCCTGGAAGGCCCGCTGCTGGACCTGATGATGGATACCGACCTGCTGAAGGAACGCATCATCAACGGCGCCCTGGCCGAGGTGTTCAAGCGCGCGCCGCTGGCCGCGGCCCCGCGCAAGATCGATGCCGCCAACGACGCCGTGGTCGAAGTTGTTGCAGACACCGCCGCCGACGAAGAAAACACGAACTAAGGTAAGCCCATGTTCCACATCAAATCACTCGAACTGGTCCACTGGGATTACTGGCAGCGGATCAAGAACATCCCGCTGGACGCCAAGATCATCACGATCGCCGGCCAGAACGGCTCCGGCAAGACCACGCTGCTCGATGCGCTGCGCACCCTGTTCGGCCTGGACTGCTCGATGGGCCGCACCTATAAACACTATGCGCGCCACTCGGGCCAGCAGAGCGCCTGGCTGCGCGCCGTGGTCGACAACAAGCCGTCTGGCCGCCAGCTGTCGAACCGTCCGTTCCGCCATTCCGGCTTCTTCGCCGACGACGAGGTGACCCTGTTCTGCCAGGTGCAGAAGAACGGCGGCGACTGGAAGCGCCAGTACCTGATGCGTCCGGGGAACGTCGAGATCGAGGAAGTCACCGACGCCACCGACTGGCTGGGCGTGGAGAACTACAAGAAGCGCCTGGCCTCGGCCGGCCTGTCGCCGGCCATGTCGAAGGTGCTGGCGCTGGAGCAGGGCGAGACCGATAAACTGTGCGAATACGCGCCGCGCCAGCTGCTGGACCTGGTGTTCCAGGTCTTCGGCGACAAGGAAGTGCTGGACGCCTACGACGAAGCCAAGCGCCACCAGCGCGACACCGAGACGGAACTGAAGCGCTTCGAGGCGGAACTGGAAACCTCGCGCATCAACCTGGAAGGCCTGCGCCTGCGCGTGGCCAATTACCACCAGTGGGAAGACCTGCACAAGGAAAAGCGCGAGCTGCAGGAAGACGTGCTGCCGGCCCTCGAATACCACGAGGCGCGCGAAAAGGCCGCCACGATCAGCCGCAATCTCAAGGAAGCCCGCAAGCCGCTGCTTGCCGCCGACTCGATCCTGGCCGAGAAGCGCCAGCAGCTGGCAGCCCAGCAGCGCGCGCTGACGGAAGCGCAGAAGCAGGAAACCCAGCTGGAGCAGGAAGCCACCGAGCTGGCGAGCCGCCTCACCCAGGTCAACCAGAAGCTCAAGCCGTTGGAAAGCCTGATCGAGCAGAAGGATCGCCTGCAGAAGCTGGCCGCGGACGCGGGCGCCGACCTGGCGGAAGTGGCCAACCAGCTGAACGAGAAAGAAGCGGAACTCGCCAAGCAGAAGCAGCAGCGCGACAATATCGCCGCAAAAATCGCCGGCGAGCTGGCCACCATTTCGGCGCTGCAGGGCAAGAGCGCGATGCCGGAGCCCGAAGCCCAGCGCCAGATGCGCCGTGCGCTGCGCGACGAGGGCATCGCCCACGCCATGCTGTCGGACATCGTCGAAGTCACCGATCCGAAGTGGCAGGGCGCGGTCGAGGGTGTGCTGGGCGGTTATGCCTCGGTGGTGCTGCTCGAGAAAGCCAAGGATGCGCCGGCGGCCTACCGCCTGGCCGAGAAGGAACGCTATCGCCACTTCATCGTGCCCGACTGCGTCGAGGCGCCGGTGGTCAAGGACGCCAGCCTGCTGTCGGTGGTGCGCTTCTCCGGCAAGGCACCGGGCTGGCTGATCGACCAGCTGGAACGCATCGAGCGCGTCGATTCGGTGGACGCCGGCTTCAAGTCGGATTGCGACGAATGGATCACCCCGGACGCCTACCACCGCGAACGCCGCGGCGGGCGCTCGCTGTTCGTTGAGCCTTCGCGCTACCGCTTCGGTTCCGCCGGCAAGACCCAGCGCCTGGAAGCGATCCAGAAGTCGCTCCCGGCCCTGGAGGCGCAGGAAGACGCGCTGACCCTGGCGATCAGCAAGCTGGCCGCCGAAGTGGGCGCGCTGAAGGGCCGCATCGCCGGCGTCGACGCCGCCAAGGAACTGGCGGCGCGCCAGGCCGAGTTCGAGGAAGCCACGCGCGCGCTGCAGCCGCTCAAGGCCGAGCGCCTGGAAGTGGGCGCGCGCCTGGGCGAGCTGTCGATGCTGACCAAGAACGCGACGGTGGCGCGCACCCGTGCCGATACCGTCTGGCAGAACGCGCGCATGGCCCTGTCCGAAGCGGAAGCTGGCATGCGCCTGAACAACCGCCGCACCATCGAGCAGCGCCTTGAGCATGCGAAAGCCCTGCTGGCGCTGCGCAAGAGCTGGCGCGACGTGCCGACGAACTGGAAGAACGCCGGCTGGCGCGGCGACCTGGTTGCCAAGCACCAGAACGCGCACCAGGTCAACCTGCGCCTGTCCTCGCTCGAGCACGCCCTGGCGCGCGACGACTGGGAACAGGACAACACCGTCATCGACCAGTACGCGCGCCTGAACGACCAGCTGTCGGGCCGCCAGAGCGAGACCGAGGAACGCCGTTACCAGAACAACCGCGCGATCGAGGCCACCGCCAACGCGCGCGGCGCCTATATCGAGCGCCTGCGCTACACCATCAAGACCTACTCCAAGAACATCAAGGAGCTGGGCGAGCTGGCGGGCATCGACGTGCAGGCCGATCCGGTGCGCCTGGAGAACGACGACGTGCAGCTGGCCCAGGCCGGCCTGCACGTGCGCTTCAAGTTCGACGGCAAGGACCAGATCGGCATGAACGACGGCGAGGCATCGGGCGGCCAGCAGGTGATGAAGTCGCTGGTGCTCTTGATCGGCCTGCTGAAGTCGGAAGAAGGCTCGGGCGGCTTCGTGTTCATCGACGAACCGTTCGCGCACCTGGACATCCGCAACATCCAGCTGGTGGGCGAGTTCCTCAAGAACACCGACGCCCAGTACCTGATGACCACGCCGCTGACGCACAACACCGACGTGTACGACCCGTCGGAGCTGACCCTCATCACCAGCAAGAAGAAGAAGGACGTGCAGTGGGCACAGCCGATCTTCGTGCTGCAGCGAAGGAAGGACGAGGCGAAGGCCGCGTAAGGGAAGGGGAGCCTGGCCGGCTCCCCTTTTTTATTGTTGGCTTAAAACGTCATCCCCGCACTCCGGGGTCAGGTCTGACATTCGGACACGGACTGAGCAATACAATCAAAGTAATGCTCGAGCTCGTGTCTAAATGTCAGACCTGACCCTCATAAAGGAATGCGGCCGGTAGCCCATTTTCATGCGAGGTCGATCGCCTTGCGCAGCTTGCGCCGCCACAGCAACAGGCCGGCCGAGTAGCGTCCAAAATAGCCTGCGGTCAGCCCCACGCACAGCATGGTCAGCATGTCGTCGGTCAGGCGCGGCGCCGGGATGCCCTTGCCCTGGTTGGCATAGATCTCGACCCCGAGGTAGAGGATGCGCGCCACCAGGATCATCGCGAACAGGATGCCCAGTTGCGCCGGCGGCGTGAAGTAGTAGCCCTGTTCGGTGTCCTCGAAGCGGGTGCGCTTCAGGGCGTAGTGGCCCCAGCCGAGGCCGAAGGCCGAACCGGCCAGCAGCGCAGCCAGCTGGGTCGGCCGGTCGAACAACTGCGCCAGCGGCACCAGGATCATGGCGCCGAACACCAGCACGCCGGTGTAGTGGCGCGAGACGATCGAGCGCTGGCGGAGCATGCGGGCCTTGATGCGCTGGTAGACGCGCCAGACCAGCAGCGGGGTCAGGACGAGCAGGGCGAGGGTGGTGATCGAAAGTTCTTGCATGGCGCGATGAGTTGGTTCAAGCCTGCCATTGTAGCCGCCCCGCACGGAAGAAGGCAGCGAACGCCGGCCCGCAGGGCATCATGGTAAGGTGTCCACTCCGCTTTGACGAGGAGATTTCTGCCATGAATGCAGCGCCGTTCGCGAACTTTCCCATGAAGGCGCACCGCGCACCGGACCCGGCCCCGATCGAGGAACCGGCGCCCGAGCCCTTCGACACGCCCCATCCGCAGCACCCGCCTGGCCACCCGCACCTGCCGCAGGGCGAGGAGGAGCCGGTGCCCGACCACAAGCCCAGCCTGTTTTCCTGAGTCTTGGAACCTAGCCCAGCACCGCCCCGGCCACCCAGGCATAGGCGGGAATGCCCAGCAGGATGTTCAGCGGGAAGGTGACCCCGAGCGACATGCTGAAGTACACGGACGGGTTGGCTTCCGGGATCGCATAGCGCAGCGCTGCCGGGACGGCGATGTACGAGGCGCTGCCGGCCAGCACCATCAGCAAGGTCGCGTTGCCCGCCGACAGGCCGAGCAGGGCCGCCAGGCCCAGGGCAAGGCCGGCATGCACGACCGGCGCAGCGGCCGCGTAGGCCAGCAGCCAGCGCGACTGGCCGCGCAGCTTGCCCAGGTTGCGAGCGGTGTGCAAGCCCATGTCGAGCAGGAAGAAGGCCAGCATGCCCTTGAACAGGTCGATCGAGAACGGCGCCATGGCCGCCTTGCCGGCCTCGCCCGTCAGGATGCCCACGGCCATGGCGCCGATCAGCAGCAGCTGGGTGCCGTCGGTAAAGGACTCGTGCAGGATTTTCCCCAGGCCGACGCGCGGGCCCGGCGCTCCCAGCGTGGCCGTGCCGTCGGCGCCCGGCAGCAGTGCCGGCGCCCCGGCCTGGCGCAGCGAATTCGCCAGCACCACGGCGATCACGATGGCGGGCGACTCCATCAGGGCCATCGCCGCCGCCATGTGCCCGCCATAGGCGACCTGGTGGACGTCCAGGTACTGGGTCGCCGTGATGAAGGTGACCGCGCTGACCGAACCGTAGGTGGCCGCGACCGCAGCCGCGTCGAAACCGGACACGAAGCGCTTCAGCAAGGGATAGGCGGCCAGCGGAATCGCGACCGCCAGCAGCACGGCGGCGCCCAGGCTGGCCACGACTTCCGCGGTGAGGCCGGTTTGCGCGAGGGCGAAACCGCCTTTCAGGCCGAGCGCCATCAGGAGGTAGAGCGACAGGAAACGCGCGATCGGCTGCGGGATCTCGAGGTTGGATTTCATGCAGCCGGCCAGGATGCCGAAGGCAAAAAACAGGATGGCAGGATCGAGGAAGTTGTTCATGTGTTCGGACTCAACAGAAGGTCCTGCATCCTAAGCGCTCGCGGCAATAAAGAAAAATCGATTATGATGATGGTGAGCATAGGGATTTATCTATGAATGCCACCTTCCGCCAGCTGCGCCTCTTCCTTGCCTTCAGCGAACACCTGAGCGTCACCGCCGCCGCCCGGGCCTGCCACGTCACCCAGCCGACCGCGTCCATGCAATTGCGCGAGCTGGCCGAGGGCGTCGGCATGCCGCTCTACGAGCAGGTCGGCAAGCGCCTGTACCTGACCCCGGCGGGCGAAGCGCTGGCGCGCACGGCGCGCGCCATGATGGACGAGTGGACGTCCTTCGAGCAGCACATGGACGGCATCAAGGGCATGACCCGCGGGCGCCTGCGCCTGTCGGTGGTCAGTACCGCGAAGTACTTCGTGCCGCGCCTGCTCGGCAGCTTCTGCGCCACCTTGCCCGACATCGATGTCGCGCTCGAAGTGCTCAACCGCGACGGCGTGGTGCGGCGCCTGCGCGACAACCTCGACGATCTCTACATCATGTCGATGCCTCCGGAGGACCTGGAGCTGGAGCGCCATGCCTTCCTGTCCAATCCGCTCGAGATCATCGCGCCGGCCGGGCATGCGCTGGCCGGCCGGCGCCAACTTCCCCTCGCCGAACTGGCGCCGATGCGTTTCATCCTGCGCGAGAAGGGTTCCGGCACCCGGCTCGTCGGCGACCGCCACTTCGCTTCCCTGGGCTTCAGGCCGGACATCCGCATGGAACTGGGCGGCAACGAAGCGATCAAGCAGGCGGTGGCAGCCGGCCTGGGGCTCGGCGTGGTCTCGCGCCATGCGCTGGCCGCACAGCCGGGCGACGAAGGGCTCGCCGTGCTCGAGGTCGAGGGATTTCCGGTGCAATCCAACTGGTGGACGCTGTACCGGAAAGGCAAGAAGCTGACGCCGGTCGCCGCGGCCTTCCTGGCGCATCTCGGGCAAGGTGGTGACAAGGGGTAATTGAACGGATCGCCCTGCTATGTTCCATAGCGAACAGAAGCATGCACCTGCAATCATGGACCATGGTCCCTCCGTCCTGATCAGTAAGGAGAGGTAACCATGAGCGACACCCGGGAGAACGCAGCAGCGCCAGCCGCCGGCCAGGGAGGCGAACTGCACCAGCACGCAGGGGGCGGGCATCCGTCCCTGACCACCAACCAGGGCGTGCCGATCGCCGACAACCAGAATTCCCTGAGACCGGCCGGGGCGCGCGGACCGACGCCGCTGGAAGACTTCGTCTTCCGCGAAAAGATGATGCACTTCGATCACGAACGCATCCCGGAGCGCATCGTGCATGCCCGCGGCGCCGCGGCGCACGGCTATTTCGAGCTGACCCATTCATTGGCCGACTACACGACGGCGCGCGTGCTGACCGAGGTCGGCGTGCGCACGCCGGTGTTCACCCGCCTGTCCACGGTGGTGGGCGGGCGCGGTTCGATCGACACCCCGCGCGATGTGCGCGGCTTCGCGGTGAAGTTCTATACCAAGGAAGGCAACTGGGACCTGGTCGGCAATAACATTCCTGTGTTCTTCATCCAGGACGCCATGAAGTTCCCCGACCTGGTGCACTCCGTGAAGATGGAGCCGGACCGCGGCTATCCGCAGGCGACCGCCGCCCACGATACTTTCTGGGATTTCATTACGCTCACACCCGAGTCGATGCACATGATCATGTGGGCCATGTCCGACCGCACCATCCCGCGCTCGCTGCGCATGATGGAGGGCTTCGGGGTGCACAGCTTCCGGCTGCTCAACGACAAGGGCGAGTCTACCTTCGTCAAGTTCCACTGGCGGCCCAAGCTGGGCATGCAGTCCACCATCTGGGACGAGGCGGTCAAGATCGCCGGCGCCGATCAGGATTACCACCGGCGCGACCTGTACGAAGCCATCGAGGCCGGCAAGTTTCCGGAATGGGAGCTGTCCGTCCAGCTGTTCACCCAGGAACAGGCCGACGGCTTCCCCTTCGACCACCTGGATGCCACCAAGCTCATTCCGGAAGAGCTGGTGCCGCTGACAGTCGTCGGCCGCATGGTGCTGGACCGGAATCCGGACAATTTCTTTGCCGAGAACGAGCAAGTTGCCTACTGCCCGGCCAATGTCGTGCCCGGCATCGACTTCAGCAACGATCCGCTGCTGCAGGGCCGCCTGTTCTCCTACCTCGACACGCAGATCCTGCGCCACAATTCGCCGAACTTCCACCAGCTGCCGATCAATGCGCCGAAGTGCCCCTTCGCCAACCACCAGCGCGACGGCCACATGCAGATGCAGGTGCCCAAAGGACGGGTCAGCTACGAACCGAGCTCGCTCGATCCGAACTCGGTACGCGAGGATCCGGTGCGCGGCTTCCGCAGCCATGCCACGCCGGCCGACGCGGGGAGCAAGGGCAGGGTGCGTCCGGAAAGCTTCGCCGACCACTACAGCCAGGCGCGCCAGTTCTACATCAGCCAGACCGACCTCGAGCAGGCCCACCTGGCCTCGGCCCTGGTGTTCGAACTGTCCAAGGTGGAGCACGTCCATATCCGTGAAGCGATGGTCGGCCACCTGCGCCACATCGACGAGCCGCTCGCCAAGCGGGTCGCCGACAATCTGGGCATGCGGCAGCTGCCGCCGGCCCCGCCCACGGCCGCCCCGGTGCGCGACTTGCCGCCATCCCCGGCCCTGCAGCTGATCGGCAAGATGACCGGCTCGCCGGAAGGCCGCAGCATCGGCATCCTGTTCTCGGACGGCTCGGATGCCGCCACCATCAAGGCCTTGCGCGCAGCCGCCGAGGCGGCGGGCGTGAAGGTCAAGCTGGTGGCGCCCAAGGTGGGCGGCGCCACGCTGGACGACGGCAGCTGGCAGGAGGCCGATGGTCAGCTGTCCGGCACCCCGTCGGTGCTGGTCGATGCGGTGGCGCTGGTGCTGAGCGAGGAAGGCGCGAAGAAGCTGCTTGGCGAGTCGGCGGCGATCGACTTCGTGCGCGACGCCTTCGGCCACCTCAAGGCGATCGCCCATGACACGGGCGCCGCCGGGCTGCTGCGCGCGGCCGGCATCCAGCCCGATGCCGGCGTCATGCCCGCATCGAATGCGCAGGACTTCGTGGCCTCGGCCGGCAAGCGCCTGTGGACGCGCGAGCCCATGGTGCGCATGCTGCCTTGACGCACCGGCAGGGCCGGTCCGCTGGATTCAGTCGGGCCGGCCCTGATTGCGTCGCTGCGGGCAGCGGTAGCGCACCAGCGGCGGCGTGCTGCTGACGTCGGTCAGGGTGCGCCCGTCGCGCGCCAGCTGGAAGTGCGCAGGATGCAGCCGCGTTTCGCCTTCCCCCTTCAGTTCGGCGATCAGGACGAGTTCCCGGTCGCGCGCCACCGCGGCCCGTACCGGGCCCGTGCTTTCGAAGTAGGTGACGGTGTTGCCCTGCAGGCGCAGCAGCGAATCGTTGCGCGCCGTGCCGCAGTCCCGCACGTGCATGTTCCATTCGCCCTGCCAGGCTCGCGGGATCTTCTGCTGGGGCTGGGCAGCGCCGTCGAGGCTGACGAGCATCAGCAGCAAGGGGATGAACTGTTCTGTCATCAGGTCTGCCTCCGGGTGACTGGTCCCGTTAATCGAAGGCCCAGGCGTACAGCACATCCAGCGCGGTATTGGTGCCGGTCTGGAACTGCAGCGTGATGCGCGGGGTCCACTTGTAACGCAGGCGTACCAGGCTCGAGGCCGTGGTCGCGCCCTGCTCGAAGCTGAGGTAGGTGCGCGAAGAGATGCGCTTGCCGACCGTCACCACCGTATCCGCCAGGCCGCCGTTACCGCCGTTCGCCTGCTTCAGCCCGAGTTCGTCCACGCCGAGCGAGGTCGCCAGCTTTTGCGTGATGCCGCCGGTGCCGCCCTTGCCGCCGAGCAGGGCGCCGGCTGCCGCCGCCAGCACGTCCTTCTCGTTGCCGCTGGTGCCTTCCATGCCGTGGCCGAGCACCAGCCAGGACAGCTTTTCGCTGTCCGGCACGTTCGGCGTCGATACCAGCCGCGCTTCCGGCGCCTGGGCCGTGCCGCGCACCTGCACGCCGGCTTCCACGTTGGTTTCCGACAGCTGCTCGCCCTCGGGCCGCGCGCGCACCGCGAGCACGTCGAGCGCCGGGTTGTCGTAAGGGCCGCTGAAGGTGATGACGGCGCGCCGGATATCGAGTTTTTGACCATAGGCGGCGTAGTCGCCCTCGACCGCGCGGATGGTGCCGTTCACGCGCGGCGCGCCGGCGCCGACCTTGCGCATGCGCACGTTGCCGGCCAGCGTGGCGTCGATGCCCAGGCCGCGCAGTCTGAATTCCTCGCCCAGGTCGGCGCGCAGGTCGATGGTGAGCGGCAGTTCTTCCTTCTTGTTCGAGGGCTGCGGCCTGGTGCCGCCCTGGCCAAGCACGATGACGTCGTCGGACATGGTCGGCCGGCCCTGCGGCGCGAATTCGATCAGGGCGCGGTCGGCACGCACGTTGCCTTCGATCGCGAAGCGCTCGGCGTCGCGCACAAGCGAGGCCTTGCCGCTGAGGACCACGGTGCGGTCCGGGCGCGACAGCGCTTCGAGCTTGTCCAGCGTCAGGCGCAGGTCGGCCGCGGCCAGGCCGCTGGAAAAGCGCAGGAAGCCGTCGGCCGAGGCGCTGCCCTGGCGGCCCTGGAAGTAAAGGCGCTGCAGCTGCAGCTGGTCGCCGGCCAGGCTGGCGCGCAGCTCGCCGTTCTGCAGGCGCACGCCCTGTTCGGGCCAGCGTACCGCCAGCTTGTCGCCCTGCACGCTGCCGTCCAGGCGCGGCGTGCCGATCGTGCCGCTGCCGGTCAGGGCCAGGCGCAGCGCGCCGTCCAGCTCGAGCCCGGACTGTCCCGCGAACGAGGCCAGCCAGGCGATCGAATCCATGTTGGCCTTGGCCGTCATGCGCAGCGGACTGTCGCCGTCCAGGCGGCCTTGCAGCAGCTGGGCGGTGGCGTCGACCTCGACGCTGCCGGTGCGGGCGCCGTCGAGGTCGAGGGCGACCTTCAGCGAGCTGCCGACGACGTCGGCGCGCGCCTCAAAAGTACGCAGGCCGAGCGGCACCGGCCGGTCGCCGCCGGCGATCACGTCGCCCTTTTCGCGGAATACGTGGACCATGCCGTCCAGCGTCGGTGCGCCGCCGGTGGCGGTGGCGGTACGCAGGTCGAGTTCCCACTTGGCGCCCAGGGTCAGGTCGCCGCGCGCGTTGTCGCGGATGGTGGGCGAGAACTGCGAGAGATAGGTCAGCGGCACGTTGTCCGCATGGCCGCGGCTGGCCCAGCGCGGGCCATTCTTCACCAGCGAGTCGATCGTGATGCTGCCGGCCGGCAGGCGAATGACGGCGCCGTTGAAGGCGATGCTCTGCGGCTTGGCCAAGCCCATGAATCCGCTGCCGGGGGCGCCGCTGATGCGCAGCGGCACCGGTGCCTGCAGCGTCATCGCGTAGCGGCCGCGGTTCTGCAGCGCGGCCAGGGTGCCGCTCCAGGTGTCGCGCGCGAAGCCGCCGCGCACCTCGAGGTTGGCGTCGAAAGCATCGCCGACCGCGGCCGCGCGCAGGGTGTGGGCGCCGCGCGTGCCTTCGGTTTTCAGGCTGGCCGAGGCTACACGGGTGTCGCCGCTGGTATATTCAGTAATCTGGATGTCGGTCGCCAGCGCGTCGTTGGCGCCGCGGCCGGAGGCGAGGTTGGCGTTGGCGCGCAAGGCGCGAATGCTGTGGGCGCCGAGCAGGCGCAGGTTCTGGCCCTCCAGCGCGGCGCTGAAGGATGGCGCATCCATGGTGCCCGACAGCGTGCCCTGGCCGCGCAGCACGCCGGCGAAGTCCGGGCCGAGCGCGGCCAACTGCGGGGCGTCGATGCGCCAGTCGAGTTGATCCTTGCCGGCGCCGAAGCTGCCCTTGGCGGCGAGCACGTTGGCGCCCACGTGCAGGTCGACGTCGGCGTTGGAGACGTGGCGGCGGTCGGCCGTGAGTTTGGCATGGCCCCACAGCGGCGAATTCGACAAGGTCGACTCCTGCACCCGCAGGTCGACCGCGCCGCGCCAGTCGGCGCCGCTGCGGCCGCTGGCGTCAAAAGCGCCGTTGATCGAGCCGGCCAGGGGCGAGCCGAAGGCGGCCGGGTTGAAGCGCTGCATCGCGCCGCTCATCTTCGCTTCCACGAAGCGCGCGCCTTCGCTGCCGGCCAGCCAGGCTTCGCCGCCGGCGCGCAGGTTGCCGTTGGCGTTCTTGCGCTGGGCGGCCACCCAGCCCAGGCCGTTGGCATTCACCTCGAAGCTGGTGCGCGGCGCGGCCATGGTGCCGGTGGCGACGCCGTTCGCCGTGACCGCGCCGTACAGGTCGCTGCGCACGGCCGACAGCTGGCGGCCGTCGAGGCGCCACTGGAGCTTGTCGCCGGCCGCGCCGAAGGCGCCGTTCAAGGCCACCGTGTTCTGGCCGAGCGCCAGGTCGGCGTCGATGCCGCTGATGCGCTTGGCGTCGGCGTGTAGCTTGCCGGCGCCCGACAGCGCCTGGTTCATCAGGCGACTGCGGCGTACAGCAAAGTCGGCATCCACGCGCCAGGCCGGGGCGAGCGCACCGGCCACGTTGACGCTGGCGTTGATGTCGGCTTGCGGGAAGTCGCCGAAATCGGCCGGGTTGAAGCGGCTGGCGCTGGCGCTGGCCTTGAAGGCCTTGTCTTCCAGGAGGTTCATGTTGCCGCTGACGTCCACGCGGCTGCTGCCGCTCGACAGGCGCGCTTCGCGCACCGTCACCACGTTGTTCTGCAGCGTCGCCAGCGCGGCCAGGCGCAGGGCCTTGTCGGCCAGGTTGGCCTGCAGGGTTTGGGTATCGCCGGCATTCGTCACCTGGATGTCGCCGCGGATCGCGGTCGGTTTCATGGTGGAGTAGATGCCCTTCAGGTCGAAGCGGTCGGTGTGCAGGGTGAAGCGCGCGGTGCCCAGGCCGTCCTCGTCCTTGTCCCGCTGGACCCCGCCGGTGCCGGTGAAGCGGCCGGCGGCGCCGAAATCCATCAGCACGTCGGATACCTGCAGGGCGTCCAGGTTGCCGCCCAGCTGCCCGCGCATGAGGCGCAGCGGCAGGCGCTGCTGGTCGATGGTGCCTTCCGGGCCGTCGTTGCTGATGTCGACCCGGCCGCTGATGTTGCGCTTGTCGTCCAGCTTGCCGGCGATGGCGAAAGTCAGGTCGGCCGTCGGCAGCGCCGGGTTGAAGAAGCCCGGGTCGACGTTGCGGCCATTGATGCGCATCTCGCGCAGCGGGATCTCGGCATAGGGCGAGAGCACAAAATGAGCGTCACCCACGGCGCGGCCGGCCTGGCCGGTGGCGTCGACCAGGGTGGTTTGCAGGTCGCCGCCGAGCTTCAGGCGCAGCTGGGCGGCCCTGGCGCCGGCTTTCGCTTGCGACTGGGTCAGGCTGGCGGTGGCGTCCAGCTTGAACGGGCGCTGGGCGCCGATGCTGCCGGCGCCGGCCACGTCGCCCCAGGGCGTCACGGCGGCGGCGTCGCGTAGCTGCCAGCGCTGCTTGTTGCCCTCGACGCGCAGGCGGATGTTGTCGATATGGGTTTCCGCGCCCTGGTTGACGAAGGTGGCCCGGTTCAGGCGCGCATCGTCGATCGAGACCGTGAAGGGCGGCGCCAGCTTGGCCGGCATCGGCGAGCGCTCCTCGGTTTCCTTGAGGGTCTCGACGCGCAGGTTGGCCGCGTGCAGCTTGTCCACCAGGATGCCGCGCGAGACGATCTGCCCCGGCGACCAATGCAGGTTGATCTTGTTGGCGATGACCAGCTGCTCGTCGGTGCGCCACACCGCGCGCTCGATGTACATGGCGCCGTACAGGGAGCCGCGCACGCCGGTGAGGGTGAGCTTGCCGCCGGTGGAAGCGGCGACCTTCTGCGCGATCATCTGCAGCGTGGTTTCGCGGCCCAGGTACCAGAGCGTGCCGCCGATGATCACGCCGGTGACGACCACGCCGATGGCGACGCGGCGCGGCCAGCGGCGCTTGTGCGGTGCTGGTGCGGGCGCCTGGGTCGGGGTGTTGTCGTTCGTGTCCATCAGAAGGTGAATCCCAGGGAGAAGTGTAGGCGCGCCTTTTTCACGGCATGGCCGTAGGCCAGGTCGACGTTGATCGGACCCACCGGGCTGCGCCAGCGCGCGCCGACGCCGAAGCCGGATTTCGGTTTCAGGTCGCCGACCTTGTCGGCGGCATTGCCGACGTCATAGAACACGGCCACGCCCCAGGGCGGGCGGAAGAAATACTGGTATTCGGCGCTCGCGGTGAGCAGGTACTTGCCGCCGACGATGGCGCCGTTCTCGCGTACGCCCAGTTCGCGGTAGCCATAGCCGCGCACCGACTGGTCGCCGCCGGCGCGGAACAGGAAGGTGGACGGCACGCCCAGCTTTTCCTTGGCAGCCACTCCGCCGAACTCGCCGCGCAGCACCAGGGTGCCGGCTTCGCCGAGCGGCTTGAACATCTGGCCGCGCAGGTACAGGCGCAGGAATTTTTCGTCGGTCAGGATCGGCAGCAGCGCGCCGCCCAGCTGGCCCTGCAGCACGTAGCCGTTGGTGGGCTGGATCAGGCTGTCGAGCTTGCGCTTGGTGATGGCGTAGGTGAGCGGCAGGCTGCGCGTCGTGGTCGGCTCGCTCGGCGGCACTTCGCGTTTTTCGACCAGCGCTTCGAGCGTCAGGCTGCGCTCGAGCAGGGGCGAGCCCCAGGAACGGCGCGCGGCGACGGTGGCCAGGGTGGTGATCTCGCCGCGCACGTCGTTGCGCTCGACGCCGGCGCCGACGCTGTCGTTGTAGCCCTTGGGCGTGGTCGGCCAGAAGAAGTCGACGCGCGCGGTCTGGCGCTTCTGTTCATAAATGAGGTCGCTCTTCATGCGCTTGCCGAGCACGTTCAGGTCGTCGTAGCTGGCCTGGACGCGCGCGCCGGTGTCGGTCGAGAAGCCGACGCCGACCTCGACGTTCTTGCGCTTGTTCTCGACCACGCGCACCAGCACCGGCAGCACGGTGGGGCCGGTCGGCGGTTCCGGCGTGGCCGGGTTGGCGTCCGCGTCGTCGTCGCCTTCCTTCAGTTCCTGCAGCTCGGCGTTGAGCACCTGGCGCATGTCGGCGCTGACTTCGACGCTGCTGAAGTAGCCGGTGTCCTGCAGGCGCGACTGCAGGGCGGTCAGCGCCGCCTCGCTGTACTGGTCGCCCGGATTGATCTTGTTCAGGTTGGTGATGACCTCGCGCGGATAGCGCTTCAGGCCGCGGATGCGCAGCTCGCCGAAGCGCATTTCCGGGCCGCTGTCGATGACCACGCGCAGCAGGGCGCGGCGCTCTTCCGGGTCGACGGTGGCGCTGGTTTCCACCAGGCGCGCGCGCGGGAAACGCGTTTGCGACACTTCGCGCAGCAGGCCGCGCTTGGCGGCTTCCCAATCCTCCTGGCGGAAGCGCGCGCCGACCGGCAGCGACCAGCGCTGGCGCAGGGCGCCGGCGTCGAACGGGACACTGCCCTCGTCGATCGGGGCGAAGCCCTGCAGCACCAGGTCAACGTCGCCGACCACGGTGGCCGGGCCCGGATCGACGATGATGCGCGCCACCGGCTGGCTGCCGCTGGTATCCAGGCCGGCCGAGATCTTGGGCGAGTAATAGCCCTCGGTGGCGATGAAGGTCTTGGCCTGTTCCGTGGCTTCCTTGACCAGGCGTTGCAGCTGTTCCATATCCACGCGCGAGTTGCCGCGCCAGCGCATCAGGTCGAGGTTTTCCTCGAGCATGTTCTCGATCTGGCGCGGGGCGTCGATGCGGACCTGGTAATCGATTCCCTGTGCATGCAGTGTCGTTGCAAATAGCAATGCGCCCATGCCGGCCAGGAGACGGGGCAGGGGGCGCAAACGGCGCGGGCTCGATCTTGCAGGAAACATAACACTCCGTGGATAAAATTCATGGCAATCTTAACGGATTGGCAAAAACGATGACGAACTCTTGGCCCAGCAGTGCGGCCACCCCCGGTTCACGCAAGCGTCCCTTTTATGCCAGAATTCGCGGTTTCTTCCGTCCACGGACTACGATCATGCAAACCAACGACACCGCGCTCGTCCTCTTCAGCGGCGGCCAGGACTCCACCACTTGCCTCGCGTGGGCGCTGCAGCGCTATGCGCGCGTGGAGACGATCGGCTTCGACTATGGCCAGCGCCACGCCATCGAGCTGGACGTTCGCCTGCCGCTGCTGGCGAAGATGCGCGCCATGAATCCCGACTGGGACGCGCGCCTGGGCGAGGACCACATGATCGACCTGTCCCTGATCGGCAAGATCTCGGATACCGCCCTGACCAGCAATGTGGCGATCGCGATGCAGGAAAACGGCTTGCCGAACACCTTCGTGCCTGGCCGGAACCTGATGTTCATGATGGTGGCGGCCACGGTGGCCTACCGGCGCGGCCTGAACGTGCTGGTGGGCGGCATGTGCGAGACCGATTTCTCGGGCTACCCGGACTGCCGCGACGACACCATGAAGGCGCTGCAGGTGGCCCTGAACCTTGGCATGGCCACGCGCCTGAAGGTGGAGACGCCGCTGATGTGGATCGACAAGGCCCAGACCTGGCAGCTGGCCCAGGACTGCGGCAGCGACGCGCTGGTGGATTTGATCCGCTTCGATACCCATACCTGCTACCTGGGCGAGCGCGGGGAGGCGCATCCTTGGGGACATGGCTGCGGGACCTGCCCGGCCTGTGCGCTGCGGGCGCGCGGCTACGAGCAGTACGTGGCGGGCAAGACGGCCTGAGTGCTCCGCGCAGCGTCCTGCGCTGCCCGGTTTTGTTGTTGGCCGGATACTTTCAGCCTACACTGGCATGCATGAACAATGTCAGCACAGGCGCGCCGGACGGCAAATGGAAAGCGTGGGTCAAGTGGCTCAGGCTGTTCAGCGTCATCCTCGCTGCCGTTTGGCTGCTGCGTTATTCAGAGCAGCACCCTGTTGTCGCCCTCGTGTGCGGCGCGCTCGTGGTCCTGGTGTGCGCCCGGACGCGGCTGAGCGCGCAGTGCCTGGATCTGCTCATCGACGGGCACCCCGTGCAGCTGACGCTGTACACGGATGTCTCGCGGCGCGTCTGGATCGAGTGGACGAGCCGGAACGAGCGCGTGCGCGCTCGCATCATGGAACCGTACTGCCAGGGCTGGGTCGATCACGACATTTGCCTGGGCGGCAGGCAGTACAGCCTGCGGATTTTCGTCGAACACTTCGGTGGCGGCTACCTGGTGTCGAACCACGGCCGGGGATTCGACATGGTCGTGCTGCGTAATACCTGTGCGTGGTGACGGCTGACCGTGAAACGCCAGGGTAGGGCTGCGCTATCCAGAGACACAGGCAAACCAGGCTACTGGACTATATGCAATGACCAACTATACGAAATGGCTCGTCCGGTCCAGGGCAATGGCATTTGCCGGAGGCGCCCTCGTCCTGGGAAGCAGCTTTGCCGGCTTCGAACTCGGCCTGGATGGAAAGGTGGTGTCCGTCCTCATTCCGCCGGGCGTTTGCCTGCTCGTCGCCGGCATGCTGGACAGCTATGGCCTGATCCAGCGGGAGTGGGTCAAGGCCGCCATCCGGGAAGAGAACGAACGCATGCGGTCCGGCGGCTAGCCGGGTATGCCCTGGCGGCCGGCTCATCGGCTGCCGCGCAGGAAGTCCGCTTCCTCCTGGCCGTCCATCAGGTCGCTTTTCTGGTAAGGCATACGGTTGGTCCGCATGATCTTGCCTTCCTTGGCATAGACCAGGTAGGTCTCACCGGCGCCATGCTCGCCCGGCTGGCTGTCGCGCAGCTCGCTGCGGCAGCTGATCGTGATCCTCGTCTTGCTGGTCGTGAACTCGAGCGGCTGCTCCTGCTGGTAATGCCCCTTGATCAGCTGCACGTTGCGGAAATAGGCCTGGTGGACGAGCAGGATATTGGGAAAGCGCGCCTCGGGGTTGTCGACTTTCTCGACATGGGTGAGCTTGCCCAGGTAGCCGATGAACACCGTGTCCGCCTCGTCCTGAAGGGCGCGCAGGTCCGTCTTCATTTGCGCCAGTTGTTCCTTGCGCTTTTGTTCGATCTGGTCGGGCGGCAGGCTCACGCAGGCCTGGCTGGCGCCGGCCAGCAGGAGCAGTGAAACCAGGAGGGCTGTCGGTGCACGTTTCATGATAGGCGTTCGAATTGGGACATTGGCATGATGTCCGAAAAAGCCGCTTGAAAGTGCACCAATCCTCACGCTGATGGGCTGCCCTTGTCCGGCATCCTGGCCACGACCTTGATCTCGAACTGGAAGCCGTACAGCCAGGTCACGCCCACCGCCGTGATGTTGGGGTAGGGCGCCTCGCCCCAGTATTCGCGCGCCACTTCCCAGATGCGTTCGAACTTCGCTTCCGGATCGACGATGAAGACGGTCACGTCGACCACGTCCCCAAACGTGCAGCCGGCCGCTGCCAAGACGGCATTCAGGTTCTGGAAGGCGCGCCGCACCTGGGCGTCCAGTTCCGGTTCGGGCGAGCCGTCCTCGCGGCTGCCGACCTGGCCGGACACGAACAGGAAGCCACCGGAGCGTACGGCGGGCGAATAACGGTTCTTCTCATACAGGGCCTGGCGGCCGGCGGGGAAAACGACGTCACGGGTGGTCATGGATGCACTCCTTGCTGTTGGTGAATGCAAGCACTGTAGCGCTCCGATTTGCATAGATAAACCATCAAATGGCGTCAAGACTGTTTGTATAATCTGCACAATTCTGGAGCGGGGGCAACATGGACAGGTTTGACGGCATGCGGGCATTCGTTCGGGTGGTCGAGGCGGGCAGCTTCACCAAGGCGGCCGAGACGCTCGGCATGAGCCGCACCAGCGTCACCCAGCTGGTGCAGCAGCTTGAGGCCCACCTGCGCCTCAAGCTGCTCAACCGCACCACACGCAAGGTCAACGTCACCGCCGATGGCGCTGCCTACTACGAACGCGTGGTGCGCCTGCTGGCCGAGCTGCACGACATCGAGAACAATCTCCCCGGATCTTCAAACGCGCCGCGCGGCCTGCTGCGGGTGGACGTGCCCAGCCCTTTCGCGAACATGATCCTGGTGCCGGCGCTGCCGGCCTTCCACGCGCGCTATCCGGAGATCCAGTTCGACCTCGGCGCCAGCGACCGCAAGGTCGACCTGATCGGCGAGAACGTCGACTGCGTGGTGCGCGGCGGCCAGGTGTCCGACCTGTCGCTGGTGGCACGCCACGTCGGCGACTTGCAACTGGGCGTGTACGCGGCGCCTTCCTACCTGGCGCAGGCCGGCACGCCGCTGCACCCCAGGGAGCTGCAGGACCCGCGCCACCGCATCGTGCGCTTCCGCTGGGCCAACGGCCTTCCCTACGCCATGCACAGGGAAGGCGAGACGGTGAAGATCGGCGGGCGCTACGTGCTGGCGATCGACGACGGCAACGCCTACCTGACGGCCGGCGTGGCGGGCTTGGGAGTGTTGTGGCTGCCCGACTACATGGCGCGCGAGCATGCGGCCAGGGGCGATCTGGTGCGCTTGTTCGCGGATTGGGAGATCGATCCGATGCCGCTGTACGTGGCCTATGCGCCCAACCGCTACCTGGGCAAGGCGCTGCGGGTGTTCATCGACTGGATCGTGGAGTTGATGGGGCAGCATGCGCCCGTAGTGCGCGCTCCTACTGGTGCGGCTGCCCGTTAGAAGCCGTCAAGCCCGCATCCACCGGCAGGTTTACCCCGGTGATCAGGCGCGCATCCTCGCTCGCCAGGAACACCATTGCCGCCGCAACGCCTTCCGGATCCTCCGGCGCGCCGAGCGGCATGCGCTTGTTGAATTCGGCGACCAGCTCGGGATCGTTCACCATGTCCTCGGTCATCCGGGAGACCGTGAAGCTCGGATTGACGGCGTTCACCCGCACCCCATCCTTGGCCGCATCCATGGCCATCGCGCGCACCATGTTGCTGACGGCGCCCTTCGAGGTGTTGTAGGCGAACAGTTCCCAGTCGCCGCCGAGCCCCGACACGGACGAGGTCATGACGATCGAACCGCGCGTCTTCACCAGCTCGGGCATCGCCGCCTTGGCCATGTGGAAGTAGCCGGCCACATTGACCGCCATGACGCGTTCGAAGTCTTCCTCGCTGGTCGCCATGATGTCGCCCTCGGTCGCCACGCCGGCGTTGTTGACCAGGACGTGCAGTCCCCCGAACTTGTCGACGGCCGCCTTGACGGCGCTGGCCGCGGTTTGCCTGTCGGCGGTGTCGCCGACCTGCACCAGGATGCGGTCCTGCGGGAGTGTGGCCGCGGACTCCTTGAGGCAGGCTTCGTCGATATCGAGCATCACCACGCGGGCGCCCTCGTCGAGGAAGCGGCGGGCCACGGCCAGGCCGATGCCGGACGCTGCGCCTGTCACCAGCACGACCTTCTCCTTGAAACGGTGCATTCTTTCTCCTTCAAGCGTTTCGATGGTCGCAATGACCTTATCACAGCCCTTCGAACCGGGATGCGCGATTCAGCCTGGCGCTGATACCCCTGAGGTATCGATTGCATACCAAATCAGTGTTGGACTGACATCCCGGGCCTGACTACTCTGCAATGCAGGAAGCGCCCACGACGGCGCTTCTCCAGAAAAAACGATTACGGAGACAGCATGCAGGGTCAGGGCCATCACAGCCGTGGCGCGGGCGAAGCCATTCCCGCGCTGTCCGCAACGCAGGGCGAGGGAGCTTCCACTGCTTCCATGCTGCCCGCCATCGTCGCCGGCTTCCTGGCCGTGCTGGTCTCGTTTTCCGGCCCGCTGGCGATCTTCTTCCAGGCCGCCCAGGCAGCGCGCATCTCGAACGAGATGTTCGCCTCCTGGGTATGGGGCATCTCCATCGGCGCGGCCGTCGCCGGCATCTTCCTCAGCTGGCGCCTGAAAATCCCTGTCATCACCGCCTGGTCGGCGCCCGGCACCGCGCTCCTGATCACGCTGTTCCCCGCGTTGTCGCTGAACGAGGCGGTCGGCGCCTACCTGACGGCCGCCATGATCCTGCTCGCGATCGGCCTGTCCGGCTGGGTCGAGCGGGTCGCCGCCTGGGTGCCGCCCGGCGTGGCCAGCGGCATGATGGCTGGCATCCTGATTCCGTTCGGGTTCAAGGCATTCACGGGCTTGCAGTCCATGCCGGTGCTGGTGCTGGGGATGCTCGCCGCCTACCTCGTCTTCAAGCGCACGACACCGCGCTACTGCATCGCGCTGCTGCTGGCCACCGGCGCCGCCATCGCCTGGGCCAGCGGGAGCACCGATTTCGGCGGGCTCGCCTTCGAACTCGCGCTGCCGCAATTCATCCAGCCGGCCTGGTCATGGTCGAGCACCTTCAGCCTGGCCCTGCCGCTGGTGCTGGTCACCCTCACCGGACAGTACCTGCCGGGCATGACAGTCCTGAAGACTTCGGGCTACGACAGCCCGGTGCGGCCGATCATCGCCACCAGCAGCCTGGTGTCGCTGCTGGTCGCCTTCAGCGGCGGCATCACGATCGCCATCGCCGCCATCACCGCCGCCATGTGCACCGGGCGCGAAGCGCACGAGGATCCGGGCCGCCGCTACATCGCCGGCATCGCCAACGGCGTCTTCTACCTGGTGGCGGGATTGTTCGGCGGCTCGATCGTGATGCTGTTCGCGGCCTTTCCGAAGGAACTGGTGATGACCCTCGCCGGGCTCGCGTTGCTCGGGCCGATCCTGGCCAACCTCGGCGCCATGGTCGCCGCGCAGGACCACCGCGAAGCCTCGCTGATCGCCTTCGTGGCCACCGCCTCCGGCACCAGCTTCCTCGGCCTGGGCTCGGCCTTCTGGGGCATCGTCATCGGGATGGTGGCCTGCCGGGTGCTGCACGGCCCCCGCAACAAATAACACCCACAAACGACAGGAGACAACAACATGCGACACATCGACGTGCACAAGCTGGCCGACGAGGCCCGCTTCAACCGCTTCCACTTCGGCATCCTCGCCTGGTGCGCGATCATCATCATCTGCGACGGCTACGACCTGGCCGTGGCCGGCATCGCGCTGCCCTCGATCATGCAGGAGATGGGCGTCACCGCCCAGAGCGCCGGCTTCATGGTCAGTTCGGCACTGTTCGGCATGATGTTCGGCGCCATCTTCCTGGGCACCATCGCCGATAAAATCGGCCGGCGCCTGGCGATCGTCATCTGCCTGGCCCTGTTCAGCGTGTTCACGGCGGCCGCCGGCTTCGCCAGCGACCCGTACACCTTCAGCGTGATGCGCTTCCTGGCCGGCCTGGGCATTGGCGGCGTGATGCCGAACGTGGTCGCCCAGATGACGGAGTATTCGCCCAAGCGCATCCGCTCCACCATGGTCACGCTCATGTTCAGCGGCTATGCGGTGGGCGGCATGCTCGCCGCCCTGCTGGGCAAGGGCATGATCGAAGCCCACGGCTGGCAGTCGGTGTTCATCGCAGCCGGCGTGCCGGTGATCCTGATTCCCTTCATCCTGAAGAAGCTGCCCGAATCGATGCCCTTCCTGATCCGCCAGGGCCGCCAGGCCGAGCTGCAGGACATCCTGGTGCGCATGGAGCCGGGCTACCGCGTGCAGAAGGACGACAGCTACACGCTGCCGGTGGCCGACCGCGCCGAGGGCGCGCCGATCGGCCGCCTGTTCCAGGATGGCCGCGGCTTCTCCACCATCATGTTCTGGATCGCCTTCTTCATGTGCCTGTTCATGGTCTACGCGCTCAGCTCCTGGCTCGCCAAGCTGATGGCCGGCGCCGGCTACAGCCTGGGCTCGGCCCTCACCTTCGTGCTGGTGCTGAACTTCGGCGCCGTGATCGGCGCGGTCGGCGGCGGCTGGCTGGCCGACCGCTTCCACATCAAGTACGTGCTGGTGGGGATGTACCTGCTGGCCGCGGTATCGATCACGCTGCTGGGCTACAAGGTCTCGACGCCGGTGCTGTTCCTGCTGGTCGGCTTGGCCGGCGCCTCTACCATCGGCACCCAGATCGTCACCTATGCCTATGCCGGCCAGTTCTACCCGATGGCGGTGCGCTCCACCGGCATCGGCTGGGCCTCGGGCGTCGGCCGCAGCGGCGCGATCCTGGCGCCGATCGTGATCGGCACCCTGGTCGGCATGGCCCTGCCGCTGCAGCAGAACTTCCTCGCGATCGCCATCCCCGCCGCCATCGCAGCGGTGGCCGTGGCCTGCATCCGCCACGGCCGCTCGGCCTCGGCGCGGCCGGCGCTGCGCGGCGGTTCGCTGGCGGAACCGAGCAAGGCCTGATCCATCTTAACCGGCCGCGCGGGCGGCCGGAACTACCATCACAACATCGTGCCGCCCGGCTGGCCGGGCAGGCGCACGCCCGTACGCACCGATCACAGGAGACATGCATGAAAGCAATACCACGCCTTCCCATCGCCGCCGCCCTTGCCGCCATGCTGTGCGGCGGCGCGGCCCAAGCCCAGGTCACGGTCTATGGCCTCGTCGATGCCGCCGTATACCGCACCACCAACGCCGACGCCGCCGGCAATGCCGTCACCAAGGTTTCCGCGCTGTCCGGCAGCGTACCCTCGCGCATCGGTTTTCGCGGCAGCGAAGACCTGGGCGGCGGCCTGTCCGCCGTGTTCGCGCTGGAGGGCGGCTTCAACCCGGACAGCGGCGTCTCGGGTCAGGGCGGACGGCTGTTCGGGCGCCAGGCCTGGATCGGCCTGAAGGGGGACTGGGGCACGCTGCAGGTCGGACGCATCGTCAACATGACTTTCCTCGCCACCGCAAAGAGCGACGTGCTGGGACCGAACCTGTTCTCGATCAGCAGCATCGACCTCTACCTGCCGAATGCGCGCAGCGACAATGCGGTCGGCTACCTGGGCAGTTACCAGGGCTTCACCATGGGCGCCACCTACAGCCTGGGGCGCGACGCCTCGGCCGCCGGCGGTCCTGCGGCCACCAATTGCGGCGGCGAGGTGGCCGGCAACAGCAAGGCCTGCCGCCAGGTGACGGCGCTGCTCGGCTATGACGCTGCGGCGTATGGGGTGAACGTGAGCTACGACAAGCTGTACGGGAACGCCGGCGCCGCCGGCGGCCTCACCAGCAGCGAGCGCTTCGACCGGCGCGTCACCGTCAACGGCTACGCCATGCTGGGCGCGACCAAGATCGGCGCCGGCATCATCGACCGCAAACTCGACGCCGCCACCGGCGTCGCCGAATCCGACCTGGTCTACCTCGGCATCAGCCATCCGCTGGCGCCCGGCCTGACCCTGGATGCGCAGGTGGCGCGCCGCGACCTCAAGCGCTCGGCGGACGATACGAAGATGGCGGTGGCGCGGCTCACCTATGCGTTCTCGAAGCGCACCGCGGTGTACGGAGCGGTGGGGCGGATGGACAACGATGGCGTGGCCGCCGTGGGCCTCGATCTCGGCGGCACGGTGGCGCCGGGAGGCGCGCAGAACGGCGTCATGGCGGGCTTGCGCCACGCGTTTTAAAGCGTCTCCTTCGTGTGCGGCAGCCCGTAATCGTCGTAGATCTCGTAGATCACCGCCAGCATCTGTTCCAGCTCCGGCGTGCGCTCCATGTGGCGCACGCTGAAGAAGATCGGCGAGAACGCGTGCTTGTCCTCGATGGGGCGGTACACCACGTTCCGGTGGTGCATGCCCTGCACGCTGGCCGGCACGATGGCCAGGCCCTGTTCGGCCGCCACCAGGCCCATCGCGATCTGTAGTTCGCGCACTTCGACCACGTGGTCCGGGGTCAGGTGGGCTTCGCTGAACAGGCCCAGCACCTGGTCGGCGAAGCTCGGGCGCGGCGTGCTCGGGTAGACAAGCAGCGGCTCGTGCACCAGGTCCACCAGGCGCAGCGGCGCGTCGCCGGAGGCCAGGCGATGGCCGGGAAACAGCGCCAGCACCATGCGCTCCTCGCGCAGCAGGATGCGGCGGATGCTCGGGTCTTCGCTCTTCAGGCGCCCGAAACCGACGTCAATCCGGCCTTCCTTCAGGGCCTTCATCTGTTCGACGGTGGTCATCTCGTGCATGACCACCTCCACCTCGGGATGCGCCGCGCGGTAGCGGCGGATGATGTCCGGCAGCAGGCCGTACAGGGTCGAGGCGACGAAACCGGCGTTGATGATGCGTTCCACCTTGCCGACGCGCTGGGTCATGCTCTTGAGGTCGCGCACCTGGTCGAGCAGCGGCTTGGCATGCGCCAGGAAGAACTGGCCGGCCTCGGTCAGGCGCAGTGGACGCGTGCCTTTTTCGATCAAGGCCACGCCCAGGTATTCCTCGAGCTGCTGGATCTGGCGGCTCAGCGGCGGCTGCGCGATATGCAGGCGCTCGGCCGCCCTCGTGAAGTTGCGTTCTTCCGCCACGGCGACGAAGTAACGCAGGTGACGCAGTTCCAACATTATACCTCCCAGGTATCGAAGTGATACCAACTTAGTCTTGGACGACGCTTTCAAGCGGGATTATCGTGCTTCTACCGACAGAATTATACGCATTGAATATGAAAACCAACATCGCCAACATCGAAACTTTCCTGGTCGACGTCCCGACGATCCGCCCCCACAAGCTGTCGGTTGCCACCATGAACACCCAGACCCTGGTGCTGGTGCGGGTGCGCTGCGAGGACGGCATCACCGGCTGGGGCGAGGCCACCACCATCGGCGGCCTGGCCTACGGCGAAGAGAGCCCGGAAAGCATCAAGACCAACATCGACACCTACATCGCCCCGCTGCTGATCGGCATGGACGCGGGCGGCGTGGCCAGGGCGATGGCGAAAGTGCGCAAGGCGGTGCAGGGCAACCGTTTCGCCAAATGCGCGATCGAGACCGCGCTGCTGGACGCCCAGGCGCGCCGCCTCGGCGTGCCGCTGTCGGAGCTGCTGGGTGGCCGGGTGCGCGACGCGCTGCCGGTGGCCTGGACCCTGGCCAGCGGCGACACCAGCCGCGACATCCAGGAAGCCGAGCAGATGCTCGAACTGCGCCGCCACCGCATCTTCAAGCTCAAGATCGGCCTGCGCGAGGTCGACCAGGACGTCAAGCACGTGCTGGCCATCAAGCGCGCGCTGGGCGAGCGCGCCAGCGTGCGGGTCGACGTCAACCAGGCCTGGAGCGAACTCGATGCGGTGCGCGGCATCGCCGCCCTGGAAGCCGGCGGCGTCGACCTGATCGAACAGCCGGTCAAGGCCGGCAACGTCGGAGCGCTGGCCAGGCTGAAGGCGCGCTTCGACGTGGCGATCATGGCCGACGAGGCGCTGCACGGCCCGGACGACGCGATGGCCATTGCCCGCGCCGACGGCGCCGACGTGTATGCCGTCAAGATCAACCAGTCCGGCGGATTGACCCCGGCGCTCGAGGTGGCGACCGTGGCGCGCCTGGCCGGCATCGGCCTGTACGGCGGCACCATGCTCGAAGGCGGCATCGGCACCGCCGCCACCGCCCACGTCTGCGCCACCTTCGCCGAACTGGCCTGGGGCACCGAACTGTTCGGCCCCTTGCTGCTGACCCAGGAGATCCTGGCCGAACCCCTGGTCTACCGCGACTTCATGCTGCAGGTGCCGACCGGCCCTGGCCTCGGAGTCGAGCCCGACCTGGACAAGCTGCACGCGATGCAGCGCCGCTAACTGAATACCCGAGGAGACCAGACATGCTGTTCCACGTACGCATGAACGTCCAGCTGCCCCCATCGATGCCGCTTGACGAAGCCGCCCGCCTGAAGGCCGACGAAAAAGCGCTGGCCCAGCGCCTGCAGGAAGAGGGCGCCTGGCGCCACCTGTGGCGCATCGCCGGCCAGTACGCCAACGTCAGCATCTTCGACGTCGAGAGCAACGAGGCGCTGCACGCGCTCTTGATGTCGCTGCCGCTGTTCCCCTACATGCAGATCGAGGTGACGCCCCTGTGCCGGCACCCGTCCTCGATCCGGCTTGACGATCGCTAACCCACCACCCATACCTAAAGGAGACTGAAATGAACCACGCAGACATCGAAACCCTGGCGAAGAACTGGGTCGTGGACGCCGCATCGAAACCCGCCGACCCCCGTGTGCGGCAAGTCGTCGTGCGCCTGCTGGGCGACCTGTGCAAGGCCATCGAAGACCTCGACATCAGCCCGAGCGAATTCTGGAGCGGCGTGTCCTACATGTCGGCCGCCGGCGCCGCCAACGAGCTGGGCCTGCTGGCCGCCGGCCTGGGCCTGGAGCGCTTCCTGGACATCCGCGCCGACGAAGCCGAAGCCAAGGCCGGCCTGGAAGGCGGCACCCCGCGCACCATCGAAGGCCCGCTGTACGTGGCAGGCGCCCCGGAAAGCGTGGGCTTCGCCCGCCTGGACGACGGCAGCGAGAGCGAGCAGGCCGAGACCCTGTTCATGCAGGGCACCGTGTTCGGCGCGGATGGCAAACCGCTGGCCGGCGCCAAGGTGGAGGTCTGGCACGCCAACCTGCTGGGCAACTATTCCTTCTTCGACCGCACCCAGTCGGACTTCAACCTGCGCCGCAGCATCGTCACCGACGAGCAGGGTCGCTACGCCTTCCGCAGCATCCTGCCCAAGGGCTACGGCTGCCCGCCGAACGGCACCACCCAGCAGCTGCTCGACAAGCTGGGCCGCCACGGCCAGCGCCCGGCGCACATCCACTTCTTCGTGTCCGCGCCCGGCCACCGCAAGCTGACCACCCAGATCAACATCGACGGCGACGAGTACCTGTGGGACGACTTCGCCTTCGCCAGCCGCGAAGGCCTGGTGCCGGCAGTCAGCCGCATCGACGATCCGGCCCAGCTGGATGCGAAGCGCGTGAACGCGCCCTTCGCCTCGATCGATTTCGATTTCCGCCTGTACCGCGACACCGCCGGCGCCCCGAGCACGCTGGTGGAGCGCGCCCGCGCCGCCGCCTGAGGAGAACGCCATGATCCCGATCCGTCCGGTCAGCGCTTTTGCCCCAAAGCGCATCGACGACTACCTGATCGAAGACGAAGCCAGCGGCGACTATCGCCTGCACCGCAACGCCTTCACCGACGAAGCCCTGTTCGAACTCGAGCTGAAGCACATCTTCGAGGGCAACTGGATCTACCTGGCCCACGAAAGCCAGGTCCCGAACGTCAACGACTACTACACGACGCACATCGGCCGCCAGCCGGTGTTCATCGCGCGTAATCGCCAGGGCGAGCTGAACGCCTTCATCAACGCTTGCAGCCACCGCGGCGCCCAGCTGTGCCGCCACAAGCGCGGCAACAAGGCGACCTACACCTGCCCGTTCCATGGCTGGACCTTCAACAACAGCGGCAAGCTGCTGAAAGTGAAGGACCCGGAAGACGCCGGCTATCCGGAGTGCTTCAACAAGGAGGGCTCGCACGACCTCAAGAAGGTGGCGCGCTTCGGCAATTACAAGGGCTTCCTGTTCGGCAGCCTGAACCCGGACGTTCCTTCGCTGGAAGAGTTCCTGGGCGACGCCGGCAAGATCATCGACATGATCGTCGACCAGTCGCCGGACGGCCTGGAAGTGCTGCGCGGCTCCTCGACCTATACCTACGAGGGCAACTGGAAGCTGCAGGCCGAGAACGGCGCCGACGGCTACCACGTGAGCGCGGTGCACTGGAACTACGCGGCCACCACCAGCCGCCGCAAGGAAGAGCAGGCGATCCGCGAGGACAAGATCCGCGCCATGGACGCCGGCAAGTGGGGCCGCCAGGGCGGCGGTTTCTATGCCTTCGACCACGGCCACATGCTGCTGTGGACCAAGTGGGCGAATCCGGAAGACCGGCCGAACTTCGCGCGCCATGCCGAGTACGCCGAGCAGTACGGCAAGAGCACCGCCGACTGGATGGTCGAACGCTCGCGCAATTTGTGCCTGTATCCGAACGTCTACCTGATGGACCAGTTCGGCTCGCAGATCCGCGTGCTGCGCCCGCTGGCCGTGAACAAGACCGAGGTCACGATCTACTGCATCGCCCCGAAAGGCGAATCGGATGAAGCCCGCGCGCGCCGCATCCGCCAGTACGAGGACTTCTTCAACGTCAGCGGCATGGCCACGCCCGACGACCTGGAAGAGTTCCGCGCCTGCCAGGAAGGCTATGCCGGCGGCGCCATGCAGTGGAACGACATGTGCCGCGGCGCCACCCACTGGATCAAGGGCCCGGACGAGGCGGCCAAGGAGATCGGCCTGCAGCCGGTGATGAGCGGCGTGCGTACCGAGGACGAGGGCCTGTACACGGTGCAGCACCGCTACTGGCTGGAAGTGATGAAGGACGCTCTGGCCAGGGAAGGGGAATCGAAATGAACACGGAAATGAACCCGGTCACCATGGAAAAGCTGTGCGCCTTCCTGTACCGCGAAGCCCGCCTGCTCGACGACGAGCAGTGGGACGAGTGGCTGGAGTGCTACGACCCGGAGGCGCAGTTCTGGATGCCGGCGTGGGACGACGACGGCAAGCTGGTCACCGACCCGCAGCGCGAGATCTCGCTGATCTACTACCCGACCCGCCAGGGCCTGGAAGACCGCGTATTCCGCATCAAGACCGAGCGCTCCAGCGCCACCATGCCGGACACCCGCACCAGCCACAACATCGCCAACGTCGAAGTCGAGAAGCTTGAGGGAACGCGCCTGACGGTGCGCTTCAACTGGCACACCCTGAGCCACCGCTACAAGACGACCTACAGCCATTTCGGCATGTCGCGCTACGTGATCGAGTTCGGCGGCGCAACGCCGAAGATCCTGGACAAGTACGTGGTCCTGAAGAACGACTACATCAGCCAGGTCATCGACGTGTACCACATCTGATTGACAAGCAAGCAGCAACACAGGAGCAGGAGACCTTGATGAGCCATACCATCGCACTGCAGTTCGAGGACGGCGTGACCCGTTTCATCAGCTGTAACCCCAACGAGAAACTGGCGGACGCCGCTTACCGCCAGAAAGTCAACATTCCGCTCGACTGCCGCGATGGCGCCTGCGGCACTTGCCGCGGGCTGTGCGAATCTGGCCAGTACGAGATGCCGCCGGAGAGCTACATCGAGGATGCGCTCGAGCCCCAGGATGCCCAAGCCGGCTACGTGCTGGCCTGCCAGATGCGTCCCACCTCGGATTGCGTGGTGCGCATCCCGGCCACCTCGAGCGCCTGCAAGACCGGCGTGCACAGCTTCGCCGGCAAGATCGCTGAAGTGACCGCGCTGTCGCCTTCGAGCTTCCGCTTCTCGGTGGCGCTGGACGCGCCGGACGCGCTCGACTTCCTGCCCGGGCAGTACGTGAACGTGACCGTGCCCGGCACCCAGGAAACCCGTTCGTATTCGTTCAGTTCGGCACCGGGCGCGTCGCTGGCCAGCTTTGTGGTGCGCAACGTGCCGGGCGGCCTGATGAGTGGCTACCTGGGCGGCGCGGCCAAGGTGGGCGACGCGATCAGCTTCGCCGGCCCCTTCGGCAGCTTCTACCTGCGTCCGCTCCAGCGTCCGCTGCTACTGCTGGCGGGCGGCACCGGCATCGCGCCTTTCCTGGCGATGCTCGACGTGCTCGACAAGCAGGGCTTCACCCAGCCGGTGAAACTGGTCTACGCCGTCACCAACGACCACGACCTGGTCGAGCTGGAACACCTGGACCGCATCGCCGCCGCCCATCCGCAGTTCGAGTACCTCACCTGCGTCTCGAGCGACGCCAGCTGCCACCTGCGCAAGGGCTATGCCACGGCGCACGTGGAACCCGGCTGGGTCAATGGTGGCGACGTCGACGTCTACCTGTGCGGCCCGGTGCCGATGGTGGAGGCGGTGCGCGGCTGGCTGGATGGCCTGGGCGTCAAGCCGGCCAACTTCTACTTCGAGAAATTCTCGGCCAGCAGCGGAGGCGCAGCATGATCCATCCGGACCGGTTCAAGGACCAGGTAATGGTCGTGACGGGCGCCGCCCAGGGCATCGGCCGCGGCGTCGCCCTGGCGGCGGCGCGCGAAGGCGCCCAGCTGCTGCTGGCCGACCGCTCGCCGCTGGTGCATGAAGTGGCGCAGGAAGCCGCCGCGCTCGGGGCCCAGGTGGTGGTGGTCGAGGTCGATCTGGAAACCTGGGCCGGGGCCAGCCACATGGCGGCCCGCGCGCTCGAGGATTACGGGCGCATCGACATCCTGGTCAACAACGTCGGCGGCACCATCTGGGCCAAGCCCTACCAGGAATACGACGAGGCGCAGATCGAGGCCGAGATCCGGCGCTCGCTGTTTCCGACCCTGTGGGGGTGCCGGGCGGTGCTGCCGGCCATGCTGGAAGGAGGTGGGGGCGCCATCGTCAACGTCTCCTCGGTGGCCACGCGCGGCATCTACCGCATTCCATACTCGGCGGCCAAGGGCGGCGTCAATGCATTGACCGCCAGCCTGGCCTTCGAACACGCCGGCAGCGGCATCCGCGTGAACGCGGTGGCCACCGGCGGTACCGAGGCGCCGCCGCGCAAGGTCCCGCGCAACCCGCAGCCGCTGAGCGAGATGGAACAGCTCTGGTATGCCGGCATCGTCGAGCAGACCCGCTCGAGCAGCCAGATGAAGCGCTACGGCACGATCGACGAACAGGTCGGCGCGATCCTGTTCCTGGCCTCGCGCGAAGCTTCGTACATCACCGGAACCGTGCTGCCCGTGGGCGGCGGCGACCAGGGCTAAGGGGAACATCATGGCATTCGCACACCTCGACGACATCGAGCTGTATTACCAGTTCGACGGCAAGCGCGGCAAACCCTGCCTGCTGCTGTCGAATTCCCTCGGCACCGACCTGAGCATGTGGGACCGGCAGGCGACGGCCCTGGCGGCGCACTTCTTCGTCGTGCGCTACGACACCCGCGGCCATGGCCGCTCCGGCAGCGCCGGCCCTGTGACGATCGACCGGCTCGGCCGCGACGTGCTGGGCCTGATGGACCACCTGGACATCCAGCGCGCGCATTTCTGCGGCATCTCGATGGGCGGCCTGACCGGGCAATGGCTGGGCATTCATGCCCCGGACCGGATCGGCAAGCTGGTGCTGGCCAATACCGCCGCGCGCATCGGCACGCAGGAAGGCTGGGTGGCGCGCGCCGCCCAGGTGCGCGCCGATGGCATGAAGGGCGTGGCCGGCAGCGCCGCCGGACGCTGGTTCACCCCCGGCTTCATGGACCGCGAGCCGGCCGCGGTCGACCGCCTGGTGCAGGGGCTGCGCGCCACCGCGCCGGATGGCTACGCGGCCTGTTGCGAGGCGCTGGCCGTGGCCGACCTGCGTGGCGAGGTTTCCGCCATCGCCAATCCGCTGCTCGTGATCGCCGGCCGCTACGACCCCGTCACGACCGTGGAGGACGCCAATTGGCTGGCCGCGCAGGCGCAGGACGCGCAGGTCGAGGAGCTGGCGGCCTCGCATCTTTCGAACATCGAATGCCCCGAGGAATTCAGCGCCTGCCTGCGCCGCTTCCTGGCGGCCTGACCCGGCACGGCATCCGACCAACCATACAGAGGACACCATGATCGACAAGACATGCGCATCGCTGGAGCAGGCCGTGGCCGGCATCCCCGATGGCGCCACCATCATGATCGGCGGCTTCGGCAACGCCGGCATGCCGTCCGCGCTGATCGACGCGCTGCTGGCCCAGGGCGCGCGCGAACTCACCATCGTCAACAACAACGCCGGCAACGGCGAAACCGGCCTGGCGGCGCTGATCCGTGAAAAGCGCGTGCGCAAGATGATCTGCTCCTTCCCGCGCCAGCACGACTCCCACCATTTCGACGCGCTCTACCGCGCCGGCGGCATCGAGCTCGAGCTGACGCCCCAGGGCAACCTGGCCGAGCGCATCCGCGCCGCCGGCGCCGGCATCGGCGGCTTCTTCACGCCCACCGGCTACGGCACCCTGCTGGCCGAGGGCAAGGAAACCCGCGTCATCGACGGCCGCCACTACGTGCTGGAGTCGCCGATCCATGCCGACTTCGCCCTGATCAAGGCGCTGCGCGGCGACCGCTGGGGCAACCTCGTGTACCGCAAGACGGCGCGCAACTTCGGCCCGATCATGGCGATGGCGGCCAAGGTCGCCATCGCCCAGGTGGCCGAGGTCGTGGAGCTCGGCGCGATCGATCCGGAAACGGTCGTCACCCCCGGCATTTTTGTTCAACGTGTCGTCAAGGAGGCAGCATGAGCCGCGTAATGGATAAAATGAGCCGCGACCAGATGGCCGCGCGCGTCGCCCAGGACATCCCGGAAGGCGCCTACGTCAACCTCGGCATCGGCCTGCCGACCAAGGTCGCCAACTTCCTGCCGCCCGAGCGCGAGGTGTTCCTGCACAGCGAGAACGGCCTGCTCGGCATGGGCCCGGCGCCCGCGCCCGGCGAGGAAGACGAAGACCTGATCAACGCCGGCAAGCAGCCGGTGACCCTGCTGACCGGCGGCGCCTATTTTCACCACGCCGACTCGTTCGCGATGATGCGCGGCGGCCACCTCGACATCTGCGTGCTGGGCGCCTTCCAGGTGTCGGGCAGCGGCGACCTGGCCAACTGGCATACCGGCGCCCCGGACGCGATTCCCGCCGTGGGCGGCGCCATGGACCTGGCGATCGGCGCCAAGCAGGTGTTCGTGATGATGGAGCACCTCACCAAGACCGGCGAACCGAAGATCGTCGAGTCCTGCAGCTATCCGCTGACCGGCATCGGCTGCGTGAGCCGCATCTATACCGACCTGGCGGTGCTCGACGTCACCCCGCAGGGGCTGCAGGTGCGCGAGATGGCCCCGGGCCTGACCTTCAATGACCTGCAGGCGGTGACCGCGGCCCGCCTGCTGCCGCCGAACAGCGAACAAGGAGGACGAGCATGAGCACGGAAATGAGCGATGCATTCATCTGCGATGCGATCCGCACCCCGATCGGCCGCTACGGCGGCGCCCTGAAAGATGTGCGCGCCGACGACCTGGGGGCGGTGCCGTTGCGCGAACTGATGCGCCGCAACCCGGGCGTGGACTGGAGCGCCATCGACGACGTGATCCTCGGCTGTGCCAACCAGGCCGGCGAGGACAACCGCAACGTGGCGCGCATGTCGCTCCTGCTGGCGGGCCTGCCGCAAGAGGTGCCGGGTTCCACCGTCAACCGCCTGTGCGGCTCGGGATTGGACGCGGTCGGCAGCGCCGCGCGCGCCATCCGCAGCGGCGAAGCGCGCCTGATGATCGCCGGCGGCGTCGAGTCGATGACGCGCGCACCTTTCGTCATGGGCAAGGCCGACAGCGCCTTCTCGCGCAATGCGGCGATCTACGACACGACGATCGGCTGGCGCTTCCCGAACCCGCGCATGAAGGAGCTGCACGGCCTCGATGCGATGCCGGAGACGGCGGAAAACGTCGCCGTCGACTACGGCGTCTCGCGGGCCGACCAGGACCTGTTCGCCCTCAGGAGCCAGCAGAAGGCGGCCCAGGCGCAGCGCGACGGCTTGTTTGCGGAAGAAATCGTGCCGGTGCTGGTGCCCCAGAAGAAAGGCGAGGCGATCAGCTTCGAACGTGACGAGCACCCGCGCGAGACCAGCCTGGAAGCGCTGGGCCGGCTCAAGGGCGTGGTGCGCGCGGACGGCAGCGTCACTGCGGGCAATGCCTCGGGCGTGAACGACGGCGCGTGCGCGCTGCTGCTGGCGAACGCGGAAGCCGCGCAGGCCTACGGCCTGGTGCCGCGCGCCCGCATCGTCGGCATGGCCGCGAGCGGCGTGGCGCCGCGCGTGATGGGCATCGGTCCGGCGCCGGCGGTACAGAAACTGCTGCGCCAGCTGGGCATGACGCTCGACCAGGTCGACCTCATCGAACTGAACGAGGCGTTTGCGTCCCAGGGGCTGGCCGTGCTGCGCGAACTGGGCGTCGCCGACGACGACCCGCGCGTCAATCCCTACGGCGGCGCGATCGCGCTCGGCCATCCGCTCGGCATGTCGGGCGCGCGCCTGGTGACGACCGCGACCTACCAGCTGCAGCGCACCAAGGGCCGCTTCGCCCTGTGCACCATGTGCGTCGGGGTCGGCCAGGGCATCGCCTTGATGATCGAGCGCGTGTAAGCCGGCGGCGCCGCTCCGAGCGCTGCGGGTGTCGACGTTTCCAACAAGCGTGTCAGGGTGAAGCAAGCAGTTCCCTGAGTGCGTTCAGCCTGGCTCCGAGCTCGGCGCGTGCGGCGTCCGACTTCGCCGTGCGCAGCGCGATCTCGCCCACCACCTCGGCCTGGTCGAGCAGCGCACCGCGCTGCGCGCTCCCTGCGCATGCCTTGCCCGCCTTGCAGATCGTGTCCATGATCCGCAACAGCACTGCCGAGTTGCCTTCGGCGCTCTCCGCGACCTGGTGGAAGGCCAGCCTGGTGAGCTGCGCGAAATCGATGCCGATGGACAGTACGCGCAGCTTGCCTTGCCTGTCGTAGTGGTCGCGCGGTTGGAGCTTGCGCTGCCCGCAGCAGGCCAGGATCACCCCGATGTGGTCGAGGCAGGTCTCTGCCGTGGTGCTGTCGTTGATGCCCGGCGACAGGGCCTTCAGGGCCATGTCGACCAGCTGGCGCACGCCGAAGGTGGGATCCTGGTCGAGCGTGCGGAAGGCGTCGATGCCGTAGGCACCGTTCAGGACGGCGATCATGCCTTCGTCCGGAGGGGCGCGCATGGCCACCGACACCAGGGTTTCGCCGATGGCGACGAACTCGCCGGGTTTGTATTCCATGCGCACGACCGCGTCGTGTTGGCACGCCCATGCCAGCAGGCGCATCTCGTCGACGGTCTGGACGGTGCCCCACTGCCGGGCGGGCACGGGATACCAGGCGCTGACATCGAGGTGGCCGGCGGGGGACGGCTTGCCTTCGCCAGCCTGCTCGGGGAAGTACTTGTCGACCATGTCCAGGGTTTCGCGAGTGATGGCCTGGGCCATTTCGGCGGCCTGGATGTTCGCTGAAATGTGGTGGATGAAGAAGATGAAAGCGCCGCTCCCGAGCATCGACAGCACGATCGAGCCCAGCACGGCGCAGGCCGGGACGAAGGAGTCCGGCTCCGCATTGATCGCCCGGAGCACAAGCAGGCAATACAGGAAAATGCCCATGAAGATGCCGAGCACGACCTGGGTCCCTCTGTCGCGCATGAAGTTGCGCATCACGCGCGAGGTGTATTGGGCCGAGGCCAGGGTCAGGGCAACCATGGTGATCGAGAACGTGACGCCGGCGACGGTGGCCATCGAGCCGGCGATGGTGGACAGCAGGCTGCGCGCCTCTTCGGCCTTCACCATGAACAGCTCCGGCCAGCGCTGCCGCAAAGCGTCGCCGGCTTGCCGGTCGAGCTCCACCAGGCCGAGCGCCAGCAGCATCAGGCCGAGGATGACGAAGGTGGGAACGAACCACAGGCTCGAATGGACCTGGACCCACAACTGCTGGAAGCGGCTGTTTGTTGCGGCAGCTTGCATGAGGATCGATTGATGCCGGAAAGGGAAGCTTGTCTCTACTGTAGTCCAGGAACACCGGAGGGAATGTACGCTGGAGCACGCAGGCGCTCGGGCTGCTAACCGGCACGCGCCAGCATCCCCGCCACCTCGTTCACCTCCAGCGGTTTGCTGAACAGGAAACCCTGGTATTCGTCGCAGGCCATCTCGCGCAGCACCGCCAGCTGGGCCTCGGTCTCGACGCCCTCGGCCACCACCTGCAGCTTCAGGCCGCGCGCCAGGTTGACGATCGAGAGCGCGATCGCGGCGCTGTCCTCGTCGCGCCCGAGGTCGCGGACAAACGCCCGGTCCACCTTCAGGCGCGACACCGGAAAACGCTTCAGGTAAGCCAGGCTCGAGTAACCGGTGCCGAAATCGTCGATCGCCAGGTCCACGCCCAACCTGCGGATCTCGCGCATCAGCTGGTCCACTTCCTGCTCGCGGCTCATCAGGGCGGTCTCGGTGATCTCCAGTTCCAGGCTGCCTTCAGGCACCCGGTACTGGGCCAGGCAGCGCCGGATGGTGTCGAGCAAGGACTTCTGGTGGAACTGGCGCGGCGACAGGTTGACCGCCACCTTCACGGGACGGCCGAAGCGCGCCGCCCACTCCTCCATCTGGCGGCAGGCCTGCTCCAGCACCCAGGCGCCGATCGGTATGATCAGGCCGGTGCGCTCGGCGATCGGCACGAAAACGAGCGGCGAGACTGCGCCCAGTTCGGGGTTGGTCCAGCGCAGCAGGGCTTCGAAACCGACCAGCCGTTGCTCGCGCACCGTCACCTTGGGCTGGTACACCAGGCGCAGCTCGCCGCGCTCGAGCGCGCGGCGCAGGTGCGCCTCGACGGTGAGGCGCTGCCCGAGTTCGGTGTGCCGGCTGGCCGAGAAGAAGTGCACCGCTTCGTCGAGCTCGATGCCGGCGCCGCTGGCGGCGCCTTGCGCGCTGCGGTACAGCTCGTCCGCGTTGCGGCCGTCGTGCGGATACAGGGCCACGCCCAGCACCGGGTCGAGGAAGAAATCGCGCCCGTCCACGTGCAGCGGTCCCGACATCAGCGCGTGCAGCTTCAGGGCGAAGCTTTCCACCTGCTGGCGCCCGCCGCCGGCATCGAGCACGAAGGCGAACTCGCCGCCGCGGATGCGCGCCGCCACGGCGCCCTCGTCACCCTGGCCGCAGGCCCCGCGCAGCAAATCGGCCACCTGGCGCAGGGCGCGGTCGCCGGCTTCGTGGCCGAGCAGGTCGACGATCTCGTGCAGGCGCTCGAGCACCAGCGCGACCACGGCCAGTCCGCGCCCGCCCTCCGCGGCGGCCGCATTGGCCGAGATGCGTCCTTCCAGCAGGCGCCAGAACTGGGCCTGGTTCGGCAGGCCGGTGATGGCGTCGAATTCGGCCAGCCAGGCCAGGCGTGCCTCGGCGCGTTCGCGTTCGGTGATATCGGTCAGCACGTTGACCAGGTGGGCCGTGCCGTCGTCGCCGGCGAGGCGCGAGGTCAGCTGGATCACGGTGCGGCTCTCGCCGCTGCCGTCGTGCATGGTGCCGGTCGCGTCCAGAGTGCCGCCATGCGCCAGCACCGCGGCGTAGCGGCGCTCGCGCTCGGCGGCGGCGCCATCGAGCACGGCGCTTTCGTCCAGGCCCGGCAGGCTCTCGCGCGGGCGTCCGACCAGGCGCGCGAAGGCCTCGTTGGCCAGTACGATGCGGCGCGCGCCGTCCAGCACCCAGATCGGCGCGCCCACCGCGTTCACGATCGAGGCCAGGTAGTCGAAGCTCTTGGCCAGGCGCGCCTCGCTGGCCGAGACCATGTCGATCAGGCCGAACTGGCGGCGGGTGTCGCGCGCCACGCGCCAGGCCAGCAGCGCCAGCACGAGCGCGAGCAGCAGGTAGAAGGCCAGGGCCGTCCACAGGCGCCCATACCATGCTTCCAGCGCGACCGAGCGCGCCATGCCGGTGATGATCACCAGGTCGAAGCCGTCCACTACGTCGTAGCCGTACAGGCCGGCCGTGCCGTTGATCGGGCTGGTTGCCTCGAAGCTGCCGCGGCTGGCGCGCGGCAGCTGCTCGCGGAACAGCGGCGTGTCGGCGAAGGAGCGGCCGATGCCGGCCGGGAAGCCGGGACCGCGTACCAGCATGGTGCCGTCGCGGTGCAGCAGGGTGACCGAGCCGCCGTTGCCGAGTTCCACCAGGTTGTACAGCTGCTCGAAGCGTACCGAGTCGACCTGCGCCACCACGGTGCCGATGCGCCGGCCGCTGCGCTCGCGCACCGGGTGCACGAAATTCAGGATGCCGCGCCCGGTGGTGCGGTCGATGTCGGTGATCGTGATGCGGCGCGGGACGTCGCCGGCGGGCGGCTTGATGGGGGGCAGGTCACGCGAACTGCTGCCCGGCATGACGCTGCCGACCGTCTGCCCGGCAGTGTCGAACAGTACGATGCGCAGCAAGTAGGGGTGGGCCAGGCCATCGCGGCCGTCGGCCATCCCGGAAGCGGGTGGCGCGTCCTGCACCAGCAGCATGCGCGCCGCCTGCTGCGCGGCGCTGTCGATCGCCTGGGCCACGCCCGCGGTCTGCGCGGCGAAGGCGATGGCGACGTTGCGCAGGGTGACCTGCTGTTCGCGCAGCGCGTCCTGGTAGCTGGCGTACAGCATCGCGCCGGTGATCAGGCCCAGCGCGGCGATCAGCCCGGCCGTGACGATCACGAGCCGCGACAGCGGAGTAGAGCGGATCGTGCGCACGGCGGGCGGGGGCGGGACTTGCATCTTGCAACAGGCGTAGTGGTCTTGCGCCGATTCTACCTGTTCCGTATTGACGGGTGCAGCACGTCGCACCGTCAAGGAAAACGGCCGGGAAGTTCCCGGCCGTTCTGGAGTCGCGCTGCGCAGATCAGACTGCCGGGTGCACCGGCTCGGCGACCGGGGTCTTGCGGCTGCGGCTGACCAGGTACCAGATGATCGCCACCGGCACCAGCAGGGGCAGCAGCAGCGGCGACAGTGCCAGCGCGACGGCCACCGCGGCGAAGCCGAGCGCACCGACGACGATCACGCCCACGCCGGCGAACACCACCGCCAGCACCGCACCCACCACCAGCATGACCACGCCGGCAAGCACCAGGCCGCCACCCGCGAAGATCATGGCCAGCAGGGCGCCCAGCGGGCCGTCGACCTGGTCGCCGTCGATATTGAAGCTCATGAAGTCGGCGGCATCGAAGGCGATGTCCAGCAGCAGGACGGCAAACAGGAACAGGATGGCGATCTTGGCAAAGTTTTTCATGGTAGTCCTCTTCAGTGGGCTGGTTTTCGGGTGCGCGTATCAATGCGGCATGGTTGAACTGTAAGGGCCCGCGCCGGCTGAGGCCACGGCTTTGCGACAGGCTGCAAAATTGGCGCGCCGGGACGCGTGCAGACGCGATAAGTGGATGAAGACAGTGCAACTACAAAGCAACAAACGTGGTCGATTTGGCCTTGTAATGAACGTATCCTTTCCTATACTGACAGCCTGTTCCTGAAGCAGGGGGATCCTATGCACGCTGTCATCCAGAAAATGGGGGACCACCTGGCCGTTCTGCATCCCGCGTTGGCCAACAGCGGTCCCAAAGGCCCGCCATCGGCGCCACCTACCATCCCGCCGATCATCATCAATCCGTTCAATCGGGAAATGCCCTCTCCCGCGGTCGATCCGCGCCCGACCCCGGTGCGCCCACCGGTACGGCCGCCGCGCGGTCCCGACTGGCGTTGCCCCCGTTATGCCTGAGGCTTAAGCCAAACGGGCTTCTTCCTGGGGCCGGTTTCCTCTATGATCTCTGCTTTGAGGCATAGGGAAACACGACCATGAACGAACACGACGAACACGAGCACGAAGGCGAAGAAAATGCCCTGGTGCAGGAACCCCGCCTGTGGCAGGGGAACGGCTGGACCGCGCGCGTGATCAAGAACGACGACGACGAAGGCTGGGCGGTTGCCATGTACAAGGATGGCGAGCGGGAACCGGCGCTGGTCGGCCCTTGGACCATGGGACGCGACAAGAAGAACCCGAAGCCACTCGACGTCAATGCCTTCAACACGCTGATCAAGACAGCGTCCGAAGTGATCCGCCGCCACGAGCAGCACCTGCACGCAATCCTGCACAAGAAGACCACGGTTTCCACCGAGAACGGCGAACTGAAGGTGACGCTGGACATCGTGCCGGACGACGACGATCCCTACGCCATCCTGGCCGCTACCGATGAGATGGGCGAGCAGGTGGCCAAGGTGCGGGTGCCGGCCAGCTTCAAGCTGACCCCGGCCTCGGCCACCGCCTGGATCGAGAACGATTTCCGCGCCCCGCGCGGATAAGCACCGGCGCCGGCCGGGAAGTGCTCGAATCGGCCAGGGACAATCATCCGGATTATTTCCAAATTGGAAATGCTTCTGGGGTATAGTGGTCCCTGGTAAATACGTGCGCTTTCTCTCACCGCCTTGCGGATTCCGGCTCCGATGACACTCAAACCTTCGTTCTTCCCCTATCTCGTCCTCGTTTTTTTCGTCACCAATCTCATCCACGAATCATTCCACTGGCTGGCGGGAGCAGCGCTTGGTTTCGAGATGCGTTTCGGCCTCAATACCGTCAGCTACCTGTCCCCATCCGAGCCTTGGCAACGGGCCCTGGCGGACGTTGCGGGTCCGGCGGTCACGATTGTCCAGGCGCTGATCGCGTACACCTTGACGATGCGGGGCGGCGCGCACAAGGTATTTGCTTTCCTGTATGCGGCCTTCTTCATGCGCCTGGTGGCGGGACTGGTCAGCGTCATGCACCCGAATGACGAGGCGCGCGTCGGCATGTTCCTGGGCATCGGTAAATGGACGCTGCCGGTGCTGGTGGCAGCTGGCCTGTTATTCCTGGTCATCAAGGCCAGCCGGCGCCTGCAACTCAACTGGAAAGACCAGCTGGCATGCTACGCAGTCGCCTCCCTGACGGTGTCTTTCATCGTGTGGCTGGATCGGGTTCTTCGCTAAGCCCATGCGCAAGGCGCGCTGAAATGCGACAGTCGGAGAATAAGGCTACGACGCGCGCGCTTGAACTGCTAATATTTCCTCTTGGAATTAATTACCTTGGGGAAGCAATGGACCGTCTCGCCCGGCTGGAAGCAGTCCAGTCGATGCTGCTCGAAATCGGAGAGCTATCGACCAGCTGCAACGACATCGTCGACTTCATCGGCGCGGTGCACCGCGCGCTCGGCCGCATCATGTATGCGGCCAACTTTTATGTGGCCTTGTGCGACCGCGAGGAGGGGACGATCTGGTTCCCGTACTTCGTCGACGAAGCCGACGCCGAGGTGCCGGTAAGCGGGCAAAAGGTGCGGCTGGCGGCGCCGGAAGAGTCGCCGACGTCGTGGGTGGTGGTGAATAAGCGCCGCCTGATGATCACCGCCGACGATTTCCTGGCGCGCGAGCGCGAAGGCATGCAGTGGGGCCACGGCTCCGCCGCCGAGCACTGGATGGGCGCGCCGCTGCTCGACCGCCACCACCAGGCGCTGGGCGCGATGGTCATCCAGAGCTACACGAAGGGCGTCACCTACAGCGAGGAAGACCAGGCGCTGTTCTCGGAAATCGCCAACCACGTGTCGAATGCGCTGCAGGGCCTGCAGAGCATGGACCGGCTGGAGCGCGCGGTGCAGGAGCGCACCGCGGCGCTGGCGGTCGAAGTGGCCGAGCGGCGCCGCGCCGAGCAGGTGCAGCACGCGCTGTACCAGATCGCCAGCCTGTCGGCCCAGGCGCTGGACACCGCCACGCTCACCGCCAGCCTGCACGGCATCATCGGCGAGCTGATGGTGGCCAAGAACTTCCTGATCGCGCTGCACCACCCGGATACCCGGGAAATCAGCATTCCTTACTTCGTGGACGAGAAGGACGGCACAGCCCCGGTGACGCGCTTCCCGGTGGGGCAGGGCATGTGCTCCTACGTCCTGACGAGCAAGCAGGCCCAGCTCCACGACGCCACCAGCGTCAAGCACCTGGTTGCCAACGGCCTGGTCAGGGCGCCCTTCGGGAACCCCGACATCGCCAGCTGGATGGGCGCGCCGATGCTGGTGCATGACCAGCCCTACGGCGTGCTGGTGGTGCAGAGCTACGACCCGTCGGTGACCTATACCAAGGTGGAACTGGACCTGCTGGCCTTCATGGCCAGCCATGTCGCGGTGGCGCTGGCGCGCATGCAGGCCGACCGCAAGATCCGCAAGACCAAGGAGGCGCTGGAAGTGCAGAACGCGGCGCTGAACGAAGCCCTGCACAAGCTGCAGGTGGCGCAGGGCGAACTGGTGCGCCAGGAGAAGATGGCGTCGCTGGGCGGCCTGGTGGCCGGCGTGGCCCACGAGATCAACACCCCGCTGGGCATCTGCGTGACCGCCACCAGCCACCTGGTGCAGGAACTCAAGCTCACGCGCGAAGAGCTGGCCGCGGGCGAGATGACCGAGGACAGCTTGAACAGCTTCCTGGACATCGTCGACCAGTCGCTGCGCATCATGACCACCAACACCCAGCGCGCGGCAAGCCTGGTGCGCAGCTTCAAGCAGGTGGCGGTGGACCAGTCCTCGGGCGACATTCGCAACTTCAAGCTGTGCAGCTACGTGCAGGAAGTGCTGCTGTCGCTGCAGCCCAAGCTCAAGGGGCGGCCGATCAAGGTGGAACTGGACTGCCCGCCAGACCTGGTGCTGGACAGCTCGCCGGGCGCGGTCTCGCAGATCGTCACCAACATGGTCGTGAACTCGCTGCTGCACGGCTTCGAGCGCGACCAGCCGGGACGCATCACGATCCGCGTGGCGCAGGAGGGGGAGCAGGTGCTGTTCGACTATGCGGACGACGGCGTGGGAATGGACCAGGAGACCCTGGGCAAGCTGTTCGATCCCTTCTTCACCACCAAGCGCGGCACAGGGGGGAGTGGGCTGGGGGCGCACATCCTGTACAACCTGGTGACGGGGGCGCTGGGCGGGACGGTGACGGCGGACAGTGCGCCGGGGGAGGGGCTGCGGTATCAGCTGCGCTTCCCGCGCTCGCTGAAGAAATAATGTTGTTGACGTTGTAGGGTGGGCGGCATGGCCGCCCACCCTACCAGATCAATCCGGCCACTGGGCGTTGATCTCCAGCGCCTTGTCCATGTTCTTGATCAGCAGATCCACGTAATACGGATCCAGGTGGTGCCCCGCCACCTCGCGCAGGTGCTCGGTCACCTTGGCGGCCGGCCAGGCGTCCTTGTAGCAGCGCTTGTGGCTCAGGGCGTCGAACACGTCGGCCACCGCCACGATGCGGGCGTAGGGGTGGATGGCCTCGCCCCGCAAACCCTGCGGGTAGCCGCTGCCGTCGAACTTCTCGTGGTGCTGGTGGGCGATCACAGCGGCGGCCTTCAGGATCGGGCGCTGCGAGCCGTCCAGGATCTGCAGGCCCACGGTCGGGTGCTGCTTCATGATTTCCCACTCGTCCTCGGTCAGCTTGCCGGGCTTGAGCAGCACCGCGTCCGGGGTGGCGATCTTGCCCACGTCGTGCATCGGCGCGGCGTGCATCAGGGTCGCGACTTCGTCTTCCGGCATGCCGGAGGCCTGGGCCAGCAGGTGGCAGACCTGGGCCATGCGGCGCACGTGGTTGCCGGCTTCGTTCGAACGCGACTCGACCACGTCGCCAAGGCGCAGGATCAGCTCCGCCTGGGTGTCGGTGATCTCCTGGTTCAGCAGGATGTTGTCAAAAGCGATCGCCACGCCCGAGCAGAACACCTCGAGCAACTGGGCATCGATCTCCGCGATCTCTTCCACGCCCTTGAGCACCAGCAGCGAGGCCTTACCGGTACGGTTCGGGAAGTAGCCGACATAGGTGTCGCCGTGCAGGCGCGAAATGCGGTTGTGGCGCGCGTCGTCGAGCTGGGCCACCAGCTCGTGGCCGATCTCGTGGCCTTCCATGTCGCCGATCTGGGCCAGTACTTCGTACTGGCTCTCGCCCGTGATCACGCTCGCGCCCTTCAGGCGTAGCAGCATGCTCTGTTCCAGGCGCAGCAGCGCCACCACCTGCTGCAGCAGGCCGTTGGCGAAATCCTTCAGGCTGCGCTGCTGGAAGATGTGGGTCGAGGCGGCGATCACGCGTTCCAGGCCTTCGCGGTAGGTCTGCTGCGCGCGGCGCGCATCCTCGACCTTCATGATGTCGCGGTAGGCGCGCAGGGCGGCGAAGGTGGTGGTGAACAGCTTGGTGCGATCGAGCTCGGTCTTTTCCTTGTAATCGTTGATGTCGTAATCGACGATCACGCGCTCTTCCGGCGCCTGGCCCGGCTGGCCGGTACGCAGCACGATGCGGGTGAACTGGTTGTCCAGGTCCTGGCGCATCCAGCGCGCCACTTCCAGGCCGCTGTCCTCGCGCTCCATCACCACGTCCAGGAACACCAGGGCGACGTCTTTCTCCCGCGCCAGCACCGCCTTGGCCTCTTCGCCGCTGTAGGCGTGCAGGAACTGCAGCGCGCGGCCGTCGAGGCGGAAGCGCGACAGGGTCAGCTTGGTGATGTCATGGATGTCGGGCTCGTCGTCGACCAGCAGGACTTTCCACGGAGCCAGTTTTGGCGCCGCGTTGGAGAGGAAGGACATAGGCTACCGTTTGCTCGGGTTGATCAATCGCAACGTTTGGCGGCGGGAAACGTGTAAGACATAGCCGCAAGTCAAAACGATTGTAGTACGACCATCAGTCCTTAACAACAGGCAACATTAAAAGTGTTGGTTAACGATGTCACATACCCGGAAACCATCCTTAGTCATAGCGTTTCTGACAGCGCTCGCAGTAGAAGCTGCGGCGGTTGCTGCGGCCGAGGTTGGCTTTCAGGAAGGGAATGTTGCAGCGCGGGCAAATGCGTTTTGCATGGGCCAGCCAGTGCTGCTTGAGCACGTATTGACGCTTCCACTCCAGGAAGTCGAAGGAGTATTGGCGGGCTTCATCGACGAGTGCGCGCAACTTGGGCGCGGGCAGGGCGCCGACCGTCGACAGCGGATGCACGCGGATGCGGAACAGGACTTCGTTCTTGATGATGTTGCCGACGCCCGAAAAGATGTCCTGGTCGAGCAGGGCGTCGCAGGCCAGCATGTCGGGCTGGGCGCGCAGCTTCTTGCGCGCTCGCTTCGGGTCCCAGGCGTCCGACATGACGTCGGCACTGAAATCGTAGGCCTCATACGTGGCGCGGTCGATCTCCCGGACCTGGCAGGCATAGAGGTTGAGCTCGTTGCCGTTGGCGGTTTCGATGGACAGGCGCGGGGTCTTCTCCTCGCGCCGCTCGTTGATGCGGTAGGTGCCGAACAACAGGAAGTGGACGCGCACCACCATGCCCGGCGTCTCGATCAGCAGGTGCTTGCCCCAGGTGTGGATGGCCTCGATCTGCTGGCCCACCAGGCGCGCCGGGTCGATGGCGCGGACGTTGCCGTCGGCGCGCACGATCTCCTGGCCGGTGAAATCCCTGACCAGTTCCTTCAAGATATACAGCGACGGTCCTTCGGGCATGGTTCGACCTCCTCCCCCTCATTGTCGGACGAGCCCGGCATATGCCCTGTGCGTAATCTAACTCTTGGATGCAAAACTTCCACAAAAGAGGCGTGGCAAGCGGACACAAAGGGCGTATATTTATTGATGGGTAAGAATATTGAACAGTAAAAAGGGAGGGGGAGAAATGAAAAAAATGGTGAGTAAAGCAGCTCTCGCAGTCGCACTCGTACTGGGCGCCGGCACCGCCTCGGCGGAAGTGACCGTCAACTACGTCAATATGGAGCAGTTCGCGGACCTCCCGAGCGGCGACTGGGAACGCAAGGATGTCCTGAACAAGCTGGCGGACTACATCAAGAAGCTGGGCGAGGACCTGCCGGCGGGTACCGACCTGACCGTCAATATCTACAACGTCGACCTGGCCGGCCGCGAATACCCTGGACAGCGCGCCAGCGGCGACATGCGCGTCCTCGAAGGCAAGTCCGACTGGCCGCTGATCGAGCTGCAGTACGCCTTGAGCAGCAAGGGCCAGGTGTTCGACAGCGGCACCGCCCAGATTTCCGACGTGGGCTACATGAACCGCAAGGTGAAGATGTCCATGGAAATGGACAACCTGCGCTACGAGAAGCGCATGCTGCAGGACTGGTTCAAGAAGACCATCCTGACCAAGAAGCCCGGCTGAACCGCTATACCGGCAGGGGAAGGGCGGCGCCGCGAGGCGCCGTTTCCATTGTGCGCCCAGCATGGGCGCACTCTTGCGGGTGCAAGTCCCGCCGTGAGCTGACCACAGCGAGCGAAGCGAAGCGCAACTGCGTGAGGGCGACCGAGCGTGGAGAGGAAGCGTGGAGCGA
>PJTO01000113.1_pt1 | contig 98974 bp, 88 predicted proteins | sample 1512101 | NCBI WGS metagenome assembly PJTO01 (sample SAMN08177690, study PRJNA422409) | Soil metagenome, whole genome shotgun sequencing project.
AACGAATCTTCGAGACCTTTTTACCAAAACTAAATTTCAATATGACAAAGAACGAAATAGCCTTAATGGGCAAAATTTATTTAATTTTTAATGCGTCCCAATTTTTATGGGACACTAGTGATGCAATATTTAAACAGTAGCAGGCGAGCGCTTGCTACTGTTTTTTTATAGGAGGCATTAGCCCAATATATTCGTTTTTTTAAACTCCGTTGGTGAACTGCCGTAGAATTCTTTGAATTGTCGGCTAAAGTGATTGGGGTTGTAGTAGCCAAGTCGATGTGAAATTTCTGCCGAAGTCAGACTTGTGGATAACAGTAGTCGTTTCGCTTTCTCCATTTTGATTTTTAGAATAAAAGTAGATGGCGTGTCGCCTGTTAGACGTTTGATGTTGAGGTAAAGTTGCGTCCTGCTGACATTAGCTTCTTGTGCAAGTTGACCGACTGAGAGCTCGGTCTTTTCTAGATTATTATGAATATATTCGGTGATTTTCTTTATAAAGGTTTCATCTGCATTGTTTATTTCTGCCGTTTCTATATGTAACCCTGTAAAATCCGAATAATAGCTTCTTAGGGTATCTTTGCTTTTCAAGATATTAGAGAGTCGTAGCAATAATTCCTGCATATGGATAGGTTTTTGCATATATACGTCGGCACCACATTGAAAGCCTTTTATTTTTCCTTCTGACGAGCGTTCGGAGGTGATGAGGATAACGGGTATATGTTTAAATTTGGGATTACTTTTTAGGGTTTGGCAAAATTCATATCCACTCATATTAGGCATCTGTACATCACTTATAATTACATCGACATCACGTGTTTTCAGCAACAACAACGCCTCTTCGGCAGAAGAAGCTACCAGTGTATAAAAGTATTCGTTTAGTTTACGTTTTAAGATTTTCTTCGTATCGCTATCATCTTCTACAATCAATACCTGGAAATTGCTTTTGTCTTCATTTTCGGGAGTCGTATCAAGCAGTCCTTGTTCTTCAATATAACGTGTATTGTCTATAATCTGCTTAACAATAGATGAGCGACTATTGGTCGGATTTACTTCCATATCGGCATCTTCTACAATGGACAGGGCTACCCTAAATATATTGCCTTCATTTGGGACAGAAATCACAGACAAATCTATACCGAGCAACTTTGCGATACTGTTTACGATAGCTAGTCCTATACCACTATTAGAATATGGGCCCGAAATATTGGTCTTATTGTAAGGTTGGAAGATCGCAATTTTTTGATCGTCCGAAAAGCACTTTGCTGTATTGAATATTTCGATGATCACATTGTCCTGATGTGTATAGAGCTTAAGTAAACAACGACCGCCATATTCAGTATGTTTCACTCCGTTGCTTAATAAGTTGCCAATAAGCATTTCCAGTTTATCTGCATCGAATACAAGTGGCAAACGATCTATTTCTGGAATGAATTCATAGGTTATTGCTTTTTGTCTGCATAGGGGGGAGAAAGCCTCAAATAAGTCCTTCGTAAAAGAAACAATATCATATTTATCCAGCTGTATCGTGGCATATTGCGATTCAATATTCCTGAAGTCCATCAGTTGATTGATGAGATATTCGAGTCTCTTTATATTCCTTTTGAAGATGTTTACCTCCACTTCTTTGTCTTCCTCCCGAATTAAAACGTCATCTTCTAAGGTTGAAAGTACGGCTAATGGTGTTTTGAACTCGTGCGATATATGCGTGAAGAAGTCCAGTTTCATCGCATTTAACTTTTTGATTTCTTCTTGTTCTCTTTTTGCATTCTCGATTTGTTTTTTCGCATTTCTTTGCTTTTGAACAAATCGATATACGCCCCATAGAATAAATAAAGCTATAACCATGTAGCCTAAAATCATATAGGGCTTAAAATAAAATGGCGGAAGAATCTGTATGATTATCGCTCGGCTGTCTATGATCTGTTGGTCTGTTGTTTCAAGTTTGATCTCTAAGGTGTAATGACCAAAAGTAAGTCCGGTGAATGATATTTCACTGGCAGATGGGCTCATTTCGTACCAATTGTCGTCGAGGCCCTTCAGTCTATAAAAACATTTGTAATACGCTTGCTTTTCATCATAGGATATAGGGACGATTTCGAAAGAGATAAAGTTTTGATCGTTTTCGAGCTTTATATTTTTGACGGTGTTCACATGTTCATGGAGTAATCCGTCGGGGTCGGGAATCACAGACTTGTTTAGTACTTTGAAATCAGCGATATAAAGCTTCGGTTTCGTCTGTGTTTTATCCGTCGTATTCATGCTTAATGGATCAAAACTTATCAATCCATTATAGGTACCGAAGTAGATTCGATCATCGTCTTTAAAAGACGATCGAATATTGAATTCACTGTTTCCAAGACCCCATGCTAGGTTAGTTTTCAGAATTTCTTTATTTGGTGAAATCCGGTAAATACTATTTCCTGCCGTCACCCACAAATTGCCATTGCTATCATCCTGAATTCCTGCGATACTATTTCTAATCCTGCTTTTTGTAATATAGGATTCTATACGCTCGTCCTTGAAAAGATAGATATCTCCTTGGGTTGTACCTAACAATAGCTCTCCCTTGTTGTTGCAGTAGGCGGATTGAATATAGATATTAGGTTGTGATTTTGGACCATATACACCGGTCTTTTTAGTCGTCCTATTGTAGGTGATAATAGAGTTAAAGTTGATAAAATAGATATTGTCTTCGTGTGACAGAATCTGACAAAACGTAAAATCCGTATTGTCGGTTTTTAGAAGATTGGTAAAGGAATTGCTTGCGTTTAAATAGAAATCAATTCCTTTATTAGAAGCTATGGCAACGCTGTCTGCGTTGATGACAAAAATAGCATCGATTGAGCTTCCTGATAGGCTATTGCTGTCATTTGGATTGTTCACATAATGACGTATTTGATAATTAGGAGTTATTCTGTAGAGCCCATTAGAGAGAGAACCGGCCCAGATATCCCCACTTTTGTCTAAGCTAAGGGAAACAATGTTGTTATTGATCGGATAGGAAGATTGGTTGAGCTGTTTGAGGGTGTTTTCTTTGCTGTCGAGTATATTGATCCCCGCATAGTTTGTAGCTACCCATAGCCTATCGTTATAATCTTTCACGATCCCATTTGCCGCAACATTGCCCAAGGTATTCTTGGAGTCTGACAGGTTTTTGAACTTTATACGAGAACTCAGTTCGTTGATGAAAATGAAACCAGTAAAGTAGGTGCCAACGACCATGTTGCCCGAAGGTATTCGATATAAGGAAGTGACTGTTGTATTTTGAGCAATACCATCACTGTTCTCCAGAATATAATTTTTAAGAGAGTTATTGGTATAATCATATACCGTTATACCATTATTGTGCCCGATCCACAGGCCGTGATACCTGTCTTCGTGGATACTTCCGATGTTCTCGATTTCTTTGATGCCAAATTTACGGGTAACATCTTCTTTAAGAAATTTATCATCGGTTCTATTGTATCGAAAAAGACCATCTTTTTTAGTTCCTATCCATACACTGCCAATTGAATCGGGAAAGATGCATAATATAATAAGTGGAGATAAATCATGATTCTTAGGTGTATAGGTGTTTATAAGATTGAAGTCTTTATCTAGTCTCGATACTTGATCATAATTTATTGCCCAAATGGTTCCAAACTTGTCTACGCTTATATCGTTATAGGGGGCATCCTTTTGAATCAGTTCAAGTTGCCCTTCTTTATACTTGTAAATTTTTTTTCCGGCTAAAACAACAATTTCATGATCTACTTGTATGATTGATGTGGTATAGGAGACATCGGATCCCCCATGTCTAACCCGGGTGTACTGTCCCGTTTCGTAATTGTAGGCTTCTAAATATTCGGCAACGCCGACCAGCATTTCTGTTTTTGTACTGAACAACGAAAAAATCCGTAATCCATTATATCTACTGACGTCAACCGTGCGTTTACTGTCATAGATATTTAGGCCTTCCGAGGTGCCGATCCATATCCTGTCATATATGTCACTACAAATCTCTGTCACATTGTTGTTGGCCAGCCCGCTACTTTTACTGATTTGGAAATAGTTTTTTATCACACCGTATTCTTGTGCAAGAATGACCATAGTGGATAAAATGATAATACATGTAAGGGATATCTTTTTCATAAATTATATAGATTAAAGATAAAGTATGTGTTTGGTATAATGGAATATGGAAGTGTCTATTTGTTTAAAAATCATATCGTTTTGTGTGATTGTTGTTTATTGTAGTGTTTTAGTTGCTTCCTTGCAGCAAATTAAACATCGTGACAACCTACATTCCTGTTGAGCGGGTATATTTGTGCTAGTTGTGTTAGCATATTTTTATTTTCGGTTCAAACTTAAAAAACAAGAAATGCATGTAAATCAAGTGAGCAATAAGGTACTTGTTATTCTTATTCCTTTATATCTTGTTAGTTTATTCAGTTGCGCTGCTTCAGGCTTTAAAGTAGTCCGTTTGTCGGAATATGGGATTACTCCTGGAACAAAACAAAACACAACGCCTATTTTTCAGAAAATATTAGATGATTACAAAGATGTAGATACCTTACATATTTTGTTGGAGGAGGGACGTTACGACTTTTACGATTCATTGACTGCAAAACGAGGTGCGAAGGATGCAGCTATAGGGATAAGTTTGGAGGGACGCAAAAACATTGTAATAGATGGTCAAGGTGCCGAATTAATTTTTCATGGCAAGATGATCGTATGCGATATCTTGGAATCAGAAGATATAACCCTAAGAAATCTTACTATTGATTGGGATAGACCGTATAACTCACAAGCCACAGTCGTCAATGTGACGAATGGGTATATTGATTTTGAAATAGATAGTGATCTTTATCCCTATGAAGTGGTCAATGACAGCATCTTTTTTCTTATTGAAGGAAAACCGCACAACATTGTACCACAATATACCAATCTATTTGAGAACAGAACAAAGAATATTGTTTATCAGACAAGAGACAGGCCACTGGGAGAAGAGTTGTTTCATGCCAAGGTTTCGGTAATTGGAACAAATAGGGTACGATTTCACTGCAGGACGAAATACCAACCCCTTGTCGGAACAATCGTGGTTCTTTTTCATGGTACGTATATCGCCAATGGTATTGACGTGCGGCGAAGTAAGGATGTTGTGGTCGAAAATGTAACAATCTATCACACCTTGAACTGTGGTTTGCATGGTTATATGAGCGAAAATATCAGCCTGAAGAATGTCCATATCATCAACAATGAAAAAAAAGGTAGGGCATTTAGCACCTTAGCAGATGCGACACATTTCAATGGTTGTAAAGGACAGATACTCTTTGATGGTTGTTCGGTAGGGGGAGCAGGGGATGACTTCATGAATATTCATGGCATGTACGCGATAGTCGATGAAATAGTGGATGATCGTACCGTTGTGCTTACCTCGGCTGGACGTTATATTGGTTTCAAAAAAGATGATGTGGCCTGGGTCGTTGATTCGGCAAAAATGCAACGTACGCAGGAGTTAAAAATAAAAAGCCATGAACCCGTATACAATGCGGACAAGACGGTCAAAGGCTACCAGGTAACTTTTTATCATCCTGTTGACGATAGAATAAAACCTGGCGACCTGTTGGAGAATAAAGACAGAAATCCGTCGCTCATCGTACGGAATTGTAGCATGATGAAACAAAATAGAGCACGGTCTATTCTAGTGACTACTACAGGAGATGTACTGATCGAAAGTAATTATTTCAATTCGGCAGGAGCAGCGATAGCTATAGAGGGAGATACCAAGTTGTGGTATGAGTCCGGAGGCGTTAATAACGTTGTAATAAGGAATAATATATTTGAGAACTGTTACACGTCCGGCAATAACATTGTAGATGATCCATGGGGTTGGGGAGAAGGAGTTATTTCTATTACACCATCTGTTCGTCCTTCAGGTATCGACTTTCCAACTTATCACAGTAATATTTTGATAACGGATAATACATTTAGACATTTTGACTATCAGGTGCTATTCGCAAGAGCGACAAACAATTTGACTTTCACGAATAATATCTTGGAGCGAACCTATGACTATGAACCATTCTACAGAAAGACAAACTTCTACTTGGACGGTTGTAGAAATGTGTCTATTCGAGACAATATATTTGATGCCGATTTTCTCGGAAGGAGTATGACGATAAAGAATATGCGAAAATCCGATATTATCCAAAATAAAAATCCGCAGCTGACTATTATGGTTGAATAATCACAAACAGCAACGAATATGCGCATGATACCTGCCTGCGGTAGACAGGGCTTCATGACTTTAAAAGCGGCCGAAGGCAGTATGAATGCTTTTGGAAATAGACACAAATGAATAAATATTTATTCCAATGAAAAAACACACAATATTTCTGCTGGCCTTTTTGGGATTTATGGTACTCTATTGCCCTAGCTTGTTCGCTGTTCGCACGAATATAACATTAAATTTGATTCCTTATCCGCAGTCTGTTGAGGTTAAACAGGGGGCATGTAATCTCGTTCAGGGTTTTGTCGTGAAAGGAAAGAGCAAAAATAAAGGCTATTTGGAGAATATACTTATCCAAGACTTTGGCCTGAAACCAAACAAAAAGGGAAAAGTCATCCATCTATTGGTCGATGAGCATTTTTCTGCAAATAAGGAAGCATATCAACTTCATATAGACGACGTAGGCATAACCATTGTCGCCGGGGCCGAAAATGGAATATTCTATGGAATTCAGACTTTAAGACAGCTTGTTGATGAGGGAAAGCTACCTTGTGTAGTGATTAAAGATCATCCGGCATTTGGCTTTCGCTCCTATATGCTGGATGAGGCAAGATATTTTCAAGGAACGGAGACCGTAAAGATGTTGTTGGATGAAATGGCACAACTGAAGTTCAATAAGTTTCATTGGCATTTAACCAACGATTCAGGTTGGCGAATAGCAATAAAGAAGTACCCTTTATTGACCGAGATAGGATCCAGAAGAGATAGTTCGCAAATCGATGATAATGGCAAAAAATGGTCGAGTGAGTTATTCGATGGTAAAGTACACCAAGGTTTTTATACACAAGAGGAAATAAAAGATATCATCAAATATGCTGAGGAACGTTATATCACTATTATCCCGGAGATCAGCATGCCGGGTCATGCGTCGGCAGCCGTGGCCAGTTATCCTTGGTTAGGTACGTTGACAGATAAAATAACTATACCCACAAAGTTTGGCGTAGCCAGCACAGTGTTTAATCCAGCAGATGAGCGCGTAATCAATTTTTTACATGATGTGCTGAAGGAGGTGTCAGAACTTTTTCCTTCTGATATCATACACATCGGAGGTGATGAGGTAAAATACGACCAATGGAAAGAATCAGCAGAAGTCACGAAATATATGGCAAAATACAGTCTGCCCACTTATAGTGATGTGCAGGTAAAGTTTACCAATGATATCTCCAATTATATTGATAGTGAGCTACACAAGAAAATGATGGGTTGGAACGAGATCTTAGGAAAGCAGGTTCACGACTGGTCAACCGCCAAGAATTCCGAAACAGACCTCTCACCTAATGCCATTATCCACTTTTGGTTTGGTAAATCGGACATTTTACAGTTAGCAATAGATAAAGGCTATCAAGTAGTTAATTCACACAATGTGTACACCTATCTGGATTATACCTATGACCTGATCAACCTACAAAAAGCGTATAGTTTCAATCCCGTGCCAGCGGGTATAAAGCCAGAACAGCGGGATCAAGTGATTGGTATGGGATGTCAAATGTGGGGCGAGTGGACACCTACGCGTAAAGAAATTGAATACCAGACCTTCCCACGTATCGCTGCTTATGCGGAAGTAGGGTGGACTTCACAAAACCATAAGGATTATTCCCGATTTAGAAATGGGTTACAAAAACTGATGAATGGATGGGAAAGTAAAGGCTATAGGATAGCTTCTTTAGCTGTTGCCGAAATAGTGGATAAAACAAACTAATCAACGATTTTAAAATGAAGAAACTGTTATTCATCCTGTTTTGTGTCTATACCATACCATTGTTTGGTACAACACCACAACATAAGCGATATACCCTAAATTATCAAGGAGATATAGACTATACCCCTCAGGTTCGGGAGATATTAGCTACGAATCCAGGAGGGAACTTCACCTTGGAGTTTGGAGAAGGGGTTTACAAGTTTTTCCCTGAGAAGGCGAGTGGAAGTTATATGCGGGTATCCAATAATGACAATGGATATAAGCATATTGCCTTTCAATTGCAAAATATGGAGCATGTTCATATCAAGGGCCAGAATACCGAATTGATGTTCTATGGTAGCATTGTTCCATTTTATGTGCTTAACTCGGCCAACATCTCGCTATCAGGGATCGATATAGACTATGATACTTCTTTTATATTCGAAGGTGAAGTATTGGCCAATAATCCGGAAGATCGGAGTATTGATCTTAAGGTAGCAGAAGGGGTAAAATATAGGGTCAAGGCAGATCGTTTATTATTTTCAGGCTATGATTGGGAGGAAGGACTGGGACAAAATATCGTTTTCACGGCCCAAACCAAGTCGCCTTATTATAATACATCAAAATATCTGCATAGGGAGTGGGAAAATGAGCTAAAAGCCAAGGATTTGGGCGATAATATTGTCCGGCTATATGATTTTGCCTCAGAAGAATTGCCTCCTGTAGGCTCTATATATATTGATAAAGGTCTTTATCTTAAAAACAGAGTATATCCAGGAATAGTGCTCGAAGAGTCCTCCAATATTTCTTTATACGATATGAATATCTATATGGCAGGAGCGATGAGTTTGATTGGACAAACGACCGAAAATGTGACGATGAAAAAATTCAATGTCCGTTTGAGACCAGGCTCTACCCGATATATTTCAGCTTCTGCAGATGCTACACACTTTGTCAATTGTAAGGGGCTTATTTCCTTCGAAGATTGTGTGTTTGAAAATATGTTGGACGATGCCACAAATGTTCACGGTACCTATATGCGAATCATGGAGAAACTTTCCGATACCTGTATGGCGGTGAATTTTGGACATGAGCAGCAGATCGGTTTTCCTTTCGTCCATATAGGAGATACTTTGCAGATTATCGATCGGGGAAGTTTGTTAGGTGTCGAGACCCTTGTGGTGTCCGATGTGGAAATTGTCAATGACAATTACTATTTGATTTATTCTTCAAAGGCTATCAAGACTACCATTGCAGATCGGCATTCATTTGCAGTAGAGAATAGAACAAACTCCGCGGCAGTCCACATGAAAAATTGTATCGTACGAAACAACAGAGCGAGAAGTATCCTTTTATCGACCCCTAAGCCAGTGTGGATTGAAGGGAATTACTTTGATTCGATGATGGCTGGTATCCTTATAGCGGGAGATGCAAATAATTGGTATGAATCGGGTGGCGTAGGGGAAATCACGATTAGAAATAATACGTTTGTAAATATGGGCGTAGGAGGCGAAACTCCGCAGTCGATTTTGCAAATCTCTCCAATTATACCTGAAGAGGAACGGACGAAAGGCTATTATCACGGCAAAATTGTTTTTGAGGAAAATACGATTAAAACTTTTGATTCGCAGGTCATCTATGCACTGAGTGTAAAAGAATTGATTGTGCGGAATAATAGGTTTATACAGACCAAGGATTTTGCACCCCTATTTGATAATTTGGCCTATCTCGATTTTCAAAACTGTGGAAGTGTAGAAGTTTATGCGAACACCTATGAAGGAGAAAATAAGGCTGTGATCAGTGTAATCCAGACACCTTCAGTAAAGGTAGAAAAACAAAAAGGTTTTGAAGAGGAAATTGCTAATAAGCCGAATACACACTTCTATCAGCAGTAGGAATACCAATTCGCTGTAGAGGATCTTCCTCCGGCCTCTATTGTAATGGATTTTATTTTTCTTATCTTTAGGCGAATTTTGAAAATGGACTATTTTCATTGTCGAATATGAAGTTTTTAGTACGAAAAATTAAATATATTTCAATAGCACACTATGTCATCTAAGATTATTTACACGAAAACTGATGAGGCGCCATTACTGGCAACCTATTCGTTCTTACCTATTGTTCAGGCATTCGCGAAGACCGCGGATGTTGAAGTCGAATTAAGAGATATTTCATTAGCGGGACGTATTCTTGCTGTTTTTAATGAATATTTGCCTGCTGATCAAAAGACGAGTGATGCCTTGGCAGAGTTGGGACAATTAGCGACAAGTCCTGATGCGAATATTATTAAACTACCGAACATCTCGGCGTCTATTCCGCAGTTAAAAGCGGCTATAATTGAATTGCAGCAAGCGGGTTATCAGATTCCCAATTATCCGGATTCGCCGGTAAATGCGGAGGAAGAAAAAATCAAGGCGACTTACGCGAAGATATTGGGTTCTGCTGTAAATCCTGTTTTGCGTGAAGGTAACTCGGATCGTCGTGCACCTAAGGCGGTGAAGAATTATGCGAAGACGAATCCTCACCGTATGGGAGCTTGGGCGGCAGACAGCAAGACTGAAGTCATTTCCATGACTGCCGGCGATTTTTACGGTACCGAAAAGTCGGTAACGGTTGATAACGATACGCAATTTAAAATTGAGTTCGTTGCGCAAGATGGAACTGTCACTGCCTTAAAGGACTTAGCAAACTTAAAAGCAGGTGAAGTGATCGATTCATCGGTCATGAGTGTATCCAAGCTGAAAGCATTTGTTGCACAGGCGATAGAAGAAGCAAAAGCATCTGGTGTATTATTGTCCGTGCACTTGAAAGCTACGATGATGAAAATTTCGGATCCTATTATCTTTGGCGCTATCGTTGAGGTCTATTTTAAAGATGTATTTGCGAAATACAACGATTTGTTTGCGGAGCTAGATATCAACAAAAATAATGGATTAGGGGAAGTTTATAGTAAAATTGCCGGGCATGCGCAAGAATCGGAAGTCAAGGCTGCTATTGAAGCTGCTATAAACCAAGGACCGGATTTGGCAATGGTAAACTCCGATAAGGGGATCACCAACCTGCATGTTCCTTCTGATGTCATTGTTGATGCTTCGATGCCCGCAATGATCCGTATCGGCGGCAAGATGTGGGATAAAAATGGTGCGGAGCGTGATACATTAGCGGTTATCCCGGACCGTTCGTATGCCGGTGTATACAAAGCCGTAATTGAAGATTGTAAAGTGAATGGTGCATTTGATCCGCGTACGATGGGCTCTGTGCCCAATGTAGGTCTAATGGCACAAAAAGCTGAAGAATATGGATCACACGATAAAACATTCCAGGCTACGGCAAATGGTGTTATCCGCGTAGTGGATAATAACGATCGTGTATTTATGGAGCAAGCGGTTGAGGCCGGCGACATTTTCCGTATGTGTCAGGCCAAAGATGCACCGATTCAAGATTGGGTCAAGTTAGCGGTCAATCGTGCGCGCTTGTCCAATACACCAGCGGTATTCTGGTTGGATGAGAATCGTGCTCATGATCGGGAGATTATCAAAAAGGTCAATAAATACCTGTCTGATTATGATACGACGGACTTGGATATCCGCATACTTTCTCCCATTGAAGCGGCAAAGTTTTCGTTTGCACGCATCCGGAAAGGTGAAGATACCATTTCGGTAACGGGTAATGTTTTGCGCGACTACTTAACAGACTTGTTTCCTATACTGGAGTTGGGTACTTCCGCAAAAATGTTATCCATCGTTCCTTTAATGAATGGCGGAGGTTTGTTCGAAACCGGTGCTGGAGGTTCTGCTCCTAAGCATGTCGAACAATTTGTAGCAGAAGGCTATCTACGTTGGGATTCCCTTGGTGAGTTTTTAGCCTTGCAAGCATCATTGGAGCATCTGGCACAAACACAACAAAATAAGAAGTCACAAGTTTTGGCCAATGCCTTAGATCAGGCCAATGCGAAATTTTTGGCAAACGACAAATCTCCCGCACGTAAAGTAGGACAGATCGACAATAGGGGGTCACACTTCTACTTGGCATTGTACTGGGCTGAAGCGTTAGCTGCGCAAACGGAGGATGCTGCATTAGCTGCTCAGTTTGCTCCTTTAGCGCAATTGCTTACGGCGAATGAAACAAAAATTAATGAAGAGTTGATCGCTGCTCAGGGAAAAACACAAGATATCGGGGGATATTATTTCCCGAACGACGACTTAGCAACAGCTGCCATGCGTCCGTCGTCTACCCTGAATGATGCAATTGCTTCTTTGTAAGTCATCTGTATAGGATATAAAAAACTGGGAGCTCGTGAAAAAGCTCCCAGTTTTTTTATGAATATACGATATCGCTGAAAATGCTCATGGTATTATACCCGGTTGGCTACCATGTTATCGCAATAGCAGAGCATGCTGGTTGGTTAGTACTTGTTGATAGGTTGGTGGTGCCTGCTTGTCGCTAAATAATATTTCATGAAAAGGAGCAGGGATAACAACCTTCATCTCTTTGTTTTTTTTATAAGGAACGAAAACCAAAACACCTTGAGAAACCTGATCTTCATCAATGAGGAAGGTATGCTTGCTGATCTTCGTCAGCAACAGTTTGTTTTCTTTCAAAAATTGAATGATGTCCTCCATAGCCTTTTTCGTTTGGATTGATTTTATCGCTCTTCATGAAAGACCAACACAGGTGTGGTCGTATGAAAAGCGAGGTTATTGCTTAAGCTGGAACGTATCAGGCGATCGAAGAAATTCCTATTTCTTTTCACAACAGCCAAGAGATCAATCTGATTTTCGGCGATGAAGTCTTGTAAAGTCTGCTCTACCGTTCCACTTTTCTCCAGGAATATAAATTCCAAATTACTGTTGTTAAAAGATTTTCGCCATTCTTCACTATACTGAAGTATATCGGCCGGTGAACTGTTTTCTTCCATGATATGTACGACGTAAATCTGTGCATCAACATAGGAAGCAAGCCGTATAGCCTCCTGCAGGGCAGTCCTGTCTTTTTCGCGAAAAAGGGTTGTAAATGCAACCTTTTTTATAGCTGCGAAAGAGGTTTGCTCGGGAATAACCAAGATAGGAATGTGTGTGTTATTTATGACGCTGACGGTATTCGAACCCATAATGGCCCTTTGTAGGCCAGTGGCCCCTAACGTACCCATCACAACCAACTTGATTTGTTCTGCTTCTACCACTTTCTTGATTGTCTGTGGCACCGTACCCTCTTCGAAGATAAAAGTAATTCTGCTATGGTCGAGCTGATTGTCCTCTGCTAGCTGACGCAGTACAGGAGCCTGTCTTCTGAAAAAATCAAACTTAGAGAGCTCTATTTGTTGGTACACATCGCTGACCAGATCTGGTTGACCAGCATGAGAAGAAGATAAGACCGGAGTTTGATAACAATGCAAGACATACAATTGGGAATCCAATTGATTGGCTATTTTTAAGCCATGCAGGAAAGCATTATTTGCATTTCCTGAAAAATCGGTGGGTACTAAAACATTTTTCATAACTACTGAAAGTATACTGTTAAACCTACATAAATTCATTTTTATATGCAATATAATTGCGTATGCATATAAAATAAATTTATGTAGCTCTCCTCAGCCACTAAGGCTTTTTTTTTAGAGGAAGTATACAAAAATCGTCCGTATAAAACAAGATGACATAGGAGGTGGTTAAGTATATATACGGGAGAATTATTTGTCTGTAGCTGTAGCACTTCGGAAGATGTTGCGTTATATACGGTATATACTAAAAGTGCTACGGACGGCACCCCTGTATTAGCGAATAATTTATTATATTTAGATGAGTAAAAATCTGACTATTCATTTTTGAAGATTTTACCTAAATACTTAAATAGGAAGCCGTTGACTTTAAAGCAAGCATTGGACGAATGTGTATTGTCGAGTACGGAGCGAAGTCAGTCATTTATATATAAGAAATACTACGGCTATCTGATGGCTGTAGCTCTTCGATACGTCAGAGAAGAAATGGAGGCAGAGGATGTTGTCAATGAGTCGTTTGTCAAGGTTTTTCGAAAGCTCCATGAGTTTAATTATGAAAACGATGAGCTGGTGATTGAGAAAACGTTTAAATCGTGGATAGCCCGCATTACGGTCAATACCTCGATTGATAAACTAAGGGCGCGAAAGGAAGTGGATTCATTGGATGATGTCTCGGCAAATGATTTGTCTGCCCATGCTATTATGGTGTCGACGAGACTGGAAGAGCAGGATATCATGAAATTGTTATATCAGTTGTCCGAAATACAGCGATCGATATTCAATCTTTATGAAATTGAAGGTTATTCACATCAGGAGATCGGGCAAATGTTGAATGTGCCGGAAAGCACGTCACGAACGTATCTGACACGTGCAAAATCGAGGTTAAGAAAACTTTATATGGATCAATTTTGTGATTTACCATCAATAAATCATTCTTAAAATATAGTGTTGGAATGAAGAAAGATAAAGAATTAATTGACTTCATTGTCGATAAACTAAAGAATAGTAACGAGCGATCGTATAGGGAAGGAGCATGGGAAAAATTTAAGACAGCCAATTCCCTTCCTGCGGCGAGCGTGAGCCGCGTCCGTAAAATGTGGTATGCGGCGGCGGCTGTATTATTTTTGGTGGGACTGGGAGCTGTGTGGTTTATGACGCTAGACACGGCTACGGTAGAGAACCAGCTCGCCCAAGGTGAGTATATTTTAAAACAACAGGATCAGCCATCTGTGGACGATTTGCGAACCGACAGTAGCCCGGGGACAGTTTTGCCGAAAAAAGATCAGGAAGATCGCACCGAATCCTACGCTGATCTTCCCGATAAAGCCAGGTTTGGGAAAACTTCGGCTTCATCGTCATCAGGGAATTTGAAGGATGCATCAGTATTGGCCGCCAAGGCCGATGTGAATATTTCGGCAGATATTCATGTTCCCACCATACTTCCATTGCAGACCCAAGATTTGTCGAAGGACTATTCGACTAGAATAGCGCATATGGAGAGTTTATCGCGAAGCGAATTGGATAAGCATCTTGCTTTGGGAACTCCACTACAGGGAGCTACATTGGCCATAAAAGAGGTGGAGCCTCAAGTTCAAAACAGAAGGATACCTTTAAACAACCGCTTTGAATTGGGTTTATTTGTATCTCCCTATGCCACCTCACAAAAGATGAATGTGGGAGGTGGGTTTATGTTGGCTTATAAATTAACGAAGAAGATCAGTGTGCGTACCGGAGCTTCGTATAATACGTATGAAGTAAACACCATGAAAAATCCGCTGGAAGAGAGTAGCGTCGAAGCTGTTGTTGCCGAAAGCGATGTTGCTACGGAGTCGATGAAGAGCTTTTCGTCTTATCAGCAACAAGTCATCATACCGAATATAAATGCTGTAACGGGCTTTGTACAATCTATCGATATTCCGCTAGAACTGAAACTGCACGCCACCAAATCACTTTATGCGGTAGCCGGTATGTCGTACTCGTCTATCCTGAATCAAGAACGCAATGCTTATTATGTGGAGAACGTCAATACGGAGACCTTTGCTAAGGGCTATCCAGAAACAAAGGAACAGGCAACAAACGCCGTAAAGCCGGTAACGAAATCTATCGAATCAACCGAAAAGAATGTAAATACCAATGGCTTTACCGGATTTGTTAACTTTTCTATCGGGAAAGACCTCCGCCTAAACAAAAATATGGGCATATCCTTAGAACCTTATCTAAAGATACCGGTCGGTCAATATCGTCGGGCAGACATGGATTATACCAATGGAGGAATTCGCATAATGACCAACTTTTAAAGTTGATCGATGCGTACCCAGCCCATTCCGGCATTTATGGCTCCTTGAACACCAGGATCACCGTCTTCAAAAACGATACAGTCTTGGGGAGCTACGCCTAGCTGTTCTGCACATAATAAAAATGGAGCAGGAGAGGGTTTTCCTTCTGGAGTGTCGCCGGCACATACCATTGTTTCGTATTTGTCGTGCACATGGATGACCCGCAGGGTAATCTGTAAGGTCGATCGGCTACCTCCTGATACAATACCTATTTTTTTCTTATCCATATTTTCGACCAGTAATTCCCGGACAAATTTTATCGGCTTGGTATGTTGTATATATCGTTCGATGAAAATCGCTGATTTTCGTTTTGCAAACTTTTCCGAATCTAAAGGAGTATGGTAGCGTTTTGCAATTTCCTCGGCTACCGCTATAGTAGGCCATCCAGCGGTTTCATCGATTAGATTGTCATCTAGGTCGATACCATATTCCTGGGCCGTGGCTACATACGCAGCTTTATGTGCATGCATATTGTCCGCTAATGTTCCATCTACATCGAATAACAAGGCCTTGAAGGGTTTAATGATTTCTCTTAATTTTTCCAGCTTTTGTAGCTCCGTTTCTCTCATAAATATCCTGTAGTTTATACGCTATTTTTAAATATTGATTAGTGATCGGCGTCTTTTTTGTTCTTTAATAATCAAACTCAATTCTCGTCCGGTTTGCCCGGCAGCAGACGTGTTTTCCTGCGCTCTGCGCAAGAGATAAGGCATGACGGCTTCTACGGGACCGTAGGGCATGTACTTTGCTACATTGAAACCGGATGCACTGAGATTGAAAGAAAGGTTGTCAGACATCCCTAAAAGCTGTGCAAAGAAGACATGCGGGTGATGGCGTGGTATACCCCGGTTGTCCATCTCCTGTGCCAGCGCCATACAACTGTCATCATTGTGCGTTCCCGCCATAAAGCCTATACGATCAATCTGATCTAAGCAAAACAACACGGCAAGATTATAATCCAGATCACTGGCCGCTTTATTCGGCTGGATTGGCGAAGGGTAACCTTTCTCTTCCGCCCTTTGACGTTCGATTTCCATATATGCTCCTCGCACGATCTTGGCACCTAAATAAAATCCCTGTACTTGCGCATAGGCAAAATCCGCTTTCAGAGATGCTAGTTTATCATGTCGGTACAATTGATAGGTGTTATAGACAATAGGTTTTTCTTTATTGTATTTTTCCATCATCTCACGGGCAATATCGTCGATCGTTTCTTGAATCCATGAATGTTCGGCGTCGATTAGCACACGTACGTCTGCATCGTAGCAGGCTCTACAAATCCTGTCAAAACGATTGGTTAGTCTTTGAAATTCCTTTTCTTCTTCCGTTGTGCAGGGTTCTCCGGCATTTTTTTTAGCCAATAACTCAAAACGTCCGAGCCCTGTTGGTTTGAATACACAGAAAGGAAGAAGAGGATTCCTCTTCGCGTACGATACGGCGGATAACACTTCCTGACAACAAGCCTCAAAGCTTTCTTCCGAATCTTCACCTTCTACCGAATAATCGAGTATGGTCATCACCTTTCCCTTACTCAAATCATATATCGCTGGCGCACATTCCAGGATAGTTTCACCCCCACAAAATTGTTTGTAAATGGTCTTTTTGATAAGTCCTTGTATTGGTAATCCGATCTTTAAGGCAAGGTTGGTCAGCGGCATGCCAATTTTGATCAGCGTACTGCTAGCGATTATTTTAAATAGCCAGCGAGCCCTTTCCAAATCCCGATAAGACTTGTTTTGAAAGGCTATTTCAGTGTTGTCAAAATTCAAGAGGTCGGTATTTTCCTGTAATGGCATTTTTTCAAACTTTCCCTGCAAAATTAACTAAATTATCAGGTAACTTTGGAGATGTATATTGTTAAATAATAGACAGATTTTGTTAAACTTAAAAGTGTATGCAGACGTTTGTAGTAAAGGGGGATTTTATTCAGCTGATTCAGTTGTTGAAGGTAATGAACTGGGTAGAGCATGGCGCTATGGCTCAACAGGTAGTCGAGGAAGGACTGGTCAAGCATAATGGCGAGATAGACTACCGAAAAAGACTAAAAGTGCGCCGTGGGGATGTGGTCGAATTTGAGGGTATGCAAGTCCAAGTCGTATAATTTACCTATATTTACCATTCATTTTTGACGGATATTATGCAAGCTATAGATAGTCTAGGTTACCCGGTTTATTTTGAAGAAAACCTGGAATCGCTACAGACCTTTATTACATCAAGAAATTATTCCCAGGTCTTAGTTTTAGTCGACCGAAATACCAACGATCATTGTTTACCTCTCTTTCAATCCTTTTTGCCGGATCTTGTCGATTACGATATTATCGAAGTAGATCCCGGCGAGGAAAATAAAAACATTGACTACTGCATAGGTGTGTGGAAGACAATGTTGGACTTTGGTGTTGAGCGTCGTGCGCTAATGATTAATCTCGGGGGAGGTGTCGTCACGGATTTAGGAGGCTTTGCGGCTTCCACATTTAAGCGGGGTATAGATTTTATTCAAGTTCCCACAACCTTGCTTTCACAGGTAGATGCTTCGGTAGGTGGCAAGACGGGGATAGATCTGGATAATGTGAAGAATATCATCGGAACATTCACACAACCACAAGCGGTTTTTATCAGCACAAAGTTTTTAAATACCTTAGACGATAGACAACTACTTTCAGGCTTCGCCGAAATCATTAAGCATGGATTGATCCAAGATCCTGCATTATATCAGGAGTGCAAGTCGATCAACTATACAGCAGTACCTGCTGCTATTATCCACCGCTCCGTTCAGATCAAAAACCAAGTTATCAAGGAAGACCCTACGGAAAAGGGCCTTCGTAAGATATTGAACTTTGGACATACCATCGGTCATGCCATTGAAGGATATTCCTTGTACCACGACGAGCAACCTTTATTGCATGGGGAGGCTATTGCTATTGGGATGATTTGTGAAGCTTTCCTATCGCATCGATATAGCGGCTTGCCCCAAGAAGAGTTGGAAGACATCACGGCTTATTTTTTATCATTGTATCCGGGATACGATTACTCCGTCGAACGATACGAGCAGTTTATCCAGTTGATGAAAAATGATAAGAAAAATGAAGACAATAACATTGGCTTTGCCTTATTGAAATCTATCGGTGACTGCCAGTATCATATTTTTGTGGACGAGGAAAATATCAAAGATGCGTTGGATTACTATTTAAAAGTTAAAAACTAAAAAGTAGCCATCAAAAATGTTCCAGGGGGCTGTCAATCAACTCCTGGGCTTCATACAGGATCTTTCTCTTCTTCGGCTCACTAGCCTGGATATGTTCTAAAAATTTTGGAAACCTCACGATATCTTTCACCACAATGCATTGCTGCTTGAGCAGAAGGGCCTTTTCTTGAGTAGTGAGGGAGGTTAGACAGGTGATCGGATATTCACCATTGTCATCCACACGGAGCTTTAGGCTATTTTCTTTGGGGTAATCCCAAGCCAATAAATTCATTTTATGGTATTTACCAAATTTGATGGAGTCCGAAGTAAAATATGCATTCGTCACCAACCACCCGGCAGTGATTTTCTTGGTTTTGTGAAAGAACGTATATTCAATATCTGAGATGTCTTTCACCCTTGACATAAAATACATAGGCGTGGTGACGGATATCTTGGCATCGATATCATTTCGAAATTTACACTCTATGGCCAACAGCTCCTTTTCATTCATCGCAACTACATCAATCTCGTGTGTCACCGCATGACCTTGGATAGTTTGCCCGGTCACTGCTTCATACCCATTAGATTGAAACAATTTGGCTACCCATTTTTCAAAGTAGAATCCCTCTGGTCCTAAGTCGCGCAAAGCTTTTTTAAGGCTATACCGGGCCGCATATACATTGCGGTGATTCTTTAAGAGCTCAAAAGCTAATTCGTAAAGTTCACGTGTGCTGATTCCATTATATAGCTTATGTTGTATTTGTGCAAACACTTTTTCGACTTCTTTTGCATTCGCCCCAGAACGCGATAAGGAATGTTTTAGACTATCCGGATTGAACGGTACCAGCTCTCCAGAATATTTTTTTACCTGCATATACGGTTTTGAATAAATTTTGATGTGAATTTAAAATTTATTGCCTTTTAAACAAAGCATATAAGCATAAAAAGAGCATCATGTATTCCTTACATCTTCGTCTAACATTGGTTTTGTGCTGTCGATAGCGTACAATTAAAACATATCGTTTGGATAGTTGTTATTAGGCTATAAAGATAAGATCATGAATAATATATTGAAAACTATTTTGGATAGTGTAAAGCGTAGAGTTGATGAAGATCGGCTTGACGATAACATCGGAATCTCTGAACGGGCACTATCCGTTTTTTCCGGAGGGCTACTCTTTGGGATGGGTATTAAAAATCTTTTCAAGCACCCGATCAAAGCTTGTACAGGAATCGCCGTGGGAGGAGCTTTGGTCTATCGCGGGATTACGGGACATAGTGCTATCAAAAAAATTGTCGACAAAATTTCAGATGAAGAGGAGGTCACCGTCATCGAGCACCGTTATTTCGTGAAATAATTTTTTTGCCAATTTTTCGCATTATTTACACGCCAAATTTAATTTTGTGTATATATGTAAATATCTGTTTATCAGAATTTATGATGTTCCTATATGTTTATTTAGTTTAGATCATATATTGAGTAGGTACATTTTTTGGTCTATTCGGCAGAATAAAATTTTGTTTTGACGTAATACAAATATTAACAATCTATTAATCAATACTATTTATTATTGTATATAAAGTTTATATAAAGATGATTTCCAAATCCTACCCCAAAACCTGAATGCGGTTCTCTCCAAGAACTTGAAGCGGTTTAATTCCGGCGATTTCCAAAAGAGGGCGAGTAATGATTAAAGAATGGTAGGGATTTAAGCTTGGGTTTTTAGTTTAGAACAATTCCAAATTAAGGTTAGCAATGTTTGCATTGTAATATAAGCCTATATTTTTTGTATTTTTGGGCATTAAAGTGAACGGTTCATTTTGGTGAATCAGGAGTGATTAAACAATAAAAACTTTATATAAATGGCTTTTGATATAGACATGATTAAGAAGGTTTATGCACAGTATGAGGAGCGTATTGCCGCGGCTCGTAATGTGGTCAATAAACCTTTGACACTAGCGGAGAAAATTTTATATGCTCACCTTTGGGATGGTAATGCTACAGAGGCTTATGAGCGTGGAAAATCATATGTGGACTTTGCTCCAGATCGCGTAGCGATGCAGGATGCTACAGCCCAGATGGCCTTATTACAATTTATGCAAGCGGGTCGTGCAAAAGTTGCTGTCCCTTCTACCGTACATTGCGACCACTTGATCCAAGCTCGTGATGGCGCAGCACAAGATTTGTCCCGTGCGAAGCAAGAAAGTTCAGAAGTATTCAATTTTTTGAGTTCGGTATCGAATAAATATGGTATTGGTTTTTGGAAACCAGGTGCGGGTATTATTCACCAAGTCGTGTTGGAAAACTATGCGTTCCCAGGTGGTATGATGATCGGTACCGATTCACACACCGTGAATGCCGGAGGTTTGGGTATGGTTGCTATCGGTGTAGGTGGCGCGGATGCCTGTGATGTCATGGCTGGTCTTCCATGGGAATTAAAATTTCCGAAACTTATCGGTGTTAAATTAACAGGAAGATTATCGGGCTGGGCTGCACCGAAGGATGTTATCCTAAAAGTCGCTGGTGTTCTTACTGTAAAAGGTGGTACAGGTGCCATTGTTGAATATTTCGGTGAAGGTGCTGAATCACTGTCGTGTACAGGTAAAGGCACGATCTGTAATATGGGAGCAGAAATTGGTGCAACGACATCGACCTTCGGTTACGATGAGTCTATGGAGCGTTATCTACGTGCAACAGGACGTGCTGAGGTTGCCGATGCAGCGAATGCGATTAAGGGACACCTTACAGGGGATGCGGAAGTGTATGCGGATCCGGAACACTATTTTGATCAGCTTATCGAAATTAACTTGTCGGAACTGGAGCCTTCCTTAAATGGTCCATTTACCCCAGATTTGTATACGCCTATATCACGTATGCGTGAGGAAGCCGAGAAAAATGGTTGGCCAACTACGGTAGAGTGGGGACTTATCGGGTCCTGTACAAACTCTTCTTACGAGGATTTGTCCCGCGCAGCATCTATCGCACGTCAAGCCGTCGAAAAAGGTTTGGTCACCAGGGCGGAATTCGGTATTAACCCCGGTTCGGAGCAGGTACGCTATACGGCAGATCGTGACGGTTTGTTAAAGACTTTTGAAGATTTGAATGCGACAATATTTACGAATGCCTGTGGCCCATGTATCGGTATGTGGGATCGTGCTGGCGCTGACAAGCAGGAGAAAAATACCATTGTACATTCGTTCAACCGTAACTTCGCGAAACGGGCAGATGGTAACCCCAATACGTATGCTTTTGTAACGTCACCAGAAATAGTGGCTGCGATTGCTATCTCTGGGCATTTGGGTTTCAATCCGCTGACAGATACGCTAACGAATAAAAATGGTGAGCAAGTAAAGTTAGATCCACCAACAGGTGATGAGTTACCAGCACAAGGTTTTGATGTAGAGGATGCCGGTTATCAGGCACCAGCTGCAGATGGTTCTGCTGTTTCTGTAGAAGTTTCCCCAACCTCAGATCGTCTTCAATTGTTGGCTCCTTTTGCTGCATGGGAAGGCACTGACTTGAGAGGTTTGAAGTTATTGATCAAGGCGAAAGGTAAATGTACCACTGACCATATTTCTATGGCTGGTCCTTGGTTGAAATACCGTGGGCATTTGGATAATATTTCAAACAACTTGTTAATAGGGGCGGTCAACTTCTTTAATGACAAAACTGATAATGTTAAAAATCAGCTGACAGGGGAGTACGGTACTGTTCCGGCCACTCAACGGGTGTATAAAGCTGCCGGTATTGGTTCTATCGTCGTAGGTGACGAAAACTACGGAGAAGGATCTTCACGAGAACATGCGGCTATGGAACCTCGCCATTTGGGTGTACGTGCCGTATTGGTAAAATCTTTTGCACGTATCCACGAAACGAATTTGAAAAAGCAGGGTATGTTGGGCTTGACTTTTGCGGATAAAGATGATTACGATAAGATCCTTGAAGATGATACGATTGATATCCTCGGGTTGACAGATTTTGCGCCAAATAAGCCATTGACACTGGTGCTTCACCATAGCGATGGTTCACAAGATCAGATCATTGTTAATCATACGTACAATGCACCTCAAATCGAATGGTTTAAAGCTGGTGGCGCATTGAATATTATTCGTGCTAATCACGCAAATAGCTAGTAAATAGTTACTATTTATTAAGCATAAAAAAAGAAGGTGTCTAGGCACCTTCTCTTTTTTATGATCAAAATAAAGAAATATTATTTATTGTCTAATGGTTCAGGAGCTTCCTCTTCAAATAGCGGAAATTCCTTGATGATGTTATACCATGATATTATTTTCTTGATATCGGAAGTATAAACTCGTTCTTCGTCGTGCCCAGGTGCTACTTCTCTGAAGAATTCCCTTAAGGTATTTCCATCTGATTTTGTAGCCGGTATATCTCCATCTTTAGCTTTTATATTTTGGAATATATCAATCAAACGGATCTCCTCTTCTTCACCATACACTGTGATATCCTCCAAGGTCGCCATTTTCGTGGTATTGAGGTTGACGATAGATTTTATTTTGGCGTTGTCCAGTGTCTCTAAAATAAAACCTCCTTTATTCTGGCCGATTAGTTTAAATAAACCTGACTTTCCGGTTACTGATACTAGTGCTCTTAAATTCATATTCGCTTAATTGGGGTGTTTTAGTCTTCAATAACTTCGATGGATAAAATGCGATCTCCCTGACGAATGTCATCTACGACATCTACATTTTCAATCACTTTACCAAAACAAGTATGGTTGCGATCGAGATGTGCCGTGTTGTTGCGACTATGGCAGACAAAAAACTGTGAACCACCTGTGTTACGACCTGCATGGGCCATCGATAGTACCCCACGATCGTGGTATTGGTTTTCACCAGTCAATTCACAGTCTATTTTGTATCCTGGACCACCCGTGCCTGGGATACCTGTTGCTCCTTCACGAGAATTTGGACATCCTCCTTGAATAACAAAATCAGGAATGACACGATGAAAAGTCAGCCCGTCATAATAGCCGGATTGGGCCAATTTAATAAAGTTCGCTACGGTATTAGGTGCGTCTTGGGTATAGAACTCCACGGTCATGTCGCCTTTTTCTGTCTTAATTATTGCTTTGCTCATTTTTCGAAATAAACTTTTTGTGAAGTGCAAAGATACATTTTTTTGATAAAAACCGTACCTATAGTGAATTTTAGTTCGGTTAAATGCTATTAACCTATGATTTATTTTGTATATTTAAACATCTTTTTTTTAACCGTTTTTAATATGAACACAAACAAGTTAGTGATCCGGGAATGGGCGGAAGCAGATCGACCTCGTGAAAAACTTATGGAGCAGGGAAGAAGGGCGCTCACGGATGCCGAACTATTAGCGATTTTGATTGGCTCCGGATCCCGGGAAGAAACCGCGGTGGAGCTTTGCAGACGAATACTTAAAGATAAAAGTCATGACCTCAACAAAATCTCCCAAATGGATATTAAGGATTTTTCTGCTTACAAGGGCATAGGTGACGCCAAGGCTATCGCGATTGTCGCGGCCTTGGAACTGGGAAGACGACGTAATGAGAAAGAGACTGTCGAGAAGCCCGTTCTTAATAGTAGTAAACGTGTATATGATTATTTTAAGTCTCGTGTGATGGATTTGTCACACGAAGAGTTTTGGGTTATTTATCTGAATACCGCTTGCAAGGTGCTGGATAGCCGCCTCATTGGTAGGGGAGGTAACGATTTTACTCCCGTGGATGTGCGTATTATTTTACGACATGCTTTAAACTGTAAAGCACATTCGATGATACTGATACATAATCACCCTTCGGGAACACGCTCTCCAAGTCAAGCCGATAAACTCCTCACCATAAAAATACGTGACGCCGCCAAAGTTATGGATATCCGTGTCAATGATCATTTGATATTTATTGACAATGGCTATTTCAGTTTTCGGGATGAGGATTTGTTGTAGTGATGATCAGTTATCGTTACGCTACATCTCTCAAATCAACCGGAACAACGCGGGAAATACCTTGTTCGACCATGGTAACACCATAGACAATGTCTGTGCTTGCGATTGTCCGTTTATTATGAGATACGACAATGAACTGCGATTGATCGGAAAATTCCCGGATAATATTGTTGAATTTGTCAATATTGGTGTCGTCCAAAGGAGCGTCCACCTCATCGAATATACAAAAGGGAGCGGGTTTTAATAAATACAGTGAAAAAAGCAATGCCGTAGAGGTTAACGTTTTTTCACCTCCCGAAAGTTGATTGATGGAGAGCGGGCGTTTGCCTTTAGGTCGAGCGATAATTTCAATATCAGAATCCAGGGGATTGCTAGGATTACTTAAGATAAGATCACAACTATCTTCAGTATTGAACAACGATCGGAAAACTTTAACAAAGTTTTCTCTTACCGCGGTAAATGCGGTCATAAACTTCTCGTTCGCGCTATCATCGATTTCTTGAATAGTTGCCAGAAGGGTTGTTTTAGCCTCCAACAGATCATTTCTCTCCTTGGCGATAAAGTCGTGACGTTCCGTAATTTCATCGTAAGCTTCTTTTGCCATGGGATTGATTGTGCCAAACTCGTCCAGTTGCTTTTTCAATCGCGTACATTGGGAGCCTAGCTCTTCCTCGGTTTGCTCTATTTTGGGCATATCACCCGCTAAGAGATCCTTAATGTCGATATTGAACTCCACAGCAAGCCGTTCCTTCAAGCTGTTGAGATCAATCTGTAATGTCGTTTTTTTATCTTTAATTTCTGTAATTAGCAAATCAAGCTGGTCTTTTGATTTACGCAAGGACGAGACTTCTTCTTCCAGATCATTGATTGCCTTGCGAGCCGCATAAAAACTTTCTTCCATCTCACGGAGCGCATTTTCCAACGATTCCCGTTGTTCGTATAATCCCTTGAGATCTTCATCATTACTGTCCGTAAGTGTCAAGGCTTCTTTCATACCACTTTTCACCAATTCGATGTCTGCGCTATTTTTGTTGATCCGTACTTCCAGGGCTTCCTTTTGACTCTCCCGGTATTCCAGATCTTTTTGTATGCCAGACACTTTGTTTTGTTGTTGATGTAGGCGAATGTTTTCTTGGTTGAAGGCTGCAGATCGCTCTGTCAGCAGATCATCCAAATCCTGAAACGATAGTTGAAGATCATTCCATAGTTTTTGACATTCCTCACTTTCAGCTTTTAGTATTTTTAAGCCAGGCTCTGCGATGATGAGCTCTGCGTCGATCGCCAACAGCTTCTGCTCGATATCATCTTTTCGATTCTGACTGGAAGAAATAAAGGCTTGATATTGCTCCTGTTTCGTTTTTACAGATGTCCATTCATTCTGTATCTGGTTCAATTGGATACGAAGTTCGTCGATGAGGTCCTTTTGAGACTGTGCTTTCAGCGAAATCAAAAGTTGAGTTTGCTCATTTTCGACGTGCTGTAATTCCGCTATTCGTTGATTGATGGATTTAATTTCCTTTGCCAGAATTTCGATGTTTTTGGCCCGACCGATACGTTTTCCTTCAAAAAGCCCCACAGACCCACCACTCAATCCCAACTTGTGCTTCGTGAATTTTCCTTCCCGATGTAAGACCACCATATTATGATGGGGCAAGGCAACCTCTATGGCTTGGGGATCGTTCGATTCCAACAAGTAAACATCTTTTAATAATTCGAGACAAAGATCCTTGTATTTGTCTTCTACTTTGATCACTTGCATAGCCGGTATGAGACTTTCCGGTATAAGCTTTACCTCATTATCGGCCGATTTCTTAACGTGTTCTAAAACAAAGAAATTAGCCCGACCCCGTGAAGAATCACTCAACAGATTGATGGCTTGAATAGCATCCTGCTGCATGTCCACCACATAATGGTTCATAATAGCTTCAAGATAGTTTTCAATAGCAACGCGATATTCTTCCTGACAAAATAAAATATCCGAAAATAAAGGGTATTGTTTTTGCCACCCCGCATTCTTCCGTAAAAATTTGATGGATTCGGGAAAACCCTCGAGATTATCAACCAAGGACTTGGTTAGATTGTATTCGTTTTGCTTGGCATCGACAAGGCGTAATTCTTTATTCAAGTTCTGTTGAACCTGACTTAACCGACTTTCGGTTGTTTGTATTTGCACGTTCAATTCATTCTCTGAAGAAACCGCTTGGTGGTAGATTTCCTCCTGGCTTGACAGTTTCTGCTGCAGCTCTTCGACAACAACACTAAATTGAGTTAACTCTTCGACCTTAGAAGAGGTGTCATGAATAGTACGCTGTGACTCATTCTGCAAAGCTTCTTTTTGGATATGGAGAACAGCGATATCCTTTTCGGCTTTGTAGATCTTGTTTTGTATGCCACTGTTGTCCTGATTGGCTTGATCTACACGGATTTTAGCACGCTGCTGTTGTGCTCGTAGTTCCTCAACTTCTATTTGGTATTTTTGTATATCTGCTTGGTAAATAGCTAGCTTAGCTTGGTCTTCATAAAGATCCTCATGAAGCCTTTTTAATGTAGATTCGACATGGCTCAACTGTTGTTTGTCCAGATTAAGCTCCGTCGTGATACGGGCCTCGCGTTCCTGCAAATGATGTAATCGTTCGTTTTTAATTTTCTTTTCTGACTCATAGGCCCGAACCTTGTTGCTATATTCATGGGTGGCCTTTTGCTGGGCACTTAGGTTTTTCTCTTTTAAAAGAATTTCTTCCCGATCCAGACGAAGTTGTCCTTCCTTCTTGTCGATCTGCGCCAGTGTCTCAGTCATCTTTTGTTGCAGATCTTTCTCCTTTTTTCCGAGGGATTGCAGATCGGTACTAAAGTTTTCTATCCGGTAATAGGCGAGACCGATATGCGCTTGCTTATATTCCTCTTTAATCTGAAAATATTTATCAGCCTTTTTCGCTTGGTTTTCCAGTGTTTTCAAATTTTTCGTGATCTCATAAAGAAGATCATCTACACGTGAAAGGTCGCTTTCGGTATCCTTTAACTTGCTTAGTGTTTGTTTTTTACGAACCTTATACTTGGAGATACCCGAAGCCTCTTCAAACAAATTCCTTCGGGAATGATCTTTGTTGGCAATGATTTCATCGATCATCTTAAGTTCGATAATCGAGTAGGTATCCGTTCCGATACCGGTATCCAAAAATAGGTCGGTAATGTCTTTCAACCTACATTTTACATCATTGAGGCGATATTCACTATCGCCATTACGGTACAACTTTCGCGTAATAGTAATCGTGGTGAATTCGGTGGGAAGTATATTTTTGTTATTGTTAAAGGTTAATGAAACTTCCGCTAAGTTGGCAGGTTTACGTGTCTTTGTTCCGTTAAAAATGATGTTTTCCATCTTTTCGGAACGTAGCGTCTTTGTGCTCTGTTCGCCCAACACCCAACGGATGGCATCGACAACATTTGATTTACCACACCCATTGGGCCCAACAATTGCTGTAACACCTTCATTAAAATTTATGGTGATTTTATCACCAAAACTCTTAAACCCCTTGATTTCAAGTTTAGTTAGCTCCATCCGAATTTCCGTGTTCTATGACTACGAAAATACGTATTATCGTAAAGAATGAAAATCTAGGTTTTGCACATCTTTCGAGATTTCCACATTTCCACTATCTTATGATAATTTTTCGGTGTAGGATTTTGAATTTCCTACACAGTTGCTCCTACTACTTGTCGGAGAATTTACAACGATTAAGGCAGCTTAAAAGCCTGTCTAGCCAACAGTTTCCAATCCTCACCAACCTTTGTCCATACCAATACGATGCCTATTTTCAAGTCCGCAAGTCCCTTACCGGGATCATTGGTTTTACCTAGAAGTGTATGTCTTACAATAGCCGTATTGTTCTCGATGTCGATTTGTTGGTTTTCGACTTGTAGTTTTTCGAAAACCGATGCTCCGGAAGCAATGGTCTCCACAAATTCCTTTTTGCTCTCCACTTTTCCGCTGGAATGTCCGTAGGATAATTTATCCGAAGCCAAGTCAGTTAAGCTATTTCTATCGGCAGTAAGCATGGCCTTTATAAGTTGGTCCACAGCCTTTTCAGCGGATGTGTAGACGGGATTCTGTGCTTGAGATTGCTGCTCTCCAAAGGTAAGCGCTAGAACTATCATAGTCGTTATTACTTTTTTTGTCGTCATTTTCTATAAATTGAATGAATAAAATTAATTATTATTATGGAATTTTTGGTCATTTATAGGATTTAATTGGAGATAACTCTAGTATTGTGTTTCATATTCTGAAATCCTTTTAAGATGTTTCCAATTAGGGGTATACTGTGTGAGCAATCCGTCCCGCTGTTCCTCGTCCAAAGTTAAATAGTCAAATACACTTATTGCTATGCTATAGGTCAACCTATCCAAAGGCATGTTAGTTAACTTCTTGGAATAGGTAATTTGTCTTTTCGTACGATTTAATATGTAGGTGCTCGATTTAAGTTGTTTTAAGCTTATGTGGTCCAATAGAAAATCAAGCCTTTCTTCCCATAGCGCGATTTGCTCCATTATTTTAGCTTGGAGGATCATTGTTTTTAGCTGCTCACTGTCCTTTTCATGGGTAGGGAGTGCCGAAGTATAGATGATAAAATCCCGAAGGTAAGGAGCCTTTGTCCTGGGGTCTGCCTTTATTCCATATTTTTTGTCGAAAATAACGATCTCGGAAAAGATAGTCCGGTCAACAGCCCGCTTTTTAACCTCTTTTTGTATATAAGACTGCCTTGCTTTTAAATATTGTAATAACTCGGCCTGCGGAATAAGATAATGGACTGAGAGTTGAACCGTTCCATTCTCGTAACCTATAACACGAATACCTGCTGTCTTTTCTGACAACACAATATGATACGCTTGTCCCAAGAATTCGATAACCATCTGCGTTGAATTTGTTACTTCAATTTATTGCGGTAATAGCTAATTTTGTACGGTATTTAAGAGAGGATAAAGATGAAAAAAATTTTTGTATTGGCAGTTGTTTTTGCCGGCATGCATGTTCTTCATGCTCAAAATCACGCTATTAATTTAGAATTTATGGATAATGCTATACGCCCCCAAGATGATTTTTACAACTATGTAAACGGTAATTGGATGAAAACTGTGCAGATTCCCGCCGATAAGGCCAGGTGGGGATCTTTTGATGAATTACGCGAAAACACCGATGTGGCTGTGTTAGAAATATTGAAAGAGTCGCTAGATAAATCATTTGAGAAGGGGTCCGATGGACAAAAAATCGCTGATCTGTATAAGTCCTTTGTGGATTTTGAAACACGTGATAGATTAAGTCTAGGTCCTATACAAGGGCAGTTAACAGATCTGGATAAAATTCAAAACCTGACAGATCTGTATGATTACTTTGTGAAATATGGGAAGGAGGGGGGAAATCCTTTCTTCGGCGGGTATGTATACGCGCATATGAAGAACAGCAGTATGAATGCAGTGTATCTCGGAGGCGGAGGCCTGGGTTTGGGACGTTCTTATTATCAAAAGGAGGACGAAAAAAATAAACAGACCTTGTTAGATTATACACAGTACGTCAATACATTGTATCATACGACAGGTCAGAAAACGAGCGACTTAAAGGGACCAAAAGTCGTTGCATTTGAAAAAGAAATTGCTTCCTATCTGAAAACAATTGAAGAATCCAGAGACGCCCAGAAGCGTTACAATCCGGTGGCCGTTGCCGATCTCAGTAAGTTGGTCAAGAATATGGATGTTGCCAAGTATCTGACCACGATGGGATTTCGGGCCGATACCGTCATTATCAGTGAACTGAAATACTACGAGAACTTAGATCAGTTGCTTCATCAAGCGAATTTGCCTGTTATTAAAGATTATTTGAAATTTCATTTGATCAATGATGCCACCGGTTATTTGACCAAAGAATTGGATGAGTTGTCCTTTGAATTTTACGGACGCAAGCTTAAGGGTCAACAGGAGCAGCGAGCATTGGACAAAAGAGGACTAGAGTTTGTAAATAGTTCTGTAGGGGAGTTACTGGGCAAATTGTATGTTAAAGATCACTTTCCCGAAGAGGCCAAAGAGGCTTGTGAAGAGATGGTACAATATTTAATTCGATCTTTTGAAATCCATATCAAGGACTTGGCCTGGATGTCTCCGACTACCAAAGAAAAGGCATTGGAAAAGCTCTCGAAATTCACAGTAAAAATTGGTTATCCGGACAAATGGAAAGATTATTCGAAGCTAGCTATCGGAAATTCCCTATATGAAAATGTGAAGAATATCAGTTTATGGGCTTTTCAAGAAAATCTAGCCAAACAAGATAAGCCTGTAGACAAAACAGAATGGGGAATGACGCCACAGACGGTGAATGCCTATTACCATCCGCTTCATAATGAGATTGTATTCCCAGCAGCAATACTTCAACCTCCATTTTATGATTACAAAGCAGATGCTGCGATAAACTTTGGTGGGATAGGTGCTGTTATTGGCCATGAGATCTCCCACGGCTTTGATGATGCCGGCTCGCAATATGATGGGAACGGTAATTTAAATAATTGGTGGACAGAAGAGGACAAAACAAAATTTGAGGCTGCTGCTGATGCATTGGTTAAACAGTTCGAATCGTATGAGCCTGTACCTGGGGTGTTTGTCAACGGGCGTTTTACATTAGGTGAAAACATTGGCGATTTGGGTGGCTCTTCCGTCGCATTTGATGCACTTCAGCTTTATCTGAAAGATAAGGGAAATCCGGGATTGATTGACGGTTTTACACAAAATCAACGTTTCTTTTTGTCTTGGGCTACAATATGGCGGACGAAGACTACGGATGAATTTGTCGTCAATCAAGTTAAGACGGACCCACATTCACCTGCACAATATCGAGCTTTTGGACCAATTGTCAATTTGAATGGCTTTCATGAGGCATGGGGTACACAGCCGGGGGACAAAATGTTTGTTCCTAAAGAGAAGAGGATCGTGATCTGGTAAGAGGCTTCCAAAGAAAGACTTATGCCCATTTCAAATGGGTATAAGTCTTTCAATTATTTGGTTCTTATTATTTTTACTGGGTTCTGTCTTGTATCGAACACATCTACAACTTCAATTCTATTTTTATCTTTGTTTATCCAATAAATGATTTTGTAGTTTGTGCTGACGATATACCTAAAGTTTTGAGGCTTTTCTTTTAGAAGTTCTTCAATTGCACCAATTTTGGGAAAATTACTCAAATCAGCTGCCTTTTCAGTTATTTGTCTGACTATTTTTTTAGCAACTTTTAAGTTAACTCTTTGATTGTGATAATCGAATATACTTCTCAATTCGCTTTTTGCAAAATCTGTCCAATATACTGTTAGTCCCATTTCTCAATCTCTGCAATCAAGTCAGTTGTTGTTGTTAGTCTTTCATTCACCGAGTCTTCCATCGATTTATTAATGCGTTCATTGAGTTCAGCGATTGTCATCGGCATAATATCATCATTCTTTTCTGAGCTATGAGAACGTAAAAGTTTTTCCAGCCGAGTTAATAGTTCTTCGTTTTGAAGCTTCAAGAACTCTTGTACAAATTCTATTTTTCTCGTTTGAATATCCATAACACTTTATATTTGTTACTCAAATTTACGAAAAAATTTTTTGGTTTTAGTGGGCGCTGTTGTTAAAAATACTTTAATAGCATGATTACCTTTTAGCTTCAATTATTTGGACCGAAGACGCTGTCTGTATTGGGTTGGTGTCATGCCTACCGTATTTTTAAATACCTTATGGAAACTCACGGCATTGTTAAATCCCGAATCGTAACAAATTTCTTTTAAAGAGTAGTCCGGGTTGTTCAAGAGTTTGCACGCATTGGAAATCCGTAGCTCAAAAATCAATTGCATAGGCGTCTTTCCGGTTTTCTGTTTAAAGTAACGACTAAATGAATTTTTGGTCATTTGCGCCAGCTGTGCCAATTCACTCAATTCAATTTTATGCGTGAAATTCTCCCGAATAAATTCCATGACGACGTTCATTCTTCTGACATCATCAGAATGATTTATAACGACATATCCATCGCTAATTAAAGAAGCAGGTGAACTATTCTTGAAGGCCCATAACGTTTCTAACAACGATGTTATTTTCAATATTCCTTCCGATTTAGCTATTTTTTCAAAAAGGAAGAATAGCGTAGAATTAGACTCGACCTTTGTACTCATGCCCCTCCCGGCTTCGATCATCAGTTCTCTCAACCCACCACTTTCAGGCAGGTATATAAAGTCACTTCCGAAGCAATTCTGCCGGAAGTGTACGACGATACAATCTATTAATCCTTCTTTAGGCTCTATCTCATATTCGGTATCAAACAGCCAGTAGTGGGGGATATTGGCACCGATAAGTATAATGTCCCCCGCAACAAATTCCTTTATACAGTCACCGACAAATAATTTACCCGTCCCTTTTATGACCAGTATAAACTCCAACTCTTCATGATAGTGCCAAATGTTGTGATTTTTAGGGACCTTATCACGCCGAATACTAAAACTTTGAAAAGTCGTGGATTGGAGTGTTAACTGCTTTATCTTCATCTTAGTTTTAAGGGGATAGGAGTCTGATATGAATCATTTATTCTATTTGTGTTATAAATATATGAGTAATGTGGTAATATTGTTTATAAGTTGGGTAAAATAATTCATATTATCCCAAAGAATAATAGCGTACTTAGTCGAACAATTATAAGCTTGTATCGATATGTCACGAACAAAGAAGTACACATTTGCGATTATATTAATTACCTCATTATTCTTCTTTTGGGGATTCATTCATAATCTCGATCCCATCCTTATCAAACATTTGCAAAGTGCCTTCAGTCTGACCCATTTTCAAGCTTCGTTAGTCGATTCGGCAGTATTTATAGCCTACTTTTTCTTGGCTATTCCGGCAGGCTTGATCATGAAGCGGTACGGTTACAAGGCAGGGATATTGGTAGGTTTAAGCCTATTCTCCTTGGGTTGTTTCTTGTTTATCCCGGCTGCAAATACGATGAGTTATCCCTTTTTCTTAGGGGCATTATTTGTGTTATCCTGTGGACTGACTATCTTGGAAACAGCAGCCAATCCCTATATTACGGTACTTGGGGATCCGGCAAAAGCCACACAGCGCTTAAATTTTGCACAATCATTCAACGGATTAGCAGCTTCGGTCGCACCTATTGTCGGAGGCATCTTTATCTTAGCAGAAGAACCTAAGTCAGCTACCGAGATAGCTACGCTGTCCGATCAAGCCAGGATAGCCTATATCCAAGCCGAAACCTCTTTGGTAAAAGGCCCCTACTTAATTTTAGGCCTATTGATATTGGTCGTTGCAGTTTTATTCTTTCTCACCAAACTACCCGAGATAAAAGAAGAGGACGACGCAAAATCTTCAAAGGGATTTTTCGGAGCTTTCCGCCATAAAAATGTCCGATGGGGTGTACTCGCTCAATTTTTTTATGTGGGCGCCCAGATTTATATCATCAGCTTCTTGCTTGTTTTTGCCAAAGATGCCTTGGGTATGAGTGGTCAAGAAGGGAAGTATTATGCAGGTCTAGCCGGCTTTTTATTTATGGTGGGACGGTTTATCGGCACCTTCTTTATGCGCTTTTTGGCGCCTTATAAACTATTGATCGTCTATAGTCTGATTTCTTGTCTTTTATGCCTGGTCGTCATTTACGGAACGGGAATAATGACCTTATACGCCCTGGTAGCTATTACATTTTTCATGTCTATCATGTTTCCGACGATATTTGCACTGGGCATTGAAGGTACAGGAGCAGATACCAAGTCGGCCTCTAGCTTGATTATTATGTCTGTTGTTGGAGGGGCTATTATTCCACCCTTAGCCAGTAAGATCACCGACCTGTCGGGTAATATACATTTATCCTATTATGTCACACTCGTATGCTTTATCGTTGTGCTTTTATTTGCATGTAACAATAAAGGAAAAAATACTATTCAAAATTCAAACAGCTAATACCTATGAAAAGATATGCACTTGTTTTGGATCTGCAAGATCATCCATCTCTAATCGCTGAATACGAAAGATACCATGAGGCCATCTGGCCTGAAATCAGTGAATCAATCTTGAACGCTGGAATTGCTCATATGGAAATATATCGGTTTAGTAATAGGCTCTTTATGGTGATGGAAGTAAATGAAGATTTCAGCTTTGAAAAGAAGGTAGCGATGGATACTGCAAATCCCAAAGTACAAGAATGGGAAGAGTTAATGTGGAAATACCAACAGGCTATACCGGGAGCTAAGCCCGGAGAGAAATGGGTGCTGATGGAGAAAATATTTGAACTATAGTCATCATGGAAAGAGAAAAGCGTTCATTTTTGCAAATTCATCCCAAGGACAATGTGTTAGTAGCCTTACGTGATCTACAAGCGGGAACTACTATACCATTTAACGGATCGACCATTGAACTGCTCCGGGATGTTGCTGCGAAGCATAAATTTACCCTAACGGCACTGCCAAAAGACGGAGCGGTATATATGTACGGTGTATTGGTAGGCCGGGTAAACTATGATTTAAAACAAGGTGAATTAATCGACGTGAATAATCTGCGACATGCTGCAGAAGATTTCAAACTAGGCCATCGAAAACTCGATTGGCACAAGCCCGATGTAAGTCGGATCACGAATAAATATTTTAACGGCTACCATCGTAGCAACGGAACGGTAGGTACCGCCAATCATTGGTTGGTCATTCCCATGGTCTTTTGTGAAAACAGGAATGTATTGACATTAAAGGCAGCCTTAGAAGAAAAACTGGGCTATCAAGTCGAGAGCAAAGACTATTCGGACGAAGTGGATGAGCTGATTGCCAAGTATCAATCCGGAGCTTCTATAGAGGAGCTATTGGCTATTGATCTGTCTTCAGCCAAAGCGAACAAAAACAACATGCGCCTTTTTCCAAATGTAGATGGTGTTAAATTTCTAAACCACGATATGGGGTGTGGTGGTACACGCATGGACTCGGATGCATTGTGTGGCTTGCTGGCCGGATATATTGTACATCCGAACGTAGCTGGCGCGACGGTATTAAGTTTAGGATGCCAACATGCACAAGCTTCTATTTTGAGTGAGGAGATCTTTAAACGGGACCCGAACTTTGATAAACCCTTGTATATTTTTGAGCAGCAACTTGAGGGAACTGAGCAGACCTTAATGGAAAAGGCCATTAAGGCTACTTTTGCTGGTTTGGCACAGGCCAACCAACAGACACGACAGCCGGCAGGTTTAGACAAATTGTGTGTCGGTCTTGAATGTGGTGGCTCGGATGGATTTTCGGGAATATCAGCCAATCCGGCACTCGGATACTTATCTGATTTGTTGGTCAGCATGGGAGGTTCAGTTATCTTATCCGAATTTCCCGAGCTGTGTGGGGTAGAGCAGGAGCTGAGCGATCGCTGCGTAGATGAACCGACAGCCGAAAAGTTTATGCACCTGATGAAAACCTATAATGCGAAAGCCGAAGCAGATGGCTCGGGATTTTATATGAATCCTTCTCCTGGAAATATCCGGGACGGCTTGATTACCGATGCCATAAAATCTGCGGGGGCAGCTAAAAAAGGAGGTACATCTCCAGTCACAAATGTTGTCGACTACCCCAAATTGGCCAATAAGCCTGGTCTGAATTTGTTGTGCACACCGGGTAACGATGTAGAAAGCACAACCGCGGAGGTTGCAGCAGGGGCTACTATTGTGCTATTTACGACAGGCCTCGGTACACCTACGGGAAATCCTATTGCTCCGGTTATTAAGGTTTCGACGAATACAAAGACCTATCAAAAGATGCCGGATATTATCGATATCAACTGTGGAACTGTCATTGATGGTGAAGAAACCATTGAAGAAGCAGCTCATCGGATTTTGGATTATGTTATTGCTGCGGCTAGTGGCGAAGAAACGCCAAAAGCGGTGTTGCTAGGGCAAGACGATTTTATCCCGTGGAGACGTGGTGTATCACTATAATTTTATAATATTCAAGATATGAAAAAGAACCTATCCATTTTATTCTTAGCAATTTTTGTGTTCAGCAGCGTACATGCACAAAAGTATCAACCTACATCCGAGAACCTAGCCAACAGGAAATGGTTTGAAGATGCAAAATTTGGTGTTTTTATACACTGGGGAGTGTATAGCATTTTAGGAGATGGTGAGTGGGTCATGAATCAGCAGAAATTCGGTTTGAAAGAATACGAACTTTTACCTAAGTTTTTCAATCCCATAGATTTCGATGCCAACGATTGGGCACGTCTTTTTAAATCAGCAGGAGCACAGTATGTAACCTTTACGACTCGTCACCATGATGGTTTTTCGATGTGGGATTCGCAAGTTTCTCCGTACAACATCGTTCAAGCTACGCCTTTTAAACGCGATATTGTCCGGGAACTCACCGAAGCCTGTCGTCAGGAAGGACTAAAGGTCATGTTTTACTATTCTTTACTGGATTGGCATCGTGACGATTATCATCCTGCCGGGAGAACCGGAAAAGAAATTGCGGGCAGAGACAGTACGAAAGGGGACTGGGATAGCTATATTCAATTTATGAAAGCCCAATTGACAGAGCTATTGACCAATTACGGTCGTATCGACGGTATCTGGTTTGATGGAGATTGGGACAAGCCAGGTGCAGACTGGAGATATAAGGAGATTTATAGTTTGATCCACCGGTTACAACCACAGTGCCTCGTCGGCAATAATCATCACAAGGCACCCATTGATGGTGAAGACTTTCAAATGTTCGAACGCGATTTACCGGGACATAACACCACAGGATTTGGCACAAAAGCTGAAGATATTGGTCATTTGCCGAAAGAAGTCTGCGGTACGATAGCTGGCTCTTGGGGCTTTAATATCAAAGATAGAAAGCAGAAATCATTTCAAGAGGTATTAACTTATCTCGTGAAAGCATCCGGATATGGCGCCAATTTATTGCTTAACGTCGGACCGATGCCGAATGGCGAAATTCAAGATTATCAACAAGATCGGTTGCGAGAAATCGGACAATGGTTGGCCAAATACGGCGACGCCATATACGGTACAGAAGGAGGTCTGGTTAGTCCGAACGATGATTATGTATTTACCAAGAAGGGAAGTCAAATCTTTCTACATGTTTTAAATACAAACAATACGGAGATAGCGGTTGTAGATTTTAATATTGCCCTAAAATCTATTATAGAATTTGGCAAGAAAAATAAAGTAGACTATACCTTGAAAAATAATATATTGAAAGTGAAGTTACCCCAAAGTGGCGAACAAGTTGAACCGTACGTATTAACTATAAATATCTAAAGTCATGTCGAAATTATCGGGAAAGGTAGCTGTCGTTACCGGCGGCGGATCAGGAATAGGTAAAGCAATTGTAGAGTTATTTGCGAAAGAGGGAGCGATAGTCCATATCATAGACTTAAATGAAGAAGGTTCCCAATTGGTTGTCGATTCGGTTCACAGAGAAGGCGGCAAAGCTATCGCCCATATTTGTAACGTTACGAATCAGGCCGAGATACAGTCCAAGATCGAAGCTATCGGACGGATTGATATTTTAGTGAACAATGCCGGAATAGCACATGTCGGTAATCTCGAGAATTGTGAAGAAAAGGATTTTGACAAGGTTTTCCAGGTCAATGTCAAGGGGGCCTATAATGTGCTATACGCTGTTGTTCCTACGATGAAAGTCTATCGAAGTGGTGTGATCTTGAATCTGGCTTCAATTGCCGCAGTAGTGGGTATCGCTGATCGCTTTGCCTATTCGATGAGCAAAGGGGCAATATACGCCATGAGTATGTCGGTGGCGCGCGATTACATGAAATACAACATTCGCTCTAATTCGATTTCCCCTGCCCGTGTACACACCCCATTTGTAGATGGTTTTATTGCCAACAATTATCCCGGAGAGGAGGCGCAAATGTTCGAAAAACTGTCGCAGTCCCAACCTATTGGCCGTATGGCAAAGCCCGAAGAAATCGCACATTTGGCCTTGTTCCTTTGTTCAGATGATGCCGGTTTCATTACAGGCAACGATTATCCCATCGATGGTGGATTTATCAAATTGAATAATTGATATAGATATATTTAGATGTTATATTTGAGACCCTATAATATCTAATACTCACATTATTAAAAAGTAAAATGAAACCGAGATGTAAATAATATTGATATACAGGGTAATAATTATTTACATCGAGCTCTCATCAACAATTAAAAAAAAGTAAACAGATGAAACTAATACGTCACGGCGATGCCGGAAAAGAAAAAATTGGAGTACAAATAGCAGACAAAAACTATGATGCCTCTGCTTTTGGTAGAGATTATGACGAACGGTTTTTTGCAGAAAACGGTTTAGCTCGTCTTGAGGAATTTGTCAAGGCAAATAATGGAAAGTTGGACGAGATCCCAGCAGAAAGCCGTCTGGCAGCTCCATTTGCTCGTCCATCAAAAATAGTTTGTATTGGTCTGAATTATAAAGACCATGCGGAGGAAACCGGTGCTACCATTCCAGCAGAGCCGATCATTTTTATGAAATCGACAACAGCTTTGGTTGGGCCAAACGATCAGGTGGTTATTCCTAAAAATTCCGTAAAGACCGATTGGGAGGTAGAATTTGGTATTGTAATTGGTACTAAAGCCACCTATGTGGAGGAGCATGAAGCATTGGACTATGTAGCAGGCTATGTCTTGCACAATGATGTTTCGGAGCGAGAGTTTCAAATTGAACGAGGAGGTACCTGGGATAAAGGTAAAGGATGCGACACTTTTGCACCAATGGGTCCGGTCATGACCACCAAAGACGAGATTCCTGATATCAACAATGTACGCCTATGGCTTAAGGTCAACGGCAAGACCTATCAAGATGGAAATACCCGTAATCTGATTTTTTCAGTACCCTATATCGTTTCTTACGTATCGCAATTTATGACTTTGCTTCCCGGAGATGTAATTTCTACAGGTACCCCGGCAGGAGTAGGACTGGGATTTAATCCGCCAATCTATTTGAAAGAAGGAGACGTTATCGAGTTGGGAGCTGATTATTTGGGTGAACAACGTCAGGAAGTCATTAACTGGAGATAAATCACCGATAAAGAACAGGAAAATTTTTTTAATTTTTAATTTGAACAATGCGTATTGATGCTCATCAACATTTCTGGCTATACGATCCGGTAAGAGATTCTTGGATCAATGATGATATGCAGGTGATCCGACGCAATTTTTTACCGAACGACATCTCGCAGATCTTAAAAGACAACCAAATAGACGGTATTGTAGCGGTGCAAGCCGATCAGTCCCATCGAGAGACGGCATTTTTGGTCGAGTTGTCAGAAGTCTATAAGCTTATAAAAGGTGTTGTCGGCTGGGTCGACCTGTGTGCTGAAAATGTGGATGAGCATCTGCGTCATTTTTCTACCTTTCCCATTATAAAAGGTTTTCGTCATATTATTGAAGCTGAAGCTGCGGAAGATTTTTTGACGCATGATAGTTTTCAGCATGGCATAGAAGCCCTTACAGCCAATGGATATACCTACGATTTATTAGTCGCTCCCCATCAGTATAAAAGTACATTAGCCTGTGTAGCCGCTAATCCACAACAAAAATTCATGTTGGACCACATGGCGAAGCCCCCAATCCAGTCGAAAGAGTTTGAACAATGGGCAGCCTTTATCCAAGACTTAGCAAAATCACCCCAGGTATATTGTAAAATTTCAGGTTTAGTTACCGAAGCGGATTGGAAGGATTGGAAAGTAGAGGACTTTGAACGCTATATCTCCCATGCTATAAACTGCTTTGGCACAGACCGTATTTGCTTTGGATCGGATTGGCCGGTTAGTCTGTTGGCAGCGACTTATGAAGATTGCATACATATCGTACAACAAGCCTTAGCTAGTTTTACAGAACAAGAGCTAAATGGGTTTTGGGGTGAAAATGCCACACGGTTTTATGGTTTAAAATAAAAATTATGAACTTGAATTTGAAGGATAAAGTTGTCATTGTAACAGGCGGAGCCAAAGGGATAGGTCGGGCTATAGCAGTGGCGTTGGCCGAAGAAGGAGCTATCCCTGTAATTGTAGGCCGCAGACAATACGACAATGATCAGGTAAAGGCAGAGATTGAACGTTTCGGAGGGCAAGCACTGTGTGTAGAAGCCGAGCTTACCGATCCGGAGGCAAGCCAAAATGCCGTTGAACAAGTCTTGACAGCATTTGGTCGGATTGATGCTGTAGTCAACAATGCGGGACATAACGATGGGGTTGGACTAGCCAGTGGAAACTATGAAGATTTTATCCAGTCGCTCCATAAAAATGTAGTACACTATTACCTGATCGTACATTATGCCTTAGAAGCCTTAAAGAAGTCCAAAGGCAGCATATTGAATATCAGTTCCAAAACAGCAGTGACGGGGCAGGGTGGAACCTCCGGCTATGCGGCTTCAAATGGCGCTAGAAATGCACTCACCAGAGAGTGGGCGGTAGAACTTCTACCGTATAGTATTCGAGTGAACGCGATCATCGTTGCGGAATGTGCTACACCACAGTATGATTCCTGGATACAATCGTTGGATGATCCGGAGGAAACTTTACGAAAGATAACCGATCGTATTCCGTTAGAACACCGGATGACTACGGCAGAGGAGATTGCGCATACCGCTGTATTCCTTCTTTCCGACAAATCAAGCCATACTACCGGACAACTTATTCATGTCGATGGCGGGTATGTCCATTTGGACCGTGCGTTGATTAGAGAGTAGACAAAGCCAATTCGCTATTTCAGCGATTTAGAAAACTCCAAACCGATTTCTTTCGTTTTTCGACTCCTTTTTGATCACCAAGGAGATCGTGAGCCAACTGATTAAGCGTGTTTTCGTTTTCACTAATAAGTTTATCCGCTAAGGCCACGATTTTTTGAATATTGGATTTACTGGCGGCATCCATTGCCGGGTTGATCGAAGAAAGATTGTTTGGCTCTATGCGAATATAATTTCCTAGCCGGTTGACCGATCGAAACAGTTGGCGCAAAAAATAATCGTTGCTTTCTGACGAACTTGCTGTCATGATATCGACCAAAGCAGGACCAATAGAAATTGCCTTTTTCTTTTTAAAGTCTTCATAATTGTAGGCATTCTTTGTGATCCCTGTCCCTAAGGACAATATATGGATATCGTTAATATTGAATGTATTGAATGTTTTCAACACCTCCAAAAGAGCAGATATGCTTGGATTATGCGCAAATAACCCGCCATCGACTAATACATATCGCGTATTTGCGAGTGAGAAGATTTCCGCCACTGAAAAGAAAGTAGGAGCAGCGGAGGTAGCCCTACACACATCCCTCAGGTAAAAATCGCGGGCGTCACCATGTGTAATCGCTTTCTGTTGTCGGAAGAGGTGATTTTTACGTAGTTCGATATTATAAGCTGTTAAAATGCAAGGTTTGACAAGCTGACTTAACTTGGTGTCACCAAAATAATCCAGCAGAATATTTTCGAGTATCTCTGCATCATAAATTTCGCTAAGTAGTCCGAATTTGCTTAAAAACCTACGCCAATTGTGTGTCGAAAATATCCGTTCGCCATGATCCAAATAAATATTGAGTGCCTCTCGGGCGCTGTATTTTGGCCTCATGGGATCTTCCTCCGATGGATAAAGCAAGATAGAAGTCAGGATACCCCCTGTACTCGTGCCGGAGAAAAAATCAAAATAGTCTGATATGTGGGTGCTGGGATTGCCGCTGATTTCTTTTAGCCTATCTTCGAGGGCTGCTATGACCATCCCAGGTATAATACCTCGAATACCTCCTCCGTCTATAGAGAGAATTCTTTTCATTTGTTTATTTTTTACCTTTCATCTGTCAGATGCCTACCGCAGGTAGGCGAGAAGCCTTTGATGGTTAAATAATCATCCTTTATTTGTCTAATGATTATTCTAGCCATGCCGGGTTCATTATTCACTATATGTTGAATAAAAATAGGTATTTTTCTCGAAAGGCGATAAAAAGGTTTGCTATTGCAGTGTCAAAACCAATAACTGCACTTAATTCAATATAGCCCCAGCTGAAGGAGGAATATCTGGCAACTCCCGATGAGCAGCCAAAAGAGTTTCTGGTTTTTGTATGATTTTAGAATTCGCCATGTATTCGGGATTGTCGGCATAGATAAACAGCCCCGTACCACCTTTGATCGTATTAATGATAGGCTTATTCAACTCGCGAGGTAAGGCTGGGCATCCGTAGCTTCTCCCTAAGCGGCCCGTGTTTTTAATAAAAGACGGACTGCAATAATCGGCGCCATGTATGACGACAGCGCGTGGCTTAGCCTGATCGTTAATTCCGCGTTCCATTCCATTGATGACCAGCGAATAACCGTTGCCGCCAATGTAAGTGCCCTCCGTGACATAAAAACCAAGCGAGCTTTGGAATGAACCATGTCGGTTGGAGAAGGAAGTTGCATATTTTTCACCACTATTACGTCCGTGAGAAACTATACTATGAAACAATAGCTTCTTATGTTGTAAATCGATCACATACATCCGCTTCTCTGTCGAAGGAAGACTAAAATCAATGATCGTAACGATATCTTTATTACGTAGTGACAAGTTATCAAACCCTAACATTGCCATTTCAAAAACCTCAAACTTGAGCTTGTCACCTAAATTGATTTCCTGATAAAGCCTTTCGATCGGTGAACTGTTGTCCTCCACAGAATCAGACTTTATTGTTAATTTTTCGGAAGAAGGTTGGTTGGAGATAGGTTGACTAAAAATGGTATAAAACCCTGCAGCACAAATCAATAATAATAGAGAAACAATATTTTTCATAGACACACACTTTTCTTTTCCACATACAAAGGTCGTTATCAATACCTTACAAAGATGTTAAATAATGTTAATTATCAGTTTATTCTTAGTCAATGACAATTACAAGGGAGGAAAAAGGCTTAATCCAATCGTAGACGAACTTCGCATGTGAAGAGGCATTACGTACACACATATGCGAGCGGGGCGTGGTGCCCAGACTCCAACTGTACTCAACGATCTGCCCTTTGGGATTGTTCACCGGCACACCATGTATATAAGCCCCATTGGTGAATCTACTTGCCCAAGGTGCAAAACCCTCAATAGTAGTCGTGCCATCGCCATAATAAAACATTTTGGCTTTTTGCTCTTGCAGAACAAAAATACCGGTAGGAGTTTCCATGGCGTAGGGAGGGGCATGTCTTCCAGTCGTTGCCGGATTCATACTACGAATGACCCATCCTTTTTCAGCGTGCTCCAGCGCACATATATTTTGATTGGTAACATCAACGACGACCACATGCTTGAAGGTAGCCGTGTCGCCTATAGGGGTTACATACCGCTTAGGAATATCCCAAGTACCCTCAAAATTCGTTAATCCCTTTACTTTAACCATCTTCAGGGTATCACTCGAAAGGAGTTTTACTAATGACCCATCACGTGCATAGATCGTCGGAAGCTTTGTTTCCCCATCTTTATATAGCGGAGCCGACTGATAGCGTTCAGTACCTAAGGTGTCCGACACGCGTTTATAGGCATTTCGTTTAAAATTAGGTACAGTAGGCGCTTCACCATTTTTGTTTTTATAATTGACGATCAGCCCGTAGTCGTTGTGTTCCCGTTGAAAATTCTCAATATAGGCGAGACGTTCCTTGATTTTATCCCATTGAAATACCCTAAACGTATCTTTATATTCGTATTTATCCTCCAACGTATATTTCTCAAACGACAGTTCTTTGGTCAAGGTGATATCCGCTGCAGTCCTTGGGCGTGTCCGCTCTTTTTCTTCAGCCTTCCGTACCTTTTCGATGGAATCTTGTTTTGCTTTATCTTCTCCAGCATCCTTCGGCTGGGACCGTTGACACGATAGTACAATAAGGGTTACGAAGATAATGAGGAGCGGGGAGAAGGTATATCTCATAAAGACAGTATCAATAATCGTTGTTTCTCAAATATATCAAAATATTAAATAACCGGAAATAATTTGGATTCTATTTCCCGGGGAAATTGTCGCAATTTTTCAAAGAAAGATTTATTCTGTACATTTTCTTCCAGTAAAGATGAAATATAGACCTTCGAACGTCCTAAACGTAGTTCATAATACCCGATTAACAACCCATTATTTTTCTGTACAGCTTTGACTTCCTTTAAACTCCATGCCTCATCATGAAGACTAAAATTCATATACTCTTCACCTTTCGACCGCACTTTGATCGCGTTCGAGTTGCGATGAAAGAAGATCTGATATTTCTTCGTGGCATTAATGTGATTGATCAGAATAAAGTACTGCCCGATCAGATAGAGACTAATAGGTATCAGAATAAGAGCGATCTTAAATTTAGCAGCTATCACCAAGACAAGAATAAGTAACACGAAGCCAATTCCGACCGAAAAAAGGGTTTGTTTGACCACCTTCTTTAAGGTCGCATTATCCAGCCTGAGCTCGAGCCATTCCGAGGTTTGGAGGTAAGTTTGTGGACGACCTCCTATAAAGCCTAATCTTCTGATGATGAAGAAAATCAGAACAGCAAGTAAAGCCCCTATAAATATAACTTTGAACACGACCGATTAATATTGTTCGTTTTCATTGGGATAGTCCTGTGACTTGACATCAGCAACGTACTGTGCGGTCGCTTTCGTGATGTCCTCAAACAGATTGAGGTATTGACGCAGAAACTTGGGTTTAAAATCCTTGGTCATACCCAGCATGTCATTGACGACCAATACCTGTCCATCACAACCATTTCCCGCACCTATTCCAATGGTAGGGATATGCAGACTTTCACTAACTTCTTTGGCCAGGTGTGCCGGAATCTTCTCCAATACTATTGCAAAACACCCCGCTTGTTGCAAGGCCAAAGCATCTGATTTTAATTTTTCTGCTTCCGCATCTTCTTTGGCGCGGACGCCAAAATCCCCGAATTGATAGATCGATTGAGGTGTCAACCCAAGATGGCCGCAAACCGGAATTCCCGCACGGACAATTTTTTGTATGTTATCGATAATTTCTATGCCGCCTTCTACCTTGATAGCATGTGTACCCGATTCTTTCATCATACGTACCGCTGCCTCATAAGCCTTTTCGGACGAACCCTGGTATTCGCCAAAAGGAAGGTCGGCTATGACCATCGCTCTTTTTGCCGCACGGGCAACAGATGCCGCATGGTAAATCATGTTATCCAACGTGATCGGTAAAGTTGTTTCGTATCCCGCAAATACATTGGCTGCGGAGTCGCCCACAAGGATCACATCAATTCCACCTTCGTCTAGCGCCCTGGCCGTCGAAAAATCGTACCCAGTCAATACACTTATTTTTTCGCCACGAACCTTCATATCCTTAATCGTAGAGGTAGTGACACGCTTGATTATCTTATGTACCGACATAATTTCATGTTTGTTTCACTGCAAAAGTAGGAATAATATAAGTATTGCCTTCATAGGAATGTAAAAAGGTTTGGCTCAATCTATAAATTGTTTTGCTATTTTTGCAACATGATTCAAAACGAAGTCCGCACATTCAAGTTTCCTAAGTTTCCTGATCTGATTATTTATGAGGATGATAACTTGATTGTCATTAATAAGCCTCCTTTCATTGCTTCATTGGATCAGCGAGAAGGAGGAGAGCTCAATATCCTTCGCTTAGCTAAAAAATACTATGCGGATGCACAAGTTTGCCATCGTTTAGATAAAGAAACTTCAGGGATACTGTTGATTGCCAAAAATCCGGAAATGTACCGTTTGGTCTCTATCGAGTTTGAAAAGCGACGGGTAAATAAAATATACCACGCCATAATAGGAGGCACCCATGTATTCGAAGATTTGAAAGTGGATCTACCTATATTGAACCAAGGCAGTAAAAATGTCAGTATAGACCGCGCCAACGGTAAACGGGCAGAAACGATTTTTAATAGTATCCGTTATTTCAACCATTATACCTTAGTAGAATGTAAGCCGATTACAGGTAGAATGCACCAGATACGTATCCACTTAGCTACACAACGTGCCGCAATTGTGGGTGACGAGATGTACAACGGCAAACCGGTCTATTTATCGCAAATTAAAAAACGAGGCTTCACCTTATCTAAAGGAGAAGAAGAAACGCCTATTATAAAGCGTTTTGCGCTCCATGCCAGAACAATATCATTTACCATAGACGGTAAAGATTATGCTTTCGAAGCGGAATATCCTAAAGATTTTGCTACCTTACTGAAACAATTGGAAAAATTTGATAGCTAAAAACTATGTGTAAAAACAGAAACAAACTCGCAAGCCTATTTATCGTAGCTGCATTTACTTTAGCAGCCTGCAGCTCTAACAATACAAATAAGGGTGCCGACAAGGACTCCGTCGGAAGTGACACCGTGAATAATCAATCAACGACGGTAGAGCAACCAGCGGAAGCAATTGTTTCTGCTTCCTTCAAAGACGAGCAGGGAACTGCGGTAAATACGCAAGATTTAAAAGGCAAGGTCGTATTCATGAACTTCTGGGCGACTTGGTGTCCACCATGCCGTAAAGAGATGCCATCTATTCAGACCTTGTACAATAAGTTTAAAGACAACGAGGATATTATTTTTCTTATTGTTGAGATAGAAAACGATAGTGAAGGAACCAAACGCTTTCTGGCGGATGGTAACCTGACCTTACCTATTTTCTACCCACAGGGTGATATTCCCAAGGAATGGTTAGGTGGAGCGATTCCGACAACGGTAATTTTGGATAAAAGTGGTAAAATAGCCGCCAAACAAGAAGGTATGTACGATTTCGCTGCAAAATCAGTGGAAGATTTTATCCAAAATCTGATCAGCCAGTAAAACGAAGAATGACTAGACAAGAATTAATAGAACAGATCAAGGCGAAAAAATCCTTTTTGTGTGTAGGTCTGGATACGGATATTACGAAGATACCTGAACATCTGCTCGGGGAAGAGGACCCCATATTTACATTCAATAAGGCCATTATAGAAGCTACCGAAGATCTCTGTGTGGCCTATAAACCGAATATCGCTTTTTATGAAAGCTACGGAGTCAAAGGTTGGCAAGCCCTACAAAAGACATGGCAAGCTCTGCCGCAGTCTTGTTTTAGTATCGCTGATGCCAAAAGAGGGGATATTGGCAATACTTCCAAGATGTATGCCCAAGCATTCTTCGATCAAACCCTATCCGGTATGAGCTTTGATTCCATTACGATAGCACCTTACATGGGTAAAGACTCCGTTACCCCATTCTTGGATTTTGAAGGCAAATGGGCTATTGTCTTGGCATTAACCTCCAATGAAGGAAGCAAAGATTTTCAGAATTTCACCAATACCCATGGCAAACAATTGTTCGAAGAAGTACTGGATAAGGTCAATACATGGGGAACTCCTGATAACTTGATGTATGTCGTTGGTGCTACCCGAGGGGAAGCTTTTAGCAAGATACGTGAACATGCACCCTATCATTTTCTATTGGTTCCGGGTGTAGGGGCTCAGGGGGGATCACTACAGGAAGTGTGCAAATACGGCATGAACAAAGATTGTGGCCTCTTGGTCAATAGTACGCGTGGTATTATCTATGCCTCAAAAGAGAAAGATTTTGCGGAGAAGGCTAGGGTAGAAGCGCTTAAACTCCAGCAGGAGATGGAAAAGGAATTGCTAAAGGCTGAGATTATATAACATTGCCTTTAAAATCTTTAACGCACTGGCTTAACTAATATATCCTTTGACATATTGTCGCGTAATCTCATTTTTTGGGTTAAACAGTACATCTTCTGTTTTGCCGAATTCTAAGATTTCACCATTGTATACGAATAAAATATAATCCGAAACACGTCGCGCCTGGCGCAGGATATGTGTTACTAAAACAATGGTATAATCTTTTTTAAGTTCAACCAATAGATTTTCGATGGTCTGTGTGGATATCGGATCCAGTGCAGACGTACTTTCATCGCCTAATATAATCTCAGGCTGTACAGCAAGACCACGAGCCAGACAAAGGCGCTGTTGCTGACCAATAGACAAACCTGTAGCCGAACTGTCCAGACGGTCTTTGACCTCCTCCCAGAGACCGACATTCTTGAGTTGAGTCTCCACAATTTTCGAAAGCACTTTTTTATTACGCTCCCCATGTATACGAGGACCGTAAGCTATATTGTCAAAAATGGACATAGGCAGTGGAAAGGGCCGTTGTGAAAGCAATCCCATTTTTTTTCGAATATGGGTCACCTCGGCATCCTTTGCATAAATATCTTCTCCATTGACTAACACCGAACCAGACACCTCCACTTCCTTACTGTCATCCATCAGTCTGTTAAGCGTTTTGAGCAAAGTCGTTTTACCACAGCCCGAAGGGCCTATAATCGATGTAATAGAGTTATTTGGAATATCCAGATTGATATTCTTCAGAATATGCTTCCCTTCGATATGTACATTCAAATCCTGAATTTGTATATGTGGAGCAGCAGGAAGGATTATATCTTGTGTTTCTTTTGTTTCGATGCTAGGATGTGTGTGCATATAACGATAAATAAGATAATGAATGTTAGTATCAACGCCGAAGCATAGGCCCGGCCTTGTACTTCCGGTATAGGACTACTTAACTGAAAAAATATGGCGAGGGGCAGCGTAGCTGCCGGTTCGTCGATGTATTTGGGCAGGTTGTCGCTGAAGCCCGTCGTCAACAAGACTCCCGCCACATCCCCAATAGCCCGGCCAAAGGCTAATAATAATGCCGTAAAAATTCCGGGTTTAATATATTTCAACAATACTTTTGCTGTTTCCCACTTTGTCGCCCCCAATGATGTAGTAACATTTCTTAAGTCAATAGGGATCGTTTTCAACAATTCATCTATGGTACGTACCACAATAGGAATGGTCAACAAGGTAATGGTAATAATACCGCCAAGTAGGGAAGCCCGAATACCCAACCACACCATGATACTGAAGGCGATCGCACCATATACAATGGAGGGGATGCCGAATAAGACGTCAAACAACAATTTAGCAGACTTGGCGAAGAAAGATCGGCTCTTGACATATACATTTAAGTAGATAGCTATCGGAATACCGATAATACTTGCCAGCACCGTAGAAACACTAGCCAGATACAACGATCCTAATATCGCATTCAGAATACCGCCACTCTTACCAATGTAAAATCCACCTTGAGGGACCTGACTGATCATTTCCCAGCTCAGATGTGGTAATCCCTTATATAATATGATACCGATGATAAGAAATAGCGATCCGGTAATACTTATACCGGACAGTTGCATACAAACTTTTGCCACTCTTTCTTTTCGTAATCTTCTGCTAACGTTAGACATTATGCTTTTTTCTCTATGCTGTTCAATATGACGCGTGATATTAAGTTAAATCCGAAAATGATGACAAATAACAATAATGCCGAGAACATCAATGCCGAATCATACAAGGGGATGGACATCATTTCACCGAAGTTATTTGCAATCAATGCCGGAATAGGATAACCCGCATCGAAAAGACTTTTTGGTACCTGAGGAATATTACCACACACCATCAGAACCGCAATAGTTTCACCAAATGCTCGGGATATCGCCAATACAATAGCAGCCAATATTCCGGGCTTTGCCTTTTTTAAGATAACCTTCTGTATAGTCTCCCACTTGGTGGCACCCAGTGACAAAGAAGCCGATTTCAAATCCTGCGGAATGGTATGTAATACTTCCACCATGATACTGATCATAATGGGGAAGATCATGACCGCCAATACAATTCCCCCCGCAAAAACAGAATAACCCGTTACTGCCAAACCAAATACGGGAGCGATCCACTGACCAACCATGGGTACGACGAATAGCACACCCCATACGCCATAAAGCACCGGAGGAATAGCCGCCAATACATTCATCAAAGGAAGGACCATATTGCGTAACCGTTCTGAGGCATATTCAACGAGATATACCGAGGCCAGGATGCACAGTGGAACAGCTATACATAAAGAAATCATGGTTACCCAGATCGTTCCCATGATAAAAGGCAAAAAACCAAAATTTCCCTTGAGAGGAGACCATATGCTTTCCGTTAGTATCTCCCAGATATTTTGATTTTCCAGTAAAGGGAGTGATTTTGCCCCGAGACCAAAAACAATCAGTAAGACCACAGATAACGACAGTATTAATAATAGAGCGGAAACCCTGTTTACTATTAAATCCTTCAGCAATCTTATGTTCTTCATACGATTAGTTTAGTTTTAGGAGTTCTGTAGCTTTTTGTTCTTCATTTAAAGGAACATACCCATTTTCCAACAAATAGCCCTGTTGCTCTTTCTCCAAGACAAAGCGGATAAATGCTTTGATCAACTGGCTATCATTATCATTGCGGATAACAAACGATAATTCACGGGAGGGGGGACTAGGGTACTTATGCGTAGCGATTGCCTCGGTAAGGTCATCTAAGGTGTCGTAAAACCGTTCTTCGGCATCAATCTGGCCATTTTCATTCAGATCAATCGGAACAGCAGCAATATTAACGGTTGTTCGTAATGTCTTGAGATCGTACACATAATTGATATTATTGAAGCCTATGGCATAGGTGTCGTCCTTAATAGCTTGAGCATGACCAGGGTCTCCAAATATCCCTACACCCTTCAAACTTTCCTGGTTTTCACCAAAGTATTTCGCCCAAGTTTCCGCCGCACCCGCTGCATCCGAGCGGATATATACGCCGATCGCATGATTCGAAAACCTGGAATCAATATCTTTCCATGTCGAATAGCTTTGCTTCACGAAAATTCCGGACAGTTCATCACGCGTTAATCCCCTTTGTTGAATAAGATCGGCATTGGGGTGATTAGGATTAAAAGTAGCCAATACAGCATCTCGCGCTACAAAGATAGGCAAGGCGCCTTTTTCTATTTCCGGAGCATGCAGATCCCTGGAAACAAGACCTATATCGACCATGTTTGTTAATACATCAGCGATACCCTTTCCGGCACCTCCTGCAGAAATATTAAACCGTACATTGGGATGCACTTTTTTGAAATCTTCACTCCATAGGATCACAATAGGGTATAGGGCAAATGCTCCAGAAATGGAAATACTACCTGTGAATCCATTTACAGGGTCATATTTTTCCTTTACTTTTGGCGCACAGCTACACGCTAAATATATAATTAATACACTTATATTTAATGACTTAACAACCCTCATCTGTCATTGTGTAATCATATTCTTTAAGAAATTCCTACAAATATATACTAATTTGGTAGATTATATAGGATTAATTGAAAATAATTTTTTACATTTGTCCTGTTATTTCATGCGAAAAAGGAGATAACACATGTGAAGTGAACTATTAATTATTTGACATTAAAGTACAACAAAATTAAGTATGCTAAGCTTTCGAACAGAATTGGAAAATCCGGTTGTCCCACAGGAAATTATTGATTTAGAAAAAAACATCCGTGCCTATCGGGAAGGCAAGATCGTTGAAGATAAATTTAAATCATTAAGATTAGCGCGAGGTATCTATGGTCAACGCCAACCGGGAGTGCAGATGGTACGTATCAAAATACCTTTTGGTAAGCTGACCTTTAAGCAGCTGCTTAAGATAGCGGATGTATCGGATGAATATGCATCTTCTAATCTACATTTTACGACACGTCAAGATATCCAGATACATTATGTAAGTCTAGACAGGACACCTGAGCTTTGGGCCAAATTATCTGAGGATGATATCACCATTCGGGAAGCTTGTAGTAATACGGTCAGAAACGTGACTGCTTCCTGTACCGCTGGTATAGACCCCAAAGAGCCTTTTGACGTTTCTCCCTATGCACATGGTTTCTTTAAATATTTTTTAGGAAATCCGGTTAGTATGGAACTGGGAAGAAAATTCAAATTTGGTTTTTCTTCCAGTGAGGAAGATACTGCTTTTTCATTTATTCACGATATAGGCTTTATACCAAAGGTGAAATATGAAAATGGAGAAGAGGTAAGAGGGTTTAAGGTCGTGTTAGGGGGTAGCTTGGGTGCTCAACCTTATATCGGACAGTCGGTATCCGAGTTTATGCATGAGGATTTAATCATTCCTTTCTCTGAATCGGTTGTACGCGTATTTGGTATATATGGCGAACGTTCGAACAGAAATAAAGCCCGTTTAAAATTCTTATTGAACAAAGTTGGCTTCGATGAGTTTGTAAAAATGGCCGCTGAGGAGCAGATTGCCAATAAAGTAAAAACCTATAAAATTGATCGGGATACGGTCGAGGAACCTGTTATTCCTGATCCGGTATTCACACAGGTAGAGATACCGACAGAACGGCAATTGGCGTATGAGTTATGGCTGTCAACAAACATTTTTGCACAAAAGCAAGAAGGTTACCATGGCGTCTTTATCAAAGCTAAGACCGGAGATATGTCTACAGATACGGCTCGGAAGCTTATTGCCTCGGTAAGGCATATTATTGCCGATGATATGCGCGTGACGATTAATCAGGGCTTGTTGCTTAAATATGTCAGAACAGAGAACCTAGCCGAACTATTCTTGGCATTGGATGCATTAGGATTGACGGAACCAGGACATGACAGTATCGCTGACGTGACCACCTGCCCGGGAACAGACACTTGTAATCTGGGTATATCCAACTCGATGGAACTGTCCAGGGTGCTGGAATCTGTTATCTATCAGGAGTACGCAGATTTCGTTCACAATAAAGAAATTAAAATAAAGATCAGCGGTTGTATGAACAGCTGTGGCCAGCACGGCATTGCCCATATCGGTTTTCACGGTAGTTCGATGAAGGTGAATGGAAAGATCATGCCTACGGTGCAGGTCTTGTTAGGTGGAGGAGCTGTTGGGAATGGCGAGGGGCGTGCAGCAGATAAAGTGATCAAAGTGCCTTCTAAAAGAGCTCCGGACGTGTTGCGCACGATATTGAATGATTATCGTTCCAAAACAAACGATTACCAGAGTTTCCTACATTATTATGACGAGTTAGGTAAGGACTACTTCTATCAGCTATTAAAGCCTATTGCCGATCAAAGTACCGTAGTTGACGAAGACTTTATTGACTGGGGACAAGATGAGGAGTTTATACGTGCTATTGGTGTCGGAGAATGTGCCGGCGTCATCATCGATCTTGTAGCCGCATTGCTAGCAGATTCAGAAGAAAAATTGCATTATGCTGATCTGTCTATACAAAATCAAGCTTATGCAGATGCTATCTACCATACATACAGTTCTTTCATCAATGGAGCGAAAGCATTATTGCTGGATAAACAAGTGCACAGCAGTACACAAATCGGAATTATTAAAGATTTTGACACTTATTTTGTAGAAACAGGAGAATTTAGTTTGCCACAAAGCTTTGCTGATTTAGTACTCCAGATGAGTAAAAATGAGCCTACCGAAAGTTTTGCCAAAGCCTATTATGCGCAGGCACAGCAATTTTTACAACAAACTAAAATCGAAAGAGAAGCTGTATTAGCTAAATAAACATGCAAGAAAAAAACAAACATATTGAACCAAAAGTAACGTTAGTCGGTGCGGGGCCGGGAGATCCGGATTTGATTACCCTAAAAGGTATAAAAGCTATTCAGGACGCAGATGTTATTCTTTATGACGCTTTAGTCAATGAAGATATCTTGGAATATGCCAAACCTTCCTGTACAAAGATATATGTTGGAAAAAGAGCCGAAAGATTATCGACTTCGCAAGATTACATCAACAAGCTTATGGTTGATTATGCGTTGACTCACGGTCATGTTGTTCGACTAAAAGGAGGAGATCCTTTCGTTTTTGGTCGCGGGGGAGAAGAATTGGATTATATTCGCCCATTCAATATTCCGACAGCGGTCGTGCCGGGCATTTCGTCTTCAGTAGGACTGACGGGACTGCAACAAATCCCATTAACCTACCGAGGTATTAGTGAAAGCTTCTGGGTGATCACGGGCTCTACTTCCGACGGGAGACTGTCGGATGATCTATACAAAGCTGTACAGACCAATGCTACAGTTGTTGTGTTGATGGGCTACTCGAAACTACAGCAGATCATCGCCTTATATCAGGAAAACGGTCGTGGTAAGTTGCCTATTGCATTGATTCAAAACGGATCTTTACCCAGCGAGCGTATCGCCGTAGGTACAATAGATACCATCCTGCACGAAGTACACAAAAACTTATTGGGGGTGCCGGCAATTATTGTTTTAGGAGAAGTGGTTAGCAAGCATCAATCATTCCATAAATTACGTCAGGAAATACAGTCGCTCGAATCTTAATGAACACCTTATTTCCCATATATGTCAAGATGGATCAAATTCGGACGCTATTGATTGGAGCTGGTCCAGTGGGATTGGAAAAGCTGCAAGCCGTCTTTCGCAATTCCCCACAAGCTCATGTACATATCGTTGCTGAAAGGGTAGAAGAAGACGTTAAGGCATTCATCGCCGATAAGAACACAGTCTCCTTAAGCCAACGACGCTTTGAGGATGAAGATCTGGACAATATCGGTTTGGTTATTATTGCGACGAACAATGAAGTGTTAAACGAAAAAATTCGACAACTGACCGCGGAGAAAAATATATTACTTAATGTGGCGGACAAACCAGCTTTGTGTGATTTTTATTTAGGCTCGGTTGTGCAGAAAGGAAATTTAAAGATTGGTATTTCAACAAACGGTAAGTCACCTACGATGGCCAAGCGGTTGAAAGAGTTTCTCAACAATATATTGCCCGAAGAAATCGATGAAACCTTAGTTCTGATGCAGCAGATGCGTGACCAGCTAAAGGGTGATTTCCAGGAGAAAATTAAGGTGCTTAATGCACATACACAAGAATTAGTCGATAAGAATAGGTTATGATAGCGCGTTTAAAAAATGAATTAGCAGCGTTAGATGCTCGTCAGATTATTCAATATATTTCAGATAGGTACGGAGATAAGGTTATCTTCTCCACTTCATTTGGTATTGAAGACCAGGTGATTACGCATATGCTTGCAGAAAGCCAAGCCAAAACTTCCATTTTCACGTTGGAGACAGGACGCCTGTTTCCCGAGACGTATTACGTATGGAACAGAACCTTAGAAAAATATAAGTTACCGATAAAAGCCTATTACCCTGATACAGCAGCTGTAGAGCGTTTAGTCACTGAAAAGGGGCCATCCAGCTTTTACGAAAGTGTAGAAAACCGCAAAGAATGCTGTTATATTCGGAAAATAGAACCCCTTAAACGAGCCATTCAAGGTTTTGAGATTTGGATTACCGGTATACGAGCCGAACAGTCTGCCAATAGGGAAGATATGGATTTTATAGAATGGGATGAGGCTAATCACATTATTAAAGTTCACCCTTTGTTTCACTGGACACTATCCGAAGTAGAAGACTTCTTGAAACAAAATAATGTTCCTTACAATCCCTTGCACGACAAAGGCTTCCCAAGTATAGGATGTCAGCCTTGTACGCGAGCTATTCAACCAGGAGAAGATTTCCGTGCCGGCAGATGGTGGTGGGAAGATAGAAGTAAAAAAGAGTGTGGATTACACGCAACAAGTTAAAACTATATCACTTACGTAACTTTCATAACTTATTAAAAATTAAGAATTAAGAATGGATTATTTAGATCATTTAGAAGCAGAAGCCATTTATATACTCCGTGAAGTTGCCGGGCAATTTGAAAATCCGGCACTGTTATTTTCCGGAGGGAAGGACAGTATTACTCTGGTTCATTTAGCAAAAAAAGCATTCCGACCAGGTAAGTTTCCTTTCCCGCTTGTACATATAGATACCGGCCATAATTTCCCGGAAACTATTGCTTTTCGTGATTGGTTAATCGAACAAATAGGAGAAAAGTTGATCGTAGGATCGGTGCAGGATAGCATAGATGAAGGGAAGGTCATCGAGCAAAAGGGGAAAAATGCAAGTAGAAATCCACTACAGACTGTTACGCTCTTAGATACAATAGAAAAAAATGGTTTTGACGCCTGTATCGGAGGAGCCCGTCGTGATGAGGAAAAAGCACGGGCAAAGGAACGTATTTTCTCCGTGAGAGATGAATTTGGGCAATGGGATCCAAAGCGCCAAAGACCAGAGCTATGGAACATATTCAATGGTCGGATTCACAAAGGGGAGAACGTACGTGTGTTTCCTATTTCAAATTGGACCGAACTAGATGTCTGGAATTATATTAAGCGGGAAAATATTGAACTTCCTTCTATCTATTTTAGTCACGAAAGAGACGTCGTCTTACGTAATGGACAATGGATGGCAGCGGATGCTTGTTTGAATATCGATGAAGACGACATTGTAGAACATAAGTCCGTACGTTTTAGGACAGTAGGAGACATGACCTGTACTGCTGCAGTAGGATCTAAAGCTGTAGAATTGGACGATATTATTGAAGAAATAAAAGCTTCAACAGTCAGTGAAAGAGGAGCCCGTATGGACGATAAGGTTTCTGAAGCTGCGATGGAAGAAAGAAAGAAACAAGGATATTTTTAAGAAGTATTTTACATACTACAACATCTTAATTAAACTACTACAAAGAAATGAAACTTCTAAAATTTATAACGGCAGGATCGGTTGATGATGGCAAAAGTACACTGATAGGCCGGCTATTATACGATACGGATTCTATTTTGGACGACCAACTGGAGGCTATCCAAAAAGCCAACCGTAAGAATGACGATGGAACGGTCGATCTCGCAATTTTGACGGATGGATTAAAAGCGGAGCGGGAGCAAGGCATCACGATCGATGTAGCCTATAAATATTTTCAAACAGAACGACGTAAATTTATCATTGCTGATGCACCAGGCCATATTCAGTATACCCGAAATATGATAACCGGCGCGTCTAATTCTGATTTGATTATCATTTTGATTGACGCCCGTAAAGGTGTTATCGAACAGACCAAACGGCATTCCTTTATCGCTAAACTACTTTCCCTGAAACAGGTGCTTGTCTGTGTCAATAAGATGGATATGGTGGGTTACGAGCAGGCTGTGTTTGAAAATATCAAGACAGACTATGAGAAATTAGCACAGAACTTGGAACTTAAGCATGTGGACTTTATTCCTGTTTCCGCACTAAAAGGTGACAACATCGTCGATAAATCCGCCCGTATTCCTTGGTATACAGGACCTACTTTGCTTGACTATCTGGAAAACATAACATTTGAGGAAGAGAATAATTCCTCATGGCGCTTTCCCGTGCAGTGGGTGATACGTCCACAATCTGCTGAATACCCAGACTACAGGGGATATGCAGGAAGAGTATTGGGAGAGGGGTTGAAGGCTGGTGACGAGGTTGTTATACTGCCTAGTGGCGTCAGAAGTTCCGTAAAAGCCATCGAACTTGATCAAAAGGAAATAGCAGCAGCAGAAAGTGGTCAGTCGGTGATTTTGCATTTGGCTGACGAAGTTGATATTTCCCGTGGAGATTTCATCGTTAGCGCCGCGAATGCGACACATACAGAACGTTCATTTGAAGCGAATGTCAGTTGGTTTGAAAATAAAGCACTGGATACGAATCAAGTATATTTATTGCAAAATCACAGTAAATTGACCAAAATCAAAATCCCTGAAATTTTGTATAAATTTGATGTCAATACACAAGAGCGTATTTACGATGAAGATATCCGCCTGAACGATATTGGCCGGATTATCGTCAAAGCAGCCGATGAGATTGTATTTGATTTGAATCGTGATTTTCCAGAAAATGCACGAGCAATTATTATTGATCCGCGAAATAACCTGACTGTCGGTGCACTAACTGTAGAAGAGCTTGTGTAGCTATCGCGATTAAGATTTTTTATAGGTATCTAATGTTTCAAAAGCCCTCAGGAAATTCCGAGGGCTTTTGTGTGTTTATAGAATCCGTAAAATTAGAGAAAGGAAAGAAAGAGTGGAGGGTTATAATTTATCTATTTAACATAATACAAATTATAATACTTTTATAATTTGGAATATTAGAGAAGAAATGTATAACAGGGATAGCTAATATGGGGATTTGATAAATAAATACGATTACGATGAATAATAAAGATCACTTACAGGATAAGCATAAGCAATCTGCAAAAGATACCTTTCGACAATTTATTTGGAAAACCAGCAATTCTCCGTTTGCTCACCAATTAAAATCGAAACCGTTGTATACGAACCGCATTCAAAATCGCAAGCAACGCTACGCCAACATCCGCAAATACAGCTTCCCACATCGTTGCTAGTCCGCCGGCACCAAGGATCAAAACCACCGCTTTTACACCAAATGCAAAAGCGATATTCTGCCAAACAATTTCTTTTGTCTTTTTACCAATCTTAATTGCTACTAAAATCTTGCTCGGTTTATCATCCTGAATGACCACATCCGCAGTTTCGATAGCCGCATCGGATCCCAATCCACCCATAGCAATAGCGACATCACTCCATGCCATGACAGGCGCATCATTAATACCATCTCCTACAAAAGCTACACTTTCATCATTAGACTTTATCGCCTTAATTTTTAGTACCTTATCCTCAGGAAGTAAATCCCCATAAGCTTGACTAATCCCGAGTTGACCTGCGACATGCTCCACGACCGAACTTTTATCACCGCTCAGCATCATCGTTTTCACGCCCCGCTTATGCAAGCCAATTATCGTATCCTGCGCATCCTCTTTGATTTTATCCGCAATCGTGATATAACCAACAAACCTGCTGTCATAGGCTGTCGCTATTGTCGTGTAAACAAACGACGTTGGGTCCACGTCATAAGAAACTCCAAATTTATCCAACAATTTAAAATTTCCAACCAATAATGCCTTATCTTCTATGACTCCTTTTAACCCATGTCCGGGAAACTCTTCTACCTCGATCAACCCGATATGCTCATTTATCCCCTCTCCTCTTACATACTCATGGATCGCCGTAGCTATAGGATGCGAGCTATTGCTTTCCAGCAGACTGACATAAGCCAACAACCTAGACCTGTCCACATCGTCCTGAAAAACAACATCTTTCACTTTAAACACCCCTTCCGTCAAAGTACCCGTCTTGTCCATGACCACGTGTTGTACCCTAGCCAAAATATCCAGAAAATTGCTTCCCTTTACGAGGATACCATTCCGGCTTGCTGCACCAATCCCTCCAAAATATCCCAAAGGAATGGATATGACAAGCGCACACGGACACGATATAACCAAGAATACAAGTGCTCTATAAAGCCATTCTGTAAATACATATTCCTGAACAAACAGATAAGGAATAAAGGTGATTCCAACAGCTAGAAAGACGACAATTGGCGTATATATCCGCGCAAACTTAGCGATAAACAATTCGGTAGGCGCTTTCTGGGAAGTGGCATTTTGTACCAGTTCCAATATCTTGCTTAATTTACTGTCCCGGTAGGCTGTTGTGACCTCCACCTGGGAAACTGTATTCAGATTGATCATTCCGGCAAGGACGGTCTCCCCCATATATTTTGTGTTAGGCTTACTTTCGCCAGTCAATGCCGCCGTATCAAAAGAAGAACTATCATTTAATAATACACCATCTATAGCCAGCCGCTCCCCTGGCTTCAGTTGGATTTCATCCCCTATTTTCAGGTCTTCGGCCGCGACAACCTTAGCCACTCCATCTTGCAGGACAGTGGCTTTATCCGGACGCTGATCCAACAATGTGCGTATATTCGCCTTCGCGCGGGATACCGCCAATGTTTGCAGACTCTCGCCCACCGCATAAAACAACATCACCGCTACCGCTTCCGGATATTCCCCAATGGCAAAAGCACCTAAAGTGGCTATGGTCATGAGAAAAAATTCGGAAAAGAAACGACCTTTTCGGATAGCTGTGAAGGCATCTTTGATGACAGGAAGACCAACCGGCACATAGGCAATGACGTATAAAAGCAAACGAACCCAGCCCGTGAAGAAATCCGAAGCAACGAAATCCAACGTAATACCCATCATTAAAACAACAAAGCTAATGATCGCCGGAATAAACTGCTTCATCGGACTTTCAGTCGAATCATGACTATGGTCATGTCCTTCATGATCACTGTCCGGAGTAGCATTACGATAGATTTTCTCGGCCTGATTACAGATCGTACAGACGCCTGCTTCAAATTGATGAGTATGTTCCATAGCTAAGTTTCTTTCTATAACATTATCAAACATATAAATGTATTAATTCCTTTTTTAATCCTGCTAAAGAAATAAATTATGTATTTTGCATAAAATTTGAGGAATGTCGACTAACGCAGATAAAGCTATTCGGACAGCATATTTTAGCATCATTGGCAACTTAAGTTTAGCTATAGTCAAATGGTTAGCTGGGTTCTTCGGAAATTCGTTTGCATTAATTGCCGATGCCATCGAATCGACAACAGACATTTTTGCTTCTGTTTTGGTGTTGTTGGGAATCAAATATTCCAAACGCCCTGCAGATGATACACACCCCTATGGACACGGCCGGATCGAGCCTTTGATCACCTTTGTTGTCGTCATATTCTTAGTCATCTCCGCAACCGTAATAGCCTACCAGAGTATCCTTAATTTAAGAACTCCCCATGAGCCACCAAAAGCTTGGACATTGATTGTCTTAGGCGTGATTATTTTATGGAAAGAGCTTTCCTATCAAGTGGTTATCCGCAAAAGCAAAGCATTGAACAGCAGTTCGCTAAAAGCAGATGCTTGGCATCATCGTAGTGACGCCATTACTTCCGTGGCAGCATTTATAGGTATTTCCGTCGCTCTCTGGTTGGGCGAAGGCTACGAATATGCCGATGATTGGGCCGCATTAGTTGCATCAGCCTTCATCCTCTATAACTGTTATCGTATTTTTAGGCCCGCACTAGGGGAAATTATGGATGAAAATTTATATGAGCCGCTAGTCGATAAAATAAAGATGAAATCTCAGGAAGTGGACGGCGTAATGGATACCGAGAAATGTTTTGTCCGGAAAGTTGGCATGACCTTTATTGTCGATATTCATGCAGTAGTCAATCCCAATTTAAGCGTACGGGAAGGACACGATATTGCCCATGCCCTAAAGGATTATTTGATTGATCAAATACCGACCATATCCAACGTATTTGTGCATGTAGAACCCTTCGATGTCAACGTGGTAACCGATAGTGCGCTATCCTGATTTCCTGCAATACCCTATCCCCCACTACGTACTGAATTTCAATACAATCCTGACAAAAAGGTAAATAAACGGATTATTTATCAAAAAAATACTATAATAATGCCTCATACTTTTTAGTCTGATGCCTTTATTTATGTGTAAATAAATAGCTATTTTGTTGTTTTTAGCCTAGAAAGCAATAAATTACAATAATTTAATCCAATTAGCATGTTTAATATATTTTTACTAGATTCGCAGACCTTTGTATTAAAAGTTTATAAATAACAATGCTATCTCTTAAAAATTTCATCAAAAACGTAGAACTCCGTAACCCACACGAACCAGAGTTTTTACAAGCAGTAACTGAAGTTGCTGAAGATATAATCCCTTATGTTAACGAACATTTTCCGGAGTTCGAACCCCTAAAGATTCTAGAACGTATGGTAGAGCCAGAGCGAGTGGTATCCTTTCGCGTAGCCTGGTTGGACGACAATAATCAGATCCAAGTCAACAGAGGTTATCGCGTTCAAATGAACAGCTCCATAGGTCCATATAAGGGCGGACTACGCTTTGCACCTGATGTAAATTTAAGTATCCTCAAGTTTTTGGCATTTGAGCAGGTTTTCAAAAATTCATTGACCAGCCTACCTATTGGTGGTGGAAAAGGAGGATCTGATTTTGATCCCAAAGGAAAATCCGACAATGAGATTATGCGTTTTTGTCAATCCTTTATGACCGAATTATATCGTCATATCGGAGCCGAAACAGATGTGCCTGCTGGTGACATCGGTGTAGGTACACGGGAGATCGGCTTTTTGTTTGGACAGTATAAACGTATACAAAACTGCTTTACAGGCGTATTGACCGGAAAAGGCGTACAATGGGGCGGTTCCTACATAAGACCAGAAGCTACAGGCTATGGTCTTTTATATTTTGTAGAATGTATTTACGATTTCAACAATGAATCGTTGGAAGGTAAAGTAATTACCATATCCGGCGCTGGCAATGTGGCCTATTTTGCAGCCGAGAAAGCTATTGGCCTTGGTGCCAAAGTGATTACCTTGTCCAATAGTCAGGGTACCATCTATGACAAAGAGGGCTTTACACTTGAAAAATTAGCTTACGTACAGACATTAGGTAGAGATCTGAATAAATATCCCAAAAAATTCAAATCGGCTAGCTACCATGAAGGCGAAAAACCTTGGCAATTCAAATGCGATATTGCCTTACCATGTGCTACCCAAAACGAATTAGATGAAGCTGATGCTAAGAAACTTATAAAAAATGGTTGCAAATGTATCGCAGAAGGTGCCAACATGCCGTCTACTGCAGAAGCCATTAAAGTGTTTCATAAGGCAAAAGCATACTTTGCTCCAGGAAAGGCAGCGAATGCCGGTGGTGTAGCTGTATCGGGATTGGAAATGTCCCAAAACTCGATCCGTCAGCAATGGGCGTCAGGTAAGGTCGATAGCAGGTTGAAAGCCATCATGGAAAATATCCATAAAACTTGTGTAAGATACGGCAAGGAAGATAATGGGTATATCAACTACCTTAAAGGGGCGAATATTGGTGGCTTTATCAAAGTTGCTAATGCGATGAAAGCACAGGGAGTGGTATAAATAAGCTCCCGCTTTTCTTATCTTTGTCTATATACTATCTGACACGACATGAGAGCACTAGCTGAACTTCCGCATCCAAATTGTAAGATCTCCATTTTTGGGATGAACCAAAAATTTATCATCAAGTTTGAACAAGGCAATTTAGAGCAATCCTTTAAAATTGCAGAAATAGATGTTATCGGTGGTGTAAATGGCGTATTTGAATTCTTAGACGAAACGTTTATCAACAAAGTATTGAGCAATTTTGATAGCATGCGCAAGGACTTTATCGAAGCTTATGATCGCGTAAACTAACGATCGTTATGGTGCCGATGGAGATGCTACGAGCTGTATATGCACCGTAAATTCATCCTCAATCGCCCGGTTGCCCAAATCAGCAAAGAAACTACCGGAACGATACTTGATATCATAATCCAAACGATTTACCTTAACTGTCGCATTCGCTTCTAGCTGTGTATTGTCAATCGATACAGCCGCTGGAAACGAAATATCTTTCGTGATGCCCTTAATTGTCAATTTACCCGTGACAAAAGCCCCTTTGTCTGAATAGTCCACTTTAACGATTGCAAATGTCGCGGTCGGGAATTTTTCAACATCAAAGAAATCTTCGTTTTTCAAGTGTCCGGTTACCCGCGCGACATCCGTACAGACCAGCGACGGCATATCGATGACAAAGTTACCTCCAGCAATCTTCCCATCTGCTACTCTTACTACACCCTCTTTGATACCGATAGTGCCTTCATGGCCACCGATCACTTTCTTCGCCTCCCACTTAACAGCAGACTTCGCCTTATCGACCTGGTAATCCTTAGCAGATTGTGCAGAAGCCCACGATACTATACAAAATAACAACGCAATTAACCCAACTCTTTTCATGTGTTTACTTGTTTTATAATTTATCTCTTTTCTCAAATTTATATAAAATTCATGATATGCTGATATGTAATTTTTAGGACAATACACTAACGCCATTAACACTATACCAAATTCGCCCCAAATTCGGCCTTTCTTCGAGTCCGCTTCGAATCGGCTTCGAGTCCGCTTCGACGTGTACCGAAGCCGATTCGAAGCGGACTCGGAACGAAATGGTAAAAATGCCGAAGAAAGGTAAAATAAAGTCAGAAGAAAAGGAGAAGAAAAGGTAGAATATAAACCCACCGCCTCATTCCTGATCCTACCTCTCGTTCTGCTCCAATCCCCCTTTTGTCAAGGCATCATAAGGTATAGGAAGCACATAGCGCCTGTCGTTCGGCTCCAGTCTGAATGTCTGCCCATCTACCATACGCTCGAGTGTCACCGCCAGATCGCTATGCCTGTTGAGCCGCCGTAGATCTTTCCATCGTATGCCCCGAAAGGCCAACTCCCTTCTCCTTTCCGATAATATAAAAAGCAAGAGTTCCCGACCGTCCGAAATAGCGGGCGCAACATAACTATTACTACTGATCCTATGGCTCAGCAGCAGGTCCAGATCGGTCAGGGCAATTTCCGGCATACCCAATCTACAGGCAGACTCCGCCCGGATCAAAAGTATCTCGGCCGTGGTCAACCCGTTGAACGGCACGGCCGAGCCATTATAGGATCCTTTATAAGTAATGCGGCCTCCGGTCTCACGGAATAAGGCTTCTTTCCGGAGGTCATCAGGAGCATATAAGTCCAATAGTTCAGGTGCAACATTCAGGCCCGCTTGCGAAAAAGCAGTCGAATTGAGCATAGAACTATGGAATAAAACCTCTTCATTGAGGCGTGCAAAAGGATAGTTCTTGACCCGGTCGATCACATTGTAATCAATCAGTCCGTCAAAGAGCTGCAGGCAGGAGTCCGCATAGCGATAAGCCTGCTCATAATGTTCCATCTGCAGGTGTATACGGGCCAACATTCCGTACGTAGTGGCCTTCGAAGGCCGCGTCTTGTACAGTGTCCGCTCGGGCAATAGCGGGATTGCCCGCTGCATATCGCTCAGGATGGCCTCATAGGTATCCCCGAGCGAACTCCGCTTCGACCTATAGTTGATATCCGAGGTCAAGCGGATAGGCAGTCCAAGATGTTGCGCAGCCGTCTGTTCGTCCCATTGTGTACAGAATACCTGTGCCAGTTCGAAAAGGGTATACCCCCTATAGAACAGGGCACTTCCCCGGATAGCATCCGTTTCGATAGCCTGCCCGCTGAGCGATCCGATCCCCTCGATAACGGCATTGGTATTGTGGATACGCCGGTAGCTCTCGTTCCAATCCAGCGAGGTCTCCATCGGATCGAAGATTTCCTTCTGCCAGACATACGCCGAGCGGTGCACATAGGGAAGGGCATTCCACCGTGCATCCTCCAGGTAGTAATCCGTTGTGCTGATTTCACCCAGGCTGGGGTAATTCTGGTTAAACGTGATCGCAGCATCCAGCATGGCCTGGTAATCCTTTACCGTACCGGCGACCTCCAACCTTTTATCGTACTTGACATCGAGGAAGCTATCCCCGCAACCTGCAAGGAACAGCAAGGCCATCAGGCCTAAATTTAAAACTATAATCTTATTCATGTTCAAATCCGTTTAATATGCTACCATTTTACCTGGAGTCCCATTGAAAACCTTTTTGCCGGAAGGATATCCGCATTCGGCCTGTCCGGATCCAGCCCGTGCCGGTTTGCCCGCCATAGGATACCCAGGTTGTCCGCATACAGGTAAATATTCACCGACCTAGCCCCTACGCTCCCACTCCAGCGCCCGGGGAGGCTGTAGGACAGGTTCACCTGCTGCAGGCGCACATGGTCACCGCGCTCCACCAGATACGGTGACTTTTCATATATTCCCGAGCGGTTGACGGCAACGGCCATATCATAGCTGATGGAGGGCACCTGTGTCCATGTTTCATCGCCCGGCTTCTGCCAGCGGTCACCGTAGTCCCGATGTCCCTGCCAGGAGTTGAACAGCTGGTAATAATTTATCGAGCTTCTCCTAAAATAGTGGCCGGCTTTATACAGGAGGCTAAACCCGATGCCCAGTCCCCTATAACTGAACACATGCCGCCATGAACCGAAAAAAGGCGGATTCTGCGGACCATTGTACAGCAGGTCATCCACGCCCAGGCTACGGATAAAGGCCGCGTAATCCGTGCTGGGCCCGTTATCCACGGAAACCAATGGGTCTCCGGTCTGCGGATCCAGCCCGAGCCAGGGATAGCTGTTCATGGCATATCTCGGGTACCCCTCACGCGGTGGACTCGCCTGGTTCGTATAATACAACAGATTGGACTTCTCCCCGGTATAGGTGGTTACCCTGTCGGTGACATAGGTAAACAGGATATTGCTCCCCCAGTCCACCCCGCCCATACGCAGGAAGGTATTCAGCCGCAGGTCCACCCCTTTTGTGACCATGCCCGCATAGTTCATTTTGGCCACGGGCACACTCCCCTGAAAGAAGCCGATCGTCGGATCCAGATTCACCTCACCGATCAGATCATCTGCCCATTTCCTGTACCACTCCAGGGAACCGCTCAGGGCATTTCCCAAAAGCGTAAAATCAGCTCCGATATTCGCCTGACGTACCCTCTCCCAACGCAGCTCGGGATTACCGGGAGTCGTGAAATCGGCCTGTCTCAATCCTGTCATGGAATTGACCGAATAGTAGATAACAGGATAGGCCGTTACCTGTTTGTTGACATTGCCACTGGCGCCATAAGAACCCCGGAGCAACAACCTGCCCATACCTTTGGGACTGTCCCTGTCCAGAATTTGCCATGAGGCACCGAGTGACCATAAAGGAACACTTTTTTGATTGGTCCTCACCCCAAAGAGGTTGGAGGCGTCTTTTCTCGCACTGGCCGAAAGCGTGTACCTACGGTCAAACGTATAGGATGCGTTCGCGTACGTGGACACAAAGCGGTCGATAAGGTCGACCATGCTTATCCCCTCTATCGGCAATGTCCGTTTCCTTCCCTGTGGATGGGTGTCGAACTGTTCCGTATAATCCAACCGCTGCACATAGGTGAGTGTAGCCCCGTCATACCCGATCAGGCTCAGGGTCTGTCCATCGCTCCGGTCCTGCCGTACCTCGTAACCCAGCACAGCGCTGATCTCATGGGAGCCGAACCTGCGGTTTACATCCAACTGTGTCCGCCCGGCAAGAGAGGAACGCTTCGTATAGCGGTTTACCAGCTTTCCGCCCAGGGGATAGGCATAGCTACCGTCCGCCTGCGTATACTGGTTCACCAGGTCCCGGATATAATAGCTTTCGGGACTGATCAGGCTGGTCCGTACACCATTGTCATCATTCCACATAAAATTTGTGCTCAGGCCCACACCATCCAGCAGCCGGTACCGTATACCACTGTTCAACCGCAGTTCCCGTCGGTCCGATCGGTTGTCATTGATCTTCAGCTCATCCAGCGGGACATATTCCCACGGCAATAGCCCGTTTGCCTCAGCTTCCTGCACGACCGGGTTCCGGTAAGTTCTCAACAGGGGCAGATGTTCGCCCTTATCGCCGACCAGTCTCGCATAGGGATACAGGGATGCCCTTCCTGTCTGCAGCAGGTCGGTGCGCGGTATACCGTTCGATACCGTAGGATTATGCGTGAAGGTAAGGTCAGCGAACAGCTCCAGTCCCTTGACCGGCCTAAAGGCGGTATAACTCCGCAGGCCTTTGCGGTGAAAACTATTCCCCTGTGTCTCGGCATGCTCGCTGTCATAGAACCCGGTAAACCTGTAGTTCATGCTTTGGCTCCCGCCCGAGATACCGATCTGGTGGTTCTGCCCCGATCGCGGGCGGTAGAGATACTTTTCGATATCCCTGCGGATATCGTAACCGGACCATAACGCCGTTTTCTCGTCGATCTCCGCCTGCGTGGGCGAACCCGCCAACAGTTCGACAAAAGGCGAGTGCGGAAGCAGGTACGCGGGATCTACATTATAGAACCCCCGGTCATAGAGCTCCTGCTCGACCTGCATGAAAGCCCCGGACGGGAGAAACCCGGGATTGTAGGATAGATCCGGACGTTCCGAAAAGTAAAAGTTGGCCTTTACATCGATCTCCGTTTTCTTGTCGTATGCCCCTTTTTTTGTGGTCATGACGATCACGCCGTTACCGGCGCGGGCGCCCCATATCGAACTGGCCGAGGCATCTTTCAATACCGTTACGCTCTGGATATCGTTGGGGTTGATTGCGGCAAGGTCACCTTCATAGGGGAAATTGTCCAGAATGATCAACGGGGCCGTATTCGAGTTCAGCGTACTCAGCCCCCGGATACTCAGGGACACCGGTTTACCGTTGCCCATCAGTGAAGACAGTGTATTGGTGACACTCCCCTCCATCCTCCGGTCAAAGTCCAGCCCGGAGACCATGCCTTCCAGCCTTTCCATAATATCACCACTGGTACTGACATTAAGTTCTCTTTCGCTGAGGTAGTCAAACGAACCTGTAGCCCTTTCTTTGGGGATGTACTGGTATCCCGTAGAAACGACAATACTATCGATCGTATGGACGGCGCTTGTCAGGTGGAACGTGGCCGTACTTCCATGGTCCGGCCAGACCTCTTCCAGATCCCTGTACCCTAAATGTGATATCCTGACTTCCATCCCTCTTTTTCCCGGTATGGTAAATTCTCCATGGGCATCGCTTTTTACCGGCCCGGCAAGGGAAAGGCTATAGATCGTCGCCCCCTGGACGGGACGTGCAGTCTGCCTATCGATGACCCTACCCTTTAGGAGTTCCTGTGCATAAGCGCCGGAACTGACGGTCAGCAGCAGTAGAATGTATGGTATATATTTCATAAGCTATTGATTGTTTAGTGAACGGATGACGAGCATATCCAGATGATCCATCTTGCGGACCAGCCTTAGGCCCACCCTGGCCAGGCTTACGTTCCACGCTTCAAGATCGGACAAAGGACTTTTCCCTCTCGGAACATCGATGGTGAAGATCCTTTCCGAGGATACCGTATTGATTACGGGGATATCGGATCGGCGGTCGAGATAGACGATCCGGGAAAGGAGGGATTGTGCGCTCGCATTTCGGAACAGGACCCTGTCCCCCTCTGCCGCAGCAGGATAATGGATATCCTCCTGCCGCCGTTCCCGCGAACTGCTCAGGAAAACGCTCCTATCGGCGATGGCGAGTTCGAGCATATCCACAATACGCTGTTCGATCCGTCCCTCTATTCCGTAGCGCTTCCCAAAGAAACCGTTGAGTTCGGATGTGAGCCTTTCGCGATAGGCGCTTTGATCTAGCGGAACCGAACTTCCGGCATTGTAGCAGTAAGTGTTGGCTGCAAGCCAGATCTTTCTCTCCTGTTTTTCTGCGTGACGGGGATACAGCACATGTTCTTTCACGGCGCCCGCTACTTCGATGATCAGACGCCTGTCGTAATGAAGTAGTGGGATGGAACCTGCAAATGCCCTTGCGTAGAACGCAGGAACGGTCAGGTTGGTCATCATCCACGAGCTACCGTCCCACCATTCCCGCGCAAACGGCAGCTCCGGCCGGTGCAGGGTCAGTATGGAAAACGTAGCTATCTGTCCCTGCGCCGTGTCGTCTGTCATCCTGGCAAAAAGCGGGATGTTGGGATCGAATGACAGGTCTTCTGTTTTCATGAACGTAAAAGGGTTTCCTCCGTTGAGCACCTCGCCGATAAACTTTGTCTCCGTGTAGGTGCTGCCCGTGACCGCAAGGATCCGGCCCTCCTTTATCCATACCTGATGGGGGATCGTGCCATGCGGAAAATACTTGGGCAGATCAGATACACCATAGGTTGAAAGATGGCGCCATTTTCTCTTTTTAAGGACCGAAGTAACAATATCCCTGTCCTGTTTGGTAATAGGAACGATCTGTAGGTCGCCGGCGAATAAGGGTTGTATGGAGTCCAGTTTATCCAGCGATCTGATACAGGGTGCACACCAGGTTGCCCAAAAATCGAGGATGATCAGTTTCCTGTCTCGGTAATCATTCAGTGTGATTTTACCCCTGCCATCGGGATGATTGACCACTTGCAGGGGCAGGTGCCATAGTTCCTCGGGGAAAGTATCGCCGATCTGCAAGGGCTTAATGTCTTTCTGCCCTGGGGCAGTCCGTATCTCTACGGACTGCGGCAAGGCTTCGGGTAAACAGAACAACATGAAACAAAATAATAAGTTGTAAATTTTTGCTAACGTGCGTATATTGCCGTTATTGGGATTCTCATTTGCCTTGGGCATAGCACGCCCGGTAGCATGAAAATGCTTCATATCTTAATCGGTTTATTGATCAGTAATTGGATTAAAAAAATCAAAAACCGACCTCCCCTTATTGCCAAACAATAAAGAATATGCCTGCAATCATTTGCAGGTACCGGAAAAGATTGCTAATTTTAATGTGAAAGAATAAAATAAGCCAACCGATCCGATTAGACCTGTGACAGCAGATTGCTCGCCTATTGTGTACGAAGGTCGGTTTGGACATAGAGAATACAATGCTGCGCATTAAAACGGGTATCATTGCGAGGAGATATTTTTCACATAGTAAAACACAATGTGTCAATCTACCCCTTCCCTTTTGTCCTTTTATTTTAGGGCACCTCAGATCGGTGGCCGCTTGACGTTCTTATAGAGATGGGAAAGGGAAAACCAGAGACAGCGATCTTGGATCGGGTCGGTGGTGTTCTTGGTGGTGGTTTGTTCGTTCATTTCCATAATTTCTTGGTTATGTGAACGACGTACTCGGAAAGCTTGGAGGAAGGCAAATTGGTGAAAACCAATAGAGCGATACTCAAAGCTTCTGAACTGGTACCGTCAGGACCAACTTAGACCGAAATCTAAGCTCCCCAGAAGACTAACATGAGCATCGCTCTACTGAAATATATCGACAAAGATATAAAAATCCAGTAGAAAGCGAGCTCACGATCTACTCATGGGGAAATTGACGGTTTCGTTCACGAGTGACATCGTAATGAAGTGGAAATACCCCACTTCCCTATTGTCGCTATTATTAATTGAACAAATATAATAATAAAAATTAAACGTGTCAATATTAACACAATTATTTTTCAAAAATTCTCCTAATGAATAATAAATATGTAAAAAAATACAACAACGTTTATCTAAATATTGGTAAGAACGTGAAGCGATTTAGGAGCGAAAGGGGGTGGATACAACAAGATTTAGCTGATAAATGTGAGGGGGTTACTAGGGCAAAAATTAGCAAAATCGAAAATGCCTACGAGGATTATATGCTGTCAACATTACTAGAAGTTTGTAACGCATTGGATAAATCACTTGAGGATATTTCAAAAGAATATTGATACTAACTGATTTAAAATGAAATGAGATCTCACAAATTGCGATACCCTGAAAGTTTTAACATCACAGATTGTGACCTCCAAAAGCCCATTATAAATACAGGGAATTATGAGTAAAAGTAAAACAGAACTTAAAGCATTACCAATAGCAGACGAAATTCTCGTTAATAAGATATACGAGTTTAGAGGACTAAAGGTTATGCTAGACAGTGACCTTGCAGAACTGTATGGAGTGGACACACGTAGGCTCAAAGAACAAGTTAGAAGGAACATTATTCGGTTTCCTGAACATTTTATGTTTGAGTTAACCAAAGAAGAGTATGATATAATTCTAAGATCGCAAAATGCGACCTTAGAAGCCGGTCGTTATTCGAAATATCTGCCTTTTGCTTTTATGGAACGGAGGTAGACGTGAATTAAACGACTGCTTGTGATTTAACTTAAAAAGATGAAATTCGATAAACTAGTCATTAGTATACAAGACACGCACGAGGAGTTGCAGCGTTCAGCCGTAAAGGCAGTGAACCAGTCACTTACTGTGCGTAACTGGCTGATTGGTTTGTATATCGTCGAATTCGAGCAAAACGGTGAGGACCGAGCGAAGTATGGAGAGCGCTTACTACAAGAGCTCGCTGCATCTGTTAAAATCAGAGGATTGTCCAAAACAAACCTAAAACTTTGTAGACAGCTTTACACGGTATACCCACATTTGTTATCTACTGTCAAAAATGCAATAAAAAATAAAGGACTAGAAGGGCATCGAATTGGTCAGTTATTGACTGACCAATTACAAACATATGATTTACAGGAAATTGAAATTCATCAGTCGACAACTGATGAATTGAACCAACTGCAAAAAATCACTAAAAGAGAAAGCAGTTATCTCATAGATCCTGTTGAAATTCTCTCCAAGATATCATTTACCCATCTCGTACAGCTACTGCCCATACAAGATAGCAGGAAGCGTACTTTCTACGAAGTAGAAAGTATAAGGCAAGGGTGGAGTGTCGAAGAGTTGAAAAGACAGATTAATACACTATACTACGAGAGAAGCGGAATGAGTAAGAAGCCAGATCAACTGGCCCAAATTGTCACCCAGAAAGCGGAACGATTGACAGCCGAAGACATCATAAAATCCCCCTTCTCTTTTGAGTTCTTAGGATTCAAGGCTAAAGATGTAGTTTATGAAAATGACCTTGAGAAAGCTCTCTTAGAACATCTGGAATCTTTTCTCCTTGAAATGGGAAATGGATTCTGCTTCGAAGCCAAGCAAAAGCGTATCCTGATCGGTGACGAATATTTCTTTGTTGATCTGGTGTTCTACCATCGCGTGCTGAAATGCCACGTGCTCGTAGAACTCAAAGTGGACGAAGCGAAACATGAACATATCGGTCAGTTAAAGACCTATGTGAATTATTATAAAAAGGAAATCATGCGAGAGGATGACAACCCTCCTGTGGGTTTATTGTTGGTCACCAATCAAAACAGTGCATTGGTAGAATACGCTATTGCAGATAGTGACCAACAAATGTTCGTAAGTAAATATTTGCTGGAACTCCCCTCTGAGGAAGAATTGATTGCGGAAATCGAACGGGAGAACAGAGTATTAAGGGAAGAGGGTGTTGTGTATGGGATGGAAAATTAAGAAATAAATTATGAACCTATTATTTTTAAATGTCGGCAGCTTCGAATTATTTATAATAATTCTTCCCGTTTTGGCATTGTACATTTACACCATTCGTATTCAGCCTCGGATAAGAAATGGCACAAGCTGGGTTCTATCGAACTCAATTGATTTTTCAACCTTTAAACACTTCATTCCTGTGCCATTCCAAATTCTCTTGTGATGGCCGATATTGTCCCTGCTCAGGCAGACTGATCGTCTTTCCTGCAAGTTTTCTCAAACTGTAAGGATGTGCCAAGTCCTCTTCTATGTGAGAAGAAACGATAATCTTATAGTTCTCATCCACGCTCACCAATCCCCGATCAAATGCGCGGTGGAGATTGGGACATAAGGCCATCCCATTACTGACCTTGTCATCATGGGTTAAGGCAAAAGGCACAATGTGGCAGGCATCGATAAAATTGTATTTGAAAGTACTACGCATCCGCATACCTGTCATGGCACAGGCATCTTGATATAATTGCGGGATATACCGCTTGAACAGACCCGAGCGAACAAATATATCTTCTTCGGTCTGGATGGATACCTGTTTGTACTTGGCCTCGGGTTCATTGAGTACCAAAGCTTGTACATCATGATAGAAACCTGTATTGAGCTTCTTACGCTCATAGTAGGATATCCTGTACGCCGAGAAATAAGTAAACAGTAGCGCATCTCTCACCAGAGCCCGATTGGTGCTGACCGTGAGTAGCTGAAATAACTCGGGAGTAAATGCTCCATAGGCTACCGTTTGTGAAAGCGTCTGCACGCTTTTGATATGGGCATTTACCTGAAATCCGGGATAAGGGTGCAATATCCAAAAAGGCTGCCCGTTTGCTTTATCCGATTGCAGATAATAAAAAGGTTGGGTAAAATCGGGCTGATGGGCGGTATGCACCAACAAACGCCAGTTTTCTTGAAACAATCCTACCAAATCAACATTGACCTCAAATCGGTTGGCCAGTAAGAGTCCCTTTTCTATTATTTCAACCAATGTCAAAAGAAGTATAGGCTTGTGAGGTGCTAGTCCATATTTGGTCACACCACGCTTTAAATGGGTGAAGGGTTTAATATAGGATTGAAGGTTGGTCATTCGAGGTATAAATATAACGAAATTTACTATATTTAAACCATTATGCTACATGTCACCTGTGCCATTATTGAATATAACGATAAAATCCTAATCTGCCAACGCTCTGCTTCAATGAAGCTGCCGCTGAAATGGGAGTTCCCAGGTGGTAAAGTCGAAGAGAGAGAAAGCAAAGAAGAATGTCTACTACGAGAGATACGTGAAGAGCTGGGATTGGAAATTGAGGTCGGCCAGGAATTTTCCGTTGTGACACATGCCTATCCCGAATTCTCGATTTGCCTCTACCCTTTCCTAGCTAAGCTGACTGGCGGTGGATTGGTTATTGCCGAACATGCGCAAGCTATTTGGGTGGAGAGAAGCGAACTGAATAACTATGACTGGGCCGAGGCGGACAAACCAATTGTAAATGAACTAATGCGGATATGGAGTTAGGAATATACGAAAGTCTGATTACGGAACAATTAAAAAAACGTCTTTCAGAATTAGATGGCAACCGATATTTTATCGCTGACGATAAAAATCTGGACGCAGCTGAGGCTGTGTTCTATCTCAGTGCACATCTCAATAAAGCCATCGCAAATGCGCTTAAAGTAATCAAAGTTGATAAAAAAGATCTATTGGTTGCAAAGCAAATCGAAATCACGAATAATCTCCTGCGATACCTCTCGGAGCAAATCAGTCAGTATAACTTCAATGAAGACCTATTGGATGCTGAAGGCCATATTTTGCAAGGGGTCTTAGATCAATTACATGTTGAATATACAGACATCCGACTATACCTAAAAGAAATCACACCACTATCGCGCTTGACACAAAGCGAGCTATTTACGGGTGGAAATGTAGGGTTATCACTAGATGGTGAACTAAAAAAAGAAATACGCTCCGCTGATCGTGTCGACTTGCTGGTTTCGTTTATCAAATGGAAAGCTATTGTGATTTTGAAAGACGCACTTGAGGAATTTACTAATCGGGGCGGCACGCTGCGGGTTATCACGACGACCTATATGGGTGCTACTGACGCAAAAGCTATTGACGAGCTTTCTAAGCTCAAAAACACCCAGATAAAAGTATCCTATAATACGTCCAACGAGCGTTTGCATGCCAAAGCCTATCTGTTTTACCGTAATACAGGCTTTCATACCGGATATATTGGCTCTTCTAACTTTTCGCGTTCTGCTCTCACGGATGGGCTAGAGTGGAATGTAAAGGTGACGACATCCGAAATCCCCCATATCATTGACAAATTTCAAAAGACGTTTGAATCTTACTGGAACAATGCAGAATTCGAACGGTACGAGGAAGGGAAGTATGAACAACTCCATAACGCATTAAATAGGAACAAATTTGATCGGAATACATCGGAGGTGATTCAATTCTTTGACGTCAAACCGTACCATTATCAAGCGGAGATATTAGAAAAATTAAAGGTAGAGCGCGACGTCCACGGCTCTCAGCGCAACTTAGTCGTCGCAGCTACGGGAACTGGTAAGACGATGATTTCGGCTTTTGATTTTAAGAAATACATAAAACAAAACCCTGATGCTCGGCTGCTTTTTGTCGCTCACCGTATCGAGATCCTACAACAATCTCTGAAAACTTTTAGAAATGTCCTGCGCGAGCACAATTTTGGAGAGCTCTATGGGGGTGGACACGAGCCAACAAATAAAAGAAACATTTTTGCGACGATACAAACATTGAGCCGCATTGACTTTTCTGCATTCTGCGCGCCAGAATATTACGACTATATTGTTTTTGATGAGGTACATCACGCAAAAGCCGATACTTACCAGCTGGTAATGCAATACTTTACTCCAAAAATATTCTTGGGGCTCACAGCTACTCCCGAACGTATGGACGGGAAGAGCATCTTACCTGACTTTAATTATCGTATAGCAGCTGAAATTCGCTTACCGGATGCATTAAACAATAAGCTTCTATGCCCATTTCAATATTTTGGTATCTCGGACACGATAGATTATGCCAAGATAGCTTGGCGTAACGGAAAATACGATAGTAGTGAGCTGACGAACGTCTACACCTCTAATGATCTACGTGTTGGTAACATCTTGCACAACCTGGTCAAGTACAGCAAAGATTATCAAAATGTCTGTGCTGTTGGGTTTTGCATCAGTCAAGATCACGCTAAATTTATGTCGAGAAAATTTCAGGATGTTGGCCTCTCTGCAGATTACTTGGTGTCTGAAAACTCGCACAAACGACAAGATATTTTGGAAGCTTTTCGGAAAAGAAAAATCAATTACCTATTTGTTGTCGATATCGTTAATGAGGGCGTGGATATTCCGGAAATCGACACCGTATTGTTCTTACGTCCGACGGAAAGTCTAACTGTTTTCTTACAGCAGCTCGGCCGTGGTCTTCGTCTACACGACGACAAGGATGTGCTCACCGTACTTGATTTTGTCGGCCACGCCCGTGATGAATATGATTTCGAAAATAAGTTCAGAGCCCTGATTGGCAAAACGAATACGACAGTACAATCGGAGATTGAAAAAGACTTTCCTCACTTACCTCTAGGCTCTTCTATCGTATTGGAGAAAAAGGCTAAGGAATATATATTGGAGAATATCAGGAAAGCGACCCAACTAAACAAAAGGCATCTGATCGCGCGAATACAGAGTTACCAAAATCATACAACTGCTCCGCTGACGCTAAAAAGCTTTTTGAATATATACAATCTGGAACTAAAGCATATTTATAAAAATCACCTATTCAGCTCGCTCTGTGCAGAAGCACACGGGCATCCGATCGATGGAACTAATATAGAAAGATACAAAGCCATGCTATCAAAAAAATGGATGGTTACAGAATCACTAAGCTACTTTCGCTTTATTCTCAATCTAATGGAGCGGAGCTTCAACTTAAATCAATTAGAACAAACGGAAGAGAACCGCCTCATGGCCCTAATGCTTCACTATGATTTTTATATGGGAGCGACGAGTATTGTGTCCTTGGAAGAATCAATAAAAGACATAGGACGGAATAAGGTATTGGTAGATGAAATGAAGGCCTTTCTGGAGGTCAAGATCGATCATATCGGTTTTGAAGAGCTGCCTTGTACAGATCTGGGCTATAGTTTTCCATTGCGAATACATGCAAGATATACCCGTGAACAGATCCTGGTCGCACTGCGGCTAAGTACTTTACAACAGCAAAGCTCTAACCGAGAAGGTGTGGCGTTAAACAAGGAACTAAATACGGAAGCACTCTTTATCAATTTGAAAAAATCAGAGGAGGACTTCTCCCCGACCACAATGTACAACGACTACGCAATAAGTGAAGATCTATTTCATTGGGAATCGCAAAACGAGACTTCGCCCACTAGTGGCAAGGGATTATCTTACATCAATCAGGCCGATACAAGTAAACGTATTTTAGTTTTTGTTCGGGAAAGTGTAAAAAATGCAGATGGATTTACGGAAGGTTATGTTTTCATCGGGCCTGCGCATTTCGTTAGATATGAAGGTGCAAAGCCCATGGCGATTACATGGAGATTAGAAGAGCCTATTCCAGAATATCTTTGGACAGCTTCCGCTAAAATGGTGGTGGGGTAATTTTTCTATTTCAGAGAAGTAATTCCCACTACGCTACTTAAATAAAACATATCCTTCTATTCAGAAATTTGTCTATTCATAAACCTAATTGGATATTCCGCTCTGTAGTACCCCACGATTCCGCTAGAAAGTAGTTAAATCAATATTCCAATTGCTTATTCTGGACATCTTCCATAAAAACAGCTACAATTTGTATAGAACTCAATTAGCAAACTTCACTTTATAACGCCCATCGGTGATTTCTAATCTTTTACTGTCCTCGGACGACACAAATCCATTGAATTTTCCTTCTACCGTTCCGTCTTTTGTGTAGGTAACTTTTGCCGTTATAGCTAAGTAACAGCCTTCGGGATCATTTTTCGAACTATAGAGTACCCCGTCTTGGGTTGTGATCTCTAGATAGTAAGAAGATGAATTCTGTGAATTAATGTCATCGAAGTTTAAACCGCCTACAATCCCAATAAAACTTCCACTATGGTAAAATCTAAATTTGGGGTGAGCACCATCCTTACCCGATCCTTCCAACGTTAAGGTGTTATAATCTCCTTCCTTGCCCCTCAACCCTTTACTATCCACCATAGAAATTAGAGTTCCGTCTATCTTATAGCTTATATAATATTCGGTATCGGTCGCGGTATTATCGGGTTCTTTCTCATCTGGGTTTTGAAGTGCAGGCCCCTCGTCAGAACATGAGATCATCAAAGCCATAAAGGATAAGGTAAATAGTAGTAGTAAGTTAATTTGTTTCATTTGAATATTATATGTGCAGCTAATTCGTCCTGTTTGTGTAATTGGGATAAAGTTTGTTTTATAGGATAAAGATAGGGTTTTTGACCAATGATTGAAGGTAATAAACAAAGAAGTTGTTTCCATTTTGGAAATAACTGAATGTTACTCAAGTTCCACCGTATCAGATATGTTTTTCAAATGCTTACTGATAGCAGGCACCTTAACGCCCTCCTCTCCTCCTAAAAATCCCCCCTTTAGGGGGGTAATAGCTGCTTTGGATTAAGATACTTTTGTGATATATAACCAAAAAAGTAAAATCATGAAAAACAAACTTATCTTTTCAATTAGCTACATCTTCATCCTTATGCTAACCCAGTCCTGCAAAAAGGAGAATGAAGATCCCTCAGATTTGAATTCGTCTTATTTCGAGTTTACATTCGGAGGACAGGAGTATAAAATGGATGTTGTCGTATTTGATGAAGACGACAGAAGCGATCTGGAATCACCGTACTATCTGATCGAGATTGCTGGTCACAATGGCCTTAGCGAAGATTACATCGTTCCTGGTCTCAACATCTATTTGCCTTTGGACAAGCTGGACAATCCTGTAGGAGAATACCGTGTAGGAAACTATTTGAGCAGTTCGCCCTTATATCCGGGTTCCGCAGCGATGGAGATCTATAGTAATCCATCCTATGCGACTCATGGTGGTCCCGTCAACGTACAGATCGGCTCTATACAGATCAAAGAGTTTATAAAAGGAGATGGTAGTGAAAGCTATTTATTCAAACAGCTTTCCGGTACCTTTGATCTGGATGTATTCGAGTATGATCAGGCCAATGATGTCTATAAGACAACTCCAATAAAGACGAAAGGTAAATTTAAAGTACAGAACGTCATTTCTATTTCCGAATCACTGCCAATATTGTAACAATAGAACTTCATGGTCAGGAATGCGTAACACCAATTTTATTTTACCTAATTTTGTAGCTTCGTATTCATTTAATCATTCAGCAGTGTCTCTAGAGAAATTAAAGCTTAGTAAACGTCTTCATGCATCCATGAAAGATTTGGGTTATTTTACGGCAAAGGAAATCCAGTTAAAATCCCTCTCTCGAATCATCGGTGGACATAATATTATTGGCATTGCGCCTGAAGGGGCCGGAAAAACGACTACTTATGTTCTGGGTGTATTGATGCGCTTGAAATATACCCAAGATGAGGCACCGAAAGTCTTAGTTTTAGCTCCTAATGAAGAAAGAATTGCCGAAATAGTGGATCGCTTTCTAACCATTAGCAAGAATAAGGATCTCTATATCATAGGGCTTAAAGCAAGCGGAAGTATGGAGGAAGAGATCGAAGAGTTAGTCCGCGGAGTAGATATTGTCGTAGCAACGCCAAACCGTGCACGTGCGGTGTATCTAAAATTGGGGCTTAATTTAAATCGTATCCAGACATTCATAATCGATGATGCGGAAGAAATAGTGAAGCAGGGAATGCAGACAACTGTTAGGGAACTGGCACAAAGCTGTGGTAAAGTCCAGTATTTGGCCTTTAGTACGGTAGAACATCAAAAGTTGCATTTGATGATTGATGGCTTTATGCCTTTCGCTACGGTTATTGAGGTGGAAGAGCTTGCTGAGGAAACGGCTGAAACGCATGAGCTCATGTTGTATCAAGTGCCTAATTTTACCACGAAAATCAATTTGCTAAACCTATTGATGAGTGATGATGAGATATTTGATAAAGTGGTGGTATTTGTGAATAGTCGGCTTACGGCACAAAAACTAGGTCAAAGTCTACACGTTAAAAAAGGCGAAGTGGCTGTATTACATCCCTTTTTTCATGACGATGAATCAGGTATTGATGATATCAATGATTTTAAGCAGATCTCTGAATGCCGAATACTGATCGTGGCAAATGAAGGAACGAATGATATTGATTTAAGTGCGATTCCTTTTATATTTCATTTTGAAATACCGGAAAATAGAGCGGATTTCTTGCAACATATCGTAAAAACTTCAAATGATGAAGTTATTGCGATCACATTTGCGACAGACATTGAGCTTCCGGAGGTCAAAAAAATAGAACAATCTTTGGGGAAGAAAATCCCCGTCATACCCCTTCCGGATGATCTTATTATCTATCGTCCGTCTAATAATCCAAAAGAAAAGAATGAGGTGGACGAATCGCAAGGTGGGGCTTTTCATAAAAAGAAAGAAAGCAATAGCAAGACCTACAATATTGGCGCTGGGGCAAAAGCCAAAATAACGATGAAGAATAAGAAAAGGTAAAAGGATCACCCGGTCAATTCTTCCAATTGTTGAGTAAAATCATATTGTAAGTCTTCGTGCAACGTATCAATCGCTTTACGTACCAAGGCCAGCTGTCTGTCCAGCAGATTCTGTAGGGTTTTATCTTTGTGGATGGGTGGTGAAAGCATTTTGAGCTGCATGCAAAAATCCAGAAGGAGCTCGACTTCTGTTTTTTTTTGGGGGGAATAGCGGATGTATTTCTTTACATCTTTTAATATTTTTCGAATGCTTTTTCGCATCCAGTAGTAATTTTTGGTGTTGATCATGGCTAACTGTGCCCCCATTTCTCGCTTGACGCTTTCTATATAAGCACTTTCGTCCTCCGCTTCGAACAGCAAATAGGTAAGCAATTCCTTGTTTTCTTTTTTAAACTTCGCCAGGCGCAGACAGAGCGCCAGCAACTCATCGGAAGAGCGGTAGCTGAGTTCTTTTTTAAGTTGAGAGACGGTGGAGCTTTTCATGATCAGGTATTCACTTTATTGATCGGCTCGCCATGGAGATATGCCTGGATGTTTGCACTGATCAGGTGGATCAGGCGCTCCCGTGTTTCCTGTAGTGACCAGGCGACATGTGGGGTGATTACACAGTTTTTAGCATTCAATAGTGGATTGTCTGACGAAGGAGGTTCTGAACTAAGTACGTCTAGGCCGGCACCTGCGATGACTTGATCTTCTAGCGAGGAGGCTAGGTCTGCCTCATTAATCAATGCACCCCGAGCAGTATTTATGAGGTAGGCCGTCGCTTTCATCTTCTCCAGATTTTCTTTATTGACGATGTGCTCGGTTTCGGCGCTAAGTGGGGTATGCAAGCTCAGTACGTCACTTTGCTTGAACACTTCATCCAGCGGGAGCATCTGTATGTCCGGATCAGTGGTCTTTTCGGGATTCTTCCGGTAGGCAATCACGCGCATTCCCAAAGCTTTGGCGATGTCGGCTACCTTCTGACCAATGTCCCCTAACCCGATCAGTCCCATCGTTTTATCTGCAACCTCCAGCAAGGGCGTTTCCCGGAAGGTGAAATCTTTACTGGCGGTCCATTTACCTGCGTGGACCAGATCACTGTGCGTCTCGACACGGTTCAAAAGAGCAAACAATAAAGCGAACGTATGCTGCGCCACAGCATGTGTACTATATCCTTTCACATTGGTCACGGTGATCCCATGATCGGTCGCTGCGGGCAGGTCGATGATGTTAAAACCGGTAGCCATCACACCGATATATTTCAGATCAGGCAATTGCTCCATCATCTCCCGGGTGATTTCAACTTTATTGGTCAGCACGATGGGTGCTCCTTCAGCCCGCTTGACAACCTCTGCGGCGGTACTGCGAGCGTAGACAGTGACTTCGCCTAAGGATTTTATCGGACTCCAATCTAAATCTCCTGGGTTTAAGGTATAACCGTCTAAAATAACAATCTTCATGGCTTTTTACTTAAAATAGTTGCTTATTTTACAAAGATACGAAATAAGACAGATGTAAAACTCGACAGTGGTGAGGATGGTTTTGTAATGGAAATTTTAATATAGGAATGATTTTTGCAAAGAGTTTCGTTTTCTCATAGTTTTTATATTTGTAGTATGCCTATCCGATTTTATAAACCACATGGAGCGCTTGCCCCATACATTAAAAACTATGGTCATGTGTTTTTATCACCGGATAACAATAATGATTTGACGAAAATCGACTTTTTTCCGCATGGCTTTTCAGCTTTGATATATAATCTCAATCAGGGAGAGCACATTTCTAATGGTGTGGAGGATATTAAAATATGTTTTCGGTTTAGTGGCCAGTTTGATATCCATACTGGCTATCATTGCAAATCGGCAAATTTTGTGTTTATGAATTTCAAACCCTTTGGGGCATATTATCTACTGGGGATTCCACAACAGGAATTACTAAATTCAAAAATAGAAATACGGGATATTTTCCCCAATACCCAAACATTGTATCATCAATTGGAAGATGCGGAAACTGATGTGTCGCAAATTGTTTGTTTGTTGGAAAACTGGTTGCTCGATAGGTTGGCTGACACGAAATATACGGATACGAACCGCTATGAGTTTGCTACGTCATTCATTATGAAAAATCAGGGTAGTCTGCCTGTTCAACAATTATATGGACAGCTGGGAATGTCGGCTACGCGTATGGAACATCATTTCAATGAAAAAATAGGTTTAAGCCCTAAGAAGTTTAGCCGGATTGTCCGGTTTAACGAATGTATGCGTTTCCTCGCTAACTGCAACGACGAAAATATCAACTGGACTTCTGTTGCCTGCCAGTTTGGTTATTTTGACCAGATGCATTTTATTCGCGAATTCAAACAGTTTTGTGGTTACTCGCCCACAAAATTTGAACTAAGCCGGTGGAATATGTCCAAACTGCTTACTTTATAATTTCGGGGAATTTTTACTATCCCGTCTATTTGCAATCTCCCACCTTTGCTTTATCTGTAGGAATGGCTGTAATGATACAAGTTTGTTATTTCCTTTCGTATGGTTAACACACTAATATGGAGATCTTATGAAAACGAAATTGCCCTTATTAATATGCGCATTGTTGGTTGGTTCGGTGTTGTGCAATGCACAAGTCTTAAAGAAATTAGAGAAAAAAGTAGAACGGAAAATTAATCAGCGCATTGAACGAAATACCGATAAGGCAATTGATAAAGGACTGGATAAAATAGAAGGAACGGTAAAGGAAACGACAAAAAATAGTGACAAGGAAAGCTCGGGTATGGAGACCGCTCAGGTCCCGGGTAGTACAGGGAATTATACCTCTTCGAAATTTGATTTTGTTCCGGGTGAAAAAATCCTGTTTTATGATGACTTTGAGCAGAATCCCATTGGTGATTTCCCGGTGCGCTGGAATACCAATGGTAGTGGTGAAATAGTTTCTCTAAAAAACCAAAGCGGAAAGTGGCTGAAAGTACCGGACAATACGATCAGTTTTCCGGAAATAAACGGAAAACTTCCGCAAAACTTCAGTATCGAATTTGATTTGTTCTATCCGGTAACGGGACAAAGGCCACCCGTCACTTTCGGTTTTTCGGAAGTGGGCAATCCAGCGAAAAATACGATACAGCATAAGAATATTTTTTATTTCCTCATTCCGTCGTCGGTAAAACAGTTTATCGGTTATTCCACGAGCCTATATTCTGGAAGGGAGACTACGCGGGAGTGGGCGGTGGATAAAATGGCGGGCAAAAAGATCCATGCCAGCATCGCCGTCAATGGAAGCCGTATCCGTCTGTATCTGGACGAGCATAAAATATTCGATCTGCCTAAAGGATTTGACAACAGCGGCTATCGGAACAACTTTCATTTTCGGGCTGCCCCATTGATACCCAAACCCAAAGATGCTTTTTACATCAGTAACCTACGTATTGCCGAGGCGGGTCATGACGCAAGAAGTGCCTTGTTGAAAGATGGAAAATATAGTACCACTGGAATTTATTTTGCCACTGGTTCGGCACAGATAAAACCTGAATCGCACGGTGTTATCAAAGAGATTGCAGATGCCTTGAAAGACAATTCGGGCATCAAAATAGAAATCATCGGACATACCGATAATGTTGGAAATGCGGCTTCTAATCAAAAGCTGTCCGAACAGCGGGCGGAAGCAATAAAGATGTACCTCACCAAGAATTTCAATATCGATAACAGCAGAATTTCGGTTTCGGGTAAAGGACCAAGCAAACCCGTCGGTAGTAATGCTACAGCAGAAGGTAGAGCTCAAAATAGAAGGGTTGAGTTTGTGCTAAAGTAGTGGCTATACTTACACTTCGCATATAAACATCATAAACGACTAACAAAGATAATATCATGAGAAAACTAATGTCAACTGGAATCGTCATAGGCTTTTCCCTTTTATCAACTGCAAGTGCCCAAATTGTGAAAGAAGGTGGATTTTATATCGCTGCTCACGGTGGCTATAATGTGATTATTTCCGGAACAAGGGGGCTGGATTATTTAGGTATTTCGTCAGGGGTTTCCATGTACACGGTTAACCGATCCGGCGATAATATTGAGGCTATACCCTATTCCTTTGGTAAGGGCATGAATGCGGGCATCAATGTAGGTTATATGTTCACTGGAAACATGGGAGTCGAATTGGGTGCTGATTATTTATTGGGTGGGAAAAACAAATTTACAACCGTTGTAACAGATGGTAATGGTACACTTAATATGAGTGCAAAAATGATCCAATTGAGACCCATGATGGTTGTTGCTCGTGGTGGGAATAAAATAAATCCTTATGCAAAAGTAGGGTTGGTATTAGGAATAGGCGGAAAGATAACTTCTGAACACGAGGCTATTTACTCCGGTAACACCGAAGAGGTTGTTTTTGTACGGGACAAGGGTCTTGCACTGGGATTTACAGGTGCTGGGGGTGTGGATTTTGGAATCAACGACAAGATGTGCATTTTCTCCGAAATTAGCTTTACAGGATTGTCTTTTAGCCCACAAAAAGGCAAAATGACTAAGGCACTTATCAATGGGGTTGACCGACTTCCTGATTTGGCCGTAAAGGAAAAAGAGTTTGACTATGTTAACAATGCCAACCCTACTGGCGGCTCTGCTAGCGAACCCGTAGAAATGCCAAAATCGAGCTATAGCTTCAATAGTGCCGGGATCAATGTCGGTCTGAAATTCAAGCTATAGCAAGGATTTTCGCATGTGCAGAGACTAACTTTTGGACTACATATGTGGTAACTTATAGCCATTGTGGTAATCCGCAGATAGGTAGCCATTGGCTTCGCGATCGGTAAATTTACGCTTTGAACGATCCCAGTATAATTTCTTGCCGGTACGGTAGGCAATGTTTCCCATCTGCGAGAACACCGCGATATGTGCTCCGGCTTCTATTGGTGCATGAATAAGAGTGCTATCTTTTTTCCGGATGGCTGTTATAAAGTTCTCCATATGTACGTCCAATCCCTTATCCTTAGGTTTTTGTAAAGCGACAGCTTGCATTTTGTCTTTCTCGGGAATAACCTCCCATCCACCTCTATTTAGTACCAGGGTGCCATTATCGCCAATGAAAGCAACGCCGTGCGTCCTACCGTAAGGTCCTAGACTAATACCAATGGCATGTTCCCATTGTATACTGAAATCGTCAAATTCGTACACGACACTCATTGTGTCGGGTGTCTCGGAGGCACCTTGGGGATCTGCATACTTGCCTCCTGAAGCCATAATTGAAATGGGATCGGATACGTTCATCCCCAGCAAGGCATAATCCAACATATGTACGCCCCAGTCGGTCATCAGACCGCCTGCGTAATCCCAAAACCAACGGAACTCAAAGTGAAACCTATTAGGATTGAAAGGTCGCTTTCGTGCGGGACCTAGCCATAAATCATAATGCACGCCCTCAGGAATGGCTGTGTCTGGCTTCGGGGTGATTGGCTTCTTCCAATCTACGTAGGACCATGCCTTTACGGTCCGGATCTTCCCAAGCTTCCCCGAATGAACAAAATCAATGGCATCTCGAAAATGCTGTTGGCTACGTTGCCATTGTCCAACCTGAACAATGCTGGAGCTACCCTTGACCGCATTGACCATGATCTCACATTCCTTCACGGAATTTCCGATAGGTTTTTCAACATATACATGTTTTCCGGCTTTGACGGCATCGACGAGTTGCAAACAGTGCCAATGATCGGGCGTAGCGATAATGACGACATCTACTAGATCGCTGGCCAGCATGTCGTGATAGGAAACGAAGGTTTTCACCTTGATACCGCGGTCTGACAATTCAGCTTCACGCTTTCTCAATACATTTTCATCTACATCGCATAGCGCTGTACAGGCTACATTCGGCTGTTTTAAAATAGCGTTTAAGTTGGACCATCCCATTCCATGTGCGCCAATCAACCCTACCCTGATCTCTTTTTCTGCTCGGTTGGCAAAAATTGGAGAAAAAGGCATGAGAGTGGATGCTGTAAAAACGGAGGAAATCTTTATAAAGTCTTTTCTGTTCATTATTATTTGGTAATAGGCTTATACAAACTTAAAAAAATGGATATAATTAAACAAAACTTGAGAGCACGATAGGTGAATTACTCGATGTTTAGCACCTTGTAGGTCTTTGTGTTAAATGAAAAACTATCGCCTACACCTTTGCCAATGAGCAATTTGCCTACGGGTGATGAGGGGGATAGTACGAACACCTCCTCTCCTTCCACGACTAATCTTCCTATACCGATGGCCAAATAAAATAAGCCCTCATCCGTCTGCACAAGGCTTCCGGGTCCGACAATTTTATGTTGCTGCAGAGTGAGTTTAGTCAACACTTGCTCCATCTGTTGTGCTTGGGTCAGCAGCTGCTGATGCCGCTCGATTTCTTGCTTCATCATTTCACGGCCTGTTTCGTACTTATCCCCTGCACTACTCTTAGTGTCCTCTTCGCCCACAGCCTGTACGGAAGCAATAGCTTGCAAAGCGGTTTCCATCCGCTCGTGAACATAGCTATTACAGGAATCGTATATTTTCTCTTTGGTTATCTTTAACGACATACACCGTAAAGATACACATTTCTGAATTTCTATCGTTTCTAAGAGCCTCCTCTCACACGCACAAATATTTACAGAAATACAAGGCTTGGAAGTTGAATAGGGAAATTCCTTTTCGGTTAATACGAGATCCCTTTGGAAGCAGCAATTATAAAAATTACGCGAATGCAAAAAGAGGAAGATGACAGACTAACACTAAAAAAGCCGTAAATCTTTCGAAATACGGCTTTACTTGTACGCCAATCAGGATTCGAACCTGAGACCGACGGTTTAGAAAACCGTTGCTCTATCCAGCTGAGCTATTGGCGCATCATTTTCCAACGCAGCAAAAGTACTTATTTGGCACATAATTCCAAAATAAAAAGAGCAATTCGCGCGAAAGAAATAATAACATACTGCTTTCCAAACGAATAATCTAAAACTTTATTCGTCTAATATGCTTTTCTTAATATAGATTAAGTTCTGTTGCTCGTGAGAGCCTTACCTTTGTAATGTTGAAACGAATTTAAAAACTTAAAAAATAAAAAAAAATGGCAAATTGGAATTTAGACACTGCGCACAGTGAAATCGAATTTAAAGTGCGACACATGATGATCTCAACTGTTAAGGGACAGTTTGGTAGTTTTCAGATTAACTTGAATAGCGATAGTGAAGATATTTCGCAGTCTACCGTAGAGGTATCCATCGATGCATCATCCGTCGATACGAAAAGTGAACAACGTGACCAGCACTTGAAAAGTGCAGATTTTTTTAACGTAGAAGATTATCCCAATATCAGCTTTCGCTCTACTTCAGTGGAGAAGAAATCTTCAGATGAGTACCGGGTTACCGGAGATCTTACGATCAAAGATGTAACGAAATCCGTAACCTTCGATGCAGAATTGGGAGGGGTAGCAAAAGATCCATGGGGAAATGCTAAAGTAGGTTTCACCGTAACGGGCAAAATCAACCGTAATGACTTTGGTCTAACTTGGAATGCTGCGCTGGAAACAGGCGGAGTGATGGTATCCGATGAAGTGAAGTTTTCAGCAGATATACAGTTTGTAAAAAGCTAAATAGTAACTACATAGGTGTTGCACTGTGAGGGTGGGCATACATTTTTGAAATAAATTTTGCAAATAATGCGATAATCTCTACTTTTGCAGCGGAGAGCTGGCAGAGTGGTCGAATGCGGCGGTCTTGAAAACCGTTAACTGTCACAGGTTCGGGGGTTCGAATCCCTCGCTCTCCGCCAACAAAAATGAAGCCCGACGATAGTCGGGTTTTTCTGTTTAACGGGTGAGCCAAGCTTGCTTGGGTGAAACTTGTTGAACAGAAAAACAAGAAGTGAAACGAATAGCTTCATTTTGGTTTGAGCCCTCCCCACAAGGGATGCTTGCGGATATGCGTGCGGGGAGATTGGGACGCAAGCAATCCCTCGCTCTCCGCAAAACAAACTGAAACCTCGCAATAGCGGGGTTTTTCTGTTTAACGAGTGAGCCAAGCTTGCTTGGTTTACTTCTTCTCCGTCAAGTATTTCCAATATCTTTTTGGAACATGTTGCAAATGCAGTTTGAGGTTACGGCGTGATTCGATATTTGTACTTGTGTAGTAGAGTTTCCATAGGCGTTGAAAACGTATATCCATTTCATCAAACGATACCGAAAGGGTATCATTACGGAGTGCCCTACCCTCTTCTTCGTTAAGTTGTACTTCGACAACCTGACGTTGATTATACAGGAGGCCATATTTTCGCTTTGCATCATAGATCAGCCAATTTTGGTCGGCATAACGTTCTCGAAAGAATTTGGAGATTAAAGGTAATACATTAAAATCAGGATCGATAATCGCGAAATATAAATTGTCTCTACTTTTTTGAAAGCGCACAAATGCTTTCATACGATGTCGCTCGCGATTGACTTTTTTGAGCATCTGAGCTAGGTATAGCACATCCCTATTTCCATAGTTATTCCATATTGCCGGCCCATGTTGAAATACCTGTTGCATAATCTGCACTAGTGCTCGCCATGCCGGACCATCTTCTGAAAGAAATATCTTAAAGAAATCTGTCGTAACTTGCTTACCAAGCTGCTGAGATAAAGCTTGCTGTACCCGCGTAGCTTTTTCGGGTACAGTAATAATCTGTCGGTTATTCCTAAAAAAATCTTGTTGAAATTTCTCCTCCCATACAGGAATTACCTCAAATTCCTTTCTCTCGAAACTTTCAAAAACACAACAGAGCAAACCAGCATATGTATTGTCAAATAGATAGTACATCTAGAAAAGTAGTAATTGTCCACTATGGTCGATACTTTTATACTTGTTATTTCCTTTGCTCAGAATATGGCCTTTTATCGTGGTCATACTAGGGATACCAAGAGAAATGACTGAATCGGCACAAGTCATAAAATATTTCGCCCGATTAAAGGCTATTCCAATTTTCTTCAGTTGATACTCCCTTAATTTTCCGAATTTTCGAGCTTTTATAATCTTTAGTGCGGATTGCCTACCAATACCTGGGATACGGATAATCATCTTATAATCTGCCGTGTTGATATCTATCGGAAAATAATGTGGATTTCGAAGAGCCCAGCTCAACTTAGGATCAACTTCCAGATCAAGATGTCTATAGTCCTCGTTTAAGATTTCGTCCAATTGGAAATCATAAAATCGCAGTAACCAGTCTGTCTGATACAGCCGATTTTCGCGAAGTAATGGCGGAGTAGTACCTATACTTGGTAATAAACTGTTAGCTTCATTTATCGGTACGTAGCCACTATAGTACACTCTTTTTAACTTATAGTCTTGATAAAAGGTTTTCGCAACTGACATGATTTGTAGATCGGTCTCTGGTGTAGCTCCTATAACCATTTGCGTACTTTGTCCGGCGGGTACAAAAGAAGGTATATGTTTGATCACTTTAGCTTCTGACCGGAATTGTTTTATTTGGTCATTGACAAAGGCCAGAGGCTTCATCACGGAGGCGTGGTCTTTCTCCGGAGCTAACAATTTCAAGCCTTCTTCAGTTGGCAATTCCAAATTAATACTCATCCTATCCACATACAATCCCGCTTCCTTGATTAACTCCTCACTTGCACCGGGAATAGTTTTTAGATGGATATATCCATTGTACCGTTGCTCGGTTCTCAATTTTTTGACAATCAAAAGTAGGCGCTCCATCGTAAAGTCAGCATTTTTAAATATTCCCGAACTCAAGAACAAACCTTCGATATAATTTCTTCGGTAGAAATTCATGGTCAGATCCACAACTTCTTCCACGGTAAAAGCGGCACGTTTTACATCATTGCTTCGTCGACTTACGCAAAAGGCACAATCGTAAATGCAATGATTAGTCAATAGAATCTTTAATAAAGAAACACATCGTCCATCTTCCGTATAGGTGTGGCAGATACCCGAAGAGGACGCATCCCCGATCCCACCTTTATTTTTTCGGTTGCTCCCACTAGAGCTACAGCTAACGTCATACTTAGCCGCATCGGCTAATATCTTTAGTTTTTCTTCGACCCGATCCATGGATACAAACATACAGAAAGGAATTGTGTATTGCTAAATATTTTAGTTTTCATATGCTAGAATATCTAGCTTGGACAAGTGACAGCCTGACTTGATTTCTTAACAACAAATTGACATTTGTTTCTCTATATTTGCCACCGATTTAATAGTATAGAATATGTTCATAAATAAAGGGCTGGTTGCTTTAGCGTTCGGCGGGTTAGCGATCGGTATGACAGAGTTCACGATGATGGGAATTCTGCCTGATATCGCCAAAGCCATTCATATTGATATTCCTACCGCAAGCAATCTCATCGGCCTTTATGCATTAGGTGTGGTGGTCGGTGCTCCTACCTTAGTTGCTCTTTCGTCAACTTATCCGCCGAAGAAAGTACTATTTTTCTTGATGCTTTTATTCTTCATCTTTAATGGATTGTTTACAATAGCGCCAAGCCATTGGACGCTCTTCACGGCACGTTTTGCTGCGGGGCTTCCTCATGGTGCCTTTTTCGGTATCGGTTCGGTTGTGGCTGCAAAGCTTGCTAAACCTGGAAAAGAGGCACAAGGAATATCTGTCATGTTTACGGGGATGACTATTGCCAATCTCGCCGGTGTCCCTTTAGGCACCTATATCGGTCATCATTACTCATGGCAACTGACCTATGGCATCATCAGTTTATTAGGTTTGGTCACCTGTCTGGCCATCTATTTTTGGATGCCTGAACTGCCGGTTAACAAAGACACGAATGTGAAGCGGCAAATAGGCTATTTCAAACGGTGGGATGCTTGGTTGATGGTTGCAGTCATTGCTATCGGTACAGGCGGATTATTTGCTTGGATCAGCTATATATCGAAATTGGTGACTACAGTATCGGGATTATTACCTGAAAAGGTATCTATCGTCATGATTTTAATTGGCGCAGGAATGTTTGTGGGTAATATTTTGGGTGGAAAGCTAGCAGACACCATTTCACCTAGTAAAGCCGCTATATTAGCTTTCTCATCAATGGCGATTTGTCTCACTGTTTTATTTTTTACTGCCCATATCACCGAATTAGCCTATCCTATGGCTTTTATTACCGGTATGATTGCTTTCACTATAGGTTCGCCCCTACAGATGATGCTTATTAATAATGCAAAGGGGGCCGAAACATTCGCCGCTGCAGGTGGCCAAGCTGCTTTTAATATCGGCAATTCGCTGGGCGCTTATTTTGGAGCTATTCCAATAGCTTACGGCTTTTCGTATAGCTATCCGTCGCTGATTGGCGTTGTCATGGCTTCGATAGGTGCCATCCTCGCTTTTGCTTTTATGCGTAAGGTGGAAAATAAGCAAGGAAAAGTGCTCGATGGCCATGGAAAGACATTCATAAAGGAAGTTGCGTAGCCTAAAGTTCATCGTATAATTTTCTTAAAATATTGTTTTGGCAATCCCTCCATCTAAAGGAATGCTTGCACCTGTCAAAAAAGATGCATATTCTGAAGCTAGGAATGCAACCAGATAGCCGTATTCTTTGGGTTCTCCCAAGCGATGTATCGGTACTGCATTCATCTTTTGCTGACGTGCCTGCTCAAAAGAAATGTGTTCAGTTTGGGCCTGCATATTCATTAGGCTGGTCAACCGATCGGTTTCAAAGTAGCCTGTAAGGATAGAGTTGACGGTAATGCCATCCTTAGCAACAGCATTGGACAGGGACTTGCTCCAGGAAACCAATGCTGTTCGCATCGTATTAGACAAAACAAGGTTATCCTGCGGTTCTTTTACGGTCATCGATGACACGTTAATAATTCGCCCAAAGCCTTGCTCGCGCATATGAGGCAAGGCCAACGTGGTCGTGTATACCGCATTTTGAAACAACAATTCAAAGGCCTGCTGATAATCTTCTTCCTGTTTAGCCTGTATATCACCTGCCACGGGACCATTGGTATTATTAATCAAGATATCTACGGTATGATGGTCGAAAAAATTAGCAATGTTCTGTTTATGTCGCACGTAATCATTAAAATCTGTAACGAGATAACCGTGGTTTTGACCATAAGATGTATCGAGTTCTAGCAACGTACTTTTTAATTTATCCGCTGTTCTAGACATCAGGGTAACCTCTACGCCACATTTCGCCAATTGTATGGCGATGGCTTTACCTATACCGGAAGAACTCCCTCCAACGAGCGCCTTCTTCCCCAACAATTTAATATCCATTTATTATATGCAATTTATGCTATATGAACGTTCCATCTTTTCTCCGGCACATCCTACAGATGATGTAAACAATATCCATAAAAATCTGGAAATTTTCAAAAAAACTATTTTTTGTCTTTGTCTTAAGGGCTTTTATCCTTATATTTAACTTACCATTATAAAACCCTGCGTTATGCAAACGAAGACAGAATTTCTAATTTGGGATAAAATTGTCACTAGTGCCAAACAGCGGTTCGACTACGAGCTTTATGTCCATAAATTTAAAAACTTAGAGCCGGATGTATTTGATACCCTGGTATTACATATCATCGTAGGTTTTGCATGCGGTGAATGTCACGAGACGATATCGACCAATCTTCATAATGAGCTCCAACATATTGGCTTAGATATTCGAGACGAAATCATCGATACGATCGTTGAAGACAAACATATACTCTTCAGCAGCGAGATTTATGCGGCATATTTGACCTTTTCGATGTTAGAAGATGGGAATAGTGAGTTTGAGGTCTTAGGATGCGTTACAGATCTATTGGAAAGCCCAAAAGTATATCGGTAGCGGAAATGAAGGGAATGCATCAAAAATAAGTTATCGCAACTTTTGATACATCCCCGTCGTGTTAATTCATATGCAACGTGTAATTGATCCCAAGAGCAACCCATCTCCCCGGCATAGGTACAGCCGCTGTTTCGATATAGGATTGATCCCAGAGATTTGTTAGGTCTGCGTATACTCGCATACCTTTATGTTGGTACGCCGCCCGAAGATCCATAATGAAATACGGATTACCCAATTCACGCTTTATCCATCTATTTCCTGTAGAGAAATTCCACGAACCGTGTTGATAAGCCAATCGCAATATAGCTTGATGCTTTAGACTCTCCAAAATATATTTTGACGTAACATCCCCTTCGTAAGCCAAATCTTTGGGCGAAAGATAATTGTAGCTTCCTTGATAGCTAAACACACTACGTTCGGTTAACTTGAAATCTTGCCCTACGCTAAAATTGAATCCTTGCATGATATTTTCTCCAAAGTTGTGTGGTTGATAAGGAGAGGTCTCATTATTTCGGATCCAATCAATATACTCGTCAATATTCCGGTAAAAATATCCACCATGCAATCTGATATTATTGGTCTTATACTCGATTGAGGTTTCATACTGCCAGGCATTTTCGGATTTCAAATCTGGATTTCCGATGTTCGCGCCTTGATTCAAATATAGGTCTGTAAATGAGGGGATACGCTGGCTGGAGCCAATATTGAAAGCTAATTTCCAGGAAGGATGGAACAGATATGCAATGTCTAAACCGGGAAATGCCTGCCATCCGTAATCTGTATTGTAGTTGAGGTATGTGCCGACATTCAACAAAACGTGACGGATCGCTTCGGTACTGTATTCCGCGTAAATACCATGGTTGTCCCGGTGATGGTTTCCTATATTGGTACTTTCGATTTTTTCCGAACGGGTTTCCAATCCAAGACCGAAATCGCCTATAGAGGAATGTAGAATACTGTTTAATTCGGCCGAAAACACATCTGTACTGTGCTCAGATCGTCCTTTACTTAGGTCATCTCTATAGTAACGGTAATCGTCCTCATTATACCGGTAACTCACACGTGGCCTCAAAATAAAGTTGCTGCCAATTTTGTGATCAGATCCTATACTGACAATCGAGGTATTCACAACTTCCTGTGCTTCCTTATCACCTGGAGCTGCATAATAACCGTTAGCGCCAAAGGTATTGTTGATCGTTCCGGCCATCCATGTCACACTATTGGCCTCATCCAGATTCAGATTGGCCTGGTAAAATGCCTTTTTGTTTTGAGATCCCGTATTGTACCGTTGGCCGTTCGATAGATCTTGGGATACGGTCAGTAAATTTTGGAATGTCTGATTTCCTACATTTGCCATAAGCTGCAGGCTTCCTCCGCCATAAATTCCACTACCATCCCCCTCCTCTTTGTTTTTGAAGGATGTGCCCAGCTGTGTATGAACGGAAAAGGAATTGCTTTCCTGATTGGTCGTAATGATATTGATAGCACCGGTCAAGGCATTGATTCCGTAAATCCGGGCAGCAGGGCCTCTCAGTATTTCTATGCGTTCTACGGCATCCAAGGGTACGGGTATATTCATCGAGTGGTGTGCTGTCTGTGCGTCTGATATTTTAACGCCATTCAACAAAATCAATGTTTGTTCAAAACTCCCTCCATCAATGCCTATATCACTCTGTGTACCAAAAGGTCCCCGTTGACGGATGTCTACTCCTCCCACAAATGCTAAAACCTCATTTATAGACTTCGCGGACAACTGTTGTATGTCTTGCTTGGTAATGACTTGGATATTTCTGGAAGACTTGCTAAACGGAATTTGAAGTCGGTTTTCCGATACAACAACTTCAGATAGCTGTGCTGTGTCTTGTAATGTGGTCTGCCCTAGACAAACTAAGGGAGTTGCAAATGCGCTGGCAATAATTAATTTTCTAAACATAAATTACGACATGATTTAAACTAAAATTTCTGCAAAACTCGTATCTTTCCGGCACACTACAGTAGTCCACTTTTAAGAATATGAATAGTCCGGCTGAAATTCCATTTCTAAATTTTATTCAACTTGATCGCCAGCAATCCCATGCGATATATTTGCAATTGGCACAACAGCTTGTTAATGCTATTCAACGAGGATATTTGCTTCTGGGGACCAGGCTTCCCGGTACGCGAACGTTGAGCCAATTGCTAAATGTACATCGGCAAACCATTGTACGGGCCTACCAAGAATTGGAAGCACAGGGGTGGATCGAATCGCTACCCAACAAAGGTACTTTCGTTATCAACAATCGTGCTAATAGTACGCAGCGACTCGATACTTCTTCGATAGCCTTCGCTCAATATCCCGAAAAGACCGGTTTTCATTTTACAGTATCCAATATACTGTCCAGTCCTTTTGAATATGCATCGCATCCTTATCAGTTTAACGACGGGGCTCCTGATATACGGTTGACACAGTTTGATCAACTCTCGAGCTTATACTCGGCCTCTATGAAGCGAAAAAGTACGCGTAGAAAAATGGAGCATCACCACTATGGAGGCAGTACTTATTTCCGGGAACAATTAAGCAATTACTTAAACTATTCACGAGGATTACACATTTCCCGAGATAATATATTGGTTACCCGGGGTACAGAAATGAGTCTGTACCTGATTGCAAAGCTGCTGCTCAAACCTAACGATACGGTCCTCGTCGCGGAGTTGAGCAATTTTACGGCTAATATGATATTTCAAGATGCTGGAGCTTGTGTAGAAACCATATCCCTTGATGAAGATGGAATAGACCCAGAGGCCATTCGTGAAAAGCTGAAGTCCAAAAAAGTCCGTCTCGTCTATATCACGCCACATCACCATTATCCAACGACCGTTACGCTAAGTGCCGAAAGAAGAATAGCGCTGCTTAAGCTAGCGGAAGAACACGGTTTCGTGATTGTGGAAGATGATTACGACTATGATTTCCAATACGAAAAAGGTATTGCTATGCCGATTGCTAGTGCAGATACTCATGGTATGGTTGTCTATATCGGTACTTTTGGCAAATCCCTGGCGCCCAATTTTCGTGCGGGTTTTATCGTCGCTCCGGTCAACCTGACGGCTGAATTGCAAAAATATGTAGATTTAATCGATCACCAAGGTGATATACTCATGGAACAAGTACTCGGTGAGATGATTGAAGAGGGTGATATTCACCGTTTTCTCAAAAAATCGCTCAAGATTTACCGCGAACGTCGTGACCATCTATGCCAATGTCTGGACGAACAATTCGCTGATCTACTGAGCTACAAAAAGCCCGCTGGGGGCCTTGCGTTTTGGCTCGAATGGAAAAGTCCTATCTCGCTCATGCAATTGGTGGTACGGTGTCAAAAGAATAATCTCTTTATCCCCAAAAATATGCTTTATCAAAATCATAAAACAACCGCTATACGTTTAGGGTTCGGACATCTTACTATCGATGAGATGACTACCGCAATGACCATACTCCAACAAACTGTATTGGAAATGATACCTACAGACGTCTCCATTGGTGACACGCTAAAAAAGTAAGACTTAAAATATTTTTATGCTAAAAGATTAAAAAACAAAGCTTAGATTCGGGAATATTTTTTAACACAAACCTAGGTTTATGGAGGTAGATCATGAAACAACAATTTGGAATTAAGGATATTGCCAAAATGCTGAACATTTCTGTGTCGACCGTATCAAGGGCACTACGTGATGCTTATGATGTCAATCCGGAGACCCGAAAGAAAGTAACAGAATTAGCGGAGAAGCTCAATTTTAAGCCAAATAAAAATGCGGCAGCACTGGCATCGGGCAGTACAAAAAATATAGGCGTGGTTATCCCCTTTATTACCAATTATTATTTTTCCACGGTTATATCAGGTATACAAGAAGAAGCTTATAATAAAGGCTATAATATCATACTCTTCGTTACCAATGATGATCTCGATAGAGAAAAAACGCTGTTGAGAAATATTGCGACAACAAGTCTAGACGGCTTATTGATTTCTATTTCTTCCAATTCGGATATACAAGACCATTTTGAAGAGTTAATGCAGGAAGGCCTCCCCATTGTATTCTTTGACCGGGTACCTCACCACATTCATGCATCTAAGGTTATGCAGAGTGATTTCGATGGGGCGTTTCTGGCTACCAGTCACCTGATCGAAAAAGGATATCGGAAAATTGCTCATATTGCGGGCCCTGAAGAACTCAATTTTACACAAGAAAGGCTGAAAGGTTATTTGGCTGCACTGGAAACGGCCAATCTACCATCCAATGAAGATTATATTATTTTTTCGGGCTTTTCGCAGGGGCATGGATATACCGATACACTAACACTATTGTCTTTGGATGAAAAACCAGATGCTATTTTTGCCGTCAATGACCGCAAAGCGGTAGGTGCTATCCAAGCTTTAAAAGCCAATAATATTCAAGTGGGAGTAGATGCGGCGGTCATCGGCTTTACCAATGATCCTATTGCTACCGTCATCGAACCTCACTTAACCACTGTCGAGGAACCTGCATTTGAGATTGGACAACAAAGCTGCAATCTCCTCATTAAGCATATCAAAAATAAGGACCATGAGCCCCGAGATATACTGTTGCCGGGAAAACTAATCATAAGACAGTCAGTTATTTTATCCGAAGATTCAAACTGACTGCCTTTTGATCATAGTCTTTAGCTATTCCTATCTTCAACAAAGACGACTATATACTTTCTCCTCGCTACAAAAGAGCGGATGACCCTTCATCCAAAAAGCACACACAAAGCGTATGCTCTTGCAAGATACTTGCCGGATGCAGGTTGGAGACAGAACCAGTTAAGCAATCCTTAACAGCCTGTGCTTTTCTGCTATCGGGCACAGCGCAGATAATACGTTTAGATTGGATATTACGGTTCGATTTGTGCCAGTCCTTTCGGTCTGATGGTGCCAGCTATTACGGTTCAAATGATGCCACTTTAGTGGTTTAATTTTCTTCCATCACTCCGTATTTACGGTTCGAATT
>PJTO01000114.1_pt1 | contig 97958 bp, 69 predicted proteins | sample 1512101 | NCBI WGS metagenome assembly PJTO01 (sample SAMN08177690, study PRJNA422409) | Soil metagenome, whole genome shotgun sequencing project.
CTACAACAACGAACGCATTCATTCGTCGATTGGCTATCTCACCCCATCTGATTTCGAAGGACAGTATCACTTTAATACGGTGAATCGTTAAAATTTATGTCTACTATCTTGACAGAGGTCCAGCATCCGCCATCCTCTTATCGTCTGTCTCATCGCTTTGCACGCCTTAGTACTTACGGCAGGCGTAAAGTTGATGAAGTATTTCCCCCACCGATTCTTCGATCTTCTGGGCCGAAAGGTGTATCCCAGAAAGTCAATCTTGGTTTCGGGATGGTCTCCTTTACGGTCATCATCTTTGCAATAGACAATTCGGGTTTTCTCCGGATGCAGTTCGAGTTTACATTGCTTAAATCGCTCTTTGAGTTTCTCCAGCAGTTGTTCTGCTTCCTCTTTCGTTCGACAGTGGATCACTGCATCATCCGCATACCTTGCCCACGGATTTTGCGCGTGTTTGTTTCCCATCCATTTGTCGAACGTATAGTGCATGAACAGATTCGCAAGTACCGGACTGATGACACCGCCTTGAGGTGTGCCGGAAATCCTTTCTCTTTTGCTCCCGTCCTTCAGTTGAAACGGCGCCTTTAACCATCTTTCGATGTAGAGGATGACCCACGCGCAGTTCGTATGCTTCTTTACTGCTTTCATGAGTAGCTCATGGTCGATGTTGTCAAACAGACCTTTGATGTCAAACTCCAACACCCAGTCATATCGCCAACACCTTGTTCGCGTCACTCGAACCGCATCAATTGCGGATTTCCCTGGTCTGTACCCATACGAATCCGGATGGAAAATAGGTTCCACTAACGGCTCGAAGTACAGTTTGACCGTCATTTGCGCGATGCGATCAGAAACGGTAGGTACGCCCAAAATCCTCACTCCACCATTCTTCTTCGGTATTTCTACCGCTTTGACTGGCGGGGGGAAATAACTACCCGAGGACATCCGGTTCCAGATTTTATAGAGGTTGTCTTTCAGGTTGGCTTCAATCTCCTGAATCGACTCGTCGTCGACTCCGGCCGCTCCATTGTTCGCCCTGACCAGCTTATACGCTTCCCAAACCATGTGCCTTGAGATTTCATACGGCTTTGTTTTGTCCATTTGTTCCTCCCACTTTCGCGGTTGACACATTTCCAAAACGGGATAACATAGCCCCTTGGCTCCGCCACCTTTTCAGTGGGTTCATCGCTACTACGGGCTATTCCGCCCCTATACTCCGCATCTGTACTTTCATCCTTGCGGGATTTCCGCTTGGATTTTTCCATTGGCATCGGAGTCGTAGGTTCCCACGTTCCGAACAAAAGCCTGTGCTACGTTCACGCCGCCTTCATGCCGGTCACCATCTGGACAGTAAGCAGGTTTCCTCCAGACTTATCCCGGGCCAACGACTCCCTCCCGGTTTTGATGACATCCCTACGCTTTAGACACTTTATCAGCCATTGACTTGTGTTCGTCTCCGTAGCACTCACCTGACAGAGTCTTGCTCTGCCTTTTCCTTAACGCTCACCACCGACGGCTTTTGACCGCAGCAGCTTAAGGTGGTTTGAAGCCTCCGCCTGTACAGCGGCTCCGAGGGGCCCTCCCTCATCTCTTGTTCAGCATTGCTTGGCACTTACGCGCCGCGCATTCGTGGCGCACAGTCATCAGCATATCTCGTTATGCGGTGTCCTCGCTCTGTCATCAGCTTGTCTAAGGGATGTAGGTATATATTTGCAAATAGTGGACTGATGACTCCGCCTTGCATCGTTCCTTCTTCGTTCATCTGGTAGCTACCCTTATCCATGACACCGGACTCCAGAAATCTCCGCAATAGTTCCAGCACACTGCCATCCACGACTTCTTCACGCACCGCAGCGATTAATTTATCATGCGGGATTGTGTCAAAGTATGATTTCAGGTCGGCGTCTATCACATAAGGATATCCTGCCAGCAAGTCTTTACGGATTTTCTCCAGTGCCATGTGGGCGCTTCTTCCCGGACGAAATCCAAAACTGCAGTCCAAGAACACTTCCTCAAAGATCGGCTCCAATATTCGCTTCGCTGCTGCCTGTACTACTCGGTCTCCTACGGTAGGAATGCCTAAAGGTCTTTGTGTTCCGTCCGCTTTCGGAATATAGACCCTTTTCACCGGTTTAGACCGATAGGTCCTGCTTTGCAGGTCGTGCTGGAGGGCTTGTACATTGTCCTCCAACTTGGACTCGAATGCTTGTACGGTCACTCCGTCCACGCCTGCCGCTCCCTTGTTGCGCTTGACCTCTTGAAAGGCTTCCTCCAAGTTTGGTTTCGCCCATATCTTATCAATTAGGCTATACCACCTGCGTTTCTTGTCATTCTTTACTCCCTCACGGAAGCGCCTGACGTTTATCGTCTCCTCATCCATGCTTCGTTTACTTCCCTTCGAGTTCCGGCGGTCTAGCCTTTCGGCAATGCGCCGGTTTACTAGTTGGTACTTCGCCTCAGACGGTCTACCCTATTGTTCGACCTCGGTTCTTCGCGCTTCTTGGCTCCCCGACTTCTGTCTGACGCATGGCGTTTGTTTCAGCACTTCTCTTTCACCGGTTCCGGGCTTCGCACCAAGTCCCTGCCTTTTGGGTCAGGGCTTGCACCGGCGACATGTTGCGCCGATTCGCTCGCCATTGTGGCTTTTCCTGCGAGCTTGTTCACTACTATCCCTTCGTATGACTTCCAACCACCCATAGCCCCCGTCTTTGCCGTCGCGGCTTTGAGCGAGAGTTTACCGCTATGCGGAGACGATCGGATCTCCTTGGGTCACGTCACCAACTTTCCCCCGAATCCAGTCCTCCTAACTTCCGAGATCATTGGTGGTATTGGACATTCCCTTCTATTGCAGGGTTATCCGATCTCGTCAGCCAACATGGTTTCAGCCACCTGTTCCGGGGTTTGCCTTCAAGCCCTCCGCACGCATCCTGTTGGACTACGCACTGCCTGTCAGCTATGCACTTCCGCCACCTCGCGGCATGCTGGAGTCTTTCACTCCTTAGTCGGCGCGCTGCCAAGCGCACAATAAACCCTTCGATTAAGTTCGAAGGGTTTAGCGCTTCTTGAACGTGGCCTCGGCTTATTCGTCCGCCAACTCCCGCCAATAGCCCTTGATTCCCTTCTCGAGACGAACCAAGGCCTCCAGATAAAAATAGTCTCCCCACACCACGAAGTCGTCCGGAGAAGAGTTGCCGCGCACGTGATACGAGCCTCTGGCGATCAGACCGTCCGCCTCCGGCTTGCCGGTCGTCGCGTAATTGCGCACAAGCGATTCCATCGACAGCCGCACGCCTTCCTCGAAATAAACCCGCTCGGGATCGTCCGGTCCGATCAGTTCCAGCAGTTCAAGCAAACCGGCCGATACGATGGCGGAAGCCGAGCTGTCCCGGTAGGTGTTCTCGTCGACCGGAACGTTGAAATCCCAGTAAGCGACATGATCCTCCGGCAGATGGCTCAGGAAGAACCTTGCCAGCCGCTTCGACGTTTCCAGATACTTCGCGTCGCCGGTATAACGGTAGGACAGAGCAAAGCCGTATACGCCCCACGCTTGTCCGCGCGTCCAAGTCGATCCGTTCGTGTAGCCCTGCGCCGTATCGCCGCCGATCGGCTCGCCGTTATCCGGCTTGAAATGAAACGTATGATACGAGGAATCGTCCCCGCGCACGAGGTAACGGCGGCTCTTGTCGGCATGAAGGACTGCGGTTCGCCGGTAGCGCTCCTCTCCGGTCTGCTCGTAAGCCCAATACAACAACGGCAAATTCATCATGCAGTCGATAATGATGCGCCCGCCGTTAACCGGATCGCCCTCCGGCCCCCATGCCTGGATATATTGCCCCGGCTCGCGCCATCTGGCCATCAGCTTGTCCGCCGCCTTTAGCGCCAGGCGTCTGGCCTCCTCGTCGCGCTCAATGATCCACTGCGCCTTCGCGGACGGCGAATACAGGAAGCCGATGTCGTGGTGATCGAGCACCCGGTTCGCCTCCAGTCGCTTCTTGAAGCTCGCCACCGTGCGGACGGCGGCTTCGCGATATGCGGCGTCGCCGCTGTACTCGTAGCACAGCCACAGCATGCCGGACCAGAAGCCGTCGGTCCAATCGTCATTATTCGTCAGCACGTACGTTTGGCCTCCGTCCGTACTGACAAGAGGGAACTGTTCGCCAAACTTCTCGATGTTGCGCTTCGTTTTCGCCAATGCGTCCTCAATAGCCGTTGCCCATAAACTCATCGTTCGTTTTCTCCTCTGCTCTTCACAAAATTGCTCGAATTCGCCGCCAGGTTACTTCCCGCCCTTAGGAACTGTAACTGTGGCGGTGGCTGAATTCGTGTTGCCCGCATAATCCCTTACCGTATACGTAATCGTATATATCCGGCTTGTCCCGTTACCGGAACGCTCTGCTCGAAGCAAGAATGACGTATCGGACGTGCCGTACTCCGCTTCCTGAATATCCTCCGTCGTGTTGCCGTCCCCGCTTCCGTTATCGTTCTCGTTGCTCGTAATAGAAGCCAGAATAATCGACGCTACACCGGAACCGCCGGCATCGTCCGCAGTAACCGTTACTTGGACAGGAACCAACTTATGATTGGGCGGAGTTAATATCGTCTTGTCTACGGAAATGGATAATGTTGGCGCAACTTTGTCTATATTCGAAACTGTTGCAACGGCAGACCCCCTATTCCCCGCAGCGTCCATAAATTCAAAGGTGAAGCTTCCGTTGTTTTCGAATGTATAGGTCGGGGATCCGCCGTTATTCGTAATCGTGACAGGTTCGTTAGTTAATAAGGTAGCAATAACGTTTTGATTCGTCGGCGCCGTCGTACTGTAAGCAATCGTTCCTTCGGCAACCGACCACTGATCCAACGGAACGACATCCGGCGTATCGGACAGAAGATCTTGCCCGGGCAGCAACGGAACCATTCGAACCGAAATGGTCGTGTTTTTCCGATTCTGAAGATGAATCGTCAGCTTCTTCATGCCGGTATTGACTGTCTGTCCCTCCGGATTGGGCGAGGTCGACAAAGGAACCGCGTCCATTACAGAGAATGCAGCCTCAGCCGGAGCCAGCAATTGCACCTGCAAACGTTGACCACCCGAACTTAGTACTGCTGTTTTGCCGTCCGGTTCGATGTTGATTTGCGCTTCGGTATGCATAAACCAATACAACTCCGAAGGCAGCTTGGCTTGAATTTCATCCTGAACGAGAAATTGCCGACGACCGTCCAGCAAGGCGACGCCGCGCTGCGCCGATACTACGCTGTCCTTGTACGCTTCCGTCAAATCTGCGATTGCATAAGCGCCTTGCTCGCGGTTGTCTTCGAATTTTACGATTTTAGATACAGCCGTTACTTTCTGTTCGGGCATGGCAGACGGATTAATAACGATAGAATTATGTCCTTCGGTCCGTTTGCGGTAATAGGTCCAGCGTCTGCCCTCCTCGCCCATTTCCCAGAACCCGGGCAAATTGTAATCCTCCGAGCCAAGATCGGAAGCCCAGCGCACGCCGTTAGCATCCAACACAAAAGAACCGATGTCCAGATCGCCATGAGGAGCGCCATTCATCCCTCCTTTGAAGCCGACGAACAGAGAGTTGGAATCCGACCAGGAGCTGCGCATCGTAACCGCTTGCTGGCGAGAAAAATAATAGTCTTTCTTCGGCGGTTCGCTGCCGTTATACAGTTCGGGCCGATACCACAAAATATCGTAAGGCGTGGTTCTGACCGCTTGGCTTTGGACAAATTGATGATACCACGCATATCCCGGCTCCTGGTGATGCTCGGCGAACCAAAGAAGCAATCTTCCGGGGATAAACGACTGCGGTCCGTCGGAATAGTTGAACGGCCCCTGCGGACCCGTAATGTATAAGGGATAATCCGGCGTAGCCGGAATTCCATCCGCAGCGGAGAATCCAAAATCATGCCCGAATGCCGTTTCCAGCGACGAGAGCAAGTAAACGAGATAGTCCGTGCCATAGCTCCAGTAAGCCGGCCCTTCTATGGCCGAACCGTCAGGGGCGTATTGCCGCAATCCGTGCTGCAGCGATTTGAATGCCCCTTGAAGAATGGCTCCGGCGATTTCCTCCTCTTCATCCGCAACGGCAAGTGCTCCCATAACTATGCCGGCATTGCAGACGAAGTTCCAGTTGTTGTTATTTTTCGTCCAATACGTCATCCCCGCATACAGCGGCAGAGCCTGCTTCAGCCCTTTCTCCACAATCGCGTGCCGGACGATATCCCGCTGCTCGCTGCTTAAATAGTCGTACAACCAATCATAGCCTAGGGCTACCCCTTGCGTAATCGTAGCCGTATCCAAAAAATGCCCCGGACCCCAATCCGGATAATTGTCCGTCGACACATTCTGAAGTTCCAGCCATGCGCGATCCAGATATTGCTGTTCTCCTGTCACCCGGAATACAAAAGCAAGGTAGGCAATGTTGCTCGGAGCCGTCATGTTCAGCCGCAAGCCATCAGGCTTTTGATAGGGCGCGGGCTCCTGTCCGAGCGCCGTATCCGCCGTTTGCTTGACTTTGGCAAACCATTGCTGAACGCGGATATCCGTATCCAGAAGCGATTGAATCCGATCAAAGTCGTCGTCGGTTGCCAGAATCCTGGGATGATTGTGATTCGGCTGATTCGCGATTAACTCGCTAATCAGCTCTTCGGCGCGAGGAGCCATATACAAGTAAACCTTGGCAACGGCTTCCCCGCCATGGCCGTCGCTTCCCCGCAAAGCGAACCAATCGTTCCCGACATAATCGGTATCGGGAGTGTAGCTCCAGTCCCCGTTTGCCTGCAGCGCAACTTGCCCGTGAAGCGGCTGGTTCGCCAAGTCAATGACAAGCTGATCGCCGTCCGGATCTCTCAAGGCGACGTAACCTAAACCGGTGATCGGCTTATTTTTGTCCGTCGTATACGTTAAATCGGTTGCTATGGGACTATGGTTGGCGGGATGAACCGTTATCGCGACTTGAGAAACGGCATAATTTCCTTGATCGTCCCGAATCGTAACGATAAACCGATCTGTGCCGTAAAAATTATCGTAAGGAAAATAACTCCATTTCCCCGTATCCTCTACATCCAGTAGTCCATGTGCGACGTTTAGCCCGATCGCGTAAAATAACGGCTGTCCCGTTGTCGAATAGGCTTTAATTGTCCCCGATGCCGTCCCCCCTTGAACCGACTCTGCCTGATCGTCTTCCGCAGTAATGCCCTCGCCGATTAGGCCAACATAAACAGGGACGGAGGCCCGCTTTTTTCCGTTCGATGAAGCGGCCGTCACAATGGCTACTCCTGTGTTTACTCCCGTCACTACGCCATTTGCAACTGTAGCGACAGTGGGGTCCGACGTCGTCCAGATCAATTCTTTCTCGCTTGTATTCGCAGGAGTAAGATCAACGTTCGTCGCAACCGTTCCTCCAACCGGTACGGTATACGCTTCCTGCTCAAATGCAATCTCTTCTAGAGGCACCCATGGAATGAGCGACGTATCGTCAAACCAGGCTGTCCCCGTCCCCTGCTCGAAGAAGCTTTCAACCCTCAACTCGGTTATGGACGGATCGTTCGGGAGGGTGACATAGGTTTCAAGCAACTGCCAATCCTTCGTTCCCTTCACCGAAGCGGTATAAGAATGACTGCCACCGACGATAATTCGGCTGCGGGCGGAACCGGTCACTTGATCCGTCTTGACCCACTGGCTCAATTTATACGTCTTTCCCCGCTGCTCGGCAGTAACCGGTACGTTTTGGAACACGGAAACCCGGCTTGAAGCCGATGCGCTTATTTTCAGCGATCGCGCGCCTTCTTTCACATTGCTCCCGGCGTTATCCAACGCGACTGTCGGCGTCTGCGATCCGGGGAAGACGTAGCTGATCCATGATTTGGCCCAGCCGTTGTCGTTCACCTGCTCATAACTGCCGTTCGCCAGTAGATTCTCCAGATGAGCCTGAGGCACCCCAACTAACGACGTATCGTCAAACCAGGCTGTCCCCGTCCCCTGCTCGAAGAAGCTTTCAACCCTTAACGATACAATGGAAGGATCGTCCGGAAGGGTAACAATCGTTTCAAGCAACTGCCAATCCTTCGTCTCCTTGACCGACTCCGTGTAGACATGACTGCCTCCGACGATAATTCGACTGCGGGCGGAACCGGTTACTTGATCCGTCTTAACCCACTGGCTAAATTTATACGTCTTTCCCCGCTGCTCGGCAGTAATCGGTACGTTCTGGAACACGGAAACCCGGCTTGAAGCCGATGCGCTTATTTTCAGCGATCGCGCGCCTTCTTTCACATTGCTTCCGGCGTTATCCAACGTAACGGTCGGCGTCTGCGATCCTGGCCAAACATAACTGACCCACGAGTTGGCCCAGCCGTTGTCGTTTACCTGCTCATAACTGCCGTTCGCCAGCAGATTCACGGGAGCTTCCGCCTGGTTGGCCCACGCCGTTTCGATCTCCGCTCCTAACTGCAACCATTCCGCCATCAACAAAACAACTGAAAGTAGTACGGGCAGTATTCTCTTCTTCATAGCTTCCTCCCACTAATGTTGTATGCGGTTTCAATACTAGTTCGTCGTTGTCGCCGCTCCTTCAATATAAGGGGAGGAGCCGGCGCTAGACTACAATCAATCTTCTGCAGAACTATACAAAAAGGATAGCCGCAGCTATCCTTTATGAATTCGGCTATCCCGATTTCGTTCCCCCCGCAATCGACTGATACCGTACCATACAACCATATTGTTCAGCCGAAGCGACAACGAGCCTGTCGTCCGCAGCCCAATATGCCAGTGCGCCTATAACGTGAATATTGGCCCATTCCGTGTCGAGATGAAGCTGCTCCGCATTTTCTCTAATGACTCTTGCCCTCCCCAGATCCGCCAATCCCTCCTGCTCCGAGAATCTGAACACATGCCCGATATCCTTCTCGTCGCCGTATACGCCTATCACTCGTCCTTGGCCGGCATAGATGAACTCTCTCAAGCTGCCGCTCGAATATAGTCTTCCATACGATCTCGTCCAATTGAAACGCTCGTCAAGCAAAAACAGAATCCCGTCCGCTGTACCCGCGAGAATGCTGCCGTTGTCGAGTTGGGTTCCCCCCGTAATGGTAGCCTTGAACGCTCTGCCTCGAATAGAAGGAACGATTGCCGGGAGCTTCTCCGAAGTGCCGGCAAGCAGATCCCACATGTAAATCTCGTCGTTTGTCCCGGACAACAGAAATCGACCGCCGCCCAGATGGATGACATGCGCCTCTGGAGAAGCCAGCACAAGTCCCTCCACGCTTCGGCAGCTCTTCTCCCGGTTGTGTAAGACAAAGATTTGCCCGGTACTATCGGACACAAGCAGCTCATGCTCGCTAAGTTCGCCTACGATTCTGTCAACCTGCGCTTTATCCGGAAGCCTATCGATAGAAACAAGTTGCTTGTCGCACAGACGAACCGTCAGCAATTGCCGGTCGGAAGTCAGAATCGCCACCTTACTTCCCCATCTATGGCATGAGACGGGGTACCCCTCCTCGTGTAAAACGACAATGTCCAGCGGCTTCTCGCTGCAATAGTCAGTCTCTATCATAATCGTTCGATTCGATCCGTTAATGCTGTAAATTCGATGTTCCGTTGCCTCCAGATAGCGGGTTTTCGTATCCCCCCAGCTCAGATAACGATGGAGGGGGAGCGTGCTCACTCGTTTCGCCGAAATGTGCATATAATAGTGGGGATCGTTACTGCTGTGAAACTCCGGCGGCACGTATTTCGCAATTCGAGCGGGTTTGGCGCTTTCATCCGGAGGGGTCAGCTTGCTCACGTCTACGGCCAGCACATAGGGAGAAAACGGTCCGCAGACATCCACCATATGAAGAATTCCCCTATCGTCAAACAACATTTCACAAATATAGCTGGATGTGCGGCCTTCCGGCGAAATCAATCCGAGATTTTCCGGTTGCTTGCCGTTCAAGATGTCCCATCTGACCAACCGCATCGCATTCGTATCGTGAAAGCTCTCTAATCCGTAATAAAGGACAAAATTCTCATCGGCCGCAAGTCCTCCAATGGAAGCAGCCAGCTCCGGGTGACGAGGGTATTCGGGACGAAGGTGAACATAGCCGTGCCGCTTGACCTCAAGAGATTCGGGATCCAGCTCTATCATTTCGCCGTCGGTATTATCGCATAAAAATAACGTCCCCGTCGGAGACAGCAGTCCGTAAATGAGGGCGCGCCTCACCTTGTTCCCGTAAGGGGATACGAAGCAGACCTTCAAATCCTGTATGGCATCCGTTGCAGGGTCGTAACGCCATATCTCTCCTGTATAGGATGAACCGTATATGCGGCCTTGCCGATCTTTAACGAGCCGACACGAGGCATACTCTGTCACTTTGCCGTAATCGCGAACTTCATTGGTCTCGAGATCGAGACGATAGAAGTGACCTCGCATATAGCCCAGAAAATAGTAGTACCGGGCATCTTCCCCCAAAATCCCCCCGTAAATGCTTTCTCTAGGAACTGGGATGCCTCTCGTATGCACCTCGCCGTTATCCGGGTTTACAATCATAACGATCGAGCCTGGATAACCCTCCCATGGATGTTCGTAATGCTGTTCAAACATCCACCTGTCATGACCTGGAGCGGGCGATGTGTTATGAGTCGCCATAATCAGTCGGCCGTCGGGCAAGAAATCAATGCTGGTATGGATTTTGCTGGGCGGCATTTGCTTCGCGTCAACAATCCATTCTTTCTCCAGATCCAGAACGAGCCTCACTTCGCCTGTGCGCGGATCATACTCGTACAGCATGGCGGTCAATGGCTTTAACGTTTCGCCGCAGACGGAAACATAGAAGCGTCCGTCGGGCGATTGGACAAAATCCCATACCGAATCGTGTCCTCGTTCTTTGGGAAGCGGGATCCATTTCGTGTGCTCTGGCGGTATTTCAGCCAACAGATTGGGTTTCACAGTTCCGTTCCTCCTCATTTAGCTTCATGCGATTTCAAATTCCTTATGAACCTTAGACGAAATCACATTAAACACTATAAAGAAAGAAACAGCCCCGGCCTACTATCACTGTTGTGCCACACTATCCAAACCGGACCGGCGAGCTTATCCATTTTGCGGCAAGCTATCTTTTTCCCTATCCAGATTCCGAACCATCTCGCGATACTTCCCCGGCGTGATGCCCTCATACTTTTTGAACGCTCTAATAAATCCGATATCGTTGGCATAACCGATCTTTAGCGCGATTTGCAGTACCGTCAAATTGGAATCGCGCAACATTAGCTTAGCCTCATCCATCCGTTTGGCGATGATATATTCATTCAAGTTGATTTGGTTTTGTTTCTTGAAAAAGCTGGATATATACTGGGCATTCATATTGAAATTATCCGCAATTGAAGTCAGACTTAAAGCATGATCCAATAAATGTTCGTTCACATATTCTTTGATTTGCCCGTTCAATCCGTCGATCTGATCTTTCCGCGCTTCGGTTACACTTTTACAAATCAGCTCGCACAGCTCTTTTGTTTTACGCACCATGTCTTGCGCAGAGGTTCCGTCCATAATGGAACGGATAGGATCCATCCCTTTAAGATGCTTGTCGTCTATCCTTAGAGCCTCCATCACTTTTATAACCGTGCTGAGCATATCGAAAATTAAAAATTTGCCCATTTCCGAAGTCATTTCGCCGGAGGCTATGTTTTTCTCATAGAGCCTATCCAGCAGCCTTTCGGCCTCCTCATAGTTTCCGCTCTTCAAATAATTAATGAAGCGAATTTCCTCCTCCATCGGGTAATCATAGTAACGATGCTTCAAATCCTTGATTTGTTCTTGATAGATGACCGAACCGATCCCATGAATAATTCGGTAATCCAATGCGCTGGTCGCTTCTATGTAACATTTGCCGAAGTTTTCGATGCCTTGCTGCAGCGTGCTGGATGCGATCGTAATTTTCATCCGGAAACGTTCTTCTGTCACCTTCTTTATACTGGTAATAATCGCATTTCTTGCCTGAACGGCTTCATCCAGCGTATCGGCAACGTTAAGCATAAGCGCCAATTGATTGCGCTCCGTTTCCACAACGTATCCCTTGCCCTCGATCAACTCGCTGCATAAGTTCAACAGCACGAATCGGACAAGCGCCCACTCCCGTTCGCTATCCTCTTTGCGGAACTTACTGGAATCGTCGCAAGCAATCAGAATGACGCAATTCAATTTGTAGGGTAAGCTAAGCCCCATGAATTCCAAAGTACTTTGCTCCACTTCGGCATGCTCGATTTGTCCTTTAAGCAAACGAGTCAAAAAATGCGCCAAAACAACCGGTGCATGATTCGCCAACATATGCTTGAGCTTTTCTTTCTCCTTTAGATTGTGAGTAATCGAGGATTTAATGAAATCGTACTCGTTCACGACGCGATCCGGGGTTCCAATCTTCCCGTTCATCAATACCGTCACCAGATCTCGAATCGGACCATAGTTGCGATAGGCCATCCAATAAGCAACAACGGTTCCAATCATAATCGCAATTGCAAAGAAAGAAATCACTCCATAAGTAATCTCGTTAATCGGCTGAAGCACGACGGCTTTCGGAATCAGCGAAATAAACTTCCACCCGTTGACCCCCTTCGTCGATGAAAGCATCATTTCCTCTCCATCCAGCATAAAGCCGCGATAGCCAGACTCCTCAGCTTGCTCCAATAGCCCTTCAGGCAAAGTATAGTCCCCTGTCGAAGATAGCAGAATTTGACCGGAATTATCCAAAATATACATAGAGGCCTTGTTGGCCCATTCGATTTGTTTAAATAAATCAAAGATTTGCTGTTCGTCAATGAGCATAACCAAGGTCGCATATATATTCTGACGATCGCCGAAAGGCAAGGAAACGATTGTCGCTATAGCATGATGTGCGGATGCTCCGCTGTCTATTGTCTCCGAAGGCATGAACGTTTTTACATGGTACCCGGACAATAGCTTCTCTTTTATTTCGTTAACGCTGTAAGAACCGTAGGGAGAGATATTCGTAAAATAGGTTTCTGAATCCGTTTTCATAGTTGGCGTAAGAATGCTATCGCTAGCTTTATAATGGATATAGAAATCTCCAATAAAATCGCTTCCGCCACGGACGTTTCTCATCATCTCCACGATTTCGGAATACAGGAAATAATTTGTTTTCTCATCCAGATTCCATAAAGCTTGCAGCTTAGGATGAGTCGAGATTTGCACCATCACCCGGTCGACTTCCTCCATATTTTTGTCGATGACCTGTCTGACTTGCTCGATCATCGCAAAGTTGGAGCGATTAGCGTTGTCGATCATGACATGATTGATATTAGAATAAAGAAATACGGATATCGTAGTCGGGATGACCAAGATTAGAATATAAGATAGCCACAGCGTCCAAAACACTTTTTTGCGCTTGCCCATAGATTGCCACACTCCCGATGTTAATTTGCATTAGGCGCCTTGACTTAACTTTAGCGCCACCGTATAGGAGAATCAACAACGGGCATCGCTGTTTTTGGCAATCCCTAGGCGAAACGATAAAAAAGATTGTCCGATAAGATTTTGTAAGTTCCAAAACTGATAAGAAGCTAGCCGCAGGTTACATGGATTGTAGGCAAGTCCGGCCCAATCTTCCTATACTTGGGTTGCGACTTCGAAATCGATCTCGCCACTACCATTTCATTAGGGGGAACTACAATGAAATTGCGAAAACAGAATTTGAGGAACATGGCAGTCGGAGTGCCAATATTGGCCATGCTCGCAACAGGCTGCAGCAACAACGCTACCAACACTGCCAGTCCTACGCCGTCCCTTGCGCCAACCAGCGCAAGCATCGCCAGCAGCACAGCAGAAAGCAATGAAGTCGCTTATCCCAAGCAAATTAGTCAATGGGTATCAGGTACGGATTATAACGACATCGCCGCCTTCAAAGAACTCGAAAAAATTACAGGCACAAAAGTATCGTTTCAACATCCTCCTGCCGGACAAGCAAAAGATCAATTCAACTTAATGATCGCCTCAGGCGAGCTCCCCGACATCATCGAATATAACTGGACGCTTGCGCCAAAGGGAGCAGACAGCTTAATTCAGGAAAAAAGAATTATTCGCCTCAATGAGCTTATTGACAAGCATGCGCCTAATTTGACGAAGGTGCTCGACGACAATCCGGAATTCCGCAAAATGATTACGACCGATGAGGGCAACATTTACGTTATGCCTTTCCTGCTTGGCGATGAAAGCTTGTCCGCTACCTTCGGGCCAATCGTACGCGAAGACTGGCTGCAGAAGTTGAATTTGAAGGCGCCGACCACAGTAGCGGAGTGGGAGACGATGCTGACGGCTTTCCGCGACGGCGATCCGAACGGCAACGACAAGAAGGATGAAATTCCTCTCCTGTTCAATATGGACGACATCGATTTGGGCCACTTTATTGTTGGGGCTTGGGGAATCGCCTCGACATTTTACCAAGATAACGGCACGGTTAAATACGGGCCGATTCAACCCGAGTTTAAGGAATTTTTGGCGACGATGGCCAGGTGGTATAAAGAAGGCTTGATCGATCCGGACTATATTACGACGGATGCAAAGCTGAAGGACGCTAAGGTAACCAACGACCAGCTCGGCGCATTTCTCGGATACCCGGGAGGCAGTATCGGCCGTTATATCGATCTCATCAGCGAGAAAAACGCCCAGTTCTCCTTAATAGGAACGGAATATCCTTCCCTGAATGAAGGCGGAACGGCCCTAGGCCAATACTCTTATCCGTTCTCGGGAATTGGAGCCGCAATCTCGACCTCGGCCAAAAATCCGGAACAAATCGTGAAATGGCTCGATTATAAATATGGAAAAGAAGGCCATCTCCTGTTCAATTTCGGTATTGAAGGAGAAAGCTACACCATGGTTGGAGATTACCCGACCTATACGGACGTCATCTTGCACAATCCGGACGGTCTTTCGGTTTCCGAAGCGATGGCCAAATACTTTATAGCCAGCTGGAGCGGCCCGATCGTTCAAAGCAAGTATTATTTGGAGCAATATTACTTGAAGCAGCAGCAGCGCGACGCGAACAAAAATTGGTCCAAAGCCGATCATTCCAAGCAGCTGCCTCCGCTCACGTTGACTGCGGAAGAAAGCTCCAAAACGTCCGCCATCATGAACGATGTGAAAACTTATCGCGATGAGATGATCAATAAGTTTATCGCGGGTGTCGAGCCTCTAGAAAACTTCGATAAATTCGTAAACACCATTGAGAAGATGAGAATCGACGAAGCCATCGCCGCTAACCAAGCCGCTCTAGAGCGATATAATTCTCGTAAATAGCACTTATCGACGTTGCAACTGCAGAAGGGCTCTACGATTGAGCCCTTCTGCATGGCCGGCAATTTCTTAAGACAATTCCCACAGGAGGGTTCGCAATGTCGCTGATGCGGGAAAAAAGTACGGGGTCCCCTGTGACAACAATCAATAAAAACGCATTCTCTTTTCGTGCTTGGCGCGATTTAAAAATAAATCGTTACGTTTACATGATGCTTATCCCCGTTATTGCTTACTATTTGATCTTTTTATATCTTCCGATGTACGGTTTGCAAATCGCTTTTAAAGATTTTTCACCGGGAGCCGGAATGTTAGGAAGCGAGTGGGTAGGCTTCAAGCATTTCGAAAGCTTCTTTAATAGTTATTATTTTTGGAGGTTGTTGCGCAACACCCTATTGCTCAGCCTATACGAGCTCCTCTTTGCATTCCCGGCTTCGATTATACTGGCTCTACTATTGAACGAGCTGCGCAGCAACAAGTTCAAGCGAATCGTACAAACCGTAACTTATATGCCGCATTTTATCTCGATCGTCGTTATTTGCGGCATATTGGTCGATTTCCTTGCGCGCGATGGCTTGATTAATGATATCCTTGCTTTTCTCGGCTTTGACCGCACCTCGTTCCTGGGTGAAAGCGGTTGGTTCCGAAGTATCTATATCTCGTCCAATATTTGGCAAAGCATAGGCTGGAGCTCTATCATTTACTTATCCGCCATGTCGAGCATCGATCCTTCTTTATACGAAGCTGCTAGAGTGGATGGCGCCAATCGGTGGAAACAGACCTTCCATGTCACGCTTCCCGGCATTATGACCACTGTCGTTATTCTGCTTATTCTGCAAATCGGTAATTTTATGACGGTAGGAACCGAGAAAATATTGCTGCTCTATAACAGCTCAACCTATGAAACGGCGGATGTTATCGGAACGTTTCTGTACCGTAAAGGGATTCTCGAGGCTGATTACAGTTACAGCGCTGCTGTTGGCTTGTTCAATTCCGTCATCAACTTCACTTTACTGGTCATTGCCAACGCTGCAAGCAGAAAAAGTGAAAATAACCTTTGGTAAAGGACGCGAGAAGCCATGGCACTGAAACGAAGTCTGGGTGAGAAGCTATTTGATGCGAGCAATGTGTTCCTCTTATTTCTATTGTCATGTACGACACTGTATCCCTTTCTATATGTTCTGATGGCTTCCGTTAGCGATCCGAACTGGATCGTGAAAACACGGGGACTCATCTTGTGGCCGGAAGGAGTGACGTTCGAAGCGTACTTGATGGTTTTTAGAAATCCTTCTATTTATACAGGGTACGCCAATTCTATCTTTATTGTGGTTATCGGAACGTCGCTGAACATATTGATGACTTCTTTGGGCGCTTATGCCTTGTCCAGACAAAATGTGATGTGGAAAAATCCGATTATGTTCGGCATTGTGTTCACGATGTTTTTCAACGGCGGTCTTATTCCCACCTTTCTGTTGGTCAACGATCTCGGCTTGATGAACTCCCGATGGGCTTTAATCCTGCCGGTAGCGATGAGCAGCTATAATTTGATCATTATGCGCACGGCCTTCATGGGGGTTCCGGTTAGTCTTGAGGAATCGGCCAAGCTGGATGGAGCGAACGATTTCACTGTCTTGTTTCGAATCGTGCTTCCCCTCTCCATGCCTGTCGTCGCTGTTATGATTCTATTTTACGGAGTTGCCCATTGGAATTCCTGGTTTAATGCCTTGATCTACATTCGAGCGAGGGATCTGTACCCGCTTCAGCTAATTCTAAGAGAAATTCTTATTATCAACAGCACGGAATCGATGATGTCGGGAGTAGGCGGCCTCGACAAAATGCCCGTAGGGGAGACGATCAAATACGCCACAATTATCGTTGCGACGCTTCCTATCCTGTGCTTGTACCCTATGCTGCAGAAATATTTCGTCAAAGGCATTATGATCGGAGCTATTAAAGGTTGATTCGGCTCGACGGACATCAGGACTGACCCAAAAATAAGGAATGGCGATGCAGGCATGAACACCTTAGCATCGCCATTTTTAAAGGCCCCTATCTTGTTGAATTGCTCTTTACCAAACATGTCGAAGTCACGCAAGAAGCAGGGAAAGAAAAAGAAAGCAGGAAGCGCGCCGCTTAGTAAGTACTTACAGGACAAGCTAGCGGTAAAATACATCCCGGAATACTACAAAGGGATCCAGGGTTCTCGAAATATTCCTTTATGATTCGCACCGCTTCGTCCAGTCCTTTGAGCAAATCACGGTGCTTCAGAAATACTTCTTAACCCTTCATCCATCGTCATGATCACATGACGATGATATACCTGAAATACGTCATGCTAAAGTAACCGACTCCATTCCTCGGTTTCCCCGCAAGAACATGTCGTACAGAATCGTCCTTTACACCGATAAGGGACTCGCTTTATATCGTGGCATCCTTCGCAAACCAGCAACTTAAAACCGTTCTTCGGATCACCACATCCGCGAAATTTCGAGACTTCCTTCAGCACATTTGGACGGATCTTCTTTCCGTGCTTCTCAACAAAGCGATCCCAGTGCTGATTTTCATCGAAGAAGATTCGTTTCAGTACATTCGGCTCCATATTCCAACCTTACTCGATAATGTCAGAGAAGTGAACTGCCCTTTCCCCCTTGAAACGATATTAATTCTTATATGTGCACAAAAGGAGCAGCCGTGAACCGGCCGCTCCCTGAAATTACCTCGTTATTAGGCTTCGTCCTCAATAAGCAAAGCCTTTAATATGCGATAAGCTTGACGATGCTTGACTTCATCATGCTGCAGCAGGAGAAGGACGCTTGCCCATACCCATTTCTTTTCTTGCAAGCTCCCCTCCTTCTCATCAAATAAATCGTAAACAGTCATATGCAAACCGGTGGCCACTTTTTCGATTGTGCTTAACTTGACATTTTTCTCGCCGCGCTCGATTTGAGCGAGGTATGTGCCAGCCATCCCAATGGTTTCCCCAAGCTGATCCAGCGTCATGTTACGTGCCAAACGATGCAAACGTATTTTTGCTCCGATTAACGCCGCTAACGTCCCCATTTTCAAACCTCACAACCTCTCTCCAAATAAAGTGTAGTTTACCCACTTTGAAGGTTGGAGAGTCTTTAAACTACAATCAGTTTACCTAATTGTAGCTTTAAATACTTTGGGGTATAATCTTCCACAAGACTACATATTGTGACAGTCTGGCTAAGTCTTTCTTCCTATTCGACTGGAACTGATAAGCTGGAATACGACTCAAACAGCAGAATAAACCCCAACAATCCAGAACAACCAAGCATTAGAGTAGGTAAATAGAACCATTAAATAGTAATTCCGGAGTATTTTTTTGAGCCGTTCAAAAAGTTAAGAAACGATGTGGTTCGCATAATCATTATTGAAGCTTTAAATCTCGAGAATATTTACAAAATGATGCCCCATCTTGTTTCGTATCATTCACCGTATATGATCATCATTTTCTGGCTAGCAGCAAGTTTGCTCGTCTCTGTTTCGTTATTCGCCGTTTTCTTTTACAAATGGAAAGTCTTGACACAAGTTCTGGTCTTCAAAGCGGCAGTTCATACGAGGCTAGCGACAATTCCGGAAATCACGCCCAAAGAGTCGGACAAGAAGCTCCAGCTTTCCGCTAAAATTATTAAGTGCATGAACGAAGGGGTTATTGTAACCGATTTAAGCGGCAATATTATGACCACGAATTTGGCATTTACTCGTGTAACCGGATATAGAGAAGAGGAAGCCCAGGGTAGAAATTTTTCGCTGCTCCTGTCGGAACAGTTCAGCCCCGGTTTCCTTAATGAAGTCTGGGAGAAATTAATAGACTGCGGATATTGGCAAGGAGAAATACGAAACAAGCATAGGAGCGGACTCATTCATGTGCTCAATATGCGGGTTTATTCCATTTATAATGACAACGGACAGTTGGAATGCTACGCCGCAATCATGGAGGACATTACCGAGCGGAAATTAAATGAAGAAAAACTGCGTTATCGCGCTTATTACGATTCGCTTACGGCTTTGCCGAACCGCGAATTCTTTCATAACCGATTGATCCAGGCTTTCGAAGAAGCAAAGCAAAGACAGTCCAGAATTGCCGTTATGTTTTTGGATGTGGATGGATTTAAAGGGGTGAACGATTCCTACGGACATTTTGTCGGCGATCAATTGCTGCAGGAGTTTGCCGGAAGAATCAAATTCACGCAAGCCGACAGCAGCGATAACATTGCCCGATTTGGCGGCGACGAATTTATACTATTTACTGAAATCCATACCGAACGGGAGGCGGCGAGTCTGGCGGAAGCAATCCTTACAACGATATCTAAACCATACCGAATCAACGATTGCAGCATTGAAATCTCATGCAGCATAGGAATCAGTCTGTATCCCGATCAGGGACAAGACGTTCAAGCTTTGATCAAGCTCGCCGACGAAGCGATGTACATGGCCAAAAAACGAGGGAAAAACAACTATCAATTTAGGCATCAGTCGGCTTCCGGGACAACGCTCTTGCAACGCTGACCGATATAGGCAGCCGCCCTTACAGCGGCAGGCGCACTGTAAATGTGGTGCCCTTGCCGACGACGCTGTCCGCATGGATCGTGCAATCGGCCCGGTGACGATCGAAGACCTTCTCGGCAGAGCGGTGTGGAGGTCATTGAAATGCAGCGTTTTATTTTTATCCGGGATACTTCAACCTGAAGGGCGCTCACTTGCGCTCCAGTTTTTGTCGGTATTCGTTTGCGCACGGGTCTTGTACTTATTAATATGTGTCTACTATCTTGACTTCTGCTAGCGGCTATCTACGGCTTACGCCGCGGTGAAATCGTAGGACTTAAGTGGCTAGGCGATCAATTTTCAGAATCAGACACTGACGATCCAGCACACGGTCATTCCGTATCTTATGAGGGTAAACTAATCACGGTCGTCAAGGACCTGGCAAAGAATAGATCCAGTCAACGTACGCTCCCACTCGTTCCCGCATTTCAGGAACAGCTTCTGCGATCTATGTGAACAAGCTGGGGGAACGAATCAAGCCGGGGTATGAACACCGCCTAAAGAGACGAATTCAAGATCTTGGAAATTCAAGGTGGTGCGGTCGAGAGGACTCGAACCTCCACGGGTGATTAGCCCACACAGACCTCAACCGTGCACGTCTGCCAATTCCGCCACGACCGCATATGTTGCTTGTTGTTTGAATCCAAATTTTAATATTTTATCATGATTTCTTCACTTAGGTGGGTCAAGCATTTCTTCGACAGTCGAATGTTTCTCTTACCCGAGACTCCTTCTATAATTCTATTGATCCTTCCAGCGTTGAACGGTTAAGTTAACGGTTTGAGCACCACCGCCTGGAGTTAACGTACGGTTGGCGATGTCGCTGCCGTTCGAATTCGCTTCCACCGATGCCCATGTTCCCCTGGTCAGTTTGTATTGAACGGCCGTCCCTGCCGGCAGGCTTAGCGTAATCGAATAGACGCCGTCCGTTCCTTTCGTCAATTGATAAGCGGAATCGGCCGCGTTCCAGCTGTTGAACGAGCCCGTCAAATAAACCGGACCGTTGGCAGGGGTTGAGGAAGGGATGGTTACACGGAAGGTAACGCCGTCCGCTTGCGGCGTGCCGGATGTTTTGTTGCTGTTGACTAAGCTCCACGTTCCCGAAGCAAAGGTATAGTTGTTGCCTCCGTTGCTATCCCAGCCGCCGCTGCCGTTATTGAACGCTGCGGTCAGTCCCGTTGCGCTGCCGAGATCGATCGTGATGCTTGCGTATCCCGGATAAGCAGATGTTTGCATCTGGCTTCCCGGCAACGTCGTCCATGTCGTCGCGTTGTCTAGTTTGTAATGAATGTAAGAGTTCGCGAACGAAGTGTTCTTGTAATAAATCGTGACGTTGTTCCCTCCGCCGGCGAGCGTCGTTACGGATGTCGAGGGCGTGCTAGCCGCCGACTTATTGCCGGCCGCATCATAAGCTTTCACGGTATAGTTATAGGTCGTAGAAGACGCAAGTCCCGTATTCGTGAAAGTAGTTGCGGCAGTCGTCCCCACCAGCGTTCCGTCACGAAACACTTCATAACCCGTTACCCCGACGTTATCGGTCGAAGCGCTCCAAGTGACGCTTGCCGAGGTAGCCGACAACGCCGTCGCCGCCACGTTCTGCGGAACGGTCGGCGGTTCGTTTTCCGGAAGAGAGGGAGGGCCCGATACGATGTTGCCCGTCGGCGTATAGGTCCATGTCCCCGTACCGAACAGATAGTTCTGCGAATTATTGCTATCCCATGTCCCGCTTCCATTGTTGAAACAGGCTTCCAGTTGGCTCGCCGAACCGATGTTGATCGTGATCTTGTTGTATCCCGGCACTTCCGATGCCGGAATGGCTACTCCAGGAGAGGTAGTCCAGACGTCTCCTGCCGGACGATAATGAATGTATGGAATTGAGAACCCTTGCTTGTAATAGATCGTGACGCTATTGCCGGCAGGCGTCGTTACTGTCGCAGGCGGATCACTGATCGCAGAGCGGTTACCCGCCGCATCGATCGCCTTCACGGTATAAGAGTACGTTGTTCCCCCCGTAAGTCCGCTGTCTGAATAGGTGCTCGCGCCTGTAGTCGAGCCGACTTTGACGCCGTTCCTGAATACTTCGTAACCCGTTACCCCGACATTATCGGTAGAAGCGCTCCATGAGACGCTTGCGCCGCTTGCCGAAGAAGCTTGAGACGTCACGTTCTGCGGAACGGAAGGAGCTTCCGTATCCACGAACGGCGCACCCGCTACGATATTCCCCGTTGACGTATACGTCCAAGTTCCCGTACCGAACAAATAGTTCTGCGAATTGTTGCTGTCCCATGTCCCGCTGCCGTTGTTGAAACATGCTTCCAGCTGCGTAGCGGCGCCGATGTTAATCGTGATTTTATGGTATCCCGGCAACTCCGAAGCCGGGATAGCGGCTCCCGGAGAGGTCGTCCAAGTTCCCCATACCGGACGGTAGTGAATATATGGCGTTGTAAAGCCCTGCTTGTAGTAGATGGTGACGTTATTCCCTTGCGGTGTCGTGACCGTTGCGGGCGGAGAGCTGAAATCGGAACGGCTGCCTTTCGCGTCATAGGCTTTAACGGTATAGGAATAAGTAGTGCTTCCCGCCAGACCGTTATCCGTATACGAGGTATTCGCCGTCGTACCTACCTTCGTTCCGTTGCGGTACACTTCGTAACCCGTAACGCCCACGTTATCCGTAGACGGGCTCCAAGACACTTGGATGGACGAAGCGTTAATCGTTTGCGCGCTTACTTGGGTCGGCACGCTTGGCGCTTCATCGTCCGGGATGACGGGCTGATCGGTAATGAACGGATGCGTGCCCGTGATCGTCCCCTGCACGTCCTCGACGTATTTGCCATTAACCAAATTGTACTTGCCCGCCCCGACGTATACTTGCTGGATGTCGCTGCGAGTAACGTTGCCTTTGAAGTCGGTTGCTTCGATGTAATAATCCAACAATTGATCGCGGTAATCGTTGATGTACGAGTAATACAGGTTGCCGATTTCCTGTGCCGGCACCTTGGCCATGACGGCCTTGCCGCTCGGCTGCCAATCCACTCCGTTGATATCCGGCGTCAGGTCGCGCACGTTCATCGGATATTCCGTCCACACGCCGACCTTGGACGTATCGATCCCTGGTACGCCGGCCGCCTGAAGCGCCGCCGGATCATACACCTTGAACGTGTTGTCCGAAGCGTCGGCAACCTTGCTTGTATGCGCTCTTACTTTGACCTTAATATCCTCAATACCGCTCGTGTCATAAGCATACGAATAGATGGCGAAGGAATTGTCGAAGTGATGAAGCGTCCATCCTTCCGCTTTACTCACGTTCGCGCTTCCCGGATTGTAAGGGTAGCGTTGCGGCCACCAGACGGAAGGACCGACCTTATCCTTGGCCAGCTTTGCTTGAACGTAAGGCTTGGAGAAAAACAAAGACTGATTAAACGACAGAGTCGGTTTAACGTTATCGTCCACGTTCTCGTCATAATAACCGAAGCCTGAATCCATCGCCGGCAGCAGGAAGTACCACGCCAACTCCGCCGGATTAGCCCCTCCCGCGTAGTCGTTGGCGACGTTCCCTTTAACCGGGAACGATAGCATCCAAGGATTTAACTGGTTCCCGGGATACGTAATTTCATTATCCAGCGCGGTAGTCGGCTGCCAATAGTTCGGATGCTCCTCCAGCCAAATTTGCTCTGCCGTCTTCGCATAGTTCAAGGCGGCTTGCAACAAGGCGAAATTACGCTCCAGATAGTGATAACCGTATTCGAACGAGACCGTCATACCGTCGTCGATTCCGGATAGGTTTTTCTTAGGCGCGAAAGACGTCTGATTTACCTGGTTAAAGCTTGAAAATTGCGACTTCCATATGCCGAAAGGCAAATGCCAGTGGTACCAAGTCGGATCGGAAGAAGAATCTCTCGTATCGATCCAAGAACCGTCCTGCACGTGAACAACGTCGTTCGCCGCTGGAAGATTCGTGCGAAGATACTCGTCTATTCCCATTCCTTTTACGCCGGTATCGGTATACGTAACGTTGCCCGCGTTGCGCCAAGTTTCTTCCGAGCCTGCGCGTCCCATGTTGTTGTCCCCGTCATGAGCGATGACAAAGAATTGCTTCTGGGCCGATATTCCTTCGAAGGGCTTGAGCGCGGTGGCTTTCGCACTACCGTTGTAGCCCTCCTCCCAAGACTCGGCTTGAGCGACGGGGATGCCGACGACCTTCGATTCCTCTCCCGTAGCAGGGTCTACGTAACGAACCCAATGCGGCGTAGACGCGAACGGATATTTGTTGTGAACGACCTGCTGCTCGTTAAACATGTTCTGGCTTACCCACGAACCGACATTGCTAGTGTTCTGCAAATCTGCGCGGTTAGGAGGCGAAACCATCGTATCGGCACCCGGACTGTTCAATAGCGGATAGTCCCGCAGCGTACGGGAGAAATGGTTGTTCCCGACAACCGACCATTGAATGCCTAGCTTCTGCAGCACCGGAATGATGCGTTCCGAGAAACCGAGCTCCGTAGGGAAAAATCCTTTCGACGATTTGAAGCTGTTCCCCATAAAATAAGGCTGAGCTAGCGTAGTGCTTTGGTAAATCAAATCCTTCAACAGATAATCGTTGCCCGCCAGGGGCCCCATCGTGTGATGACCCGAAAAATGAATCAGGTCGAGCGTTTTTTTCCCGTTCGTCGTTAGTAGGCTATTGTAGGCATTACGCCATGGCTGCCCCCAGTTCGGGTTGTTATAGTCGGACACGTTGCCGCGTTGTATGATACTGTTTACGTTATTGACGACCGAACCCGACATCGTCACGTGCATCTGCGCTTGAGAATGATTGTTGCGCAAATCTGTCGCTACGTTCCATGGCCAAGACAGATAGGCTCCTTTTTTCGCATGATGGGAATAGTAGGATACCAGGTCATCGTGCGGCATGATCGCTCCGTTTGGCAAATAATAGGGATAGCCTTGCGGAGGATTTTGCTTGAGGGCAATGACGTCACCGTCGTACGCGTACCGGATCGGACTCCCGACAGGAGTGGAGCCGTATTGATTGACGTCGTAATACGCCCAGAAATTTGGCATGTGATTATGATAGACGTGAGCGGCGGCGATCTCCGCGGAAACGCCGGAGGCGTTCGCGTGCAATAACCAGGCTGCCCCTAGTAGAACGGCCATCGTTTTAGAAAGCCATTTCATCTTAAACATAGCTTTCATTTATCCCCTTTCGTCTCCCTTTTCGAAAAAAGAGGGGTGTTGATAGTCAACAACCCCCTGTCTTCCCTTATTGATCTTTCCAGCGCTGTACCGTTACGTTAACCGTTTGCGCGCCCCCTGACGGAGTCAGCGTACGGTTGGAAATATCGCTTCCGTTCGAGTTCGCCTCTACCGAAGCCCACGTTCCCCGCGTCAGTTTGTATTGAACCGCGGTACCCGCCGGCAAGCTCAGCGTAACCGAATAGACGCCGTCCGTTCCATTGGTTAATTGATAAGCGGAATCCGCGGTTGTCCATCCGTTGAACGTGCCCGTTATATAAATTGGACCGTTCGCAGGCGTTGAAGCCGGCACTATAACCCGGAACGTTACGCTGTCCGCTTGAGGCGTTCCCGAAGTTTTGTTGCCGTTGACCAAGCTCCAAGCTCCGGAAGCAAACGTATAATTGTTGCCGCCGTTGTTGTCCCAGCTTCCGCTGCCGTTATTGAAGGCTGCGGTTAATCCCGTCGCGCTGCCAAGCTCGATCGTGATGCTTGCATATCCCGGATACGTAGAGCTTTGCATCTGGCTTCCCGGCAACGTCGTCCAATTCGACGAATTGTCGAGCTTATAATGAATGTAAGAGTTCGTAAACGCCGTATTCTTGTAATAGATCGTTACTTGGTTGCCGGCAGGAGTCGTGACCGATGCCGGAGGCGAGCTCTCTGCGGAGCGATTGCCGGCCGCGTCGTAAGCTTTCACAGTAAAGGTATAGGTAGTAGCCGCTGCCAGTCCCGTGCTCGTAAAGGAAGTACTCGTTGACGTTCCGACTAACGTTCCGTTCCGGAACACCTCGTAACCGGTAACTCCGACATTGTCAGTAGACGCGCTCCAGGTGACGCTTGCCGAGGTAGCCGAAAGAGCGGTCGCCGCTACGTTCTGAGGAACAGTCGGCGGCTCGTTCTCCGGGAGAGCCGGAGCTCCCGACACGATATTGCCCGTAGGGGTATACGTCCAAGTTCCTACTCCGAAGAGATAGTTCTGCTGGTTGTTGCTATCCCATGTTCCGCTTCCGTTATTGAAGCAGGCTTCAAGCTGGCTTGCGGTGCCGATGTTGATCGTAATCTTGTTATATCCGGGCACTTCGGATGCCGGGATGGGGACGCCCGGGGAAGTCGTCCAAGTACTGCCTGCAGGACGGTAATGGATAAAAGGCGTCGTGAAGCCTTGCTTGTAGTAGATCGTCACGTTATTGCCGGCAAGCGTCGTAGCTTCCGCCGGAGGCGAGCTGGCTGCCGAACGGTTGGACGCCGCATCGAGAGCTTTGACCGTATAAGCGTATGCGGTCGATGCCGCCAATCCGACATCCGTGAACGATGCGGCCGCGGTTTGGCCGACAAGCGTGCCGTTCCGGAACACTTCATATCCCGTAACGCCGATGTTATCCGTAGAAGCGGTCCAAGCGACGTTGATCGACGAGGACGACACGGCGGTTGCCGTTACGTTCTGCGGCACGGTAGGGGCTTGCGTATCGATCGGATTCGTCGTCGCCGAAGCCGGCGGCGAGCTTAACGCGGATTTATTATTGGCCGCGTCGTATGCTTTAACGGTGTATGAATAAGTCGTTGAAGCCGTTAAGTCGTTATCCGTGTAAGAAGTTCCCGCCGTCGTTCCGGCGAGCGTACCGTTGCGGTATACCTCATATCCCGTCACGCCGATGTTATCCACGGAAGCCGTCCACGTCACTTGAACGCTAGTCGAGCTAACCGCGCTGGCGCTTACGTTCGTTGGAACCGTCGGCGCTTGCGTATCGGTTATCTCCTTGGCATAGATTTTCGCGGAGTTCGCTCCAATGCTTACCGTAATCTGCTTGCCCGTGATTCCCCCGGATTGCACGGTAACAGTATCGGACGTGTTCAACTGGTTGACCAATATCGTTCCGACCGTCATCGTACTTTCCGCCCGAAGCGGAATCGTCACGGTTTGCGTGCCGCCCGAAGCGTTGCTGAATACCGATACGACCTCTTGCCCAACGTTCGTGCCGCTTTCTACGCGGCGGGAGAAGGCGTACAGGTTTTGAGCGGACCACATTTCTCGTTGTTTCCCTTTGCGGAGCGCTTCGTACTTCTTGCGAATTTGGTTCAGCTTGGCGACATGCTGGTACGTGTTCGTATTCTCGTTAAAATAGTCCTGAATGACGTTGCCGTTCGCATCGCGTTTGACCATCGACCAACGGTTCCACGTATCCGCGATTCCGTCGCTCAGAATTTGGTTGTTGCCGTTCCCTTTGTTTTGCTCGGTCCCTTGGAATACGACCGGCAAACCGCGGACGGTAAAGATGAACGACAACGCGTTTTGCAGCTTCTGCACGTCGCCTCCGGCCACTTGGAGGAACCGGTTCCGGTCATGGTTGTCGATGAACGTAACCATATGGTTCTCGTTGCCGTTATAGCGATAATCCTGGTCTAAGGCAGCTTTGACGTTCGCATCGAACGACTGGCCGTATGCGAAGCTGTTAAGCACCTGGAAAAATAACGGGAAGTCAAGCATTCCCCACTCTTTGTTCGGTCCGACCCAGCGGGAGACGAATTCGGCGTTGCCGTCGAAGTTCTCCCCGAACGTATTGACGCCAAGATAATTTTGCAGCGCTCCGATATCCGTCGGCTTCATCAGCTTCGCGGCGTCTACGCGAGCTCCGTCCGCTCCCGTGTAATCGAACCAGCCTTTGATCGAATCGAACATTGCTTGCTTTGCGGCCGGAACGTCGAAGTCGATATCGTCCAATCCGCCTAGGTCATGGTTCTCCAGGTAATCCTGCGCCGCCTGGGTATAGACGCCATCGACGGAGCTAAAATTGATATCCCCGTTGTGATGATACCAAGCCGGGTTGTTAAACGGCGCCGCGGGCTGCAGGCTCGGAATATCGTAAAACGCTTGCGTTCCGAGCATGTAATCCCCGACATGATTCGGAACGACGTCGATCACGACTTTGATTCCGAGCGCATGAGCCGAGTCTACGAGTTCTTTCAGCTTTTCCTTCGTTCCGAAGAAGGGATTCGCCTTGTTCGGATCCTTGACGTTATAACCGTGATAAGCGGTGTTTCTGCCCGATCCGTTATTTTCGCGATTTGTCATTTGAGGTTCGGCAACGGGCGAAATCCAGATCGCAGTGTAGCCCATATTTTTAATATAGCCCAGCTTATCGATGACCCCTTGCCAGTCTCCGCCCTTCATGTGGCGGAAATCTTCCTCCGAAGTCTCGCCGTAACGAATGGCCGATCCCGTCGCGTTGTTACTTGGATCTCCGTCGTGAAACCGGTCGACCATGATCTGGTAGATCGTATCGTTCTCGTCCACCGTTCCGATACTTGCCGCATGAACCGTCTGAGGCGAAATGATGAAAACGTTTGCGCAAACGGACAACAAAAGAGCGGCGATGAGTAGCGGGGAAGACCATTTTCTGATAATGAACACTATTATTTCCCTCCTGTGCTGTTTTAGTAAAGCGCCTACATAATCTTGAGTCAAATCGTTAGCTAATTATGCATGCCCCGGAAAACTGAATGCGAAATAAGCTAATGTTGAGAAGCGCCTGATCAGGGCACTTTTGAGGAAACCGGTTTCCTAAGAAGAAATTAGCATGAGCCGAAATCCGTTGTCAATACTGGTCTTTTAAATAGGGTCCTAAGTCCCGCAAAACTGTCGAAATGACGAAATCACTCGAATTATGGTGATTCAATAAAAAGAAGTCCAAACTTTACCGGCGTAAAGGAGGTGTCGGATTTATTTATGTACAAAGGAAATCCGCATAATGGACAGCTTCTCTCGAATACGTTCCTATGATCTATAGCTTTCGAATGAGGAGGAGATTGCCCGATGCTGCCGGCAGAAGCGGATTTCTACACTTATGTTACTTTTCGCGCGCTTGTAGACGCAATCGTACCGTATACGCCCGAACCAGCCGTATACGGAACGGCTCCGATGATCGGGGGCGTTCAGCTTGCCATTCATGAATACATGATCTGGGAGATGGATCATAGCCTGACGCTCGATCTCGGCCGTTATCCGGAAATCATGCCTTTGGCCGCCCCAACTGCCGGACTGCTGAACTCGGGAGCGATACAGCTCGTCGCCTCCGGCCAAGCGAATTACGCAGTACCCGGCTCTGTGCCTTTCTCCTCCCTCTCGCCGGAGAACCGTATCCGAGCGTTGGCGCTTCTTGAGAATTTCCAGGTCGATCTCGGAACATTGCCGCCTCCCTACCGCAACGACGGCGGACTAGTCAAATTCGTCGTCGATTTCCTCAATCGGCAGACGATGTTCGGAAATTACTCGGAATGGTCCGCGTACGGAACGACCCGGCTCGCAACGCCGACCGAACGAAAACTGGAATATTTTCCGATCGGTTGGAGCCAAGCCGGTTATCCGGGAGTATCCAAAGGATACCGCGCGTTTCGCGGCAATTTGCTGACGATAGTCAGAGAAGGAGGCGAGTCCTGCATTGTATGACGCCGATGTGATCGTAATCGGCTCCGGCGGAGGTGGCGCCGTCGCGGCCAAAGAGCTTGGAGAAGCAGGGCTGAAAGTTCTCGTGCTGGAAGCCGGTCCCTTCTACGGGAACAAGCAGTGGCAAAATCCAAATAGCGAGCGAGGCGGAGAGTGGAGCTCCAGTTATGCCGATCTGGACGTAGGCATATACAAACGAATTTTCAACATGTACGAGAACAATATGAACGACGACGTATCGGGAACATTTCGATTCGGACCGGCGGATCGTCGGCGAACGCCATGGCATCGGGTGATGCGGCAGAAGGGCGATATTTGGCAGGCGGCGGGAGTCGGGGGAACGACGCAGCATTACTGGTCGCAATCGCCGCGGGCTTTCCCCTCCGCGATCGACGGCATTTGGCCGATCAGCTACAGCGAATTGATCCCGTACTACGAGAAAGTGGAGGCCACTTTGCCCGTCCAATTCTCCCCAACTACACCCAAAGAGGAACTGTTCTACTATGGAGTCAAAAAAGCAGGCTGGAAGCTTATTCCTACGTTGGACGTGACAACGCCCGGCTATCGGCCGAATCCGAATGCTATCCTGCCGGTCAACCCTCATTTGATGGATTCCCGCTACTCCATCGACCAGTTGTGGAATATGGAAGGATGCACTTTGCAAGGGCATTGCGTCAACGGATGTTCGTCAGGTCCGTCCGTAGACAAAATCGCTAAGCGAAGCACGTTGGTCAGCTATGTCCCGCTTGCGCTCAAAACCGGTAATGTGGCGATCCGGCCCAATTCCTTCGCCATCGGGATTTTGACCGAACAACATCCGGGAGAAGGGCTGCGCGCTTCCGGAGTCAAATTTCGCGATACGTGGACCGGAGAAATCCACGAGCTGACGGCCAGAGCTGTCGTCCTGTCCGGCGGCTGCATCGAGTCTCCTCGGCTATGGCTCAATTCCGGACTGCCTTCGAATTTCTGGGTCGGGAGAGGACTTACGAACCACTGCTTCGACTGGATAGGCGGCGTGTTCGACGAGCAGGAGCTCATGCGGATTATGGGCCAGTCCTCCGTCTATCCATACGTCGGCCATACTTCTGGAGCAAGGGTCGACATCCCGGGGACCGGAATTTTCCAGGTATCGTGCCTCAGTCCCGGCTTGATGTCTTTCTTGACTTACGGCTTCAGCGAATCGGGATACGACGCATTGAACCCTCCCGCGCCGGGCGAGCCGTGGAACATTCGAGGCCGGGTAGTCGGTCCGGCGCTAAAAGAACTGATGATGGACTATGCTCGGACGATGACCTATCTTCTCCTGACCGATGACGAAACGCTGTTTCGCAACCGAGTAGAGGTCGACCCGATTCTGAAAGATGAGAACGGCCCGATTCCCGTCGTCTATTACACCCCCAGCCCGAAAACGCTGCAGCGGCGAGATCGCTTGGCCCGACATGCTTGCGAATCATTGAAGGCGGCTGGCGCCAAAACGATCATTCGTTCGGATACGCCCTTCAGCTTCATGCTGCACATGGAAAGCACCATGCGAATGGGGTACGTCGTCGACACGAACTGCGAGACTTATCAAGTCAAGCGGCTGTTTATCGCGGACAACAGCGTTCACTTCAACGGGATCGGCGGTCCGAATCCGACGTTGACGACGCAGGCGCTTGCCACCCGCACTTCCGAGAAGCTCGCTTGTCTATATTTTTCTTAGCCTGCAGGCTTAGGATACAGACCAATAGAGCACGGCCCCCGACAACGCGACGACAACCAGCAAAGCAAGCGACTTCCAAATCAGCTTCAAGTTCGATCCCCCTTAGTGCTTTTTCTGATAATGCCCAGTATTCTCTACCGAAAGGCACGTTAAACGCTTTCCTTAAACCAGACCGCAGGGTTCGCTTTTTATCGCGCATACGGTTGGAAAAAGCAGGGAATCCTATTCGTACAACTATTCTATTAGCGGTGATTCCATGCGAAAAAAAGCGAGATATCCGCCGCTCGGCGATTCACATTTGGGCTCAAGCTCGATACCGCGGGAACAGAAGCTGCGCGACAAGTTGGATGACAATGAAGCTATCGTTCGAAGTATCTTCGACAGATGCTCTGATTTGGTCGTCCGCAGGCTTCCGCTCCCCGGTTCCGTAACTTGCATGGCCGTTTATTTGAACGCGCTAGTCGACGACGCCCAATGGAGCGACGGTCTGCTGAAGCCGTTGTTGAACCTGGAGACAGACCATCTCGAGGAACGTTCCATGCTGCTGGAATGGATGAGAACCCGCATCGATTCGACCGTACAGCCGCATGCCGCCGAAACGCTCAACGAGGTCGTGAGAAGCATCGTCAGCGGCGGCGTTGCTTTATTTTTCGAATCCTATTCCTTTGCCTTGACCGTCAAGATACAGAACCCGCTTCATCGCGCTTTAGAAGAACCGAAAACGGAGGCGGTCATCCGCGGTCCCCGCATCGGGTTCATTGAGAAAATCGAGATCAATCTTACCCTGCTTCGCCAGCATATCCAATCTCCGCAGCTCAAAATCGAGCGAATGACGATTGGAACGGTCACCGGCACCGAAGTAGCTGTCGTCTATTTGGACAAGCTTGCTCCATCCGACGTTGTACGGGAAGTCAAGGACCGACTGTCCCGAATCTCGATGAGCAGCGTGCTGGGAACGGGCTATATCGAAGAAATGATCAGCGACCATCCCTATTCGCCGTTTCCGATCATCAATACGACCGAGAGGCCGGATTCCGCGGCAGGCTCTCTATTGGAGGGCAAGGTAGCGGTGCTCGTAAATGGGACGCCGCTGGTCATGATCATGCCCATCACCTTCTGGTTCGGCTTTCAATCGGCCGAGGATTATTACATGAACTTTATTTTTGCGACCATGCTGCGATGGCTGCGCTTCCTGTTTGCTTTTCTCGCCTTAGCAGCCCCCTCCATTTATGTCGCGGTTACGACCTTTCACCAGGAAATGATACCGACCAGCCTTGCCCTCAGCCTGGCGACCGCGCGGGAGATCGTTCCGTTTCCGACGATGGTCGAGACGCTAATCATGGAGGTTACGTTCGAGGCGCTTCGCGAAGCGGGAGTACGTCTGCCCCGGTCCGTCGGGCAAACGATCAGCATAGTCGGAGCGCTCGTCATCGGACAAGCCGCGGTGCAGGCAGGAATTATTTCCGCTCCCATTATTATCGTCGTTTCGCTGACGGGAATCGCATCGTTTCTCATCCCCCAACCAGGCATGAGTCAAGCCATCAGCATTTTTCGTTTTCCGATGGTCATTTGCGCGGGGACATTCGGGCTGTACGGGGTAAGCGCCGGCATGATCGCACTCTTGATCCACCTCTCTAATCTGCATTCCTTCGGTTTTCCCTACCTGTGGCCTTTAACTCCGTTTAACCGGGCCGGAGTAATGGATGTCCTGTTTCGGGCGCCATGGCGATTGATGTATAAGCGGCGACAGCTTGCACAGCAGGATCCGGAGGCGAAAAATCCATGAGAGCAGGAAGGAAAGCGTTCATCATCGCAATATGTGCGGCTTGTCTAGGCCTGCTGTCCGGCTGTTGGGATCGTAAAGAAATGGACGAAATCGCGCTTGTCATGGCCAGCGGCGTGGATCTGGCAGAGGACGGACAAATCGAAGTCACGCTCCAGATCGCCGTTCCGAACGGCATTCCTGGAACTCTGCAATTGGGAGGGAAAGGTAAGAAACCCGTCGATGTCATTTCCGAGAAAGGCGAGAACGGATTTGAAATTATTAGCAAGCTGCAGCAACGATTATCGCGAAGGCTCTTCTTCGGTCACCGGGCCGTATTCATCATTGGGGAAGCCTACGCGAGGAAGAGCGTAGATCAGTCCCTGGACGTATTCATCCGCTTGCCCGACAGCCGTCACAACTGCTATATTCTGACCACTCAGGGCACAACGGCGAAAGAGATATTGAATACCCCTTACCACATGGAATTCATACCCGCCATCGGGATGAAAAACATCCAATCCGGCGACTTTTCCGTTGACGTCAAAATCAACGAATTCTTAGCCGATCTATCGATCGAAGGAAAGACGCCCGTCACGGGAGCGATCAGCCTCGTTCAGTCGGGGAACGAGACGACCTTCCAGATCGATAAGGTAGCCGTTTACCAGAATACGTTGCTTGTCGGGTACTTGTCCGGAACGGATTTAAAGGCCTTTAAAATGATTAAGGACGGGTCCAAAAACATCACGATCACGCTAAAAGTCGAAGCTAAGCGCTTGAAGACAAAAGGAACCGCCACAGCGGAAATTCTGAAGGGAAAAGCGCGGTTGCGAGCGAGCATGCAGAACGGAACGCCGCATTTCGAAGTGCTCTATCGCGCGACAGCCAGAATGACGAATAACGATTCCACGCTGGATTTCAGCAGACCCACAAATTTGCTTCAACTGGAATCGGAGCTATCGGACATGATCCGAAGCGCGATCGAACGCGTGATTCGCAAGCTTCAGCGCGAATTCAAATCGGACGCGCTCGGTTTCGGCACAACTATTCACAGACAGCACCCGCAGCAATGGAAGCATTTGAAGCGCCAATGGAACGAAATCTATCCCGAAGTCCAGGTCGACGTGAAAACCCGGATCAAAATCGAACTGATGGGCAGAACGGAAGCCCCTGGCCCGATCGAAAGCGCAGAAGTCCATTAAATAGCGGAGGGAGGATGCCCATAATGAACGTTACGGGACGGCAGATCTTCTGGATGATCTTAACGATGGATCTCGGCATGACGCTGATCATGACTCTCTCGCCAAGCGCGCAAATCGCTCGGCAAGACGTATGGATATCTATTCTGTTGGCCGGGTTGGCTATTCTGCTCATATCCGCAGTCGTAACCAACGTGACTCACCTGCATCCAGGCCAGCATCTCATTCAATTATGCCGAACGATATTGGGCAAATGGATCGGAACGGTCGTCATCTTCGTCTATTTCGTTCAATGGTACACGATCACCCCGATCGTACTGCGCCAATTCAACGATGTGCTGCACGTCATGATTTTGCCCACGACGCCCAAGCTGGCAGTGATGTTGATAATGGTACTGCTCATCGCGTATGCGACCGTTACGGGAGGGATCGTCAATATTGCGAGATGCAGCGAGGTGCTTGGACCCGTTATCTTGCTGATGGTCGTCCTTGTCATCGCCTCCAGCCTCACGCAAGCCAACTTCCTTCGCCTCCTGCCCGTTTACGCCGACAACGGGGCGATCCATATCGTTAAAGGGGCGCTGCCCCCTGTTTCCTACCTCGGTCACGCGGTTGAATTTCTAATGCTCTCGTCGTTTATGCGGCAGCCGAAGAAAGGAGCGCCGTTCGTATACGGGGCTGTCGCGGTTGCATCCTTCTTCGTTCTGATTTCCTTTGCGGTAACGATGGCGACGCTCGGAGTCGAGCTGTCCACGAAAATGTGGTATCCGTATTTCGAGTTGGCGCGAAAAATCACGTTGTTCGGTTTCATCGAGAACATCGATCCGGTCACGATCGTTATTTGGGTGGCGAGCGTATTCATCAAGCTTGCGATTTACTTGTTCGTAATCTCATACGGTACGGCCGAATTTCTGGGAATTAAAAAATGGAAGAACATGGTGTGGATCAATGCGCCGGTCATTCTCTGGCTCGCCTTTATTCCTAGTAACGTCGAACAGGCGGCCACCAACTATTTGCTCAATTACTGGATCCCTTTCGCCTTGCCCGTAAATATGTTCGCTTTGCCGCTGTTGCTGTTGATCGTGGGTAAAATCCGGCAGAATTCCGCACGCTCTTAGCGACGCCTTTGCCGACGATCGGTTCCTCGGATTCGCTTCCCGCGGATTCCGACATAAATCAAAAACTCCCAGAACCGTATAAGAGCAAGCCGAGAAGGCGCTCGACAGCGGTCCGCCGCGAAAGTAGAAAATCATCTCCAGAATTTTTATGGGCCATTTGGGAAGCTCCGAAGATATCGGTTGGGCTGCCGAATATTTAAGCTCGCCAACCGGGAGTCCAAGTCTATTCGACATATTTGTATTGATTTATTTTACCATATTTCAATAGATGCCAAAAAGTTTGCTTGATGTCACACCTTAGATGATGGTCTCCAACTGGCTGCGATGGTAATAGCGATACCCATTGTCGGCAACAAATGCCGGCTTGAACAGTCCGATACGATCATAGTAAATCAATGTTTTGCGCGGAAGATTAAGATTGATGCATGACTACCTCCCAAAAAAAACAATTTGACTGTATAGTTACTATACAGTTTACGATAACATATATCGTTGCACAGTAGTAATTGGATCGATTGTGATGTTAGAGGTGACCAAGATAGTGGCCACAAAAGCAACCCTGCACTTTTTCCGTGTTCAGTCGCGAGAATAAAGCAATGGAACAATTTTCTCGATATAACGAGGAATTGTTTAAAGACTCCTCTACGGCAAACAAATATTCAAACATCCTGATCCCTATTAATGAAAATCTTGCAACCTTCGTCTATGTGCTGGTTGCCGTTGTTGGCGGAGCTATGGCGATATCCGGCTTGAATACGAGCTTGACAATGGGGAGCATCGCCGCCTTTCTAAGCTTGTCCAGAAATTTCACCATGCCGATCGCCGAAATCTTCTCGCAGATAAATATGTTTGTGGTGGCCATTGCGGGAGCGCAACCGATTTTCAATATGATGGATGAAAGTCCCGAAGAGGATGAAGGGAAAAGTGGAGTTCAGGCAAGTCTCCTTTTCGTATGACGGCATAAAGCAGGTGCTACAGGATCTGACGCTTGATGCTAGACCCGGACAAAAACTTGCTTTTGTAGGTGCTACTGGTGCGGGAAAAACCACTGTCGCCAACCTGCTTAACCGCTTCTACGGAATTATAGAGGGCGATTGGCATTCATATTTAACGCATCAGAAAGGCTGATTTACGCCGCTCACTAGGAATCGTCTTGCAAGATACTCATCTTGAGTCGAAAGAGAGGAACTACCCATGCAAATTATTGAAACCAATCGATTGAGCTTACGAAATTTTTCCGTGACGGATGCTCAAGGATATTTGGAGTATGCGGCCAATCCAAGAGTCAATTGCTTCCTAAGCGATAAAATTTCGACATTGGAAGAAGCCGTCTTAAAGATCCAGAAAAGAAGCTCTGAAGACTCCTATCTTGCAGTCTGCTTGAAAGAGAGCAATGCGCTGATAGGAGAACTATTTTATCTGAAAGAAGAACCTGATACGTTTAGCGTTGGATGGAACTTCAATGCCAGATATGAAGGAATGGGATATGCTCGAGAAAGCACGGAAGCTTTCTTCCAGTATCTATTTACGCAAAAAGAAGCCAGAAGGCTGTATGCGTATGTCGAGGATGATAACTTAAGATCACAAAAACTATGTGAAAAATTAGGCATGCGCAAAGAAGGCTGTTTTATGGAATTTATTTCTTTCACTGAATACGATGATGGTACACCAAAATATGAAAACACCTTCCAATATGCATTGTTAAAAAGAGAGTGGCTCGGAAATGCTACAAAAAGCTCCTGAACGTCACTAGGACAAGTTCAAGAGCTTGTTAATTTGTTAATATGGTGCGGTCGAGAGGACTCGAACCTCCACGGGGTATTAGCCCACACGGACCTGAACCGTGCGAGTCTGCCAATTCCGCCACGACCGCATGTGTTGCTTGTTGTTTGGCGTCAACGTTCAATATCTTACCATGATTCCCTCACTCGGGTCAAGCCTTTATTTGGAAGCAGAGAAAAACCGTCAGGAAATCTTCCCGACGGTCTCTTAATTACACTTCGTACTGGACAACGGCGCCGCCGTCTTCGACATATTCGATAACCGCCTTGCTCGTTCTCAGATCGATCGCAAGGCTGCAGAAGCTGCTATCCTTGCGCCACGCCAGACGAACCTCGTGTGAAGCGCAATCCGTCGGGAGGACAAACACGCCGTTAAATGCTTCGTAATCGTTTCTGAACTTGATCAGCTTGATCAAGCGTTGGACGACAGGCTGGAGAACGGCTTCTTCTATCTCCTCGGCCGTATAATTGTGCCGGTTGATTTCCCGCCCTTCGCCGGTTTCGGCGACACGCTCCGTATCATTCTCCCCGGCAAGCAGTCCGACGTAATACACTTGCGGAATGCCCGGCACGAAGAACTGGATCGCTCTGGCTGCCAGGTACGCGTCGTCGTTGCACTCGAGCACGGAGTAGTAGGAGCAACGAATCTGATGAACGTCGAATCCATCCGCCGCCTTGTGCTTATCCGAGTAGATCAAGCTTAGATTCGAGCCGCGCGCCAGGCACACATAGACCAATTCGCGCGCCCCCTTCGTATCGATCAGATCGTCCAGATCCGGCTTCACCGGCACTCCGTCATGGCAATCCAGCATCGTGAACTGCTTCTCCGGACGATCCTGCAGATAGCTCATCAGCGCTTCGCTCGAACGATTGACGAACGTCTCCAGTACGCGGTAGGGCAAAATGAAGTCGTAAATCCAATAACCTCGCTCCGCCAGCTTGTACTGGATTTCGTAGTTCGCGTGAACCTCCGGCAGCAACTCGATGTCCATACTGTTCGCCAAAACCGAGATCCATTCGAGAAAGTCCCAGATTTCCGGCTCGACGAAGAAGCTGCTTGACCCCGGCTTCTTAATGACATAACCAACCGCGTCCAAACGAACAATCTTAACGCCGTGCTTTTGAAAGTTGGCGAAATATTGCTCAAACAAATGTCTGACCTTCGGCGAGTAAATATCGAGATCGATCTGCTCGGAGGGATCGGACTTGCCGAACGTCGTCCACACCCGCTCTTCCCGGCCATCCCCCGTCTTGAACGTCGAATACGGCAACGGCCGCCGCAAAAACATCTCAGCGATATGCTCGTCTACCGGCTGCCCGTCCTCCCAGATTTTGTCGAGGGTCATAAAATAATCCGCGTATTCCGATTCGCGACCGCGCTTCAGAAAATCGCGGAAATATGCCGACTGCGCGGAGATGTGGTTGACCATCAAATCGACGAGTATATCGAACGATTTCCCGATTTCATTCACATCGTCCCAATTTCCGAACCGAGGCTCGATTTCCAAATAAGTTAGAGGCGCGAATCCCCTATCGCCGGAGGACGGATACGGAGGCAAAATATGAATGCCGCCCTTGAATACGTCGAGAAAGTGCCGATGAAGCACTTGTCTTAACGCCTTCAAATCTCCGCCCAGCGAATCCGGATAAGTGATGAGCTGCACCTGATTTTTGATCGTCATTGTTTTCAAGCCTCCTACACCAGTTCGTACATTTCCTTGATCTGTTCAAGCTTGGGCAGATTGGCAACCGCCCCCGTATATTTCAGCTTATACGCACTGACCGCAAACCCCGCCTGCAGCGCCTCCCGGATTGTGCTGCCCTTAATGAGCGAGGAATAAAAGCCGGCCCAGAACGCATCCCCCGCTCCGGTCGTATCGACTACCTCGGTCGCCATCGTCTTGAATTTAAGCGTCTCCTTGCCGTTCGACACGAGCGCACCGTCGGCTCCGAGCGTCATTACGACGAGCTTAGCGCCCAGTTTCAGAAATTTTTCAAGCTGATTTTCATAAGAGTCCGCACCAAACAGCCTCTCCGCATCCACTTCGGAAGGTTTAACGATATCCACCCTACTGATGATGGACTTCACATATTCGACGCCATCTTCGTCCTTCGCCCAAATCATCGGATGATAGTTCGGATCGAAGCCGATCAGAGCGCCATGTTTTCTGGCCTTCTCCAGAACTCGCTCAATCGTACCGCGCGCAGGCTGCATCGAGATCGGCCAGCAGGAGAAATGTACGATTTTAGCCCGGTTCAGCGCCTGATCCAGCTCCGGCGTGTACGCCAGACGGTAATCCGCGTCCCGGTAGAAGATCGGAACAGGCGTCTTCTTGCTCTTGGTTACGACCACCATGCTGGTTGCATGGTTCGCTTGCTGAATGCAGCGCGTATCGATCCCCTGCTCCTGCAGATGCTTGATTAGAAATTTGCCAAGGCCGTCGTCGCCGACCGTTGAAGCGACTAACGCGCGAATGCCGAGCTTGCTGACATTCATCGCTATATTGGAAGGCGAGCCGCCGAAATAGCGGTTATACGTATCGCAGTCCACATTTTCATCGTAATCCGCTGAAATCATATCGACCAGCAAATCGCCAATTGTCAATAAATCGATCTCTCTATCTGGAAAAGACAAGCGGTCCTCATAGTTAAACATTTCGTTTCCTCCATCTCCTGGCCATTCCACTTGCTTATCCGAAAAAGACGTACGCTACCTTCATCTCATCTTCCCTCAGCTGTAATTTCCGCGTGGCCTCAAGCAGCGGCGTACGGTCGTAAACAAGGCTCTTCATCGCGATTTGGCCGTCGGTAATCGTGAAGTAATGCGCTTCTTTCGACGGATCGTCCGGTCGACGGTAAGATACGCTTCCCGGATTCAGCCACAGGCTCGTATCGCTTAAATAGTGCACGCATCTGCGGTGCGTATGGCCGAAAATAATGCGGCGGTCCCCCGAAGCCTCGACCGTCCCCCCGTTGCGTTCCGCCCAGAAGGCGTCGTACTTGGGCAGGCTGTCGATCGTCAGATAGTTTTCGTACAGATGCTGCATCGTATAGCTGTAACCGTCCATCTCGAAGGTGCGGTACTCGGGAATGCTTTCGAGGAAGGAGATTTCCGCCTCGCCCAGCAGACGGGCATTGTGATGCGCCCACTTGATCTGATCCTCCGCAACGTCCAGTCCACGGTTTCCATTACGATATACGTCGATAATAATATCGTCATGATTGCCGCGAACGCAGATCGCTCTATGCTTGTGCACCCATTCGATGACCTCTCCCGGAAACGGTCCATAGTCGACGAGATCTCCCGCGCAATAAATCACGTCACAGTCGGGCTCCGCCTTGCGGATGGCCTCCAGCGTGTAGACGTTGGCATGAATGTCCGAAATAATTAAAGCTTTCATCGTTTGTTCAGCTCCCGATTAGAGTTCTACGACAAGCCCGTCATAGGCCATCTCAAATCCGTACTTCTTTGCCTCTACAGCCAACTCGTCGTGCGTCATGCCGCACATGTGCGAAATATGCGTGAGCAGATACCGCGTACGATCGTTCACGCAGCCGTATTGTTCAAGCTTCCGGCGCATCTCCCGATTTTCGCCCAGTCCCATATGACCGTCTCCCGGCAATATCCCGCGCGCGCAATCCATGCTGACGAGATCAAAATGCAGGCCGGCAATCCGCTCGTAGTTCCGTTCGCCGATCGCGTCCGTATCATTCGCATACAGAATGCGCCTGCCCTCCCCTTCGATCATATAGATATAGCACATTTCATCTCGTCTATGATTGGCAATCAGAGGAGTGAAGACCAGCCCCGATGTCGCGAACGGCACTAACGGCTCGACATAATGGAATGCCAGCTGTTCCAGATAACCTTTCAGCTTCTTGTTCACGCCTTGATAGAACAGCGTCTCGACCGGTTTGCATCCGTATACCTGTACTTGCTGTACGCCGCCCTGCGCATAATCGATTGTGCAGTAATTGGGCTTGCCGCGAAGCATTAAGGAGAAAATATCGAAGTGATCCTCGTCCGCATGCGTAACGACGATACTCTCTACCTTCGCCAGGTTCAGCCCGTATGCCAGCTTCTGTCCGTACAAATCGGGCGACACGTCGACCAATACCGTATCGTTAATCAGAACGTTGGAGCGACGTTTCAAATTGCGGCCGCCCGCCCGAAGCGCCCGCCTGCATACGTCGCATTCGCAGAACATCGCCGGGAAGCCCTCCGAGGCGCCTGTGCCCAAGTATTGAAACCGCATATTCAACCTCCTCCCCTCATTAAAGGTCCGTCAAAGCTTAGCCCTTCACGCCGGATGAAGCGACAGATTGAATAAATTGCTTCTGAAAGATGAGGAAAATAATCAACGTCGGGATCGTCACCATCGAGCCGAACGCAAAGATCTCTCCCCAATACACATAAGCGTCCGAATAAAGAGACTTCATCGCCTGAGGCAGCGTACGGTAAGTATCGTCCCGAGTAACGAGCGTTGGCCAGATCAGATCGCCCCATCTGCGAATAAATGTCATGATCGCTACCGTCGCCATAACCGGCTTGGACAGCGGCAGCATTATGCTCCAGAAGCTGCGCACATAACCGGATCCGTCGATAATCGCCGCTTGCAGCAATTCCTTCGGCATACCCTTGAAATGGTTATAGAATAGAAAGACGTAAGCCGGATAAGCGAGCGCTGGAATGACGAGCACCGACATCGTATTGAGCATGTGAAGATCGGCGGCAACGAGCATCCGGTTGATGATGACCGCCTCGGAAGGAATGATCATAAGCCCGATAATGGCGGCGACGATCAGGTTTTTGCCGCGGAAGTCGAGCAGGCCGAGCGCATATCCGATCATCGCATTGATGATCGTCCCGAACAGCACAACCAGCAATGTCGAAATTGTCGAGTTCATGAAATACTTGAAGAAATCCATTTTGGCGAAAATATTTTTGTAGTTCTGAAAGCTGAGATCGCCGTACGGAATAAAGCCTTTAATCGAGGACATGTCCGCAACGATCTGCAGGTCCGGCTTAAAGGAAGCGACGAACAAATACAGCAGCGGTCCGGCAAACACGACGCCGACTAGCGCGTAGAGAACATACATCAGCGACAAGGAGATGCGCTTGCGCGCGGATAACGGTGAAGAGTTCATGCTATTTATCTCCTTTCGTGATGACTTTGTTCTGAATTAAGGAAATAATCAGGACGATGACGAAGAAGACGACCGCCATTGCCGACGAATAACCGATTTGATTTCTTGAGAAGCCGATGTTGTACATGAACAGAACAACCGTATTGGTGCTGTTCTGCGGACCTCCGTCGGTCAGCATGTAGACCTGTGTAAACAGCTTCAGCGCCGCTATCGTATTTGTAATGATGACGAAATTAAGCGTGTTCTTGAGCATTGGAATGGTAATTTTCATGAAAACCTGCCATCTCTTCGCTCCGTCAACCTTGGCCGCCTCGTAAATCTCTTCCGGAATATATTGCAGGCCCCCGAGGATGATGATCATCTGCATGCCGATCGCCTGCCAGATGGACATAATCGCGATACCGTACATCGCCATGTCCGGATCCTTGAGCCACAGCTTCCCTTCAATACCGAAGGACGCGAGGATAGAGTTGAGCAGGCCGTCTTCGCTAGGCGAGAAAATAAACGCCCAAATGACGGCCACAACCGTCATCGATACGACTTGCGGACTGAAGTAGATCAGTCGGATAAACCCGATACCCTTGATGGCTTTGTTGACGAACACGGCCAGCAGCAGTGAAAGCGCAACGGTAAACGGTACGAATAGAAGCGCGAAGAACGCCGTGTTGCCGAATGCCTGCAGCGAGGTATCGTTCGTAAATACTTTCAGATAGTTATTGAATCCGACGAACCGCAACGGATTGTTGGGATTCGCGACCAGCATCTTGTTCGTGAAGGAGTATACAATGGCCATCACGAACGGAATCAGCATAAAGACGATAATGATCAGAAGCGATGGCGCGCTAAGCAGCCATGCCGCGGATGTCTGGCCGTCGGCTATGCGATTGGGATTTTTCTTCATGCAGGAAACTCACCTCGCGTATCATTGAGAAGGGCCGGGCGATCAGCCCGGCCCTAGCGGTTGTTACTTATTCCAGCCGTTCTCGGTAATGACTTCGTCCAGATCCTTGGACGCTTTGGTCAACTCTTCTGCCGCATCGCTGCCGAGAAGCAGGTTAGCGACAACGCCCTTCATCACATTGTAAATCTCGTTGTGTGCCGGCGTTTGCGGACGCAGATAGCCGATGCCAGCTTCCAATTGCTCGCGGTACAGGTACAATCTTCCGCCTTCTTTGTAGTTCTCATTCTCGTTCAGCACGGAAATTCTGGCCGGAATACCGCCGTTTACATCCGTCATCTTGGCGATGTATTCTTTGGAGATCGCTTCGTTCAATACCTTCCAGCTATCGTCGGCTACATTATTTTTTTGCGCTGCTGTCGTAATGCCCCAGATCACCGAGCCGCTTCCCGTGTATACGCCATTGCCGAAGTCGGGAATCGGGATCAGAATCGCGTCGTCGCCTAACGTTTCGAAGTGCTCCTTGGCCTTCCAGTGACCGATCAAGGCCAGCGCGTTTTCCTTGCGGCCGTAGAAGCCGTCTTCGTAGTCCGCAACCGGGTTTAAGTACTCGTTATCGATCATCCAGCTGATGTAATCGAATGCCGCGATCGTTTCCTTGCTGTTCAGCTTGCCGTCCGTCAGTCTAGTCTCGCGGTCCAGCATATCGCCGCCGAAGCTTTTTACGATTGGCGTGTATGTATAGTAGAGCGTTTTAGGAGAATTCTGTCTGATGTAGATCGGATATTTCACGCCGTTTTGCTTCAGCTTGGCCAACGCATCCTCGAATTCCGCACGATCCCATGCATCCTTGTAGCTTGTCGGAATGCGGATGCCCGCGGCTTCAAGCATCGATTTGTTACCCCATAGACTCATGCCGGAATCGAATTGCGCCGTTGCGTACAGCTTGCCTTTGTAAGTACCTTCGTTGATGACCGACGGCAGCATGTCCGACTTGACTTCATCCGTCATGTAATCGTCCAGCGGCGCCATGACGCCGGCTTCGATATAATAAGACAATTCAGTCGCATCCATGATTACGATGTCCGGCGTATCGCCGACGACCGGAGACATTTTCAATTTGTTATAAAACTCTTCGTTCGGGAAAAATGAAAATTCCAGGTTGAATTCGTCGTACTTCGCATCGATTTCAGGAAGAATCTCGTTGTATACTGCCGTTTCCGCGCCGTCGAGACCCCAGATCTTGATCGTGACCGGCTTCTTGCCGTCGCTCGGTTTCTGCGATGCCGAACCGCTTGGCGTTGCGCTGCCGCTCGGCGATGCGCCTTCCGAATTGGAGGACGATCCGCAACCGGCCGTGAACAACGATAAGCTTAACAAAGTAAGTGCCGTGATTTTAAAGCTGCCCTTCTTCATCTCTTGAATACCCCTCTCTCGACTTCACCATGTTGAAATGTAATCTGCTTTCGAGTGCATCCGGGGATATGCAAACCGGTTTGCATATCGGGTAAAAGATAACCGGCTTTACACTCACAAAATAGTTATAAAGCAATTATTTCGATATGTCAATCGGTTGACATATTAAAATTAAGCGTTTTCTACGAATCTATTCCGGATGAAATCCAGCTTCTTCTTTTCAATTCCAATAGATTCCAAATATGTCGTCGGAGAACCGTAAGTTTCGCGGATGTAAGCGAGGAACTGGTGCATATTGCTATAATGCGATCCGGTCAAATCATCGGAGAATGCGGCAATATAGGTACGGCTCACCTCATAATCGGCGACAATGTCCGCGTCGTCAACGCCGGCAAGCGAGAGCAGGAACATAACGGCGATCCCCGTGCGATCTTTGCCGACAGCACAATGGATTAGCCCTGCCCCTTCTTTAACCTCGGCAATTGCCTCGAACAGATCGCGCAACTTATCCGAGCATTCGCTCAGCACCTGGATGTACATGTTGACAAGGGATTGTGTATCCTTCTCCCCGTGATTGACGGCCAACTGCTCCGGCGCCAGCTTGCTGAAAAGCGATATCGAACGGCTTACGGCGTCGTCGCCGAGATCGGCGTCCGGCATTTGCATGTACTCGTTCTCATATCTTAAATCAATAACCGTGCGAATGCCGAGCTCCTTCAACCGCTCCACTTCTTCCGACGTCGCCCGATGCAAATTGCCCGAGCGATAAAATACGCCGTACCGGGTCATTCCTCCGTCTTCTGTCGGATAGCCGCCCAAATCCCGAAAATTCGCGATATTGCGAAAAGCAATGCGCCTAACAGGTTTGCTACTCAATTCTCATTACCCCATTCTGCATTTGATCTAGGTTGTTTGTCTAACCTTCAGTTCATTCGGCAATATATTGACACAATCCACCGGTTCATGATTGATTTGCTTCATCAACAGATCAAAGGCCATCTCGGCGATTTCACGGATGGGCTGCCGTACCGTCGACAACGGCGGAGCGGTCGCTGCCGAAAAAGCAATGCCGTCGTAGCCGACGACTTTGATTTGCGAGGGCACCTTTTTGTCAAGCTGATGGCAGATCTTCAGAATATGCGCCGCAATCACGTCGCTGCTGGCAAAGATGCCGTCGATATCCGGATATTTGGTGAACAGCTCCATAATAATCCCTTCGTAATTGTCAGGATTAAAGCCGTAATCGTCCGTTTCCAGGACCGTATACCAAACCCCGTGCTTCTTCGCCGCGTCCACAAAGGCATCGTGCCGTCTATTGGAGAGCATAGGCAGCTTGAGACTGCCCGTAATCATCGCAATTTTTCGACAGCCCTTCTCGATAAGCAGCTCGGTAGCCATACGTCCGCCCTCATAGTTGTCCGAGCTGACATAAGGAATTTGGTCGCTGATCGCCCGGTCGAACGTTACGAGCGGCAGCGCGATTTTGGAAAACTCCGCAACATTGATCGTCTGGCTGCCCATCAGTATCCCTTCGACCTGATTTGCCTTCAAATAATTTAAATACATTAATTCCTTATCTCTATTATGCTGGGAATTGCACAGCACGACCTTGTATTGGTGCCGGTAGGCATAATCCTCCAGATGACTGCACAGTTCGGCGAAAAACGGATGAGCAACGGTCGGAATAATGATGCCGATCATGTTGCTTTTTTTGCGAAACAGCGTTCTGGCGACTTCATTCGGCTGATAATTCAGCTCAACCATCGCCTGCTCGATCTTCACGCGCAAGCTATCGCTAATGTATCCTCTATTGTTCAGAACTCTCGATACGGTGGAAACATTGACGCCTACCTTTTTGGCAATATCCTTAATTGTCGCCGGCAATCGCAGGTTCCTCCTTTCTACACAAAATTGCGCAATATAACAGAGCCCATACTACCATAATCGTCAGTGGATGGAAAGGGAGCGATCGGGCGCGGATATGGAATGTACCCGGCAAGAAAGGGGCGCACCGTAAACAGAGTTGCTTGAGAGGATCGATAAACAAATGGGATTTGGAGGAGGTATCCGAATTCGAACCGTTCATTTAGAGTACGGGAAAACATCTTTTTCAATCCAAAGATGTTTTCCCATCCTTTTATCTACAATCATTCTTTCAAGCTAGTATCGCGCCGTACTGTTTCCACGTACCTGGTGTACCTAATGTCGTACAGATATATCCCGAATAGCCGCCTGCGGTGACGTTTTGGATCGTTATGCGATCGCCGACGGCCCATTTCCCTGCCGTAGGAGGCGAATCGGAGCCTTCGACGACAAGGTTGGCCGGATAATAAGTTCCCTTGATTTGATCCACGTTTACATCGATAAATTTCATACCGGCGCCATTCGATGAAGCTACGATGTAAGGATTATTCACCGTTCCGGTAAAGACGTACGATCCTTCCCCGGGATTGCCTATTATCGTATCTTGAACGATGAGCTGGTCGATCTCGTTTAATAGATTTGCAACGTAGAAGAAATAAGCCGTGTTGTAATTACGAATCACGTTGCCATTAAAGTTCGTAAGGCCCCCCATTCCCGTCTCGATCGCGATGGCGATACCGTTGATTTTGTTTCCTTCGATGTGAAGCTCGTCCAATCTCATAGCCGTGATGGCGGTTCCCGACTTGACGGGAGAATAGATGGTATTGCCGGTAATATACAACTTCCCTGTTCCCCAGTCTTGAGCCAACGATTTGGTATATTGTATGGCGGTAGAAATTTTCTTCGACCGAATTTGATTATTGGTCACATGGATAAATGAAGCGGCTGCCTTTTCCTCGCTGTTGGTCGTATCCTTTAAGTAGATCAGTTCAGCGATTGGCTCTACGCCCGTCGGATTTCTGTCATTAACGATGGTATTGCCCTCGATTCGAATCGTATAAGGCGCGATGTACGCATTCGTATCCCACTCCAAGCAAATCATTTGATTATTAGGCTCATTTAAGTCTAGTACCTGGTTATTATTCTGATTCAAATAGTTCACCGCAAAATCAAAGGTGTTGTTCACGATCGATACATTGGATCCGTTTAGAATTTTAACGCCGTTCATAAACATTTCCTTAAATACGTTATCCGCTATATGAATATACTCGCAATCGAAATTCGATAAAAATCCGTAATAGGTTGGCAAAGACTGCTGCCCCCCCACGCTAGTGATTCCGCCATCTCTCTTGCCATCGACAATATTGCCTACGACCGAAACGCCCCTGGCATTAACGGCAATTGCCGCATACGCAGCGCCCCGGATCGTATTGCCAACGATCGCGATGTTAGAGTTTCTGGCCGGAGCCTCATCCAAATCACATGCGATAGCTCTGCCGCCCATATCGCTTAACACGTTGTTCGCGACAGTCACATTTTCCACATGCGTTCCGCCAGGCGTGTCATCCTCGCCGTACCAATTATCGAAACAAATCCCATTCATCGACTTCTCTAAATAGTTATTCGTAACCACGACATCTTTGCATTTGGATACGTAAACATTGCCTGAACCTAATCCGTTATAAGTAAAATAGCAATTGGTTATGACCACGTTCCTGCATCCGTAGACTGCGAGCGTAACGCCCTGACCTTCCATGACCCCGCGAACCGGAAAAGGATTGCCAACGCCGTATACTCCCTCAATCCAGAGGTTATCGATTGTAACATTCACTTTGTCCTTCGCGGATATTAGGTTTACGCCATCCGGATTCGTCGACATAAATATTTTGGAGGCCCGGGTGCCTTCGATGCGGGAATTATCCTGCAAAAACACATAATCCGTTATTCTGTAGGAGGAAGGGGAGAAATAAAGGTGAGAATACGAATCAATCGCCAATTGAATGGCCGCCGTGTCGTCCGTCGTACCGTCGCCTTTCGCCCCGAACCATTTGACATGGGCAGGTCCGTCAAAAATCCGCCTGAATCTGGCACCCGAAGTCGATACGAGGATGATCCCTGTATTGTCTGCAGAAGTCGTATCGGTATTATCGTAATAAAAAGGACCTTCCTGTTCGCGATCTTTCACATAATAAACATGATCGATTTCCGGTGATGTTAGCGCTCTCAACTGCTCGATCGTAACCATCTTGCAGCAATCTGCTAATTCCTCGCTGCTCTTGTCCTCCATTGCACGTACGGTCGGCAGATTTCCCCCTAACGATCCCAAGAGCCATGCGCCTGCCGTGACCGCGCCTACCGCTCCAATCCCGCCTAGCAATTTCCTTCTGCTAATTAATTCCCCTCTTGTACCCTGACTCCCCTCTTGTTCGAATAACCGTTGATCCTGATTGTCTTCTCTCATCTAACATCCTCCTTATTGTTCATGTTTCAATTTGCATTCATGGGCGCCGCATGAATCTCTCCAATAACCGAGTGCTGCTTACGATGCACCATAATGGAGAGCAGCACGCTGAATTCGAACAAAACGATTAACGGAATAATAACGAGAAAATCCGAAACGATATCCGGAGGTGTAATAATCGTTGCAATCACGACCAAGACCAAATAGGCGATTCGCCTGAATTTCTTTAGCATCTTGGGGTTCAACAACTTTATTCGCGTCAAGAACATAACCATAATCGGCAATTCAAACAACAGGGAGATAGGCAGCAAGAGATTAAACATGAAGCTCATATATTGGCCTATCCCGTAGGTTTCTTGCAGCCCCATCTCTTTTGATAAACGGGATGCGAAGTAAAACGCCATCGGAAACACGATATAATAGGCAAAAGCCAATCCCAGCACAAAGAAAATCACTCCGAAGGGAATGTATTTCATGGTTGCTTTCTGCTCCGAGCGGTGCAGGCCGGGCTTCACGAATGCCCATACGTGATACATAATGATTGGCAAGGATACGATCAGCCCAATGAGCAGGGCTAATTTCATCCATATCCCGATCGCGTCCCAAGGTGAAAATGCGTTCATCTTCATCCCGTTGGCCGGGGGTTTAGCCAGCAGAAATTGAAGCATAGGTTTGGCTAAAAACATTCCCCCGATCACAGTTAGGGTAAAGCAAGCGCATATCCAGATCAGACGCCTGCGCAATTCATTCATATGCGCCAACAAAGTTAAGGTCTTTTTCTCAATACCCGGCATCTTGACGAACTCGCTCCCCTCTCCATCGTACGAAAAGGAACCCTGCTATTTCTCAATTTGCGGTATTTCTTTGCTCTCAGACTTAAGTTCATTGTCCGATGCAAGATCCTTGGCACCGTTCTTAAACTCCTTCAGCGTTCGGCCGAATGCCTTTCCCAATTCGGGCAATTTACTTGGACCGAACAAAAGCAAGGCCACGAAGATGATGATGATCAAACCTGTCGTCCCAATTCCAGCCATGAAGCTTCCTCCTTTCCCATTGAATATCCGGTTTTCAGCGATCAAACGCGATCATTGGGGCATCACCGCCTTTTCCGACAGCGCCACCTTAAATTTCAGTTCTCGAGTAGGAGCGAACAAACTCAGCGAATTCTCGCTCAGGCTTCCGCTCCACTCCGATTCCTGACCATCCATGCTTAACGCTTCAACCGCTTGTATGACGTACTCGTCTTTCGTAAATAGATTTATGATCATCTCCTTGATCCCGACAGGCAGTTGAAGTTCCACTTCAATCGAAAGCTGCGAACTTCTTTCCACGCGGAACGAAAGTTCTCCGTTAAATGTGGCCATTCCTCTTACCTGCACGACTTTACCAACATCCAGCCAATCCGCAGGAATACAGGGCAGAAGATGAAGCTTGTTCCCCTCTATGATGTAAAGGGAGTTCAATATCATCTCCATGATCCGGCCATTCCCGCTGCCGTTAGGTTGCCACGGAGACAGCCATTGCAATTGTGGGCTAAATCGTTCATGCACGTGCATCGTATCCAGCGTCGTGGAAAAAGCCATCGTGGCATAGAAATAGCGCAGCGCTTTTTCCCGCTCGCCCCGCATACTCCAGACGCGGTGCCATATTTTTTCCGTATTGTTCACGTAATACAGATCAATTGGCGCCCCGGCCCAAGCCTGCTGCAGCTCCCCCAGCTCCGCATCCTCCATCTCCGGCAGCTTAACGGCAAATAAATCGCTCATGGCATAACGCTTGCGCATCACGTATTCGATCTCCGGGACGATCTCGTCCGAAGCCTCGATAAGTCCCGTGTCCATTAAATAGGTCGGGCCGTCTATCGCATACACGGCTGCCCGGACATCGGGCATCGTGTACGCTTCGTTGGATATCCACCTAACGTACCCCTCCTCGGGCAACTCGTAGGTCGCTTGCTGCACAGAAGCTAGAATGCATTGCTTATAATCGTTAGCCTCGGCTGCATACTGGGCGGCAGCCGGATGGTCGATGTCGGCCAAAGCCGCAGCCATGAGGTCCAAGCCCTGCCACGTCGCCGCGTTCGAGAGGAAGAAATAGCCTTTATCCGGCCAATCATGAACGCGCCCTTTGGGCAGCAAACCGTAGTGGGCCACTTTCGTGCCGTCTGCTTCGTACGTTTTTGTGGCATTGCGCTCTTTACCGACCCAGTCGCAGGCTTTAAGAATGATGGACAGATTGGCTTCTAACCATTCCCGATCTTTGGTCATCAAATAATAATCCGCCAGCAAGCCTAGCACCGAGCCCGTCTCGCACATCCAGAAAATATGCGCGCGGAACGAACCTTCCGGCGATAGGATGTCCCCCTCAGGGCCGATACTGCCGGCTTGCGTGCTTAAGAAGTATTGCATCGTTCTCTTGACGGTATCCGTGGCGCCTAACCGGCTAAGTATCCGTAAATAGTTGGACACTTCCCACGTGTACACGACCGTATAATCATTAAAGCCACCCTGCCCCGGAAGAGCCGATCCGTCGTTCTGCTGGGCGATCAGCTGCAATGTATTCGTCTTGGCCGTATCGAATATCGACTGAATCACCTGTTCAGGAACTTGAATGCCTGCCATTCCCGCTAAAGCATTTCTCCAGATTTCCTGGCTTTGCCGAATCGCGGACGGCTCATCGAGGAAGCGGTCATTCCCGTTTGCTTCCGGATTGCCCCCCTTGTGAACAAACGTGTCGAAAATCTCGATCTGGATTTGCTTGCTCTCGCCTGGAGCGAGTTGCATTCGGAATTGGAGGACGTTCCGGTAATCGCCGGCTTCTGCGGCAACCTCCACGTGGGAGGAAGGATCGGCTTTGTAACGAAGGATCGTTTCGCCCTCCCCATCGATCAAGCAACCGGACGTTTCATGGATCGCACGCTGTGCTAAAGGCATTCCGTTGAACCAGGCCTCAGCCCGACTTTCGTAGGGCACGTAGTCCTCGTTCACATGGCGATAGAAATCGCGATGGCTGGCCTCGACGTTCAGGAAATACCACTCGCCCGATCTCGCTTGTGTCGGGTGCAGGTTCGTTACCGTCAAATATTGATAGATGCGCAGGCCGCCATCCGAAGCTATTAACGTTAAGCTGGTCAGGTTGTGGTCGAAATCCGCTTGCTTGATCGAAGCATGCAGAATCGGCTCCTGGGGCGACAATAACGCTTGCTCGACGTTCCGAAAATCGAAAAACTGCGGATTTGCTCCCTGCTCCTCGCCGAACAAGAAACCGTGTCCGCGCCGTAAATCTCCTCTGCGGCCAAGTGCATCCTTGACCAACAAGGTGAAATCTGGCCGAACTTCAACCAAAGTGTCCGACAGTGGAGGATGAATATAGATGCGTTTGGACCGAGTTCGCGGAAACAAGCCTGAAATCCGGTTCCAATTGGGTTCGGTTTGACGGGATTTTATCATTTCGTTATGCAGCTCCTTCTACTTATCTAACCAGCGGCAAGGAAACTTTCCGTCCGCTCGCTAGGGATTCGTCGATGGCGAAACACGCCTCCATCGTTTGCATCGCATCGAAGAAATCGCAGCGTGACCGGGTCTTCTCTCGAAGCGATTGCATGAAATCGTCGATTTCTTCAGCGAAAGGGTGATGCGTAACATCCCCGCTGTCCGGCAGAATCGTCGGGATTGTCGCGTAATCCGTCTGCCCCGGCAGCTTGTGGCTATACAGCTGGTTGTTCATAATGGCGCCTTTCTCGCCGAGCAGGTGAATGTTGAACTTGTACGTCGTCTTGCATTCCAGCGACGACGACACTTTGCCGATGCCGCCGTTTCTAAGCTTGAATATGGCAATCGCGTTCGAATCGAATTCGTATTCCGAATCCGCCCAAGTCCGGCAGCTGTACGCGGTCACTTCTTCGATTTCTCCCGCGAAGTAACGGACGGCATCCACCGCATGGCAGCCGGCCGACAGCATGCTGCTGCCGCCAAGCGCCTTCGTCTTGCTCCATCGGTACTGCGGATAATGCGGGCCGATGTTGTGCCAGTAATCGATCTGCGCCATGAACACCCGGCCGATCGCATCGTCTTCAATCAGCGCTTTCGTGTTGTTGAAGGAGGGGTTCCACCTCAAGACAAAGCCGGCGACCGTATGCACCGGATTCGCTTCAAGCGCCTCCGCTATTGCCCATAAGCCTTCCCGATTCATGGCCAGCGGCTTTTCGAAGACGATGTGTTTACCCTGACGCGCGGCCAGCACCGCTTGCTCCGGACGGATGCCGGGCGTGGAACAGAGAACGACGGCATCCACCTGCGGATCCGCTACCGCATCCTCGTAACGTTCGAAGATTCGCGCATTTATGCCCAGCTCGGTAAGCCGCTGCTGAGCATGCGCCTGATGGGCGCTGACGACGGCATAAACCTCTGCATCTTGACGGGCCTGTATCGCTTTCAAGTATTCACCCGCCACCCAACCGGTTCCCACTACCGCAAATCGTAAAATGGACATGGTAACGCCTCCTCGTTAAGGGTTAATCCGATTTTGTTCGGATTTGTTTGCGGCCAGCGTAACCTCCAACGTCCGAAGCGCATCGGCATAGTCGCATAAGATCAAGCTCGGATTGCCGGACTTCACGGCGTCGACCAACGCTCTGCACTGCTCATAGCCGGGATCCCGCTTAGCCGATACCGTCAAGTTCTGCTCATTGTCGATTAGCGTTAACTGGCTGCCGTTCTGACTCAAATGGACGAAGAAATCGGGTCCGAAAAACTTAATGTCCGACCCGGCATGGAACGGCGACAAACAGGATTCCGTAAGCGAACCTACAGCCCCGCTGTCCATCACGAAGTTCATTGCTCCGGCATCGGGAATCGTGCTGTCCGGCTCGATTTGTTCGAACGACACGCGTCCGAACACGGCCTGAACCTCGCGAATTTCGCCTGCGACATAACGAATCATATCGACCTGATGGGTGGCGGTATCTACCAAATGTCCGCCTGACCTATCGAGCTGCTTCCACCACTTGGATGGATGTGATCCGCCTATACGGACGCCTTGAATGAGATGAGGGCGTCTTCCCTGCAAATAGCGCTTCGCTTGCTGAACCGTATCGTAATAGCGCAGCACATAACCGACCGCATGGATCATTCCCGTCTCGCGGATGATCTTCTCTTTCTGCCGGACCACCTCCGCGTCAACGCCAAGCGGCTTCTCGACGAAGAACGGAATTCCCCGGCGGGCCGCTATAACTTCCAAATCTCCCCTGGCAAACTGCGGGGTGCAAATGAAGACAAGATCGATCCGCTGTTTATCCAGCACGTGATCCGCACTGTCCATGACCTGAGCCCCGGTCGCTTCGGCGGCCCGCCTTGCGTTGTCCGCATTCGGATCGAATAGGCTCACGATCTCTGTATCTTCCATTTTCTTAAGTACGCGAATATGGTCTTGGGCAATGCCGCCCACGCCGATAAATCCGATCCTGATCTTCATCTCTAGCTCCAGCCTCTCTTAATCAACTAAGTTTATACTTCCGCCCAAATCCGCCTCAGATTGTCCAGCCCTACTCTAGTGCCAGTCAGGCTGTCCTCCATGCCTTCGAATTCCAAGGACAAGTAGCCGTCGTAGCCGGAAGACTTGAGTATGCGCAAGATTTCCCTTACGTTGATATCCCCATTGCCAAAAATAGCGCCCCGAAGATAGTTGCCTCCCGCGGATTGACCCCACCCTTCTCCATAATCGAAGCCTAAAGGACGCACGTAGAAATCTTTGGCATGAACCATCGATGCGTACGGCGCGTTTCGCTTGCATGCTTGGATCGGATCTTCGTCCACGCACATAAAATTGGCGATATCCAACGTCGTTCTGAAATTAGACCGATCGACATGGCGGATCAGTCGTTCCACCCGTTCGCTTGCCTGAACATAGTGGCCGTGATTTTCTACGCTTGTCGTTATGCCGTATTGCACGGCATAATCGGCAATCCGGCGACACGCATCCGCCATTCGATCCAGATCGGCAGCGAAATAAGACTCCGTCATTTCCTCGGCGGGGCGGAACGCCACATCGTGACGCATCAGCTTCACGCCGAGCCGATCGGCGATATCGACATGCTTCATGACGCGCGCGATTTCAGCCTCGCAGTCCCTCTCATCCCCCGCGACGAAGTTAGCGGTGATCGCATAGTTGGAGATGTCCAACTGCAGTCCCTCTGCCTTGACGCGAATGGCATCGACAAGCTCCGTGTTGTTTTCCAAATCATACCCCGCAGGAACAATCTCAACATGCTCGCCGCCTTGATCGGCAATCCATTGGATGACGTCCAGCACGCTCATTTGCCTGGACGCAATTTTATCTACCAAACTGTAAGTGCTTACGCCCAACTTCATTCCCGCATCTCCTCCTCATTCGTCAAATCGTCCTCTTCCATCACTCCACGATACCCGTACGTTCAATGCCTTCAACAAAGTATCTTTGCGCAAACATATATAGGATTAGTGGCGGAGCAATAATCAAGAAAGCTGCTGCCATCGTAATCGACTCGTTCAAGCTGAAATAACTTCCGCCCATTGAAGAACCTGTAGCAGCAGCCGCATTCAAGTTCCCCTGCAGAAACTGCATGCTTTGGGCCAGCAGAGTGAAATCACCGTTTTTCAAATACAAGGCCGGCTCGTAATAATCGTTCCAATGCCAGACGAAGGAAAAGAGGAAGACGATCAGCAGCGCGGGTCTGGCCAAAGGCAGCATAATTCGCCAGAACGTCTTAAACGGCCCCGCTCCGTCCATCCGGGCGGATTCTTCCAGCTCTTTCGGCAAAGTCGCGAAAAACTGGCGAAAAATCACAATAAATATCGCACCCTTCAACCCTTGCGCAAACAGACCGGGAATGAGCAGGGGCAGCGGCGTGTTAAGCCAACCCAGCTTGGAATAAAGCACATATAGCGGAATTGACAACGTCTGCGGCGGGATCAGAAAGGTCATCAATACGATGAAGAAGAAAATAGATTTTCCCGGAATCTTCATTCTGGCAAAGGCGTAACCCGCGATCGCGCAAGACCCCATTTGCAAGAGCGAAGCGGCGATCGAAATCCATCCCGTCTGCACGATGGACTTCCAATAATGCAAGCCGATGATAGCCGAGGCGTAATTGGACCACTCCAGCTTGCTCGGAATCCACTGAATCATCGGGTTCACGAGATCGGTTCCTTGCTTTAAGGAAGTCGTCAGCATATAGACGACGGGGTTCAGATACAGCAACGCGGCTGCGGATAGGATGATGTAGATAGCCAGTTTGAATAGCCATCCGTCATTAAAATGCCTTCCGAATATAATCATGCGGCCTTTCTGCATGCGCGCGCTTGACCTCAGCCTAATGCGCCAATCCGCCAAACGCTGTACGGTCGAATGTCCCGTTTTTCTTTTCTCGGTAGCCGGCATCTGCCCAGTGTTCATCTCGTCACCTCCGTTCTCTTGCTTTGACGTCTAGCAATAAACACAAGTACTAATATGGGCAACATCATGAACGCAAAGTAAATCCATCCTAGAGCGCTTGCATAACCGTATCCTGTATTAGCATCCGTCGTGTTTTTCAGAATATGGCTTAGAATCGGATTAAACGGGTTAGAGGACTGCTCCACCAACGTATAAATGAGATTCAAAATAATAAACGGAGCAATGGCGGGAAACGTAATTTTCCAAAAGGATTCCCAGGGCGTCGCCCCATCGATCTGCGCTGCCTCGTAAGTCGTTCTGGGGATGGTCTGGAATGCCGCCAAAAACAAGATGATTTGCACGCCGGAGAACCAGAGAATGATGACGAACTTACTCAATAAGTCCATAACCGTTCCGGCGGCGGTTAACGGCAGCACATCATAAATGATATCCGCCAGATTGTATCTCTCTACTAGAGGCAATGAGCCCTGGCCTTGATTGAACAATTCGAGCAGTACCTGCCCGGAAGCGAAAATAACGGGCAAGAAAAAGACGGCTCGGAACAGCATTCTCCCCTTGAACTTCTGGTTTAACATGATGGAGATCAGAAGAGCGAATAGGACGGTAATGGGCACGACCAGCATCACTTCACGCATAAAGAGAAACATTTCAATCGGAAAGACATTATCGACGACAAAAGCATGTTTATAATTGTCCATCCCTACGAAATCGTATTTCAACCCTGATCCGTCATTTTTGACGCCTACTTTTTGAAAGCTGATAAAGAAGGAGTAAATGAGCGGGTAGGCGACGAACATAACGATCCCCATCATCCAGGGCAGGAGGAATAGATAGCCGCGCAAGGCGTCCTTAAACGACTGCAGTCTTTTTTGTCGGGCATGTTCTTCTTTGGTCATTACGGAACCCATATTCATTCGGCTCATCTTCCCCCCTCCTCCGCAACTTGATAGAACATAGGCTCAATCGTAAAGCCTTCACCCTGATAGGGGACTTCATTGTAGTTCACCCGAACTTTTCGCCCATTCTCGTAGGAGGTCTCAAATACGCCCTCGGCCAGCTTTTGATGTCCGGTAATGAAGCTATCCCTGACTCCCGTCTTCGATAACGCCTCGTATTCGGCCAAAATTTGTTGTTCAAGCACTTCATATTGGGAACTGAACAAATTTTCGTACGATGTCCTCTTCAACAACCGCGGATCCTCGTAAGTCAACGCAAACCGTGGAACTGCCCCATATTCGATATCCCGCAAAAATTGTACGGCTTGATCTTCTCTCAGATTAGCCGGGCCTGAAGAATAGGGCACTAGGCCATGTACGGCTATCGGATAAAACGGGACCTGCTCATCCACGATCAGATCGAAATTATATTCAAGGGGAAAGTCGAACATATGATCCACGTGACCCAATAAATAGTCGAACCCTCCCGATACCTTGACATTTCCTAACGCTTGGCGAACAGTATCCGTCATCCGAAGGGAATAAGTGAGGGATTGCTCCCTGCTGATCTTACGGTTCGGATGAAAGTCGCTATTCAGATCGGTCCCCATGTTAAGCAGATTGACGCTCTCAACCCCGAGTCCCTTCCAACTCTCGATCAGGTCAGGCAAGTATTTCTGCACATTCCTTACCGGACTGATCTTGTAAATGATTTCGTCTGCGGCGTTCTTATAGATTAGCGGAGTGCCTACAATGGATTGAATCCCATCCGAGTCGGGAGAAAACCCATTATTCCGCGAGCTGGAAGCCGAGTCCAGACGATCGTTAAGATTTACTTGAATGCCTTGCACACGCAAGTCCGCTATTAGATTCCGAAGCCCCTCTTTTCCTCCCGCCTCCCCTTCAATCGGGAATCGCTTCGGCAAGTTTCCCGGATCTCCGCCGCTCTGCCAGCCAGCCAATCCGACTTCGACGTTGGTAACGCCTTGACTAACAAGGCTTTGAACGATTTCCTCCACCTGCTTGAACGTCGTTGCGACCCTCAGCTTCTCGCCTAGTGGATTAGATTCGCCTGCGCCTATGACGAACTGAAGCTGCAATGGCGACTGCTTGACATTCGAATTGAGCCTCTCTATTTTTCGGTGCGACATCAAGTAGTCCCGGTAGGCTTGTGCCATTCCCACATAGTCCGCATCTTTCTGATCGAGGAAAATATAGCGAACCGAAACGGCTTCGTATGGCTTCGTTTTCTCATAAGATAGGATGCTCGATGTTAGACCTGTCGGCTGACTGTACATTCGCCGGTACACGAATTTCGCATGCGTTTCGTTGAATTGCGTTGAGATACCGGCCGGTGTAGCTATGATATTCGCTCTGGCAGCCCCTTCCTCGATAACGGCAACATAACCTTCCTGCCCCGTATTGAGACCGAATACCGGATAGGAAACGGACGTTCTTCTCGTTGAAGGAATACTGACGGGAATCGACCAGTCATTACCGTACACCGGGTAATTATAGGCATTCATTAAATCGAGACCTTCTTTGTTGAAGCGGATCAAGCCGCCCGGACCGTCAGGTACAAGCAAATAACCGTCGGCCCCATTCAGGGATGCCCCCATAAACGGAAGGAGATGTAGCTCCATCAACAAGCTCTCTTTTGTTTCTACTATCCCTAGTTCCGGGATACGGGCAACCAATTGATCGTCATCCAGACGATATTCGATGTAAAACTGGAAGCCGAGCTCCTCGACTACGTACATCAAAGCTACACCTTCGTCGATGCTTTTCCATTTTACGGTAGTCGGAAATTCTTTCAGATTGGTATCTTTGATTAATGTCCGCTCGGCGTTGAAGTAACTCAGAACGAGGGGAGACTCCAGATGGGAGCGCCATAGTCCTTTTGTTGTATCCTTCGCCAGAGCTGCCGAATCCGGATTGCTGCGCCACATCTTTCCGTTGCTCTTATCTTCGACGGCTACTTGCCCGCTCTTCGGATCGAACCATAGAGCTGTCTTCTTCTGCTCATACGCTTTGAACCATTGCACGCCATCGATGTTACGAGACTCTCTTTGAGGCTTATCCGACGTAACGTTCAAGCTGGAGAAAAAGGCCGCGGCATCCTCCTCGTCATGAATATCCGGATTTAACACAACCGATGCGGGACGATTCATCCACCAGACCGTTCCGACGACGATCAGAAGGACGGCCAGCGCCGCAATCCCTTTTTTCCAATGCCTCCGGCTTAAAAACTTTAGTGCTTTATCGAACACGTAACCACACCTCCCGCCCAAAACCAGCTACGAAGTCGGTCGCCTGATAGATCAATCCGATCAGAACGAAACCGAATACCCATAGGCAAAGAAACGTGACAACGGAAACCGACATCATGCCGATTGCTTCTTTCAAATTGTAATTATGCGCATTCTGGGTACCGACAAAGATCAGGATGAACACCCATATTACAATCACATAATTAGCCGCAGTGTAAAAAATGCCCTCTTGCAAAGTCAGCACGTTAGACAACCATTGAATCGGTAAAATAAATAGAATATACGGCGCCAATGCGTAGCTGTTCACGACAAATACTTTGCCGAACGAGCCTTCGCCGCGCATGACCGATCCCGTCAAATAATTGGCGATAATCCAGGACAGCCAGGGCAGGAAATATTTCATCGCCTCCATGGTCAGATTCAAGGTCTCGAACCGCTGGGCCTCGAACAGCATGCTTACGACCGCTTTGCCGGCTATGATGAGAATAAACCCGAGTACGACGAAGAACAGTGCGAATCGCCATCTTACCTGGGTCGAAACGGCTATGTCGTACATCCCGTTCATCGGATGCCGCAGCATGCCGAGCATCATCTTCCACGGCTCGGCCAGACTACGTGCCCGATGCGTCCATCGACTATTTTCCTGTGGAAGGATTTGCGTTGGCTCCTCGCCCTGATCACGGACAATCCTACGTTTCTTGCTGCTTCGGATGATTCTCCGATATAGGAAAAAGCTGATAAGAGCTATAGCCAGCATCGTCATTCCTGTACCGAAATACCGCAACAGAAAGTTCATTCGCACCTGCCAAAACGATTCCGAATAGCCTTCCTTATCCTTCGCTTGTTCGAAATACGTCATAGCCTGTTCGTAATCCCCCGTTTTGAACTTGGCTTTGGCTATGCCCAAGTAGGCCCTGTCGTACATCCCGTTCAGACGATGAATTTCTTCCCACAGCTTCCGGGCTTCTTCGTACTTTCCCTGGCTATCCAAATAAGAGGCCTGATGGACCAGTTCTCCGAAATGCGTACGTTTCATGATTTGGATGCGATTCAGTTCCCCGTCGGCGATATATAAGGTGCCTTGTGAGTCCGCAACGATACTTGTCACCCGTTTGAACATCCCCAGCCGCTGCTCCGAGCCGACGGATGCCGTTCCGAATACGAACAGTAGCTCGCCGTATTTATCATACTGATAGATTTTTCCCTCGGTCGTTTCCGCCGCCGACATAACCCCATGTGAATCTACATGTACATCTTGGAAAGAAAACTTCTCCAGAGGCTTCAGCCAAGGCGCGAAATTACGATTCATCAGAAGGTCGACTCCGCCAAAATTAAGGCGCTTCAACTGACCGCTCTTCAAATCTTTGTTGACCGTGAACATAAATCCTTGGGCGTCAAGAGTGACATTCGTAACCGCACCCGGCAAGCGCGATAGCTCCTCCTTCAACTGCTCCTCTGTGAAAAATTTTCTCTTCAAGCTGTCCAGCCAACTGGTCGGAACTTTATTGGCCCCGTAGAAACCCGCAAAGGATCCATCGGGTGCGAGCTGCAACAGGCCCTGATACCCGCCTTTCGTAACCATGTAAATATAACCGCGCTGATCGACGACAACTTTCAGCGGAGCATACACGAACGTTGTAGGCAGCAACTCGGAAGATGGGGCAAGAAGTTCTTTCATATACCTTCCATCGCGGTCGAATACGGCGATTCTACGGCTTCCGGTATCCGCTACATAAATAACGCCATCCTCCGTTACGAATACGCCCTCCGGTTTCCGCAGCTTTGCCTTTGGATCCTGGTCAGTCGGTTCAGGGATTGTTCTAACCGTTTGTCCTTCCAGGTCAAGCTGCACGATGCGGTTATTTCCCGTGTCCGCGACATACAATTCGTCCCTGGAAGTCATGAATAAATCCTCCGGATGGCTAAGGCCCCCCCACACTCCTTTCGGAACGAAGGCATTGGGCGTTCTTATCCAGTTGTTCGTATCGCTTGAATAGGTCGTATAGGGCAACTCGGCATAAACTGGCCGATCCGCTCCCTGGAGAAGAACGACTCCCAAGACTGCCGCTAACAGAATTCTTATCATTTGCCTGAGCGTCTTGCCGCATATAAGCATCGTTCCACTCCTCTATTTGATGCCCGAATGAGCCATCGTATTAAGAACTCTGCGTTGGAATAGCAGGAAGACGACCAAATTCGGAACGAACATTATCAATCCCGCTGCAGCGGCAACCCCTTGGCCGACCACGTTGTTGGCCAACCCGTTCGTTAACGTCAACGTGTAATACGGAAGGGTTTTCATGGATTCGGTGTAAGTAAATAGTGCCGACGTTTCCGTCTGCGACCATGACCCTTGGAACGCGAGTATCCCGATAGTGGCAACCGCCGGCATACAGATTGGCAACGCAATTCGGAAAAATACGACAAATTCCTTCGCCCCGTCGATTTTCGCGGCTTCGATCAGCTCGTTAGGGATTTGATCCATAAACTGCTTCATCAAGAAAACGCCAACGGGTGCGGCAAGAAGCGGCAGCACATGAACCAAATAGGTATCCATAATCCCCAGATTTGCGATAACCAAATACCGAGGAATAGCCACCGTCTCCGGAGCAAACATCAGGGCAATGATTGTAAAGGAAAAAAAGAGTTCACGGCCTAAGAACCGTTGCTTGGCAAACGCGTAAGCCGCCATCGAGCTGACAAAAATCGTTCCTGCTACCGTAAATACGGTCGTTAGCACGCTGTTGAACAAGTAACGGGAAAACGGAATAACCGTCGTCTGCGATTTCAAGATCAGCTGTTGAAAATTGAACAATGTCGGTTGATTGGACCAAAATCTGGGCGGATACAGAAACAATTCGCTAATCGGTTTAAAAGCATGGTTGATAATAAACACGATCGGCAGCAGCATGAACAGCGCCAGCAAAGTGAGCCCTAGCATAGTAAACGCTTGAAATAGATCGAGCTTTCTCCAGCGATTACGCGACAGTCGTAACTTCCACTTTCCAGCTTTGGTTGTCGGAATTTGAATAAGATTCGGCTCCACCTTATTCATCTCCCTTCGTGGCGAATAACCGGAAAGACAACCTGGAGGTCCCGTAGACGAGAAGAAGCAGCACGACGGACAACGCCGACGCGTAGCCAAGCTCGTAACGGATAAACGCGTAATCTTCGATATGGTTGGTTATGAGATGACCGGAGTATTGCGGCGTTATCGGCGAACCGGCCAACAAGGCACCGATCGATCCCGCCTTCAGCGTCCCGACAACCGACATGATCGCTCCGAACAACATCTGCGGTTTGATAGACGGAATCGTAATATAATAAATTTCCTGGAGCCTGTTCGAAATTCCGTCGATTGCGCCCGCCTCGTACAATTCGGTATTAACGGTCTGCAAGCCGGCCAGCATAGCCAGGAATCCTACGCCCATGCTTGCCCACAAGGAAACGATGATCATAATGTTCATAAAATATTGGGGATCTTGAAGCCATAATTGCGGCTCTCTCACGATACCGGCCGACAGCAGGAAGTTATTCAAGTAGCCGATTCGGTCGCCGTTAAAGATGACCAGCCATACGACCGACATGGCAACGCCTGCGGATAAGGAAGGCGTGTATATCCCTATGGTGAATAGATCGCGAATCCGCTTGGGAAGCTGATGAATCAACCATGCCAGCAAAAAGGAAAGCGCATACCCCACAGGACCGACGATAATCGCAAACTTGAACGTGTTCGGAATCGCATTTTGCAGAAAGATGCGGTCTTGTGTCAAAATGGCCAAAAAGTTATCCCATCCGAGAAATTTCGGCCTAGAAATGGCATCGAACGAGAAGAACGCCAATCCGTTCGCCAATACGATGGGAACCACGATAAAGACCGTGAAACAGATTATAAAGGGAGCGATGAAAAGATAGGAAACCCGTTGCTTCCATAGCGTAGCCAGTATCGCCTGCCGCCCCTGTTTGATGGATGATCCGGAATTCATGGGGTTCCTCCTTTCCACGGTTGAGTAATCTGCGGAATATCAAGCGTACGCAGCACTTCGCCCTCTCTGTTCCTCAGTCCGAACTCGACCTGCTTCCGCATCATTTCCCGATTGATATCGATGACCGCTTGTTCCATGACGACGCGCGGATTTTGCCGCTCCAGCACGACTTTGTTCCAAGCGATTTCCAGATGCCTGCCCGTAAAATAACCGCCTGGAAGCTGAGGAATTTCCTTATACCATTGGAGCTGCTCGCTTATCGTCTTTAAGTCTTGCTCCGGCCAAGGCAGTTGTTGGAAGGCTTCCCTATTCGCCGTATTCCAACGATACTCCGGTCCGTACAACGCTTCGATGTCATTTCCAAAGCGCAGCTGGGTGTCCGTGGAAGTCCACCATTTCAGAAACTCCCAAGCCTCCTGCTGCTTCTTGGACTTCTGAAAGATAACGCCGGACTGTAGAGCCCCGCCCGACCATCGAGCGATCGTCCCGTCTGCCTGTGTAACGCCGGGAATCGGAGCGATTTTCCATCGTCCCGCAAGCTCGGGAGCTGCGAACTGAACTTGCAGATAGTCATTGAAGTCAACGACGCCAATCGGGATATCGCCAATTCGGAAGTGACTATAGAAACTTGGCACCTCCTTCGGCATTTGGTACAAATTGAACATATCCGTCCATTGCTCGAAGCCTTTCAAAGCTTCTTCGCTGTCAAGCGCGGAGCTCAATCCATCGGCCGTGTAGTAGGATGCGCCATTCTGATACAGGAACGGCAATCCGTCCTTAGGTGGAATGTAGAAATCGAATCCGTTCTGCTGAAGCGTCGGCAGCATCCGCAGGACATCCTCCCATGTATCCGGGGGAGTCAAGCCCAGTTGATCCATGATATCCGTGCGATAGAGCAGAACATTGAATCCTTGTATTTCGGGCAATGCATAATCTTTCTTATCGTAATGAAATACCGATAACGCTCCGGGTTGGAAACGCTTGGCGACCTCGTCATAATCGGAAAATTGGGACAAGTCCGTCAATGCTCCGCGCGTGGCAAAGTCGATCGGCATGGCCGCATCGACGCCCAACGCCACATCGGGCTGCCTGCCCGATATGTTGCCCAGAATAAACAGCTGCGGATCAGGCACGATATTGATATTAACCGGGATGCCGGTTTTGGCCGTGAACTCTTCATCCGTCAATTGCTGAATCACGTTAACGTAATCCCGATTCCGATTAACCCAGACGTCAATCGCATCCGGCTTGTCGCGAACATTATCGGAATCGTTCGTAAATGATCGAAAGAAACCTCCCAGCAAATGCCCTGTACGTTGCGCCCAATTGGATTTGATCTTGGGAAGCTGCGCGCCGGGCTCGGCAATCCAAAGATAATCCAGCAACAGCGGCTGATCGAGCATACGGAACGTCCACGTTCCCAAATTGTTCTGTATCGTCGCGAATAGATTCAAGCGATTCGGAATCGTTCGCGGATGATCCCGTAAATCGGCCAGATCTCTGGCAGCCGCGTTAAACGCATTCTCGATATCCGATCGCCCAACGGTTACATCGCCAAGCATGCCCGACAAAACGGTTAATTCCTCAATAATGGCCGTCATTTGTTCATGGAGACCGGGAATGTATTTCTCCAAATCCCAATCCCGATTAAGATCTGTATTTCCCCCTGTCCGATATGACTTCTCGAAGTTGCCCGTAATCTTTCGTATCGTCTGTTCCAGCTTGCCAATCTTCTGCAAGTTGCGAAGCAGCCCTTCGTAAACCGGCATAACCGGAGATGAACTAACCGTCATTCTGATCGTATGCTTCCCTTGCGTCAGATGAATCGGCAGGGGCTGCTCCTCTTCATCCGACAGCGTTAATCCGTTCCAGCTCCATGACGAGTTGTAAGGGAAGCCGACCTGCTGCAGCTCCTTGAATGGGGACTTGCCATCGATCGTAATGGTCCTGTAAGCGTAAGCATTATTGGAGTAGGCTTGTAAATATTTAAAACCGATATGGTAAATGCCGTCTTTAGGCACATTGAATTCCCACTCTATCCATTCCCCGCTCCTGCGGAACTGGTCGCCTCCGATCGTGTTGTAACGAATATGGCCATCCGTTGCCGGAGATATCAATGCGCTATCCGTCGATTGCAATTGAATCGACGTATTCGATTTCAGCGAAACATGCTCGGCTTCAACTTTTAGCAACCAATCGCCTGACGCTGTCGATACTGTTGGAGAATTTGAATTTACTGGATCCTGAGGCGATACGAAATAAAGTCCCTGCAGTTTTATGGCATCCCGACCGGATACAACCCGAATCGTGTGCGTTCCCTGGGTGAAATACCATTTCAAAGGTCTCGGGTCAACCGAATAGTCGGTGAGCAAAACATTTTTCCAGCCTTTTACCTCAACGGAAGAGGGTCTGCGATCGTTATCGAACTCATCTCTTTCCGGTGGATACACGCTGTCCGAATAATGCCGTTTAAGTACGATACGCTGGGCCTCGACATAAGGAGTTACACCGTCGACTTGAATTCCAAGTCCTAAATCGGTCTTATGATCATCGGCGCTATCGTAGATCAACCCTATGTTGTAATAGCCATTCTCAGGCAGATCCACCTTCCATTCAATCCAACCTTCTCCTCCCTTGGATAACCAGCCTACGTCATCCGCCAAAGGTTCGAATTTCTGCGAATCGGACATGGCCGAATGGTCGTCGGCATGCAGATAGAGGGGCTCATTCAGCAAGCTCGAATCCTTAGCACCCGATGGCGGCGACGCCAACCATTGCAAATAGGTAGGAATTCCGTCGGCTTGCTCGATCGGCAGCGATTTGGTTTCCTTGTGAGGGTCCCCCTTCACGGTCTGCATGGGTGTTGGACTAGTAAATGAGAATAGGAGAATGACAGCCAACAACGCGGCCTTATGGGATTTCCAACGCTTCAGCATATTAAAGCCTCCGATTGTTTATCGAAGAAAAGCGCCCGATTCATATCAATGCCAACGTCGATCTTTTCTCCCTCTTCAAATCCGGAATTCGGATCGACGCGAACGACGATTCTCTGCTCTTTGTTGTTGGTATATAAAAAAGTATCCGAGCCTAACAATTCCTTGATTTCAATAATGGCTTCGAATACGTTCATCTGCAGTTCGGGCTTCGCCAAATCTTCATTCCGATAGAGCAGGTTTTCCGCCCGAATGCCAAGAACGATCGGCTTGCCGATAAAACCATTATCTCGGAGGAAAGCGCTTTTATCATCCGGTACGCTCAACCTATGTTTGCGAGTTTCAAAGAAACAAAGCCCATCGCGAATCCGAACCGATCCTTCTAAGAAATTCATTTGCGGCGATCCAATAAAACCGGCCACGAACAGATTCGCAGGCCGTTTGTAAATTTCCTCCGGCTTGGCTACCTGCTGAATAACCCCGTCCTTCATCGCGACGATGCGCGTTCCCATTGTCATCGCCTCTACCTGATCATGCGTAACGTATACCGTCGTCGTACGCAGCCTGCGATATAACTTGCCGATTTCTTCACGCATTTGAATACGAAGCTTCGCATCCAAATTCGACAAGGGTTCGTCCATAAGGAATACTTCGGGTTCGCGGACAATGGCCCGCCCCAAGGCCACGCGCTGTCGTTGTCCGCCCGACATTTGCTTGGGCAGCTTATGCAGCTGCGATTCGATATCCAATACTTTGGCGGCGCGGTTCACTCGCTCATGAATTTCGGCTTTCGGCAGCTTGCTCAGTCTGAGGCTGAAAGCTATGTTCTCGTATACGGTCATATGCGGATAAAGCGCGTAGTTCTGGAATACCATTGCAATATTGCGATCCTTGGAAGAGATATAATTGACGATCCTGTCGCCGATATAAATATTTCCTTCCGTGATATCCTCCAAGCCGGCCAGCATCCGGAGCAAGGTGGACTTGCCGCAGCCCGAAGGGCCGACAAGCACCAGAAACTCGCCGTCTTCAATTTCCAGGTGAAAGTCTTTAACAGCTACCCGCTTCTCCCCGGCGTATTGTTTATGAATGTGTTGAAACAATACTCTTGCCACGGTTGCTACCCCCTTATGCTTCGTCAAGCTCCGGATTTCCCGGAGCTTGAACGTCCTCTTCGCCGCTGCTAAGCTTCTCTTTATTTGGCCAGCTTTTGCTGCAGGATTTCGTTTACTTTCTGCATTCTGGATGGGAAGAAGTCGTGCGCGCTGATCTCTTCCTCATAGGCTTTTGCTCCGAAATCCGTGAAAGTTTGCGAGAGTTCTTGGCTCGCGGGAATAAACCTTGCCGGATCGAAACGGGTAATTCCCGGCGTATACTTCAATACCTCTTTATCGAAGCCTTCATATACCTGCGCATTCGCGAACGCTTCAATCAATTCCGGGTCATCGGAATTCGGGAAGGAGCCGCCGAATTCAAACAACGTTTTCTGTCCTTCCTTGGTCGCATCCCAGAATTTGATCAATTCCCAAGCCGCTTCTTTATGTTTACTGGCTTTCGATATCGACATTGGACTCAACCAGCCGAAATTAACTTGCTTCGCTGTCCCTTTAGGCATAGTCGCAATATCCCATTCGAATGGGAATTGTGCTTTGAAGCCCGGGAGAACGGGGCCGATGGCTGTGAAAAATAACGACTGTCCAATATGGAACGAATTCATCTCAATTTTGACTTCAGCTGCGCGTTTCGTATTTAAGAGGGACCCGTCGTTAACCATCAAGTCATGAAAGAAGTTCAAATCATCCAATACTTCGGGTACGGAACCGTCAGCAAGATTTTTCGAGAAATCCTCATTCATCGCCGCCATGTTAGGCGCATGCCCATTAGCCATCGGCAATGCCATCGATACGAAGTTATACCACCATACGCTGTTCGCTACGCCGAAGTGACCTGCACCCGGATTGGTAGCGGCTTTAGCCATCGTTCTAAAATCTTCCCACGTCCAATCCAGATTCGGCTTCTCCAGGCCGTACTGCTTCAATAAATCTTTGTTGTACAAGATGAAGAATCCGTCATTGCCGCGGCTCAAAGCGTATAGTTTGCCGTCTCTCTTGAAGTTGTCCAAATACCCTTCGCGATACGGATAGCTTTGGAATTCTGCATCCTTCTCGGCGTACGGCGTTAAATCTTCAATAAGATCTTCCTCTATTGCCCGATCCAATGAAGTATTCCAGATCACATCGAGCGGTTGCCCCGCCGCAATGCTTTTAATAAGCTCGTCTTCGCCATTCTCGGCATAAACGCCCTCTACCGTTATCCAAGGAAATTTCTTAGTGAACGCTTCGAACATTTTAGGCCAATCCTGATTTTCCGGCGGAATAACCCAGCCTACTCTCAGTGTAATGGGTTCTTGTGATTCTGGCGTAGCTTGCGATTCTACCGGACTTGGCTCGGATGGCTTTGTCGGTTCCGTCGTACCCGTGCTTTGCGGCGGTTCATTGTTGCTGCTGCACGCTACCATGACCAAGGTTAACAAGGAAATTGTAAACACTTTCAAAACATTGAATAACCCATACTTCTTCATAGCCAACTCTCCCCTTTTCGTTTGAATTGATCTTACCAAATAACCGAGATTCGTCCTATCATTTATTGATATACGTTGGATGTATTCCACTGCTCATCGGCTGATCCGAAGAGGATATCCGTGAAATAATAATTGCCTCCGGGTGTCTTCGTCTTGGTGAAGGCTACTGGGAGCACGAACAGTTCCAAGGGTTCTTCCCCCTTCTGGACTTGGATGTCCAGTACATGCTCACCCTCGGCAAGCTCAATCTCGAATAATCTGTGCATATAGCTTCGATGGTAGCCTGGGACAAAATCTCTCATCTCATGATCTTCCAGCACGTTGACACCATTCAAATGCACTTTAACAGGAAACGGGGTACCCACGATTAACCTGACATTGCGCTTACGTGGATTGATCAACAGAGTCTGCGCCCTATAAATTCCAGGCGCTTCCGTTCCCAGCAGCTTAGAGAAAAAAAGAAGATTTCCAGGTACGACAGCTTCGATAGATTGCGTGCTGCTTGGCCCCCATAGCTTCCAATAGCCAGCTGATAGTAATATAAATCGAACAGTATGACTATTCCATAAAGAATTGTCGTGCCAACGATGAATATGGAACGAAAGTTCATAGAACGGCTGTCTATCGCTGCCCGTTTCGATGACCGTTTCCCACTCCAGCTTTTCTCCCGGCTGAAGCTGATAGTGGGGCGCTTTTTCCGTCTTCCATGAGGGCGGAGCTTCTAAAGCTAGCTTCCCCTCCCACATCTCCTTCGATTGGTTGCTCAATGTGAGGATCAGTTTTTTCCGCTCCGTCATTCCGACGGTTGGCCCGCCATGCCCATAATCAATCGAAACTTCCAAGCCTTGATTTAACGCGGCTCCTTCCGGAAGCAGGTAACGATTAACTCTCACACTCTGCTCCAGGAGCCCGCGCGGATTATAGTCGCCGATCCATTCGCCAGGGACGCGTATGTTATCCTGCTCGACGTAAGATGAGCTGTGACTTTCGATCGTAACCGGAATATTCCATATGGCGATGACCTCTTTACTGACTTGAAGCGTTCGTCTAGTAAGCTCATCGAGATCGGCGGGAACGGCGAACCCTTTAATCTGCGGGCTAACGACAACACTATGCCCGATCGGTTTGACCCATCGTTCCGGTATGCTTTCAGCTCCGCCAATGATTCCTAGAATCGCGCCGAGCGTTGCGGCCGTGCAATCCGTATCGTAGCCACAGTTGGCGGCCTTAAGGATACAATCCCCGAAATCCGTGCCGTAAATCCAGCCAAGGATCGTAAAGGCGACATTCTGGGGGGCATCCGTGAAATTGTAATTCCCGTATTTGCCCACGATCATTTCCCGTGCTTCGATCCACGATTTCCCTATTTCCTTGCAATGAAGGATGTCCTTAACCGCATTCGCAATCCGGCATTGTTCTGGAATAAAAGATAAGCCGATTTGAATCAGTCGGTCTCTGTCGGATTCGAGAAACGCAGCGCTCTCGATTGCCGCAAAGAACATTTCGCCGTATACACCTTCGCCCCCGGCATGATCGACAATCGCGTCCTGATAAGCGTAATACGCCGCCACTCCCGGTGCCCCAGGCGCCACCATTGCCCATATTTCCGAGCGAATGGGCGATCCCATGCAATCGGTAAACGGATTGTTGAACCATCCGCTTACCGGCGCTTGCAAACCATAGCGCAAGTTCGTGAGGCTATAACCGTACTCGTCAAAGGGGAAAAAGACGTGCTCGACCCATTCCTGTCCCAGTTCCTTTGAAGTGATTCTTGCGCCATACTGCTCCAGCGCATGCAGCCAGACGAGTTGCAAATCAAGATCGTCGTTTGCAATAGGCTTATCCGGGATTTCAGGGTAGAAAGTCAAATTCAGCAATTCCGGCTTTCCCTCGTCATGGCCGCCCAAAGTACCGCCGACATTTTTGCCGAGCCATCCACCGAATACTTTGCGATAATAATCTTGTTCATTTAATACGCTTTTTTTCAATCCGCTCACCTCCCTATATGTTCCATGTTTACAACTCATCATCACCATCTCGTCGAATGGATTGACTCAACAGGCGACTCTTCTGTAGAATTGTAAGTGTTTTCATTATAGGACTTCCAAGTTAAGAACAACATTGTCTGGATTAATGTTTCCTTGGTGAAGAATGTGTGAAGAGGGAGGGGTTACGAATGGACTACTTTTCCTTAAATGGACTATCCAGACTAGACGTGAAATGGTCTCGAATGTACAACATAGACCCAAACTTCTTGATCCCGCGGTCAAATCCGCACTATGAATTGATCATGGTTGCGGATGGTCCTGTATTCATTCAAGTCGGACAAGAGAAATATACTTTGAACGGCGGGGACTGCCTGCTCTTATTGCCTTGGGAGGAGCATTTTGCCTGGAAGCCCGGAGGCGGCAGCTTCTTCTGGGTTCAATTCACGTCCGATCCGCCTCTTGAATTAATAGATGCCGGTGATAATTTAACCTCGCTGCTTAAGATTTGCCATACGAGTTCAAATTTTTTACGCACTTCCACGAACGAACAGGCAGGGAAACTGATCATTCCCCGTCTTTATACGCCGCTACGTCGGTATGAATGCTTGCATACGTTCGAAATCATGATCAACGAATTCACCAAACCGAAAGGCTATTACCATTATCGGTTAAACCGCTGCTTGGCTAAATTAATCGAAATATCCGCTGAAGACTTGCTGGAGAAAGTCATGTCCGACATCAACTTGCCCGCATCCATCGTGACCTTTCAACGGCTCGTGGAAATTTTGAACGAAAGCTACATGCTGGAATGCACCGCCGCGTCGATCGAGAGAATGCTCGACCGGAAATACGAGTATCTCTGCAACATCTTCAAGAAATATTCCGGCATCACGATTAACCTGTATCTGCAACAGCTTCGCATACAGCGGGCGAAGTATTTGCTTCGGGAAACCGAGAAGTCCGTGCAGGATATCGCCTTTGAATTAAGCTTCGAGAACCCTCTGTACTTCAGTAAAACATTCAAAAAGTTGGAAGGCTTATCGCCATCGCAATATCGCACGAATTATCAAACCTTCTTATATCCGACTAATCAGTCCTCCACAAAAACAACAGCTCCTCATCTAATTTAGATAGGAGCTGTTCGTTTCAGGTTTCACTACTCGAGAATAAAGCCTTTAAAGTCCACCATTGATGAAGGTCCCGTGAACACTTCCAGATAATATAAGCCTAAATCCAGTTGATCGATAATTGTTTCCTTACCGTTCAAGCTTCGGTTGCTGCCGTTTATTTTGACATAAGTATCCGGCGAACTTCCTTTATAGGCCTTCAACGTCAGCTTCCGTTTGGCGTTAACGAAAACCCATGCGGACATGATGATCCTATCGGTTGTATCCGCCTTCGTATGTTCAACGTAGACTTTGAAGCTATCCGTCGGCGCCTCGGGGACTGTCAACCAGTCGTCGGGTACGCTGTCTTTAATTTTCTGACTGGAATAATCGATTTTGGTGTAGCCGTCCGCAATAATCGTACGAGGGGACAGGCAGGAGAAAAGAACTTCCGCTTCATACCGATGACCCCCATCTCCGAAGTGCAGCCGATCCGAAATGATCTTCTGCGCGCTGATAGAGGAGTACAGTAGGAAGGATTCCGTATATTTGTTCATATCGACGAGCTGGAGTCCGTACTTCTCCGCTAGCTCCCTCTTCACTTCGTTGGCTATGCTCGCGACATGTTCGCTCGTTCTCATCGGATAGTCGTCCACATATTCCGTTTTCACACCGGGTTCGAGTATCGCTTGAGTCGTCAGCAAAAATGGTTGGATGTTCTTCGAGTAACACCAGTTAATGATTTGTTCGATAGATCCTTTGAACCCGTCTCGATATGCTTTTTCGTTCGGATAGAGAAGCCGGTCGTTGATCCCGAAACCGATTCCGATCATTCGCGTGTCATGATAAGCGGATGATTCGCCAAACTGTTCCTCCAATATCGTTACTGCCCAGCTAGCATTCGTTCCAGTAAAACCCGAGTTATAGATTCGCAATACCTCGTTGTTCGCAGCTTGACGAAGCAATTCCTCCAGCCTCTTCGAAAATGCGTTCGGCGAAGTGCCGTCTACTCCAATCGTATTGGCCACCCATCCCGTCGTATTCGCGCCGTCCACCGTACTATCTCCGAAAAAAGCAATCGGGAACTTACTTCCCTGCAACCATTCCGTCCATGCATCGTTAAACGTACATATTATTTGTGGTATCCGGGTATCGTTTGATTGATCTACTGGGTTTGTCTGCAAGGCTGTACCTCCCAAGATTGTCGTTTATAGTTGATCATGTCTTTATTTTATCAGCATCTGGAAGGATTAAAAATGAACTGGGTTAAGATTTACGTGCCGGCAAAAGTTTAATTCCGATCGCGCAGGAAACAAAGACAAACAAACGCAGTTAAAGCAAGCACTCCGCATGCGGCTAAAGAGACTGCAAACGCTCTTGCATAGTCCGACAAATCAGCGCTTCCCAAAGGCTGTCCCAGTGAAGCGGAAAACAAAATACTGATCAAAGCCACTCCGAGCGAATTGGACAAATACATAAACGTATTAAACAAACCCGAGCCTGTTCCTGCATCCTTGGACGGAACCGTGCCCAGTACGACTCGAGTAAGAGGAGTTGTGACAAGACCAAGCCCCAAGCCGTACCAAGCAGAAGCACAATGTATTGAATACTCAATAGATGTACCGAGTCAATATGAAGCAACCAAATAAATAAGAAAAAACATATCCCCGATACCAAAGCCCCTATTTTCAGCACAATCATTCCCCACCTGTTTATCATTCGCGATGACAGCAGAGAAGTCAGGAAAAAGCCGCCGCCAAGAGGCAGAAAAACGAGACTCGTCCCTTGTGCATCATAATGCAGGCCGAACTGCAAATAATACGTTAAGAGAAAAAAGAAGGAGAACATGCTGAAATAGGTCAAAACGGCCGAAGTCATCCCTATCCCGAATAAACGCCGTTTGAAAATAGTTAAATCGACAATCGGGGCTCCCTCCTGTCTTTGTTTGCGAATCTCGAATGCGATAAAGGCGGACAGCAACAGAAGCGATAGGACCAGACAGCCCCATATCCAAACCGGCCAACCCTGTTTTTGCCCCTCGGACAATGGATAAACAAGCAGAAATAGTCCTCCTATGATTAATACTGTGCCGATCCAATCGATTTTTTGCGGACTTCCGCCGCTCGACTCCGACAGAAGCGGCAAACACAAGAGAACAAGAATGCCGAAGGGGACATTGAAGAAAAATACGGTCCGCCAACCAAGATCGTACACGTTCCAATTGACGAGAATTCCTCCCAGGATGAGACCAAATGCGAACCCGAATCCCATCAAAGCGCCGTAAATACTGAATACAAGACCCTTTTCCCGCGGCAAAAAATTAACCTGCATCATGGATAACACCTGAGGTTGAATGAGTGCCGCGGCGAGCCCTTGTACAATCCGAAAGACAATTAGCAAAGCTGGGTTCGAAGTCAATCCGGCTAACATGGCCAAAATCGTAAATCCGCTCACTCCGATAAGCAGCAGCCGTTTTCTCCCGTATATGTCGCCAAGTTTCCCACCGACAATGAGCGCTACAGCCAAGCTAAGAGAAAAGCCGGCGACGATCAACTGAGAATCGGAAAAACTGGCGTTCAGACTATTCTGTATAGACGGGAGTGCGACCTGATTCATATAGGTGTTCAATGAATTAAGCAGTACGGGCAGAAGAATAACCGCCAGCGCATACCAACGTCGCGGATCAACCTGCAGCTGAAGTTTTTCGTCTGCTTGCAATGAAATCGATGGCTGATTTGCCAATTGTATTCCCTCCTCAACTGCCCACCGGTTTATTCAATCCGGCAACTATCATTATCATTCACCTTGATTTTTTTCTCTACCTGTTGAGGGAGACCAATTCCCTGCTAAGGGAGAAAACTTCCCTATTGATGGAGCTTGCTTGAAAGTAAATTGCGGGATACAGTAGAATTCAATTATGTAAATGCCAAGGGGGTGATTTTAGCGATGTTGTTAAATATAACTACGATTCATGAATTATTTGATCAATTTACGAGAATGGCTGAGGGACACGTTCAGCAAAGCAATCAGGAACAGAGGCTTACCATTCCCGCTCATATAGGTAAAGGATTCATGACCAGGACGCGAATTCGTCCGGGTATGGAAATCATGATTACTGACATTACGTTCGAAGAAGATATGAAGCTTCAGCTTCAGGATTCCTGCCAGCTGTTTGAATTGAGTTATTGCGTAAGCGGTGAAATGAATTACGAATGGAACGGCAAGAGGAGTCTTACAAGCTCAAAAACAGGCAATGTTACTTTTCTGGAAGATGTTCGGGTTTATGAGGAGAAGAAAGCAGGCATCCGGAATCAAATGGTGGAAATCAGGCTGACCCCGGACGAGCTGCTGTATTATGCAGGGGATTTGACGGAGAAACAAAAGATGGAAACCTGGCTTAACCATTATCGCGGAAATATCGATCGTTACCCGGACACTCCCGCCATCCAAAGATGCGTTTCGGACATGTTGAACTGCACGCATTCGGGAACGATGAAACGGCTATATCTGGAAAGCAAAGCGCTTGAATTTATTGCCTTGTTTGGCGAATCGGACGAATACGGGACTGTTGGCGGAAGCACGACGCTTCGCCATGACGATATTGCCAAATTGCGGCAAACCCGCGAATTAGTGCAGCATCATTTCGAACAACCGTTATCGATCAGGGAGTTGTCCAGGCGGGTTGGAATGAATGAATTCAAGCTAAAAAAAGGGTTTCGCGAATTGTTTGGGATGACGATCTTCGAGCTTGTGCGTCAAAAAAGGATGGAGAAGGCCCTTGCGTATATAGAAGCAGAACGATTGAACATTGGCGAAATCGCAGCTTCTGTCGGTTTCAGCAACGCCAGCAATTTCACAACGACCTTTCGCAAACAATATGGCTGCAATCCAAGCGAATACGTAAAACGAATTAGTCGAGCGCAAGCTCCAGCAACACTTTCGTAATCGTCGTCTTCGTGATTCTCCCGATCACTTCCAACTTGTGCGGATCGCCCGGAACGCTTGCCGCGTTCACGACAGGCAGGCTGTCCACCTCGTAGGAAATCATTTTGCTGGCGGCGGCGAGCAGCCGCTCGTCGGGCATGATCGTGTGAATATTCGGCTGGCGGGTCATAACAAGGCTGATCGGCATCGAAGCCGCGGCTGCGTTGCCGATCGTGATCCGCAGCAGGTCCTTGCGGGATACGACGCCGGCCAGGCAGCCCGCCGCATCGATCACGAACAGGGTGCCGACATCCTCCAGGAACAACGAGACGACCGCGTCTCCTACTGTCGCGGTCTCGGGGATAACAACGGGCGCGGACTGATAGTCCCCTACCCGCATCTCAAACAGGCGTTCCAACGACGCCCCTTTCTTATGTACAAAACCGCTGCCCAAGGTGTAACCCACCTTGGGCTTGGCTTCTAAATATTCGAGCATGACCAGCATAGCCAAATCCGAACGGATCATAGGCCTCGTCAAGTTAAGCCGCTCGGCGATCTGCTCGCCGGAAATCGGCTGATCTTCCTCGACGATCTTCAATATTTGCTGTTGGCGGGATGTCAGTTCGATGGCGATTGCCCCCTCGTCTAACCTTCATCCCTATATTCTATCAAACCGCGGGCAACGATGAAACCGAGCTGGATGATTTCGCCGCGCCTCCTTGCGGACGGCCATAAGCGATCGCCGCCTGGGCCGCCGCAATACGCGCCATCGGCAAGCGGAACGGCGAACAGCTCACGTAGTTCAGTCCGACGCGGTGGCAGAAGAAAATCGATTCCTTGTCTCCGCCGTGCTCTCCGCATATTCCCGTTTTGAGCTCGGGCTTCTCCGCTCTGCCGGAGGAGACGCCCCATTCGATCAGCTTTCCTACGCCGTCGGTATCCAGCGATTGGAACGGATTGACCTGCAGCAGCTTGTGATCCAGATAATGCGTAAGGAACTTCCCTTCCGCATCGTCGCGGCTGTATCCATAGGTCATCTGAGTGAGATCGTTCGTGCCGAAGGAGAAGAAATCCGCATGCCGGGCGATTTGACCGGCGGTCAGCGCCGCCCGCGGAACTTCGATCATCGTTCCTACCTTGTAGGCAGCTTCTCTTCCGCCCTCTTCTTCCTTCACGCGCCTAGCAGCATGATCGATACGATTGCGAAGAGTCTCCAGTTCGTTCGCATGGCCGACCAACGGAACCATGATTTCCAATTCGACCGAAATTCCGCGTTCCCTGCAGCGAGAAGCGGCTCTGAAGATCGCCTCCGCCTGCATATCGTATATTTCCGGATGCACGAGACCGAGCCGGCACCCCCGCAAGCCGAGCATCGGATTCACTTCGGCCAATGACCTGACTTTACGAAGCGTTGCTTCAATCGCCTTTTTGTCGGCTTTCTCGGCTTCGCCGGGCTCGACCGTATCCGCCAGTTCCTCCAGCCGTTTCAGCAGCTCCTTCTCCTGCGGAAGAAACTCGTGAAGCGGAGGATCAAGCAGCCGAATCGTTACCGGCAGTCCGTTCATCTGCTCGAACATTCCCTCGAAGTCCGATTGCTGCATAGGAAGAAGCTGAGCCAACGCCTTATTGCGCTCCGCGTCGTCGTCCGCCACGATCATCCGTTGCACGACCGGAAGACGGTCCGGCGCAAAAAACATATGCTCCGTCCGGCACAGTCCGATGCCTTGGGCTCCGAACTGCCTGCCCGTCCGGGCATCGTCGGGGTTGTCGGCATTCGCGCGCACCTCCAACGTGCGTATCGCATCCGCCCAGCCCAATAGCTCCGACAGCTGCTCGGTCATCTTGGGTTCGCGAAGCGGGACCTCTCCGACGATTACGCGGCCGCTGGCGCCGTCGATTGTTAGCAGATCTCCTTCCTTGACCGTTCGAGAGCCTACGGTCATCTGTCCGCACTCCTCGTCAATGTCGAGGCTTTCGCATCCGCATACGCACGGCTTGCCCATGCCTCTGGCGACTACGGCGGCATGGCTGGTCATGCCTCCCCTGCTTGTAACCACACCTTCAGATACCAGTACGCCATGTATGTCTTCCGGCGTCGTCTCGGGACGAACGAGCAGCACCTTGATCCCGTCTCTGCTCCACCGCGCCGCGGTGTCCGCATCGAAAGCCGCCCGCCCCGATGCGGCTCCGGGAGAAGCGGGCAGGCCCGTAGCCAGCATGTCAGCGACCGCGCTCTCGTCGATGCCGCGGTGCAGGAGCTGGTCGAGGTGGGACGCCTCGATTCTTTGGAGAGCCTCTTCCCTTGTTATGACGCCCTCCTTGACCAAATCCACCGCGACTTTGACAGCCGCCTGCGCGTTCCTCTTGCCGTTTCTCGTCTGAAGGATATAGAGCTTGCCTTTCTCGACTGTGAATTCGATATCCTGCATGTCCCTATAGTGCTGCTCCAGCCGCTTCGCCACCCGCAGCAGCTCTTCGTATGTAGCCGGCATGTCGTTGCGCAGCGAAGCGACAGGCTGGGGCGTTCTCGAACCTGCGACCACGTCTTCGCCTTGGGCGTCGATTAAATATTCCCCATACAGTTCCTTCTCTCCGGTGGACGGATTTCTCGTAAACACGACTCCGGTGCCGCAGTCGCTTCCCAGATTGCCGAACACCATGCTCTGAATGTTAACGGCCGTTCCCTGATCGTCGGGAATTCGGTTTAATTGACGGTAGAACTTCGCCCGAGGATTATGCCACGAGCTGAAAACCGCCTGGATCGCCAGACGAAGCTGTTCATGAACATCCTCGGGGAACGGCCGACCGGCCCGGGCAACAATGCATCCCTTGTACTCCTCGATTAATTCGCACAGCCCATCCTCCGACAACTGCTGGTCCGTCTCCGCTCCGCGCGCCGACTTAACCCGGCTTAGTATTTTCTCGAAACGGAACCCCTCGATCCCCAGCACAACCTCGCCGAACATCTGCAGCAGCCTGCGGTAGCAATCGTAGGCGAATCTAGCATTGCCGGTCTGCCGAGCCAATCCTTGCACCGTCTCGTCGTTGAGCCCCAAGTTAAGCAGCGTATCCATCATTCCCGGCATCGAGGTGACGGAACCCGAGCGGACAGAGACGAGCAGCGGATTGTCCGCGTTGCCCAGTCTCTGTCCTTTGCGTTCCTCCAGTCTCCTCAGTGCGGACTGCGTCTCCTGCCACAGTTCCTCCGACAATCCTTCATTCCCTTGAAAATAAGACAGACATGCGGCCGTTGAAATGGTAAAGCCGGGAGGCACCTGAAGCCCCGCGCGCGTCATCTCGGCGAGATGGGCCCCTTTGCCCCCCAGAACGCTTTTCATGCTTGCATTGCCTTCATGAAAATCAAACACTTGCTTAACGCTCATACCCGTTCCCCTTCCGATTCTCGCCTTGACATTCCTCGCTATCGCATATGCCGTAGAGCTTCTTGAATCCGTTCGTCGGCAACGTGCCGATCATCGACGAACAATATTTACACAGTACGATTCCAAGTTCATTAGAAGTTACACTTGAAGATATTGTGTCATCATAATTGACCATTCCCGACATTAATACCACCTCATTGAATTTACTTTTATTTTCAATATAAGTCACCAATCGAATTTAATCAATATATAATACTCATATTATTGTTCTAATTTCGTTATTTATGACTCATATTACACATTTAATTGATGAATAATCTATCGATCTGCCAATTGATTGAACATCACAGATGTTACTTACCAAACGCCAAAAAGCTCCTGAACCGTCATAAGGACGTATTCCGGAGCTTATGTTTGGTAAGGTTTAGTTCTCCCTAATCCAGCTTAACCTTAATGACGACTTTCTTGATCGGGGCAGCATCCCGAACCTTCCCTCCGGGGCGATGTATATCCGCAGGGAAGAAGACGGCGTATCCGCAGCGCGAGGAGGATGCCCGGAAGTTAGGCGCCTCTGGGCATCTTCTTCACTGCCGGTCAGCCGATCGTCGACATTGGTGAAACTTCGACGTCGTACTTATCGGCGATCTTGAGGAGGTAGTCCTCGACCATATCGAAATCTCTGACTTTGTCGCTGGCGATCATGAACGGCTCCTCCATCTCCCGAGAGTATACCCTAATAGTTCTCACGTCGACTGTCCACAACATTTTACGGACAGGCTCCTTCGCGAGCACGAGTCTGTTCAGCTTTGTATATTCGAGGGGGGTCGACTCGCTCGCCTTCTCCAGCCGGACAATCATCTCGTCCATATCCAAGTTCACTTCTACAGCTTTCAGCATAACTATCGCCTCCTGTGTAGATTGAATCTAAGAACTATTGGACAGTTTTGCCGATCTTTAATCATAGGCCAGTAATACGGAATCATCAACGAAATGAATTGCTGTGTAGCAATATCCTGATCGATCGTCCGTCTCTATCGCAATTTCCTCTTCCCAAGTCTTTCCTTCATCGCTACTAAAATGACGCACCCTTTATACCGTACATGCGAATAAAGACCCTCAAATAGGAGTCTTCATAGGTCATTGGCACATTTGAAATGTGAAATTGGCTATGCTACAATTCTAATTCTAGTACTTAATCTAGGGAGATGATGGGAACTATGTAATGTTTCTTGCTTATGTTACGAATGATAAAACAAATCCTGTTTTATTCTTTGTTAAGCTAGAAAGTTACTTATTCTCTTCACTCAAAGCAACAAATTCAACCCATTAATTGGATTAGATTTTAGTTTGAGCTACAAGAAAGGTAACTTTCTTGTAGCTATTTATTTTTTCTTATTTTCTATTAGGAGGCTGAAACCAATGTTTGAAGTTGTAAATGTTCATGTGAATCGTTCATTGTCCGTTGGTGCGGTTCACGATCAAATTAAACGGATGCCGGAGTATCATCCAACTATCGATAGATGTACGTAGCGATTGAAGCTGCAAGCATCGCAGGTTTTCTCCGGCTCAAGAGGAGAAAAAATGAAATCAACTTCGAGATACGAAAATCGCCTGCGTCTTTGCATCCACGCGGTAACGTACCGGGCCGCATTGCATGCTTACGATCGGATGATGCCCGTCCTTGCGCACGTAGGTGGCGGTCAATCCCAGCACGTATTTGGAGCGGGCGCTGCTCAGCACCTACTCGAAGCTGAAGGCGGAAATATGATGACATTCATCCACAATAATCTGCCCCTAGTCGCCAAGAACGGCCGGCAAATCCTCGCGACCGTGAACAGATTGCAGCATCGCGACATCCAGTCGTCCGGTACGGGTGTTTTTACCGCCTCCCCATTGTCCGATTTCGTCAGCCGGGATGGTCAGAAACAAAGCCAACTGCGCCTTCCATTGTTCTAACAACTGTCTGCGATGCACCAGCACTACCGTACTGGCGCCTATGGCCGCAATCATCCAGACACCGATCACGGTTTTGCCACGCTGTCGTCGCCGCTAAAATCCCTGTACCGCAACAACTCCGCCGCGGCTTTGGACTGCTCCGCCTTCAATGGCTCCGGCGGCAAGGTCGACTTGGCTTCGTTTTCACGTGAACTGTCCTGAGCTTGCAGCCTGATTTTCAACTGTCTCACTTCAGACTGAAGGCTGGCGTTTTCCACACGCAAGTGATGGACATCGGCCTGCAGGCGCTCGTAGTCGGCCGGAACCAGGTTCAATTCCATCTGTATAGCCTTCCTCGTTCGTTCCTGCTTTCGAGCCATTTCCCAATCCCCTTCAGCCTCTGTTGGTCATATCTCATTACGATAACAGGTTAAAATACAAAATAAAAACCCTTCCCGAAAGAAGAGTTTGTTTGAAGGTATGGTGCGGTCGAGAGGACTCGAACCTCCACGGGGTATTAGCCCACACGGACCTGAACCGTGCGCGTCTGCCAATTCCGCCACGACCGCATTTGTTGCATGTTGATTGGCGTCAACGTTTAATATAATATCACGAAGAACTCATCAGGGTCAAGCTCTTTTTTTCTAAATGATAATCACAAAATAGCGGAAAATCTCTGAGGATGGATCGGAGTACCGTCTAGAAAAAGATCGGGTTCGATACGCAGCATGGCGCTGAGCAGCTCCGTCATTTTCACGGTGTCGCACACGCGCATTTCCGCATGGCCGAAGCGTCCTTTGCGCATCGCTCTTTTCTCCATCAACAGCTCGTCCACCTTGGAATAGTGATCCCATACCGGGGCCGTGTGTCCTCGTACCGGGCAGGTTATTTTTGTTCCATCCGGTTTGATCGAGTATAGCTGCGCCGGTTGATCGGATAATCTGCCGGGGATGTTCAACCATTCCTCAATGCCGTGTATAAATGTATTTTTGGTCAAATCTACGCCAATCAACAAAATCTCCGCCCGGCGATCCAGCAGCTTCCCCCAGGCGGAGCCGCGCGCGCAAGGCGTATCGAATCGTTCGTCACCGGATACGAACTCTGCCGCATCGCGCCCCAATGCTGCTACTGAATGCGTAGGATGCAAGGATCGGGCGACACCCGGCCGCTTGCGAAACAGCTCCGACAATAGGCCCACGCATGACGGCGTTTCCCCCACATGGAACTCGGCATTTTCCTTCATGTAAGCCCATGTATGCGTCGGCAGGACGAGCAAACCATCACGCATATACTCAGATAGCGCTTCCAGCACCGCGTTCGGCCCGCCCTCCACCTGACCGATGCTTTTCATGGAGGAATGCACCAGAACCGTGCCGGACGGATCGATATTCAGACTCTTCAAATCTTGGAGCAGGCCCACTTTTGTGATTGCTTCGGTTTCGTCGCGTTTTCCATCCAAAGGACCTCACCTCTATCCCACAGCTTCCCTTTCAATCTATATTAGCACGTCCCGTCAGCACCGACAAACTTCAGCAAAACGACGGAACGCTTGGGAAGCAGCAGCGATAGTCGCCCCGGCTCCTTCCATTCCAAATCCTCTCGCTGAAGATTGCGTTCCCGATCGAGAATATAAAGCTCGCTGTTCGATTGCTGCTGCAATCCTTTTAATTCCAACTCGTAGAAACGCGTCCGGCCACTGTAGTTGCTGATCAGCACCGCCGCTTCTCCGTCGTCATTAACAGTTGCGCAGCTATATAGTCCTTGCGCTTCTTCGGCCAGCGTCAATTCGACCTTATTCGGATATTGCGCAAGCCGATTAAAAGCTTCAAAAGCATGGTAGGTTTTTTGCGGAACCCCGTAATAATCGAACAGGCCGCAAAACAGCGCATTAGGCTGACCGTCGTAATAGGTCGCCTGGTCGACCGGACAGTCTTGCAGCATCGTCAACACAGCCGCCGAGAAGGAAGCGCCTTCGACCCCTTTACTCCGCTCAAACATTTCTTTCCGCACATATTCGCTGCCTGGCAGCAGAATAACGTTCCACAGCTCATCTTCAAAGTAACTCCATTCGTCAAAAACGCTTTCCGTATGCGTAAAACCGTGATCGTCCAACTGGCGCCGGACATAGAGCGCAAGCTCCCGAACCGCTTCCGGATCGTCTCCGTACATGTGCCAGGAACAGAAGTCGAGAGGCAACCGTTCTTGCTGGCAAAACTTTAGAAAACCTTGCATCATCTCTTTTCTCGCAAAGGCCGCAGCCGGGCCGCCCACCTTCAAGGACGGATCGAACTGCTTAATCGCTGTAGACGCTATACGGTACAATTCATAATATTGCTCATACGTCCCACCAGACCACATTTTTTCGGTAACGTCGGTCTCATTCCAAATTTCCCAGTACTCAATTCCGAATTGAAAGCCGTCCGCCCATCCCTGGTTGTAGTGACGAATAATCCCGATGCAAATTTGCGCCCATTTGTTGAAATCGGCCGGCGGGTACACGTAATACTTACGCTCCGTATGTTCAATGCTTTCGCCCAAGCGGAACAAAATTTGAGCGCCGGTAGCAATAATTCTCTGAATGTAAGCGTCCGAACGCGAAAATTCGTAGCTGGCCGGATCTTCGGGATCTTTCGAAAAATCAGGGAAGATCGTATGAATGTCGATTTCCCAGGCATGTGGATAGTTCGGATCGTGAAGCCGAACAAGCGGAATTTGCGCCTTCTTGTAATAATGCGACACGTCGACCAGCGTTCCATACCCCTCCGGGCCGTTGTTCACCCCATGCAGACGCTTGATACTCCCTTTAAGTTTTGTAAAATCAATCGAAATGTCCGTCATTTTGCTTATCCCCTGTCTCTACAATTTGTCTTCCCATAGCGCTCCTATCGCTTCAAGCGCATGTTCCACCAGCAGTCCGCCGCCCTCGGGTCCAACCAACCCGCTTAACAGACGTGTACTGTAGCCTCCGCTGGCCACCGCGCCTGCCGTTGGCAAGTAGCCGCCGGAATCGCAAACCAGTTGCGATACAAGCGTCATCTTTGCTGCGCTGCGCGCTTTGATCTGCAGGCCGTACGCCGTGAACAATTCGAACGGATTGGTGACGAGCGCCACCTCCCCAATCCGCAGCGCATGCATTTCAAAGCGGTAAAACTTAAACCGCTGCAACTGCTTGTACCGGTTTTGAACGCTCCAGGCTTGAAGCAGATCGTTCTGCCGCTCAAAGCCGAGAGATTGGAAATACGCCGACGGGTCCGCCTCCGACTCGCAGCGTTTGCAGAACTTCTCCCATTCCTGCTGCTCGTATTCGGCCTCCGCCTTCGGAACCATGCGCAGCGGAAGCTCCACCTCTCGGACCTTGTGCCGGAACACCGGCGCGTCGTCCCGCTCCAACCGCGCTCGCTCAAACGCATCCTCCATCGCGCCTACCAACTTGCGGGCTGCAATCCGCAGCTCTTCGTCGACACTGATCTGTGAATATCTGTGCCGGAGCAAGTCGCGTGGAGACTGATCGCCAGCCGCGCCGATCATTCCCAGCACATATACATCCCGCTGCCATCTCTCCTGAATCAGCTTGCGCACCTCGCCGAAGTAATCGGCGGATACGCGCCGGTCGCCCTCGTTAATCTGCGCGGGGCATGCCGCGTTCACAACGACGCCTGTCAGCTCGCCGCTGCGGTCCCAGGTGAACAGCATGTCCACCCGATGATCCTCCGGGCCTCCGAAGCCGCAAAAATGCTCCGCGTCGAGCTTGCCATACATACTGGCCATGCCGTCATCGTACACGACTCTACGGTTATACCCAAGCGCGGCATCCCCTTCTCCCCGGCTGATCGCGCCGGGACTGCGGCTTTGCCACGCCTCTGCAACCGCCTCGGCGATCCGCTCGATCGCAAAGCTCGAATAGGCCGCAGGCGTCATCGCTTCGGGCGGCTGGCGCGTCCAGAACAGCGGAATCCATAATGATTCGCTATAGGTGTATGGCGCCGTATGCGTATGCGTCGCATTCAGGATTATCGCAGTCGGGTCAAGCTCCGGAACGAGCTGCCGAACCCGCGCGCGCACGCCGAGTTGCACATGCTTCTCTATGGCGATCAGATCGCAGCTAACGAGAACCGTCTGTTCTCCGTCCGCTCCTTCTAAAGCTAGCGCCGTCGCCATCAGCGGATCGCGTGCTTCGTGAGCAATGCGTTCATAAAATTGGCCGGCCAGCGCCACAGGACCCGGCGGCGTAATGTCTTTTCTACCCCAGCCTATCTTCATAGCAGCACTCTCCTCGTCTAATCGAATTTATTGATACAATTGCTGCAGATCACCTCCTTGCCGAGACTCAACCTTGCCGTGCTCCCGTGCTGCCCTTTATTCTTTAACCGCCCCAAGGACAATGCCTTTAACAAAATACTTCTGCAAGAACGGATACACGAGCAGAATCGGGAGCGCTCCGATAAAAATTTGCGCCGATTTGACTGTTCGCTGCGACAGATTTTGCATATCCTCCGGCCTGACATTCATTTTGCTGAAATCCAATTGAACGATGATCGTCTGCAAGAAGGTGGATAGCGGATATTTCTTGTAATCGGATATATAAATCAGACCGTCAAACCACGAATTCCAATGACCGACCATCATAAATAGCGACAAGGTCGCAATCGCCGGAGCCGAAACGGGAAGATAAATGCTGATCATCGTACGGAAATGATTCGCGCCGTCCATTAACGCCGACTCCTCCAATTCTCTGGGGATTGTGCGAAAAAAATTCAGCATAAGCACAACGAGCCATACGTTAACCGCCCCCGGCAGAATGAGCGCCCAGATCGAGTTCATCAATCCCAAATTCATGATCAGAATGTACGACGGGACAAGCCCGCCTCCGAACAGCATCGTAAACACGAAAAACCAGGCATAAACCGTCCTTCCCTTAAACACGGTTTCTTCTTTGGATAACGGGTATGCCGCCAGAAAAATCAGCGCCATGCCAATCGCCGTTCCTATAATCGTCCGTTGCACCGATACCCATATCGCAGCGGCGAAATTTTCGTTGCTCAGCGTCTTGTCATAGGCGTCGAACGTAAAATCGATCGGCCATAACCCAACCAGATTCGCGTTCGCCGGCGCCTTACCGCTGAATGACACAGCCAACACATGAACAAGCGGCAGCAGGCAGATGATCGCCATTCCGCCAAGCGCTGTGTAATTAAATAAGGCAAAAATCCGATAAGGCATCGTTTTGTAGTACATGGATGTTCCTCCCGATTAAAAAATGCGATAATTGGCAAACTTGTAGGCGAGACGATAGGATGTAGCAATGAGCACGAAAGCGATGATCGACTTGAACAAGCCTACCGCAGTCGCAAAGCCCATCTTCCCGTTCAAAATAGCCATACGGTACACGAACGTATCGATAATGTCGCCCTTCTCGTAAACCATGGCATTATAGAGGTTAAAAATCTGGTCAAAGCCGGCATTCAAAATATTGCCGAGTGACAGCGTGCCTACGACAATCACAATCGGAACTAGAGACGGGATCGTAATATGGATGGTCTGTCTCCAGCGGCTCGCCCCATCGACTTCGGCAGCTTCGTACAACGACGGATTAATCCCGGCAAGCGAAGCAAGGAAGATGATCGCGGAGAAACCGAACTCCTTCCAAATGTCGCTTACAACGACCGTAAAGCGGAACCAATCGCCGTCACCGAGAAAAAAAACAGGTTCGATGCCGAATATAGCGACGAGCGCTTTGTTGATCAGCCCGCTTTCGGGTGACAGCATATCGATCAAGATTCCGCCGAGAATGACCCAAGACAGAAAATGCGGCATATAAACGAATGTCTGAACGGTGCGTTTAAACGCCATCTGGCGTATTTCATTTAATAGAATGGCGAAGACGACCGGAACGACAAGGCCGAACACAATTTTCAGCGAAGCAATCAGAAATGTATTCCAGATCACCTGCTTGCTGTCGGGACGCTCAAACATGAAGCGAAAATTATCCAGACCGACCCATGTAGACTTGCCAACGCCAAGCCAGGATTTAAAATCTTGAAAGGCGATGACGATCCCCGCCATAGGCACGTAATTAAATACGAGGACAAAAATTGCGGGCACGAGAAGCATGATGTGAAACGGCCAGGTTCTTTTCCAATATAGTCTCATTGACGCAATTCTCCCTTTTTGGCATTGTTTTCGATTAGGCTGACATCATTGTATCAACGGCGATTTGCGGCAACTATAGCAACTTGTTAAGCTAAATGATGTTCTATTAATCCTTTTCAAAGCGGCAGAACAACAGGTTAAGGAAACGCTATGCAAGTTAAGGAATTCTTCTATTCACGATCAACTGCGGTCGCTTACACTTCAAGTGCAATCCATTACACACCACTTGATTGGGGGATTCGACGTATGAAACCGCTTTACAGGAAACACCTGCTTCTACTATTGATTTGTACTTTATTTGCCGCCACCGTAATCGGCTGTTCGCAGAGCAACGGCAATGAGGGGCAAGCTTCCAAAGGGAGCGAACCGCCGGCATCGGCTTCGGCATCCTCATCGAATGGAGAAGCGCAAGCGACGGAGACCAGCAAATACGACCCACCCATTACGATTACAACCGTCAGAAATATCAACAGCTCGATGATGTTCAAAAACGGCGAAGACATCGACAACAACGTACATTACCGCTGGACCAAGGATACACTCGGCATTGAGATTAAAAATCTGTGGTCTGCGACCGAAACAAATGACGGCTATGCAACAAAGCTAAGATTGGCCCTATCCTCCAATCAGGAAATGCCGGACCTGCTGATCGCTTCGAGCACCCTGGCGCACGAGTTGATTGCCTCCGGAAAATTCCAGGAAGTCGGGCCGCTGTGGGACAAGTATGCGTCGCAGACATGGAAGGACGCCATGAACGAGGACCCTGCCGTCTGGTATGAATGGACGACTGACGGCAAACGGATGGGCATTCCGATTTTGGATTACGCGCACAACAATGACAGGCTGCCGTGGGTAAACGGAGCCTGGATGAAAAAATTGAATTTGGAGCCGCCGACAACACTGGACGAGTTCGAGAAAGTGATGGACGCCTTTGTGAATCAGGACCCGGACGGCAACGGCAAAAAAGACACCTACGCGTTAGCCGCCTCGCTCAAGGGAGATTTCAATACGTGGATGGCGGACCTCGGTTGGGTGTTTGGCGCTTATGGCGTGCTTCCCAATCAGTGGAACAAAGCCGCCGACGGTTCGCTCGCTTACGGTTCCGTACAGCCTGAAGCCAAGCAAGGTCTTGCCAAAATTAAAGAATGGCTGGATAAAGGCTATATCAACAAAGAGTCGGGCGTGTGGGACGGGGCCAAAGCGGCTGAGAGCGTAGCGGCGGGCAGGACGGGCATTATCGTCGGTCCTTCCTGGACGGATATTTGGCCTCTGGGCGATTTTAAGAAAAACAATCCGGGCGCCAGTCTGGACGTATTCAAAATCCCTGTCGGGCCTGAAGGGAAAGCGATGCGGGCGGGTTCGATTCCAACCAACGGCGTTATCCTGATCAACAAGGATATGAAAAATCCGGAAGCTTTCTTTACTTACATGAACTATTTATACGATCATGCAGCCAACCCTGCACCCGGAAGCGAATTCGAGTACGGCTGGGCGAAGGGCTACGACTGGGATATGGTGGACGGACAACCGACAGCCGCGGCGGACAAAATTCCCGGCGGAAGCGTCATCGTTTTCTTCTATACTTTAACAGGCAACGGCGCCCGAATTCCTTCGCTTAATTACGACTCGATCTATAAATTCGCGACAACCGGAAAAGCCGAGACGGCATACGAGAAATATTTGGCCGGCGCTACTCCTCCCGAGGAACTCAAAGCGGTAGCGACGATTCTGGATCAAAAAGAAATCAACTACGCATCCGCGTTTACCGGAGCGCCGACTCCGACGATGCAAGACAAGTGGGAGTACCTGGGCAAGCTTGAGCAGGAGACGTTCAGCAAAATTATTTACGGCAAAGAGCCGCTTGATTACTTCGATACCTTCGTGCAAAAATGGAACGAAGCGGGCGGAGCGCAGATCACCAATGAAGTGAATGAGTGGTATGCGTCGGCTACCGCCAAGTAATCGCAAGGTCATATGTACAAATGCGAACGCTGCAGTCTCTCTGTAGCGTTCGCATTTTCGCATATTCGGGGAGGCGCTATGAGCAAAATTAGAATCAACATATTCGCTAAAGTCGTGATCATGATCTTGCTGCTGCTCATCCCGATTGTCATCCTATTTACAGTTTCCAATCAGACGGCCGTTCGCGTCATTCAGAATGAAGTGAAAGCCTCCTATTTTACCAAGCTGTCGTTCCTTCTTAACCAAGTGGATAGCTATGCCGAGCAGTTATCGACCAACTCTATCCTGCTGGTCAACGATCCTTCCATTCGAGAACTGCAAGCAAACGACTTCTTCGGAGAGATTTACGACCGGCACAAGCTGATTCGCATGATTCAGGGACATATTAAGCTGCAATCGACAGCCAGCAGATGGTCGAACGATATTTCGATCTATTCGTTGAATCGCAACGATGTGATTTCAACGAATGAACGACTTGTTCCCGACGACGAGCAATGGCTCGACAATGTCAAACAAGGCTGGCAGTATCGGACAGTCGGCACAGAGGACAAAACATCGCATACGCATACGTTCGTCTGGTACTCCGTCTACCCCGTCAACGCCTACTCCGAGCTCGACAAAGCGAAGCTGATCATTCAGGCCAATTTCTCTAGCGACAATTTGGTAAAGGTATTGGACGACTACAAAGCAGGCGGCAAAGGCAATCCGTTTTTCTACCATCCCGATTTCGGAACGATCGCCAATAGCTCGACAGACGCGCACGACTTGAGCGAGCTCGTCAACGATTTGAGCAACAAAGAGATGAAGGCTTTCCAAACGGAAGAAACGATCGATTTGAACGGGCAAAAATATATGATCAGCTACATCAAGTCGGCGCAATTGGGCTGGTATCTCGTCGATTACGTGCCGCTGCAGGAAATATTGACGCCGATCACGGCAAGCCGCAACTGGTTTTATTTGTCGACCGCATTGCTGCTCATATTAAGCGTAATCGCCTCCGCTTTGCTTTATCGCCATGTGCAAGCGCCGATCGGCAAACTGATCGCTAACGTGCAACGGATCAAGCGCGGCGATTACTCCGCTCGGGTCACTTACAGGAAGAACAATGAATTCCGCTTCCTGTTCGAACGGTTTAACGAAATGGCTTATCAAATTCAGGAACTAATCGAGAACGTGTACACCGAGCGCATCCGTTCGCGCGATGCCACCTTAAAGCAACTGCAATCGCAGATTAATCCCCACTTCCTGTACAACTGTCTGTTTTTCATTAAAAATGCAGCGAAGCTGGGAGACGAAGAAGCCGTTGTGGCGATGTCGCTTAACCTGGGAGAGTACTTCCGCTACACGTCGCGGCTAGGCAAACAGACGGTGACGCTTCGCGAGGAGCTTCATATGATTACGAACTACTTGACGATCCAGAATTTGCGGATGAAGCGGATTGCTTTTGCGATTGAGGTTCCGCTGTCCATGCTCGAACTGGAAATTCCGCGGCTGATTTTACAGCCCGTCGTGGAAAATGCGATCCTGCACGGGATCGAGCCGCAGCCGGAAAAGGGGAATATACGCGTAAGCGGCCGTGAAACGGAAACCGAATATCGGATCTGCATTGCGGATAACGGGCGCGGATTATCCGATGAAGCTTTGGAAAACCTGCGGTTCAAGCTTTCGTTGCCCGCAGACGACGACACGGGCAGCGGTTTGTGGAACGTCAATAAAAGGCTTGTTCTCATGTTCGGGGAAGGTTCGGGTCTGTTGCTGTCGCGTTCCGACATGGGCGGTTTGCGAATAATACTTGTGTGGAACAAAAGATAGGAGAGGGACAACATGTTTCAATTACTGATCGTGGACGACGAGGCGATGGTTGTGGACGGAATTGCCGATACGCTGCCATGGGAGGAGGTTCACATCGGACAGGTACACAAGGCTTACTCCGCGCGTCAGGCATTGGAAGTACTTGAGCGTCATGCAATCGATATCGTCATTACCGATATCCGCATGCCGGATATGGACGGGCTTCAGCTTGTCGAACGCATTCGCGCTGCTTGGAGAAGAACCCGCTGCCTATTATTGACCGGCCATGCGGAATTCGAGTACGCCCGGCAGGCGGTACAGGCGCATGCCGAGGATTACTTGCTAAAGCCGGCCAGCGACGACGATCTGCTGCTTGCGGTCAAACGGGTCGTCGAGCAGTTGGAGGAAGAATGGCAGGAGATCGCCTCCCGGCAAAGAGCGACCAGGACGCTGCGCGAGCATCTGCCGCTGCTAGGCGCGGGACTGCTTAACGAACTGCTGCAGGGCTGCAGCTTGACCGAGGAACAGCTTGCGGAGAAACTCGCGATGTTCGAGATTCCCATCCGAATCGGCGACGATTTCTCCTTGTTGATCGTCCGGCTGGAGGAGCAGTTTGCCCGGTACGATTTGCAGGGACTCGCTTTGATGGAATATGCTCTCGTGAACATCGCCGAAGAAATATTCGGTTCGGATTTTGAATTGTGGAATTGCAAAGACGCGCACGACTTTATCGTCTTCCTGATTCAGCGGAAGGACAAGGGCGGCTCGGACAGCTCCGTGCTCCCCCCCATCGGCGAGCAGGAGCAGTTGCAGTTGCTCGCCAACCGGCTGCAGGACAACGTCAGGACTTACTTAAAAGGAAGTATCTCCGTCATCGTCAGCAATCAACGGCGCTTTCCCACCGATGTCGCTTCCGCTTACCGTGAAGCAGTGTCTGTATTACGGCAAAAAATCGGCAACAATCAAGGGCTGTTCCTGACCCTTGACCGACTTCCCAAGCCTGTGCAGATGACAACCTTGCAAGCCCTCTACGAACCGCCATTGCTGTCGCATTTGTTTAATGCGGGCCGTTGGGACGAGGCCAAGGAGAAGTTTACGCGTATTTTCGCGGAGCTAGCGGAACATTGGAGCGACTCCCAGGAGCATTTACTCGAAGTGTTTTATACGTTGTCGGCGGCCTTCTATCATATTGCTCATGTGAATGGGAAGACGTTCGCCGCCTTGACTTCGAACGGCGACGAACTGCTTGTGAGCGGCAGCGACTTGCGCTCTATCCAGCAGTTGCAGACCTGGGCGTTCGGCATACTGGAGCGGATCGTCGACGATACCCGAAGCGAGATGGAGAGCTCGCGCGCTACCATCGTGAAGCAAGTACAGGAATACATCGAATCGCATCTGAACGACGACGTGTCGCTGCAGGCGGTGGCCGACCACATCTTCTTGCATCCGGTCTATTTGTCCCGACTGTATAAGCTCGAAACCGGGGAAGGAATAAGCGACTACTTGTATCGGCTAAGAATGGAACGGGCTGCCTACCTCGTCAAGCACAGCGATCTGAAAATCTATGAAATCACCGCAGAAGTCGGCTACCAGAACGCGCCTTATTTCATTAAAGTATTTCGCAAGCATTACGGAATGACGCCGCAGGAATATCGTCTGGCCCACAATAGCTGAAGTGGAAGAAGCAGGAGCGTTTTCTTTCAACGATAACCGGCCTGGCGGGTCGAGTCGCTGGCCCGCCAGGCCGGTTGTTTATGACGGACATCGGGCCGCCAGCTCGATCCGCACATATTTACGTTTTGTTTTCGGTTAACCGGATGGAAATATACCCGTTCCAGCCAACCTGCGTCGACGACGGATTTCGTCCCCATGCAGCCTTCCTCAGCAGGCTGGAAGATCAGGCGCAGCTCGCCGCTCCATTGCTCCTTCATTCCTGCCAATACCTCCGCTACGCCCTAACCGATTGCCGTATGACCGTCGTGTCCACACGTATGCATCCTGTTCTCATGCACCGAACGGAATTGCTGCGCCGTCGGCAGATGCGTCTCCGCAGCGGATTCCGTCAGCCCATTCGAATCGATATCAAAACGCCGATCTGAACTACGTTTCCGGAAAAAATTAGTGCATCACCCAACCGCCGTCGATATTCAGCAGCTGGCCGGTAATAAAATCGCTGTCGGGCGAAGCGAGAAATACGAACCCTCCGATCATGTCAGCTGGAAGCTGGCGGCGGGAAAAGCATTGCTCCTTCGCCAAATAATCGGCCGATTCCTTCAGATGCTCCTCGGTGTAAGTGAGCAACTCCTGCTCCGTCATCACCGCCCCGGGCGAAATGGCGTTTACCGTAATGCCGTGCTCGCCGACCTCTCTTGCCATGGCGCGCGTAAACCCGACGATGCCTCCCTTGGAGGCGACATAGTGGACGAAACCCTTCTGCCCTCTCAAGAAGGTTACTGAGGAAACGTTGATGATCTTGCCGTATTTTCGCTCCTTCATATGAGGAAAAACCGCCTTCGAAATCAGAAAGCAGGATTTCAGGTTCACGTTCATGACCCGATCCCATTCTTCCTCGGTAATTTCGTACCAGGTTTTGTTCGGGTAGATGCCGGCATTGTTGACGACAATATCGACGCCTCCCCAGATTTGTCCGATCTCTCGAATCATCCGGTCGACCTCCGTCGCATTAGATACGTCGGCCTGTTGAACGATCGCTTCGCCACCGGATGCGACGATGGCTGCTCTGACCTGCTCTGCCTCTTCCGGCGTGTTCCAATAATTGACGACCACCTTGGCGCCTTCCGCAGCATAGGCCAGACTGACCGCTTTGCCGATTCCGGTCGCCCCGCCTGTGACCAAGGCCACTTTGTTGCGCAATTTCATCCCGCTCTCTCCTCCGCTCTGTCCCATAACACCTTCTGCGCTTGCATTTCTTTCTCCTTTAATGAAACAAAATCTCTCCACTTTGTAGAAGACAATTTACAACTTCTCATGCTTATGATACATTAAGTGAAACCATGGTTTCAATATATGAAACAAGATTATTTTCTCCCAGGAAAGGCGGCTGTACATGAAACTGTTAACCTTTGAGCAAAACGGAAAATCCAATTTGGGCATTGCGACCCCTCAAGGCGTTCTACACGTCGTAAAAGCAAACGAATCGGCCTCCCCGCAGCCATCAGCCCTTCCAACTACGATCATGGAGGTGATTGAAGGCGGCGAACCGGCGGTTGCACAGTTGCAAGCGTTAGTTGAACAATCTCTTGCCTCAGCGAATCGCACCGCTTTCCTGCTGAATGAAGATGACCTCATCCTGGGACCTTGCGTAACGGCGCCGAATAAAATCATCTGCGTCGGTCTCAATTACAAGCGGCATGCCGAAGAAACGAATATGCCTCTCCCGCAGTACCCGATCCTGTTCAACAAATTCAACAACACGTTGGCAGGCCATCGGGAAGATGTTGCCTTGCCTGCGAAGGTGACCTCTAAAGTCGACTACGAAGCCGAACTCGTCATTGTCATCGGCAAGGAAGCCAAATATGTAAGCAAAGATCAGGCGCTCGATTATGTATTCGGTTATTGCTGCGTCAACGACTTATCCGCCCGCGATCTGCAAATGCGCACGCAGCAGTGGTTGCTGGGCAAATCATGCGACGGCTTTAGCCCTCTCGGGCCCTACCTGGTTACTGCGGATGAGGTTGGCGATCCCAACGATTTGGCTATCCGCTGCTTCGTTAATGGGGAAGTCCGGCAAAATTCCCATACCTCCGATATGATTTTCCACTGCGACGAGATTGTCAGCTATATTTCACAGCATATGACCCTTGTTCCCGGAGATATCATTCTTACCGGCACACCGGAAGGCGTCATTCTCGGTTATCCTGAGGACAGACAGGTATGGCTGAAGGAAGGCGATGTCGTTACGATTGAAATCGAAAAATTAGGCGCTTTAACAAATCGGATGGTATCCGAAATCAACTAAAATCAGGAGGCATATATCATGACCTTATCCATAGAAGAATCCAAGCAGCTTTTGGCCGACTCCAAACAATATTTAGCAGGTGGAGTGGCCTCATCGCTCCGCGCCGCTATGAAGCCGACTCCTTTATTCGTAGAGTCGGGCTACGGTCCGCGTATTCGGGATGTCGACGGCAATGAATACATCGATTATTTGCTCGCCTACGGCCCCCTCATCCTCGGTCACGCGCACCCTTCTCTGGCGGAGGGAATGAGCGAAGCGCTGAAGCGCGGCGTTACTTACGGGCTTCAGCATAGCGGCGAGATCGAACTGGCGAAGCTGCTGACCGAAATTCTCCCCTGCGCCGATCGCGTGGCGCTCAGCGGGTCCGGTACGGAAGCGGTCATGCTGGCCCTGCGCTTATCCCGAGCGTATACAGGCAAATCCAAAGTCATCAGATTCCATGGACACTTCCACGGCTGGTCCGATGCGATCTTTACTTCGTTCCCAAGCGCGGATATGAAGCAAGCCGCCGTCGGCTCGGCTTCCGGCGGCATTGCGCCTCCAGGAACGAACGGGCAAAGCGAAAACAGCTTGCAGGATATTATAATGCTCCCTTGGAACGACTTGGAGGCGCTGGAAGCGACGCTGCTTCGGGAAAAAGACCAGATCGCGGCCGTCATTACCGAGCCGATCATGTGCAATAACGGCTGTATCTCTCCTAAACCCGGATATCTTGAGCGTATGCGAGAGTTGACGGAGCAATATGGCATTGTTATGATCATGGATGAAGTCATCACCGGGTTCCGGTTGGGTCTCGGAGGCGCACATGGCAAGATGGGCTTGAAGCCGGATCTTGTCACTGTCGGCAAAGCGATGGGCGGCGGATTTGCGATCAGCGCCGTTGCCGGCAAACGCGAGCTTATGTCTCTCATCGAGAACGGTACCGTCAGCCACCTTGGCACGTTAAACGGCAATTTCGCCGCAACCTCCGCAGCTCTGGCCACACTCCGCGAGTTGGGCAAGGATAACGGTCGTATCTATATTCAAATGGAGCAGACGGCCGATCGCCTTGTACAAGGCATTCGCTCCTTGCTAGAAAAGCATCGGATTTCCGGACTCGTTAACCAGGCTGGACCTGTTTTCCATATGATGTTCACTTCCGAGACGAAGGTCGAAGACTTCGCGACGTTTAACAAGCGCGATGCCGCCAAGTACAGCCGTTTCGCCGAGCTGATGCTGGAAGAAGGCGTTCTCGTCCGCCCGAGCGGTTTATGGTACGTCTCGGCCGTTCACGGAGAAAACGAAGTTACAGCTACTATAGAAGCGATGGATCGGGTTTTGGCAAAATTATAGGATCACCTGTATAGATGGAGGAATCGGTAGTGGGAAATGAACCGGTAGAGAGCAACGCACGATATAAGATCCAATCCATTGACAAGGCGCTTGATTTAATTGAGCTGCTGGCCAAAAACGGATCGCTTAGCTTAATTGAGCTGACCGAGCTGCTCGATCAACCGAAGTCGTCCACCTACCGCATCGTCCTGACATTGGAGAGTCGCGGGTTTATCAGCCGCAGCGACGAGGATGGAAAGTACTGTCTCGGATACAAGCAGTTGATGCTGACTCGCAATTTGCTTGAGCGCAATACGCTGCGATCGGCGGCATGGCTAGAAATGAAAAAGCTGTCCGAGCGTTACGGCGACACGGTAAATCTAGGCGTTCTGCTCGGAGAAACAGTGCTGTATGTGGAAATTATCGACAGCATACACGCGCTGCGCATGACGGATTCCATCGGTTCCCGCTCCCCCTTTCACGCTACGGCTATGGGCAAAGCCATAACCGCTCATATGCAATGGGAGGAAGTTCGCGGGCTTGCGATGAGCTGCGGCCTCCCCGCTATCACTCCTCGTACGATCAGCACGCCGGAGGCGTTACAGGCAGAGCTGGAACGTATACGCGAACAAGGCTATGCGATTGATGACGAGGAAATCGTAGAAGGCGCTCGCTGCGTAGCTGCGCCGGTCTTTAACCTATATGGCAAACCGGCCGGCGCGATCAGCTTGTCCGGCGCTATGCATCGATTCAAGGAAGACCAGCTCCCCTCCATCATTGAAGATGTTCGCGAAGCTGCGATGGCCATATCGGTCAAGCTTGGCTATTCAACCGAAGCATAAAATAACGCCCTTGATCGGCTGCCGAGTCAAGGGCGTTATCCTTTATTCTGTTTCAACATTCCCTTGTGCGCGTAATTGATCAATTTTGTCCCGAGAGAAGCCGGTTACTCGGGAAATCAGATCAGTGTCCAACTGCTCCTCAATCATCCGCATTGCAACTTGTTCCCTTTCCTCGAGCTTTCCTTCAATCTTTCCCTCAATCTTTCCTTCAATCTTTCCTTCAAGCCTACCCTCGAGTCTCCCCCTAAGCTCACCCTCACGCTCAATATCGTCCAAAACCTTTTCCAGCGCCATGTACGATGCATCTCCTTTCACATTTTGGATAAATTGCTGCAGGTTCGGTTCATGCTCCGGCAGCTTTTGCAAAAAGATATTGGCCATCCACGCCATGAACTTCTGCTGGCTATCCTCCGGCATTCGCTGGATAGTACCCATCAGCTTGCCAAGACGGCTTAACAACTGCTGTCTGTCTTCCGTCTGATCCAGCAAAAACACAGAACCGATCGTGTTGGACAGCGATAGCAACTCTTCTTCTGTATATCGCGCTACGTCAATAAACAAATATTCAAAA
>PJTO01000116.1_pt1 | contig 97210 bp, 64 predicted proteins | sample 1512101 | NCBI WGS metagenome assembly PJTO01 (sample SAMN08177690, study PRJNA422409) | Soil metagenome, whole genome shotgun sequencing project.
TTCGCGCATGCACGCGATCTCGTTTTCCGACTTGATGCTGCGCAGCGCGACCATGATTTCGTCCGCGCCGACGATCTCGGCGTCCGGGAAGTTATTCTTCAACCCTTCCATCATGACGACGCTCGTGTCGAGCAGGCTGGCGACGCCGATTTTCAGCTTCGAGCCGGTCACGCCCAGCGCCTTGAACACTTCGCGGTAGGTGTTCGGCTTCAGCTCAGGGTAGCTCGGGTTGGCAGACTCTCGGTACTCCATCAGCGTGAACTGCTTGTCGATTTTGCCGAAATCGCGCGCGTATACCGAGCTTTCCGGGCCAACCATCAGCGCCGCATCGCCTGCAGGCGTAATTGCGACGCCCGCGCGCTCGAACAGCGGCCAGAAGCCGCTGAAATAGCGTGCGTTCGCGTAGTCCGCTTCGTTGGAGTTGACGATTAGGACGTCCAGCCCTTTGTCCGCTGCGAGCTTAGCCGCCCGTTGGATTCTTTCTTTATATTCGTAGTCCGGTATTTTCACGTGGTTTGTCATTTTCGATTATCCCCTTTTCGTTGATATGCAGTGCCTCTTAAGCCCCGTTTATTTTCCCGAGCTTTGTTTGCTCCAGAGTCCCGCAAAGTCGTCCGCCCGATGGAACGTCGAGCCCATATCTTTTAATCTATCAATCAAGATTGAGAATTCGCTCATCGCCTTCTCTCCGCAGCCTAGCGTCAGGAACCGGTCCGGCGTCACCGTTGCCTCCCCGTAGTGGTAGCTCTCCTGGATCGGAATGAACTCCCACGGATGGAAGTAGAAGCAGAGCACCACAGGCAAGTTGCGATCCCGCAAAAACTTCACGAACCCGTCGATGCGCTTCATCAGCTCGTCTGCGCTTTTCGTCCGGAACAGCGGCCACTGGTCGCGGTCCCTCTCGAGTCCCGGATCGTTGCTCTGCATGACCATGTCGGCGAAGTTCGGAATCTCGACGATGTTCATGTCGCCCTCCTTCGTCCAATCGTCTTTATGTGGATGATAAGGCACGAAGCGCTCCCGGTAAAAATACATCGGATAGGACGCGTCCGACACGTAGTTCAGCCTCTCGAGCGAATTCAGCAGCGCCGTGGAACCCCATAGACGAGGTGCGCGAAACGATACCGGCTGATGCCCGAGCACTTGCTGCACCCATTCCGTCGCCTTCTCAATGCGCAGCGGAACCTCCTCCGGCAGCAGCGGCACAACGCCCGGAATCGGGAACAGCTCGTCGCCGACCGTCTCGTGGAACAGCGAGTGACAGCCGACTTCGTTGCCGCTCTTCTTCACCAGTTCGACGCTCTCGGGATTGCGGCGCGCGGCATCGCCCGTATAATAGAAGGTTCCCTTGATACCTTTCTTGTCGATCAGCTCGACGAGCGGGCCGGTCGCATTCTTCACCCCGTCGTAATACGGCGTAAAGCTGCCGACATCCGTCTCCATATCGAAACCGAATATCACGTGCACGTTATCCTTCATCGTTGTCCCAGCTCCATTCTTATTCGCTAAATCCCATCGTCGTATAAAAGGCCATGTTGTCTTGCCGCGTATCGAGCCGTCCGTACTGCACGACGACCGGCGTATCGCTCTCGACCTTCAGCGCGTACTGTTCCTCTCGTGGGATGACATATCCGTTTAAGTCCTCCGGATTGTCGAGCCGCAAGCAGCGTACTCTCTCCCCCTCGACCTTCACTTCGATCTCCCGGACCGGTTCGCGATCCGTAAAATACAGCGTTAACCTCACATTTGCCTCGTCGTTCCCCAAATTCAGCACAATGACTGATTCATGACCCTTCAGCAGGGAATCCCCTGCCGGCGGCAGTTCACAATCGGGAAATATCCACTGCGTGTTGCCCTGCGCGTTGCTCACTTCCCCAACTCCCTTTACCTATTTTTGAGACTCGATTCTCGCAAAACCACGGTCGGCTCGAGCACGATTTTCTCGAATCGCTTTACTTCCTTGTTCTGTTCTCTTCTCATGATGAGATCCGCGGCGATCATGCCGATCTCGAACGCGGGCTGGACGACCGAGGTGATTCCCGGCGTCAACAGGCCCGTCTCGTCGCTTGCGTCGAAGCAAGCGACCGCGATGTCGCCGGGAATGGTCAGCCCTTTCTCGTAGATCGCCTGGATCGCGCCATAGAGCAGAAAGTCACTTGCAGCGAACACCGCCGTCGGACGTTCTTCCCGCTCCAACCACTCCCTCATGATCCGATAGCCGCTCTCGCGCTTGAACTCCCCAACGCCGATCCACTCGTCTTCCAGCGCGATGCCGGAATCCGCCAATCCCTCCCGAAATCCCCGCGTTCGCTCGGCAGCCGTCGATTGATGCAGCGGTCCCGTCAGCATGGCGATTTGGCGATGGCCCGGCTCGCTTTGACATTGTCGATCGCGACCAGGTTGTAGTTGTCCGCCATGCTCGGCAGGTTGTCGATGAAGACGACCGGAATGCCGGTATCAAGATACGGCTGGAACAAGCTGGCGTCGGAGCCCACACTAGCGATGACCAGCCCGCCGACCTGGTTTTGCAGCAGCAGCCGAACGTAGTCCTCTTCCCTCCCGACATCCTCGTCCGTATTGCAGACGAACACGCTGTATTCGTTCTCGCTGGCTACCTTCTCCACGCCCTTGATCACCTTGGAGCAGAAGCCGTTGGAGATGTCCGCCAGCACGACGCCGAGCGTGCGGGCGCTTCGGCGCTTCAGGCTGCGGGCGATCTCGTTCGGTCGGTATCCCGTCCGCTCGATGGCCGCCAGTATCCGCTTCCTGGTCTCGGCGCTTACCCGGCCGGTACCGTTCACCGTCCGGGAGACGGTTGATACCGATACGTTTAATTGTTTGGCGAGATCCTTCAGTTGAACGGCTCCCTGTTCCTGCCGCCCCATCGCAGGGACAACGTTTGCTCTCGGCTCTCGCTGCATCGTTCCCCTCCTTTCCGATTTCCGGTACAACGTTTGCTCAATTTACGGCATCTGTTAGCGCAAGCGATTTGCGATATTGCGCGAACTCGCTGTCCAACACGCTTCGCACTTGAGCGATCTTCCAATGCAGATGCTCTACATCCGTCATGTAATCCATGCTCGGCTCCCAGCCAAGCCGGGAATCGGCTTCCACGAGCGGGATCGTCGCTTCCGCGTTGGCGATTTCCCTGAAGGCCAACTCCTCCATCTGCTCCAGCAAAGCCGTCGCTTTGTCGGTATCCCCTTCGCTCAGCAGTTGCTTTTTCAGCTTCCACCACTCTTTGACATGAATCGTCGTCTGCAAGGACCTTGCGATAAACTGCCCGCTTCCGAGCATAAACATGCCATCGACCCTTTTGTTCTCCGGCGTCAACGCCAGCGCCCTCTCCAGCAATCCGTTGCCTTCCTCCATCCGATCCAGCATGCGGCCCAGACTGCGCAGCTCCACGTCGATGCGGGATACGCCGAGCGATTGCCGCGCATCTTCCAACGGTTCATAGTCCGTTAATACGATTTCATTGCCGAACATCGCATGCTTTGCTGCCGGCATTTGTACAGCCTTGCTAAACATTGGCTTGCGGAAAACAAGCGGATAAGACGGACCGACGCGGAACGGACCGTACTGATCTTCATTTGTCGGCACGTAGTGCCGGATCGCTTCGCTCCACGCGTTCCACGCTTCCAGCGCCAGAGGCGCCGCTTCTTCGCCGAAGTCCCGCTTGGCGATCATCGCCAACGCTTCCTCATAAGTGGGACTCGGACTCCAATACGCCCATTTGGCCAACTCGCTCACGAACGAAGGCCACCAGCCGTAATGATGGGACTCCATCAGGCCGCTCAATCCCCAGTCCTCGCGGGCTTTCAACAGCGCCGAATGCCTGCGATTCCATTGGCCGGGGAACGGCTCGTAAGGAATGACGCCGAAATCCCAAGTGAGTCCGCCCGTGTTGCTCATGGCATACAACTTAATGCCGCGTTCGCGGGCCACTTCGGCTTCGCTGCGGAAATACTCGCCCGGCCCGACGTTCGACAGCGTGTAATCGACGCATACGTGGGTCACATGCTCGTTGCGGATTTGCTCGAACATTTCGAACGTCACTTGCAGCGTAATATTTTCCGGAAGCGCGCGGATGAGTGCGAGGCGATCTTCCTTGGGCGCATACCCCCAGTTGTACGTCCAGAACACGATATCCGCATCCGGGTTATGGGCACGAATTGTTCCCGACAGCAGCGTCAGCCATTGCGGGAAATCCAGGCAAGGCCACCAGCCCGGACTAGGTTTCGTCTGCGGCTGATCGGCCGGCCACTCGAGACGCAGCTTGCCCGTCGTATTCGGATCCTTGCTCGGGAATTCGCACGATTCCCCGACCAGGATGACGCCCTTGAAACGGGGGCACGCCTTAAACACTTTGCCGTAAGTACTCTCGTAATAAGCCTGGGCATCCGGATCGTCCGGATGAAGTCTGCTCGTTAAATAGCTGTACACATAAACGTCCAACCCGTACAACTCGGCGCGATCGACCAAATAGTTGAAATCCTGATAGCCTTCGGGCGTTTCATCTACGTCTTTCACGAACACCATGATCGCATCGATGCCGGCATGCGCCAGCGCGTTCAGATGCGCCTCGGGATAGCGGTCGAGCCCCCAGCCGGAATGGGTCATGCGCGGCGAGAACAGCGGCTCCCGCTCAACGGTCCCCCGCTTCCATACCGGAGCCTCTCTCCAATTCATCTCGTCTTCGAGATAATAGCTTCCCTGCGAGGCGCCGCGTTCGTCGTATCCGCATACGACGATACGTTCCGCCTCGGCAACGACGCGATAGCTGCGGGCTTTCGCGAGAGAGCCTCCGAATTCGGGCAATTCCGCTTTCGTCGCCAGCACGATGACGCGCTCACCTGAGGAGGCCCACTCCGCCACCCACTTCGCCCGCGTCAGCCGTACGGAGACGTTCATGCTGACAAGCAAGTAATCTTGCAGATCTTTGGCCGTATGCAGAAGATGCGGCCCCGCGGCCTCATCCACGACGATGCGCCAATCCTCGGTAATTTCCAGCTCGTCGCGCCCGGCACGAATGCTCGGGTCTCGCCGGTTCGGCTTGTGAACCTCTTCCAGTCTTCTGCGGAATTCGTACTTGCGTTCCATCTGACTTCCATTCCTCCTTCTGTGCCTGTCGCTACCCGCCACAACCTCAACCTATCTTTTTTTCCCAAGACTGTATATAGAGCATTTGGCTTCGCGTAGACAAAAAGAGATTTCCAGTCGGATACGGGAGATAGACATTAAATCTCCGATAGACGATTTTCCTAGTCCCTGCCCTTCGACCTTACGATTCAGCCCTCTACGACGACCATCGCGTACCCGTTCACCCTAGGCAGCGGGATACGGAGGTAACCGTTCTCCGCAACGTAGTCGAGCGATTCCCGCCCCGGCGCCAGATAAACGTTCGCGCCCGGCTCTCCCTTTAAATACACAATGCCGCCATCCAGCGTCTGCACGTCTTCGATGACGTTGTATTTGCCCCGCGGCTCCGGATGGGTCAGCTTGACGTGAACCATGCGCATAACGCCGTACCTTCCGGATTCAAGCCGGGTTCAAGAAAACGTTCGGCGTCTCTCCGAATCAGTATTTGGAGAAGAAATAGCGGGAATGACGGGATTAGAAGAAAGGCCCAATCGACGGGAGAGGGGCCGTCGATCGGGCAGATAGTTGTGACGAAGGTTACAGCTTCCTGGCGGCGAACCGCCGATGGTCTATAACTCCAACTCGAGAATCGTGCCAATCGGGCTGCTCAGCAGCTCGCAGTCGAACGGCGGCTACTGAACACCTTCCGTCAAAACGAGAGACTGGCGGTATTTCGGAAACTCGGCGTCCAGTACGCTTCGTACCTGATTGATTTTCCAATGCAGATGCTCTACATCCGTCATGTAATCCATGCTCGGCTCCCAGCCGAGCCGCGAATCGGCTTCCACGAGCGGAATCGTCGCTTCCGCGTTGGCGATCTCGCGTTCGGCCAGCTCCGCGAGCCGATCCAGCAGCGCTGGGATCCCCTTCGCTCAGAAACCGCCGCTTTAGCTTCCACCAGAGCTTCACGTGAATCGTCGTCCGAACGGAATGCGAGATAAAGCTTCCTAAACCAAGCATCCGCTCTCCGTCAACGCTTTTCCCTTCCGGAGTCAATTTTAATGCTCTTTCCAGCTATTCGTTGCCCTCCTCCATCCGCTCCAGCATGCGCTCCAGACACCGTATCTCGATGTCGATCCAAGACGCTCCTAGCGATTGTCGAGGGTCTTCCAACGGCTCATAATCCGTCACGACGATCTCGTTGCCGAACATCGCGTGTTTGGCTGCCGGCATCTGCACAGGCTTTTTTCGTCTACCGGAAGCTTGGACGCAAATTCTCACGCTGGTCAACTGAATTTCTTTCAGACTTTTTCCTAATCCCACAAAACTATTCAAAAACGATCTCCCCCCTTGTACAAAATCCCAATTCTCCCATTACGTTATCTGCTGAGTGATATAGGTTTTTCATATCGGTATGCAGCGCTCTAGTAAATCCCTTAATGAGTTGAAACAGTTCGTGGCAATAAGGACTATATAAATAAAAAAAACACCGAATCTCATCGGTGCACTTGTATCAAAGCTAGACGATCAACACTTTAAGAAAGAGCGATCACATTAACGATATAAGAGGCTAGCAAACGATGGTTCATACAAGTTTCAATGAAGCAGCCAACACTGCGATCATTCCAACGCCTGAACTGGAGGAGAACAATTACGACTGGCGCGCGCGCCACGAGAGGATTTTATCAGTCAAGCATAAAATCGATCCGGAAATCGTGCTCATTGGCGATTCTATCACGCATTTCTGGGAAGGAGATTCCGAAACGGGGACCCTTCACCGATCGAAGGAAGCTTGGAACTCCTTATTTGCGCCCTACCGAGTACTGAACCTCGGATTCGGTTGGGATCGAATGCAAAATGTACTTTGGCGACTCGATCACGGGGAATTGGGAGGTCTTAATCCAAAGATTGTAGTGATACTGATTGGAACAAACAACACGAGCGAAACCAATAACGCCCGGGCCAACGACCCCCATGAGATTGCCGAAGGTCTGAACGCCATCTGCGATCGTATACATGTCTATGCGCCGGAAGCGACGATTGTCATCATGGCCCTGCTCCCCCGCGAAGAAAATTCAATTCATCCACGTCGAAAACTGATCGAAGAGATCAACAGGCGTTATGCCCAAATAGCCAAAGATCGGGAGTACACCTTTGTGGATATTGGACCTACTGTACTCGAAACTGACGGGACACTCTCACAGCATATTGCATTCAACTTCTGTCATCTGACGGAGCGGAGCTATCAGATATGGGCGTATGCTCTTCGACCGCTGCTTCAATTGCACTTAGGGCGCAAGTAAGAACTTCAGGATTAGTAGAGCCAGCACTGTACCCCTTTAAGTAAGATTTTACGTGAGTTATCGCGCCAGATTGACAGATCATGGAGATGCCTGCATAATGGAGTAAATAACTGTCGGGGAAGCACCTCGCAAAGATAAACACACGATGTGTTTCTTTGCTGAGGTGCTTCTTTTTTGAAATAGGAGGAGAACTGTCATGAGTGTGAAAAAGAAAACGTACGAAGAGGTCATCAAGGAATCGCCCGTTACTTACGAGTCATACGCCAGCATGATCGACGACGGCAACCGCTACGAAATTTCCGATGGCGTTTTGGAACTGATGAGCCCTTCTCCGACGACTACGCATCAGATGATATGCCATAAGATGCTATTCCGTTTAGAAACCAGTTGCGGAAATGAGTTCATTATCCTTCCTTCGCCAATCGATGTCATCCTATCCAATACGGAAGTTCGACAGCCGGATATCGTCATGATTCATCGCAGCAGAATGTCGATCATCAGCAACAGAGGCGTTAACGGCGCCCCCGATCTCGTCGTGGAAATTACTTCCGAGCATTCGCGCAAGCGAGACAAGGTAAAGAAGCGCACCGTTTATGCGAAATACGGAGTCCCTGAATACTGGATCGTTGATCCTTCCAACTTTACGTTGGAGCAATACACTCTGGACGGAGATCGCTACGAACTGATCGAGGTCTACGCCGAAGACGACACGATCAGTTCAATGACGGCTCCTTGCGCTTCGTTCAGCATGAGCGAAATTGTACAAAGCCTGCCCGTGCATCCCGGCACGCTGCTTGACTAAGAACCTTCTATGCTATACGCGTAATGAAAAAGCTCGCAGAACTGCTCCTCAATCGCCGGGCGGTCTTTGGCATCGATCATGGCGGACAGCTTGATTAGGACTACTGCAAATCAACAAATACCGTTGAGATGACAAGCTCTTGCTTATTAATCACGAATGCAATCTCGATATAGTAGGAAACGCAGGCATCCGGAAAAACGCCGGAAATCAGGTGGTTATCCTGTATGTCACAATCAATTGTCTGCCAGCTTTGCTTCATAAAGGTATGTTCGCCATAACCGAACTTGTCAAACTTCGAATACGCCATCGGCTCACAGATGTAATAGCCGGTAGCTCCCGTAATCCGCACGTCTTTGCCGCATTCAACCGGAAAGCTGAATTTTCTCCCGTTAGGCTGAACCGTTATTTGGGGAAACTGATCGCCGCCGTTAATCTGGGCGTCTGCAAACGCATAGATTTCCTCCGGCTTCCAGCCGTGCTCATGGCTGTGGTACATCAGGTTTTTAATACTTAGACGCGTATTGGCATGGTTTAAAGCGGTTTCTGAATAGGATAGGGAATTGGGCTGAATGGAAAAGGCGCTGTCATCGTTCCATGCAAGCCACAGCACGGGCAGCTTCACCTTATCGAAATTTCTCTCCGCCAACCAGTTCATCTTAACTTCCGGTCTTGTGAAGATCTGATTCAATTCGCTTAATCCCTCTCCGAGAAAGCCGCTGCTGTACACCGGTACCGCAAACGCAAATCTCTGATCGTACCCGAGCAGCAGAGAACAGATGACGCCGCCCCAGGATATTCCCGTTACCCCGATCTTATCGCTGTCAATGCATGGATGGTTTCGCAAAATATTGCCCGCCAGAATCGCGCTCGACAAAGCGTGATACATCCACTGGTTTTCCATAGGCTGGTCCGAGGTACTCATACCGTCGTTCAAAGGCGAGGGCACAAATCCTTCTTCTGCGAAAACGCCCGTTAGTTCGTGTACCCATTCGTTTTCTTCCGATTCCTCGCGCCTGCCGGCATTCTTCTTGCCGGGCATATACCCGGTAGTATCCATTGCAATCGCGGCATAGCCGCGGTCATTCCACATTTTAACCCAACAGGCAAAAGCATGTCCGCCGCCACCGTGTATTAACACAACGGCTGGAAGCTTTTCTCCGGTTTTAACCTCTGGAACGCCTAAATAAGCAAAAGTTTTTGTCCGCATGTTGTTATACGGAACGCTTTCATACGTAATGGCTTCAATTCCGCTGAATTCGCCATCGGGATGATAACTCTCTATCGATTTCACCGTTGGCATAGTTCCTTTTAATTTTTCAAAACTTGCAGTAAGCTTTTCTGCTATAAGCATCCTCACAACCCCCGCTACGCTTTGTTTATTTGAACTATACCATCTGGTAAATATTCGTCAACAATTTTAAACTGCGTAAAGCTGATGGGGCTTTCTCATAAGCGAAGTCGTATTACCAGTAGTTATCCGTATAATCATCGATGACTCTTAAGCAACATACAACCCTTGATTTTGGCCGACTTGTACGGTTTTTCCCACAAAGGTCGACTTGTACGGTTTTTCCCACAAACTTTCGTCGTTTGAGCCTGATTCAAGTTGCTTTGTACGATTTTTCGAACAAACGTTCCCATTTAAAGTCCAATTCGAGTTGCTTTGTACGTTTTTTCGAGCAAACGTTCTCATTTAAAGTCCAATTCGAGCTGCTTTGTACGATTTTCCGACTAACTTCCCTCCGTAGACTTTTATAGATAGATCCGCAGTCAAAGTTCATTTTCCATAAAATTGGAAACGAAATGGGTCATGATTAGTTCTACAGGAGGTACATCCCCCTTCTTTTTTATCGATCATTTCAAGTAACTCTGCTTATGGGCAGCCCCTTGTTCGTTTACCTCTTAGCTAGCGGTTCGCCTATTTAACTCCTTGAAGCCACAGCTTCAGATCGGCGGTAGTGCTTAGAATGTCCTGCCGCTGCTCCTCGCCCGATATTTCACGTTCGATAATATATTCGCCCTTAAATCCGATATCGCCTAGCTTGCGCACGAACGCCGGGAAATCGACTTTGCCCGTGCCCGCCTTCACTTCTTCGCCAAGCCGGTCGCCGTCCGTAGGATACAATCCGTCTTTGACGTGAATGTTGCGGACATAGGAGCCGAACGTATCGAGCGCGTCGATCGGGTTGCCTTTCCCGTACAGGATCAGGTTCGCGGGATCGAGGTTAATGCCCAGATTCGACGTGCCGATTCGTTGGATCGTGCGAAGCAGAACGATCGGCGTCTCCTGCCCGGTCTCGAACCAGAAGCCGATTCCCTTGCTCTCGCAATACTCCGCGACCTCGCGGATCGCGGCGACGACGGCCGGATATTCCGGGTCCGTCAGATTCTCCGGAATGAAGCCGCAGTGGGTAATGATCGCGGGCGCCCCGATCCATTTCGCGAAGTCCGCCCACCTCTTCAGCGCCTCGACCCGCTCCGCGCGGTACGCTTCGGGGACAAGGCCGAGAGTTACCGGCCCTTCCGTGAAATTCCACACCGCCGGTCCCGGCACGCCGGCCCATACCGCGCAGACGCGAACGTTCGCCTCGCTCGCTTCCCGAACGACCCGTCTGGCGACTTCGGGCGTACAAAGCTCCATATTCCAGCAGCTAAGCTGGCAGACGGGAAAGCCGTAGTCGCTTACTGCCTGAAACATATTGTCCTTCGAACTGTTGTCGAGCATATGAATAACGCCGATATCCAATCTGATTCTCCTCTCTTATTCGCCTATCGTCACGAATTGCCCGCCTTGGCCCGACGAGACTCGCTCGGCTTCGACGATGCGCAGCGCCAACAGCGATTGCTCCGGGGGCGACGTTTCCACGGCTCCGCCGGAGAGCAGTCGCTCGGCGAAGTACTTGATTTCCCGGTAATGACCGAGATTCCCGTCGTGCTCGTAGACCCAGGAAGGCCCGTCCGCCGGATAGACGGTTAAATGAAAATCCCGATACACGAGGGTCGCTTGCTCCAGATGAACCTTAAAAGTCATCTCGAACCCGACCTCTCCCGGCAGCGACAGATCCGCTTGCGCGTGGATAATTTTACCGTCCGAATACCGGAAATGCGCGGAAACGATGTCATAGTGCTCGCTGCACAGCGCCGACACCGCCTCGGGCTTCCCGAACAGCCAGTTGATCATGTCTACGTCGTGAATGTGCAGATCGACAAGCGCGCCGCCGCTTTTCTCCACTTGGAGCATCCAATTCTCGTAGGACCACTCCGGTGCACCGCCGCCCCTGTAGAAGGTAGCCGTCTTGACTTTGCCGTATTTTCCGCCGTCCACGATGCTCTTTAATTGCTCGTATTCCGGCCAGAAACGAAGGCAGTGTCCGATCATCAGGTTTTCCCCTGTTTTCTCCGCCGCTTCGAGCATAACCGCCCCGCTGCCCGAATCCAACGCGATCGGTTTCTCGCACAGAACCGGCAGCCCCTTGTTCAACGACCGAACCGTGTACTCTTCATGCAAATACGTGGGCAGCGTAATATCCACCATGTCCAGTTGCTCCTGGAAAAAGAGCTCCGCATCCGTATACGTGTTGACGTTAGACAGATCGCTCGCTCCGCCCACATCGACGAGATTGCTCTCTCGTTCCGTCGTCTCGAATTTTCGCCCGTCTGCGTCCAATACAGCAACCAAACGGATCGGGAAGCCCTCTTCCTCCAGCTTCCTGTAGATGTCCAGATGTACGCGCCCCATCGAACCTAAGCCTACCAAGCCGACCTTAATCATCGCCCTATCCCCTCCTAATCGAAATTCCGCTTCGACAGCCCCATCATAACTTTTCGCCAACCGGATTGATTTAGAAAATCCGTCGTTTTATTTGCACGTCTATTTGCAGAATCGAACGGTTATTTTATACTTTAATTCAAAGGGGGGCGGCGAGATGGAGTTCGTGCCTTACAGGCTGGATGAGCGAATTGTCGTTACGGAGATTTATACCTGCTATTATTTCGAGTTGTCCAATCGGGAGAGGTATAACGAGGAAAGCCACGATTTCTGGGAGATTGTCTACGTGGACAAAGGCGAGGTCAACGCGAACACCGGGTCGGGCTACTATCGCCTGAATCAAGGCAATATTCTCGTGCACAGCCCGAACGAATATCACCGATTGGAAAGCACCGGCAGCAAAGCTCCAAATCTGTTCATCGTTACGTTCAGCTGCAGCAACGAATCGATGGCCTTTTTCCACCGTAACAAGCTGTTCCGCATCGGACAAGCCGAGCACGCGGTATTGGCCAGATTGATGAAGGAGAGCGGCAACGCCTTCGGCCTGAACGAATATCCGATATCGCCCCGGCCGGACGCGCCGTTCGGAGCGGAGCAGCTGTTCAAGCTCTATCTGGAGGAATTGCTGATCCGGATCGTCCGCAACGAAGGCTCGGCTCCTGCGCGAGCTTCGCTCCTCTCGACAACGAAGGAAAACCAAAGCGAACGCCTTAGCCGGCTCATCGTCGACTATCTCGAACGCAACCTATCCGACAAGATCACGTTGGACGATCTGTGCGCGCAATTCAGCATAAGCCGGACGCAGATGAACATCCTGTTCAAGCGAACCGTCGGCATCGGCATCATCGGCTACCTGAACAAGACGAAGATCGACCGCGCCAAAACGTACATTCGCGAGGACGTTTACAACCTGACGGAAATCTCCAACCTGCTCGGCTACAGCAGCGTCCATTATTTCTCGCGCCAGTTCAAAAGCACGGTCGGCATGTCCCCGTCGGAGTATGCGCGAACGATTAAAGCCCGAAGTATGGCCCGCCCTGCAATCGCGTTGTCTTCGCCGATTGACGGGCCAGCCGCTTCGGACTGAATGCTGGAGCAATGACCCGTTCGCGATCTGCCGTCAACGGGTCAGGCTTTATCGTTGCATAAAACTCCTGTTTCGCATCGCGTCTATCCTTTGACCGCTCCCAACGTTGCGCCCTCCATAATGGATCGCTGCAGAAGCACGTAAATTACGACCAAAGGAACCAAGGTAATGATCAATCCGGCAAAAAGCGTCACCCAATCCGTTTTGTATTGCATGATGATGTTTGCCTGGTACATGGCGACGCCTATCGTATACTTGGCTGGATTGCTGAGATAAATAAATGGACCAAGGAAATTGTTGTATAGGCCGAGCACCTTGAAAATAGCTACGGTTACAATTCCGGCTGTGGACAACGGAAGTATAATTCGGAAGAAAACCTGAAAGATCGAGGCGCCGTCCATATAACCGCTCTCTTCAAGCTCCTTGGGCAACGACTGCATAAACCCGCCAAGCATCATCAGAAAAAAGGCGCTTTCGCCCAAACTGTCCAGCACGACCAAACCTGTCAGGCTATTGGTCAAGCCCAGATCGCGCATCAGAATGTATTGTGGAACTAATGCATTGATTCCCGGTAGAAATAGCGAGAGCATGATGATTGCCCAGAGCAGCTTGCGCCCTTTGAATTCCAGACGAGTCAATACATAGGCATTAATCGCTGTCAACATGGTTCCGATCAACGTGCTCAAGCCGACGTAATACAAGGTATTAAGCATCGCGTCTCTTATCCCGTAACCTTGCCACGCATTTTTGTAATTGATCCAATTCAACGTCTGAGGCAGATTCCATACATCTTGAAAAAACTCCCGATTTGTTTTCAGAGATTCATAGAAGACCCAAATCAAAGGAAACAGGATTGAAGCTGTCCATATTAGGAGAAATCCATACCAAATCACATCTGTAGCATTTCGTTTCTCTCTCACTGCTGCTTCCTCCTAAAACTCCGCTGAGCGGTTCGCGGCAAACCTATCGATGATTAATTTGGCTCCCACCATAATGACGAACAGGAACATGCCGATTGCCGAAGCATAGCCATAATTTTGCACACCGCTGCCGAAGGCCGTATTAAACATGTAGAGCCCGATGACATCCGTTGACCCCGACGGGCCGCCATTGGTCAAGATCAGAATATTCTCAAACCCTTTGAACACACCCAGCATCAAAAATAAGGCGGCAACACGGACAATAGGCATAATCAGCGGAACCGTAATCTTAAACAGCTTGTTCATGTGAGTGGCCCCCTCAAGCGTGGCAGCCTCGTACAAGGATTTCGGAATCGTACTCATCGCATTCAAAAAAATAACAAAATAAAATCCCACCATCCCCCATACAGAGGGCGGAATTGTCGCCGCAAGCGCCGTGCTTTTCTCTCCTAGCCAATAAAAGTTGCCGATATCGATTCCGATCAGCCGAATAGCCCCATTCAGCAAGCCGAAAGTTCCATCGTATATAAACGCCCATAACATGGAAATCGCAACAGTCGATAATACATTGGGAAAGAAAAATAAAACCTTGAAGAGCGAACTTCCCTTGTAGCCTTTGTTCGTTAACAGATACGCCAAAAACAGAGACAGAAGGATGACCAGCGGAGGGATCGTCAACAGATAGATGAGATTGTGCCACAGAGCCCGCCAAACGTAATTGTCTTGGAACATATACTTGAAATTATCCAAGCCTATAAATTTTTTCGCACTAATGCCGTTCCAGTCCAGAAGCGAATAATAAACCGACAGAAGATTGGGATAGAGCGTGAACAGCACGTATCCGCCAAACGCCGGCACGATCGCAATCAGAATAAATATCAGCTTTTGAACCTTTTCTTTTCTCCTCCAGCTTGTGTGTATCTGCTCTTGCTTTAATACCGATTCGGTCAAGCTGAACAACTCCCTTCTCCTCAAGTTGGTGCGGGATATCCGCTGCGTGATGAACATTCGCTGCAGCCTCCCGCATCCAACCCGGGAAAGCACTTTCTACTTAGCTTCTAAAGCCGATTTCAGCAGCTTCTCTGCTTCTTCGAGCTTCGGCAGCGGCTCTTGCTTGCCGGAAGCAATGTCATTGATGGACTCACTCATCAGCTTGACCGCTTTGTCTGCATCCGGATGAGTCAATGTCACATCCCGCAGATCCGGGCTTGCGCCTTTGACATTATTATTTTTCAGGTATTCCAATACGGCCTTGGGCGCATCGAGCAGCTTATCCGCCATGGCTTCGTCATTCATGAAATCTGCACGAACCGGCAGCGAGCCGGCCTTCTCGGCAATGGACATTTGAACGTCCAGGTTGTACAGCCACAGAATAAATTCTTTCGCCCACTGCTTATTCAATTCAGGTTTGCCTGCCCATATATAGTGGCCGCCCTGCGGGTGAGAGCTGTAATATTTGACATCCTCTTTCTGATTGCCCATCGGGATCAGCATGAATCCCCATTTGAAGCCTTCCGGAATGGAATCCTTCATTTCGTTCTGCACCCATTCGCCTGTCGACACCATAGCCGCTTGACCTTGCAGCAGTTGCATCTGCGATTGCGTATGGCTTAATGCCGCTACCCCGTCAGGGAAAGCTTTGTTTTGCCCAAGCTCATACATTTTGTTGTAGACGTTGATACTCTCTTCCGACAGGTAGAATGGCACACGATAGTTTTTGTAATTGTCGTTGAAGGTTTGAAGATTTCCGTTCAGATCCGCCGTGGCATACATCTGATTCACGCCCATTGAAAAGCCAAGATATCCGGTATATTTGCCGGGATACGTAATCGGAATGATCCCATCCTGCCGGATCGTTTTCACCAGTTCAAGGAACTCCTCCCACGTCTGCGGGCTTTGATTCCAGCCTTTTTCCTCAAAAAGAAGCTTATTGTAAAATAGTCCCGTTACGCTCTGGTAGTACGGCAAAGCGTATTGCTCTCCATTCAGAGTAGGTGTGGATTTATCAAGCGCATTCGTTAATTCGAGCAGAGTTTTCCCATTGCCGTCGTACAGCTTCCGTCCCCACAGATCGCTCTGAGGGACAAGTTTGCCCTCTTGGGCGAGTACAGCGGCCACTGCCGCGGAGTTTTCTCCCAAGTACTGCGAGAAAATATCGAACATGTCCTCATCGTTATTCGCTGAAATTTTAGTAGTGATAATCGTATCGATTTTGGGCGAATAGGTCGTATCGATCGTCACATTCGGGAATTTTTCCTGAAAGGTTTTTAACGCATAATCAATCCATTCTCTGCCTGCGCCGCTTTCCCAAAAAGCAAACTTCAAGGTTACCTTTTCGTCCTTAGGCAAACCGTTTTCTTCATACACAGCCGGTTCCGTATTTCCCTGCGTATTGCCTTCCGACGTCGAGGTTGTTGTCGCGGTTGGCGAAGGACTGCTTTCTCCCTTCTTCTCCCCGTTATTGCCTGCACACGCAGTCAATAATGCTGCAGACAACATGGCGATAAATGTCAGCTTCAAACCGTTCCGAACCCGTTTCATTTCTTGCCCTCCCAAATGTTTGTTTAGTTACTCATGATTCACTTGCAACCTACGCCGTCCAGCGATTGGTGTTCCCCGTCTCCTTCCGGCCTATCCAAAATAGCATCAAGCTCGATTTCCCGTACATAGCTTATTGGTCAGACAATAGATGAAAAGGAACTTTCCGGCTCTAAAACCGCGCTGCAACAATAAAAAACGACCATGGCGCCGATGCCCCAAAGTCGCTTTTTTGTTCACTCAGACGTCCGTCTTTAGTTTGCGATACTGTCCCGGCGTTTCCCCCGTATGCTTCTTGAACACCCGAATAAATGTCAAAACATGTTCGTATCCGACCTCAAGTCCGATATCCTGGATCGTCTTATTCGTTTCAACCAACAGTTGCTGCGCTTTCTCCATGCGATATCCGGTAACGCACTCCAGAAACTTGACGCCAAAGGATTCCCGGAACAACCGGCTCAAATATTTGGGATTCAAACCAAACGCCTCGCTCAAATGAGTTAACGACAGATCAGGGTCGTGAAAATGGTCGATAATATATTGCTTGATATCCTGCACCAATTGATGGGAGGACTTGTTCTCCCGTATTTCATTCATCTTCTTCATCGCTTGATCAAGAATGGATCTGAAGGCGGCTAGCAAATCATCGAGCGTTTCATTTTGCTCCAGCTCGTTAATCAAGGCCGGATGGGCTTCATCTCGCCAAACGGCGTACAACTCCTCCGGCAATTCGAATAATTCCTTCTGCAAGTGACTGACCAGCACCTGAACCAGACTGGTTAAATCATCGTAGTCGTACAGCTGCAATTGCAGATCCGCGTACAGCTCCTGAAACTGCGTTTCCCATTGCCCATCCCCCGCCCGGAACAGCTGGCTCATCGTCCGAATGCATTGCAGTTGCTTGAATAGCTCGCCCTTGGGTCGGTTAATGACCTCGGCGTCTGTAATAATCCGGTTGACGCCGAGCGATGATTTATATCCTGCATGGTTATGCGCCTCCCGGAAGGCTGCCGGTATATTCGCAAGCTGGAGAGCCGGCCGCCCAATACCGATCGTAACCGTGAAGTCCAAATTTTGCTCAATCCATTCCCGCAACTGCTCGCAGCTCTGGCGAACCGCAGCTGCGTCGTTATGCTGTTCGCTCGGGAAATACAGAATCGTCATCTTGGAATGGCCGATCCATTCCACCCAGGCCGGAAGCTTCGCATTATCGGCCAGTTCTCTGGCAGCTTTGAGCATGACATATTTCAGCAATTGATGATCTTTTTTATAATTCTCGATAAAGTTCGCGTAACCGTCAATTTCAACAACCGCTACGACCGCCCCCCGGTTTTTCATGTTAAATCCGAGCTGAGCCAGCTCCTGCTCCATGTCGGCCATACTGGCTTCCCCTTGCTCGAGGCCGAGCAAACTAAGCAAAATCTGTTTTTTTCTGAACACCGTGGACTCGTTATATTTTTCCTGCAGCGTATGAGATTCCTCCAGAAGAGAGGTGAGCGTAGACTCGATGTATTGAAATTCATCCACATCCGACTCGCGCAAACTGCTGTCGCTTTTCTCATTTCCGGGCAAATCCGTTATACGGCCCATAAGCTTCTGAATCGGATGATAATTGCGGCGTGAAACATAAATAAACCACGCCAACCCGGCGAACATGGTGATCAGGGCGATCGCCATCCAAAAGTAGAGCAAGGAGGATACCATGGCTGCTGCGCCTTCGACCTTGCTACCGCTGCTTACCTGCCAACCTGTATAGGACGAGGAAACGGAAGCAATGCTTTTCCCTATGACAGAAGCGGAGCTATAGGCGAGATCGTTGTCGGTGGAAACAATTACGCGACCTTCCGAATCGAGCAAATGCACAAAGGTTGTATCTTTGTCGATCATACTGCTCATTAAATCGTTAAGCTGGCGAATATCGACATTAACGACGAGAAAGCTGTAATTTTTCAGGTTTACGTTTTTGGCTATGCTCGCCACGATTTTCCCCTTATCGTCCGCACTCCGATTTTTGGGCATTTCCATCGTTCTTGCTTGCCACTGATAAGGAACTCTGCTGTTGAGCGTTGCGCCAATAAATCGTTTGTCTGCAAACTTGTCCAGGCTAACCAGGCTGGACGGAGACAGCACCATCTGATCGGGAACGCGGAACAAATACAGCGAATCGATAAACGGATTATCATTTAACAATTTTTTAACAGCTACCGCCGCCATGACATCCGTATAGTACCGATCGTTTTTATAGACATCATCAAAAAAATGATTGATGGCGACATTATTTTTGATTTCATAGTTCAACAAAGAATTGATGCTATCCAGCCGCTGATCAATAATCTTGTTAATATTTTGAACCAGAGCGACATGCGCCTTTTCGATCGATCTTTTGGATAATTCCATCAAGCTCAAATAGCTGATCAACAACAGACTCGAACAAATAATAACAAATGCCGGAAGATAGGAAACAAGCAATTTGCGAAACCAGTTGTTTTTCACAGCATTTCCTCCTGAACGAGCAACGCGTATTCCGGCCAAGTAAGCGCTTGTTGCCAGTAGCTCGATTACAGGCTATGATATTATTCGATTACGAGCCAAGTCAATAACCAGTGTTACACACGGCATCATGGGGGAGGCTTCCTAATGCAAAAAAAATCTGTTCGTGTCCTCGCGTCGCTAACTCTGCTGCTAATTATTGCAGGCGCTGCATGGTATGTCGGTTCCCTGTCCAAATCGCCCGCGCCTCAGCCCGAGTCGCCGAACAGCGAAGCGCTCGACCTCTCGCTTCTGATCAGCGCACCCGACAATGTGGATCTCCCTGCCCCCGAGAACGATTATGTGCTGCAGGCGATCCAGAACAAATTCAATATTTCCCTAAAGGTCGAATACATAGCGGCCAGCCAGGACTACAACAGTCGGTTGGCGGACTTGCTAAACAATAACAATCCTCCGGACATGTGGCTGGAGCTCAGCCAAGACGGCGGCTCCAAATCGGCCTTGAATGAAACGATTGCGGATATGACCCCTTATGTAAGCCCTGCAACGATGCCGAACTATTTCAAATATTGGGTTACGGAGCAGGTGCTGAAAGATTATCAACTGCATAACCGCTTCTATCGCGCTCCAGTGCCGTACGATAAAAACCCATACAGAAGCTACTACATTAGGGCCGACTGGTTGGATCAGTTAGATATGGACATCCCCACTAATTACGAGGAGTATCTGGAAGTGCTTCACGCCTTTACCTACAAAGACCCGGATCGTGACGGGCTGCCCAATACTTACGGCTTCACAACATCCGGCAATAGCGCGACTTTATCGACGGAATGGCCCGAGTTTATTAAGAACGGGCTGCTCTATCCCGCATATACGATTAACGACAAGCTGATCGACTTCGGCACAGATCCCCGGATCGAGTTTGTCATTGACGACATTAGCCGAGTGATCAAGGAGGGGCTTGTTGATCCCGATTGGTTTTTCAATCAAAATAACGAACACATCGACAAAGCCATTCATGGTTATGCCGGTGTTGTTCTCGGCGACACGATTGATTTTGCTTATGACTCCAATCCTCGCAGCATTCAAGCCGAGAGCCGTAAAATCAATTCGCAGGCCAACTGGCTGCCCTTTAATCCATTCGGCAACGAGCCTATACGGGCGGGAATCGATCCCGGCTATCCATTCGTATTTTCCAAAATGATCGCAGACCATGAGCCGGCCAAAATCAGAAAAATAGTCGAATTGCTGGATTGGCTGGCGGGCCCGGAAGGGTATCTGCTGACTCATTATGGCGTTGAGAGTCAGCATTACACCAGAAGCGGCAACACCATCACTCTAATCGCCCCGGCCAATGTCGAAGATCAGATCAATATGGATTTTTTAGACATCTGGAGTTTTTTCACCCCCGAAGCTCCTTCTGTTTTGGGATTTCATGTGATTAATCCGTCCCTGACGGAAAGGGATAAAGGCATTAAAGAATATTTGGCCACCCTTCCCTTGAAGGAAAAGCTTGGCACAACGTTAACCCCTCCGCAGGAAATCGATGTCGATGCCTTCCGCAGCAAGCAGCATGAGCTGCACATTAAAATGCTGTTTTCGGATCGATCCGGCCGAAATTGGCCTTCCTATCGGGAAATACTTATGACGCAATATCACGGCGCCGAGATTTTCGCAAACTATGAGAAAAAAATAAAGCTATCGCGAAAATCCTCCTCCCGTTGAAGCCTTTTTGACTTTTTGTCTATCATGTAACTATTAAGCTATATATCCGAATTTGCCTGCAATGCTATGCTTCTCTCGTTACTTAGAAACAAATGCGAGGGAGCGATAAGATTGTCTACAGCAACGTGGATTTGGTATCCGGGAGATTTCGAACTTTGGCTGAATGAAAAGGTTCATATGAGACGCAAAGTGCGGGGAGCCGTTTACCCCGCTTTTTGGCGTATTGATCGTTACTATAGCAGCGTATCATTCGTTTGTAATATTGACTTAGCTCGCGAGGAAGAGATCCTCATTCAGGCCGACGGTGAGTTTTCTCTCTATTTGGACGGAAACGATTCTTGCCGCTTTAACCAGTCCCGGCTGCTTGTTCCGGCCGGCCCGCACGAAATTCGCGTTGCCGTCTACAACAACACGGCTCCGCCCGCCTTATTTATCCAGGGAGACACAATCGCAACCAACGGGGACTGGCTGGTTAGCTGTCAGGACAAGCAGTGGCACCCGCCCGGCTTCTGGAACTTTGATCATCCAAGTTCCCCTCCCTCCTCCTACAAGCTGGAGACAACCGAGGTTTTTCCTCTGGAATGCAATAAAACCTCGGATGGCTGGGTTGCCGATTTCGGCAAGGAGCTCATTGGCTACTTAAAGCTTGATTTGGCGGCTGGCTATGGCAGCCTCAACATCTATTATGGAGAATCGCTGGAAGAAGCATTGGATGACGAAAATTGCCTGCAGACCGATACCTGTCAATTAAGCGGAGACGCTTTGCAAAGCTATGTTTTTCCCGATTCAAAAGCATTCCGATATGTGCACATACAAGCAGGACCTGATGCCGATCGCGATATTTTATTAACCTCCATCTCTGTGATGTATGAGTATTTGCCCGTTCTGGAACGAGGGCAGTTCAAATGCTCAGACGAAGCCTTGAACAAGATATGGGAAGTATCGCAATACACATTGCGACTTAACACGAGAGAATTTTTCCTTGACGGCATCAAGCGCGATCGCTGGGTCTGGTCGGGTGACGCCTACCAGACATTTTTGATGGACTACTACAGCTTTTTCGATGTCAATATTGTCAAGCGAACGCTAATCGCCCTTCGAGGCCGGGACCCTGTCGCCACCCACCTGAACACCATATTGGATTACAGCTTTTACTGGTTTATGGGGCTATACGATTATTGGATGCATACCGGAGACGAATCGTTCATCCGTACTCATTACGCTTCCATGGTAAGCTTAATGGATTACTGTCTGACTCGTCTTAATCGGAATGGGCTGATCGAAGGACATGAGATCGATTGGGTTTTTGTCGATTGGGCCGACTTAGACAACGAGGGCGCTGTCTGCTTCGAGCAGCTGCTATTCTGCAAGAGCCTGGAAGCCATGTCTCTGTTCGCGGCGATGACGGACGATTCCGAACGGGAAGCGCAATACATTACATTGGCGTCCGCAACGAAAACAAAAATATTCGATTTATACTGGAACGAAGAGAAAGGCGGACTCGTCCATACGCTCAAAGACGGACAACAAAGCGAGCAGATCACCAAGCATGCCAGTATGTTTGCCTTGCTTCTCGGTTATCTGAACGAGGAGCAGCAAGAAAGCATTAAGCAAAACATTCTGTTAAACGGCGATATTCCGGCGATTACGACGCCTTATATGCGCTTCTACGAGCTAGCTGCTCTATGTGAGATTGGAGAGCATGCCCATGTCACCGATCAGATCATCAGCTACTGGGGTGGTATGCTCGATCTGGGAGCCACTACTTTCTGGGAGACCTACGATCCTGCAGCCAGCGGCTCTCAGCATTACGAGATGTATGGCTTGCCTTTTGGCAAAAGCCTGTGTCACGCCTGGGGGGCAAGTCCAATATACTTACTGGGCAAATATTACCTGGGGGTCAAACCCGCTTCAGCAGGCTATTCCAAATATAAAATCGAACCTCACCTGGGCGGTTTAAGCTGGATAAGCGGCACCGTCCCTCTACACGACGGAGAGATTAGCCTGTATATGGATGCTGCGACGATTCGCATTACGGCTACAGCCGGGACCGGAACTTTGCGTTTGGCCAGCCTGGTTGCGCCGAACGCCAATGCAAGCGTCGTGTCGCTATACGGCAACTTTTATGAGATAGAGATTGCAGGCAACGGACAAGAAATTGTCGTGCAGTACCAGAATATAATAGAGTAGATAAGCATTATATCTCGGCATCCCATACAGAGAGGCGAGGGCTTTTTCAAGCCCTCGCCTCTCTTATTCATTCTAGATAAATTCGAGTGTGCGCATCGCACGCAGGAGAATGACCGACGCTTCGGCTCTTGTTGCCGATGCATCCGGTGCAAAGATGTCCGCGGCCACGCCATTCAGAACGCCAAGACCTACAAGCTCTGCTATCGGAGCTGTTGCCCATGCCTTCACGCTGTTGGCATCCTTAAACTTCGCCAGAAGGGTCGCATCCGCCTTAGCGTCAGATTTGCCTTGAACCATGCCAAGCGCTCTGGATACCATAACTGCCATCTCCGCTCGTGTAATCTCTTTGCCAGGAGCGAAACTGCCGTTGTCAGAGCCGGTCACTATACCGTATTTTGCCGCCGTTCCGACATAACCCGCATACCATGCGTTGCTGCGCACATCCGCAAATTTCGCTGCCGCTGCCGCGTCCTGGGTCAATCCGAGCGCCCTGACCAGCAGCGCGGCAAATTCGGCTCTTGTTATCTTTTTCGCCGGATTAAAGCTCGTATCCGTCATGCCCTTCACGATCAGCTTCGATGCCATTAGTTCGATGTCTTCTTTCGCCCAATGTCCATCCAAATCCGCGAATTTCTTGCTAAAGCTGAGCACGGTGTACACGCTGTTCCCCGGGCGTTTCAGTTCAATCGCTTGCTTGCCGTTAATCGTCACAGGCTTGGCTGGAACCGGAATAAATTCTCCGGAAGCTTGATCGAACATGACCGCTACCGTCTCGTTTGGATTTAAAGCGTTGTTCAAATACAGCACACGATTCGTGTACGTCGTGCCGAAATTGTCAAACTCCTCTTCCTTGCCTTTCGCGGACAGCACTATGTTGAAGTTCACTGCATCACTCAGGGCAAGGGCCGCTCCCATCTCGTTCGCTTTCTTCATCAGGAGCGCGAGAAGTTCATCGGTAACCGGCTCGATATTTACTTGTACATTTACCTCATCTAACGACACGCCACTGCGGGCGGCGAACTCTTCAAGAGGCAGGATGCTTATCGGCAATTCATAGACAGCCGAATCCGACTCAACCCGGATAATCGTATCCTTGCCCTTACCGACTGCTTTCGCAAGCGCCTTCCCCGGCAGCGTCAGCTGAATGCTTCCGCCGATGCCCGTCGCATCGATTATCACTTTGGCACCTTGAGGGGACGTGGACTGACTCGTCTCTGCCAAAGCTTTCGCCAATGAATTGAAGGCGACAACCGCTTTGTTCACGACAACGCCGTTTGTTTTAGTCTCCTGCGTCACCTGCAAATTGTCTTTGCCGATGAACAGATTGCCCGCAGAATTGCTATTTTCGTTATTACCGGTGTTGTTGCTGTTGTTGTTATTGCTGTTATTGCCGGTGTTGCTGCTGTTGTTGTTGCCATTGTTTCCGTTGTTGCCGTTGTTGCCGTCAGACTGCTGCTTCACCGTCACTGTAGCAACGGCTTTCAAGCTGGTTCCGGCAGCTTTGCCTTCCGCCGTGAAACTGCCCGCTTGCGCATAGTCGGCAGGATCGATTGCATCCCATGTTACGGCAATCTGCCCGCTTGTATTGTCGGCATACTTTACCGTTACCGTTGTCGGCAGCATCGGCGCTGTACCCACGACTGTCTCTACGGATACGCCATTAATGCTCACGATCTCCGGACCAGGTCCTGCCGGTTTTACCAGGTTAATCGTATGGAAAGTGTCCGGGCGCCACGGTTGGCTGCCGCCCCAACCAATGTAGACCGAATTGCCGTGGTAGTTCCGGAAGAACAAGCCGATCAAGCTGTCGGTATTGTTCGGGTCTACACCAATCAATTCGAACGGAATCGCTTGTACAGCCTTCCAGCCCGTTTCATAGAGTTCAGCCTTCGAATCGATTTGCTTCGTTGGTTGATAGCTTTGACCTGCGCCTGCATTATAATAGAGCAGGTTAATCGCAAGCGGATTGGTCATATAGCCATAATACGGACTGTACATATCCTTCGCGACGAAGGTTTCTACGGAATCGTCCGCTCCGCTTAACCACCAGCCGCCAGCCGTGATGGAACTGCTAATTTTAACGTCAGGCGAAGCAATATTGTGGTCGATATTATCATAACCAACGTACAAGTATTCATCGTCCCATAACAGATACACTTTGGTTTCCGCAGGAGGAGCAGTACGTTTGCTCATGACCAGGAAATCCGACATAGGCTGCACCCCCGCCCAAGGACCGGACGAAAAATCTAATGTATTCAGAATATCCTCTTTGTCAGCAGTCGTTTTTACTGCCGTTGCCGAATATTCTTGATACTCGATGCCCTCCAAGAAGTTATTCAACTCGGTTCTGAGCGCAGCATACTGAGGGTTTTTATCCAAAAAGGAACTCAATGCCTCAATCATTTTCGTTTGAACGCCATCAAAGTAGGCCGGATTAAGATAATCCGAAATTTCAAGAATCGAATCGCCCATGAATTCATTGCGTAATTGTACGCGTGTCTTAGCATACACAGGGCTGGCTTTAATGAAGGCAAGATATTGTTCGGCTTGCTCAAGATTTGCCGGTTCCGCAGCCGAGGTTCTCGGGAAAGATTTTGCAGATGCTTCGTAATATTCGAAGGATTGCATCATCTTGTCGGCACGAACCTTTTGCTTACCATCGCCGGCATATGCGACGACTTGCTCCATTAACACACGCGCCTGTGCCAGATCTTCTTCCGTAACATCCTGAAGATAACGCAGGTCGCCAAAGGGGAGCCAGTTTTCGCGAACTTCACGGTTGGCCCAGTCATTGTACCATTCTGTATCGAAAATTTGATTTGTCCAGAAATTTTCCCAAATGCCATAGTACTCCTCAAGATACGGCGCCGCTTCCTCGCCTACCGCTCTCTCATACCATTCATACATTAAATCGTTCACATCGAGATCGGCTTCCCACTGCAGCTTCGCCATTGCCCACGGCTTCGCGCCTTCACCGCCGAAATTAGGAAATAATTCTCCTACGTGTCCTATGACCTTGTTGTCCGCAGCATATTTGTACATATCGGACAAAGTTTCCATATAAATACGCGGAACGTGATACTGCGAACCATAAATGTACTCGTAGAAACCGAGATTCGCGGCAACTTCAGACCAAGCCTCTGTTAGGGCGTGCCCTTTTACCTTCTCATCCGGATTACTCCAAGTCATGCGGTCTACCGTGAGATAGGGAACTACATTCTCATGCAAGGAGAAGGAAGGCGGCTCCAGGACATTCCAGTAAGCAAGCAATCCGAAATATTTGTCTGAGAACTCTCCATTATTGTAAGTCGTTACACCCTCTGCCACATTGTTAACCCAGGCATAGTAAACATCGGACAAATCGAGGGCGCCCATGGAGTTAACCCCAGATGCGCGCGCGATGTCTGCGGCACAATAGTTTTTGCTGTCATTTATCGCAAGCGAATACGAAATCTCATCCGGATTGTTGCGGAAAAACTCAACAATTCTGGCCACAGCCGCGGCTGAAGTCTGATCGTTAAAGCATACCTGCCACTCGAAATCATGAGTAGGGATTTTCCCTCCGGGATAGTATTCCGGATGACCGGAAAACACGGCAGGATCGAATAGCTTATTCATATTATGGTGGAAATTCAGGCTATTGTGCATGAGGTTGCGAACAGCCCATTCCGCATTGGCATGCAAGCCCCATTCCGCTTCCGTGCCGAAGAAATGACGACCAATCGCGTCAGGCTCATCGCTAAACAGACCACCGGGAACAGTAATCGTATCAGATGGCCGCACATCCTCTCCATCCGGTCCCGGCATTAGCCACACCGTACCTGCATATTTCTCGAGGAAGCGATAGACGCCAAACTCTGTACTCCACTTGTCTGCACCGATAATGGTAATCGACTTGTCGCCAGCATCGATAATGAATCCATCTTTTTTAAGCGCGCTTAACTGATCTGCATAATTCTTGTAAGGATTAAAGCCTACATAAATTCGATTAATGTCGCTCTGTAAAGCCAAAGCCCAGTCGCGCGACATGACTTGCAGCGATGCCCCCGTAGACTCCTTGACATAGCGCTGCAGCGTACGAGCTGCGTCGATGACTTTTTGATCGGCTTTTTCCGGATACACGATAACCGCATTAGCGACCCGATCGTTTGCAATCGTGACCGCCTCAACTATTTCTTCATATTTCACAGCGATAATTCGATCAATCAGCAGCTTGTCGATTGACGTATCGGCTGTATTGATAAATAATTGCGCATCGGCCTGCGCAGCCGCGTCGTAGATCCAAGGAATCTCCACATAGCGATATTCTCCACTAGCTAGAGGAGCTTTGCCAATCGAAGTTCCTTCTGTCGTATTTGGCGATAAGCCGACTTTCATTGCGTTGGGGTTGGACGCAAGCCCCGATTCTACACGAACGTTGGCATACAGCTTCCATTTGCCAGTGGAAGGCATATCGGCTTGCTCGATTGTAACGACATTTGCTGCCGTTTTGCCCGGAATTTGTACAGCCTGCTGATTCCAAGCCTTGGCATCTCCCACAATTGAGGCAGGAGCGGAAACTTGGAAGTGGCTCTCTTCGATGCTCATCCAATCATTCGTATTCAGATGGCTAACGAATCCCGGAACTTCAGTTGGCAATTGTTCCACATACTTCGCCAAATAGATTCGATCGATTTTTAGATTTTTGATCGGGGCGCCGCTCGTTGAAAACCATATGAAGGAGTTAGCGGCATTCGCATCATAAGTCCATGGCAATTGAATCGTTTGGTACTTATCGCTCGCTTGCTCCGGGACATAGAAGGAAGCGGATTGCGATGCCGCACTCTCGATCCCTGCACTGAACGCCGGTGCTCCGCTAGATGCTTGGCCTTGCTCTACAAATACATCTGCATATATTTTCCATGCCCCTGTAGCAGGAAGTGCAGAGCCAGGAATTTGAATCGCTTGTGTACTCACATTGCCGAGAAGCTGCGCTGCCTTATAATTCATCGCCTTTTTGTCGTCGCGAATAACCGCAGGCGATTGCAGATCAAATTGACTCTCTTCAATCGTCAGCCAGTCTTCTGCTGGAAGCCAAACCGCAAAATCCGGGATTTCCGTTTTGGTGTCCGGAGTATAGCTCACGGCGTAAAATTTATCTACATATAGATTAGCGCCCAGTGAGTTGTACATGGAGAAAAACAAGTAACGTTGATCTGCTTGTTCGGAATCCATAATCCAAGGAAATTTCAAGTAGTGATATTCCCCATCCGAATAATCGGCGTAATCCGCCATTTTACTGCCTTGTGTTACGTTATAGAAGCCATAATTGAAGGCAAAGCCGGCAGCATCCGGAGTCACCGAAGCCGGATCAATTCTTACTCGGGCATAGACTTCCCAATACTTCTCTGGAGGAAGCTTCGTCTTAGGCAGTTGAATCGCCCAATCGTTCGAGTTGCCGGGCAGCTTGGCAGCCATGCCGTTGTCCGCCTTGCCATCCGACACTAAAGCTGCAGGATTATACAGATCAAATTCATTTTCTTCAAACATCATCCACTGATTTGTCGGCAGCCCTTTCACAAAATCAGGAAAATTCGGATCCTCTTCGGGGGTATACTTAACCAGATAAAGATGATCTACGTAAAGCTTTTCGATTGGAATGCCTTCTGTAGAAAACCAAATATATTGATTGCTGACTCCCGCTTGATAGCCGTACCTAGTATCAAACTCGACATAATGATATTCTCCATCGGCAAAGTCTTCAATGTCCGCTACTCTGCCGGAGCTTAAAGGAGGATACATCCCATAGTTGAAAGCGTAAGAAGGGGATTGAGCGCCGACATCTACTCGAACACGAGCATATATTTTCCATTCTCCCTCATTAGGAACGACGTTGCTGGTCGCTTGTATGGCCCAAACCGAACTGTTGCCGGGCATAACAGCAGCGCTGCCGTTGTCCGCTTTTCTGTCGGTGTCCAACTGGGCCGGTTGGTGCAGTTCAAACTGCCCCTCGTCAATCTTCACCCAGTTGTCGGCAGGTACTCCATCCAGGAAGCTTGGCGGAGCTTCAGGAGTTGCGGTTTGCTTTACTAAATAAACGTGATCAATATAGAGAGACGCTGAGGAAGCATTATCGGTATTAAAGAAGTACTTTTGGCTGCCCTTGCTCGGATCGTAAGCAAATGCCAGCTTCTGATAGTGATATTGTTCATCTCCGAAAATATTATTAGAACCGTATCCGTAATTTTCGGCGCCATTGGCAGCCAGATAATGTCCGTACTTAAACGCGTGCGTCGGCACAGCGCCAGGATCATTATCGATCCGCATGCGCACATAAACATCCCATACTCCTTCTTGCGGCAAAATATGATCTTCCAGTTGAATCGACCATTCATAATCCTTGCTGCCCACTTTTGCGGCCGAACCATCCGCAGCAGCCTGATCCGTAACCTTGGCAGCGCTTCCCCAAAGCCCCAATTGATTATCTTCGATGAATGTCCAATCGCTGGCAGGCACTCCGTCCAAGAAGCTTGGCGGAGCTTCAGGAGTACCCATATTCTGTTTTACTAAATAAACATGATCAATATAGAGCGCTGCTGAGGAAGCATTCTCTGTATTAAAGAAATACTTTTGGCTCCCCATACTCGGATCGTAAGCAAAAGCCAGCTTCTGATAGTGATATTGTTCATCCCCGAAGGTATCGATAGAACCCCATTGGTAACTTTGGACCCCCGTAGCCGCCAGATAATGTCCATACACAAACGCATGCGTTGGCGTAGCGCCGGGATCATTATCGATCCGCATACGCACATAAACATCCCACGTTCCTTCTTGCGGCAAAATGTTACTTTCCAGTTGAATAGACCACTCATTATCCTTGCTGCCCACTTTTGCGGCCGAGCCATTTGTGGCAGACGGATCAGCAGACGTGGTTGCGCTTCCATAAAGACCCAATTGATGATCATCGATGAGCACCCAATCGTCGGCAGGCAGTTGTGTGACTGCTTCAAGCGAAAACTCATACGGGATTGTTGCATAAACGCTTTGAAAGGTCGTAAATAAAATGGCCAAACAACAAGCGACAGACATTATTTTTTTAAGCAAGATAACGATCCCTCCCATTGATCATCCATATAACGCTGGTATGAATCACGTATGCCCGGGCTGCAGCCGCCATTGGCATAACCACCATAACACCGCGCTCTTTTTTTCGTACATAGCTTAAAGGTTTGCCGATAGACAAAAAGGAACTTTGTACGGTTTTTTTGAAGGAAATCAAATAGAAAAAACACCTCCCAAAGTCGGACACGATCACGTGTTTCCTTGAGAGGTACTTTTTGGATTGCGAATCGCCCGTTACCTATCTAACGTCCCGCTACATCAAGTGCAATTTCTTTCTCCATTATATAATCGTCCATGACGTAGCCTCCTCCGATGTCAGCCACTTGCTCGCGAACGGTCTGGAAGCCTTTTTTCTCGTAAACCGCGATCGTGGATGCGTTATGCCGATTCACTGTAAGCCAGATCGCGCCTAGCTTGCGATTCTTGCACAGTTCCTCCAGGAAGCTCATTGCTTGGCTCGCGTACCCTTGGCCCCTGTGCGCCTTGAGAAGGTAAAACTTGCTCAGTAGCAGCTTCGTCTCCTCCGGCTTGATCCCTATGTACCCGACGTTGCGTCCGTCCGCCTGCATGAAAAAATACTCATAGCCCTGGCGCTCGATTTGGTCCGTCATAGCCTGAGCAGATTGAAACTTGTCCAGCATATATTCGATCTGCTCGGTCGAAATAATGCTGACGAAATACTCGTGCCAAATTTCTGAAGCCAGCCCGGCCGCAGCTTCAATGTCATCTCTTGTTTCTACTTTTTGAAATGAAAGCTTCATAGCGCTCCATCCTTCCTCTTGCTTTCTCTTTATCCTACCTCCTCTGTCGCTCTCTCGCAAACGCAAAGCTGAAGCACAACAGCCAACAGCAAACACTATGGCTATCGATTGACAGGCCCTGATGAATTCGGCATAATAAAGGAAATAAAGTCGAGGAAGCACCTCCCAAAGTTGGACACGTTCACGTGTTTCTTTGCGAGGTGCTTTTTGGGCTTTGAACCGGAGGCGGGGAAAATGAAGAAAAAAACGTACGAGGAATTGGTGAAGGAGTCGCCCGTGACCTACGAGATGTACGCGAACATGGAGGATGACGGCAACCGTTACGAGATTTCGGACGGGGTGCTAGAGTTGATGAGTCCTTCTCCTCTATTTATTCATCAGCTGTTGCTCGGAGAAATCCTGTTCAGGCTGAATGCAAGCTGCCGAAATGAGTTTATTGTTGCAGTTGCCCCGCTCGATGTGATCCTCTCGGATACTGAGGTCCGGCAGCCCGATCTCATGATGACCCACCTCAGCCGGACGCATATTATCAGTAACCGTGGCATTAATGACGCTCCCGACCTCGTTGTCGAGATTACGTCCAAGCACTCTCTCAAACGGGACAAGCTGACGAAGCGCAAGGTCTATGCCAAGTACGGAGTATGCGAATACTGGATCGTTGATCCATCCAACTTTACTTTGGAGCAGTATGAATTACGCGAAGACTATTATGAACTGGTCGATGTCTATTCCGGAGAGGAAACGATTCGATCACGAACGGCCCCTTGCGTTTCTTTCAGTATGGACGAGCTTGTAAGCAGCCTTCCCGTTCCGCTAGATCAGTTGAGATAACTGCTGGCCGCGTTGACTCCGATTTCTACTAGAAGGGAATGTTCCGGATGGACAAAAACAAAAAAGCTGCAGACAAAGTAAAGGAGCAGCCGGTAACCTACGAGATTTATGCGGAAATGCCCGACGATGGGAGCCGCTATGAGGTCATCGACGGGGTGCTGGAGCTAATGTCTTCGAGTCCTACAGCATCGCATCAGTCCATCTTATTGGAATTGGTCGATGCGTTGCGACAAAGCTGCAAATCGGATTACTTGATCTACTTCGCTCCCCTGGACGTCATCCTGAGCGATACGAACATCGTACAGCCCGACGCGATCATAATCCACCGCAGCCGAAAGCATATTGTCACTTCCCGAGGAATAGAAGGCCCGCCGGATCTGGCCGTAGAGGTTCTCTCCTCAAGCTCGCGAAAACGGGACAGGATGAAAAAGAGGGCAGTCTACGAGAAACATGGCGTTCCGGAATACTGGATCGTCGATCCCGAAGCATGGACGCTGGAACAGGCTCCACTTGGACGAACGCGGGAAGTATGAGCTAACCCAGCTGTACGAAAATGACGAGCAGGTCGTCTCAAGCAAGCTCCCTTGCGTCTCCTTCGCGGTCAGCCGGCTTTTCGAGGATTTGCTGCAATGAACTCGAGAAGCCTGCGCCCGTACGACAAAACCAAGCCGGTTCGTCGTGAACAGACCCGAACCGGCTTGCTTCAGTTTACAGCTTCGTTACGATTAGAGGGTCGCCGATCAAGAAAGCGTCGTAGGCCGTCGTAGCCTCGTCGCCCAGTTCCTCTTGCCCCCAACCTACCTTAAAAGTTAACTCGACCGACTGCCCGGCGTATTGGGACAAATCGACGGCGACTCTGTCCTTCCACCCGGCATCTCCGGTTACCCAACAGGTAGCCACCAACGTGCCGTTCACCAGCACCGACGAAGTCATTCCGTCGCTAAGGGTATTCACTTTGCCGGGATAATAGGTCAAGATCAGCTTCTTCGCTTTCGGAAGCTTCACTGCAACCTTCCCCAAGCTCCAGCCTTTCGAATCCAGCCATGCCGGGTGAGCCTTGAACCCTTTACGCGCAATGCGCTCCTTCGGATCGGCGATCTGGGCGAACATCGGCTCAAGTCCCGATTTCTTAATGTCGAAAAATTCCGCCCCGTTGGATAGGCCTTGAACCGTGTTTCCGTTCTCCAATAACGTCTCGTAGCTCCAGCTTTTCCGGATTCCTTTGAAGTCGTCTACCCAAGTTTGGAAGACATCTACTGCGACGTTTTTATCGGGCTTCTTCTCCTCGTCCTTCAAAAACTTCCCTGTGAAATAAGCTTCGGGGACAACGATTACGGGTTTGCCGCGAGGAGCCGCGGATTGCTCGATCATCCTCCCATTCTCGTACTTATAGATTCGATTGCCGTTCTCCGGCTTGTAGTAGAAATCTTCAAGGAAGCCCTGTCTCAGGCTGGCATAGCCTTTTGTAATTTGCTCGTACCAATCGGGCGTTGGCGTCCCGTAAGTGTCTACCCATGGCTTCACGTCCGTACTGCGGGGAGTAATGGCTTCAATGCCGATCTCTTCCGCATGGTCGTTAAAGGACGCGATCACGATCATTTCCGGACTTCGTTTAACCGCCTCCGTCCATAGATCGGTATACAGCTTGCCGTCTTCGCGGTCGATCGGAGTCGTCGGCCTTCCTTGATGCGCCGTTCCCCAGCCAGGCATGACCCCGAACACTTCCTTGTTCGGAACGTATTCGTTGAACACCCAGCCCCATAATCCCGTATCCGGAGCGATGCTGGCCGCATCCCCCGTCGATCCGGTCGCCCAGCGGACGGTAAATCGTTCGTCATCCCATTTGTAGAACCAGTCCGGGGTCGTGTAATCGACAAGCAGCGGCTTGCCTTTCCAGTAATAATAGGAAGGCCGGTTCGCGTACTGCTCGTAAATCAAATCGACTTCCTTCATGTGAGCTTCGACGCTATTGCCGGCGTATTGCCCCGCTCCAATCGCAAAAGCAAGCTTAGGCGCAGTCCCCTCCGGCATGCTCTCGACCACGTCGAAAATAGCCTCGATGTTGTTCGCGATGTTGCCTCCGTCGGCAAAGTGGCTGTTCGTATCGTCCAGAATGACATAGTCGATGCCGGCTTGCTTGATCCACTGCATTTGCGTGCGGATAATGTGCGGATCGTCGGACGCATAATCGCCCAGCACCGGACGATAACGCGTCCAATCCTGCCAATGATCCGAATAAGGCTTCTCGTCGTCCCACCAAACGGTATACCAGATTCCAATCTGCGGATGAAAACCGGCATTCGTCAACTTCTTCGGAAACTTATCCGTTTCCTTAATCGGCTTCGCATTGGCCGCACCTGCACCAATAGATACAAGGATGCTTAGCAACAGCAATACGCCTCCAAATTTTCTTCTCATCCTGTTCGTCCCCTCCACATCGGTTTATTCCTTTCTACTGAGCCAGCAAATCCTCGATCGCCTGCTTCGTCATATTCCAATACATATCCGGATCCTGCTGCCCTGCGCCGTTCAGCCATTTCTCGCTCGGAGCTTCGAGCATGCTCGTGTCGGCCGGTTGAACGGCGGTTTCCTCGGCAAATTCATTAAACGAGTTGATGACGACTATTTTAGGATCTTGGATGAGTACCCGATTCCAGCCCAATTCGGTATAAAAGCCGCCTCGAACTCCATTGTAGGTTCGCGATATCCAATCGCCCACGTTATTGTTATGACCGGGCATAACCACCATCGTATCGGCATTGGCCTGTGCTCCCAGCGGATAGCTCCATCCGAAGTACAAGCCGTAATCAGAGACCGGCGGAGTTCCTCCGAAAACCGACCCGGGCTCCCATGGTACCTTGCCCTGTATCCAGCGTACGGTAAAGCGATTGGATTCCGTTTTGTCTCCGCTCCACCCCTCCCACTGGAGTCGGTCGGCATATTCCGCATAGGATACGATCAACGGCTTTCCGTTTAAATAATAGTAGTTGTCGGAACCGCCATATACGGGGTGATTGGCGAACTCGTCCCATACGATCTCGCTCTCGTCCTCCATTGTTTGCGGAAGATGCGTGCTCTGCATCGCTCCTACTGCAACCGCGTATTTGATCGGCCGATGGGACGGGTTCGCGTTCCAGATAGCGATTCTGCCTGCCAGCGCAGCGGCCCGTTGCTTAATATAGCCGTTATCTACGTTGATTCCGTTCGTCTCATCCAGGATCACGAAGTCGATTTTGGCGTCAGCGAGCATAGCCAGGTGCTCGTCGATCACCGCAGGGTCTCCGCTATCGTAAGTCGAGAAAACCCCGTTCGTTCTGGGAACGTACTTGATCGGTCGGCTGTTCGGCAGAAGCCCCCCTTCCCATGTATTCCATAGGTTCGGTTTGAAATAATAGAGATCGGCGGGAAGCGCTTTCCATAGTCCCGATGCCGGAAAGAAGGCAACCGGAGCTTCCGTTCCGTCGCCGAACACGTCGGCTAGCCATTGCTTGCCTGATCCGTTGCCATGCCGTATCTTCCAATCCTGAATGATGCCAAACGAGGCTCCGCTTGATAATGCCCGGTACCAGTTGCCATTCGGGTTGCTGTCGGATTTATAGACAACGGCATCCGCTTTCCCGTCGCCATCCGTGTCCCTGACGAACTGGGCGGATGAGCCGCTTCCGAATCCGTTCTTCCAGCGGGTATAGCCCTGAAAGGCATTCGTGCCGTTCGATAACGCGGTCCACCAGCTTCCATCCTGATCGAAAAAGACGATGGAATCGGCCTTGCCGTCTCCATTGACGTCCGCCAGCATTTGATTCCCGGAACCGACGCCATGCCCGGAGATCCAGCGGCTTTCCGCACCGAAGGCGATGCCCGTCGACGGAACGACCCACCAGTCTCCCGCATTCCCGTAATAGACGACGGCATCTGCTTTCCCGTCTCCGTTCACATCGGACAGCATACGTTTGTTAGCCCCGATTCCGAAGCTTTGTTTCCATTTGGAGTAGCTCCCGAAGCCGGAACCGTTAGACAACGATACCCACCAGCTTCCGTCCTGCTCGAAATAGACGACTGCATCCGCTTTGCCATCCCCATTGACGTCTGCAAGAAATTGATCCTCCGAGCCATAGCCGTGCCCCGATACCCACATGCTCGCGGCGGCAAACCCGTTGCCGTTCGAAAGCGCCACCGTCCACTCCCCGTTCGAGCTGTCATACAGGACGGCATCCGCTTTGCCGTCTCCGTTCGCGTCGCCAAGCAGCTGATTTGTAGATGCCGTTCCCAAATTTTCCGCCCATACGTATGCACCTTCCTTGGCATACCACGTGCTGTACCAGATCCCGATTTGAGGAGTGACGTCCGCGGCCGATGTCCGAACGTCCCCCAACATTCCTGCTGCAATCACTGCCGCGAGCGATATAACTGCAAGATGTCTAAATCCCCTAAGCTTAATTCGCATGCATGCCCATCCCCCACCCGTTATGAAGTTAAGCGTTCGAATGAATCTCTAAAGAATACTTGCCTTCGTAGTCTGAAGATGTACCGGAAGAACCGCCGATCCAGCCGCCGTTCGTAAAATCGGGGAAGCTGACCGCATTCCCTCCAAGCGCCACCGATTGCTCCGACAAACAGGTCACGGCCATCCATGCCGCCGTATCGTAAACGTCGATCGGCGTCGGTCCGCGTCTAGCTACGCTTTCAATAAAGGCGCGCAGGCAGAGATAGTCCATTCCCCCGTGACCGCCGCGCACGCCTTCCTGCCGATACCACTGCCACAGTGGATGCTCGTATTCCTCCATGTACTTCCCAAAGGCTTCCCATTCGTGAGGTCGGCTGCGCCCTTCGATATGGATCGATCCGTTATCCTCCATCCAGATTCCGCGAGTGCCCTGCACTCTGCCCGCTCTGGAATAAGGACGGGGTAGCGTCGTGTCATGGGTGAGCAGAATCGTCTCCCCTCGAGCGCAGCGAATCATCGTCGTCACAATGTCTCCTTGAGCGAAGTCGGCCTTTGCCGCCGGATGATCCGGTCCGAGATTTTCCCGCGCCCACAAATTAATTCCGCGTGCCTTGGAGGACATCGATGATAGCGTCATAAAGCGATTGCCCCGGTGGATATCCAAATATTTCGCGATCGGGCCGATTCCATGCGTCGGGTAGATCTCCCCGTTCCGCCGCAAATAATTGCGGAGACGATAATGCCGTTTCTCTTCGCCGCTGGCAACCTCGTCCCTCAGATCGTGCTCGTAGCCGCCTTGGCAGTGAATTAGCTCTCCGAAAAGGCCTTGCTTGGCCATATTTAGAAGCGCCATTTCCTCGCGGCCGTAGCAGCAATTTTCCAGCAGCATACAAGGCGTTCCGGTCTCCTCGAAGGTTCGGACCAACTGCCAACATTCTTCGAGAGAGGATGCTCCCCCAGCTTCCATGCCGGCATATTTGCCCGCCTTCATCGCTGCCACGGCAATCTCCGCATGACTGGTCCAAGAGGAGGCGATAATGACGCCTTCCGCGTCGCTCTTATTCAACAGGCCCTGATAGCGCAAGTAAAGGCCGGGAGCCGATCTCCCCGTTTCTTCGATTAAGGCCGCCGCCTCGTGCATCCGGTCCTCATACAGATCGGAGACGGCCGCGATTTCCACATCCTCCATGGCCAGCAGTTCCTGTAGTAGTCCCGTTCCCCGGCTTCCGACGCCGACGATGCCGAGCTTGATTTTGCGAATGTCTTGAGTTCGATTCATGATGCTCCTCCAATGCGTTCGGGGCTATCCCCATTACAGGGGACAGCTCCGTTCTCTAATCGCGCCGCTGTATTGCCGCTCCTCGGTTACTTGACGCCCAGCGACACCTGGAACTTCGGCTTCATCTCCTCGATGCCCGCCTCGTATCCGCCTTTGTCGTTAAACTCGGCTACAAGCTTATCCCAAGCCTGGTTAAATTCATCCTCGTTCTTCGACATTATCAGTTGAGCCGTCTTCGTCGTACGGAAAGTATTCCAGTAGTATTGCGAGGTTTCGTTCGATTTCAGCCCGCTAGCCGGAAGTACCGTTCCGTCTAGACTTAGCTTCGAGGCGCCCGCTACGACGCGCAAATCTCCCCAAGCGTCGAATTTCGTAGGCTCCGTATGATAGGTCTTATTGTTATAGAAGGTGGCCGGAGCGGTCAGGAAGGCTTTGCTCGTATTGTTGATGCCGTAATACTCCGCCGTCTTGCCGCCGACCCCCGTCTCCGTACCGTCCAGGGAAGCCATCAACTCCTTGTCCTTGAACACCCGACGACCGTCGACTTCTTCATACAAGGCTGCACTCTCGGGTCCCCACGCCGTAATCTCCATCGCTTCCTCCGACTGGAACCAGTCGAAATATTTCAACAGCCGAGGGATATCCTTAAAGCCTTTTTTAACTAAAATGTTGGTGAAGCCTGCCGGATAATCCGCGTCGATATAGGAAGGGTTGCCTGTCTCCAGCTCGTATTGCGACTTCGGCCAAGCGATCGGACGCATGTCGTAATCCGGATTCAGCTGCGCCAGGTTTTGGCGGACGGCATTGAAGTCAGGAGCGAAGAACGTGACGGCCACCCTGCCGGACGCCGTTTTCTCCTGTAATTGCTCCGGCTTCTGGATCAGATAGTCCTTATCCAGAATTCCGTCGCTGAACCATTTGTACAGATGCGAATAATACTCCTTCATGAACGGATTGTTGATCCACCCTGTCACCTCTTGGGTCGTCGGATTCGCGTAATAACCTCCAGTCGGTGCATAAATCTGGCTCAAATGATAGGCGCCCCAATCGGGCAGCTCTAGCGGAATAACCGACTTCCCGTTCTCTTTCAGATCGAGCGATTTAATGTCGTAGAGCAGCTTTTCGAATTTCTCGGGCGTATCGATCGCCGGCTCTACGGCCAAATCCGCCTCCGTCAATCGCCGAGGGTTCGCATCCAGCTCGGCCTTCAGCTCCTTCACCTTCTTGAACTTATAGCCCAGCTTCTCCAAAATATCTTCGCGTACGAACAAGTTCTGCGCGTAATGAGGGCGATAGTGGATGTCGGCATCGGTAAGGGCTTTCACATCCGGGTTGGACTGATCCGGCGTCGCGTTCGTCGGCAGCGCGATCAGCTTGCCGTCCTGCATCAGCATATTCCAGCCGGTATCGGACACAAACTTGTCCGTATTGACCAGTAAGTCCTTGTACGGCGTCAGATCCTCGAATGCTCCCGTTGCGTACAGCACCGAAAGGTTCGGATTGTCGGCCAAGACGACGTCGGGAAGATTCCCTGCCGCGATTAGCATGTTGATTCGTTCGACTGGACTCGTTCCCGCGGAAAAAAAAATATCTTTGACCTTGATATTGAACTTATCTTCCACGTACGGGGTGACCACGTCGTTCGGATTGTTGTACCCAAACGGCGCCGTCGGATGGACCGTGTCCAGGAAGGTGTATTCGAGAAGCTCTTCCTTCACCGGCGTCTCCGCAGCTGCGGAAGGAAACGAGCCGGTGGAAGCGCTCGGACTCGGACTTGCTTCCGAAGACGCGGCTCCGTTGCTTCCTCCGTTCGAACATGCCGATAGAAGAGAAAGAGACAAAGCGGATACTAGGGCAAATCTGGTAAAACGATGCTTCGTGTTTGACATTGTAGATGACCTCCTGTATATGTCTATCTATTCCTCTTCCGCCGGCGGAAGTTAAAACCCGTAAAGTCCTTTATCCCTTCACTGCGCCCAGCATCATCCCTTTAATGAAATAACGCTGCATGAACGGATATATAAACAGAATCGGAAGCGTGGAGACCATCAGCGTCGTCATCTTGATCGCCTCCGACGAAATCGTCGTTTTGTTTTGCGACATTCTCATAATTTGCTCGACCGTCGTCGCCTGCGACTCGAGGATGATTTTGTACAACAGCGTCTGAACGGGCAGCAGGTTCTGCTTCGTCACGAACAGCAGTGCGTCGAACCACGAGTTCCACTGCGCCACTCCGGCGAAGATCGCCAGCGTGGCCAGAATCGGCAAGCTGGACGGAAGTACGATCCTGAAGAAGATCCTCGCTTCTCCTGCGCCATCCATGGCGGCCGACTCCTCCAGCGACTTCGGAATCTGGTCGAAGAACACCTTGGCCAGAAGCATATTAAACGTGCTGAACAGCGCCGGCAAAATATACACCCAGAACGAATTGGACAAGCCCAACTTCACGATAACCACATAGTAAGGCAGCAAACCGCCGCTAAAGAACATCGGAATCATGAAGTAGACGAGCCAGCCCTTCCTTCCTTTCAAATACCGCTTCGACAGTGCGTAGGCGACCATCGTCGTAACGATGATATGAGCCAGCGTACCGATGACTGTCCGGGCCACGGAGATGCCGAAGGCGTTCAGGATGCCGCTGTTCGTCAACACGACCTGATAATTGTACAGCGTCGGCTTGACCGGGTAGAAAGTCAGCGTTCGGGCCGAAGCGGCCACGCTGTCGCTGATCGAATACAAGAACACGTAAAGGAACGGATACAGCATCAACAGGCATAAGACGGCAAGCGCCGCATAGTTGAAGATAGCGAACCATCTATCTCCGCGAGAATACGTTTCCATCTGTTTCACCTCGTTCTACAGCAGTTTGGTCTCATTCATTTTGTTGGAAAAGAGATATCCGATGACGACCAAAGCCGCCGCGATCAGCGAACGGGCAAAACCGATTGCCGTAGCGTACGAGAAATGAGCCATCTGCACGCCTGTCCGATAAATATACGTATCGATCACGTCCGCCTTCGACTGTACGAAGCCGTTCATGAGGTTAAATACCGCCTCGAAGTTCACGGTGAACAACGAGCCGAGCGAAAGGACGAACAAAATCGCTATCGTCGGCAGGATGCAGGGTAGCGTTATCGAGATCATCCTTTGGAACCTTCCGGCTCCGTCGACCATGGCCGCACTGTGAATTTCGGGATCGATGCCCGTAATCGCCGCCAGGTAAATGATTGTATTCCATCCGACGCTCTGCCAGATCGAAGTGACGATCAAAATCCCCCAAAAGTAATCGGGGTCTTGCATAAAGTTGACCGGCTCCAGCCCCAGCTTAATGAGCAGCAAATTGACGATGCCGCTTTCCGACTCCAGCAAGCGATAAACCAAGCTGGAAATAAAAACCCATGTTATGAAGTGCGGTAAATATGTAATCGACTGCACCAGCTTCTTAACCCTCGTGCTTCGCACCGCATCGATCATCAAAGCAAGAATAATCGGCGCGGGGAACCCGAACAAGATCATCAGGCCTCCAATCGCAAGAGTGTTGCGAAGCGCGTTGTAAAACTCGGGATCGGACAGAAAATTCCGAAAGTGCTCCAACCCAACGAACTCTCCGCCCAGAAAACCTCCCGTCACCTTGTAATCCTGAAACGCGATGATCAATCCGACCATCGGCGCATAGGAGAACAACAGAACGGCAACCGCTCCGGGAAGCAGAAACAAATATAGAACCCGCTGCTTCCACAACATCCTCCAAAGCTCCAAGCTTCTCCTCCTCCAGTACGACTTGTTGTCATACCGTAAGTATAGGGGCGGAGGGAGGGCGGAAACAGATCACGATTCACCGATCGGCAGTCACATTTCAACGCTATGAAAGCGCATTATTCCATAGGGGACTCGTACCCGGCAGGCAGCCGCAGCGTGACCTTCGTTCCCGTACCCAAGCGGCTCTCCACCTGAATTCCGTACTCTTCGCCGAGGCCGAGGAGAATCCGCTTGCGCACGTTCAGGAAGCCGTAGCCCCTATAGCTTGGCCTCGCCTGTTCCGCACGGTTGATGCGATCCGTCTGCTCCGGAGTCATGCCGACGCCGTCGTCTATAATCTCGACGATGATCCTCCCGCCTTCCTTCGTTCCCCGAATCAAGAGGTTTCCCGGCGCCTTTTTCGGCCGTAGGCCGTGAACGACCGCATTCTCCACGATGGGCTGCAGCAGCAGATGAGGAATTCCCATCGCCATGATGTCCTCCTCGACCTCGATTGTCTCTTCAAATGCCATATTGTACGTAAACCGGAGAATCTTCGTATATTCGCCAATCAAACGCAGCTCCTGCCCGAATGTTGAACGACTGTCTCCATGATTCAGGAAATGCCTGAAAAAGCGAACGAGCGCCTCGCTTACGTCGCTGATTTCCAAGGCGTCCGCTTTCTTGGCTTTCCACTGGATCGTCGCCAAGGTGTTGTAGAGCAAATGCGGATTGATCTGTGCTTGCAGCAGCTCTACTTGCAGCGAAGACTTCTGCACCTGCAAGCGCACCCGTTCTTCCGTCGTGATTTTCAAAGCCTGAATCAATTCGTTAAACGTAGCGTCCAACTGCCCGATCTCATCGCGCCCGGCAATGAGCTGCAGCGGTTCGTTCCAGTTCGATTTCACGCGGTTCATCTTGCGGATGACCAGTTGCAGCCTCCTTGTCGTCAGGTGGGCGATAAATACGATCAGCACGAGCCCCAGCAACAGACTGACGACAAGAATCAAGGCGACGGCGTAACCGATCGGCTTCAGCGGCTTGGTCACGTCCGAATAAGGCATCAGCGCCGCCAGATGCCAGCCGGTTGCCGTCGATTCGATCGACGCGAACAAGAACTCCTGCCCTTCGATCGTTCTTTTCTCAACTTGCTCGCGACTGTCGCTGGCGCGAAGCAGCGCGACATCCTTCTCCGGCAGCATAGCGCCGGATCGGCTGCGAATCTCGTCGCCCGAGTCGCCCAACAGAAACAGCACCGAGCGGGAACCCTCGTTATTTTGCTGAAGCAGCTTGACGAACACTTCTTCCGGAATATGAATCGATAGTACGCCCAGTTCTTTAAGATCGATGAAGGAGGTCAGCAGACGATGGATGGAAATGTATTTGCGGCCGCTCTCTTCGTGAACCCATTGCCACTGGTACTTTTCCTTGGATTGCCTGAGTTCCTGTACCCACGTTTTTCCTTCGATTTCCTTAATATCTTTAAGAATTCCGCTGTCCTTCGGCAGCGTCTCGTTCGGGGTATAGATCGTGACGTTGATCAGCTCGCTGCCTTTCGTAGAAGCGTAGGTCATATCCATTAGCACCGGCTCGAGCACCTTGGACAGCTGGTTCTGATAGGCGTCGTACACGCTGTACAGATCGCCGTATTGGGTTCTCAGGAAATTTTGCAGATGGGTGTTGGAAAAGATAATTTCCGATTTGAGGAAGTAGGAGTCGAGCTTGGAGTCGATCAGCGCTCCCGTTTGCTTCAAGTTTTGCAGCAGAAGCTGCCTATTGGTTTGCTCCAAGCGGTTCTTGGAAATCGTGTAGATGATCAGACCGGATGCGACCACGACGAATCCGATGAGCAAAGCGAAGGCGAGGATTAACTTGTGCTTTAACCCCCAGTTTCGAAACCGCCTTAACAATCGATCGCTCATGTAAGCCACTCCTGTTCGTTCTGGATGCTAACACTTGGACTTCTCTCGATATTCCTTGGGAGTCAACCCCGTATAATGCTTGAAAACGTTGCGGAAATACGTCTCATGGTTGTATCCGACCGCCGTCGTAATGTCGAGCACCTTCCTGTCCGTGTCCTTCAGCAGCGCTTTCGCCTTCTCGACCCGAACCTTCGTCATATATTCCAGAAGCGTCTCTCCCGTCTCCTGCTTAAACACTTGGTTCAAGTAATTGGGGCTATAGTGGAGGTGATCGGAAATTTTTTTGATTGTGATCGCTTCTTGATAATGCTGTTCGATATACGCTTTGGCACCTTCCGCGATCCCGCTCGGCCCACCGCTGTCGCTGCCGATCGAACGAAGCACGGAAGTCAGAAATTCCGTCAGCCATTCCCTTGTCTCCTGAAGCGTTCCCGCGCGAACAAGGCTTTCCCAGGAAAGCGATGCGTCGTCCCTTCCCGCGAACGGGTCGACCCTGCGCTCCCCGAACCATTGACCGCAATACGCGATCGCAGCAAAACAAACGCCGCGGATTTCCGCTGGCGAATGGCGATCCGCATGCGCGAAGAGCCGGCCGACAAAACGTTCGACCTCCTCCACATCGCCTTCGTTCAAGACGCGAAGCATTTGCTCCCGCAAATTGACCGGCCAACCGGCTTCCGGTCCGACCGACCTCTCTTCGATATCGCATACTCGAATCATTTGCCCGTATCCGCGATAAAATTTGTGCGACAGAGCCCGGATCGCCTGGCCTACCGCTTCGTCGGTCTGCGCCAGCCGCCCGAACGGTTCGCCAATGACAACGGAAACGGCGACATTCTCGGCTTCCATACTGGCGATCAGCTTCTCGGCCCGGCGGAACCCCTCTTCCAAACCCATTTCCGGAGTCGTCTCGCGAGAAAAAGCGAGCAGTACGATCCAGCGCTCGTCTCCGTAGCCCGACCATAAGCTTGGGCAATCCGCAATGCTTGAGGCGACGAGCTCCCCAAGGCGCAGCGTTCGCATTTCGCGGGCGTCCGGCGCTTCGGCCGTTTCCGAATGCGGGCGATCGATTTCAACCGCCATAATCAAATAAGATCCTTCTGAAAACGGCAAGGAGTAGAAGCTTAAGCTGTCCCGAATCCGTTCTTCGTCCCAATGCCGGCAAGCTCCCGAGAACAGCTCCCTCTTGAATTTGTCCGCCAGCAGCGGCAGGCTTTCGCGCAGCCGCTCCTTAAGCCGCATTTCCCGTTCGGCGGCTTCGCTTTCTTTCCGTTTCTTAGCGATAATCGAATTAAGCTCCGCGAGCAGTTCTTCCTTAAAGATGGGCTTCAGGATAAAAGAAGCGGCCCCGAGTTGCAAGGCGCGTCTCGCATATTCGAATTTCTCGTAAAAGGTGAAAAAGATGACGTGAATATCGGGATACTGCAGCCGGATGTGCTCGGCCAGCTCCAGCCCGTCCATAAGCGGCATCTCAATATCCGTAAACACGAAATCCGGGCGCTGGACCTCAATGGCCTCAAGCGCCTCTAGCCCGTCGCCGGCTTCGCCGATGATGACGAGGTCGAGATCGGATTCCCCCACCATTTCCTTCACATTCTCCCGTTCCACGAAAAAATCGTCGACCAAAAGCAGCTTATATGGTGCCATGTTTATCGCTCCAATCGATTCTATTTCGGGATGATTTCAAATAGCCGGGTTTCGTGCAGCTTCATGTGGACGGTAAATTCCTCTGCATCGCGGCTGATTAACTCTCCGTTCATCGCGTCATACACTTCGTGAGGCTCATTTAGGTACAAGGTTTTTAAACCCGGCATTGAGGCGTGGATACAGAGATAGGAAGCGCTTGCATATATGACGTCGTCCGTGTCCGTATAGAGGTGAACGCCCTCCCGATAGGCGATCGCACGCAGCAGCGACGAAGGCAAATCCGGGGCGGACGAGAAATAGCGTGTTGCTCCGCCGGACGTTTTAGCGGCAAGGCCGCAGTCGCCCGTTCCCTGAATTCGGCCTAGAGAGACCGCTTCCGGATCGTCGACGGCCCAGATCGGATCGATCGGCATACGCAGCCCGTATTCGTTGAATTCCAGCGGCACATTTGGGAAAAAGCGATCTGCCTCGGGATGCTTCTCAACGACGGCATGCGGATGGTTCGTGGAGGCAAGCCGCTTCAGTCGAAATCCGGTCAAACGGCCGATCTTGTCTTGCCCGGAAGCTTGGATATCGTTCGCGCCGTAGGCGGTCGAGTAGGTCCAGATGATGCATTTTCCTTGACCGGCAATGCTTTCCGCCGCCTTCTCGAATTCGGGGGAAACGAGCAGCGTATTCAGAAATAGATAGATTTTGTAGTCCTGTTCGCTAGCCACGTCCACGTCCGAAATATCGTAAATATGATAGGGCGACCCAAATTGCCCTAGACCCTGCCGCTGCAGGTAGGTCCAGGCGTTGGCCAGGCCCGTGCCGGGCCGAATATAGGCGTAGGCTTTCTCGTCGACGATTACGGCGATTTCCGCGCGCGGCCTTCGGTCCGGGAGATTCAAAGAGCTTGCCCCGATGCGCTGAAACCGCTCCATCATCGCCATAATTGCCGGATCAGCGAACCAACCGCCCCACATGTCGAACCACCACTGCCCTACTCCGGCCGTTAAGCATTTTCCGAAATTCTTAAGCAGCAGATCGAGAGAGGCTTGGAGCGTCGCAGGCCCTTCCCATACGCCTCCCTCGTATTTCCCCGGCGGACAGATCGAGGGTCGGGCCTCGCGCAGCGGACGCGTGAGGAACGTGCGCGTATCGCACTCCATCCATAACATTTTACCATGCAATGCGATGGAATCGGCGACAGACATAAACGGCCAATCGATCCCGGGCCGCCTGACTCCGAGATAGCTGTTTGGACTGCTGAAGAAATCGATGGACGGCTCGCGCAGCAAGCTCCGCAGATCGTGATGACCCGCGCGCGGATCGGTGATCTCCAGCGAATAGCCGTAGAAGACGCCTACGATCAGCCGATCGTTCAGTTGACGCTTGACCAGCCGGGAGAAATAAGCGATTGCGTCCGCGACCGATTCGCCAAGAAACAGCCGGTGATCGATAAGCAAAGCCTCCTCGGCCGGATCCAGCAAAGCGCTTTGTTTGTCATCGTCCGAGAGGGTTAGTGCCGCGATAAGCTCTTTATCGCTCGGGGCCTTCCGTTCCCCATGCCGCTCGCGTCTCCACGCTCGGAATGATTCAAGAGCGCGGGAGCTGAAATCCGCGGTCGGCCAACCATGGTACGCCCATTCCTCGGTTCCTCCTGCCGCGATCTGGTAGCCGATAATGTGCTGGCGATATTCGCTTTGCTCAAGATAACGGATAATCTTCGTCAAGGCGACGCCTGCGTCCTCCCTCCACCGTTCGGAAGCGAACGATTGCCTTCGCAGGGTGCCGTCCGCCAACCGGTTCAGTTCATCAGGGTACTTTTCGTCCCACCATTCGGGCATGTCCAGATCGATTCGCGGAAAGATCAGCGCCTCCGGATTCGCTGCCAGTACCTGCCTAAGATCGTCCTCCAATGGCGAGAAATTCAATTCCTCCTCGCGGTCCCATAGCCCCATACGAAACGGGCCAATACCGGAATCCGTATTGATTCCTCTTCCCGCAAGATACACCGGAACAGAGTAGATGCGGATTCCCGCCGAAGCAAAATCCTCATAACGTGCCCGATCGTCCAGGTAAGAAACGTAAGCATTGGCGTACAACGGCTCTCCGTTCACAAACAACGTCGGAACGCCGCCGAGTCTTTTGATTTCCGTATACATTCGTCGCTTCTCCTCCTTGAGCGGCCCGTGTTTTCCGAACCGATGAATCTCTTACCCTGCTTCTGAAGAAATGTAACACCCTTCGATCTGCCTATCAACCTAGCATTTCAACCGATTACCCTATAGAATCCACCGATTTTCAGCCTTCCTCGATCCGGAAGGACTTCCTCAAAGATTGACAGCCCCTGATGAATTCGGCATAATAAAGGAAATAAAGTCGAGGAAGCACCTCCCAAAGCTGGACACGTTCACGTGTTTCTTTGCGGGGTGCTTTTTGATTAGGAGACGGAGGAGGAGAAAATGAAGAAAAAAACGTACGAGGAGCTGGTGAAGGAATCTCCCGTTACCTACGAGATGTACGCGAATATGGAGGACGACGGCAACCGTTACGAGATTTCGGACGGCGTGCTGGAGCTGATGAGTCCTTCTCCTCTATTTATTCATCAATTCATCTGCCATAAGATGCAAGTCATGCTTGACGGTAGCTGCCAAAACGAGTTTATCATTCTGGCCGCCCCGCTCAATGTGATTCTCTCGGACACCGAGGTTCGGCAGCCCGATCTCGTCATGGTCCATCTGAGCCGTACGCACATTATTAGCAAAAGAGGCATTAAAGGCGCTCCCGGCCTCGTCGCAATCTGCCCGTTCCGCCGGATCAGTTGACATAGCCGACTGGCAACGCCGACTCCGAGTTTCCCAAGAAAGGAAGGATTCAAATGGAAAAAAACAAAAAAGCGACAGACAAAGTGAAGGAGCAGCCGGCAACTTACGAGACTTATGCGGCATTGCCCGACGATGGGAACCGTTACGAGGTCATCGACGGAGTGCTGGAGCTGATGTCTCCCAGTCCGACGGCCTCCCATCAGTCTATTGCGTCGGATCTTTGCTTTGAGTTAAAACAAAGCTGCAAATCGGATTACCTGATCTACGTTGCGCCGCTAGATGTTATCTTGAGCAACACGAACGTCGTACAGCCCGATGCGATCATGATCCATCGCAGCCGAAAGCACATTGTCACTTCCCGAGGAATAGAAGGTCCGCCTGATCTGGCCGTAGAGGTTCTCTCGCCAAGCTCGCGAAAACGGGACAGACTGAAGAAGAGGACAGTATACGAGAAACATGGCGTTCCGGAATATTGGATCGTCGATCCCGAGACCCGAACGTTGGAACAGTTTCACTTGGACGAACGCGGGAAGTATGAGCTAATTCAGCTATACGAGAATGACGAGCAGGTCGTCTCAAGCAAGCTCCCTTGCGTCTCCTTCGCAGTCAGCCTGTTATTCGGCGATGTGCTGCAGTAGCGATAGCTCAATTACAAAATTGGAGAAAGCAACCGCGACACAGACTCTTTGATCCGAATCCTTCTGGAGCGCTGGCCGTACTGTTCCAGCGTCAGCGCCTCGGACACGTTGATGTCCTCTCTGAACGCATCCGCCAGCTTGCCGGAAACCTCCTTGTCATAGAGAAAGGCGTTCACCTCGAAATTTAGCTTAAAGCTTCTAACGTCCATGTTCGCCGTTCCGACGGATGCGATCTCCTCGTCCACGACGATCGTCTTAGCATGAATAAAACCGTTGCGGTACAAATAGACGGAGACGCCCGCTTTGAGCATCACCCCGATATAGGACAGAGTGGCCCAGTAAATAAACGGATGGTCCGGCTTGTCCGGAATCATGATGCTGACCTGCACGCCTGACAATGCGGCAATGCGAAGCGCGTCCAAATAGCCTGCATCCGGTACGAAGTAGGGCGTCTGAATAAGAATGGAATGCTTGGCGGAGGAGATCATTTTCACGTATCCGTTCTTGATGTACTCGAGCTTCGACTCCGGGCCGCTGGCCACAATCTGCACTCCCGCCGTCCCGCTCTCTGCCTTCGCCTCCGACTCCGGGAACAGCTCCGTGCGGTAATGGACCTTATCGTGCGAGGCTTGATTCCAGTCCAGAATGAACCTCGCTTGCATCGCATGCACAGCTTCGCCCCGCATTCTCAAATGCGTATCCCGCCAATAGCCGAATTTCGGATCCAAGCCCAAATATTCGTCTCCTACATTAAAGCCGCCTACGTATCCGATTTTTCCGTCGATCACCACCAGCTTGCGATGATTCCGATAATTAAGCCGGAAATTAATCAACCTGAACTTGGACGGGAAAAACGCCACCGCAATTCCTCCCGCATCGCGAAACTCCTGCAGACTGCGACGGTTCAGCCTTCTTGAGCCTAGCTCGTCATACAGCAGCCGAACGGTTACCCCGGCCCGCGCCTTCTCCGCCAGCGCTCGGATCAGCCGGCCTCCCAAATCGTCCTTTTGAATGATGTAATATTGAATGTGAATATGGTCTCTCGCCTCCGCAATATCCTGAAACAGCCGGTCGAATTTCTCCCGACCGTCCAGCAGCAACTCCACTTCGTTATTTTCGGTGTATAACGCTTGTCTTGCTTTAAGATGCATCACGATCAAGTCCCGGTAATCGTTGGCCGCGGAATTGCGTATTTCATATCCCCCCGCGCCGACGCGACTAAGCTGCTCTATCGCTGCTTCCCTCAGGCCGGTTCGGTCGATCTCCTTCCACTCGAACAGCCGGGTTCTACGGTAATTTTGCGCAAAAAACAAATAAAGCACAAACCCTAGCAGCGGGATAAAATAAAGCACGAGCAGCCAAGCCCACGTCGAGCCGATATCTCTTCTCTCACGAAAGATGATCACCGTCGCAAGAGTCATATTCAGTACCAGAATTGCTGTTAATAACCATGAAAGCACATTCATGTGGATAACCTCCGCGTCCCAACCTGCCGCAAATGCGGTCTTAATCGATATTAACAGGAAGATTGGGGGAATATCTAGGAATTTCGTTTGTCCACATAGTTATCAACAAAATAACCCACATATCCACAGACATTTCCACAGTTTACACACAGTTAACACTCGGTTTATGCACAGGAACTATAATTAACAGTGTTATCCACCTATCGAAAAAATCTTCCTCATGCCGCCTGTTCACATTGCCGTTTTTTTTGGAGAAACGGGACTCGGAATGGTATATTATTCATATCAAGTTCAAAAGGAACGGGATCGCTATGATATTTCAACGAAACGAAACATTTAGGGGCTACTTGAAGGCTTATCCGGTAACTTCCGTCATTTTGGCCATGAATTTGGTCGTTTTTCTGCTGGACCATTGGGTTCTCGACAGAATGCTGTCGGAGTGGGGCATCTTCTATCAAGATCCTGAGGCCGATCAATACGGTCGCTATGGCCTGGGTGAGCCCTGGAGATACGTCACCTCCATCGCGCTCCATGCCAATTGGGAGCATCTGTTGTTCAACAGCTTCTCCATTCTGATCTTTGCTCCTCCGTTGGAACGATTGCTGGGCCATTTCCGCTACATCGTCTATTATCTCTTGGCCGGAATCGCTGGCAATGCGCTAACGGCTATCGTCAACGCCGGTTCCGTATACGGCTCTCTCGGGGCGTCGGGCGCGATCTACGGTCTGTTCGGCGCTTATCTTTTTCTTGCGGTTTTTCGCAAATTCGCTTTGGACGAAGCCACCCGCAAAACGATCTTTATTTCGATCGCATTCGGCGTGATCTATTCGATCATCCTCCCCAAAATCAACATTTGGGCGCATCTTGGTGGGGCGTTGGCCGGATTCGGGTTGATGGGACTGTTCGTGGCGAGCAAAACGAGAAAATACAAGCGGGGAACCTGACCAGTTGTGACAATTCGGTAGCGGTTCACCGTTCGAGGGCAGAATAAGTCCGACGGATGCGTATGAACAAATGGTCAATTATGCTAAAATATTGATTGGCACTTTATGGATGGACTATCTGCCGGAACGGATTATGACGAATTGAAAGGATTGCATTATGAGCCGTATCAACAATACGTTACGATTCTTCAAGGTTACGGGAGAACTACGCAAGGATAAATGCGAATTCACAATCGATCCATGGAAACTGCTTCTGGAAACTCAACGTTACTACGAGATCAGACCCGAGAGCGGCGCGGTAAAAAGAATTTACAAAGAAAAGCTCAATACGACGGTGATCGAAACGAAACAATATGCGAACGGAACGTTGTGCTGCTCGGCCTTCTGTACGGAGGACCGCATCGAAGATCTGCAGCGCCTCATCCTCAATCATTTGCAAACGAGCGTCAAGACGTATATGGAGGATCTTAAGCTGAACCTAATGGCGCTGAGTCGTTATACATCCAGCCTCGAGCCGCTACATAAGTAGACAATATGGGAGGAATGAACCTTGGAAATCATTTACCACGGACACTCTTGCGTCCAGATCGTCACGGAAGGCAAGTCGCTGCTGTTCGACCCGTTCCTAAAAGGCAATCCTCTGGCGGTAACGAAACCGGAAGATATTCGCGCTGACTACATTTTGCTCACCCACGCGCACACCGATCACATTCTGGACGCGGAGCCGATTGCCAAGTCGAACGATGCGACCATCGTCGCTACATTTGAGCTGGCTACGTACATGTCCCACAAGCAGTTGAACACGATCGACATGAATATCGGCGGCACGGTCGATTTAGGATTCGCCAAGACGAAGATGATTCAGGCGTTCCACAGCTCCGGCATCTTCCTGGAGGAGGGCCAGATCATCTATGGCGGAATGCCGGCCGGCTTTATCGTGCAGGTAGAAGGCTTGACGCTGCTGCATGCTGGCGACACGGCGCTGTTTTCGGATATGAAAATGATCGGCGACAGACATCCGATCGATATCGCTTTTCTGCCAATCGGCGACCGCTACACGATGGGCCCGGACGATGCGTTGCAGGCTGCCGAATGGTTCGGCGCGAAGCTCGTCATCCCGGTGCACTACAACTCGTTCCCCGCCATTCGCCAAGACTCCGAGGATTTCGTGCGGCGTCTGGAAGTGCAGGGACAGCACGGACGCGTGCTCGCTCCGGGCGAGAAGCTGGAGATTACGGCAGCTTCACTGAAGAAGCTGGTTGCTCGGGACGGCAAATAAGCAGCGGGCAGTAATAACGGTGGTGGGAAGGTTGGGTGTATAGGCTCGCCACGCGAACTTATACTCCTAACTCCGTGAATGGGGTTGTTAGTCTAAGGCGGAAAAGCCGCGTTAAAAGTGCTCACGCACTATTTTGGGGGCGAATATGGCGGATTTTCCGCTTTAATTCCGCAAAATCGCCTATTCTGAAAAAATAAGCCTGGTTTTCCTTCTTAAATCGGCCGTTTTCGCTCATTCCGAAGATTTAAGACGGGTTTTCCGCTTTAACTTTTCCGCTCGAGTAACCCCCGTCCGTATGAATAGAGAGCTTGGTCAATCGGGCATTTAGGTTTATACGCTGAATCACCAAAAAAAGCCATTGCATTGTTGTTTATGCCAACAAAACAATGGCTTTTTCAGTGCTTCTATCGATCTGCCGAGAACGAATCGCCGCTTACGTGTTGTTCACATTACCCTTCGACCTGATTCAGAGCTTCCGCAAACAGCAGCAGCGTCAATCCTTGACCGTATACAGTAGGAAATATCGGAACCTTGTTGTACGCCGCTACGCTTTCCAGCACCGGCGTTCCCCCGGAAGCTCCGCGAACGGCGCCATTGTCGCTTATATACGCAACCATCGCCAAGACCGTCCGGTCTGCGCTCTCTTTCAAGGAGGCCGGGGCAAGTCCTATTCGAGCAGCCTTGTAAATGCCGCAGGCAATCCCCGCCGAGCCCGACGTTTCCTCATAGAATTCGGGGCGATCCAGTACGGTAGGCCACAATCCGCTTGCATTTTGGCGCAGCGCAAGCGCGTAGATGAGCCGGCGGTACCTTATCTTAATCTCGATCAGCATCTCGTTCTCGTCGAAGTCGAAGCCGCTGCTTGCCAGCTCCTCCAGAATCATCGGAATCCCGCAAGCGTTCCAGGCATTCGCTCTGTTCCAGCGCGCAGCCGACATCCAGTCGCCCGCTTCGCAATTCCAACCGTGAAAGAGCAAGCCCGTCTCTTCATCCTGCAAAGCGCGAAGATGCAGCAGCACCTGTCTCAAAGCCTCGTCGGCCATCCGACGATCCGACAGCAGCCGCGCGGCGCGGGCAAGAAACAGAACCGCCATGAAGATAGTATCGGCCCATATTTGTTCGCGGAACGAAGCTTTCTCCGTCACGGTATGCTCGAAGGCGCCGTTTCTCGTACGAGGGGACTGCGCCGCCATCCACTCCGCAGTCTCTTTTGTTTTCTCCCTATAGTACGGATTGTTCTGCCTATCGTACAATTGCGGATAGACGGCGAAAGGCGCCATTGAATTGATCACCTTGACGGCTTCGGACTGATCTCGATTTCGCGTTACCCAAGCCTCAACCTCGCCAATGACACGCTCCTCTCCCGCCGCTCTCCCGTATTCGGCTGCCGCAATAAGGCCGACCCCGGCATTCCAATCCCACCGATCGATATTCATCGCCCAGTCGATCCATTCATGATTGCCCCACTGCGTCCGTTCGCTGTGCATCATATATTGATAGACTTGACGCGCCTTCTTCTCCAATGTTTCTCTATTCATGTCAAGCTCCTCTCTCCCCATCCCCGTTACAATAATTGGTTGCGATACTCCGTGGGCGTCAATCCGTAATGCTTTTTGAAGCTCTCTCGAAAATGATCCAAATCTGTATAGCCGATCCGGCCGCAAATCTCATTAATCCGATTCGCAGGATCTTTTAATAACCGGGCAGCTTCCTCCATCCGAAGTCGAATGATCAGATGGTTGATCGTCATCCCCGTCACTTCTTTAACCAGCAGGTTCATATATTTCTCGCTTAGTCCGACGGCAGCAGCAACATCGGATAAGGCCAACTCCTTGCGCATATACTGCTCATTCACATACTGTACGGCTTGCTCGACCAGCTTTTTCTTCTTCAAATTTCCGGACAATTCCCCGCCATGAAGAAGCTCGGACAGATTCGGCAGCTTATTCCTGGACACCCGCTCCGCCAAATCCAGCTCTCGGCGTTCCTCCCGTTCTTTCTTCAGCACTCGCACCGCGCGCGCCAGAACTTGCTCGATCTCGGCCGGGTCGATCGGTTTCAAGACATAGTCGAGCACTTGAAGCTTTAAGGCCGTTCTTGCATGCTCGAATTCGTTCAGCCCGGATAGGATGATACACCGAATATCGGGCTTGCGGGCTTGCACCGCCTGAATCAGCTCCAAACCGTCCATCTTCGGCATTCCGATATCGGTTAAGAGCAGGTCCGGCTCCTCCGCGTCCAGACGGGCAAGCACCTCCTCTCCGTTGCTGAACGCGCCGCTCATGACAATCCCCAAGCTATGCCAGTCTATAGCGTGTACCAGCGTTTCGCGTACGGTTTTGACATCCTCGGCAATAAACAGCTTATACATTCGCCAATTCCTCCTGACCCGGTGTTCTCTCTGCTATACGGAAGGGCATCTCAACCTCGACGCAGGTTCCCGTATCTGTAGCGACGTATCGCAGGCCGTAAGCCTCTCCGCAATGCAATTGGATTCTCCGATGCACATTCAGCGTGCCGTAGCCGGATCGGATTCCGCCTGCTTTCCCGCCGGAAGCAATTCCCGGGTGATCGCGCAGCAGCCGATTCATCCTGACGGGGTCGCAGCCTTGTCCGTTGTCTTCAATGCGCAGCACAAGCCCCTTATTGGTCCTGCCGGCCGTTATTCCGATGCGGCAATTCGAGACTTGGCCCGCAAACCCGTGCTTGATCGCGTTCTCCACGAGCGGCTGAAGAGATAAATGAACGACACTGGCCGACATTAGCTCTTCCGGCACCTGAATATCCACTTGCAGGTTATCCATCATCATCTGCTGAATATGAAGATAAGCCTCTACCTGGTTCACCTCGTCCCTCAAGGAGATCCAAGCCTCTCCCCGGTTCAGACTATGGCGGAAAACATTGGCCAGCGAACGCACAATTTGGCTCGACTCCCGATCCCCGGCCATAATCGCGCGGCAATTGATCAGATCCAGCGTATTGTACAGAAAATGAGGGTTGATCTGAGCGTGCAGCAGCTCCAGTTGAAGTTGGCGGCGTTCCATTTCCTCGACGAAGGACTTCTCGATCAGCGCGTGCAGCGTAATGAGCATAGACGAAAATTTCTGGCCCAGCTCGTCCACTTCGTAGATCCCCGAATTTTGTTCCGGCAGCGGCTCCTTAAATTCCAGCACCTCCGGACGATGCATCGCCGAGACAAGCCGCGTAATCGGAACGGTGACTCTGACGACGATTCTGCGAAGAATAACGCCTGCGACGAGCAGAGCGGCAATCGCCGTAGCCGCGCCAATCGCCGATATGGCGAACGTGTATTGGGTGAAATGACTTTCCGGCACTACCGTCAGCAGCTTCCAGCCATTCGTGAACGTATCAAACATGACGCGATGCTGCTCGCCGTCCACTTTCGCCACCTGCGATCCTTTAGCGCCTTCCAATTCGCGAATAAACGGCAATTCTCCCACCGATTCCAGAAAGCCGTACCGCTCGCTGTAGATGACCCGATTGTTCTCGTCCAGCAGGAGATGATAGCCCTTCTCCAATTGCGCATTCTCGAAAACGCTGCGAATGCTTCCCGTATCCGCGCCGACGATGACGACCCCGACGCTGCGGCCGTCCTTGATGCTCGTCTTTATTCTCGCGGAATAGATCATCGCGGAATTGGATTGTCCCGTCCGCTGTCCCCACCATTCCGTCTGCCGTGTCCCGCTCTTCAAGCTGCGATACCAGATTTGGTTTTGCAAATCTTCATATTTATAAATCCCTGGTGTCGGATCGAAATGATCGGTTGCGATGCCGTATAACCCGCTCCCCGGCTCCAAGGCAATCGAGATGGCATAAGACTTCTGGGCCGTGCTCCGCGAACCGGTATCATTCAGAAGAGATAATAGGGACAAGTTCTCCAGATTCGTCCGCAAAGCGAAATAATCCCCGACCGCATCGTAAGCTTCCTCATATCTGCGATCCAGCAACCCCTCAATAGAAGGATTGCTCAGAATAAAGCCTGCCACATTGTTCATCGTTTCGAACTGATACCAGATGTTTCTGTAGACGAATTTCATCGACTGATTCGCCATATTTGACGTATGGTCGTTCTGTACCCGAATGAGAATATAACTGGCCGCCGTAGCGAAAAAAGCGATAATGATAACGATCAACGCAAATATAGGAAGACTGAGCCGCGATAGCAGCTTTGCATGCCGTGCGATCATCCTGACCAGCCTCCTTCGCCAAATGCGATTGTAGGAGCCCCCACAGCCGGTTCCGGCCGGATGAGGGGCTCCCTACTTCATTATCCGTTAATTAAATTGTAAATCACTTGCGCAGCCTCCGCGCGAGTTGAATTGCCCTTCGGCATGAATCTACCTGACGCATGACCTCGAACCAGCCCCAACGCCGCCGCTTCCTGTACATCTTCAACCGCCCAGCCCGAGATTTGCGCCGCATCCGTAAATGCCGCACCCGTATCCTCCGCGGCTGAGCCGCCGATCATTCGATAGGCCTTCATCGTCATCACGACCATCTGCTCCCGCGTAATATTGCCGTTGGGATCGAATGTCGCTGCGCCCGTGCCGTTGACGATTCCCGCTTCGTATGCGATGGATACCGCCTCCGCATACCACTTATCCGCAGGCACATCCCCGAACGGCATGACGCCCGTCTTCGTCAGCTTCAGCGCTTTCACCAGCATCGCCGCGAATTCCGCCCGCGTAATCGTCCGGTTAGGCTCAAACTTCCCGGCGCTCGTTCCTTGAACGATCTGTTTTTCCGCCAATTCCCTTATGATGGCATAAGCCCAGTGACTTGGCTTTAGATCGGAGAATTCCTTCTTTGTTTCCGCGGGATTTGTCGGCGTTTCAGTAGTGTTCGTACCGTTACCGTCAGGCTTGAGCGGTGTCTCCGGTTCAGTTGTCGTTGCAGACCCGGAAGACGCCGGAGGCTGATTCCCCCCCGATGTAGGAGGCGTTGTGGATGGATTGCCGCCCCCATTGCCGCCATTTCCTTCGCCCTCTCCGCCGCCTGGAGTCGACGGATGATGATCGATGAATTCGAATCGATCGTAGAGCGCAGGGCTTTTCGAGTCGGCCGTTCCCTGCGTCCACTGGATAAAGTTGTCCCGTCCGTTCTGGTAGTCCGCATCATTGACCGCCACATTAAATCCGATCGTCTGCCCGAGCGCCGGCCCCAAATCCTTCACGTAGGCACTCGGAATCTTTAATTCGTAATAGGTCATGCCCGCCGCTTCGTCCCGAATCGCTTCAAAAGGAACCTGCCCGCTTACGTCGCCATTCGGATTAGGCGGGGCCGAATAGAAAATATTCACCAGATGTCTGCCGTCATCCCCTAGCGCAAACCCCCATTCTGTATCGGAGTCGCCGTAAGGGGATTCCCGTCTATTCAGCGGATCCAGACTGATCTGAATGGAATCGTTCTTCCACAGGTTCGCCGCATTCTCGGATTGCTTGTGTACATTGTCCCGCACAGCTACAGCGAAATACATCCCGTCGTCTGTCCACTTCGCATACGCCGTCGCCTCCAGGCCATCCGGATCGTGGAACCCTGCCGCATTCTGGTCATTCCTGCGCAGATGTACAGGATAGGCATCGCTCCAGTCCTGCAAATTTCCGTCCACCGTGATGCCGCCGGACGACTGAATCAAATTAAAGTCCAGAGGCATGGCTCCATCGTGGAAAATGACTTTTTCGCTCGTCGACTCGTTCACCTGCAGGTCGACGAGATAGGCGTTAAAAGCGGCTGGCTGACGATACGTCCAACGGAAATCCAATTGTATGCGGTCGCCCTTCTTCAGACCGCTGAACGTAGAGGAGGCGACCGGTTCTAATAAAGTGCCGTCCGGCCCTTTAAGGGTAACTTCCCCCGCCTTCTCCGCAGACGATGTGCCGGTCAACACTACGGACACGACATCCAGATCTTCAATCGTCTGTTTAACCGGGAGAAGCTTCGCGGCCAGTCCTTCCTCGACGGTCAACTCCACTTTCTTCGTGTCGAACACTGATCCGTTATGCATAATCGTAAACTCAAGCTCATAGCGGCCTTTAACGGTTCCTTCCGGCACGAGCACTTGCTTTACCTGTTCCAGTTCGCTTTGCGCAGGTATCGTCAGGTCTTGGCTGACAAGCTCGGTTTGCGAAGCTTCCCATCCGTCCGGCAGCTTTAAATGAACCGTTACCTGCTGCGGAGCGTTCGTACTGTTCACGAAGGAAAGATTAAACGCCGTCGTATATCCGGCTTCACCGTTCACCTGTGTCGGCGTAACGTTGGCCAGCACTCCAATGAATTTAGCCGGTTCCGATGCGACCATCGTCTCTACCGTTCCCGCAAACTCCCGCGCCAGCAAGTTATAGGCATAGCTTTCCGCATAGCTGCCTCGCGCGAAAGCCGCTTCCGCCAGTCTGCCGTATCGATTCAGACGAAGGACCGCCGATTCGGAAACGGGCATGACGTTATATTCGCCTTTCTTCGCATGGAATACAGCAACCGCAGCCTGCGATGCATGGCTGTAATCCAAGCTATTCGCGCCTATGCCGGGGTGCGCGTACACTAACGCGACCGAAGCGCTCTCCGCCCAATTGTATAGGGCCTCCAGCGCAACATAACCGGGAGCGCCTTCTATGGAGCCATTCTCGATCTGTCCGGCGATTTGCGACATAAGCGAATACACGGACCCGATGCCCTGCTCCATTTCCGCAGCCTGATCTCCATTGCCGGTTGCATTCGCGAATTGGGCCGCAATGCGATCGATCTCGGTCAAATCGCCGGCAATGAGCGCGGCGTTATCTGCAGTCTGCGCCCGGTTCAGCTTCGCTGCCGCCTCCTGCTTCTTGTCCTGCAGCAGTTTAGCCGCAGCTTGGAATACAAACTCGGCCGGCGCTCCCGTCACATAGATCGGCGAACCCGATACATTCAGCTGTACGCGGCCGGCAGCCTCCGACACGGGAACGTCAACGCCGTTAATATCCGTCACCTGCACGCCCGCTGCTCCGAAGGGAAGCGTTAGGGTCGCGGTTGGCGGCTTAACCGCCGGGTTGTCCTTATGATCAACCTTCTTCCAGGCTGTAAGGACCGGCTGTCCGTCATTCAGAAACAGATGAACGGCAACATCCGGGTTGCCGGTATCCCAGGTTCCGATATAACGCGCTTTATCCAACTGGGTCATCAATTGGTTAACTGCGGCATAAGCGAGCTTGGGCCGCCCGTTATTGTCGGTAATCCCCCAGAATATATCATAATAACGGTCGTCCGTTCCGTCGTTTTTGTAATCGTAATATTCGTATGCCTTCACCTGATCGGTGATCATATAGTTCAGGAAGGCGCGAACGATATAGTCTCGTTGAACCTCTTCCGATACGGAAGGATAACCGCTCTTCGCAGTCGGCCAGCCGCCCTCGGTCAAATAGTAATCCTTCCAACCGCCGTAAGCGTCTACCAGGCTTTTCACGCCGTTGACGAGATTTTGCAAGTTGCCGTCCGGCATGGAATTGTACACATAGGGATGATAAGAATAAGCATCCGCATAATCGTATGAACCCAGTTCAAGCTCTTTCGGCAGGACGCTCAGTACGCTGGACGTATGATCGCCGGCGAGCAGCATCGCATTTGGATCGGCTTTCTTCATGTTGAGATAGGCAATCTTCTGCAGTTGGACGAATTCCGCGGGAATGTACGGCTTGGAGAAAATCTCCGGCTCGTTCGGCATTTCCCATTGCCTGATCCTGTCCTTGTATTTGGTCACGACATTCGTCACGAAATCTCCCATCGCTTTCAAGGAGTCCGTCCTATTGATCGTGCCGGACTGATAGTTGGCGTTCTTATCGATCGACAGCACGGTGATCTGATTGAAACCGTAGGAGAACAGCTTGTCCATCTGCGGCTCCACTCGGCTGTAATCGTAGATGGGCGCTCCCGACAAATCCTTTACATTTCTGTCCACGTCCTCCCACAAAATGCCGGATCGATGATGCCTTGCTCCCATCTTGCGGGCTCCATCGATAATATCGTCCTTCCAATTCAGCGCATAATGGGTGTTTAATCCGAACTTGCTTTCATTGTCCAGATCAAGTTCTCGGACCGGCGCCGCGTTCTTGATAACCGCAAGTCGCATCCGTTTCGACAAGTCCGGCCGAATCGCGCCATCCACCTTGAAATCGGTCGAGACCTCATAGGTTCCAATGGCTTGCAACTGCGGGTCAAACGGCAATTCGTCGAAGCTGGACGCATATGGATCCAGTTGATAGTTTTTCGTACCGGATGCGACGATCTCCCGAGCTCCATCCGCGCGGCGCACCGTATAATCCATCTGCACATCGTGCGCTTGCGATCCGGAATCCAAAGCCAGCGCCAGACCGGGCACTTCGTTCTGCGTGTAAATTCCCGCGTAGCTGCCCGACGGCTGAAGGTCCACCACGAAAGGCGATTGCATCGGCTCGATCGAGAAGTCGTCGATCATCAGGTTAATCCCGCCGACTACGTTCCACTGGAAATAGCCTTTTATCGGCGCGAGCGCATCGGAATCTTCGCCGCTGGCGATTTCGACGCCGTCAATGAACAGCTTGTGCGTAATTCCGCTTACTCGAAGCTCGTAATCGTGCCACTCGTCCAGCAGAGACTTGACGTAGTTCGCTACGTAGTAATTGCCGCCCAGCGTCGTTTTGCGCATGATAAAATATTTGGAATTATGCGTCGCCCATTCCATCGCATTGTTGTTCGCATCATCCGTTGCACGATAGCGGAACCGCCACGTATTTTGCACCGCATCGCTTGTTCTGGCATATTTCACTTTGAATTTGGCGATGAAATTGTCCACATTCTGATACACGGGAAGGTTCAGCTTGGCGCTGCCCGATCCGTTCAGATTAAGCACCTTGTTACCGTCCGGCAGCTCGACGACTCTTGTATTGCCCCCCACGGTCCAATCCGCAGGTACCGTATTCGGCGGCACAGCGTCGAAATTGTTCAGGTACGGCTCGATCTGTCCGACGGCGACCACCGCTTCTCCGGACTCCGGATAGCGTGCGGCATTGCCCTCCTCATCCTGAACGGCAATAAAATACCGGATTTTGTCGGCTCGGTTCGAACCCGGGATCACTCCGGAATAGACGCCTTCCCCAATCTTAGGAGGCTGTAAAACAAGATCGAGCGAATCGTCACCGTAGCCATAGTGGATTAACGCTGTCGTAGAGGCTGTAGCATTCGCGACGGTAAAAGCTACAGGCACGTCGGCATTGTAGGGAACCTCTATCAACGGCGTGTGCGAGATCGAATAGGGATCAGTCGCTGCGGCAATCGGCTTAACCGATACCTGCTCCACATTGAGATAGACAGCCGTGCTCGCTGCCAGACTTTTTAATGAAAAACCGATTCCGCCGGCAAGAAGAGAAGCATCGGAGAAAACGGTTACAAGAGAATTGTCGATATAGAGCTTAAACTCAGCTCCCTTCACTTCAATTCTGTACTGGTGCCAATCCGTCAGATTAAAGCCGGGCAGGACAGCGCCGATATTCACAGGCGCTCCGACCATTTCTGTTGCCGAGGAGTTCGGATATTTCCACAACTCCACATAGCTGGCATTTTTGAATTCCAGAAAATAATAGCTTGTGCTGGACGAATAGCGGAACATCGCTCTGAAGCGATCCCCTTGTGCCGTAAATTCGAAATTGTAATCCGCGGCCGTGTAAGGCAGCTGCGTCTGCTTCACTACGGCACGCTGCGGCCCTGTCAATGACGTCGATCCTTGCAACTGGGCTTCCGTTCCGGTTCCTTGAACCTGCCATGCCGCGCTGCCGAACAAATCCCAATTGCCCAGCCCTCCGGCAAAATTGTCTTCGTACACCGAGGCCGGATCCGCCGCTTTCGTCGCAGCCGGGAGCATCGGTAGGATCATAGCAACGATGACTAATATGGACATGCTCCGAATAAGCCTTCTCATCCATTAACCCCCCCTTTAATAATAGTTTGAATGGGACTGTTCCATAAGCAGAGTTGCTTGAGATGATCGATGGATAAAGAAGGGATATGTACCTCCCGGAGACTGCCTCATACGCTCCTGAAATCACCTTGCCACGAGTTTCCCAATTCAGATTTCAGGAGCGTATAGCATCGGAGGGAGGTACATACCCCTGTCACCTTGTTCATCGATTATCTTTGTGAGCAACTTGGTTTGCTTATGAGACAGCCCCTTCGTTCAGCCTGTTATTTTCCCGACTTCACTTTGAAGGAGGCTTCGAGCTCGCTCAAAATTTGCGAACCGCCTTGCGATTTCCACTTTTCCGCGAAGTCGTCGAACTTCTTGATATCGCCGCCCATGATGATTTGCGTAAATACGGAATCGCGCATCGTGTTCAACTCGACCAGCTTGGCGATTTTCGTCGGAGATTCCAAGTAGTTGGAGGCATCTCTGATCTGATACTTGTTATTAATCGCCGTGCCCAGCGACTCTGCAAACCGCAGCGGCAACGACTCCAGATAACGAGGCCAGCCGTTCAAGCCGGGAGCGAACAGATAGCTCTGGATACCGCGGAAGTGTCCGTTCGGATCTTTCATCGTGGTCGGATCGACCAGATCGGTTACCGCCTTCATCGTGCCGTTCTCGACCTTGTAATCTTCCCCTTCGATGCCCCATACGGTCAGCATTTGGTTTTCAGGGGACAGCGATTCCTCGATAATCGCCAGCACTTTCTTCGGATCCTTCGTCTTCACGCTGATCGCGTTCATCTGAGAGAACGGCGCTCCGGCCGGCGCTACCGCATTCCCGTCGGGACCGACAAGCGAATCCGTCAGCGTCAAATATTTGTACGGTTCGTTGGATTGATCCGGAAGCGTGCCGTCCGCCTTGAGATCGCCGCTCTTGATCAGCATATTCGTCTCGATCTGCGTGTCGTATCCGCCCGGTGTAGACCACCAACCCATCCAGGAGAACAGCTTGCCGCTGTAGAGCTTGGTCCGCAGCTGCTCCTCCTTGATCGTCGCAAACTCCTTGTCGATCAGCCCTTCCTTATACATTTGCTGCAGGAATAGAAGCGCTTCTCTCATTTGCGGCTCAATGTCATAGTTGCTGAACTTGCCGTCCTTCTCCGTGAAGAAGCCCGGAGTGACGCTGAATGCGCCGAAGATGTTGTCAAAAGAGTTGTTGGCGTATTTCACGTCGCCGATCTGTGCCGTATATCCGCCAAGCGGAATAACGTCCGGATACTTCGCTTTGATTTGCTTTAGAACGTTGTAATACTCATCCAGCGTTTTCGGAGTCTCGGCGCCGATTTCCTTCAAATAATCCGTTCGCATGACCAGATTCCAGCGATAGCCCGCTCCCGGCCCGCCTTGGTAAGGGATACCGTAAATTTTGCCGTTTACCTTCGCCTGCTCGAACGCTTCCGCCGATACTTCACGCATAATGTTAGGCGTATCCGTCTCATTGATCAGGTCCGTCAGATCGACAAAAGCGCCCTGCTGCGCATACTTCTGGAAGTCGTCGGCGAAGTCGATTCTGACGACATCCGGAATATCTCCGCCTGCCATCTTGAGATTAAGCTTCGTTTTATATTGCTGGACATCCACCATCTCGGGAATAATTTTAATGTTGAGCTTTTCCTCGATCGCTTGCTTGACGACATCTTGCGCAGGATCGTAAGGCTTGGAAATATCTTGCGCCTTCAGCCACTTCAGCTCATAAGGCTCCTCCGCTTGGGACTTCTCCGACGCCGAGGCAGACGGAGAAGACGAAGACGGCGCGGATGACGATGGTGCAACGGACGGCGAAGCATTGCCGCTGTTATTGTTGCTGCATCCCGTCACCATCAGTACGCCTGTCAGTGCGGCAGCAACGACGCCGTAAGACCATTTTTTCTTTTGCTGAGACATGAACAATTGACCTCCTCATATAAAATCCGCTTGATTTATATTTACCCTTGTGGGGGTAAACCGGAAATATGGCAATACGGACGAACAGTTAACCTTTTACGGATCCGATCAGCATCCCCTGTTCGAAAAACCGCTGGACGAACGGATAGATCACCATCATCGGCAGCGCTACGATTACGATTGCGGCCATCTGAATGCCGATCGTGGGCGGGGGAGCCGATCCGGCCGCCTCAAGCAGTTCCGGCGGAAGGCTGGAGCTGGCGATGATGGTTCGCAGGACAAGCTGAACGGGCGCTTTGTGCCAATCCGATACGTAGAGCAGAGCATTGAAGAAATCGTTCCAGTACACGACCAGATAGAGAAGTCCGACGGTTGCAATAGCCGGCATGGACAAGGGGAGCACGATCCGCCATAAAATGGTGAACTCGGAGGCGCCGTCAATGGCAGCCGATTCTCGCAAGCTTTCGGGAATGCCTTCGAAGAAGGTTTTCATAATAATCATGTTGAACGCGCTGTAGGCCATAACCAGGATGAGCACGATATTCGTATTCAACAATCCCAATTGCTTGATCGTGATATAGGTAGGAATCATTCCGCCCCGGAAGAGCATCGTGAGCACAAAATACACCATGATGATCCTTCGTCCCGGCAGCTTCTTCTCTGCCAGCGCATAAGCCGAAGTAACGGTAAGAAACAGCGCCAGCGCAACCCCCCCGACCGTGTTTCGGATCGTATTTCCGTAGGACTGATAGATCATCGAGCCTTCCTTCAGCAAGTACTTGTAATACTCCAAGCTGAAGCTTGAGGGAAAAAGAATCATGCCGTTCTTCTCGCTAAATTGAGAGTACGGCGTAATCGACACAGTCAGGACATACCAGAAAGGAATTACAATAATTAAAGTCAACAGCGTAAGCACAACGTAGTTGGAGGCGACGAATGCGGATTCCCCTCTTGTTAGCTTCACGGGTTCCCCCTCCTTGTCAGAAAATACCGGAATCATTGACTTTCTTGGCGATCTGATTGGCGACGAGCACCAGTACGAATCCGATGACGCCTTTGATGACGTCGGCCGCGGCGGCAAGGCTAAGGTTGAACTGCTCGATCCCTACCCGGTAGATGTAAGTGTCGAGAATATCCCCCACCTCGAACACCATCGGATTGTACAAGTTGATAATCTGATCCAATCCGGCGCTCATCACGTATCCGACCCTTAAAATGAAGATGACAATGATCGTCCCGGTAATTCCCGGCAAAGTCACGTGAAGCATCTTCTTAAACCTCGTTGCTCCGTCCACTGTCGCCGCCTCGTACACCTCCGGGTTAAGTCCCGCGATCGCTGCGATATAGATAATCGCCGCCCAGCCCATCTCCTTAAGCGCATCCGTGACGACCAGAATCGTTCGGAAGTAATTAGGCTCAACGAGCAAGTAGGCCGGCGTACCGCCGAAAAACTCAACCGCCTTGTTAATCAGGCCCGTTTCCGGCGAGAGCAGAATGGTAACAATCCCTCCGTATACGACCCAGGACACGAATCTCGGCAAGTAAACGGCCGTTTGCAGCGTTTTCTTAAACCAGCGCTTGCGAATTTCGTTTAGCGAGAGCGCCAATACGATCGGGGCCACGAACCCGCTGATCATTTTGTACAGGCTGATAATCAACGTATTCTTAAAAGCGTTGCGAAACATTTCGGACTCGAAGAGCGCATTGAAATGCTGGAATCCGACCCAACGGCTCGCCGGAAATCCCTGCACGATGTTGTAGTCCATAAACGCGATTCTGATCCCGTTAAGCGGGAGGTAATCGAAAATGAACACCCATGCAAATGCAGGAAGCAGCAATAGATACAGCAGCTTGTACTTCCAAATCTGCTTGAGCCTCCGCCTCGGCAGCGGCGTTTGTTTCTTGGGTATCCCGGCGGCAACTCGCTCCATCTTGCTTTCCTCCTATCCTCTCTCTTAAGCCAAACCGTCTCCGTCGTCATGAAAGTGTTTACAGTGCTAGCTTATCTGAAAAGATAGGGCCGGAAAACCGGAGTGGAGAACGATAATACCCGTGAAAAATCCTATTTATCAGGTCGGTCGGCCGATACAATCATGACCCCCGCGGGAGGTATCTCAAGCGCATGAATGCCCGCGGACAACCGAAATTCGGAACTCTCCACAACATTCCCCATACAATCTCTGATTTCCATCCGCCGACTCTCGATTTCCGCCATAAGCTCGATATACACGCCCCCACTCCTCGTTCCGTTAACGATGATCATCGCCTGTGACTCTTCAAGGTCAATCGTAAGAACCGTACGGTGATAGACAACCGCAATTCGCTTGTCCGCATCGCTTGCAACAACGAGCGGATATAGCAGCTCAGGGTGATACGGCTCCAGACGGCCATCCAACAGAACGGAGCGATGCTCGCGCCAGAAGGCCAGCCAGTAGGCGACCATCTTGACATGGTCCGCCGGCAGGCGATCCAGCTTGACGGAAATTTGCGGCACCGCAAACAACACGTTGATCAGCTGAAGCGCTGCGCTTTCCACAGGGTCTTCCGGATGCCACATCAGCATATCGGCGTGAACCGCGGTATTTCCGCTCAACAGACGGATGTCCAGGGTGCGCACTCTATTTTCCAAGGAGTCGTTCGGACAGTCCGCCGCCCTGAACATATTGCCGTATTTGCGCATAAAGGGCCCGACATAGCTCTGGCGAAACTCGATCATGACCTCCGGGTTGATGGAGCGAAGCCGCTCCATCACGTCGGACATCAACCGATCGACCGCCTCCGGCACGGAGACAAAATCCCGTCCGCCTCCGACTTCGCACTGCTTGCCCTCTGGCAGGTTAAAGCTGTCAACAAAGTCCAGCTTAAAGCCGTCCAGCCCCCATTCCCGCATCGCCTGCCCATAAATTCCGATCAAATAGCGCCTGATCTCCGGGAAACGCGGATCGACGACTCCCCAGCCGCGCGATTCGACCGTGTACAGCATTTTGTCGCGGAACCGTTCCCAGGCTTTGCTGTGCATGCCCACGTACGGCACGGAATACCACAGCATATATTTCATGCCAAGACGATGAACCCGATCGACATGGGCCCTCATATCGGGCATTTTGTCCGTGTTAACCTCCCAATCTCCGCAATAGGCATAGCCGCGCGCATTGTTGGCGGTTTGCCAGCCGTCGTCTACGATGACCGCTTCGCAGCCCAAGTCTTTTGCCAGTCGGCACTGCTCTTCGATAGCCTCCGGCTCCACGTCTTGATGGAAGCTGTACCAGGTTGAATACATCGGTTCATAGGCAATCTGCGGTACGGGCGACGGCCGCAATCCCGGAAGCCCGCTCCACCATTGCTGCACCTCGTTCAAGCAATCGTAGTAGGGCAGATCCCGGTAATCGACTCGCAATGTCGCTTCATAGCAATCGATTGGCGGCGTCGGCTCTTCGAACAGACGGATCGCGCAGTGAAACTCGGCCGATTCCTCATGAACGCCGGCTTTGCAGACAATCGGGTTAAGCGTGTCCGAGAATGCAAAGGTCATTCGACTGCGCCCATTGCCACTGAACAAGCTGACGACAGGCGCCGAATTTGTTGAATTGCTTTTATAGCCGCCTGTCCAATCCGGGGCCAACCCGCGGTTGCGATAACCGTTCGGATGCCACACGCCCTGAATATCCGCAATCGGATGCTTCCAATTCAATTGGAAAACGGGCGGCGTCTCCGGCTCGCTCGCCGTCACCCGGATATGAACAAGAACGACGCCATCCTCGGGCGACTCTACGTTAACCGTTGCCTGAAAATTGCCCCCGCCTCCGGTCAGTTGATAAGCATCAGATCTTAAATGGTTTGAAAATGGCATACTTGCGGTACCTCCAGCTTGTTTTAGACAATAAGAAAGTTAGCCCGATTGCAGCATGGCTTCATCCGGCATCGTTTAAATGATTGTGGAGCGGATGCCTCCCTCCTTGAGAGGATGGCATCCGTCCTAATCCTATTGCAGGCTGATCAGCCCATAAATCACTTGTGCGGCTTCCGCGCGCGTCGAGTTGCCCTTCGGCATGAACCGGCCTGACGCCCGGCCTCGAACCAGATCCAGCGCTGCCGCCTCCTTCACGTCCTCAACCGCCCATCGCGAGATTTGCGCCGCATCCGCGAATGTCGCGTAAGTGTCTTCCGCCGCTGGGCCGTCGATCATTCGATACGCCTTCATCGTCATTACAACCATCTGCTCCCGCGTAATATAGGCGTCGGGATCGAATGTCGCTGAGCCCGTGCCGTTAACGATTCCCGCTTCGTATGCGATGGACACCGCCTGCGCATACCACTTATCTGCGGGCACATCTCCGAACGGAATAACCCCTGTCTTCGTCAGCTTCAGCGCTTTCACCAGCATCGCCGCGAATTCCGCTCTCGTAACTGTCCGATCAGGCTCGAATTTCGTCGCGCTCGTCCCCTGGATAAGCTGCTTAGCCGCCAGTTCCTGGATCACCTTGTACGCCCAATGAGCGGGCGCCACATCCGCGAAGTCCTTCTTCACTTCAAGAACGGCGTATTTACTGAAGTGATGAATGAGCGCGGTCATCTCTCCGTTAGCATATTGTCCGCCGATCCATTCAAGCCGACCCTCGTCGGCGATGTAATAGATGCCTGTCAGCTTCGGATTCATTGAAGCTTCGACTTTCAGGCGGATCATGATCGGCTGATCGAATGTCGTCAGCTTCCTGGTTGTGCCGCCTGCCGTTGTAAGGGTCAAGCTCAGCTCGTATACAGCGCTGCCTTGTTGGATGGCTGCGTTAGAGAATGGCTGCCCCTTGGCAAGAAGTTGTTGCGCATCGGAAGGCTTCAACGGCTCAAGCTTCAGCGAGATGACGCTGTCTTGAAGCTCTGCAGCAGAAATTTGACCTGCCAATTGCTTGAACAATCCGGAAGGGATTTCAAGAACCAGCCCATCCGTCTTCACTTCAAGCTTGTTCTCCTCTAGAAGCGCTGCCGCATTCGAGGGAAGCTTAACCTCCGTCGTATTCGCCGGCAGTTCAACGACGCTTCTGCCATTGGAGCCGTTCTTGAGCGAATTCGCCGGAACGGTTACGATTCCTTCGGATGCAGCCGGAGGTGCCGACGGAACGGTAGTCGTTCCAGTCGCAGGCCCCTGAGGCGTTGACGTCTGACCGCCTCCCGTTCCAGGCGCTTGCCCCGAACCGTCATCCGGGCCTTCGTTTCCGCCTGGCGAGCTATCGTTTTTAGCCGTTACGGCGACAACGCAGGTTTCGCCGAATTCCCCGTCAACTGTCGTTACCGTAATCTCGGCAGTACCCGCACTAACGGCAGTTACTTTGCCGTTGCTGTCCACGGTTGCAATCAACGGATCGCTTGTCTTCCAAGTAACCGCTTTGTTCGTTGCATCGGCCGGATTGACTGTGGCAAGCAGCGTCGCCGTATCGCCCACATTAAGCGCTAATGTATCTTGATTCAGCGATACACCGGTCACCTCAACCGTCACCGGAGCTGCGACAATCGGCATAATGCGAACCTGGTCTACGAGCAGGTTAACTTCCGGGCCGACGCTTTTCAGAGCGTATCCAACCCCTCCGGCTTGCAGCGATGCATCGTTAAAAGTCGCGATCAAAGTATCGTCAATAAATAGCTTGAACTCGTTCCCGTACACTTCGATCTCGTATCGATGACTCTCCGTCAGATTAAAATCCGGGATCAGCGCTTGGATATCCACAGTGGTCCCCACCTGAGACGGGCTGGAGGAATCCGCGTACTTCCACATTTCTACAACATCGACGTTCACGTTTCTTTTGAATTCCAGGAAATAATAGTTCGTTCCGGAAGAATATCGGAACATCGTCCGGAAGCGATCCGCGATTGCAGTGAACGCAATGCTGTAATCCTGCGTCGTGTAGGGCAGCAGGGAGGCTTTCACCATGATGCGCTGAGGCCCCGTGAGCGTTGTCGAACCCGCTAGCTGAGCTGCTGCGCCGCTGCCCTTGATCTGCCATACTGTGCTGCTGTATGACTCCCAATTGGCGAGTCCCTCTTGAAAGCTGTCGTCCAGAAACGGTTCCAGGACTACAGTGACCGTACAATCCGCAGTGAAGGAGCCGTCTTCCGTCGTTACCGTAATGACCGCCATTCCCGGCGCGATCCCCGTCACCTTGCCGCTTGCGCTAACTGTTGCAATAGACGTATTGCTAGAATTCCAGGTTACGTTTCTATTCGTGGCATCCATCGGCTCAAAAATGGCTTTTAGGCTCGCCGATTTCCCTGCGGCTAACGTAAGTGTCGAGGGGCTCAGCGTAACGCCGGTAGCATTGATAATGACATTCGGATCTTTATTCGAGATCGTCCAGCTCGCAAAATCATAAGTTAAGGCTTCGCCGCCCTGACTTGCGGTAAATATTTCCGAATCGATATCCTGCTGCAGCCACGGCGTGTCAAAGAGCTTAAACGAAGCATAGTCGATCGCCATTCCGTCGATCTTGTGCGTATTGTTGTAAGATCCCGAGGCTAAGTCGAACGTAATGTCCATGACATGTCCGCTTAAGTTCGTATACATGAGCCGCGGGTTGGCATCGTCGATGTGCGAGCTGTCTAACGTCGTCCTCGTAAGAATCGCATTCTTGAAGCTGTCCAAGTCCGGATATTCCGAGGCATCGGCCGTCTCCAGCACCCAGCCGTTCTTGTCCGCCTGACTGCGAAGAATGTTGTAGCTGTAAGACAGCTGCGCGGTCGGATGCAATTGAGCCGTCGTCTTGACTTTGTTCGACGGATCGGTAGGCGTCTGATAATACCACGAATACGGCTTGATCATCTTAAAGGCAAAGTACATCGACCCCGTATCGCTAAACACCCATCCCGATTGCTCTTCCTTCTTCTTGATCGACCCCGTATCCGGATACATGGCGTTAAGGAAATTGTCCGTCGCGCCCGGTGCGCTTAACGATTTGAACACGCCTACAGCCGCTTTTTCATCCTGCATAATTCGGTGGTTCTCCGGCTGGTCGTAGTTCCCGATCGGGCTGGTGCCCTGATCGGCGTTAACTCTGAATAAGGAGGCCGGCGAAGAGGAATGCCAGCGCAAGGCGACCGGAATATCTTCGATCCAGTTGTCCACCCGGTTGTACGTCACTTCCGTCGCCAAGCCCCAGGTCGGCTTAACATACGCTTGGCGGTAAGTTTTCAGGTTGCGGCCGCTCGAGTTTTGCAGGTTCGTCTTGCGGTAAGTGTAATCTTTGTCCGCCAGCTGTCCGATTTGAATCGCCATATCCGGCGGCGTATAGGTCATGCTTGGCGCATAAACCATGCCCAGATACTCGAGATACGGTCGATAAGCGGAGGGCACCATCGCATCCGACTCCCCGATCGTTTCCTGCGCGCGGTGCGCGCCGAAGTACATCCAGGACAGTGCCGTATGGTCAACGCCTCGCCAGGACGGATCGCTTACGGATACGCTGTCGCCTTTGGCCCGATTTGAGGTGGAAATAAACTGGCCGTCGATCCAGTCGTTCGCCCACTCAAACCACATCACGTCCATCGCCATTTTTACCTTTTGCTTGAAATCCGGCTCATCCGTATATTGGTAAATTGCATTCAGGCAAAGATAGGTCATAAACGTATATTCCGGACTCTCGTATTCCGCCCAGCCATAATGTACGCCCGCGTCTATCATCTCTTCTATATTGGCTCTGTTCATCGCTTTCAGCGTTGCCCCCGAGTTGCCTCCCCCTTCGTTATAAGGAACGGTCCGAGGGTAGGCGCCTACGAGATCCACAACGTCCGGCAGGTACTGGCCTACGAGATAGCCCGATACATAGTTGCTCATCCTGAGATTTTCAGTCTGATTGAGCTTGGCGTACTTATATCCCGCGAAATAATCTTTGACATGCTGCATCATCGTGCTGTCGAACCGATCCCCAACCAGCAGATAGGCATACATTTTGGAAACCGTCTTGTACTCCTCCCAATCGTGGGTTTTGTACATGTCGTCCAGCTTCTTCAGGTTTCCGGATACATTCTGGCCATCGAGAATTTGCGCCACGTACTGAACAATGTTCATGGGTCCGCCGACTTCCGACATCGCCTTGGTTTTGTTCCATAGCCATTGCTTGCGGGTTTCGATCGTTCCCGGAAAAGGGGAATAATTGCTCTCCTGCGGCGGTACGTCTTCGATGCTGACATCGCTGAATTCCGTCACGCTCAGCCGATTAACGTCGTGACTCGTCAAAGCCAATCCGAAGTAAACGGTTTCAGGCAAACTGACGACTTCTTTCTTAACCAATGTCCAGTTCTCTCCGTCCGCGGAATCGTACGCGCTGATCACATTGCCTATACGAACCAGCTTCACCCAATAGGGAGCCGGCGCCGCGGCGCCCGTCGTTAAAGTCGAAGCCCCTCCTGGCGTTAAGCGATCCTCGAATACAACGCCGTTGGAAGGCGAGACCGCCATCATAGCATGACGGGATTGAGGCGATATGCTTTCGCGGATCATGACGCCGGCTTTGGTCCATGCAACCGTGTTCTCCATATTCGCGACGCGCGCAACGATTTGTCCGTCGCCTACCCATGGCCGGTACATATAATGGAAGGAATCGTCGGTGCCCCATATGTCGGCTCCGGAAGCTTTAAGCGTGAACGTTGCTGATGACTCATCATAAGTCGCGCTTCCCGCCAATCTGACGCTGCCGATGTCCAAATTACCGAACGGTTCCGGCAATCCGCCAGCGGAAGGATTCGTCGTCACCGAGATTTCATTGCTGGCACCCGAGAGGTTGGCGACCGCGTCTCTTGCCTTAACCGTGTATTGATAGGTCGTATTCGGAGTTAACCCGCTTGCGGTGTAGCTGGTCAGCAATCCGCCCACAAAGCCGATCAATTGGCCGTTCTGGTATATATCGTACCGGGTAACGCCGACGTTGTCCGTCGCTTCCGTCCAGGTCAGATTAACGCTCGTATCCGTCTTGCCGGACTCCGTCAAGTTGGCGGGCGCCGTCGGCGGCTCGGTATCGACCTCCGCCGCATCCTGCATGACTTCATATACAGCCAGGTCGGTGACCGCAATCGCTTCATCCGTGCCGCCGGAATTGACGCGGACGGAGAACTCCAGCTTGAAGGTTGAGATCAGCCTCTGACCTCCGTTCGGCACGATTGTCATCCGGTAGCTGGCGATATCGCTGTCATTCACGTTCAGCATTTCATTCGGCGCCGCGTTCTTGTAGGCCGCCGTATTTGTTATGGTCGACTTGTCCGGTACAGGGAAACGGGGAATCAGCACATTGTCGTAATTGCCGAATTGCACCCGCGCGTAAATATCGTTGTTGATCGGTTTATCGCTGGCAGCGGTGCGCTTGAGCTTATATTCCAATACAAGCTCAACCGGCGCGGACCCGACCGGAAGCGCATAAATCTGGTTGATCCGGGAAACAAGCGCCCCGCTAGCCAATTGGTAATAAAAATAGCCGCCCTGGTTTTCGTTGTTCACCGACGAATCGCGAAATTCAACGGCATTTTTGCCATCGATCTGCACGATTTTCTGAGAACCGCCGTTTGCGCTGTTTTCCAAGGTAAAAGGACTCGTGCCGCCGGCAAACTGCGTATCCATATCTTGAGCGAGCAAATTCACCCATATTTCGGACTCGCCCTTCGCGGCTTGCAGCGCAGGCATATTGGCGAATGCAAGTACAAACGCCAGAAGCGCGCTTACGATTTTCCTGCTTTTCATAACCATCCTCGAGTTACCTCCATTGTTTAAGAGAATTAGGGTAAAACGAATGATAAGAAAGCGCTTTACAAATTGCTTAAGGCTGGCTGCTCAACACCTCCGATAGGAAGTTGAGTATTCGCTTGATCAAGCCGAATACTCAACGCTCCGTCTCGATCTGTTTCTATTTCTTCAGAAACTCGTCGATTTGCTTCTGAAGCTCGATCTGGATCTTCTTCAAGTAGCCTTCCCCTTCGGATTTCAACTGGTTCCAGGTTTCCGTCGAGTCCATCACACCGTTAAACAAAGCCGAATAATACTTGTCCTCGATTGCGCTGTACAGAGAAACCTCGTTCGCGACAGGCTCCGGATCGAAGGAGAAGCCGGTCAATACGCTTGCGATCAAGTTGTCTGCATTGGCGTTAAACTTGTAATGCTCAATCGACACGGGGTCGAAGCCCGCATTCAAGCGATCCAGCGTCGGGTTCCATACCCATGCATAAGGGAAGAAGCCGTATTTGCTATCCGGGAGAGATTTGTATTGGTCGTCGCCAATCGCTTCGTAGTTTCTTCCCTCAATCCCATAAGCAAGCAGATCATAGTTTTCCTTCTTAGCCGTCCAGTTCAAGAACATCATGGCGCGTTCCTTGTTCTTGCTCACCTTAGGAATCGCCTGGAAGTTCGCCTGCTTGAAGTTTGTCGTTACTTTTCCCTTCTCCAGCGGCATAAACGTTACGGCTTCCACTTCGGCGCCAGGGGAATTCTGCGAGATTGCCGTCGATATTTTGGTAGGCACGCCAAAGTCGTTCGTGGCATAGATCGCAATATTGCCTGCCTCGAAGATCGTATCGGCATCCTTAATCGCCAGAACATCCGGATGAATCAGGCCTTCCGTATACAGCTTGCGTGCTTCTTCGATCCATGACCACACCATAGAGTCCATCTCGTCGAACAAGTTGTACACTTTGCCGTCATTGTTTTTGTAATGCAGAATAATGCTTTGTCCCAAAGCGTCCGATCGCAAAATCTCGGGACTGAAGGTCATGAACGATCTGTACGCGCCCCAGGCCTGATCCTTCTGTCCGGGAAGACCTTTGGCCAGAATCGGGATGATATTTTTTTCGTTCTGTTTGATCTTGTACGCAAAATCGATCAGCTCTTCATAGGTTTTAATTTCCGGTACGCCGTATTTTTCTCTCAAGTCTTTGCGAACCAGATAGGTTCTTCCGTTCAGATGCGAGTTGCCGAGCGGAAGCGCGTAGATTTTGCCCTGGAATTTGTTCGCATCGAACATTTGCTGCGATCTGACGGCTACGGCGTCTTGTCCGTACTTCTCAAGCAGCTCCTCCAGCGGCTCGTAATAGCCCGCGGCAATCATTTGTTCCATGTGCAGCCACGGCGCATCGAAGATCAAATCCACATTCTCGCCGGATGCCAGCATGACCTGCGTTTTCGAAGCAAGATCGGACCAAGGTATGAATACAATATCCAGCTTAACGTTGATCGTGTCCGCCATTCTTTTCTCGGCTTCGGCAATGACCAAATCCATATCCGCAGGGCGATCCCCCGGAATGATGATCTTCAGCGTGACCGGGTCGAGCTTCGCGCCTTCGACGGCAGCCGGGCTTCCCGTCTGTTCGGCATCGCTTTCGTTGTTCGAGCTGGAGCTGGAGCTGCAGCCCAGTACGACCTGGACAAGCAATAACATCATGAGTACTGTCGCAATTGACTTCTTCATCTTGCGTATTCAACCTCCCGTAATAGTTTGTATCTATGCTCAACCGAATGATGATCTCGGTACAAGCCTACCCTTTTAGCGCGCCAATCGTAATGCCTTTTACAAAAAACCTCTGAATAAATGGATACAGGAAAATAATCGGCCCGATCGTCAAGCACACGGTCGCCAGCTGCACCCCGTATGTCGGTATGGCCTGGGAGTAAGTCGTCTGACTTCCTCCGACGTACGAATTGATATTTACATTCGAGATGATTTGCCGAATCATAATCTGCAGCGGATGGAGATTATGGTTGTCGATAAACAATAACGCCAGATAGAAATCGTTCCAATATTGCAGCGCATAAAATAAGCTGACTGTTGCGATGACGGGCTTGGATATCGGAATAATGATTTTAAAAAAAATGGTCAGGTCGTTGGCCCCGTCGATTGTCGCCGCCTCGTTGATCTCGTAGGGCAGGGTGCGGAAGAACGACACCATGATAAAGGCGAAAAACGGATTTAATAGATAAGGAAGAATGAGCGCCCATAGCGAGTCCTTCAATCCGAGCGTATTCGCGACCAGAATATAGAAGCCGACAAGCCCGGCGCCGAATACCATCGTAAAATAAGTCATGAAGGATAAGTAGTTGCGGTATTTCACTTTCTGGTGGGCCAGTACGTAGGCGTACATCGATGTGATCAGGATGGCCAAGCAAGTTCCTATTAACGTCACCGAGACTGTGACCGCATAGCTGCTGGCGATCTGTTTACCGGCCATCGTGTATTGGTACGCATACAGCGAGAAGTCTTTGGGGATGAGCTGCATCCCGTGCAATTTAATGCTGCTTTCCGCTGCAAACGAGTTGACTACGACCAGCCAGAAGGGAATGAAGCAAAGCAGAGCGAATACGCCCACGAATAAGTAAATGCCGTAGACAACGCTTCTTTCCCACACCGATCGATCTTCTTTCACGCGATTCAAATTCATGGTGCTCCCCCTTAGAACAAGCTCGAATCCTTGTCGATCTTCTTGGCGATTTGATTAAAAATAACGATTGTAATCAGGCCCATCACCGACTGATACAGCACGACGGCGGAGGATTTGCTGAAATCGCTTAATACGCGCAGCGCCCGATAGGTATACGTATCGATGACGTCGGTCGTCGAGTATAAGGCGCTATTGTCGCCGATGATGCCGTAGATCATCCCGAAATCTCCATAGAAAATGCGGCCCACGCCGAGCAATCCGAGCACGACGACAACATTGCGGATTAACGGAAGCGTAATGTGATAAATTTGCTGAAGCCGCGTCGCGCCGTCTATTCGGGCGCTCTCGTAATATTCCCCGGAAATGCCCGTTATTGCGGCCAGAAAAATAATCGAATAGTAGCCTGCGAACTTCCACACGTAGATTAGCGTCAAGATTCCCGGCCATACTACAGGCTTCAGGTACCAGTTCACAGGGTTTAAGCCGTACGTCTCAAGGGTTCTGTTGACCACGCCATCCGTCGTATTCAGGAAGGCGAACGTCATCATGCTGACGACGAGCCAGGAAATAAAATAAGGAATGAAGATGAACGATTGGGCAAGCTTCTTATAGAGAAGATGGCGAATTTCGTTCAGAAACAAAGCCAGCACAAGCGCAATCCCCAGACCGAATACGAGGAACAATCCGTTCAGGAAGATCGTGTTTAACGTTACTTTGTACCAATCGCTGCTCATAAAGAAAAACTTGAAGTTGTCCAACCCGACAAATTGACTTCCCCACAACCCGTCCGCCAGCCTGTATTTCTTAAAAGCGATTAAGTGCCCCGTCAAAGGCAAATACGCGAATACGATCAGGAAGATCAAGCCCGGCAGCGCCAATGCATACAAATACTTATTTTGTCTAATCTCTCTAAAAAAGCTCATCGTGTCACACCTGCTTCAGTATGTTGTGTGTGTCTCTCGTCAGGCTTAATCATAGGCTGTCATGCAAAGCAGCGTACAGTCCTCATCCTGGAATTCGGTGCTGAAATCGGCGAAAATACGGGTTCTGATTTCGGAAGCGAGGTTGTCAAAACGGAAATCGGCCTTGAACGGCAAACCAAAAAAGCGCTCTGGCTCTAGGCCTGACACGCTTTTGTGGGTGGTGCGTTGATTTGGACTACTGTCTTTCGCGATACTGACTAGGGGTCATTCCGGTTGCTTTCTTAAAGGCGGTAAAGAAGTTGCTCTTCGTCTGGAAACCCGATCGCTCGCCGATATCGGTTACCGTCCAATCGGTCGTCTCCAGCAGTCCTTTCACTCGGCTAATCCGCTGTTCCATAATATAATCCGACAGGGTGGTCTCGAATACTTCCTTAAACAGCTGTCTAATATAGCGCGTCGACAGCGATACATGCTCCGATATTTCTTCGATCGTCAGCATCGGCTCATGCAGGTGCGTCTTCACATAGTCTACAATTTCCGTCACAATCTCATCGCGGCGGCTTGAACCTTTCTTATTGCTCAAGTCGTCCATCATTTCCTTTAGACCCTGTCCAAGCCAGCCCCTGATTCCGCTTAACGTATCGAATCTCTCCAGAATATTCTCGATCCCTTCTACCGATTCGACCGATGGCAGCTTATTAAACGTTTTGAACAGCGTATACAAAATCAATGACAACTGAAACTTGCTTTCGGCATAATGCATCGTTTGCAGATGTCCGAAGATTTGATCCAGGCTTTTGGTCACCTCGTCCGCTTTGCCCATCCGGATTCGCTTGATCAGCTCCTCCAGCATGTTATCGTCCGGCAGCGGCTGAACGCGCTGCATGTAGGCTTCAAAATCCTGCTCGAGATAGACCTTGTCTTCGCCGGATATGAATTTAAGCATCGTCAGCTCGTGAACATAGTCGTAGATGCCGCGCAGATCGTCGCCGAACGAATTGGACCCGCTTAAAGCAACCGTTACGCGAACCCTTGTCCACTTGTCGATCTGTTTCCCGACCTCCTGCATGACCTCGACAAGCTCCTTCATCGAAATGTCGGACCCGGATATCAGGAGCGCAAGATGGTCGCCGCCCATATCTACCGATTCCGCCTGCCAGTGCCGATTAAGGATTTCCTCGGCAATGTTGCCGATTGCATACTTCATCAGCTTGCGGGAGGCGAAATTGTAACGCTCCTGAAATATGCTGTATTCATTAATTCGCAGGACGCTGAGATGCAGCTTCTCTCCTCTGAACAATGCCGTCTCTTCGTGAAGGTAGCGCTCGACCGGCGCGATCAGCTTGCCCTGGACGATCCATTGTCTAAGATACTCCGTCTTGATCAAGCTCTTGTGCTCCCGCATAGAGATGTCCAGTTGGTCCACTTGATTCGTCAGCAGCTCGATGCCATACCGAATAACCTTGTATTCTTCCCGCGGACCGTCATGGGTCTCGCTCTTGAGCTTTAAGCCGAATTTCATCTCCAGCTGATCGGCCAGCTGGGCGTATGGACGATAAGTACGTCTCGAGTTCCAGAACAGAATCCCCAGCAAGAGGACGGCGAATAAAGCCGCGATCAGAAGCATCCTGTTCCGAAATGAATTGAAATCGGCAAGGATCTGCTTATACTTCGCCGTATTGTACAGCGTCCAGCCTTGCGGCTCGATATGGGCGTATTGAACGGACAGCAGCTCGCCCTTGTAGGCGTGCTTAAAGCTGCCGGCCGCGAATTGTTGGGATTTTTGGGCCAACTCGGCGTACAAATCCTCGGAGCCGTTCACTCCGAGTACGGTTTGCCCGTCGCCGTCCAGAACGAACGATTTCGTTCCCAACTGCCGGTCGTCCTTGAGCAAATATTGCTCCAGCAGCTTGTTATCCATCAGCATAACCAAATACCCGAACGATCGCTGCCCGGACGGCACGGTCGGAATGATCAGCGCCAGCATCTTCCGGCCCATCGTTTCGTGCACAATAAAATTCAGATAGGATTTTCTCGGCTGCTGAATGATCGCCAGCATCTCTTGATCGGAGAAACGCTCGAACGAGGATATCCCGTATTTTAAATTGATCGCATTTTCGGTGCGCATATTAAATAAATAAACATTGGCGATGAACGGTTCCGTGGACATATAGTTAGTTGCCGATTCGATCGCATCGACCTGGTGCGAGGAATTCTCGGTCATGTCCGTCAGCCACAGATTAATGCTTTTATTCTGGTACATATTCAGGCCGTATGCGATCATTTTCTTGAACAGAAACTTGGCGTTCTCCTGCGAGTGAACGACCTCGGTCTGACTGGCTTTATCGATTTGCTTCATCGCATACGCGGAAAATTGCCGGGAAATCAAATAAACAAAAGGAATAGAAACAACGGAAAAGAGAATGCAAAGCACCAGGAAAATCCGCACGTATTTCTGCTTCGGAATTAACCGCTTCATTGCTGCCACTCCTCGGATATCGGATGCCAAGCTCGGTTATCTCCGAAAAAGTATAGATTGTCCTCATTAAAGTTACAAGTATTGATACCGGAACTCCGGTCCTCATTGCGGAACTTTCCGACGTTCAGGAAACCGTACCGGCGGTTGAACCTTCCGGGAACAGACAGAGGACCGTCCCTCTAAGCTCCGGGACGGCCCTCTTGGTCTTTATTGCAGCGTTTCTTCGCGAGTCGCCCTGCGCTGGCCTCCGGGACACCGCCGAGCGCTCCTGCAGGTTGCCCATCTCGACCTTCTTCATACTGATGAACAAACGCTGAATCGGTATGGACAGGCGGCGTGCGATATAGTAGGAGACCAGGAAAGAGACGGCCAGCACGGCCAAAAATAACAACTCTGTCAGACGCTCCAGCTTGCCGATGTCGCCATAGTAATCGCTTTCATTTTACCGCTTTAGTCAAATCTTCGGCATAATTGGCTCTTTGTTCGTTTTCTTGCATTCCGAAGGAAATGGCATTGTAGGCTTCACAAGGTTGACTGCATGCCAGCTTGTGGAGCATCCGATTGAAACCGATCGAGATTCAAACCGTAATCTTCTTTATGGAACAAAACGCGAGCGACGGTCGACAATGGCTTCATCGAGCATTTGCGAAGGAGTCTTCAGCATTCCGCTCCAATAAAAAATACCGTCGGCTTTTGACGGTATTTTGATCTCGTATGCGATTGATTTTACTTTCTTCTAGACCAAAGCGATTTCGCGAATTTGCACGTTTCTGATTTTGGACAAATCGATGAACTGCTCACCCGCCTTCACGAGCGGGGCCTCCATGTTATGGGGATTCAGGTAGACGACTTCGGCGGCTCTGCCGTCCGTTAGCACGACCTGCCTGCCAAGCAGCTTCTTCATCAAATTGTCCAGGAACAGAGATACGATTTGCGGATTCAGGTCGCCGAACTTGCCCTGCCTCATCTGTGCGACGATTTCGTGAAACGGCGTCGCCTCGCGGTAGGGCCGTTTGGAGGACATCGCGTGGAAAATGTCGGCGATCGCCACGATTGCGCTGAACGGATCGATCCGGCTCTTCTCCAGACCGTACGGGTATCCCCGTCCGTCTTCCCGCTCATGGTGCTGTAGAGCGACTAGCGCCACGCGGGGGTTGATTCCCGCAGCATCCTTAAGCAGCTCGTATCCGTACACAGTATGCTTCTTCACGATCTCGAACTCTTCGTCGGTAAGCTTGCCGGGCTTGTTCAGAATCGCCGAGGGCACTTTCACCTTGCCAATGTCGTGCAGCGTGGCCGCAAGGGAAAGCGTGGACAACTCCTCCTCGCTCAAATTCATCCAGCTGCCGATCAGCGTCGCTATAATGCCGACGCCGATGTTATGTTCGAATGTATAATCGTCCTTGGCCTTAACGATCTCGAACAGCTCGAACAGATCCGGATTGCCGGACAAATCGCGGACCGCAGGCAAAATCTCCTGACGAATGTCCGTCAGAGGAATGCGCCCGGAATCGGAGATGGACTCGAACAGCTCCTTCGATCTCGTCACGGTTTGCTTCAGCAGCTTGCGGTTCTGCGAGCTAGCTTCCAGCTGTGCGGAGAGCGCCTCTAGAGAGAGAGTAAATTCATCGATTCTATGATTATACAAGAGTTTGACGGAGTCTTCATTCAGCACAGTCTTCGCCGGAATAATCGTAACTCCGTAATTGTTGATCACATCTGCTAGCACTTTTCGTCCGATTAGATGCTCCATGTATACGCTCCCAATGTCAATTCTTAGGATGTATCATACCATAGATTCGGTCGAAAATAGGAGGAAAATTTTAACCGATTGCTTAATCGGCGCGTTAATGTGTTAAAATTCTGGTTAATCCAACAAGAAGGAGCAGCTTATGTTTATCCTAATTGGACTGTTATTTCTAGCATTATACGGCGTTCTCGTCTTCTATATCGGTTGGAGCGGCTGGACGTGGATGAAGCCGATGGTCTCCGCCAGATTTAAATGGCTGTACGTCGTCGCGCTCGTCTTTCTGGCCTCGTCGTTTATCCTCGGCCGCTTCGTCGGCAATTTTCCCGCGCTGGGCATCATCGGCTCTTACTGGCTGGCCGCTTTCTGTCTGCTGCTTATGCTGCTGCCGATCGTCCATCTCGGAATTTGGCTGTTTCGTCTAACGAGCCTGCCGAGACATCGCGTGCAGAAATGGGCTGGCTCTCTTACCCTGCTTATTCTCGTATCGCTGCTCTCTTACGGAACGTTTAACGCATACAGCCCCGTCGTCCGCACTTATGAAATACGCATCGATAAGCAAGCCGGCGATCTTCGGGAGCTGAACGTCGTCATGGCGGCGGATATGCATTTCGGTCTGCTCTCAGGACAAGCCCACGCCAGGCGCATGGTCGAGGAGATCAACGCGCTGAAGCCCGATCTCGTGCTATATCCGGGAGACATTATTGACGACAATCTCGACGTGTATCTCGACAAGGGTGTCGGCGAGATCATCTCCGGTGTACAGGCGACTTACGGCGTATACGCGTCGCTCGGCAACCACGACAAATACAAAGGACGGATGGAGGAACTGATCGCCGCTCTCGAACAGAGCGGGATGGATGTTCTCTACGACGAATCGATCGCTCTGGACGACAAGCTGACGTTAGTCGGCCGCAAGGACAAAACGGAGAGCGACCGTGCCTCGCTTGATTCGCTGATGACTGACATTCCGCGCGACCATCCGATCCTGCTGCTGGATCATCAGCCTTACGGGCTCGATATCGCCGCCGACAACGGGGTCGACCTGATGGTATCCGGGCATACGCATCGCGGGCAGATCGCCCCTGCGCACCTGATTACTAAAGCGATATACGAGAACGATTGGGGTCATGTGCAGAAGGGCGAATTCCATTCCATCGTCACGTCCGGCTACGGCTTCTGGGGACCGCCGATACGCTTGGGCAGCCGCTCGGAGATCGTGCAAATTAAGATTACTTTCGCGAACGGCTGATCCTGGGCTCGACGTATCGGCTGATCCGGGACTCGGCGTGTTGGCTGGAGCGGACAACGGCGGGGCAATGGAACTCTATTTGGTAACCTAGCAGCGTGCTCTAGAAATAACGTAGCGAAGCGGCCGTTTAATTTTTAGGCGATTGAGAACCACCATTTTACCGAGTAGAGCTCGTTCCGCGAAAATTAGTAGCACGGAAAACCCGTTTCATGTAGAGTTTACCTCCAAGTTGGGGATTGCTCACAAGTAGAGCGACTCAAAAGCATCGTAATCAGACATCGTGAACCTGCAAGCTTGGCCAGCAGGCTTGCAGCCACATTATTTCGGGATCGCTCTACTAATTCTCCGGCGGGAAGATTTCGTTCAGCGTTAAACTGAGGCAGGCTACGGTTGGCGAGGTCAGTGTTTGCTCCTCCGTCTGCGTAGCTACCGCCGCATATTTCCCGTCCAGAAGAACAAACTGCTCAACGAACCGGTGAACGGGATCGACCAGCCAATATTCGCGCACGCCGAATTTCTCGTACCCGTTCTTCTTAATTGTTTTGTCCCGACGTCCCGTGCTCGAGGATAGAATTTCTACAACCAGATCTGGCGCGCCGTAGATGTACCCGTCCCGGATAATTCCGCGATTCGCATTGGCAATATAAATCAGGTCCGGCTGAAAAATATTGTTCTCGTCGAAATGAACATCTAGCGGTGCGAACAGTACCTCTCCGTCTGCCGCACAGTCTTTATGAAAAGCAAGATGGAGTTTCGCTAGTATCCGTTGATGCGCATATATTGGAGACGTCAGGAAATCATACCGCACTCCTTCGATAATCTCGTATCTCTCGTCGATCAGATCGTTTTCCGGAGTCTCCTTAGCCTTCCCCTGTTTGTCCTTGGCTTCGCTCTCGTCGTCCCCCTTGTCCTCCCGTAAGATGTCGCCCAACTTCAAGCTGAGACAGGGTACGGTCGGCGAGGTCAGTGTCTGCTCCTCCGTCAGTGTCGCCACCGCCGCGTATTTTCCCTCCACAAGCACGAACTGTTCCACGAGCCGATAGGTGAGATCTACTATCCAATACTCGCGTACGCCGAATTTCTCATAGCCGTTCTTCTTAATCGTTTTATCCCGGCTTCCCGTACTTGCAGATAAAATCTCTACAACCAAATCGGGCGCGCCATAGATGTACCCATCCCGGATAATGCCGCGATTCGCGTTGGCAATATAAATCAAATCCGGCTGAAAAATGTTGTCCTTGTCAAAATGAACATCTAGCGGTGCGAACAGCACTTTCCCTTCCGTCAAGCAGTTGGTGCGAAAAGCGGCGTACAGCTCCCCTAGCGCCTGTTGATGCGCATATACCGGAGACGAAAAGAAATCATACCGCACCCCTTCAATCATTTCATACCTTTCGTCGATCAGGTAATTTTCAGGATCTCTGGCTTGGCTTCCATCGTTCCGTTTATCCGTCATCCCCTCGGCCTCCTTTGACTCACAATCCTCCGATACCTTTCAGTTCAAAGCCAACAGCCTCCGAACCAGCTCGTCCTTGAATAGGTCGCTAACCGGGAACGAGACGCAAGGCAGCTTGTCCGATGACACGCGGTCGTCGTTCTCGAACAAGTCGCGCAGCTCATATTGCAGCTCACTGTTCAGTTCAAACCGTTCCAACGTCTGCGCCACAGGATCAATGATCCAGTATTCTGGTACGCCGTGCTTGGCATAAATCTGGAATTTGCGCTGGCGATCCCTCTTACGAGAACCTGGAGAGAGCACCTCGACGACGAGATCCGGCACCCCCTCCACTCCGCGTATCGTCACGATGTCGGCGCGGCTGCGATGAATCATAATTAAGTCCGGCTGAACGACGTTCGTTCGGCTCAAAATGACGTCCAGTGGAGCTATCAGAATAAAATACTCCGAGGCGCAGCTCTGCACGAGAAGATGCAAGCTTGAACCAATGACCTGATGAACGGTAGACGGCCCCGGAGACATCAACTCCAGTTCCCCGTCCAGCACCTCGTATCGCAGCCCGTCATCCGGCATTTCCGCATAAGCCTCGTAGGTTACCGGATGCTCCATGATCCGATCCTTATTCGTTTTTTTTCTCCCCATCTACTTCATCTCCCCGCTCAAATTAAAAAACACCTCGACAAAGCCACACATTCCCGTGTCCGACTTTGGCGAGGTGCTTCCCCGTTTCTTATATTTCCAATTATGCCATTGCTATCAGAATACTGTCAACGCTTATCGAATTCGTTCATCAGCCTCACTCCATCACACTACCGTCAGCGCCACCCACATTTTTTCGATTGAAATAGCCGTTTTTAAGAAACTAATGAGATGAAAATAAGAAGAAAAACAGGGCTTGTCGAGATAAGATGAAGGAAATGAGCTTTGGGGGAGAAAAAATGACATTGCGCCGATATCCATGGTTGAAGTATGCGGACGATTTGCATGTCGAGCAGTTGCAAGCTTACGAGGAAGGATATGATACCCAAGGGTTGGAAGCGGAAATTGCAGTCATTCGGGCACTTGAAGCTTCGGAACCGGAGCGCGAGGAACGAGCAGGCCGATTGCTGGATCGTACGGCTCAGCTGCCAAGAAGAAGCGGATATGCCTATCGCGAGCCTTCCGATCTCGAGGGCATCCAACTGGAAAGACCCGATCTCCGCTTTCCCGTAATGAAAGCTCCGACCGGAAGGCAGCTATATGACAAACTTTACGGGGCTTGGCTCGGACGCTCGGCAGGTTGTTTGCTCGGCCAGCCGGTGGAAGGCTGGAAGCGCGAACGGCTGCACGGGTTCCTTAAAGAAACGGGCAACTATCCGCTGCAATCCTATATGTCTTCGGATGTTCCAGAAGCGCTCATCGGCAAATACGAGATTATAAATGAAGGGCAGGTGTACGGCAGCAGCTTTATTAATTGGATTAACAACGTCCGGCACATGGTCGAGGACGACGATATGAACTATACGATTATCGGACTGTCCATTTTGGAAAAGTACGGATTCGATTTTACGCCGGACGACGTGGCGGATTCGTGGCTGATGAACTTGCCGATTTTGCGTACTTGCACGGCGGAACGGGTCGCGTACAAAAACTTGGTGAACGGCATCGAGCCTCCTCGGTCCGCCTCCTGCCGCAACGTCTACCGGGAATGGATCGGCGCGCAGATCCGGGCGGACTTCTTCGGGTATGCAAACCCGGGCCATCCGGAGAAAGCGGCGGAGATGGCATGGCGGGACGCCTCAATCTCGCACGTGAAAAATGGGATTTACGGTGAAATGTGGGTAGCGGCCATGCTGGCGGCGGCAGCCGTGACGGACGACATCGAGCGGATCGTTCAAGCGGGGCTTGCGGAAATTCCGAAGCAGTCCCGATTGGCGGAAGATATCCGCACAGTGCTCAGTTGGAGGCGGGAAGGCATTGGCTGGGAAGAAGCGATAGAGCGGATCCATCTTCAATATGACGAGCATAAGTCGCACCATTGGTGCCATACGAATCCGAATGCCATGATCGTCGCTATGGGGCTGCTGTACGGAGATACGGATTTGCCAAAGTCGATCGGACTCGCGGTAACGGCCGCATTCGATACGGATTGCAATGGAGCCACCGTCGGCTCGATCGTCGGCTTGATTCTCGGAGCGCAGGCGCTGCCGGAAAAATGGATCGCTCCGTTAAACGATAAGATCGTATCCGGGGTGGACGGCTTCGGACTCGTGAAGATCTCGGAGCTGGCAGAGCGGACGGCGGCGATTGTCTCTGTGAACCCGTACGTCCAGATTTGATCAGTCGACTCAATCGTTGAACAGGCTCTAGTAAAAACCTGATCGCGCCAGCCGTTGGTGTGGCGATACAAAAAAAGGCCGCGAGCGGCAGAGCTCTTCCCTCTGTTCGTTCGCGGCCTGCTTCTTATCCCCCGATCATGCGGAAGTCGATCGGACCCGGTGGCGGAAACTTCGCCTTCGCTTCGGTCAGAAGCGCGTCCGACAGCTCCGTTCCCCGCTCCTGCGCCAGCTTCGTCGCATGATACTTGTACCACAGATCGATGATCAGCACCTCGCCTTCGCGAATGATCGCAAACTCGGTTTCGAACAGCCGCTGCATATACTCGTCCCGGCCCAGTTCCAACGCCGCCGCTCCGACGACGATGCGAATCCGATCGCCCCCGGCCAACTCGTCCGGCAGCGATTCGTAAAGCCGCCACGCCCGTTCGTGCTCCCCGCGCCGTACGAGCAGCTGCAAATACTCCTCGGCGAAAGCGCGATCCGGAAAGCCGTTGGATACGAGATAGGCTTGTTCATAGCAGGCTGCCGCCCGTTCCTCGTCCTCCTGGCGCACGGCAAGCCGACCCAAGTTCCGGTAAGCCCATGCGGAAGGACGAAGACGAAGCGATGTCTCCCAAGCTGCCTTCGCCTCCTCCTCCTTGCCGACCTCCAGCAGCATCACGCCATAATGAAGATAGGCCGTCCAATTCCGTCCCCGGCCGTCCTCCGTGCGCAGACTCGTCTCCAGCAGCTCGCGCCATTCGTCCTGCACCATCCAGGACGCAGGTACGTCCTATGCAGCCGTCTCCTGCATTCGGCCTTCCCTCAGCAGAGCCAGCCATGCATGCTGCGGCTCGCCAAGCGTGCCGTCCGGGAACGAGAGTCCTTCGGGTACGGAGCGACCTTCCCTCTCGGAACGGCGAAGCCGCTCCAGCGCTCCCCAGCCCGTTCCGGCATGCAGCGGCTCGCCCGCCTCCTGATCCGCATGCTCCCGCAACCGCTCGTGAATCGCATAGACTTGCTCTTCGTTCAGAAGCGCGTCCACCGTTCTCTCCACAGTCGCCTGCGCCTCGTGCCAATCCGCTGCCTGCGCTTTCTCCGGATCCACCTGATCCATGCCGATTAACTGTGTGAAATCCCACACCGAGTTCCCCGGCATTTTCAGACCGTGCAGCTGCGTCGGAGCGAAGCCTCCCTGAACTTCCACGTAGCCGCCCTCTCCCGGCTTCGCCAAAAAGTCGCGCCAACGCTGGCCTCCCGCATGGTGGCCCCAGCAGAACATTTTGCGATAGCGCAGCCGGGCCGTGGAGCGCTCGTAGAACAGCCGCCCGTCCTCATAAGCGACCGCCTCCCACGGAGAGCGGCATTCCTCCGGCATCAGGAAGAAATATTCGCTGGAAAACGGAAATTCCATCGGATAGGATGCGTCCCCGCCCGGCAGCGAAGGCAGGCTCGGCAGCTCGCCGACGCCGTGGCCGCTCAGCTTCGGAGAAATGTAGATCGCCTTGCCCGTCGCCGCAAACACCCGGCAACGCTCCGTCTCCTCCACAGCGATGTTCGTCCACCAATACATCGGCACGGAACGCTCGTTGTCATTGATAATGCGAACATAGATCTGCAGCTCCTTCGCTCCTGGAGGCAGATGAAAATCGATCTGCCAGAACACGTTGCGGCAGCGCTCGTAGTCGTACATGCGCACGAATTCATGGCCGTCGCGATCGCGCATTCTGGCCGTATGGATGGGCGAGCACGTCCCGAACGTATGACCGACCTGGCCGATATTCCATTCGATGCCGCCCGAAAACCAGGCGTTGAGAATCGCCAGATTGGCCGGCTGGAACGCCGGGTTTCGGTACAGCACGTCCCGGCCTGTCCGCCGATCCTTTAGCGCGTACAGCCGCCCCCCGTATTCCGGCAGAAATACGGCCTGAAGCAGCTCGTTTTCCAGCACGATCGTCTTCAACGCCATGGGTCTTCTCCGACGCGTATAACGGTCCTGCATCCGGTAAGGCAAGTAGCGCTCGCCGGTGTCGTCGCCGAAGCCGGTCTTCAGCTCGGGCGTAAAGCTGCCGTCCTCGATAACCTCCCGATGCGGATTGCGGCTCGCGAACATCGGCAGCGGGTTCTCCCCTTCGAGCGGCGCTCCTTCCAGCTCGACAATGGATGTGTAAACCTTCATTCTGGCGATCTCTCCTCTTTATTAGGTAGTTCTACCCCTTAACCGAACCGATCGTAATACCGGCGATAATTCTTTTCGATACGAACAGATAGACGATAAAGCTGGGCAGGAACACGATCATACACGCCGCGAAAATACCGCCGTAATTTCCCGTGTTGGAATAGCCGTAGACGATCGACTGAAGCGCCAGCGCTAACGTCCGCGTGCCTTCGTCGTTGGCGAAGATCAGCGCGTAGAAGTATTCGTTCCAGACGCCCAGGAAGTTGAAGATCGTCAGCGTAATGATGCCCGGCTGCGCGACCGGCAGAATGACCTTCACGAACGCCTTGATCGGGCCGCACCCGTCGATCGCCGCCGACTCCTCGAACTCCTTCGGAATCGACGAGAAAAATCCGGTGAGAAAAAACACGCCGAAAGGCACATTCGTGCATATATAGATCAGCACCAGCGTCGCAATCGAGCCGGTCAGCTTCATCCCGACAAACAGGGAAAACAGCGGAATCGAGATCAGAATGCCCGGAATCGACATTGCGGACACGAACATCAGATGGATCAGACCGGAGCCCTTGAACTTGACCCGTCCCAAAATATAAGCGGCGGGCGCGGCGACCAGCACGATGCCGGCGCATGAGGCGACGGTATAGATGATACTATTCAAGAAATAGCGGCCCATCTCCTGCTGCTCGAACAGATCGGTGTAGTTGGAAAATTGAATGCCGCTGCCCAGCAGCGTGTTGGTGAAAATATCCCTCGTCGTGCTGAGCGACGCCAGAATCACCCAGCCGAACAGTACAACGGAAAACGCCAGCCAAGCCGCCAACGGTACGTAGGAAGGAAGCAGCTGCAGCCCTCTTTTGCGCAATGGATTCGCCTCCTCACTTAATATTCCAGCCGATCCTTAGGGAACAGGCGGCCGATCAGTACAGCGGCGAGGATCGTCGCAACCGTAATGAGAATGCCGACGCCCGCGCCCGCTCCGACGTTGAACGACTCCTCCAAATACACGCTGCCGCCTTTGCCGAACACCTTCTGGTACATGTAATAGCCCGGGGTCACCGTATGCGGATCGTCCAGCCCGAACGTCGCCGACCAGACAAAGAAGTTGAACGCCGTAATCGTCCACAGGACAAGCGTCGTCCGGAACACGTCGCGCAGCAACGGCATCGTAATCCGGATAAACTTCGTCCAGACGCTTGCTCCGTCCAAAGTCGCCGCCTCATAATAATCGGTCGGAATTCTTCCGATGCCCGCGTTCAATATCAGCATGAAATAGCCTATCGATCCGAAGCTGAACGCAATGATCATCGAGTAGTAGATGTGCTCGTTATCGGTCCATTGGATTTCCGCCAGCTTCGTCAGCCCCAGCTTCTCAAACAGCGTCGTCAGAAACCCGTAGCTGGAGTTGAAGACGTAATGCAGCCAGACGACGGACAGAACGACGGCCGATACCGTGTTCGGCAGGAAAATCAGCGAGCGCCAGAAGCCCTTTCCGCGCACGTCCGATGTCAGAATCACTGCGAATAGAAAAGCGAACGCGAATATTAGCGCGCCCCCGATCACCCATATGCCCAACACGTTTTTCACCGAATCGAGAAAATAAGGGCTGCGCCATAGCGTCGCATAATTGTCCCCGCCAATGAATGTCCACTCCGCCACCTTGCTGGACAGCGAAGGAATATCATAAAAGCTCATCGCGAAAGTCCGCAGCGTCGGATACAGGAAAATGACGAGGTAGATCGCGACGGCCGGCCCCAAAAACAAGGCGATGACCGATTTCTTCAGTTTCATGAGACACCTCCCGTTTGAAACTCTTGCAAGTCGGCTTAGACTTAGCTGAAATTTCGTATAAACCTCATCCCTCTTCGCTTATTGGAGATCAGGTTGTACGTTTTATCGTATAAATCTATCGATCCGACTTTTACAACGCCGCATTTTGTACGATAAATCACATGAAAAGCACGCATCGGCCAACAAAATCGCGGTATTTGCAGGATTCTATAATGTGCACAAAGCCGGGCGAAGCGGCTAACCCGCCCGCCGCGCCCGGCCCCTTCCCCTACCGAGAGTTAGCCGCCGTAGAACTTCTTCGCCGCCGCGCTCATCTTGTCGACGTAAGCGTCCGGGCTCAGCTTGCCCGTCGCCAGCTCCATGAACACGGGGATAACCGTGCCCGTAGAGAAGTCGCCGCCGTTATCGATGCCGTTGCCCCACGGCATATTCACCTTGGCGTTGCCGAATGCGGTCGCAGCTTCCGCCAGCGGAGCCGGCCACTCGGTATCGAGCGTGGCCGGAATAGCCAGCGCTTGATCGGCCATTCCCTGCTGCGCCTTTTTGCCGACCAAATATTTGACGAGCTCGAACGCGGCAGGGACGTTTTTGCTGTTTTTGTTCATCAGCAAGCCTTGAGCGCCGAAGGTTAGCCCTTGCAGTCCGCCCTCGCCGTTGCCATTCGACACAGTCGGGAATTGGAACGAACCCCAACGGAAATCCGGTCCGGCCGTGGCAGCGACCTCGTTCGGCAGCCATGTTCCATTCAAGTACATGCCTGCTTTGCCAAGAGCCATATCCTGCTGTCCGGCAGGATATTTGTTGCCTGCGATCTTCTTGGAGAGATAGCCCTTCTCCTGGAGCTGCTGCATATCGGAAGCGAATTGCTTGACGATCGGGTCCTTCCACATTTCGCCGGTTTTGTCCTTCACCAGGCTGTCCGTCCAATCGCTGCCCATCGCGCTGCCGAAGTAGCCGCCGATGAACAGATCGCGGTAAGCGTCGTCGAACGTAATCGGATCTGCGCCGATCTGCTTGAGCGCTTCGCACGCCGCCAGGAACTCCTCCCAGCTCGTTGGAACCGCCGTAATTCCGGCCTTCTCGAACAGCGCCTTGTTATAGAAGAACAACACCGCGTACGGCTGCTGCGGAATGGCATAGTAGCCCTCTTCCAGGCCCGCTTCCGTCGACAGCGTCTTGACCCACTCGATCAGCGACGGAATGAGCGAATCCTTCACCGACTTGCCGTCACTTCCGACCGACGGCTGCTGCAGCAGATCGTCCAGCTTCATCACGTGGTCCTTCAGATTGGCCAACGCCGAGCCCGGGTCCTGTTCGAAGATGTCGATCTGCTGTCCGCTCTCCAGCGCCGGCTTGATCAGCTTGTTAATGTCCCGGCCGTTAAACTTCAGCTCGACCTCGACGGCGGGATTGTTCGCCTTGAATTCCGCAATCGCTGCCTCAATGACCTTCGCTTGCGGCTCGGTATTGCTCCACATCGACCAGAATACGACTTTGCCCTCCAGCCCCGAGGCGGACGGACTCTCCGAAACAGACGCCGTCGCCGATTCCGAGGCCGACGGAGTCGAAGTAGCGGACGGAGACTCGCTTGGCGATGCCGATGGCGCAGCCGATTTACTGCAGCCTGCCAGCAATACGACCGTCAAAATAAGCGAAAGCAATGCGAGCGTGCCGAGCTTTCTTCTTTTATTCAAATTCGATTCCCCCTATTAATTTGTTGTTAACGCTTGCAATAACGATTATAGATCGGCAGCAAATCCCGAAGTATAGCGCCGCCTTAGATAAAAATGGACGATTATTAGCCTCCGCTCGCGCCCAAAGTATGTCTTCTCGTTAGATAAACATGGACTCCAATTAGATGTGCCCTTTGCAGCGACTCTAAAACTAAGGGAAAGTGATATAATCGGTGTACCTGCAGCGGAAAGCGGTGACCTCGTGGGCGTATTGAAGAAAATGAAAATCAAAACGCAATTTATGATAGCGGTTGCATGCGTACTGGGAGTTATGCTGCTGATCATTTACTCGCTGTACGAGCAGACCTCGCGAATCGTAATCCGCAACAACAGCCAGATCACCGAGGATCTCGTCCGCAAGTTTAAACTCGGCATGTCCCAGAAGGTGGAGGAGGTCGGACAGATGATGCTGAATCTCGGCTTCGACCCGTTCCTTCAGCAATATTTGACGCAGGTTAACCCTAGTCTGCTGTACGAGATGAGCAAAGAGCTGGATCGGAAAATTATCTCCCTGAAAGCGGGACGGCAGGGCATCGAAGATATTGTGCTCATCGGCGCGCGCGGAACAAAGTACAGTCTTAACGGAGGCATTGAATACGTGCGGGGGCTTGAGCCGGAAATCTTGGCCGCCGACGGTGTCTATGTCAGCGGCTTGCAGAAATTCAGCTACAGCGGCACGCTGCAGAACGCTCTCGTGTTCGCCCAAAGCATCTATGCCGACGGCTCAAACGGCTCAGCGGATAAAAGAATCGGCTATATTGCGTTCATCGCCAACGTGGAGACGATGTTTTTCGATGCCGATACGCCTCAGTCGGAGCCCGGGGCCGGCTTTTATTTAATCGATCGGTACGGGCTTGCGTTCCCGGAGACGAACGTCTCCGACATCGCCCGCAACGTCAAGGCGCTTGCCGGCGCATCTGAAGACCAGCCTGCGAGCAAGGATTCCATCGGAGGAATCAAAGGCTCGGTGCAGCTTCACTCGCTCCCGGACGTTCAAGCCTCCCTGCTCAGCTTCATTCCGGAGGAAGCGCTGCTGGCCGAGCTCAACAAGGTGCGTACGCAAAGCGTCTTTATCGTCCTGTTCGCGCTTCTTCTGATGGCTCTGCCCTTCGCGATGATCATCAACAACATCGTCCATCCGATTCAAGCGCTGGTGAAGTTCATTAACAGCATTAAATCCGGAGGCGCGATTCGCGAAGCGAGGAACGATCTGAAGCTGGAAGGCAATCTGGAAATGAAGGTCGTAGCCGAGAAGCTGAACGGCATGCTGAACGAGCTGAACAGCCTGACACATAAGCTCGTCGAGACGACCACGCATCTATTGGAAGCCGAGATTGAGAAGGAGAAAGCCGCTTCCGCTTATTTGCGCAGCCAGATCAATCCCCATTTCCTGTACAATACGTTGGAATCGATCAAGGGCGTGGCGCTGGAGCTCGGTGCGGACCGCGTCGTGGAGATGACCAAGGCGCTCGGCAAGCTGTTCCACTACAGCATCAAGGGACCGGGCTGGGTGACGCTCGACCGCGAGCTGAACGCCGTACAATCGTACGTCTTCCTGCAACTGATTCGCTTTGAGGACCGTTTTGAAGTCGGCTACGATTTTACCGAGGAAGCTCTAAGGGCTTCGGTGATGAAAATGATTTTGCAGCCGCTTGTCGAGAACGCCATCTTCCACGGACTCGAACCGAAAACGACGCCGGGCCGGCTGCTAATCAATGGCCGAGTGGATGACGGAGTACTGCTTCTCTCCGTTGTCGACGACGGCGTCGGCGTGGAAGAGCAGGAGCTGGCGGAGATTCGGCGGCGCTTAGCGTCGCCGTCATCGCTCGGCCGCAATGGACGGGAGCCGGCCGCTGCGGCGGAAGGCCTCGGCGTCCTGAACGTGCACAACCGTCTCAGGTTGGCCTACGGAGAGCAAGGCGGCTTAACCTTCGACAGCGAAGCCGGGCAAGGAACACGAATCGTCCTGCACATTCCTTTGGATACTATGCAGCCGGGAGGGGATACGGATGTATAAAGCGGTTCTCGTCGACGACGAAAATCTGGTGCTCAAAAGTCTCGAGGCCGGAATCGACTGGCGCAAGTCGGGATTTGCCGTTGCGGGCAAGGCCAATAACGGAACCAAAGCGCTTCAGATGGTTCGGGAGCTGAAGCCCCATATCGTATTTACGGACATTCGGATGCCGGGGCTGTCTGGGCTTGAGTTGATTAAGCAAATTAAGGAAATGGACTCCGACGTCCAGATCGTCGTGATCAGCGGCTACGCCGAGTTCGCTTACGTGCAAAAGTCGCTAAGCTACGGCGTGCTGGGCTACTGCCTGAAGCCGTTCGACGACCATGAGATCGACGGCCTGCTCAAGACGGCGGCCAAGGCAATCGAGGACATCCGACAGAAGCGCGAGAACGAGCTGCTGGAGCTGATCGAGGTGCCGTCCTCGGAACGCGCCGATGCGGCGTTCGATCGCAGCCTGCGGGCGAACGGCCTCGATGCGGACTGTCTGTACGCGCTCGTCACGCTTGGCAAGGGCCGATTGAGCTTCAGAGAAGGCGTGCACTCGGTCGCTGTCCATCTGGGCGCCTCGCGAATCGGCTATTTCGTGCAAAGCTCGGAAGCGGAGCAACTGCGCGGTTTAATCCGCGAGCCGATTCCGGCGGACATTCTCGGCATTGGAGCCGCGCGTGCGGGACGGGAGCTGTCCGGAGCCATTAAAGCGCTGGATGCGGCGACCGAGCACGCTTGGGATTTCTTCGTCCATGGACGGGATGCGGTTCATTTTCGCGAAGAGGCTGCCGGCGATACGGAGGCCGGCCTCCTGGTGCGACAGCTCGAACGAAGCGCCGCCAAGAAGGATATCGCCGCCATGCGACAGCTGCTCAAGGAGATGGCGCTGCCTGCCAACAAACGAGGCATGACCATCGTACTCGCGCTTATCGTCTACAATATCGTCTACTTCCACTCTTCCTCCGATCCGTCCGCTCCGCCCGAGGAGGAGTACATTTTCAGCCGAGACCAGCTCTATCACTTGTACCGCAGCTTCGACGCGATGATCGACAGCCTGCGGGAGGAGCTCCGTGACCCGGGATCAACTTCGGGGGAGCGCAAGACGGCGCATGCCAACCTGAAGGAAATCGTTAAGCATATTAACGAAAACTATCGCAGCGACATTTCCATTCAGAGTATCGCGAGAAGCTTCTATATGAATCCCAATTATTTGAGCCAGCTGTTCAAGCGCGAGTTGAATATTACGTTTACCGAATATTTGACTCAGGTGCGCCTGCGGCAGGCCCGCCTGCTGCTTGAGACGACCGGCCTCACGATCGGCGAAATCGCGGATGGCGTCGGGTTCCGAGACTACTTCTATTTCATTCGGCTGTTCAAGAAATACGAGAAAATAACGCCTCGGCAGTATCGTCTGCAAGCCGGGCCGCCGCGGGAGGGGAACGCATGAGCCGTCGCTTGATCGTCTGGCCGCTCGTCCCTCTTTTGCTGGCCGCATTGCTCTCCGGATGCTCAGGCCCGTCCTCGGAAAGCAAAGCTCCTCCCGCTCCTTCCGAACCGATGGAAATTTCCGTTGCCTTCTGGGATCTGGCGGAGAACATGACGCAGGACGATCCGGCACTCCGGCTGCTGGAGCAAAGACTGAACATTACGATCAAACCGATTCCGATCAAGCTTGAAAATTACATGCGGCAAATTCAAATGTGGGCGTCGGCAGGCCAGTTGCCGGATGTCTTCTCCGTCGATGCGGTGAACACCCAGTCTTACAGAAGCTGGCGAGACCGCGGCGTTATCAAGCCGATCCCCGGCGACCTGTCTGCCTATCCGAATCTGCAGGCCTATTTGAGCTTGCCTGGGACCGATGGACTGAAGGACGACGGCAAGCTGTATTTTATCCCTCGCCAGACGTACGACAGCACCGACTACAACGTTCTGGACCGGATCGTCGTCTATCGGTGGGACCTCGCCCAGCAAGCCGGCATTACTCGGGAACCCGAGACTTGGGAGGAGTTCCGCGAGATGCTGAAGGCGATCGTCGCTCATGATCCGGAGAAGAAAAGAGTGCGGGGACTGACTACTGTCGGCAATCTGCTGCTTGGCGGGTTGTTCTGGCTGTACAGCTCTCCGGCCGCCACCAGCGACGGCAGCGGCAGCGATTTCAAATGGATCAAGGAAGACGGACGCTACATTCCCGCCGTATTCTCGAAGCATTCCATCGAATCGTTGAAGCTGCTCCGAGAATTCTATACAGCCGGCCTGATCGATTCCGATCTCCCCGTCACCCGGGGAGATATGGCCAGAGACAAGTTCGCCGAAGGTAAGGTGGCGGCGTTGATCATCGCAGGCACGGTGCAAAACTTGGACGTTCACATCTATAAGGAGAGATGGCTGAAGCTTCATCCCGGGGACGACAGCTTCTACGATCGAGTCAAGCTGCTTAAGCCGTTGCCGGCAATGGACGGCAATAGATATCATTCCGTATTCAAAACGTTCTGGTCCGAAAGCTATATTTCCGCCAAGGTAGACGACCGGAAGCTGGCCCGTATTTTGGAGCTGTTCGATTATATGAATACGGACGAGTTTAAGGAGATGCGGCGCTTCGGTCTGGAAAACACGGATTTCGTCATCGAGAACGACCGCGTTAAGCCGCTCGACCCGAACGTCAGCGTTATGACCAAATACAAAGCTTTCTCCACGTTCGCCAATCTGCTCGATTGGGACGGCATGTTTAAGCTGAACATGGAATACGTGGGAATTTCGCCGAAAGCGCGGACGGCGCAGCGAGAGCTGGTCGACTATTCGATGCGCGAGACCCGCAAGCAAAGCTACGAGGCGCGGTTGACGCAATTGTCCACCCCGACCAAGGACGGCTTCACCATCTTCGACAACGACGATATGATTCGCGTCATGATCAGCGATTTGCCGGTCGAAGCCGCCTGGCAGGAAATTATTGACGGCTATAAAGAAAAAGGCCTCGATCGGATGATCGAGGAAGTGAATGCGCGAGCCCGAGAGCTCGACATCGAATAGTTATTTCGCGTACCGGTGGCTGCCGATCGTGGCTATCGTGGTGAGATCCCATTACTTTTCCGTATAATTACCAGCAGTTATCCGTATAATCATCGAAGAAGCTTGAGTGACATGTGAACCTTGATTTGGCCGATTTGTACGATATTCCCTACAAACTTCCGTCGTTTGAGATGGCGTAAAATAAGTTGTGTAAGAACGGGTAGCGTCTAGCAGACGACAAAAAAGTAGGGTATTCTTGGGATTGTCGAAGTCACCAAGGAGGAACCCTACTCAATGACAACTATACAACAA